>Ga0209793_1000009_pt1 | contig 536554 bp, 507 predicted proteins | sample EBPBio122009_DNA_FD_185863 | JGI IMG/M metagenome (GOLD analysis project Ga0209793, IMG submission 185863) | Wastewater treatment Type I Accumulibacter community from EBPR Bioreactor in Madison, WI, USA - Reactor 1_2/2/2009_ DNA (SPAdes) (version 2) | ecosystem: Engineered > Bioreactor > EBPR...
CTTCGGAAAGAACGGCTGAAGTCGCGCCATCTGCGCGTCCGTCAGCCAGAAAAGGTTGCTCATCGTTCAGTCTCCTCACGGAGCCTGAATCACGCCCAAGCAGCAACATCAATGGGTCCTGAGCCTAGGGTCCGGCCCTTCTGGCTTTCCCTTCTGCAAATATCCTCAGGGGGATGCCATTGGTTCGTAAACCAATGGCAGGGGGCAGAATGCCCCCGCCCGAGGAAAAGCGCGAAGGCGCTTTGACGAGACAGGAGGCTTGCGCCGTCAGGCGCGCAATCCGGTCACGGCCCTCAGCGCCGTGCGGACCGGGCGTTCGCCTCGCCCTGTACGACGATCTCGCGGATCGCCTCCAGCTTGTAGTTCGACAGATACAGCGCCACCACCACCTCACGCGAGGGCTGGGTGCCCGCCCGCATCGTCTCGACCGGCGGGAAGACCCGGAATTCCAGCACCAGGCGGCCGGTTTCATCCACCGGCTGTGGCACCAGTTCGGCCTGCCAGTAGCCCTGCGTCGGCGGCAGGCCGGTGGCGCGGACGATGGCACCGCCCGGCACTTCCTCGACCGCGAGGCCGATCACCTGCTGGACCAGGGCGCGCGGATCGCGTGGGGCCTCGGGCAGGGCCACCTTCTCCGTCTCCTGCGAGCGGCCGAACCAGTTGAACGGGTTCAGCTTGCTGTCGCGCATCCCGCCACAGGCCGCAAGGCCAAGGCACAGCATCAGGACGGCGGGGCGCGTCGTAAGGCGGATCATGCGGGTCTCCTGCTTCCTCTCTCTTGGCTAGCCTATGGCGCGGCTTTTGAAAAGGCGCGATCCCCGTGCGTTGCCGCTCGCCATGCCGCTCTGGACAGCCGGGCCGTCAGCCTCTACCTCGGGTGGAAAGGAGCAGCCCATGGCCACCCAAGCCTTTGACGAGATCGCCGAGACCTTCGACTTCCTCGATGACTGGGAAGACCGCTACCGCCATGTGATCGAACTGGGGCGCGCGATGCCGCCGCTGGATGACATGTTCAAGGTGCCCGCGCTGAAGGTGGACGGCTGCGCCAGCCAGGTCTGGCTGCGGCCGGTGATCGAGGGCGGGCGGTTCGATTTTCAGGGCGACAGCGATGCGATGATCGTGCGGGGGCTGATAGCGGTTCTGCACGCGCTCTATTCCGGGCTGCCGCTGGCCGAGGTGGCCAGGGTGGATGCCGGTGCCGAACTGGCCCGGCTGGGGTTGAACGATCACCTGTCGGCGCAGCGCTCCAACGGGCTGCGTGCGATGGTGGAGCGGATCCGCAAGGTTGCCGCCGAAGGATAGGAGCGGGGGATCGCCTTGCGGGGCGACGCGGACAGTGAGAGTGCCCCCTGTCTCTGGCCATCGGAATGCAGTCCCGGCCGGGTTAACAGCCGCGTCAGCGGCCCCGGCCAGCGCCCGACCGCCCCCCGTTACAGAATTGGGGGGCGGGCGCTTCTGCACCATCGGTCCTCCGCTCGGGTCACAGGAGAGACCGCACCATAAAGCGCTGCCTGCGCATCGTTGGAGGCGCCCACCCGCGGTCGGGCGCTGGCCTCTGTTGCTTGCCGATCCCACCGTCCGCAATGGACTCACAGCAGGCGCCCCCGGCTTGCTCCCTCAGATCGCCGCGCAGGCTGCCCTTGCCCAGTCCCGCGCCGCCGGTGACAGCCTTGGCCCCAGCTTCGCCAGCACCTCGGCGTGATAGCCGTTCAGCCAGGTCCGTTCGGCCGGGGACAGCACCCCGGCCCGGATCAGGCGGCGGTCGAAGGGCACGAAGGTCAGCGTCTCGAACGACAACTGCGCCCGCCGGTCGCCCAGATCGGGTGCCACTTCGACTGCGATCAGGTTCTCCAGCCGGATGCCGAAGGCCCCCTCGCGGTAATAGCCCGGCTCGTTCGAGAGGATCATCCCCGGCTCCAGCGGCACTTCGGACAGGCGCGACAGCCGTTGCGGCCCTTCATGCACCGACAGGAAGGCCCCCACGCCATGCCCGGTGCCATGGTCGAAATCCTGCCCCTCGACCCAGAGCGGAAACCGCGCCAGCGGATCGAGATCGCGCCCCGCCAGCCCTTTTGGCCAGCGCGCCCGCGATATGGCGATCAGCCCCTGCAACACCCTAGTATAGCAGGCGCGCGCCTCTTCCCCCGGATCGCCGATGGCAATGGTGCGGGTGATGTCGGTGGTGCCGTCCAGATATTGCGCACCGGAATCCACCAGCAGAAGCTCATCGGCCCCTACTGCCCGGTTGGTTTCCTCGGTCACGCGGTAATGCATGATCGCGCCATGCGGGCCCGCGCCGCAGATGGTATCGAAACTGATGTCGTGCAGCGCATTGGTGGCGCGGCGAAAGCCTTCCAACGCGCGCGTCACTGAAATTTCGCTCAGGCTGCCTTCAGGCTGGGCGTCCAGCCAGCACAGGAATTCCACCATTGCGGCCCCGTCGCGCAGATGCGCCTCGCGCATGCCGGCCACTTCGGCGGCGGTCTTCCTGGCCTTGGGCAGGCGACAGGGATCATCGGTCCAGGCGACCTCGATCCCGGCTTCCTCAAGTTCGCGCGATACCGCCAGCGGTGCCGTCGCCCGATCCACCCGCACCGGGCCGGGCAGGGTGTGCAGCGCGGGCACGAAGGCCGATACCGGGCGCAGCGTGACCTGCGACCCCAGATGGGCGCGGGTCGCGTCATCGAACTTTGCCGCATCGGCGAACAGCGTCACCCGGCCATCGTCATGCAGCACGGCAAAGCCATGCAGCACCGGATTGCGCGGCACATCGGCGCCGCGGATATTCAGCAGCCAGCAGAGCGAATCCGGCAGGGTGATGACCGCCGCCCGCTGCCCCGCCGCCCGCAGGCCTTCGGCCAGACGGGTGCGCTTGTCGGCGCTGGTCTCGCCTGCCAGGGCATCGGGATGGGCGAAGGCGCGGCCAGCCGGCGGCGGCGGCTGATCGGGCCAGATGCCATCGACCATGTTGCGCGTGGCGCGCAGCGATGCGCCGCTGCCCGCCAGTGCCGTCTCGATCCGGGCGATCTCATCCGCCGTATGCAGCCAGGGGTCAAAGCCGATCTCGCCCTGCGGCAGCTTTTCGCGGATCCAGTCCCCCGGCTTCACCTCGGGCCAAGGCACCGGCGTGAAATGCCCAAGATCCACCTGCGCCTTGACCTGCGTGCGATAGCGCCCGTCGATGAACACCCCGGCGACATCCGGCAGCACGATGCAGAAGCCCGCCGATCCGGTGAAGCCGGTCAGCCATTGCAGCCTTTCGTCCCGTGCCGCAACATATTCGCCCTGATGCACATCGGCGCGCGGCACGATGAAGCCGGCCAGCCCCTCGGCCGCCAGCGCCCGCCGCAAGGCCGCAAGCCGCGGTGGCCCCTGGTCGGGGGCGGCAGGGCTGTCGAAGGTCTGGAACACGGTCTATGCCTCATTTTCTGTCTGCAAATATCCCAGGGGGTCCGGGGGGCTGGCCCCCCGCTCGCTGACCCCTGCTATCCCGCCCGTCGCATCGCGTTGCGCTTCTGAGCCTTCGGGTCGCTGTCGAACAGGCCCGCCAGCTGTTCGGTCATCGCCCCGGCCAGCTGTTCGACATCGGTGATCGTCACGGCGCGGTTGTAATAGCGGGTCACGTCATGGCCGATGCCGATGGCGATCAGTTCGACCGCGCGGCGGCGTTCGACCAGGGCGATCACGTCGCGCAGGTGCTTTTCCAGATAGCTGGCCGGGTTCACCGACAGCGTCGAATCGTCGACTGGCGCCCCGTCCGAGATCACCATCAGGATCTTGCGCGCCTCGGGCCGGGCCACCATCCGCCGATGCGCCCATTCCAGCGCCTCGCCGTCGATGTTCTCCTTCAGCAGACCCTCCTTCATCATCAGCCCCAGATTGGGCCGCACCCTCCGCCAGGGCGCATCGGCGGATTTGTAGATGATGTGGCGCAGGTCGTTTAGACGGCCCGGTTGCTGAGGGCGGCCCTGCGCCAGCCAGCGTTCGCGGCTTTGCCCGCCCTTCCAGGCGCGGGTGGTGAAGCCCAGGATTTCCACCTTGACGCTGCATCGTTCCAGTGTGCGTGCCAGCACGTCGGCACAGATCGCGGCGATGCTGATCGGGCGGCCCCGCATCGAGCCGGAATTGTCCAGCAGCAGCGTCACCACGGTGTCGCGGAATTCGGTGTCCTTTTCCCATTTGAACGACAGGGGCGTCGTCGGGTTCGCCACCACCCGCGCCAGACGTCCCGCATCCAGCACGCCCTCTTCCAGATCGAACAGCCAGCTGCGGTTCTGCTGCGCCTGAAGACGGCGCTGCAACTTGTTGGCCAGCCGCCCGACCGCCCCCTTCAAGGGTTCAAGCTGCTGGTCCAGATAGGCGCGCAGCCGTTCCAGTTCCGCCGGTTCGGCCAGGTCTTCGGCCTTGATTTCCTCATCGAAATCTGTGGTGTAGACGGCATAGTTCGGATCGGCATCGGAATGCGGGGCAGGGGGCGGCGGTTCCAGCGGGGCCTCGCCCTCGGGCAGTTCGGCCTCGTCGCCCTGCTCCATGTCGGCGCTGTCCTCCATCGTGACCTGCGCCTGGGACTGGTCCTGCTGATCCTCCTGGCTTTGTTCGGGAGAGGCGTCGGTTTCTTCGGATTCCTGCTCGTCCTGGCCGGTGGAATCGGGGTTGTCCTGATCCTCTTCCGCTTCGTCGCCCGGATCGTCCTGATCTTCGCGGTCGGGGTCGTCGCCCAGTTGGTCGCCATAGCCGAGGTCGGAAATCACCTTGCGCGCCAGCCGGGCGAACGCCGCCTGATCGGCCAGAACGTGATCAAGGTTCTCCAGCGTGCCGCCCGCCTGCTCTTCGATGAAGCCGCGCCAGAGGTTCATCACGTTCTGCGCCCCGCGCGGCAGGTCGCGGCCCGTCGCCAGATGCCGCACCAGATAGCCAGCCGCCACCGGCAGGGGCGCGTCCTGCGGGCTGGAAATCTGGGCATAGGCCTTGCGGTCGGCCTCGTGCCCGATCTTGGCGTCGATATTGCCTGCGGTGCCGGGCATGTCGCGCGCGCCCATCGCCTCGCAACGCGCGGTCTCCATCGCGTCATAGATGTCGCGGGCCAGTTGTCCGGTCGGCGCATAGCGGGCGCTGATCGCATCGTCGTGGAACCTGCGGCGCAGCGCAAAGGCATCGGCGGTGCCGCGCGCCAGCAGCACCTCGTCCCGCGTCATCCGGCGGCTGACCTGCGGCAGGCGCACGCCTTCCTTGTTCATGCCGGGAGGATCGACCGAATAGGAGACGGTCATCTCCGGGTCGTCCGCCATGGTGCGGGTCGCCTCGGCGAGGGCCTTCTTGAACGGATCGGCGGGGTTGTCGGAGGGCTTGGTCATGGGCGCGAATGTGGCACCGGTGCGGGGCGGGAGCAAGGGCGGATGGGCCTTCGGCCGTGTCCGTGCCCAGCAGGAAAATGCCAGGATCCGTGCAGTTGCGCACAGAGGGTTGGCGGATGTGCGGAATTGCCCGGCCCGCACCGGCCCGTCATCTTCGGGAGGCTGAATTCAACCGTGCGGCCCAGGATGGGGCCGGCACAACGCCAGGAAGAAGAAATGACCAAACCGAAAATCGCCATCATCGTCGGCTCGACCCGTCCGACCCGTTTCGCCGACATCCCGACCGCGTGGATCAAGGCCCAGGCCGAAGCGCGCGGGGATATGGAGGTCGAGGTGGTCGACCTGCGCGACTATCCGCTGCCCTTCTTCGACGAGATGGCCTCGAATCTGTGGATGCCGTCGCAGAATGAGGTTGCCGTGAAATGGCAGAAGAAGATCGCCGAATTCGACGGCTACATCTTCATCGTCGCGGAATACAACCGCTCGATCACCGGGGCGCTGAAGAACGCGCTGGATCAGGCCTATGTCGAATGGAACCACAAGGTTGCCGGCTTCGTGGCCTATGGCGGCGTCGGCGGTGCCCGTGCGGTGGAACACCTGCGCAACATCGCGGTCGAGTTGCAGATGGTGCCCACCCGCAGCGCCGTGCATATCGGCGGCGGCGATTTCATGAAGGTGCATCCGGGCTTTGGCGGCTCGGGCAATCTGGCCGATATCGAGGGCTCGATCAGCGCCTCGGCCAAGGCCCTGCTGGATGATGTGCTGTGGTGGGCCAATGCCACCAAGGCCGCGCGCGGCTGAGACCAGCGGCAGGTCGGGAATGGGGAAGGGTGGTCCATCGGGCCGCCCTTTGCCGTTTCAGGGAGGAGTGGTGGCTTGGCCGGAGGAGGCGGACATTCAGGGCGACAAGACGCCGTCGGAGTGAAGTCCCGGCCGGGTTGACAGCGGCGTCAGCCGCCCCGGCCAGCGCCCGACCGCCCCTTTGGGCGGGCGCTTCTGCGCCGTTGGCCCTCCGCTCAGGCCACAGGAGAGACCGCACCATAAAGCGCTGCCTGCGCATCGTTGGAGGCGCCCACCCGCGGTCGGGCGCTGGCCTCTCTTGCTGCCCAATCCCAACCGTCCGCAATGGGCTCTGCGGGGCGAACCTGGGCCCTACGATCCCGAAACGAAAAAGGTGGCCGAGGCCGCCCTTTGCGCGCCGGCGGGCCTTCGCCTCACTTCATCGCCATGCTTGCCGCCGATTCCGGCAGTTCCTCGGCAAAGCAGCGTTGGTAGAATTCGGCCACGGTCTGCCGCTCCAGCTCGTCGCATTTGTTCAGGAACGACAGCCGGAAGGCATAGCCGACATTGCCGAAGATCCGCGCGTTCTCGGCCCAGTTCAGCACGGTGCGCGGGGACATGACGGTGGACAGATCGCCGTTCATGAAGGCGGTCCGGGTCAGGTCGGCCACTGTCACCATCTGGCTGATGGTCTTGCGGCCCTTCTCGGTGTTGTAAAGCGGGTTCTTGGCCAGAACGATGGCGGTTTCGGCGTCGTGGCTCAGATAATTCAGCGTTGCCACCAGCGACCAGCGGTCCATCTGCGCCTGGTTGATCTGTTGCACGCCGTGATAAAGCCCGGTCGTGTCGCCCAGCCCCACGGTGTTCGCGGTGGCGAACAGACGGAACGACGGATGCGGGGTGATGATCTCGTTCTGGTCCAGCAGCGTCAGCTTGCCGTCATGTTCCAAGACGCGCTGGATCACGAACATCACATCGGCCCGGCCGGCATCATATTCGTCGAAGACGATGGCGACGGGATTGCGCAGCGCCCAGGGCAGGATGCCCTCGTGGAACTTCGTCACCTGCTTGCCGTCTTCCAGCTTGATCGCATCCTTGCCGATCAGGTCGATCCGGCTGATGTGGCTGTCAAGGTTGACCCGCACGCAGGGCCAGTTCAGATGCGCGGCCACCTGTTCGATGTGGGTCGATTTCCCCGTGCCGTGATAGCCCTGGATCATCACCCGGCGGTTGTAGGCAAAGCCCGCAAGGATGGCCAGCGTGGTGTCGGGATCGAACTTGTAGGTCGGATCGACCTCGGGCACGCGGTCGCTACGCTCTGCAAACCCCTTGACCCGCATGTCGGTGTCGATCCCGAACACATCGCGGACCGAGATTTCTTCGGTGGGTTTCATCACGGTATCCAGCATCGCCCTGTCCAGAAAGATATCAGCCCATGGTTCATGGAACATCTCGGGCGGGGGTGCAAGGGGAGGCGCAGCAGGACAATGGCCAGAGGGCGGCTTCAGTCCCTGAAGTGGCGGCTGTCCTTGATCTGGTCCCAGGCCCAGACCACCTCTTGCAACTGTTCCTCGTGGCTGCGGTCGCCGCCGTTCATGTCGGGGTGCAGCACCTTGATCAGGCCCTTGTAGATCTTGCGGATCTCGGCCTTGGTCATGCTGTCGCGCGCATCCAGAATCTCGACGGCCTTGCGCTCGGTCGGGGGCAGTTTGCGGGTGGCGCCCGAGGCGGGCAGGGCGCCGGGATTGCGGGTGGCCTTCTCGCCCAGAATTTCCATCGGGTCGTTCACGCCCATCCGCGCCCAGGCATTGCCATCGCCCTGACGCGAGAAGGGTTTGGTCTCGCGGCCCCAGACGCGGTCCTTGTCAACGATGGACTGGAATTCCTCGTCGGTGGTGCCGTTGAAGAAGTTCCACTTCAGATTGTAGTCGCGGATGTGGTCCTTGCAGAACCAGAAGAATTCATCCAGCAGGTCGGGTGATTTCGGCGCGCGATAGGCCCCCTGCCGGTCGCAGCCGGGATGGTCGCAGCCGCGCCCCGTCGCCTCGGGCGCGGTGGTGCCGCGGCGCGTGGCCTGTTTGCGCTTCTTGTCGGCGCTGACCCGCAGGTCGAAATCGAAGGGAGCCTTGCCTGCCATCTGCCTGTCTTTCACCTGCCCGCACCCAAGCCCGAGATCGCTTTCCGACTCGGGGCCACGAGTTTAGACCACTCTGCAGCGGATTGAAGGGGGCACCGGAAAAATGACCGTGAAGACCGAGATCGAGACGCGGTTGCGTGCGGCCTTTGCCCCGCAGCGGCTGGAGGTGGTGAACGAAAGCCATCTGCACGGCGGCCATGCCGGGGATGACGGATCCGGCGAAAGCCACTTCCGGGTGCTGATCCGGGCCGCGCAATTCGCCGAAATGGGCCGCGTCGCCCGTCACCGGGCGGTTCATGCCGCGCTGGGTGAGTTGAACATGCGGGTTCATGCCATCGCCCTGGATATCGGTGGCGAGTAAAATGCGCGGCTGCTCGCGGCTGATGGGGGCATTTGCCCCCCAAACTCCCAAGGGTATTTGGACAAAGATGAAGCGGCCTGTTTTCATCTTTGTGAAAATACCCCCGCCGGAGGCATTCCCCGTCTCTGCATTCGCAGAGGCGGGAGAATAGCGTGCGGACGCGGCTGCGCGATCTGCTTCAGCCCGCCGCCTTGGCCTTCAGCCGGTAGGCATGCAGCAGGGGTTCGGTATAGCCCGACGGTTGTTCACGCCCCTTCAGCACCAGATCGCAGGCGGCCTGAAAGGCGATGCCCTGATAGCCGGGGGCCATCGGGCGATAGGACGGGTCGTCCGCGTTCTGGCGGTCGACCACCGCGGCCATCTTCCTCATCGCCTCCATCACCTCGTCGCGGCTGACGACGCCGTGCAGAAGCCAGTTGGCAATCGCCTGGGCTGAGATCCGGCAGGTTGCGCGATCTTCCATCAGGCCGACGTCGTTGATGTCGGGCACCTTGGAGCAGCCGACGCCCTGGTCGATCCAGCGCACCACATAGCCAAGGATTCCTTGCGCGTTGTTCTCCACCTCGCGGCGCACCTGATCGGCCGACCAGCGGCGATAGCTGGCCAGCGGGATTTCCAGGATTCCGTCGACATGGGCGCGGCGGCCGCCTTTCGTCAGCCGGGCCTGCACCGCCAGCACATCGACCTTGTGGTAATGCAGGGCATGCAGCGTGGCGGCGGTGGGCGAGGGCACCCAGGCGCAATTCGCGCCGGCGCGGGGATGGGCGATCTTTTCGTCCAGCATCGCGGCCATCAGGTCGGGCATCGCCCACATGCCCTTGCCGATCTGCGCCTTGCCGGACAGGCCGCATTCCAGCCCGATGTCGACATTCAGGTTCTCGTAAGCCGTGATCCAGCCCTTCCGCTTGATGAAGTCCTTGCGGCTGAAGGGGCCGGCTTCGATGCTGGTGTGGATTTCATCCCCCGTCCGATCCAGAAAACCGGTATTGATGAAGGCCACCCGGCTTTTCGCGGCGCGGATGCATTCCTTCAGGTTGACCGAGGTGCGGCGTTCCTCGTCCATGATGCCCAGCTTCACGGTATTTGCGGGCAGGCCCAGCACCGCCTCGACGCGGGTAAAGATCTCGTCGGCGAAAGCCACTTCTTCCGGTCCGTGCATCTTCGGCTTGACCACATAGACCGAGCCATGGACCGAATTCCGGGTGCCTTCGGTCTTTTTCAGGTCGTGGATGGCAATCGCCACCGTGACCATGGCGTCCATGATGCCTTCGGGCACTTCGCTGCCGTCGGGCAGCAGGATGGCCGGGTTGGTCATCAGATGCCCGACATTGCGCACCCACATCAGCGCGCGGCCCTTCAGCGTCAGCGGGCCGCCATCGGGGGCGGTGTAGTTGCGGTCCGCCGCCAGCGCCCGTGTCACTGGCCTGCCGCCCTTGTCGAAGGTTTCCGACAGCGTGCCCTGCATCAGCCCCAGCCAGTTGCCATAGGCCTGCACCTTGTCTTCGGCATCGACACAGGCCACCGAATCCTCGCAATCCATGATTGCGGACATGGCGCTTTCCAGCTGCACATCGGCCAGCAGCGCCTGATCCCGCGCGCCGATGAAATGCGCCCGGTCGAAGACCAGTTCGACATGCAGCCCGTTGTTTTTCAGCAGCACCGCATCGGGGGCCTTGGGATTGCCCTTGTAGCCGACGAATTTCGACGGCGTCACCAGCGGCATGTCGTCGACCAGCAGCGCGCTGTCCTTGACGTAATAGCGCCGCACATCGGCGTGGCTGGCGCCGTCGATCGGGAAGGCCTCGTCCAGAAACACCCGGGCGCGGGCCACCACACGCGCGCCGCGGCCCTTGTCATAGGCCCCCTTCGGCGGGGCCGATCCCATGGCATCGGTGCCGTAAAGACAATCATACAGGCTGCCCCAGCGGGCATTGGCGGCGTTCAGCGCATAGCGGGCATTGGTGACGGGCACCACCAGTTGCGGGCCGGGAACGGTGGCGATCTCGGGGTCGACATTGGTGGTGTCGATGCGGAAGGCGGGGCCTTCGGGCAGAAGATAGCCGATCTCGGCCAGAAAGGCCTTGTAAGCCATGTGATCATGCGCCTGCCCCTGCCGGGCGCGGTGCCAGGCGTCGATCCTGTCCTGCAGGTCCTGCCGCTTTGCCAGCAGCGCGCGGTTCTTCGGGGCCAAGTCGGCCAGGATGGCGGCGAAGCCGTTCCAGAACGCATCTGGCGCGATGCCGGTGCCGGGCAGGGCGCTGTCCTCGACAAAGGCGGCAAGCTGGCTGTCCACCTGCAGACCTGATTTCGTCACGCGCGTCGCCATGGCGGTCTCCTTCGCATACCGTGGCACACAATACGCCCCATGCGGACGGCGGGGCAAGCAAAGCCGCGTGCGGATTATCCGCCATTGCCGACAAGCACCTTTCGGGATGCGTTGAAAGACAGAAACTTAGCCATCCGGCGAAGTTTCTGCTTGCCGCCTGTGAATGCTGGTTATAGTTAGAGATATGGCTAAGCATGAACCGGACCTGTCATTGCTGTTCCACGCCCTGTCGGACCCGACCCGAAGGTCGATCCTGACGCGGCTGGCTGTGGGGGCGGCCCCGGTCAGCGAACTGGCCCAGCCGACCGGGCTGCGGCTGCCCACCGTGATGCGGCATCTGTCGGTGCTGGAAGAGGCGGGGCTGATCGCCACCTCCAAGGATGGCCGGGTGCGGTCCTGCGCCATCGTGCCCGAGGCGATGGCCCCGGTGCGCAACTGGCTGGACGAACAGCGCGCCCTTTGGGAAGGGCGGCTGGACCGGCTGGACGACTATGTAACCAAGTTGATGAAGGAACGCGCGACATGACCTCTGCTGCCCCCGATCTGAACCCAGAAACCGATCTCAGCTTTACCCGCACCCTGGCCGTGCCGCGGGCGCTGGTCTGGGAATGCTGGACCCGGCCCGAACATATCCCGCATTTCTTCATCCCGGCGCCGCACAGGGTGACGGCGGTGGATCTTGACCTGCGGGTCGGCGGGCGCTTCAACACCACCTTTGATGTCGATGGCAACGTGATGGACAATCACGGCGTCTATCTTGAAGTTGTGGATGGCGAAAAGCTGGTCTTCACCGACACTTATACCGAAGGCTGGAAGCCCGCGCCCGACCCGTTCATGACCGCGATCCTGCTGTTGTCGGATGCGCCGGGCGGCGGCACGACCTATACCGCCATTGCCCGCCACCGCAGCCCCGAGACCCGAAAGGTGCATGAGGAGATGGGCTTTCATGACGGTTGGGGTACGGTGGCGACGCAGTTGGAAGCCTATGCCAAGGGCCTGGCGAAATGAACCGCTTTGCGACCCTGAGTTTCGAGCGCAATGTGGCGGCCCCGGTCGGCACGCTGTGGCAGGCGTGGATTTCGCCCGCCGCCCGTGCCGTCTGGTCGGCCCCCACGCCCGAGGTGACGGTCGAGATCCTCGATTCCGATCCGCGCATCGGCGGGCGCGAAGTGTCGATCTGCCGCGGGCCGGTGCCGCCCGAGATCCGCTGCGAAGGCGGCTGGCTGGAGATGCAGCCCGATCAGTGCAGCGTCAGCTATGAGGTGATCCTGGCCGAGGGCATCGCGCAGTCGGCCGCCCTTGTCACCGCGCGCTTCTCGGCCGCAGGCGAAGGCAGCCGCATCGACGTGACGGTGCAGCTGTCATCGCTGGCCGAGGATATGGAGCAGGGCTATCGTCAGGGCTTTGGCGGCGGGCTGGACAATCTGAAGGGCGTGGCCGAGCGGACGATGATCCTCAGCCGCCTGATCCGGGCCCCGCGCGATGTGGTCTGGGGGGCCTGGGTGAACCCGGAGAGCCTGCCGAAATGGTGGGGCCCCGAGGGGTTTTCCTGCAAGACCAGCCGGATCGACCTGCGTCCGGGCGGGGAATGGGTGTTCGACATGATCGGCCCGGATGGCACGGTCTATCCCAACCACCACCGCTATGGCGAGATCCGCCCCGGCGACCGCATCGGCTATACGCTGCACTGGGGCGAGAACGGGCCGAAACACGCCGATGCCTGGGCCAGCTTTGCCGATGAGGCGGGGGCGACACGGGTGACGCTGGGCATGGTGTTCTCGACCGCGGCCGAGTTTCAGGAGGCCAGGGGCTTTGGCGCGGTGGAACTGGGCCTGCAGACCCTGGGCAAGCTGGCGCGCATCGTCGGGGCGGACTGAGCGGTCTGATCCTCTTCTCCGCCTCCTCCTCGGCGCATGTCATGCGCTTTTCGGAGGGGCGAGGACAGGCCGAAGGCGCTGGGCGAGCGTTCGTCTGTGCCAGCTTTCGCCGGGGTCAGGGGCCGCCCTTGTGGCCCCGGCGTCCTGCGCCTAGGCTCCGGCCCCGGAACAGCCGGAGAAAGCCATGGAAGACGCCGCCCCGCAGACCATCTATCTGGCCGATTACCGGCCCTTCGGCTGGATCATCGAAGGGGTGGAACTGACATTCCGGCTGTCGCCCGAGGCCACCCGCGTGCTGTCGCGCATCCGATTTGCGCCGAACCCCGAGGCGACCGGACAGGAGTTTTTCCTGCATGGCGAGGAGGTCAGGCTGATCTCGGCGCGGATCGACGGGCAGGCGGTGGTGCCTGCGGTCACGCCGCTGGGCCTGACCTGCGCCGTTCCCCCCGGCCCCTTCCTGTGGGAGGCCGAGGTGGAAATCGCCCCGGTTCGGAACACCGCGCTGGAAGGGCTGTACATGTCGAACGGCATGTATTGCACCCAATGCGAGGCCGAGGGCTTCCGCAAGATCACCTTCTATCCCGACCGCCCCGATGTGATGGCCCCCTTCAAGGTGCGGATCGAAAGCGATCTGCCGGTGCTGTTGTCGAACGGCAATCCGGCCGGGCAGGGTGCCGGTTGGGCGGAATGGGACGACCCCTGGCCGAAGCCCGCCTATCTCTTCGCGCTGGTCGCCGGCGATCTGGTGGCGCACCGCGATCATTTCACCACCCGCTCGGGCCGCAAGGTCGATCTGGCGGTCTGGGTGCGGCCCGGCGATCAGGACCGCTGTGCCTATGCGATGGACAGCCTGATCCGGTCGATGAAATGGGACGAAGACGTCTATGGCCGGGAATACGACTTGGACATTTTCAACATCGTCGCCGTCGATGACTTCAATATGGGCGCGATGGAGAACAAGGGGTTGAACATTTTCAACTCCAAGCTGGTTCTGGCCAGCCCCGAGACCGCCACCGACGATGACTATGGCCGCATCGAGGGTGTCATCGCGCATGAGTACTTTCATAACTGGACCGGCAACCGCATCACCTGCCGCGACTGGTTCCAGCTGTGCCTGAAAGAGGGGCTGACCGTCTTCCGCGACCAGCAGTTCAGCGGCGACATGCGCAGTCATGCGGTGAAGCGGATCGAGGATGTCGCCCTGCTGCGCGCCCGCCAGTTCCGCGAGGATCAGGGGCCGCTTGCGCATCCGGTGCGGCCCGAATCCTTTGTGGAAATCAACAACTTCTACACCGCCACCGTCTATGAAAAGGGTGCCGAGGTGATCGGCATGCTGAAGACCCTGGTGGGCGACGACGGCTATGCCCGCGCGCTGGATCTGTATTTCGACCGCCATGACGGCGATGCCGCCACCATCGAAGACTGGCTGAAGGTGTTCGAGGATGCCACAGGCCGCGACCTGACCCAGTTCAAGCGCTGGTATTCCCAGGCGGGGACGCCGCGGCTGAAGGTCTTGGACGACTGGGTGCCGGATGTGAAGGGCGGGACCTATACCCTTCACTTCGAACAGGAAAACCCGCCGACACCGGGCCAGCCGCAGAAGGACCCGCGCGTCATTCCGATTGCGGTGGGCCTCTTGAACCCCAACGGCGACGAGGTGGTGCCGACCACGGTGCTGGAGATGACGCAAGCGAAACAGAGCTTCCACTTTGACGGTTTGGCTACGAAGCCGGTGCCGTCGATCCTGCGCGGCTTTTCGGCGCCGGTGGTGCTGCAACGGCAGGCCGATCCGCAGGAACAGGCCTTCCTGCTGGCGCATGACACCGATCCGTTCAACCGCTGGGAAGCGGGGCGCGCGCTGGCGCGGGGTGAGCTTCTGGCCATGGTCACGGATGGGGCGCGACCGTCGCCGCACTGGCTGGACGCGCTGGCGCGACTGGCGCTGGACGACAGCCTGGACCCGGCCTTCCGCGCGCTGGCCCTGCGCCTGCCCGGCGAGGATGAGCTGGCCCAGACCCTGTTCGACAAGGGTGTAACCCCCGATCCGGACGCCATTCACACGGCCAGACGCGCCGCAGGGCAGGCGCTGGCGGCCCGTCTGGCCCCGCATCTGTCGGGACTGATCGCAGGGCTGACCGACAGCGGAGCCTTCTCGGCCGATGCGGCGGCGGCGGGACGGCGCGCGCTGAAAGGGGCCGCGCTGGTGCTTTTGTCGCGGACCGACGGCGGCAAGGCGGCCGGGGCGGCCTTTGCCGGGGCCGACAACATGACCGACCAGATCGCCGCCCTGTCGGCGTTGCTGGACAATGGCGCGGGCACGGCGGAACTGGTGGCGTTCGAGACGAAATGGCGGACGAATGCACTGGTGATGGACAAGTGGTTCGCCTTGCAGATCGGCCATGCCGTACCGGAAACCGCAGCCGAAACCACCGACAGGCTGACGCAACTGCCCGCCTTCGACTGGAAGAACCCCAACCGGTTCCGCAGCGTGGTCGGTGCGCTGTCGGCCAATCACGCGGGCTTTCACCGGGCGGATGGTGCGGGCTATCGCGTCGTGGCGGACTGGCTGCTGAAGATGGACCCGCTGAACCCGCAGGCGGCGGCGCGGATGTCCACCGCTTTTGAAACCTGGCGCCGCTATGATGCGACACGCCAAAGCCATGCAAAGGCCCAGCTTGACCGTATCCTTGCCGCACCGGACCTGAGCCGCGATCTGCGCGAGATGGCGGCGCGGCTGCGCGGTGGGGCCGGTTGACAGTGTAACGGGCGGGTGGTGCCCGGTCCAAGGAGGTTGTCCGAATGCCCTATCTCATCGCCCTGCTGGGCCTGATCGGCGGTGCCGCGATCTGGTATTATCGCATGAAGGCGGCCGGTCAGGCGGCGCAGGACCTGGCCGGAGTCGCGCAGGACGTGATGTCTGCCGCCAGACGTTTCGGCTTTCGTCGCCGGTATAACGAACATCCTGTCGATTCCCTTCAGGATGCCGATGTAGCGATTGCCGGGGCCGGGCTGGCCTTTCTGGATCTGGCTGGCCTGCCGACGGCGGAACAGCAGGATGCACTTCTGGTCAGCCTGCAATCCCGGCTGGGCCATGACAGGGCCAAGGCGGAAGAGGCGATGATCCTGGGGCGATGGCTGGTGGCCGAATGCGGTGGCCCGGATGCGGCACTGAAGCGGTTTTCGCGCAAGCTGTTGAAAATGAAGGGGGCGTCCGCGCTGGAGCCGCTGTTGCAGGTGGTCAGGGATGTGGCGGCTGCGGGCCGCGATGGCGCCCTGTCCCCCCGCCAGCGCGAGGCGCTGGACGAGATCGCCCGCGCCTTCAAACTGGGCTGAGGTTGCCGGCGCGGTGCCGATTTTTCGACGAAAAATCGCGCCCCTGTCTTAACCTTTCGCGCAATAGTCCTGCTTGCTGGTCCAGGCCGCCATTTCCTGCCGCTTGTCGGATTTGCGGAACGGGCCCCATTGTCGTCCGACCCCGCGGCTGCCCTTGCCCGCAACCAGCCCGTCACGGGCGACATCCTGCGCAAACACATCCACGGCACAGGCCAGATTGGCACCGCCATCCTTCAGCGCCCCGGCCGTGGTGGCGTCGCAGCCATTGCGGCGCGCGGTCTGCGGCGAGATCTGCATCAGCCCGATATAGCGCCCGCCCGCCCCCGAGGCCCGCGGGTTCCAACTGCTTTCATGCTTGGCCACCGCGCTCATCAGCCCGACCCAGAAGGCACGGCGGTCGCTGAGCGAGGCGGTTTCATAGCCGGGGCACCAGGCCGCGATGTCGCCCGGAACGCGGCTGGCCAGGACGGCATCCCGTTCGGCCACCGCCCTGAGCGCGGCGGCTGTCCAGGCGTCGCCCTCGGGGCGATGGTCCCAGCGGGTCGCCACTTCGGCCTGTCCGGGGCGGGCGACTTCGGCAGGGACACACCCGGCCAGACCGACCGCCAGACCAAAGGCCGCCGCCGCCGCAATTCCGCGCCCCGGCGGGCCGCCGGCCCCACAACCATCACGCGAAATCCTTTGCGTCACCATCTTTCCGCCCCTTTCCGACGTCATCTTTCCCCGGAACGAAACCAAGTTCGGCGAACAGGACATGGTCACTACACCGCAAATCTCGGGTCTGGCCACCCGCATCGCGGCCCCTGCGCGGCTTCTTGCCACGCGGCTGGGGGATTTCGCGCGGCCTGGATTGGGTCGGCGGGTGCCGCCGCCCTTGCCCCATCCGGGAGAGATCCTGGACGGACGGCTGCATGCGCCGGTGCTGGCCACCAGCCCCGAGGCGGCGCTTTGGGCCGCGACGCGGGCCGAACATGCGGCTCTTGCGGCCGAAGACCGCTGGGCCGGGCTTCTGTCTGCCCTGCACGAGGCCGATCACGGCCGCATTGCCGCCCCCGGAGGCCGCCGCCTTGCCATGCTGATCAGCGAAGGTGCGCGCGCGGTGCTGTCCGACCGGCTGGCCGCGCGCGACTGGCCTGCTGCGCTGGCCGAGATCGACCGTCTGGCGGCCGTGCAGGCCGCCCATCCCGACAGCCCGGCCGCTGCCCATCTGCTTGCCCAGGCGCATCTGGATTTCGGCTGGGCCCGACGCAGCGCCGAGCCCGGCCCTGGCATTCCGCGCGATGTCTGGCAGGATTTCCTGCATCATACGGCGCTGGCCGAGGCGGCACTTGGCCTTTTCGATCCGATCGAAGAGGATGCGCCGTTGCTGGCCGGCACCCGCTATCTGCTGGTTCGCGGGATCGAGGATGGCGACACGCTTTGCCGCGACTGGTACGAGGATTGGTCCGATCTGGACCCCACCAACCCCGAGCCGCATCTGACACATGCCGTCCACCTGCTGCCGCAATGGTTCGGCACGCTGGCCGAGTTCGACGGCGAGGCCCGCACCGCGCTTTACCGCACCCGCCATTGCAGCAATGCCGCCGCCTATGCGCTGTTCCATCTGGCTGCGGCCGAAGCGCTGGGCGATCTGCCGCCCGGCGCGGATCCCGATCTCTTCATGGCCGGGCTGATCGACTATTTCCACGCCACCGGCTGCCAGTATCGCGCCAATGTGGTCGCGGCCGCGCTGGCGGAACTATTGCACAGCCAGCCGTCGGCGCATTCCGCCGGCAAGACCGGACCGCGCCGCCGCATCGCCGTGCTGGAGGCGCTGGACGAACATCTGCGCGAAAACCTGCGCGAATTCCATCTGTCGGCCTGGGAAAACGGTGCGGCCTCGATCTCTTATGCATTGGAACAGGTGTTCGCAAAGGAACTGGCGAAGGGGGATCACGTCTATCTTGGCCCAGAAGGGCTGATGGCGCATCCGCCGCATTAAGGCATCCCCCCGGCGGCCCTTCCCCCTTGCCCCGCGCGGCCTTGGGGCCTAAACCGCGTGGCACCTGACGCAAGCGCCAGCCCAAGGGGATGCCCATGCTTGACCTGACCTATACCGCGCCGAAGCCCAAGATCATCCAGGGGGCAAGGCACGATTGGGAACTGGTGATCGGCATGGAAATCCATGCCCAGGTCGCATCGAACGCCAAGCTGTTTTCGGGGGCATCCACCACCTTCGGGGCGGAACCCAATTCCAACGTCGCCTTCGTCGATTGCGCCATGCCGGGGATGCTGCCGGTCATCAACGAATTCTGCGTCGAACAGGCCGTCCGCACCGGGCTGGGGCTGAAGGCGGCGATCAACCTGACCTCGGCCTTCGACCGCAAGAACTATTTCTACCCCGACCTGCCCCAAGGCTATCAGATCAGCCAGCTTTACCATCCCATCGTGGGCGAAGGCGAAGTGCTGGTCGAACTGTCGCCCGGTGTTGCCCGTCTGGTGCGGATCGAGCGTATCCATCTGGAACAGGATGCCGGCAAGTCGATCCACGACATCGACCCGAATCTGTCCTTTGTCGATTTCAACCGCACCGGTGTGGCGCTGATGGAGATCGTCAGCCGCCCCGACATCCGCGGCCCGGAAGAGGCGGCGGCCTATGTCACCAAGCTGCGCCAGATCCTGCGCTATCTGGGCACCTGCGACGGCAACATGCAGAACGGCAACCTGCGGGCGGATGTGAACGTGTCCGTCTGCCGACCCGGCCAGTATGAGAAATGGCAGGCCACCGGCGATTTCGGCCATCTTGGCACGCGCTGCGAGATCAAGAACATGAACTCGATGCGCTTCATCATGGCCGCCATCGACTATGAGGCGCGGCGCCAGATCGCCATTCTGGAAGACGGCGGGGCGATCACGCAGGAAACCCGGCTTTACGACCCCGACCGCAATGAGACCCGCAGCATGCGGTCGAAGGAAGAAGCGCATGACTACCGCTATTTCCCCGACCCCGATCTTCTGCCCCTGGAGATCGAGCAGGCTTGGGTCGACGATATCGCTGCCCGGATGCCCGAACTGCCGGATGCCAAGAAGGCCCGCTTCATGGGTGATTTCGGGCTGACCGACTACGATGCCTCGGTGCTGACCGCCGAACTGGACGCCGCGCGCTATTTCGACGAGGTGGCCAAGGGGCGCGACGGCAAGCTGGCCGCGAACTGGGTGATCAACGAGTTGTTCGGCCGGCTGAAGAAGGAAGGCCGGGACATCGCCGACAGCCCGGTGTCGGCGGACCGACTGGGAGGGCTGGTCGATCTGATTTCCGACGGCACGATCTCGGGCAAGATCGCCAAGGATCTGTTCGAAATCCTCTGGACCGAAGGCGGCGATCCGGCGCAGATCGTCGAGGCGCGGGGGATGAAGCAGGTCACGGATACCGGGGCCATCGAGGCTGCGGTGGATCAAATCATTGCCGCGAATCCCGATCAGGTCGAAAAGGTGAAGGTGAATGCCAAACTGGTCGGCTGGTTTGTCGGGCAGGTGATGAAATCCACCGGAGGCAAGGCCAATCCGGCGGCGGTGAACGATCTGGTGGTCAGGAAGCTGGGTCTCTGACCCTATTGCTTGCGGGCGGCAAAGCGCCGCCCACCAGATGCTGCGGCCCATGCCGCCGCTGTGGCGGAAGCGCGCGGATCATTCCGAAAAATCCTTTGCGGGTTTGCCCTTACGGGGCGAATCTCAGTAAGATGCGCCGCAATCCGTTGGAGGTCATCCGATGCAGCTCTATGAATTCCAGGTCATCCCGGCCCCGCGTCGCGGCGAAAAGGCGCGCGGGGTGAAGACGACCGAAGAGCGGTTCGCGCTGGCGCTGACCCAGCTGATGAACCGCATGGGGGCCGAGGGCTGGGATTATGTCCGCGCCGATGCGCTGCCCTGCGATGAACGCGCCGGGCTGACCGGCGGAACCAAGACGACCTATCAGAACATGCTGGTGTTCCGCCGCCCGCTGACCACCGGCGCAACTGCCGTGATCCCGGCTGCCGCGCCACAGCCGCTGGTCGTGGTGCCCGAGGCCGAGCCCGCCGCCCCGCCCTTGCGGCTTGGGGCTGCCGATGCCCCGATGGGCCACGCGCCGACGCTTGGCCCCGCCAAGCCCGAGCTTGCCGCCGAATGATCCAGAGTCTGCCCGGCGCTGATAGAAGCGCCGGACAGACTCTGGCTTCTTCGTGGTCGCGCGTCTTTCGCCAAAACCGGGTTCCACTTTTGCCGGACACGCTCTAGCCTGCCGCGCGCAGCGCCTGCGGCAACACCTCTTCCACCACATCCAGCGCCGTCTTCGGCCCGATGCTGATGCGGATGCAACGGTCCAGCGGGGCCACTCCGGGCATGCGGATGAACAGCCCGCGCGTCTGTGCCTGCCCCAGCACCCGGCGCGCGAAATCGCCGTCGCGGCCAAGGTCGATGGTGACGAAATTGGTGGCCGAGGGCAGAGGTTCCAGCCCGTTGGCGCGCGCGATGCCGGACAGCCGGTCGCGCCCGCTGGCAATCCCGGCCTTCACCTGTGACAGCCAGTCCTGATCCTCCAGCGCCGCCAGCGCGCCGATCTGGCTGATCCGGCCCATGCCGAAATGATCGCGCAGCTTGTCGAAGGCCTGTGCCAGCGAAGGCTCGGCAACCGCATAGCCCACCCTGGCCCCCGCCATGCCGTATCCCTTTGAAAAGGTGCGGAACCGGATGACCTGCGGGTGATCCGGCGCAATCTGCGGGATCGCCCCTTCGGGGGCAAGGTCGGCATAGGCCTCATCAAGGATCAGCAGGGTTTCGGGCGGCAGGTTCGCAACCATATCCCCGATCACCGGGCCGGGATGATGGCTGCCCATCGGATTGTCGGGATTGGCCAGATAGAGAAGCCGGGCCTTCTGCGCCCCGGCGGTGTCGAGCAGCGCCTGCACATCTTCATGCGCGACGCGATAGGGCACGCGGATCAGCGGGGCGCCCTGATTGGTGACATGGAAGGCAAAGGTCGGATAAGCGCCAAGACTGGTGACGACAGGTGTCTCCTGGCCAAGCGTCAGCCGACAGATCAGGCCCAGCAGCCCGTCGATGCCGGGACCAACGACGATATGCGCCGCTGTGCAGCCGTGATGCGCCGCCAGCGCCTGTTTCAGATCGTGGTTTTCCGGGTCGCCGTATTTCCAGACCTCGGCCGCGGCCTGCGCCATGGCGGAAATGGCGCGGGGCGAGGGGCCGAACAGCGATTCATTGGCGCCAAGACGGGCACGGAAGGGCGCTCCCTGCCGACGCTCCAGCGTTTCCGGCCCGGTGAAGGGCACGGTCGAGGGCAGGGCGGCGGCATGGGGCGTCAGAAAGCGGCTCATGCCGCGTTTGGTGGCATGCGGCGGGGGATGACGCAAGCGGTTTGGCCCGGAGGGCAGGCGCAGACAAGGGGGGCTTTGCGCCCCCCTTGGACCCCCCGCAGGATATTTGCCGAAGGGAAAGGGCCGGGTCAGGGGGCGGTCAGGGTGATCGTCACGGTGTAGTCGGACAGGACGGGCGGTCGGCCGAGGCGGGCGAGATCATCGGTCGAAGGCTCCAGCGCATCAAAATGCAGGGAGATCCCCGCGGCATCGGCGCTGCGGCTGCCGTCATCGCAGAGATTGCAAAGTATGATGGTCTCGGCCGTGCCGGTCGCGGGCTGAACGCTGATCTCAAGCCGCATCATGCCTTCCCAATAGCAATCGACCTCGGGAGGACAGCGCTGATCGGTGATGCCGGTCAGGGTCAGGGTGCTGCCGCTCTGGCTGTCGGCGGTGGGGATGCCGCCTTGCAGCATCAGCGTGGCGCTGTGCGGTTCGGCACCGGCGGGCAGGGTGACAAGGGCGAGGGCAAGAAGGGCGAGGGCAAGAAGGGCGGGCAGCAGGCGCATGGTCTGTCCTTTCACGGGGGCATTCCGTCTTTGGACGCGGGTCGGTGCCCGACCCTTGGGGCGGCATCAGCGCAGGAACTTGCGGCGGCTTTCCTCGGCGATGGCCTGTTTCATCTCGATCCGCGCCAGTTCGGCCATGGCGTCCTTGCGCGCGGTCTCATCGGTCAGCGTGGCCAGCAGGGCACGTTGGGCGGCGGCCTGCTTTTTCAGGACGATCTCTTCGGGCAGCACCCCGGCTTCGGCCATGATGCGGAAACCGATGGCATCCCCGGCCGGGACGAAGGCATCGCCAGGCCGGTCGGGCAGGGACTTGCCTTCGCCCGGCAACCCCTGCAGCTGGCCCTTGAGCCGGGCCTTCTGGATCTGGCGTTCGGCAAGGCGTGAGAGCCAGGACATGCGGGTCTCCTTTGGCCAGAGGCTGCGCCTTTGGCCGGGATTGCGCAAGGGATTGCCCGGTCAGCCCAGATCGGCCAGCCGGGCCAGGGCGGCACGCAGCTTTGCCGCCTCATCCTCGCGCGCTTCAAGATTGGACTGCGCTTCGGCCACCACATCTTCGGGGGCGGAGCGGGCGAAGTTCGGGTTGTCGAGCCGGCCCTTCAGCCCGCCGATTTCCTTCATCAGCTTGTCCAAGGCCTTTTGCAGCCGGGATTTCTCTTCGGCAATGTCGATCAGCCCCGCCAGCGGCAGGGCGAAAGCGGCCCCTTCGACGGTGATGGCGATCGACCCCTTCGGGGCCGGGCCTTCCGAAAAACCGTCGATCCGGGCCATGCGGCGGATCAGCGCCTCGTTCCGCTGCCAGGCCGCGCGGGCCTGTGGCGACAGTTCGGTCGCCACCAGATCGGCCTTCAGTCCCACCGGCACATGCACCTGCGCGCGGGCAGACCGGATGTCGTCGATCAGGGCGGTGACGAAGGACATTTCCTGCGTCGCTGCGGCGTCGATCAGGCTGGCGGGCAGGTCGGGCCAGTCGGTGTGGACCAGCAGCTTGGCGCGGGTGCCGGTGCTGCCCCAGAGGTCTTCGGTGATGAAAGGCATGAAGGGGTGCAGCAGGATCATCGACTGATCCAGCACCCAGGCCATGGTCGCGCGCGTTTCTGCCGCGTCTTCCCCGTCGAACAGGGGCTTGGCGAATTCGACGTACCAGTCGCAGACCTTGCCCCAGACGAAGCGGTAAAGCGCATCCGCCGCGGTGTCGAAACGGAAGTCCTGTAGGGCGGCGTTCACCTCGGCCAGCGCGCGGGCGGTTTCACCGATGATCCATCTGTTCGCGGTGGCCTTGGGGCTGGGCGGTGTGCTTTGGGTCGCGTGGCCCTCCCAGACCCCGTTCATTTCGGCAAATCGGCAGGCGTTCCAGAGCTTCGTCCCGAAGTTCCGGTAGCCCGCGATGCGCTGGGTGTCGAGTTTCAGGACGCCGCCCAAGGAAGCCATCGCCGCATTGGCAAAGCGCAGGGCATCGGCGCCGTATTCGTCGATGATCTCCAACGGGTCGATGACATTGCCGAGTGATTTCGACATCTTCTTGCCCTTGGCGTCGCGGACGAGGCCGTGCAGGTAGACGGTGTGGAACGGAATGTCGTTCACCACGGCCAGCTGCATCATCATCATCCGGGCGACCCAGAAGAACAGGATGTCCTGCCCGGTCACGAGGACCGAGGTCGGGAAGTATCTCTGCAGCTCCGGCGTGGGCTCCGGCCAGCCGAGCGTGCCGATCGGCCAGAGGCCGGAGGAGAACCAGGTGTCGAGGACGTCGGGGTCGCGGTAGAGACAAACCTCTGCCGCTTTGCCATTGCCGAGGGAGTTTATCTCGAACTGCCAATCGGCAGCGTGATCTTGATTCTCAACCTCTGTGAACTCGACAGCACCGTAGTATTCTGCGGCCTTCTTCGAAGCCTCTTCAAAGGTAGCGCCGCAGAATGCTTGAATGTTATTCCAATCAAAGGGTTCCGAATGGCCTTCCTTGAATGAAGCCAGGCCCGGCCCATACCAAACCGGAATCTGATGCCCCCACCAAAGCTGGCGGCTGATGCACCAGGGTTCGATGTTTTCCAGCCAGTGGTAATAGGTCTTCTCGCCCGAGGGCGGGATGATCTTTGTCCGGCCGGTACGAACGGCCTCCAGCGCAGGCTCCACGATCTTGGCGGTGTCGACGAACCACTGGTCGGTCAGCATCGGCTCGATCACCACTTTCGAGCGATCGCCGAAGGGCTGCATGATCGGCTTCGACTCGACATACGGCACCAGTTCCAGGTGCTCCGCCCCGGTTTCCTTGTCGACCGACTTCTTGAGCGTGGTGACCGCCAGCCCCTCGGCCGTGATCGCCTCGACCACGCGCTTGCGGGCCTCATACCGGTCCAGCCCGCGCAGATCATCCGGCACCAGGTTCAGCGCGTCGATCTCGGCTTCTGTCAGCGAGAACGACTGCTCGGCAAACCCCGGCGTCGCATAGCCCTTGGCGACCAGCCAGGCACGGGACATGCGGCCGGCAATCTCCGCCGCCTCGGCATAGGGCGCGCCGTCAGCCCGCATCTGGGCGCGGGTGTCCAGCAGACGGTAGCACGGAATGTCCCCGCGCTTGGCCACGCCATAGTCGTTGAAGTCGTGCGCCCCGGTGATCTTCACCGCGCCCGAGCCAAAGGTGGGGTCGGGGTATTCGTCGGTGATGATCGGAATCAACCGGCGATGCTCTTTCGGTCCCACCGGAATTTCGCAGAGTTTCCCGACGATTGGCGCGTAACGCTCATCCGATGGATGAACGGCCACCGCGCCATCCCCCAGCATGGTCTCAGGCCGCGTCGTGGCAATCGAAATGTAGTCCCGCGTCTCGCGCAGGGTCACGCGTCCTTCGGCGTCCTTCTCGACATACTCATATGTCTGTCCGCCCGCGAGCGGATACTTGAAGTGCCACATATGGCCGGGGACTTCGGTGTTCTCGACCTCAAGGTCCGAGATCGCGGTCTCGAAATGCGGATCCCAGTTCACAAGCCGCTTGCCGCGGTAGATGAGGCCCTTGTTGTACATGTCGACGAAGACCTTGATGACCGCGTCGTGGAAGTTGCCCTCTTCCCCCGCAGGCGCGCCCGGAGCGCCCGACATGGTGAAGGCCTCACGGTCCCAGTCGCAGGAGGCCCCCAGCCGTTCCAGCTGGCCGCGGATATTGCCGCGCGACTTCTGCTTCTGCTGCCAGACGCGGGCCAGGAACTTCTCGCGCCCCATGGTGCGGCGATCCGGCTCCTGGTGCAGGGCCATGTCGCGTTCCGTCACCATCTGGGTGGCGATCCCGGCATGGTCGGTGCCGGGCTGCCACAGCGTGTCATCGCCCATCATCCGGTGCCAGCGGGTCAGGATGTCCTGCAAGGTGTTGTTGAAGGCATGGCCCATGTGCAGGCTGCCAGTGACGTTTGGCGGCGGGATCATGATGGAAAACGCCGGATGGCCGGGCCTGGCATTTGCCCCGGCGGCAAAGGCGTTGGCGTCGAGCCACAGCTTCGAGATCCGGGCCTCGGCCTCGGCGGCGTTGAAGGTCTTTTCCATCGGCATCGGGCATTCCCCTTGGGCTATGGCCGGGGGTTTAGCCTTTGCCCGCCGGATGGGCAATATTGCCCGGCTTACGACGCCTGCCGCCAATGCGCCATCTGTGCATCATAGGCGCGGGCAAAGGCCGGGCGGGCCAGCGCGCGGGCCATATAGGCGGCAAGGCCGGGAAAGGCGGCCAGTTGGTCGTCACGGTCGGGGATGCGCAGGATGTCGGCCATCAGCAGGTCGGCCACGGTGAACCCGTCAGGCAACAGCCACTCGCGGTCCCCAAGCGCGGTTTGCAACTGGCCCAGCCGCAGCGTCATCAGGGGCATCGCCGCCTCGATCAGCACCGGATCGTTGCGGAAGAGGCGCGCGATCATCCAGTTCGTCACCCATGGCTCGACCGAGTTCAGCCCGGCGATCACCCATTGCAGCACCAGCGCGCCCGCATCCCCCTCGGGCAGAAGGGCCGTGCCCCTGGCCAGATGCAGCAGGATCGCCCCGCTTTCGAACAGCGTCAGATCACCGTCGCGGATGAAGGGCACCTGCCCGAAGGGCTGCTGCGCGAAATGTGCGGCCGACTTTTCGCGCAGCGGCACGGTGTCCACAAGGTAGGGGCGGCCGATCTCCTCGCACAGCCAGCGCACCCGGATGTCGCGGACAAAGCCGCGCGGCATCTCGGGCACCCAGTCGAGTGTGACGAGGGTCAGGGGCGCGCTCATGCCGGGCCGACCACGCCGAAGATGGCCCCCTTCGGATCGGCCGCGATCACGATGAAGCCATCGCCGGGCACCGGGGCGGGGCCGTAATGGACCGTGCCGCCGCCGGCTTCGATGGCCGCCTTGGCCACCCCGGCGCTGGGAACGCCGAAATAGGGCAGCCAGTGCGGCGGCATCTCGCCCGCGCCCTGCAACCGCATCATGCCGCCGATGTCGCTGCCTTTGTGGGCGAACAGTTGGTAATTGCCCATCTCGCCCATCGGCATCACGGTCGATGCGGCCCAGCCGAACATCGCGGCATAGAAGGCCAGCGCGGCCTCGGGGTCGGTGGTGTTCAACTCGATCCAGTTGCCATGGCCGGGCCTGGCCTGATCGAAGGCGGCGCTGTCATCGGCCAGGGGCTGCAACAGACCAAAGGCCACGCCCTGCGGATCGGTCACGATGGCAAAGCGGCCGGTGCCGGGAATATCCTCGGGCGGGCGGTGCAACCCGCCGCCCAAAGCCTGCACCTTGGCCGCAGCCGCATCGCAATCGCCGACCTGAAGGTAGATCAGCCAGAATTCCGGCATCGGACTGTCAGGTTGCATCAGCCCGGCCACCATGTCGCCGCCCGCCGTGGCCAGCGTATAGGTCATGCCGGGCATCCCGGAATCGACGAAGGACCAACCCAGAAGCGGGCCATAGAAAGACTGCGAGGCGGCGGCATCGGCGGTCGAAAGCTCGAACCAGCAGGGGGAACCGTGGGGCATCGGTCAACCCTCCATGATCAGCGGCACAAAGCCGCCGTAGATCATGCGCTTGCCGTCGAAGGGCATCGCCTCGGGCCTCATCTCGGGGTCGGATTCCGACTGCTCCATCATCGCCTTGTAGGCGGCGTCGCGGGTGGCCTTGTCGGGCCAGGTCATCCAGCAGAAGACCACGGTCTCATCGTCCTTCAGATCGACGGCACGCAGGAAATCGGTGTGCTTGCCGGGCGGCACGTCATCGCCCCAGCCGGCCACCAGCGTCAGCGCCCCCCGGTCGCGGAAGCTGGGCCACCATTTCAGCTCATGCTGGCGGTATGTCTCGCGGTCTGCGGTGCGGACCGGTATCAGGAATCCGTCGATATAGGCCATGCTGTCCTCCTTCGCGCTTGAGGTGTCAGGCTTGCGGGTTTAGTTAGAAAAAGCAACCGTTCTGTGACCCGCATGACGCAATCCCGCCGACGAAGCTATGACGAAGGCTGCATCGCCGCCCATGCGCTGGATCTGATCGGCGACCGCTGGGCGCTCTTGGTGGCGCGGGAACTCATGCTGGGTCCGCGCAGGTTTTCGGAGCTGCGGGCCGGGCTGCCGGGGATTGCCGCCAATGTGCTGGCGCAGCGGCTGGAGGGGATGGAGGCCGCAGGGCTGATCCTGCGGCAGGATCGCAGCTATGGCCTGACCCCGGCAGGGCAGGGGCTGTGGCCGGTGCTGAAGGCGCTGTGTCTTTGGGGCGCGGTGCAGCCGGGCCATGATCCGTCGCTGTTCATCAGCCCCGCCGCCCTGATGCTGTCGATGCGCGCCACTTGCGACCGCAGCGAGAGCCACCGCGCCGGCTTCCTGCTGGAAGCAGAGCCCTTCACCATCGAAACCGCCCCCGGCAGCTACCGGCTGGTGCGCGGCCTGCCCGAAGACACCATGCTGTTCGAAGGCGGCACCAATGCCATGGCCGCCGCCGTCTACGGTCCGATGCCATTGACTGTCACCGCCGCAGGGCAGATCCGCTTCACCGGCGACATGGATGAAGGGCAGCGCTTCCTGAATCTGTTCCGCCTGCGTCCTGCGGCCTGACTGCCGGCTTCATCTTTGCCCAAATACCCCCGCCGGAGGCGCAGGCCCGCCCCGTCACACCGCCCCCGTCACACGGCGCGGTCGATCTTGGTCGACAGATGGATCAGGCTTTCGCTGGATTTCACCCCGGTCATCGCGCCGATCTGGTCCAGCACCTGATCCAGCACCTGCGTGTTCGGGCAGGCCACCTGCAACAAAAGATCGAACCGGCCCGAGGTGGTGAACACCCGCTCCACCTCGCTGACCGCCTTCAACCGGGTCAGGATCGCCGCCTGCGACCGGGGTTCCACCGTCAAGAGGACGGATGCCCGAAGCCGCCCCTCGCGCGCCCCTTCGCCCAGCTTCAGCGTATATCCGGCGATGACGCCGCTGGTCTCCAGCCGCTCCAGCCGGGCCTGGATGGTGCTGCGGGCGACCTTCAGCCGCCGCGACAGGGTGGCCACCGACATGCGGGCATCCGCCCCCAGCAGCCCGATGATGTTGCGATCCAGTTCATCCATGCAATATGTCCGATGTTTTCGTCATTATAACGAGATTTCGCGGCAGATATATAGTTTTCATCGGTGAAGATGTCACCCATATCGCGCATCCTGAGTGCAGGAAAAGGGCGGCTCATACGCACCTGGCCTGGTTTATGGAAAACCACGCTGGTGCCCGGCCCCGCAGCTGCAAGGGACTTGGGCTATGCGTCTTGTTGGCAAGGAAAATACGCCGATGGGACTGTCGAAGACGATCTGGACGAACCCGACCGAAATGATCCGCAATACGCAGCCGGAAAATCCGGTGCTGTTCTTTGCGCCGTCGGTGGTGCAGGCCAATGCCCGCCGTTTCATCGACGGCTTTCCCGGCATGGTCACTTATGCCGTGAAGTCGAATCCCGGCGAAGAGATGATCGAGAACCTGGCTGCGGCCGGGGTGCGCGGTTATGACTGCGCATCGCCTTTCGAGATCGATCTGATCCGCCGCCTCGCCCCCGATGCGGCGATCCATTACAACAACCCGGTGCGCGCCCGCCACGAGATTGCCCATGCGGTTGCAAGGGGCGTCAAATCCTGGTCGGTCGATTCGCGCTCGGAACTGGCCAAGCTGGTCGAACTTGTCCCGGCCGAGGGCTCCGAGATTTCGGTGCGCTTCAAGCTGCCGGTGGCGGGGGCCGCCTACAATTTCGGGGCCAAGTTCGGCGCGACGACCGAACTGGCGGTGGATCTGCTGAAAACCGTGGCGGCGGCGGGCTTCGTGCCTTCGATCACCTTCCATCCCGGCACGCAATGCACCGATCCCGCCGCGTGGGAGGCCTATATCCGCGAAGCGGCGGTGATCGCCCGCGATGCCGGCGTCACCATCGCCCGGCTGAATGTCGGCGGCGGGTTCCCCAGTCACCGGCTTGAAGCCGTGGTGCCGGAACTGGAGGCGATCTTCCAGCTGATCGACCGCGTGGCGACCGAAGCCTTTGGCACCGACCGCCCGCTGCTGGTCTGCGAACCCGGCCGTGCGCTGTGCGGCGATGCCTTCACGCTGGCCGCCCGCGTCAAGGCGATCCGCGACGATGCGCATGTGTTCCTGAACGACGGCGTCTATGGCACGCTGACCGAACTGCCGCTGATCGGCGTGATCGACCGCATCCAGGTCATCAGCCCCGAAGGGGTGCTGCGCAAGGGCAAGGCGCTGGACCGCATCGTCTTTGGCCCCACCTGCGATTCGGTGGACCGGCTGCCGGGCGAAATTCCGCTGGCCGGCGACATGGCCGAAGGCGATTATCTGATCTGGCACGGCATGGGCAGCTATTCGGTCGTCACCAACAGCCGCTTCAACGGCTTCGGCGAACTGGCAATGGCCACCGTTCTCAGCCTGAAGGTCTGATCGCTTCACCTCGTCCTGAAAGCTGCGCGGCCCGGCTGGACAATCCCCGCCGGGCCGTTAGCCTTTGTCGGCATTTACCATTCCGTCATGCGCCGGGTGCAGCCTGTCGGATGAGGTCCGGGGAAGAGAGGGTGCCACGTCCTTCATCGATCGCATAAAACGCTGGCTGCGCCCGGTTCCGCTGTCGGAAACCGATGTCTCCGTCCCGCCCGGCAAGGGGCTGGAGCGGGGGGCGGTGGATCATGTGATCATCCTGGACGGCACCTTCTCGTCGCTTCGCGAGGGCGAGGAATCCAATGCCGGCCTGGCGTTTCACCTTTTGGCCGAAGGCGGGCCAAGGGCGGGCCGGACCCTGTATTACGAGGAAGGCATCCGGTGGCAGGGCTGGCGGCGCGGCATGGACGTGATCAACGGCGTCGGACTTGAGGGCCAGATCCGCCGGGCGTATGGCCATCTGGCCAGCCACTACCGGCAGGGCGACCGCATCTTCCTGTTCGGCTATTCGCGGGGGGCCTTTGCGGCCCGCTCGCTGGCCGGGGTGATCGACCGCATCGGTCTCTTGCGTCACGACGAGGCGACCGAACGCAATGTCACCCTGGCCTGGCGTCACTACAGGGGCGGTCCGTCGACCCCCGTCGCCCAGGCCTTTGCCCGCGCCCATTGCCATCTTGAGGCCCCGATCGAGATGGTCGGCGTCTGGGATACCGTCAAGGCGCTGGGCCTGCGGCTGCCGCTCCTCTGGATGCTTACCGACCGCGCGCATGCCTTTCACACCCATCACCTCGGCTCTTCGATCCGGCATGGCTTTCACGCGCTGGCGCTGGACGAAACCCGCGCGGTGTTCGAGCCGATCCTGTGGGACTGCCCGACGGGATGGGAAGGCAATGTCGAACAGGTCTGGTTCCGGGGTGCGCATGGCGACGTCGGCGGCCAACTGGGGAATTTCACCGCCGCACGGCCCTTGTCGAACATCCCGCTGGTCTGGATGCTGGGCCGGGCCGAAGCCTGCGGCCTGACCCTGCCCGAAGGCTGGCAGGCCCGCTTTCCCTGCGATGCCCGTGCCCCGATGGTCGGCACCTGGCGCAGTTTCGGCAAGGCGTTCCTGTTGCGCCGCCGCCGTCGGGTGGGACACGACCGCAGCGAACGGCTGCATGAAAGCGTGCCTGCCGCGGTGCGGGCACGCTGGCCGATGCTGGGGCAACCGGCGGAATAGACCTCGCGCTTTTGCGTCGGCCCAAATACTCTTGCCCCGTCGCCGAAAGCCGGAGCCCGCCCATGCCTCGCACCCTGACCCTTGCCGCCACCCAGTTCGCCTGTTCCTGGGACTTGCCAAAGAATGCCGAAGCCGCCGAGCGCGCGATCCGCGCCGCTGCGGCCAAGGGCGCGCAGGTCATCCTGATCCAGGAACTGTTCGAAGCCCCCTATTTCTGCATCGAGGAACGCGCCGAATATTTCCGTCTTGCCCGCCCCGCTTCGGGCCATCCGCTGATCGGCCTGTTCCAGAGTCTTGCAAAGGAACTGGGCGTGGTGCTGCCCTGTTCCTTCTTCGAAAAGGTGGGCCAAGCGCATTTCAATTCTGCCGCGATGATCGACGCCGACGGCCGCAACCTTGGCATCTACCGCAAAAGCCACATCCCGCAGGGACCGGGATATGAGGAGAAATACTATTTCTCGCCCGGCGACACCGGCTTCCGGGTCTGGGAAACCGCCTTCGGCCGCCTTGGCCTTGGCATCTGCTGGGATCAATGGTTCCCGGAATGCGCCCGTGCGATGGCGCTGCAAGGGGCCGAGGTGCTGCTTTATCCCACCGCCATCGGATCTGAACCGCCCGCGCCCGGCTATGACAGCGCCCCGCATTGGCAGATGGTGATGCGCGGCCATGCGGCGGCGAACATCATGCCTGTCGTTGCCTCGAACCGGATCGGCCGCGAGGTGGCGCCGGGCGGGAGCGAAGTGACGTTCTACGGCTCCAGCTTCATCGCCGATCAGACCGGGGAACTGCTGGCCAGGGCAGGGCGCACGGAGGAAGAGGTGCTGACCGCAACGGTGGATCTTGACGCCATCGCGGCGCTGCGCGCCAGCTGGGGCCTGTTCCGCGACCGCCGGACCGACCTGTTCGCAAGCCTGACCTCGTTGGACGGCCGGAGCGGGGGCCGATTTTTCGACGAAAAATCGTAACGGATTTTCGTCGAAAATCCATGCCCTCCGGTCAGGCGCGCAGCCAGAACCACAGGTTGAAGCCGCCGATCAGGATCGGCTGATGCACAAGGTAGATCAGCAGAGAATGCCGTGACGGCCAGGCCAGGGTGCGGGTCAGCGGTGTCGCGCGCCAGTCCAGCCGGGGCCAGAGCCTGCACCGGCTGATCAGCCGCCCCACCGCCACCCCGGCCAGCATCGGCGCGATCCAGGGGAACAGCGGCAGGAAATCGGCCGTGATCGGGGGCACCGTGCCAAGCCCGGTCCAGACCAGCCCGCCGTCGAACATCGGGTGGCGGAACACCAGCGGCAGGGCAAAGGCCGCCGCCGCCACGGCCAGTGTCGCCAATGCAGGCAACCGCAGCACCGCCAGCGCCAAGAGCGACGACAGGGCGATCGAATGCAGGATGCCGTAGAACACCGTCATTTGCGGCAGGGCAATCGCTGTTCCCAGCGTCACCAGCGCCGCCGCCGCAGCGATCCTGACGAACCGCCGCCAGAAGGCGGTCCAGCGGATGCCCTGTCCGTGCGTCAGCCACAGCGACAGTCCGGCCAGAAAGATGAAGCTGCCCGCCGTCAGCCGGGCATGCCACCAGAACGGACCCGTGACCGAGGTGTTCCGGGCGATCAGGCCGAAAAGATCCAGATCGTAGACGAAGTGATAGATCACCATCGACACAAGCGCGAGGCTGCGCAGGATGTCGAGCCCGATCAGTCTTTGCCGTTGCACGCCTGCCTCCCGCCCATGCCGCATCCTGCCGTCGATGCGCGCAAAGGAAAAGGGGCGGCCTTGCGCCGCCCCCTTGCCCTGTTGCCGGTCATCAGCGATGGCGCAGGTCGATATAGTCGCGCCGGGCGGGCCCGATATAAAGCTGACGCGGCCGACCGATCTTCTGGTTCTTCTCGGCGATCATTTCCTTCCACTGGCTGATCCAGCCGACGGTGCGGGAAATCGCGAAGATCGGGGTGAACATCGAGGTGGGGAAGCCCATCGCCTCGAGGATGATGCCCGAATAGAAGTCGACGTTGGGGTAAAGCTTCTTCTCGATGAAATACGGATCCTCCAGCGCGATCCGCTCCAGCTCCTTGGCGACTTGCAGCAAGGGGTTGTTGTGGACGCCCAGAAGTTCCAGCACCTCATCGGCGCTTTCCTTCATCACCTTGGCGCGCGGGTCGAAGTTCTTGTAGACCCGGTGGCCGAAACCCATCAGCCGGAAGCCGCTGGTCTTGTCCTTGGCCTTGGCGATATATTCCGGGATCCGGTCGACACTGCCGATTTCCTTCAGCATCTCAAGGCAGGCCTGGTTGGCCCCGCCATGGGCAGGCCCCCAGAGGCAGGCGATGCCCGCCGCGATGCAGGCAAACGGGTTGGCCCCCGAAGACCCCGCCAGCCGCACGGTCGAGGTGGAGGCGTTCTGCTCGTGGTCCGCATGCAGCATCATGATGCGGTCCATCGCCTTTTCCAGGATGGGCGAGACCACATAATCCTCGGCCGGGACGGCAAAGCACATGTTCAGGAAGTTGCCGGCGTAGCTCAGGCTGTTCTTCGGATAAACGAAGGGCTGACCAACCGAATATTTATAGGCCATCGCCGCGATGGTCGGCAGCTTGGCGATCATGCGGATGGCGGCAACCTCGCGCTGCCAGGGGTCGGCGATGTCGGTGCTGTCGTGGTAGAAGGCGGCCATCGCGCCGACCACGCCCACCATGGTGGCCATCGGATGCGCATCCCGGCGGAAACCGCGGAAGAAATAGTGCATCTGTTCATGCACCATGGTGTGCCGCGTCACCCGGCTGGTGAAATCGGCCAGCTGGTCTGCGGTGGGCAACTCTCCGTACAAGAGCAGGTAGCAGACTTCGAGATGGGTCGACTTGTCGGCCAGCTGTTCGATCGGATAGCCGCGATACAGCAGTTCGCCCAGATCGCCGTCGATATAGGTGATGGCGCTTTCACAGGCGGCGGTCGAGGTGAAGCCGGGGTCGAAGGTGAAGACATCCGCCTCGCCATAAAGCTTGCGGATGTCCAGCACATCGGGGCCGATGGTCGGGCTGTGGACCGGCAGGTCAAAGTCCTTGCCGTCCAGAGTCAGCGTTGCCTTGCGGTTGTTCATTCTCTCTCGTCCCCCTACGGGCCGGCCGCAGGGCAGCAGCGGCGGGCCATTGGCCAAATCCGCCCCCGGAAGGGGCCATGGTCAAGGCCGGGGAAGGGGCCGCATTCAGGCGGCGGCGTCCGTCAGCCTTGCAATCGTCTCATCCCGACCGATGACCAGCATCATGTCGAAGACCGAAGGTGTGGCGCTCCTGCCCGCCAGCGCGGCCCGAAGCGGCGCCGCCAGCTTGCCGAATCCGATGCCGTTCTCGGCGGCGATCTCGTTCAGGATGGGCTCCAGCGCGTCTTTCGTCCAGCTAGCATTTTGCAGGCGCGGCGTCAACGTTTTCAGTATACCACGGGATACCGCGTCCAGCGCAGCCGCGGCCTTCTCCTCTGGCACAATGGGCCGCGATGCCAGCGCAAACTCACCCTTTTCAATAAGTTCCGGGAATGTCTTCGCGCGGTCCTTCAAGACCGGCATCGCCTGAAAAAGCCGGTTTCGTTGCAGATCCGACAGGGCTGGACGTGCTGCGGCTGCAAGGTAGCCTTCCAGTTCATGCAGCAGTGCGGCATCGTCGCTCATGGCGATGTGATGGCCGCAGGTGCTTTCCAGCTTCTTGAAATCCAGCCGGGCCGGGGCGCGGCCGATGCCGTCCAGCGAAAACACCTTCATCGCCTCTTCGCTTGTAAAGATCTCCATATCGCCATGCGCCCAGCCAAGCCGCGTCAGATAGTTGCGCATCCCGGCGGCCGGATAGCCCATGGCCTGATATTCCTCGACCCCGGTCGCGCCATGGCGTTTCGACAGCTTCTTGCCGTCCGGCCCGTGGATCAGCGGGATATGCGCCCAGACCGGCACCTGCCAGCCCATCGCGTCATAGACCATCTGCTGACGGGCGGCGTTGTTCAGATGATCGTCGCCCCGGATCACATGGGTGACACCCATGTCGTGATCGTCGACGACGACCGCCAGCATATAGGTCGGCGTTCCGTCCGACCGCAGCACGATCATGTCGTCCAGCGTGGCGTTCTGGATCGTGACATTGCCCTGCACCTGATCGGCGATCAGGGTCTGGCCGTCGCGCGGGGCCTTCATGCGGATGACGTAAGGCGCGCTGTCGGGGTAACTGGAAGGATCGGAATCGCGCCAGGGCGACAGGAACACCGGATAGCTGACGCCGCGGGCCTTTTCGGCCTCGCGGAACGCCTCGATCTCGGCTGCTGTCGAAAAGCATTTGTAGGCCGTTCCGCGCGACAGCATCTGATGGGCGACTTCGGCATGACGGTCCTTGCGGTCGAACTGGCTGACGACATCGCCGTCCCAGTCCAGCCCCAGCCAGGTCAGCCCCTTCAGGATGGCCGCCGTCGCCTCGGGGGTGGAACGCTCGCGGTCGGTATCCTCGATCCGCAACAGGAACTTTCCGCCCCGTCCGCGTGCGAACAGCCAGTTGAACAGCGCGGTGCGGCCGCCCCCGATGTGCAGATAGCCGGTGGGTGAGGGGGCGAAACGGGTGACGACCGGGCGCGACATCAGTGGAATTAACCTTTCGGTAACCAGGATCGGACAGGATGAACCGGGAGTTTCCAGATCGGAACGCGCCGGGTGTAGACGGGAAAGGAGACGCGGGCAAGGTGGCGGGGCTGGTTGCCGTGATGCGAAGGCCCCTTGACGCGCTGGATGCCGCGCGCGGCCATCTGCTGCCCTTTGCGGCCACGGCCATGGGCGCGGGCATCTGGCTGTGGTTCCACTGGCCGCAAGAGCCGGGCCGCGCCGTCTATGCCCTGACGGCGGTGCTGGCGCTGGTCATGGTCGTGCTGTGGCTGCGCGGGCCCTTCCTGTGGCGGCCGCTCTGCGCGGGGGCGGCCATGCTGGCCGTGGGTGTTCTGGCCGCCGGGCTGCGGGCGCATCTGGTTGCCGCCCCGATGCTGGAGTTTCGCTACTATGGCCCGGTTGAGGGCCGGGTGATCGAGATCGACCGCTCGTCGTCGGATGCGCTGCGGGTGACGCTGGATCGAGTGGTGCTGCGCGACATGTCCCCGGCGCGCACCCCCCGCAAGGTGCGGATCTCGCTGCATGCATCCCCCTTGCTGCACGACCCCTTGCCGGGCGAGACGCTGATCGTGACGGCGCATCTCTCGGCCCCCGAAGGCCCGGCGGAACCCGGCGGCTTCGATTTCCGCCGCATGGCGTTTTTCGATCAGCTGGGGGCCGTCGGCTACAGCCGCAGCCCGGCCCTGCTGCTGGAGCCGCCCGCAGCGGGGGATGCCCTGATCGCGCGGATGCGGACCTGGCTGTCGGATGCGATGCGGGCAAGGATCAGCGGCGATGCGGCGGAATTCGCCATCGGCGCGCTGACCGGAGACCGTTCCGGCATCAGCCGTGACACGGTCGAGGCGTTGCGTGACAGCTCGCTTGCACATCTTCTGGCGATTTCCGGCATGAACCTGGCGTTTCTGGTGACATTCGTCTTCGTGCTGATGCGCACGGGCGTGGCGATGGTTCCGGTGCTGGCGCTGCGGCTGAATGCGAAAAAGGTTTCGGCGGTGGCCTCGCTGGGGGTTGCGCTGTTCTATCTGCTGCTTTCGGGCGCGAATGTGGCGACCGAGCGGGCCTTTGTCATGGTGGCGGTGATGCTGGGCGCGGTGCTGCTGGACCGGCAGGCGATCACCCTGCGCTCGGCGGCGATCGCCGGGATCATCCTGCTGGCGCTGCGGCCGGAAACCCTGTTGCAGCCGGGATTCCAGATGTCGATGGCGGCGACGGTGGCGCTGGTTGTCGGCTTTGCCGCGCTGGATCATCGGGTGCGGTTGCAGAACTGGCCGCGCTGGACCCTGCCGCTGTTCACCCTGGTTGCAAGCTCGGCCATCGGCGGCTTTTCCAGCGCGCCCTATGCGGCGGCCACCTTCAACCGCTTTACCGATTACGGCCTGTTGGCCAATCTTCTGACGGTGCCGGTGATGGGGGCGGTGATGATGCCTGCGGGGGCGCTGGCGGTGCTGCTGGCCCCCTTCGGCCTGTCCTGGCTGGCCCTTTCGGCGATGGATCTGGCGGGACGCTGGATTCTGGGCGTGGCACACTGGATTGCGGCGCTGGAGGGATCGGTGACGCCGATCCCGGCCCCGCATGATCTGGCGCTGCCGCTGATCACGCTGGGCGGCATCTGGCTGGTGGCCTGGCCGGGCCGGGCACGGCGGGCCGGGGCCGTGGCGGTTCTGGCCGGGCTGGCGATCTGGCCGCTGGCCGTGCGGCCGGATCTGCTGATCTCGGGCGATGGGCGGCTTCTGGGGGTGATGGGGCCCGAGGGGCGGGCGCTGTCGGCTGCCACGGGCAACGGCTTTGTCGCCGAGAACTGGCTGGAGGCCGACGGCGATCTGGCAGGCCAGAAGACAGCCGCGGGGCGGGCCGGTTTCAGCGGTCCGAAGACGGCGCGCAGCTTCAGCTTTGCCGGGCGCAAAGGGGTGGCCCTGCAGGGCGGCGCGGCGCTGGAGGCGCTGCCGCAGGCCTGTGCGACGCAGGATATTGTGGTGATTGCCGAGGTGGTGGAGACCCCGCCGCCCGGCGGGTGCCTGCTGATCGACCTTGGCCGGTTGCGTCAGACCGGGGCGCTGTCCTTGCGGATCGGCAGAAAGGGGATCGAGGTCAGCGCCGCACGGGACCATCCGCGCCTCTGGGCGGGCAAGCCTATGCCACCCGAGGCACTGCCGATGCCATAGGGGCGATTCTTCGACGAAAATCGAGGTGGCGCATCAAGGGCGCGTCCGGTCAGTAGCTGCGGATCAGCCCGACCAGCCGTCCCTGCACCTTGACCAGATGGTCAGGGAAGACGCGGGTTTCATAGGCCGGGTTGGCGGCTTCCAGCGCGATCATGCCGCCCTTGCGGCGAAACCGTTTCAGCGTGGCTTCCTGATCCTCGACCAGTGCCACCACGATATCGCCGTTCTCGGCGGTATTCTGTTCGCGGATCACCACGATGTCACCATCGTTGATCCCGGCCTCGATCATGGAATCGCCCTTGACCTCAAGCGCATAGTGGTTGCCGCGCCCCGACAGCATCGACCCCGGCACCGCGACATGATGCGAGATTTCGGAAATCGCCTCGATCGGGACACCGGCGGCGATGCGGCCCATCACCGGCAACTCCATCGCGTGAACGGCTTCGACCGGGATCGCACCCTTCGGCGGGTCAGTGCGGTCGCCCTGGATGACCTTGGGCGCGAAGCTGGGTTTGAAGCCGGGTTTCTCCATCGCCTCGGGCAGCTTGACGATTTCCAGAGCGCGGGCGCGGTGGGCCAGGCGGCGGATGAACCCGCGTTCCTCCAGCGCGGTGATCAGCCGGTGGATGCCGGATTTCGACCGCAGGTCCAGCGCCTCTTTCATCTCGTCGAACGAGGGCGGCACGCCATCGGCTTCGGTCCGGGATTTGATGAAGGACAAGAGTTCCAGTTGCTTGCGGGTCAGCATCGGGGTTCCTTGGATCGCATTCGTTAACGTAATGTTCTGCCCGTGTTCTTGGTTTGTGTCAAGCATTTTGCGAATCGGGTCTGCCGCGAAGTCGCTGCGGGTCCTGCGTCTCCCGGCGATATTCGAGGGGAGATGAAATCAGAGCGGCAGATAGCCGGTCAGATCGCCCGCCTTGCGCGGGCCGTCGCCCAGGGGGCGGATCAGCAGCGCGTCGGCTTCGGTCAGGATGGTGAGGAGCGAGCTGTCCTGTCGGTCGAAGGGGGCGATGCGGTCGCCATCAAGGCGGGCGCGCATGTAATGGGTGCGGGGGCCGTTGGCCGGCAGGTCGCTGGCAAGCCGCGCCCGGCGGGCGCGCGGCAGCGGGGCCGGATCGCCCTGAAGCGCGCGGATCAGCGGCAACAGGAACAGATGCCCGGTGACGATGGCCGAAACCGGGTTGCCCGGCAGGCCCAGCATCGCCGATGCGCCAAGGCGGCCCGCCATCAGCGGTTTGCCGGGCCGCATGGCGATTTTCCAGAACGCCGCTTCCATGCCCAGATCGCGGGCCACCTTGCCGACAAGATCATGATCGCCGACCGAAGCGCCGCCGATGGTGACGATGACATCGGCCCCTTCCGCCAGCGCGAAGCCCTGCCGCAGCGCGGCCTCGCTGTCGCGGGCGATGGGCAGCAGGCGGGCCTCTGCCCCTTCGGATTCAGCCATGGCTTTCAGCGCAAAGCCGTTCGAGGCGATGATCTGGTCGGGGCGCGGCACCTCGCCCGGCATGACCAGTTCGTCCCCTGTCATCAGCAGGGCGACGACGGGGCGGCGGGTGCAAGGAACAAGCGGGATGTTCATCGCGGCCAGCAGGCCAAGATCGGCGGGGCGCAACCGGCGGGGGGACAGCGGTGCCCCGGCTGCAAAATCGGCCCCGCGCGGGCGGATGTTGGTGTTCGTGTCGGTTCCGGTGATGGTGATACGGTCGCCGTCACGGGTTACGTCTTCCTGGATCACCACGCGGGTCGCGCCCGCCGGAACGGGGGCACCGGTAAAGATGCGCAGGGCCTGACCGGGGAGGAGCGTGCCCGCAAAGCCATGGCCCGCGCCGGATTCGCCGATGACCGTCAGGCTGTCGCCGGGCATGGGGTCGCCCTGCACCGCATAGCCGTCCATTGCCGAGGCATCGAAGGGCGGCTGGTCGGACCGCGCGGCGACGGGGGCGGCCAGCCAACGGCCCGCCGCCTGCGCCAGCGGCACGGGTTCTGCCGGAAGGGGGGCCGCAAGGGCAAGAACGCGGGCCTGCGCCTCTTCGACCGGAATCATCGCTTTGCCTCGTAACGGCCAGATTTTCCGCCGTCTTTCAGCAACAGGCGGATGCCTTCGATCTGCATCGACTTTTCCACCGCCTTCACCATGTCATAGATGGTCAGGCAGGCGACGGAGACGGCGGTCAGCGCCTCCATCTCCACCCCGGTCTGGCCTCCGGTCTTGACCGTGGCCTCGACCCGGATGGCCGAGCGGGCGGGGTCGGCGGTCAGGTCCAGCGCGACCCTGGTGATCGGCAGCGGATGGCAAAGCGGGATCAGCGCGGCGGTCTGCTTGGCCGCCATGATCCCGGCAAGGCGGGCGACCGCCAGCACATCACCCTTGTCGGCGCGGCCTTCGGCGATCAGGGCCAGCGTGGCAGGCTGCATCACCACAAAGCCTTCGGCCACCGCCGTGCGGGCGGTGACGGGTTTGCCGGAAACATCAACCATATGCGCCGCCCCTGCGGCATCGAAATGGGTGAGGGTCGGCTTCGGCGGCGTCATAGCCGGCCCGGTGCGGTGAGCGGTCTTGCGAGGATGGCGCGGGTGGCGGCGGTGACATCCTCTTGCCGCATCAGGCTTTCGCCGATCAGGAAGCAGCGCGCGCCATATCGGGCCAGATCGGCCAGGTCGTCAGGCGTGAAAAGCCCGGATTCGGCGACGATCAGCCGGTCCTCCGGCACCCGGCGGGCCAGGTCGCGGGTGGTGTCCAGCGTGACCTCGAACGAGTGCAGGTTGCGGTTGTTGATGCCGATCAGCGGTGATTTCAGCCGGGCGGCACGTTCCAGTTCCTCGCGGTCATGCACTTCGATCAGCACATCCATGCCAAGGGCAAAGGCGGCATCCTCCAGTTCTGCCGCCTGCGCATCCGACAGCGAGGCCATGATCAGCAGGATGCAATCGGCGTTCAGCGCCCGGGATTCGGCCACCTGATACGGATCGTAGAGAAAATCCTTGCGCAGGCAGGGCAGGCCGGTGGCGTCATGCGCCGCCGTGAGAAAGGCATCATCGCCCTGAAAGCTGGGTCCGTCGGTCAATACCGACAGGCAGGTTGCGCCGCCGTCTTCATAGGCCTTTGCCAGGGCGGGCGGGTCGAAATCGGCGCGGATCAGGCCCTTGGACGGGCTGGCCTTCTTGATCTCGGCAATCAGGCCATAGCCGGTGGCCGCTGCCTCTTGCAGCGCGCGGGCAAAACCGCGCGGTGCCGGGGCGGCCTTGGCAGCGACTTCGACCTCGGCCAGCGGGCGCGCGGCCTTGCGGGCGGCAATCTCAGTCAGCTTGTAGGCCTTGATGCGGTCGAGGATGGTGGTCATCGGATCTCCTTCCGGTCGCGGCCGCCGGGGGTTTCACACCCCCGGACCCCCGTGGGATATTTGGCGAAGGGAAAGGGGCAGGTCAGGTCTAGCGAAGGTTGGCGTCGAAGGGAAGGCTAGAGGGACCAGTCGATGGGAGGCAGCCCCCGAGTGGCAAGCCATTGGTTTGTGGCGGTGAAGGGGCGCGAACCGAAAAAGCCGCGCCAGGCCGAAAGCGGCGAGGGATGCGGGCTTTCCAGGAACAGGTGCCCGCTGCGCGGGATGTCCGCGCAGAGTTTCTGGGCAGGAGCGCCCCAGAGCAGGAAGGCCCGTGGCCCGTCGGCGGCGGTGGCGGCGAGGATCGCGGATGTCAGCGCCTGCCAGCCGAGTGTTTTGTGGCCAAGCGACTGCCCCAGCGGCACGGTCAGGATGGGGTTGAGGAGGAGGACGCCCTGCCCGGCCCATGCCGTCAGGTCGCCGTCCGGTTTCGGCTGGCCGGTGTCCGAGGCGACTTCGGCAAGGATGTTCTTCAGGCTGTCGCGCGGGGGCTGGCCGGGCGGGAAGGAGAAGGCAAGGCCAGTGGCCCGGCCCGGCGTGGGGTAGGGGTCCTGGCCAAGGATCACCACGCGCACCTTGTCGCGCGGGGGCAGGGCGAGGGCACGGAAGATGCGGTCAGGCGCGGGTTGCCAGTCGGGCAGGGATTGCAGCTTTTGCCACAGCGCGTCCCAGCGGCCATCGGTGAAGAAGGGGAGGCTGGCCCAGCTTTCCGGTGGCTCCGGTTTATCCATGCGTGATCCGCGCCAGCGTCGCCACCTTGGCCTTGGCGGCTCCGCTGTCGATCGAGGTGCGGGCGATCTCGACCCCGTCCTTCAGCGTGGCGGCGCGGTCGGCGACGATCAGGGCGGCGGCGGCGTTCAGCAGCACCGCGTCGCGATAGGCCCCCTGCGCGCCGTCCAGCAGGGCGCGGAAGGCCACCGCGTTTTCCGCAGGCGTGCCGCCGAGGACGGCCTCGAACGGGTGGCGGGGCAGGCCGGCGTCTTCGGGGGCGATCTCGAAATCGCGCACCGTGCCGTTTTCAAGCGCCGAAACCCTTGTCGGCAGCGCGATGGAGATTTCATCGGTGCCGTCGCCGCCATGCACAAGCCAGGCCTTTTCCGACCCCAGCGCCAGCAGGGTTTCCGCCATCGGGCGGATCAGATCGGCGGAAAAGGCACCGGTCAGCTGGCGTTTCACCCCGGCCGGGTTTGTCAGGGGCCCGAGGATATTGAAGATGGTCCGCGTGCCCAGTTCGGCCCGGACGGGGCCGACATGGCGGGTGGCGGGGTGGTGCATCGGGGCCATCATGAAGCCGATCCCGGCCTGATCGAGACAGCGTTCGACCACATCTGCCCCGACCATGACGTTCAGCCCCAGTTCGGTCAGCGCATCGGCAGCCCCGGATTTCGACGACAGGTTGCGGTTGCCGTGCTTGGCCACCGGCACACCGGCCCCCGCCACCACGAAGGCGGTGGCGGTCGAGATGTTCAGCGTGCCCTTGCCATCGCCGCCGGTGCCGACGATGTCGATGGCCCCCGCAGGGGCGCGCACCGCATTGCATTTCGCCCGCATCACCGATGCGGCGGCGGCATATTCATCCACCGTCTCGCCCCGCGTGCGCAGCGCCATCAGGAAGCCGCCCATCTGGGCCGGAGTGGCAGCGCCCTCGAACAGGGCGGTGAAGGCGGTTTCGGCCTCGGCCCGGCTCAGCGGGCGGGCGGCGGCGGTGCCGATCAGGTTGCGCAGCGCGTCGCTCATGCCGGAACCTTCACCTTCGCGGTCTCAAGGAAATTGCGCAGCAGCTGGTGGCCATGCTCGCTGGCGATGGATTCGGGGTGGAACTGCACGCCTTCGATCAGCTTTTCGCGGTGGCGCAGGCCCATGATGGTGCCATCCTCCAGCCATGCGGTGATCTCAAGATTGTCGGGCAGGGTCTCGCGCTCGACCACCAGCGAATGATAGCGCGTGGCCTGGAAGGGCGAGGGCAGGCCGCGGAACATGCCTTTGCCTGCGTGATGCATGCTGCCCATCTTGCCATGAACGATCTCATGACAGCGGATCACCCGGCCGCCGAAAGCCTCGCCGATGGTCTGGTGGCCAAGGCAGACGCCCAGGAGCGGCACCCCGGCTTCGGACGCGGCGCGGGTCAAGGGCAGGCAGATGCCAGCCTGTGCGGGATCGCAGGGGCCGGGCGACAGGACGATGGCTTGCGGCGCCATGGCCAGCGCATCCTGCACCTGCAAGGCATCGTTGCGGACAACCTTAACCTCGGCCCCCAGTTCGCCCAGATAGTGAACGAGGTTCCAGGTGAAGCTGTCATAGTTGTCGATCAGAAGCAGCATCTTGCCGTGCCTCGCCGGAAAGGGGATGAAGCGCCACGCGGGTCGCGCTATACATGGTCAGGTCATTGCGGCAAGGTCAAGGTCATGCGGGGAAGGCCCGGCATCGGACCGGATCAGAGGACCCGGCAGGCGATGGCTGAACAGGCGGGGGCAACCCGTCGGCCCTTTCCGGGGCGGCATGGGGCAAGGACGGAGGCAAGGGTGATCGGCAGGTTCCTGTTGGGGTCGGGATTGGGTGCGCTGGTTGGCACCGGTCTTCTGGCGATGGCGTCTCTGGTGGCCCCTGCGCCGAACGGCGAGCCGAGGGGGACCGACCACGCCCCCGCGACTGCGCCAGAGCCCACGGCAGAGCCCGAGACCACGCCCGAGATTGTCACGCCCGCCGCGCCGCAGGGCGGCACGGAAGACAGCGCGCCGGTGGCCGATGCCGGTGATGCAGCGGCCGCGCCCGGCACCGGGGCGGCAGTATTGCCTCTGGTGCCCGAAGACATGCCCGAGGCCCCCAGAACCACGGCCGTCGCCGAGGCCGAACCTGCTGTTCCCGCCGAAGCCGCTGCCCCGGCCATGGCAGGAACACCCGCTGCCCCCGCCGATCTGGCCGGAGATGCAGTGCCGCCCCCGGCCGAACAACCTGCGGCGGCCCCCGAAGGCATCGCGGCACTGGCGCCCGATGCTTTGCCGGGGCCGGACGAGAGCAGCGATATGGCCACATTGCCGGTGACGGCTGCGCCCGATCCCGACACGGCACGGGTGCCTGGCACCGATGCCTTGGCCGAAGCCCCGGCTTCGGACGCGGCGCCCGCCCTGGTCGAGCCTTCGGGCCTGCCCCCCCTGACGCCCGAGGAAGAGGCGCTGCTGGCACAAATCGCCGCCGAAGGGCCGGGGTCGGCGCTGCCTCCGGGCGAAGCGGAACCGGAGCCCGCCCTGCCGCCTGCCGCAGAACCGGAGGCAGACGCGATGCCCGAAACCGAAGCGCCTTCGCTGCTGACCGAGGCCGAGGATGAGCGGGTGATCCGCACTGGCGAGGGCGCGGCAACGACGCTGCCCTCGACCCCGTCGCTGACCGAAGCGGTGCCCGAGGGCGTCACCGTGGGCCGCCTGCCGCGGATCGGCGACCCGGCACCGGCCGATGTCGCGGCGGATGAGACGTCTCAGGCCGACCTTCGTCCGATCGCGGCCTTCGCCCGCCCGTTCGACAACCCGGAAGCCAAGCCGGCATTTGCCATCGTGCTTATCGACGAAGGCGCTGCCGATCTGGACCGTCAGGCCCTTGCGGCGCTGCCCTTCCCGGTGACATTCGCCCTGGATCCGACCGATCCGCAGGCCGCCGGACAGGCCGCGATCTACCGCGCGGCAGGGCAAGAGGTGGTGATGCTGGCCACCGCCCTGCCCAAGGGCGCACAGGCGGCCGATGTCGAAGTGGCGATGACGGCCATGGCGGTGGCCCTGCCCGAGACCGTGGCGGTGATGGACCTGCCGGGCCGCACCTTCCAGGCCGACCGTCCGCTGGCCACGCTGGTGGTGCCGGCGGTCTGGGCCGGGGGGCGGGGGCTTCTGACCTGGGATCAGGGGCTGAACGCCGCCGATCAGGTGGCCCGGCGCGAGGCCGTGCCTGCCGCCGTCGTCTTCCGCGATCTCGATGGCGGCGATGAAAGCGGCCCGGTGATCCGCCGCTATCTGGACCGGGCGGCCTTCAAGGCGGCGCAGGACGGGCGGGTGACGGTGGTGGGGCGGGCGCGGCCTGAAACCGTGGCGACCCTGCTGGAATGGGCGGTCGAGGGTCGCGCGGCGACAGTGGCGCTGGCCCCGCTGACGGCGGTGCTGCGGGCAAACTGAAGCCGGAACGAAGCGGAGCGGCTGGTCGCCGCAAGCGGATGTCTCGCCTCTGCGCCTTGCAGGCGCAACCGGCTCGGAAGCTCGCGTGCCGCTCGCGCCTCCGGCGGGGATATTTCTGTTCTGAAAGAAGCCACCTCTTTCAGAACCAAATATCCTGGGGTCCGGGGGGGAACCCCCCGGCAGCCGAGGAACCGGCGAAGGCCGGTGACGAGACAGGAGACTTGCGCCGCAAGGCGCGCGATTCAATTGCCGCTGCGGCGGGTGAACAGGCCCGCATCCTGCGCGGCGCGGCGCAGGGCGTGGGATTTGTTCACCGTTTCCTGATATTCGGCCTCGGGGTCGCTGTCATAGACCACGCCGCCGCCGGCCTGGATATAAAGCGTCTGGTCCTTCAGCACCGCCGTGCGCAGGGCGATGCAGAAATCCATCTCGCCATTGGCCGCGAAATAGCCGCAGCCGCCGCCATAGACGCCGCGCTTTTCCGGCTCCAGCTCGTCGATGATCTCCATCGCCCGGACTTTCGGTGCGCCTGACACCGTGCCCGCAGGCAGGCCCGCCAGAAGAGCCGACAGCGCATCCTCGCCGTCGCGGATATCGCCCACCACGTTCGAGACGATGTGCATGACATGGCTGTAGCGTTCGATGATGAACTGCTCGGTCGGGCGCACGGTGCCGACCTTTGCCACCCGTCCCACATCGTTGCGGCCCAGATCCAGCAGCATAAGATGTTCGGCCAGTTCCTTCTTGTCGGCCAGCAGGTCCTGCTCCAGCGCCTTGTCCTCTTCCGGCGTCGCGCCGCGTTTCCGCGTGCCCGCGATCGGGCGCACGGTCACTTCGCCATCCCGCAGGCGGACCAGGATTTCCGGGCTGGCGCCCACCACCTGAAAGCCGCCGAAGTTGAAGAAGAACATGAAGGGCGACGGGTTGGTGCGGCGGAGCGAGCGATAGAGAGCGAAGGGCGGCAGGGGGAAGTCCAGCGCCCAGCGCTGGCTGGGCACGACCTGGAAGATGTCGCCTGCGCGGATATAGTCCCTGGCCCTCTCGACGGCGGCCTTGTAGCCTTCATGCGTGAAGTTCGACCGCGGCTCTCCCACCGCCGCCGCCTCGCCCAGATCGCGCTGGACGGCGGGGGCGCGGTCCAGATCGCGCAGCGCATCCATCACCCGTTCGGCGGCCTGGGCATAGGCCGCGCGGGCCGAAAGCCCCGAGCCGACCCAGGCGGGGGCGACCAGCGTGACCTCGCCCTTCACCCCGTCCAGCACGGCCACCACCGAGGGCCGCATCAGCACCGCATCGGGCAGGCCGATGGGGTCGGGGTTCACATCGGGCAGATGTTCGACCAGACGGATCATGTCATAGCCGAGATAGCCGAAGAGACCGGCCGAAATCGCGGGCAGGGTTTCGGGCAGGTTGATCCGGCTTTCGGCGATCAGCGCGCGCAGCGTGTCCAGCGGGTGCCCGTCCAGGGAACGGAAGGCCTGGGCATCGAACCGCGCTTCGCGGTTGATCTCGGAGGCGGTGCCCCGGCAACGCCAGATCAGATCGGGTTTCATGCCGACGATGGAATAGCGGCCGCGGATTTCCCCCCCCGTCACCGATTCCAGCATGAAGGTATCGGTCCGCGCCTCGCCCAGTTTCAGCATCAGCGAAACCGGGGTGTCCAGGTCGGCGGCCAGTCTGGTGTGGACCACCTGGTTTTCGCCCCGTGCCCAGGCGGCCTCGAAGCTCTCGAAGCTGGGTTCAAGGATCATTGCAGGCTCGTATGGACCGCCGTGATCGCGGCCTGATCCAGCGTGACCTCGGTGCTGCCGATCAGCGCATTGGCATAGGCCGCAAAGGCATCGTCGGACAGCGCCTGCTGCACCTGGGCGGCGATGCTGGCCCGCAAGGCTTCGGCATCCGCTCCGTCCTCGGCCGCGGGCATCACGGCGTTCATTTGCAGGACGGCGATGAAATCGCCCTCTTCGATCACCCGGACCTCGCCGGGCTGCATGGCGAATCCGGCATCGACCACCGCGCGGGGGGCGTCCGGCACCGTGCCGCTGCGCGCGATTTCAGGGGTCTGGTCAACGATGCCCTGGCTGCCCAGGGCCGCGCCGCCTTCGACGGCCGACTTGATCTCGATCGCGCGGGCGGACAGCGCCTCGTCCAGCTTTCCCTGATGCCAGGACTCGGCCACGGCCTCACGCGCCTCGTCAAAGGGAATCGGCGCGGCGGGGACCAGTTCCATGAATTGCATGGCAACGACGCCACCGTCATCCAGCACGATCGCCTCGGGGAAATCCTCGGCCTTGACCTGATCGGCGGCGCTGCGGAAGGCTGCATAGCCTTCGATCTTTTCGGCCCCCTGCCGGCCCGGAACATGGTCCAGCGTGGCGAAGGTCATGCCGATTTCCTTGGCCAGATCCTCAAGGCTGACCCCGCCAGCCAGAAGATCGTCGATCTGCTCGACCTTGTCGGCAATCTCGCGCCGGGCGGAATCCGCCTGCATCTCGGCGGCAAGCTCGGTGCGGGCATCCTCGAAGCTGACCTCCTCGCCCGGCAGTACGCCGTTCACCCGATAGAGCGCCGGGCCAAGCGCGCTGTCGCCGGCAATGACCACACCTTCGGCGGCGGCAAAGACCGCATCGCCTGCGGCCCCCAGATCGGCCTTCGAGACATCGCCCATGTCGATGTCCAGCATCTCCAGCCCGCGCTCCATCACCAGCGTCTCGAAGGGGGTGCCGGCATCCAGCCGCGCCTTGGCGGCATCGGCGGCGGCCTGATCGGGGAAGACCAGCCGTTCGACCAGCCGCCGTTCCGGCACGACGAAATCGTCGATCCGGTCCTGATACATCTTCTTCAGCGAATCTTCGTCGACCGGCTGGGCGTCGGCAATATCCTCGGGCAACAAGGAGACATAGGCGATGCGGCGGGCCTCGGGCCTGGTGAAGGTGTCGATGTGGCTGTCATGCCAGGCCTTCAGATCGTCTTCGGTCGGTTCGGGCAGGGGCGCGGTCAGATCGCCCGCGGTCAGCCGGATCATCGACAGGCTGCGGCGTTCGCCGATATAGCGGTAGATCGTGTCCACCATGGCGGCGGGGGCCTCGATGCCGCTGGCAACCGCTCCCTGAAGCAGCGAGCGCGATACATCCCGGCGCAGCGCCGCTTCGTATTCGGCTTCGGTCCAGCCGCCCTGACGCAGCGCCAGCGCATAGGTCTCGCGCTCGAAACTGCCGGACAGGCCCTTGAAGCTGTTGCTGTTGCGGATCTCGGCGGCCACCGTGGCATCGCCGATCGACAGGCCCAGCCGCTCCGCCTCGGCATCCAGGGCGGCGCGGGTGACGACGCCCGACAGCGCCTTCTGGTCCAGGCCCAGCAGACTGGCCTCGTTCATCCCCAGTTGCATGCCGTATTGCTGCGAGGTGGCGGCGATCTCCTGTTGCAGCGCGCGGGCATAGTCCCGTGTCGGGATCGACATCCCGCCGACGGAGCCGATGGAACTGACCGCCCCGCCGAAATTGGTCACGCCAAAGCCGCCAAGGCCAAGGATCAGCATCCCCATCATTACCCAGGTGGCGACCTGCATGCCCTTGCCTTGCGGCTTGCGCTTTTCGTCGTCGTCGGACTGGGGGCGGGCGGATTTCGACATGAGGGGCCTGCAATCTTGGGTCTGCCCGACTGTCTAAGGGAGAGCCGGGCAGGGGGCAAGTCGGGAAGGGGCAAGTCGCAAAGGGGGGCGGTCAGGGCCTGAAGGCGGCGAGGCGGCGGAACATCTCGGCGATGCCCGCGGCATCGACATTGGCAAAGGCGATGCGGATCTGGCGCTTTCCGGTGGCGCTGCCCTCGGGCTGGAACATGGTGCCGGGCAGCATCAGGATGGCGCAATCGTCGACCAGCCGCTTGCACAGCACATCGCTGGCCATGTCATAGGGATGTTCGACATAGGCGAAATAGGCCCCGTAGCCGAGTAGCCGCCAGCCTTGCAGCGCGTGGAAGCCGTCGGTCATCGCGCGGCGCCGGGCAAGGATTTCATCGCGTTCCCCCGCCACCCATTGTGACAGGTTGCGCATGCCCCAAAGCGCGCCGATCTGGCCCAGTTGCGACGGGCAGATCGCCACGGTGTCCAGGAATTTCTCGACCTCGGCCAGCCGGGCCGCAGAGGCGACGATGGCCCCGACGCGGTGGCCGGTCAGCCGATAGGCCTTCGAGAAGGAATAAAGCTGGATCAGCGTGTCGTCCCATGCCCCATCGGTGAAAAGGTCATGCGGGCGGCCTGTCCGGCTGTCGAAATCGCGGTAGGTCTCGTCCACGATCAGCGCCAACCCGTTCGCGCGGGCCAGATCGCGGAAGGCGGCAAGGGTCTCGGCCGGATATTCCACCCCGCCCGGATTATTGGGGCTGACCAGCACGATGGCCCGCGTGCGCGGGGTGATCAGCGCCGCACAGGCCGCGGCGTCGGGGATCAGACCCGCGCCGGTCTCCAGCGGCACCGTGCCGACCGAGGCCATGTCCAGCCACATCTTGTGATTGAAATACCAGGGCGTCGGCAGGATCACCTCGTCCCCCGGACCGGCCAGCGTGGCCAGAACGGCGGTGAAGGCCTGATTGCAGCCTTGGGTGATCGCCACCTGCGCAGGGTGGACCGTGCCGCCATAGGCGGCCGACCATTGCGCCGCGATTTCCGCGCGCAACTCCGGCATCCCCAGCACTGGGCCGTAAAGATGCGCCTGCGGATCGTTCAGCGCCGCCTCGGCAATCGCCTCCCGCAACCCGAGCGGCGGGCTGTCGACGGGTGCCGCCTGGCTGACATTGATCAGCGGCCGCTCGGCCGGGAATGTCTTGCCGGCAATCCAGCGCCGCGCCTCCATCACCGGAGGCGGTTCGGTGGCGGCGAAGGCAGGGTTCAGCGGCAGGGTCATCATGCGATCCGTTGATCAGGGTTGAACCGGCGGCGGGGGTTTTCCACCCCCGCACCCCCGGAGGGTATTTGCACAAAGATGAAGGCAGCAGGGTGTTTTCATCTTTGCCGAAATACCCTCGGGGGTGAATTCTCCGCAGGAGAAGAGGGGGCGGAACGCCCCCTGCCTTTGCCTCAGTCCTGGCCGCGGAACGGCTGGACATATTGCAGCGCCATGTCCCAGGGAAAGAAGATCCAGGTGTCCTGGCTGACGGATGTGATATAGGTGTCGGCCTGTTTCTCGCCTTCGGGCTTGGCATAGACGCAGGCGAAATGCGCGCGCGGGTACAGGCTGCGGATCAGTTCCAGTGTCTTGCCGGAATCCACCAGGTCATCAATGATCAGGATGCCCGATCCGTCGCCCATCAGATCGGCCTGCGGCGACTTGATCACCTGCGCCTCGCGCCGCTGGTCGGCCTTGCCGCCGCCCGAGTGATAGGATTTTACGCTGATCGAATCGACCATGCGGATGTCGAGTTCGCGGCTGACGATCATCGCCGGGACAAGCCCGCCGCGGGTGATGCCGACGACCGCCTTCCACGCCCCGCCTTCGCCCGGCCCCTTGCCGTCCAGCCGCCAGGCCAGGGCGCGGGCGTCGCGGTGGATCTGGTCCCAGCTGACGTGAAAGCCTTTTTCGTGGGGCAGGCGGTCGGCGGCCATGGGTCTCTCCTCAGGTGGCGACGATCTTGACCCCGAGGAGCGCCAGCGCTGCCCCGAAGGTCCGGTCGATCACGGTTTTCAGGCTGATATATCCCGCCCGCGTCCGCTCGGCCGAGAAGATGCGGGCGACAAGGGTGTTCCACAGTGTCTCGGCGGTGAAGATCACCAGCAGAAGCAGCGCCAGCACCCAGAGCGGTGTGCCTTCCTTCAGCGTACCGAGAAAGATCGACGAGAACATGACGGCGGCCTTGGGGTTGGCAAGGTTGGTCCAGAGCCCCAGCCGGTAGGCGGCGAAGGGCGACCGCGGCACGGGCCGGGTATCCTCGGTCACGAAGGGCTGCGCGGCCCCTTTCCACAGCTTCCACGCCATCCAGACCAGATAGGCCGCGCCGCCGATCTTCAGCGCCCAGAGCAGCGAAGGGGCGGCGGCGAAGACAATGTTCAGCCCGAACATCGCCGCCAGTGCCCAGACCACAGCGCCGCTGCCGATTCCCATCGCCAGCATCACCCCGGTGCGGAAGCCTTCGGTCAGCCCGGTGCGGGCGGCCATCAGCACCGCCGGACCCGGAGAGATCGCGGCAAAGATCACCAGCCCGGCAAAGGCCAGGAAGGCGGCAAGGGTCATTGCCCGCCCTCTTTCTTGCCGGTCACGATGTCGATGTCGGGGGCGTCGATCGCCTTCATGCCGACGACATGATAGCCCGCATCGACATGCAGGTTTTCGCCCGTGGTGCCGCTGCCCAGATCTGACAGCAGGTAAAGGGCAGCCTTGCCCACCTCTTCCTGCGTCACGTTGCGGCGCAGCGGCGAGTTCAGCTCGTTCCAGCGCATGATGTAGCGGAAATCGCCGATACCGCTGGCGGCAAGCGTCTTGATCGGCCCGGCGGAAATCGCGTTGCAGCGGATGCCGTCCTTGCCCAGATCTTCGGCGATATACTTGACCGAAGCCTCAAGGGCGGCCTTGCACAGGCCCATGACGTTGTAATGCGGCATGACCTTTTCGGCGCCGAAATAGGTCAGCGTCAGGAGGCTGCCGCCCGGACCCATGATGGCGGCGGCGCGCTGGCAGACGGCGGTGAAGGAATAGACCGAGATGTCCATCGACATCAGGAAATTCTGCCGGCTGGTGTCGACATAGCGGCCGCGCAGCTCGTTCTTGTCGGAGAAGCCGATGGCATGGACCAGGAAATCCAGCTGCCCCCATTCCGCCTTCAGCGCGGCGAACAGCGCATCCATGCTGTCTTCGCTGGCGACATCGCATTCGTAAAGCAGCGGCTTGCCCAGGCTGGCCGCCAGGGGTTCGACCCGCTTCTTCAGCGCCTCGCCCTGATAGGAGAAGGCCAGTTCGGCCCCCTGCGCCGCGACGGCCTGCGCGATGCCCCAGGCGATCGACTTGTCATTGGCAAGGCCCATGATGAGGCCCCGCTTGCCTGCCATAAGTCCGGTTGACATTCCCGCTCCCCCGCCCACCTTGTCGCTGGTAACGCTGACGAATAGGCGGAAAGCCCGGATGCCGCAAGGTCGGGCGCGCCAGAAGGCCCCGGCGGGGCAGGAGAAGGTGATTGATGGACAGGCATGGCATCTTCGCGGGCGACGATCCGTTCGTCATCGCACAGCGCTGGCTGGCCGAGGCCGAGGCAAGCGAACCGAACGACGCCAACGCCATTGCGCTGTCGACGGTGGATGCCGAAGGTTTGCCCAATGCCCGCATGGTTCTGCTGAAAGATATTGAATCCTATGGCAACGCCGATGGTGCCTTCGTGTTCTACACCAATTACGGATCGGCCAAGGCGCAGGAGATCGACGCGGCGGGCAAGGCGGCCTTCGTGATGCACTGGAAATCGCTTCGCCGCCAGATCCGGGTGCGCGGACTGGTGAGCCGCGAGGAAGGGCCGCAGGCCGATGACTATTTCGCCAGCCGCAGCCTGAAATCGCGGCTGGGGGCCTGGTCCAGCCGCCAGTCGCAGCCGCTGTCGTCGCGTGAGGCCCTGATGGCCGAAGTGGCGCGGATGACATTGCGTCACGGGACGGCCCCGAACCGCCCCGCGTTCTGGGGCGGCTACCGGATCCGGCCGGTCGAGATCGAGTTCTGGGCCGACGGGGCCTTTCGACTGCACGACCGGTTCCGCTGGACCAGGGCTGCCGCCGGGCCTTCCGTTGCGGCAGGCTGGGCTGTTGCAAGGCTGAACCCGTAAGGGTTGTTGTCCGTATATATTTATTTGCGATTGCATCGTTTTTCGCTTGAACCTTCCCCCGCTCATCCGCTTTGTTGTAGGCGGGCTTATTCTGGGGAGAGAGCTCCAACTATGACTGAAGAAGACAAGGCCATGCTTGTAGTGCAGGGCCGGGTGAAGTGGTTTGATCCGGCTAAGGGCTTTGGTTTCATCGTTTCCGAAAGCACGACTTCCGACATCCTGCTTCATGCGAATGTTCTGCGAAATTTCGGCCAGAGTTCCGTCGCCGACGGGGCCGGCATCACGGTGCGTATCCAGCAGACGCAGCGCGGGGTGCAGGCGGTTGAGGTGATAAGGATCGACCCACCCGAAGGCGTGGTCGTACCTCTGGGTGACGAGGCCGGACTGCTGACTCCCGAGGATCTGGTGGCACTGCCGCTGGAACCTGCGCGGGTCAAATGGTTCGACAAGGCCAAGGGATTCGGCTTTGCCAATGTGTTCGGCCGCCCCGAGGACGTGTTCATCCATGTCGAGGTTCTGCGCGTGTCGGGCTTTGCCGATCTGGCTTCGGGAGAGGCCGTGGCCTTGCGGATCATCGACGGCAAGCGCGGGCGGATGGCGGTTCAGGTGATTTCCTGGGAAAGCGCCGCGCGCCAGCGCGAGGATGCGGAATGAGACCATGGCTCGTTGCCGGGCTGGTGCTGTCCGGGGCCGGTCCGGCCCTTGCGGCACCGCCCTGTGCGGCGGGCCGGGTCGATTTGCGCTGGCCCGGCGGGGCCGAGCATTTTTCGGTCGAGGTGGCGGATGATGCGGCGGAGCGGGCGCGGGGCCTGATGTTCCGCGAAAGCCTGGACCCGGCGGCAGGGATGCTGTTTGTCTATGACCTGCCGCGCGATGTGTCGTTCTGGATGAAGAACACCCTGATTCCGCTGGACATGATCTTTGCTGATGCCACCGGCCGCGTGGTCCGGGTGCATTCCATGGCCACGCCCGGCGACGAGACGCCGATTCCCGGCGGCCCGGACGTGCAATTCGTGCTGGAGGTGAACGGCGGGCTGGCGGGGCGGTTGGGCATCGGGCCGGGGGCGGAACTGCGCCACCCCGCCGTCGGTGCGGGGGCGGCCTGGCCCTGCGACTGACCGGGGGCGATGCCCCGCACAGGCATGCACGTCTTGGGGTTTTGCATGCAACAGCCGCTTTCCCTTTGCCGCATTCCACGCTAAGTGAGCAGCGTTCGGGGCGTAGCGCAGTCTGGTAGCGCGACGGTTTTGGGTACCGTAGGTCGGAAGTTCGAATCTTCTCGCCCCGACCATCCATCCGCTGCTTGTCTGTTCTGGCTGCGAAAGCCATATCTGGCGCATGGATTTCCGTTTCGACAACTCCTGGGCCCGCGATCTGCCGGGCAGCTTCCTGCGGCTGGCTCCCGATGTGGCGCCGGCGCCGCGCGTTCTGGCCTTCAACGTCGCGCTGGCCGCCGATCTGGGGCTGGATGTCGATACGCTGGCCGAAGGGGCGGCGCGCTGGCTTTCGGGGGCCGAGCTGCCGCCGGGGGCCGATTCCATCGCGCTGGCCTATGCCGGGCATCAGTTCGGCGGCTTTTCCCCCAGCCTGGGCGATGGCCGGGCGCATCTTCTGGGTGAGATCGTCACACCGCATGGGGCGCGGTTCGACCTGCAACTGAAGGGATCGGGCCGCACGCCGTTTTCGCGCGGCGGCGATGGCAAGGCGGCCGTGGGGCCGATGCTGCGCGAATACCTGATTTCCGAGGCGATGCACGCGCTGGGCGTGCCGACCACCCGCGCGCTGGCCGTGGTGGCGACGGGCGAGGACATCTGGCGCGAGACCGGCTGCCTGCCCGGCGCGGTGCTGGGGCGGGTGGCGGCCAGCCATATCCGTGTCGGGTCCTTCCAGTTCCTTGCCGCGCGGGGCGAGACCGACAAGCTGCGGGCGCTGACAGATTACACCATCGCCCGGCATTATCCGGGGGTGACGGGCGCGCTGGATCTCTTCGATGCCGTGGCGGCGCGGCAGGCGCGGCTGATCGCGCAATGGATGGGCCTTGGCTTCATCCATGGCGTGATGAACACCGACAATATGGCGTTGTCGGGAGAGACCATCGACTATGGCCCCTGTGCCTTCATGGAAGGCTATGCGCCGGGCACGGTATTTTCCTCGATCGACCGGCAGGGGCGCTATGCCTATGCCAACCAACCCTTGATCCTGGGCTGGAACCTGGCGCGGCTGGCCGAGGCGCTGCTGCCGCTGATCGACCCGGATGGCGAACGGGGGGTGGAGATTGCCAATGACCGGCTGGGCCGCATTGCCGGGACCTATCAGGCGGAATGGCTGGCGGTGATGCGGCGCAAGCTGGCGCTGGACGGTCAGGAGGCAGGCGATGTCGCGCTGGTCGCCGATCTGCTGACGGCGATGGAGGGGGCGGACTGGACGCTGTGCTTCCACCGGCTTGCCGGGGCGGTTTCGGGCGAGGGGCTGTTGCGGCCGCTGTTCCCCGATTTCGCCGCCATGGCGGATTGGCTGCCGCGCTGGCGGGCCCGGCTGGCCCCGGATGCCGCGGCGCTGCTGCGCGCGGCCAATCCGGCGGTGATCCCGCGCAACCACCGCGTAGAAGAGGCGCTGGACGCGGCGACGGTGGGCGACATGGCGCCGTTCGAGGCGCTTCTGGCCGCTGTCACCCGGCCGTTCGAGGCGAAGGAAGCCTATATGCTGCCCGCGCCCAGCGGTTTTGGCCGCTATGTCACCTATTGCGGGACGTGAGGGCGGCTCCTCGGACGGCTTGCGCCGTCTCGTCGCGGGGGCGTTGACGCGGGCGGGCACAAGGGGTCTTGTGGCAGGATGACCCCGCGTTCCGACATCCATGACCGGCTGGCCGCATCGCTGAAGGCGGCGCGCAAGGCGCGCGGCCTGTCGCTGGACGCGGCTGCCAGGCTGTCGGGCGTGTCGCGCAGCATGGTGTCCCAGATCGAGCGCGGCGAATCCTCGCCCACCGTGGCGACGCTGTGGAACCTGACCCAGGCATTGCAGGTGGATTTCGCCGGTCTGCTGGAGGGGCGGGCGCGGCCAGGGATCGAGGTGACGCGGGTGGGCGCTGCCCCGGTGATCGAGCGCGACGGCGTGACCATCCGCATCCTGTCGCCCGCCGAGGCGGTGGGCGAGAACGAGGTTTACGACCTGCTCTTCGCCCCCGGTGCGGCGCTGGTGTCCGATCCGCACGGCCCCGGCTGCCGCGAGCATCTGACGGTGATCGAGGGACGGCTGCGGGTGATGTCGGGGGATGAGGCCGGGGAACTGGGGCCAGGCGATGTGGCGCGCTATCCCGCCGACCGCATGCATGAGATTGCGGCTGTGGGCGCGGCGCGGGCGATCCTGATCGTGCAGGGCAGTTGAACGGGCGGGCCGGGGGCATGCCCCCGTACCAACGGGATATTTGAGGAAGGGAAAGGCAAATCCGCTTTGGTGGATATTTTTCCGTCATATTGACTATTTGGGGGTGCGGCGGTATTTCCGACAAAACGGAGGTGGTGGCATCATGGCGGAAAAGGCGGAGTTTCTGGCCCATCTGGGCGCGGTTCTGGCCGGACTCGAGGCCGAGGGGCTGTTGAAGCGCGAGCGCGAGATCGAGGGGCCGCAGGGGGCCTGGGTCACGATGCAGGGGCGGCGGATGCTGAACCTTTGTGCCAACAATTACCTTGGATTGGCGGATGATCCGCGTCTGGTGGCGGCGGCGCGGGCGGCGATGCAGAGCCATGGTTACGGCATGGCCTCGGTCCGGTTCATCTGCGGCACCGGCGATCTGCACCGGGCGCTGGAGCGGCGGCTGGCGGCGTTCCTTCAGGCCGATGATTCGATCCTGTTCGCCGCCTGTTTCGATGCCAATGGCGCGGTGTTCGAACCCTTGCTGGGGCCGGAGGATGCCATCGTCTCGGACAGCCTGAACCATGCCAGCATCATCGACGGCATCCGTTTGTCCAAGGCGCGGCGCTATCGCTATGCCAATGCCGACATGGCCGATCTTGAGGCGCAGCTGAAAGCGGCGCGGGCCGAGGGGGCACGGTTCGTCATGGTGGCGACGGATGGCGTCTTTTCCATGGACGGTTATTTCGCGCCTTTGACGGAAATCCGGGCGTTGTGCGATGCTTACGGGGCGTTGTTGATGGTGGATGACTGCCATGCCACGGGGTTTGTCGGGCCGCAGGGGCGCGGCACTCCGGCACGGGCGGGGGTGCAGGCGGACATCCTGACCGGGACCCTGGGCAAGGCCCTGGGCGGGGCCCTGGGCGGCTATGTCGCCGGGCCGCAGGCGGTGGTGGATCTCTTGCGGCAAAGGGCGCGGCCCTATCTCTTTTCGAACGCCTTGCCGCCTGCCGTGGTGGCGGCGGGGCTCGCGGCGCTGGACATTGTTGAAGGGGCGGACGGGCTGCGGGCGCAATTGGCCGCGAATGCCGCCTATTGGCGGGCGGGGCTGGTGCAGGCGGGATTCCGGCTGTTGCCGGGCGAACACCCGATCGTGCCGGTGATGCTGGGGGATGCGGTGCTGGCGCAGAAGATGGCGGCGCGCTTGGGCGAGAAGGGCGTGCATGTCGCGGGCTTCTTCTTCCCGGTGGTGCCGAAGGGGCAGGCGCGGATCCGCACGCAGATGAATGCGCGGCTGACCCGCGAGGATCTGGATTTCGGATTGCAGGCCTTTGCCGAGGCCGGGCGTGAGGTGGGGGTGCTGACATGAAGGCGCTGGTCAAGGCGAAGGCGGAAGAGGGCCTGTGGATGGAAGACCGTCCGGTGCCCGAGATCGGCCCGGATGATGTGCTGATCAAGGTCAGGAAGACCGGGATCTGTGGCACCGATGTGCATATCTGGAACTGGGACGACTGGGCGCAGCGCACGGTGCCGGTGCCCTTGGTGACGGGGCATGAATTCGCGGGCGAGATCGTGGCCCTGGGCCGGGATGTCACCGATCTGGCGGTGGGGCAGCGCTGTTCGGGCGAGGGCCATCTGATCGGCAAGCATTCGCGCCAGAGCCGGGCGGGCAAGTTCCATCTGGACCCGGAAACCCGGGGGATCGGGGTCAATGAGCCGGGGGCCTTTGCCGAATATCTGCGGCTGCCCGCCTTCAACGTGGTGCCCCTGCCGGATGCGATTGATGACGAGATCGGGGCGATCCTCGATCCCTTGGGCAATGCGGTGCATACGGCGCTGAGCTTCGATCTGGTGGGCGAGGATGTGCTGATCACCGGGGCGGGGCCGATCGGCATCATGGCGGCGGCAGTGGCGCGGCATGTGGGCGCGCGGCATGTGGTGATCACGGATGTCAATCAGGCCCGGCTGGATCTGGCGGCGCGGGTGGCCGATGTGGTGCCGGTGAACGTGGCGACCGAGGATTTGCGGGCCTGTTTCCCCAGGCTGAAGATGTCTCAGGGCTTTGATGTCGGCATGGAAATGTCAGGCAACCAGCGTGCCCTCGACCAGATGGTCGAGGCCATGGTGATGGGCGGCCGCATCGCCATGCTGGGCATCCCGCCGGGCAAATCCCCGGTGGACTGGAGCCGCATCGTCTTCAAGGCGATCACCATCAAGGGCGTCTATGGCCGCGAGATCTTCGAGACCTGGTACAAGATGATCGCCATGCTGGAGAACGGGCTGGATGTGCGCGGAGTGATCACCCACCGCTTTGGCGTGGACCAGTTCGAGGAAGGCTTTGCCGCGATGCGGTCAGGCCAGTCGGGCAAGGTGGTGCTGGATTGGGGGTGAGGGGACGGCGGCTTTGCGGGACGAAGCAGCCAGTGGGAGCGCCCTTCCTGTTTCTGGGCTTCGGAATGAGGTTCCGGCCGGGTTAACAGGCGCGGCACGCGCCCCCGGCCAGCGCCCGACCGCCCCCCGTTACAGAATTGGGGGGGGCGGGCGCTTCTGCGCCGTCGGCTCTCCGCTCAGATCACAGGAGAGACCGCACCATAAAGCGCTGCCTGCGCATCGTTGGATGCGCCCACCCGCGGTCGGGCGCTGGCCTTCCGTTGCTTCCCAATCCCAACCGTCCGCAATGGGCTCGCAGCGGCTGCGCTCAATCCCCCGCCGCCGCCCGCGCCACCTCGGCGATCTGGCGCAGCTGGGGCGCCAGCGGGCTGGTGCGGCGCCAGACGAGGCCGAGGGTGCGGCGGGGCTGGGGGTCGGTGAAGGCGGCGACCGAGACGGGGGCGGAGCGGGTTTCGACCGGCACCGCCATTTCCGGGATCAGGGTTACGCCGATGCCGGCGCCCACCATCTGGACAAGGGTGGAAAGGGATGATCCGTCCATCATCTCGCGCGGGGAGCTGTCGGCGGCGCAGAAGGACAGCGCCTGATCGCGGAAACAGTGGCCCTCTTCCAGCAAGAGAAGCCGCATTTCGCGTAAGGACTCGCGGTCGGGCACCGGCTTGCCGGCATCGGCGGCGGGGCGGACCAGCATGAAGCTTTCGGAAAAGAGGGCGACCTCATCAAGCCCCGGTTCGCTTACCGGCAGGGCGAGAAGGGCGCAGTCCAGCCGCCCCTCGGCCAGATCGCGCAACAGGCGCGGGGTGATGGTCTCGCGCAGGGTCAGTTCCAGCGCGGGGTAGAGGGCGGTCATCCGGGCGATCAGGCGGGGCAAGAGATAGGGCGCCACGGTGGGGATGACGCCGATGCGCAACCGGCCCGCCAGTTCGGCCCTTGCGGCGCGGGCCAGGTCTTCCAGTTCCTCGGTCTGGCGCAGGATGGCGCGGGCGCGGGTCAGGAAATCCTCGCCGAAGGGCGTCAGGCGCAGGCTGCGCGGGCCGCGTTCCAGCAACGGGGTGCCAAGGCTGTCCTCAAGATCCCTGATCTGCATCGACAGCGCGGGTTGCGAGATGGCCGACGCCTCGGCCGCGCGGCCGAAATGGCCGTGGCGGGCAAGGGCGTCGAAATAGCGCAACTGGCGCAGGGTCAGGTTCTGCATAAGAATTTCCTATCAACCTGATCAGAAAATGCAACTTTAACCGATGAAACGAGACTGTTAGAACGATTCCAGACAGACGGAATCGTCCCTTGCGCGGCAGGGGGCGGTCGATCCAGCAAAAAAAAAGGACCAGCGACATGGACGGAAACGACGCAAGCAGCGGAAAATGCCCGGTGATGCATGGCGGGATGACGGCCTCGGGCGGGTCGGTGACAAGCTGGTGGCCGAACGGGCTGAACCTGGACATCCTGAGCCAGCATGACAGCAAGACCAACCCGTTACAGGATGTGGACTATCGCGCCGCCTTGAAGGGGTTGGACGTGCAGGCTCTGAAGGCCGACCTGCGCGCGTTGATGACCGACAGCCAGGACTGGTGGCCGGCCGACTGGGGCAGCTATGTCGGCATGTTCGCGCGTGTCGCCTGGCATGCAGCGGGCTCTTACCGCACCTCGGACGGGCGCGGCGGGGCAGGGACTGGCAACCAGCGCTTTGCGCCGCTGAACTCCTGGCCGGACAATGCCAATACCGACAAGGGCCGCCGCCTGTTGTGGCCGATCAAGAAGAAATACGGCAACAAGATCTCGTGGGCGGACCTGATCGTCCTGTCGGGCACCGTGGCCTACGAGGTTGCGGGCCTGAAGACCTTTGGTTTCGCCTTCGGGCGCGAAGACATCTGGCACCCCGAGACCGATATCTACTGGGGGGCCGAAAAGGAATGGCTGGCGCCCTCGGACAACCGCTATGAAGATCTGGCCAAGCCCGACACGCTGGCCAACCCGCTGGCGGCGGTGCAGATGGGGCTGATCTATGTGAACCCCGAAGGCGTGAACGGCCGGTCCGATCCGCAGGCCACCGCCAACATGATGCGCATGACCTTTGCGCGGATGGGGATGAATGACGAAGAGACCGTCGCCCTGACCGCCGGGGGCCATACCATCGGCAAGGCGCATGGCAATGGCCAGGCCAGCAACCTGAGCGCCGAGCCGGAAGGCGCGGGCCCCGAGTTCCAGGGCCTGGGCTGGATGAACACCAAGGGCCGTGGCATCGGCCGCGATCAGGTCGTCTCGGGGATCGAGGGGGCCTGGACCACCAACCCGACGAAATGGGACAACGGCTTTTTCGAGATGCTGTTCAACCATGAATGGACGCTGGGCCGCAGCCCGGCCGGGGCCTCGCAATGGGTGCCGATCCAGATCGCCGATGCCGACAAGCCTGCCGATGTGGAAGATGCCGCGCTGAAGACCATCCCGATGATGACCGATGCCGACATGGCGCTGAAGGTGGATCCGGCCTATCGGGAAATCAGCCTGCGGTTCAAGAACGATTTCAATGCGTTCAGCGATGCCTTCGCCCGCGCCTGGTTCAAGCTGACCCATCGTGACATGGGGCCGCGGTCGCGCTATCTCGGCCCCGACGTTCCGGCGGAAGAGCTGATCTGGCAGGATCCGATCCCGGCCGGCACCACCGGCTATGACGTGGCGGCGGTTAAGGAGAAGATCGCGGCCTCGGGCCTGTCGGTGGCCGATCTGGTGGCAACCGCCTGGGATTCGGCCCGCACCTATCGCGGTTCGGACATGCGCGGCGGGGCCAATGGGGCCCGTATCCGCCTTGCCCCGCAAAAGGATTGGGAGGGCAACGAGCCCGCCCGTCTGGCGCGGGTGCTGTCGGTGCTGGAGCCGATTGCGGCCGCCAGCGGCGCTTCGGTCGCCGATGTGATCGTGCTGGCGGGCAATGTCGGGGTCGAGCAGGCGGCGAAAGCGGCCGGGCATGACGTGACGGTGCCCTTCTCGCCCGGTCGCGGCGATGCCAGCCAGGCGCAGACCGATGTCGACAGCTTCGCCGTGCTGGAGCCTTTGGCGGACGGCTTCCGCAACTGGCAGAAAGAACGGTATGTGGTCAGCCCCGAAGAGATCCTGCTGGATCGCGCACAACTTCTGGGCCTGACCGCGCCCGAGATGACGGTGCTGGTCGGCGGTCTGCGGGTGATCGGGGCCAACCACGGCGGAGACAAGACCGGCGTCTTCACCGACCGGGTCGGCGCGCTGACAGCCGATTTCTTCGTGGCGCTGACCGATATGTCGTGGAAATGGGTGCCGACCGGTGCCAACAGCTATGACATCATCGACCGCAAGTCGGGGGCGAAGAAATGGACGGCCAGCCGCGCCGATCTGGTGTTCGGCTCGAACTCGATCCTGCGGTCCTATGCCGAGGTCTATGCCCAGGACGACAATGCGGCGCGCTTCGTGGCGGATTTCGTGGCCGCCTGGGCCAAGGTGATGAACGCCGACCGCTTTGACCTGAAGGGCTGACACCCATCGCAGACGGCCAAAGGGCACCTTCGGGAAACCGGAGGTGCCCTTTCAAATGCCGGACGGCTTGGGGGCGGATGCCCGGAACTTGCAAGGAAAGCCTTGTCATCCTGGATAAAAGCATAGCATTATCATTGCATCCCGGCCAGTTTCGGCTTGGCATCTTCTTTACAAATCCGGGCGGGCCGACTTGCTCTGCATCATTGCCGACGATCTGACAGGGGCCTTCGACGCCGCCGCACCCTTTGCGGGGCGCGGCCTGCCGGTGAGGGTCGCCCTGCATCCGGGGGCGATGGCGGCAGCCCTGGCATCAGGCGCGGCGGTCATCGCTGTCAGCACACAGTCGCGCGAGATTTCGGAGGCAGAGGCCGCGCTGCAGGTGGCTGCGGTCGCGGCACGGCTGCCTGCGGGGACGCGGATCTTCAAGAAGGTCGACTCGCGGCTGAAGGGCCATGTCGCGGCGGAACTGGCCGCGCTGTCGCCGACCGCCCTGCTGGTGGCCCCGGCGATCCCGGATTTCGGACGGATCGTGCAGGGCGGGGCCGTCGCGGGCTTTGGCGTCGAGACGCCGGTTCCGGTGGCGGCTGTCCTTGGCGATCTGGCGGCGCGGTCGATGGTGCCCGACACAGCCACCCCGGCCGATATGCGCGCGGCACTGGCGACAGCCCCGGCCGAGGCGCTTCTGGTTGGCGCGCGCGGCCTGGCCGAGGCTTTGGCCCTGCAGATGACGGGCCGGGAGGAAGCGCTTGCGCCCCGGCCAAGGGCCAGCCGGGTGCTGATGGTGGTGGGGTCGCGCGATCCGATCACGCTGGCACAGGTGGCCGAGCTGAAGGCGCGCGGGGCCGACTGGCGGCCCGCGCCGAACGGCCGCCTTGCCGACCAGCGCCCCGGCGGGGCCTTGACGCTGGTGCAGGCGACACCGGGCGGGGCGGCGGTTCCGGGGGCAGATGTCGCGCAGGCACTGGCGGCTTCGGTCCATCCGGCGCTGACCGCCGCGGCCGGGGCGATCTTTCTGACCGGTGGGGCCACGGCCGAAGCGGTGATGCAGGCCATGGCGCTGGATGTGCTGCGGCTGGACGGCGAAATCCTGCCCGGCGTGCCGCTTGCCTGGGCCGGAGGGCAGGCGGTAATCGTGAAGTCCGGGGGCTTTGGCGGCGATGACACGCTGATCCGGCTGGCAGGGATATTGGGCGGGGGCGCGTGATGGGGCAGGCCGAAGGTTCGGGGCGGCGGTCGCTGGCGGATGTGGTCTTCGACCGCCTGCAACGCGCGATCAAATCCGGGGCCTATCGCCCGGACGAACGGTTGCCGACCGAACATGACCTGGCGGCGGAATTCGAAGTGTCGCGTCCCATCGTGCGCGAGGCGCTGCGGCGGCTGCGCGAACAGGGGCTGATCTATTCGCGGCGCGGGGCGGGCAGTTTTGTCCGCTCGATCGGGCTGAAACAGCCTTTGGGCTTTGGCCAGCTGGAAAACGTGTCGGATCTGCTGAACTGCTACGAATTCCGGGTGACGATGGAGCCGGAGGCGGCGGCACTGGCGGCCGAGCGGCAGGATGCCGCAAGTCTGGCGGCGATCTCGGCGGCGTTGGAGATGATGCGGGATGCCACCAACCGGCTGACCCACCGTGAGGATGCGGATTTCCAGTTCCATCTGGCCATCGCGCGGGCGTCCGAGAACAGCTATTTCTCGACCGCGATGGAGGCGCTGAAGGATCATATCGCCGTGGGGATGCGGTTCCACGGTGCCTCGGTCAAGCGTGAGGCGAGCGGGCTGACGCGGGTCTTCGGAGAGCATTCGGCGATCTATGAGGCCATCCGCGACCGGGACGGTGCGGCGGCACGGGTGCTGATGCGCGATCACCTGATAGGGTCGCGCGAACGGCTGTTCGAACGGCGGCGGCCCGAGGAGGCTGCGGCGATGTGATCCCGCGACAGGCCGCAGAGGAGGCGCTGCCCCCGTTTCCGCCGGGGGGGGAAATTCCCCCAGGATATTTGGGTTCTGAAAGAGGAGCCTCTTTCAGAAGGAAAATATCCCCGCCGGAGACATTGCGGCGGTCCTGCGCGCCGCAAATCTCTTACCAGGCGGCGCGGTAGATCGCCTCGACCTCGGCCACCGACATGTCGCGCGGGTTGTTGTCCATCAGGCGGCGGATGGCATGGGCATCGGCGGCAAAGCGCGGCAATTGGTCTTCCGTCGCGCCGTGCTGAGAAAGCCGCATCTCGATGCCCAGACCGGCGCAGAAGCCATGGGCAGCCTTTTGCAGCCCCTCGTCGGCCGTGCGCGCTTGCAGGCCCAGGAAGTCAACCACTTCGGCGGTTTTCGCGGCTGCCACGCTTTCGTTGAAAGCCAGCACATGCGGGAAGATGATCGCATTGGCCAACCCATGCGGCAGGTGCAGAAGCGTGCCCAAAGGATAGGCCAGCGCATGCCCGGCGGCGGTATTGACCGGGCCAAGGCAGATGCCGCCGTAGAAGCTGGCCAGCATCATCCCTTCGCGCGCTTCGGTGTCCTGACCGTCGCGGACGGCGCGGGCAAGGTACTTGCCGACCAGTTCAATGCCCATGCGGGCATAGCCGTCGATCACCGGATGGGCATTGCGGTTGGTAAACGCCTCGACGCAATGCGCCATGGCGTCGATCCCGGTCGCCGCGGTGACGGCGGACGGCACGCTGAAGGTCAGCACGGGGTCCAGCACCGCCAGATCGGCGATCAGATGCGGGCTTTCCACCGCGATCTTGTTGCCCTTGCCGGGATCGGTGATCAGGGCGCGGATACCGGCCTCGGACCCGGTTCCGGCGGTGGTGGCAATCTGGGCCAGGCGGGTGGAGCGGCCAGCGACCCTGTTCGGCCCGGCCACATCGCTCAGCGATTGCGGGCCGTTCCACAGTGCGGCAACCAGTTTCGCCACATCCATGACCGAGCCGCCGCCAAGACCCACCACCAGATCGGGCCTGGCGGTCTGCGCTGCGGCAAGCGCGGCCTCCAGTGTGGCGATGTCCGGCTCTCCGGGGATGGCGTCGAAGACCGTGACCTTGCCCTTCAACCCCAGCCTGTCGGTGAAGGCGGCGGTGTGCGGGGTGGCCAGCACAAGGATGCGGGCGGCATCGGCGGCCCAGTCGCCGACCCGCGCGGCGGCGTTGGCACCGATCTCCAGCCGCTTCGGCTGATGCAGGGTGATGATGCGGGAAAGGCTCATGCCCGGCCCTCCAGCTGATCCATGGTGGCCCAGACCTTTTCAGCCTCGTCCCGGCTGAGCGGCGAGAACGGCGGATGCACGTTCAGCCAGCCCAGATCGCCCCGGCGCTTCGCCAGCATGGTCTTGACGGTGGGAAGCTGGGTATAGGCATTGGTCAGGTTGCGCCAGGCGACGATCACGTCCTGCGCGGCCTTGACCTCGGCCGCCATGGCTGGATCGTTCCAGTGGTCATAGACCACGCGCAATTCCCGCGCGACGACGTTGGAACTGGCCGTGATGCAGCCCGCGCCGCCGCCCTGCAACACCGGCAGCAGCAGCGGATCGGCCCCCGCCAGCACGCCGAAACCGGGGAAGCGGGCGGAAATCGCATGCATGTTCTCGATCTTTCCGTCGCTGTCCTTGATGCCGACCACGGTGTCGGGGAAGGCCTTGATCAGCATGTCGATCAGGGAATGGCTGATCGGCACGCCGGTCAGCATCGGGATATGGTAGAGAACCACCTTCAGCCGGGTGTCGTTCACCTTTTCGATGATCTGGGCATAGAAGCGGAACAGGCTTTGGTCCGAAAAGGCGGTGTAGTAGAAGGGTGGCAGCATCACCACGCCCTTGACCCCGGCCTGCACCGCATGGCGGGTCATCGTCACCGCATCCGTGACCGAACAGGACGAGGTGCCGGGCAAAAGCTGGTCGGGCAGGGTGCCACCCTTCAGCGCGGCATCGACCAGATCCATCCGCTCGCGCACGCCGAAGCTGCTGGCCTCGCCGGTCGATCCCAGCATGGCGATGCCGTGGCAGCCTTCCTCGATCAGGGCCTTGGTGTGCTTGCCGAACAGCTCCAGATCCGGCGTGCCGTCGGATTTCAGCGGCGTGGCGGCGGCGCAATAGACGCCTTCGATGGCAAAGCTCATGATTTCCCCCCGGAGACCAGTTTGCGGGCATAGGCGATGGCAGCCAGCATGTTGCCGTGGTTGGCGATGCCCTTGCCGGCGATGTCGAAAGCGGTGCCGTGATCGACCGAGGTGCGGTCGATCGGCAGTTCGATCGAGACATTCACCGCGTCGTCAAAGGCCACCAGCTTGATCGGGATATGGCCCTGATCGTGATATTGCGCGACCACCAGATCGAAAGCGCCGTTATAGGCACGGTGGAACACCGTATCGGCCGAAATCGGGCCCTGGGCATTGATCCCCTCGGCCTGCGCCAGCTTCACCGCCGGGGCGATCTGGTCGTCATCCTCGGTGCCGAAAAGGCCGTTCTCGCCGCAATGCGGGTTGATCCCGGCCACGGCGATGCGCGGGGCGGCGATGCCGATCCGTTTCAGATGGGCGTTGCCGGCTCGGATGGTGGCCAGAACACGCTCGGTCGTTGATCGCCTGATCGCCTCGGACAGCGAGACATGGGTCGAGACGTGGATCACCTTCAGCCGGTCGGACGCCAGCAGCATATAGGCGGCCTTCGATCCGGTCAGGCTGCGCAGCATGCCGGTATGGCCGTCGTAATGGTGCCCGGCGGCGTTCAGCGCCTCTTTGTTGATCGGGGCGGTGACGATGCAGCCGATCACGCCCGCTTCGGCATCGCGGACGGCCTTTTCGATGAAGCGGAAAGCGGCGTCGCCGGCCACGGGGGAAAGCTGACCCCAGGGCAGGGGGGCACCGTCGTAGTCGATATTGACGACATGGCCTTCAAGCTCGACCGCCACGCCAACGGCGGCCTTTGCGGCCTCCAAAGTGGCGCGGTTGCCGTAGATGCGGGTCCGGGCCTTGTCTGCGGCCGACATGCCGGCCAGCGCCTTGACGCTGATTTCGGGGCCGACGCCGGCCGGGTCGCCCATGGTGATGCCGATGATCTCGCTCATGCCTGTTCCTTCAGATCGGCGGTCCAGCCGGGGGCCAGACGGGTGTAGCGGATGGCGCGGCGGTGGCAGGTATAGGCCACATGCAGCGCGCCGTCGGGGCCTTCCAGAAGCCAGGGGTAGGAAAGCTCCCTGTTGCGCCCGTCGAGGCTGTCGTTCGACGTGCAGGTGCCGGGGCCGTCCTCGATCACCAGCCGCAGGGGAAAGGTCCGCCCGCCGTCTGCCGAGACGCAGACCGAGACCGGCGCGCGCGGCACGCCCCAGACCGGGACGCAGCCGCCCGTGGGGTCGGCGTCGGGGCGGGCGTCATCTTCGCCCAGCTCGTCATAAAGCGAGGCGCGGCGGTCGGGCGACATGGCGGCATTGACCGGGTTGCAGATCATGGCGATGCGGCCATCGCGCAGGGTGATCGCGGCAATCGAGGAATTGTTGTTCGGCACATCGGTCGGGACGGGGGACGACCAGCTGCGCCCGCCATCGCTGCTGTCCGACCGATGCACGGCATCGGCCTGGCGGCGGCGGTAGAAGGCGGCCATCCGGCCCTTGCCCAGATCGACGGGACTCATGTGAACCGACCCGATGGAACCGGGCACCTCGTCCAGCCGCCATGTCGCCCCGTTGTCGGTGGAGATGCCGACATTCGCCGTGTCATGGCTGCCGTTCCATTTCTGCCCCGGCCGCTGCACGCAGCGGAAGATCGGCAGAAGCCATGCGCCATCGTCGCGCACCACCAGCGGCGCGCGGACGAAACAGCCGGGCGGAAGGTCCAGATAGCGGCCCGCATCGGTGGCAAGAGTGGTGCCGTCGCGCGTCAGCCGGGCCATGCGGATGCGGCACTGGTCCTGATTGCCCGAAGGCTGCGAGGTGTGGAACAGCCACAGCCCGCCATCGGGGGCGGCAAAGATCACCGGGTTCTGTTCGGAATGTGTGGGGTCGTGGCTGAGAACCTGCGCCGGGCCCCAGGCGGATGCGCCGGGCAGCAGGACCGAGGCATGGATCGAGATGTCGGACTTGCCTTCCAGCGTGCCGCCGAACCAGGCGCAGATCAGCGCGCCATCGGGCTGCAGGGACAGGAAGGCCGCATGATTCTGCACCATGGGAGAGGCCAGCAGTGCGGAAATCCGGCCCGGCCCAACAGGTTGCAGCTGGCCGGTCATTCCGGCGGCAATTTCGGACGGGGTCATGTCGCCCTCCCTGGCGAAGATAGGGCAGAGAAGGCCGCAATCTTCCAAAGTTGTCAAGTTGAAGAATGTAATATTTATGAGTATGATTTCCACATGTCAAAAAATAAAACTTAATAACAGATACTTAAATGGAATGTTTGCGATGCTACCGCATTACATCCTTCTTTTGATTGACAAATTAATGCCCCTTGTCGCATGATCTGGCTGCGGGAGAGGGGTCCCGGATTCGGAGGGGTGTATGACCCGGCAGGGCGTGACAGGGCAAAGGGCGGTCCTTGCGGTCGGACTGGCGGCAATGGGTGCCTGCCTGTCGGCTGTGGATGCGGCCATTGTTCGGGCGCTGGATGACGGCGTGCATCCTTTCGTCATCGCCTTTTTCCGCGCGGCCTTTGGCGCGCTGGCGGTGGCACCACTGGTCGCGCTGCGGCCGGGGGTGCTGAAAACCTCGTTTCCCCTGCGCCAGCACGGATTGCGCGCGGCGCTGAAGCTGGTGGCGCTGATCGCCTTTTTTGCGGCCTTCGCCCGCGGCCCGCTGACCGATGTGACGGCCATCGCCTTCACCTCGCCGGTCTTTGTCGTGCTGGGCGCGGCGATGATGCTGGGCGAACGGCTGGGCGCGCTGAAGGTCGTTGCGATTGGCCTGGGTTTTGCCGGGGCGCTGGTGATCCTGGGGCCGGCGGGCACCGGGCTGACCTGGGCGATGGGCTTTGCGCTGTCGGGCGCGGTGATGCAGGCGGTGATCCAGCTGATGCTGAAAAGCATGTCCTCGGGTGACAGCACGGCGACGCTGGTGGTCTGGAACCTGTTCCTGACGGTGCCGATGGCGGCCCTTGTCGCGGCGATGGTCTGGACCACGCCGACCCTGCCGCAGTTCGGTCTTCTGGCGCTGCAGGGCGTGCTGGGGGCGGCCTGCATGGCGCTGATGACCCATGCCTTCAGCCTGGCCGATGCCTCGATCGTGGCACCTGTGGATTTTCTGCGGCTGCCGCTTATCGCGCTGATCGGCTGGCTGCTGTTTGCCGAAACGGCGCGGGCCAGCACCTGGGTGGGCGGCGGGCTGATCTGCGCCGCCGCCCTGATCGCCTCACGCGCGGGGCGTCGCCCGGCGGCGGGGGCCGAATGAATACTGACACGGTTCCAAGACACCTGAAAACGGGAGGAGTGAAGATGAAGAAGGTAATGCTCTGGGGGGCTTTGGCAGCCGCAAGCGCGCTGTCCCCGGCCTATGCGCAGGATGTGAAGATCGTCCTGAACGAAGAAGCGGACGTGCTGGAGCCCTGCATGGCCACCCGGTCCAACGTGGGCCGGATCACCATGCAGAACATCAACGAGACGCTGACCTATCTGGACATCAAGGGCGGCACCGGGCTGCAACCCAAGCTGGCCGAAAGCTGGGAACAGCAGGCCGACGGATCGTGGCGGTTCAAGCTGCGCGCGGGCGTGACCTTCTCGGACGGCACCACCTTTGACGCCAAGGATGTGAAACATTCCTTCGACCGCGCCATGGACCCGGCCATCACCTGCGAAGTGCCGCGCTATTTCGGCGGCATGACCGTCAGCGCCGAAGTGGTGGATGACCTGACCATCGACTTCAAGGCCGATCCGGTGCAGCCGATCCTGCCGCTGCTGCTGACGCTGCTGACCATCGTGCCGGAAGAAACCCCGGTCGAGTTCATCCGCGAACCCGTCGGCACCGGGCCTTTCGCCCTGACCGAATGGACGCCGGGCCAGCAGATCGTGCTGACCGCGCGCGACGGCTATTGGGGCGACAAGCCCGCCGTGACCACCGCGACCTATCTGTTCCGTGCCGATCCGGCCGTGCGCGCCGCCATGGTGGCGACGGGCGAGGCGGACCTCTCGCCTTCGATCTCGTCGCAGGATGCGACCAATCCGGCGACCGACTTTTCCTATCTCGACTCGGAAACCGTCTATGCGCGGGTTGATCACTCGATCGCGCCGTTGAACGATGTGCGGGTGCGCAAGGCGCTGAACATGGCGATCGACCGTGCGGCCTTTGTCGGCACTCTGGTGCCGGAAGGCACGCTGCTGGCGACCGCGGTCTATCCGCCGCCGACCCTGGGCTGGAACCCGGATGTGAAGGTCTGGGACTACAACCCCGAAGAGGCAAAAAAGCTGTTCGAGGAAGCCAAGGCCGATGGCGTGGCGGTGGATACGCCGATCACCATTCTGGGCCGGACCGCCAACTTCCCGAACAACGTCGAGATCCTGGAAGCCATGCAGCAGATGCTGCAGGAAGTCGGCTTCACGGTCGAATTGCAGTTCTATGAAGTGGCTGAGTTCGAGACCTATTACTCGAAACCCTATGCCGAGGGCCGCGGCCCGCAACTGGTTGTCGCCATGCACGACAACTCGAAGGGTGATCCGTCCTTCTCGGCCTTCTTCAAATACGCCTCCGAAGGCCGCCAGTCCGGCATTGCCGATCCCAAGGTCGACGATCTGATTGCCCGCGCCTCGGCCGCCACCGGCGATGAACGTGTGGCGCTGTGGAAAGAGTTGCAGGCCTATCTCTACAATGACGTCGTGGCCGATGTGCTTATGTTCCACATGGTCGGCTTCAGCCGCGTGTCCGAGAAGCTGGACTGGCAACCGACGATGGCCACCAACTCGATGCTGCCGCTGGCCGACATCGCGTTCAAGTGACACTGTTTCAGGGCGGGGGGACCACTCCCCGCCCTGTTGTTGCGAGGGGGAGGGGAACATGGGCAAGTTCATCCGGCAAAGGGCGTTCGCCAGCCTGATCTCACTGCTGCTTCTGGTGGTGGCGGTGTTCTTCCTGTCCCGTCTGACCGGCGATCCGGCGGCGCTGTATCTGCCGGTCGAGGCATCCGAAGAGATGCGCCAGCAGTTCCGCGAGGTGCATGGGCTGAACGATCCGGTGATGGTGCAGTTCGGGCGCTATGTCGCCGATCTGGTGCAGCTGGATTTCGGGGAATCGATCCGCAAGGCGCGGCCTGCCTTTGACGTGGTGATCGAGTCGTTCTGGTGGACGCTGCAACTGGCGCTGATCACCATGGCGCTGGTGACGGTGGCGGCCATCGTGCTGGGATCGCTGGCGGCGTTCCGGGCCGGCGGGCTGTTCGACCGCATCGCCACCGTGATTTCACTGATCGGCGCCTCGGCCCCGGATTTCTGGGTGGCCATCGTCGGGATCGTGGTCTTTGCGGTGGGGCTTGGCTGGCTGCCGACCTCGGGGGTGGGCACGCCGCTGCACTGGGTGCTGCCGATTGCCGTGCTGTTCATCCGTCCCTTCGGCCTGATCGTGCAGGTGGTGCGCGGGTCGATGATCACGGCGCTGTCGTCGGCCTATGTGAAGACCGCCCGCGCCAAGGGCGTGAAATCGCAGACCATCATCTTCGTGCATGCCCTGCGCAATGCGATGCTGCCGGTGATCACCGTGATCGGCGATCAGGCGGCGGCGCTGCTGAACGGGGCGGTGGTGATCGAGACGATCTTCGGCTTTCCCGGTGTCGGCAAGCTGATGATCGACAGCATCCTGCAACGTGATTTCAACGTGGTTCTGGCGGCCATCATGGTGACGGCCATCGCCATTTTCCTGATGAACCTGCTGATCGACATGGCCTATTCGCTGCTCGATCCGCGCATCCGGCACTAGGGGACGGGCATGACACAGATCGACATGATCCCGGACGAGCCGAAACCGCTGGCCCGTTTCCTGCGGATGCTATGGGCCGACAAGTTCGCGCTGGCGGCGGCGCTGTTCCTGATCCTGATCTTCGTGCTGGCGGTGATCGGGCCGTGGTGGCTGGATGCGGCGGCGCAAAAGCAGAACCTGCGCGGCCGCAATGCCCCGCCCTTTGAGTGGGAGCGTGGCTGGCTGTGGATTCTGGGGGCGGATGCGCTGGGCCGCCCGCTGCTGGCACGGATCATCGTGGCGTCGCAGAACACCATGACGGTGGCGGCGGGCGCGGTGATCGGATCGGCGCTGATCGGCACCTTCCTGGGCCTGATCGCGGGCTATTCGGGCAAGCGGACCGGGATGGTGATCCTGCGGCTGGCCGATGTGATCATGTCCTTCCCGTCGCTGCTGCTGGCGGTGGTGGTGCTGTATATCCTGGGGCCGTCGGTGCTGAATCTGGTGGTGGTGCTGGCGATCACCCGCATCCCGGTTTATCTGCGCACCACCCGCGCCGAGGTGATGGAAATCCGCGAGCGGATGTTCGTGCAGGCGGCGCAGGTGATGGGGGCATCGACCCCGCGCATCATCTTCCGCCATATCCTGCCTGTGGTGCTGCCGACGCTGATGACCATTGCCACGCTGGATTTCGCCTTCGTCATGCTGGCGGAATCCGCGCTGTCCTTCCTGGGCATCGGCATCCAGCCGCCCGAAATCACCTGGGGGCTGATGATCGCGCAGGGCAAGCAATATCTGACGACCGCCTGGTGGCTGTCGTTCTGGCCGGGGCTGGCCATCATCCTGACCACGCTGTCGCTGAACCTGTTGTCGAACTGGATGCGCATCGCACTGGACCCGACGCAGCGCTGGCGGCTGGAAATGCGGCAGACCAAAGCGGAGGCCAAGGCATGAGCGGGGACAAGAACCTTCTTCTGGACGTGCGTGACCTGTCGGTCGATTTCCACACCGCCGCGGGCACCGTCCATGCAGTCAAGCGCGTCAGCTTTCATCTGGACCGGGGCGAGACGCTGGCCATCCTGGGGGAATCCGGGTCGGGCAAGTCGGTGTCGTCTTCGGCCATCATGGATCTGATCGACATGCCGCCGGGAAAGATCACCAGCGGGCAGATCCTGTTCGACGGGCAGGATCTGCTGAAGCTGCCCGCCCAGGCCCGGCGCGACATCAACGGGCGACGGATCGCGATGATCTTTCAGGATCCGCTCAGCCATCTGAACCCGGTCTATACCGTCGGCTGGCAGATCGAAGAGGCACTGACCGCGCATGGCGCCGACCGGGCCACCGCGCGGGCCGAGGCGCTGCGGCTGGTGGGGCGGGTGGGCATCCCCAACCCGGCGGCCAGCCTGAAGAAATATCCGCATGAATTTTCCGGCGGTCAGCGCCAGCGGTTGATGATCGCCATGGCGCTGGCCTTGCGCCCCGATCTGCTGATTGCCGATGAGCCGACTACGGCGCTGGATGTGACCGTTCAGGCCGAGGTTCTGGCCCTGCTGAAGGAATTGCAGCAGGAAACCGGCATGGGCGTGCTGATCATCACGCATGATCTGGGCGTTGTGGCTGAAATCGCCGACCGCGTGGTGGTGATGAACGGCGGCGAGATGGTGGAAACCGGGGTGACGCGCGATGTCTATCGCAACCCGCAGCATCCCTATACCGCCCGTCTGATTGGTGCTGCCCCTGGCAAGGGGGCGATGCATCCCGAACTGCCGCGCGCCGAACCCGTGCTGTCGGTGCGCAAGGCCCGCAAGGTCTATGGCCAGTTTGCCGCGGTCGAGGAGGTGTCCTTTGACCTGATGGCGGGCGAAACGCTGGCCATTGTCGGCGAATCCGGGTCGGGCAAATCCACCGTGGCCAAGATGCTGCTGCGGCTGGAAGAGCCCAGCGGCGGGCAGGCCCTGTGGCAGGGCAAGGATCTGTTTGCCATGAAACCGGCAGAGCTGTTCAAGCTGCGCCGCGATTTGCAGATGGTGTTCCAGGACCCGACGCAAAGCCTGAACCCGCGCATGACGGTCTGGCAGCTGATCACCGAAGCCTGGGTGATCCATCCCGAGATCCTGCCGCGTCACCAGTGGAAGGCGCGGGTGGCCGAATTGCTGGCGCAGGTGGGGCTGAAACCCGAAATGGCCAACCGCTATCCGCATCAATTCTCGGGCGGGCAGCGGCAGAGGATTGCCATCGCCCGCGCGCTGGCGCTGGAGCCGAAGCTGATCATCTGTGACGAGGCGGTGTCGGCGCTGGATGTGTCGGTCCAGGCGCAGGTGATCGCGCTTCTGGACGATCTGCGCAAACGGCTGGGGATCAGCTTCATCTTCATCGCGCATGATTTGCCGGTGGTGCGCGATTTCGCCGATCAGGTGATGGTGATGCAGAAGGGCAGGGTGGTGGAACTGGGCCCGGTGGCGCAGGTCTTCGATGCCCCGCGCGAAGCCTATACCCAGCGGCTGCTGGCGGCCGGGCTGGACCCGGACCCCGATGTCCAGGCCGAACGCCGCAAGGCAAGGCTGGCGCTGGCCTGACGGTCAGCGGGTCTTCGTGTCGACCGGATAGGCGGTGGTGAACTTGATCCGCTCCATCGCGAAATGGCTGGTGACGTTCTTGATCGGCACCGCATCCGTCAGCCGTTTGTAAAGCGCGTCGAAGGCGGCCATGTCGGGCACCGCGACATGCAGAAGATAATCCATCTCGCCTGCCATGCGGTAGACGCCCATGATCTCGGGGATGGTATCGGTGGCGGCGGCAAAGGTGGCGCGCCAGTCGGCGGAATGATCGGGGGCTTCGATGCCCACAAAGACCGTCAGGCCGAAGCCCAGTTTCGCCGGATCGGCCAGCGCCACACGCCCGGTCAGGATGCCGGCGGCTTCCAGCTTTTGAATGCGCTTCCAGCACGGGGTCTGCGACAGCCCCGCCTTGTCGGCGATCTGGGCGATGGGCAGGGTGGCATCGCGCATCAGTTCGGCGACGATCTTGCGGTCGATCAGGTCGAGGTCGGTCATCTGCGGCTGCCTTTCCGGCCCGAAGACTGGGCCTGTCGCTCAGGATGCAGGAAAACAAATAAAAGTCTATAGTCTTTATCGTGTATAGTGTGCCGTTCGGTTCCGGTGAAAGTTCTGCCTTGTTTTATTGCGGTTTTGCGGCAACGGCGCTGGCTTGCCGGTCGGAAATGGAAATCCCGACATTGATTCTCGCCATTCCTGGACGTATCGCTGAAGCATGATCACGCAGAAGATGAAATATGCCCTGAAGGCCCTGCTTGTGCTGGCCGACGAGGCCGCAAAGGACAAGCCCGAGGCGCTGACGATCGAAGAGATCGCCAAACGCTCGGGCACGCCGAAGCGGTTTCTGGAGCATATCCTGCTGGAAGTGCGCAATGCCGGCGTGATTGCCTCGACCCGCGGGCGGTCGGGCGGCTACAGCATGATCAAGAAGCCATCGGAAGTTTCGATCTCGGAGCTTCTGCGCACCATCGACGGACCGATCGCGCCCTTGCCCTGCCTGTCGCGCCGGGCCTATCAGCGCTGCGAGGATTGCAAGGACGAGGCGACCTGCCGTATCCGCAAGATCTTTGCCGAAGTGTTCTGGTCCTATCTCTTGATCATCGACTCGCTGACGCTGGCCGACATGTTGCGGCAGGGTGGGTTGCCGGGCGTCTCGCTGGACGCAGCAGCGCAGGCCTGATCCCTCGGCAACTTCGGCGCAGTCTTCCCGATGACGCAGGCCGCTTTTCGCGTCCTGCGGGTTTTCCATCCTGCCCGGCATCGATCGCAGGGCAGGGGCGGAGAAGGATCTTCTAAAATCACGATCATTTTTAGCGTGAATTTTCCTTTGCAATACTCGACTACACCTGTCGTTATTAATGGGTAATCGAGCGCAACCCGACTGTGACGCAAAGGAGAACCGATATGGCCGCGCGCACCTTCGACACGACTGATGGCCTTGTCTTCGCGGGCCGCCGTCCGCTGGCCCTGCCCGCAAGCACCGCCTTCTGCGCCGTTGCCCTGATGTGCCTGGGTCTGTGGGGCGCATTGGCGCTGCGGCTGGTGCCGTGATGACCGCAGCACTTCGCCCCGCCGCCTATGCCGTGCAGTTGGTCGACCGCCGCACCGGCCGCGTTCACCGCGTCAACGGCAGCCCGCTGGTGATGCTGACCCGCCGTCCCGACGATGCCGCCGCCGAACTGCTGCACGGCCGCGACGCAACGGTCTGGGAGGCCCGGATCGACCCCATCGACAGGAAGGGCCTGCAATGATCCCCGCATCCTTTCCGCAAACCATCCTGGGCCTTGTGCCCTTCAGATCCATCCCCACGCGCCCGGCGCGGGCCATCAAGGAGACCCCCATGTTCGCAACCATCACCCTTGCCGGCACGGTTTCGGCGCAGGGCCCTGTCGTGCAGGATCACGCCGACGGCCGCCTGACCATCGCAGATGGTGCCCGCCGCCTGACCGGCTGGCCCGTTACCCGTCAGTTGAAGGGCGCGCTGTCGGCGCTGGCCCTGTCGGTGCTGGCCTTCGGTGCCGCTCCGGTGCAGGTGCAGGCCGAAAGCCTGCTGAACGTCAGCTACGACCCGACACGAGAGCTGTATCGTGACGTCAACGAAGCCTTTGCGGCCTTCTGGGTGGCGCAGGGCAACGAGGCCCCCACCATCGAGGTCAGCCATGGCGGCTCGGGCAGCCAGGCCCGCGCGGTGATCGACGGGCTGGCCGCGCAGGTGGTGACGCTGGCGCTGGCCTCGGACATCGACAAGATCGCCGAGGCGGGCAAGCTGCCGACCGACTGGCAGTCGAAACTGCCGCACAATTCCAGCCCCTATACCTCGACCATCGTGTTCCTGGTGCGCGAGGGCAACCCCAAGGGCCTGAAGGACTGGGGCGATCTGGTCGGCGAGGGGGTCGAGGTGATCACGCCCAACCCCAAGACCAGCGGCGGGGCGCGCTGGAACTATCTGGCGGCCTGGGCCTGGGCCGAAAAGAACGGGCAGGACCCCAAGGCGTTTGTGGGCGAGCTGTTCAAACATGTTCCGGTGCTGGATTCGGGCGCGCGCGGATCGACCACCACCTTTGCGCAGCGCGGCATCGGTGACGTGCTGCTGGCCTGGGAGAACGAGGCCTATCTCGCGCTGAAGGAACTGGGCGACGATCAGTTCGACATCGTGGTGCCTTCGGTCTCGGTCCTGGCCGAACCGCCGGTGGCGCTGGTCGAAGGCAACGTCACCACCGAGGAAAGCCGCAAGCTGGCGACGGCCTATCTGGACTTCCTCTACAGCCCCGAAGGGCAGGCGCTGGCGTTCAAGCATTTCTACCGCGCCTGGGATCCCTCGGCGGCCGCGCCGGAAGATGTGGCGCGGTTCCCGGCGCTGGAACTGGTCGACATCGCCCATTTCGGCGGCTGGAAAAAGGTGCAGCCCGAACATTTCGGCGATGGCGGCATCTTCGACCAGATCTATGTGCCGAAGTGAGGTGATCCGATGGGCAGGCCGCTGATCCACCGATCCCCGATGCCCGGTCTGGGGCTGAGCCTGGGGATCACCCTGACGATGCTGTCGCTTGTGGTCCTTCTGCCCATCGGCGCCCTTCTTCTGAAGGGCGCCACCTACGGGCTGGATGGCATCTGGGCCACGGTGAACCGCGAAAGGGTGTGGAAGGCCCTGTTCCTGTCGTTCCGGCTGTCGCTGTTTGCCGCCCTCTTGAACCTTGTCTTCGGTGTGCTGCTGGCCTGGGTTCTGGTGCGCTACCGCTTTCCCGGCCGCCGCCTGCTGGATGCCGCCGTCGATCTGCCCTTTGCCCTGCCGACCGCCGTTGCCGGCATTGCGCTGACCGCGCTTTACGCCCCGAACGGGGTGTTCGGGGCGCTGGCAAAGGACATCGGCGTGAAGATCGCCTACAGCCAGTGGGGCATCTTCCTGGCGCTGGTCTTCGTCGGCCTGCCCTTCGTCGCCCGCACCGTGCAGCCCGTGGTCGAAGAGATCGAGCGCGAGGTCGAGGAAGCTTCGGCCACGCTGGGGGCCAGCCGTCTTTATACCCTGCGCCGGGTGATCCTGCCGATGCTGGCCCCCGCCGCCCTGACCGGCTTTGCGCTGTCGCTGGCCCGCGCGGTGGGCGAATACGGCTCGGTCATCTTCATTGCCGGGAATATCCCCCTTGTGACCGAGATCGCGCCCCTGCTGATCGTGATCCAGCTGGAAGAATTCAACTATGACGCGGCGGCCGCCATCGGCATCGCCATGCTGCTGATCAGCTTTGCCATGCTGCTGGTCATCAACCTGATCCAGATCTGGAGCCGCCGGAGAATTGGTTATGTCTGATGTCGCCATCCCCCGTTTCCGCCCCGCCACCGATGAAACGCCTCTGGCCCGCCGGGTCATGATCGGCGTCGCGGTGGCCGGGATCGGCATTCTGGTCTTTGCCCCGCTGCTGGTGGTCTTTGCCGAGGCGCTGCGACAGGGCTGGACGGCCGCCGTCAAAAGCCTGGGCAACCCCGATGCGCTGGCGGCGATCAAGCTGACGCTGATGATCGCGGCAATCTCGGTGCCGCTGAACGCCGCCTTCGGGATCGCGGCCGCCTGGTTCATCACCAAGTTCGACTTTCGCGGCAAGGCCTTCCTGATCACCCTGATCGACCTGCCGTTCTCGGTTTCGCCCGTTGTGGCAGGTCTGTGCATCGTGCTGATGTTCGGGGCGAATTCCTGGATGGGCGGCTGGCTGGTGGCACAGGGTTATCCCATCGTCTTCGCCCTGCCGGGGATCGTGCTGGCGACGATGTTCGTCACCTTCCCCTTCGTCGCGCGCGAGCTGATCCCGGTGATGATCGAACAGGGCCGGGCCGAGGAAGAGGCCGCGCTGACGCTTGGCGCCTCGGGCTGGCGCACGTTCCTGACCGTGACCCTGCCCAACATCCGCTGGGCGTTGCTTTACGGCGTTCTTCTGTGCAACGCCCGCGCCATGGGTGAATTCGGGGCCGTCGCCGTCGTCTCGGGCAAGATCCGCGGCCAGACCGCCACCATGCCGATCACCATCGAGATGCTCTACAACGAATATCTCTCGGTTGCGGCCTTCAGCCTGGCCGCGGTGCTGACCCTGCTGGCGCTTGTCACGCTTCTTTTGAAGACCGCGCTGGAGCTTCGCCATGCCGACCAGCTCTCTGCCTCGCACCGTCACTAGGATGGGAACGCGCCATTTTCTGTCCTCAAATATCCTGGGGGTCCGGGGGCAAGGCCCCCGGCGGCCCATCACAAGGACCATGCCCATGCATATCGAAATCGACGAAATCTCCAAAGCCTTCGGCACCACCGCAGCGCTGCATCCGGTCTCGCTGTCCATCCCCTCGGGGGCGCTGGTGGCGCTCTTGGGCCCCTCCGGTTCGGGCAAGACCACGCTTCTGCGCATCCTTGGGGGCCTGGAGTTTCCCACCTCGGGCCGGGTGCGGTTCGATGGGCTGGATGCCACGGGCCTGACCGTGCAGCAGCGCCGGGCGGGCTTTGTCTTTCAAAGCTACGCCCTCTTCCGGCACATGACCGTGTTCGACAACATCGCCTATGGCCTGAAGGCGCGCCCCCGCGCCAGCCGTCCGCCGAAGGCCGAGATTGCCCGCCGCGTCACCCGGTTGCTGGAGTTGATCCAGTTGCCCGAGATCGGCGCGCGTTATCCCAGCCAGCTGTCGGGCGGCCAGCGCCAGCGGGTTGCCCTTGCCCGCGCCCTGGCCATCGAGCCGCGCATGCTCCTCCTCGACGAACCCTTCGGCGCGCTGGATGCCAAAGTCCGCAAGGAACTGCGTCAGGGGCTGCGCGACATCCATGACGAAACCGGGCTGACAACCGTCTTCGTGACCCATGATCAGGACGAGGCGATGGAACTGGCCGATCTGGTTGTCGTCATGTCGATGGGCCGGATCGAGCAGATCGGTAAACCCCAGGACATCCGCGCCCGCCCCGCAACCGCCTTCGTCCGCGATTTCATCACCGCCTGAGCGGTCGAGTATCAGCAGAAAGGCCGCCCGGAAGGGCGACCTTTTCTGTCAGAAAGCCTGATATTCTGGAGGCGGGTACCGGAATCGAACCGGTCTACTCGGATTTGCAATCCGGTGCATAGCCTGCCTGCCCACCCGCCTCGCTGGTGCGGATTTAGGGGGTTTGGCGGGGGGCGTCAATCGGTAACGACGGCAGCGGGCCGGTTTTGCGGGCACCGCCCGCGCAGCAGGGCGCGGGCGGCGGGGCAGGGGGTCACTTCTTCAGATTGGTCCAGATCGCGTCATACAGCTTCTGGGTTTCCTCGTCGCAGGGCTGGACGAATTCGAACTTCGCATCGGCCGGCGGGTTGGTCTCGGGGCTGGTCTTGATCGCCTCGCTCAGGAAAGCCTCGGTGCCGGTAACGCCGTCGGTATAGGCGGTATAGTTGGTGACGGCGGCGGCATTCTCGGGTTCCAGCAGGAAGTTCATGAATTTCAGCGCGTTTTCGCGGTTGGGGGCGTCCTTCAGCAGAACGACGCTGTCCATCCAGACGATCACGCCCTCCTTCGGATAGGCATATTCGACATTGGCGCCCTCGGCCCGCGCCTTGGCGGCAAAGCCGTTCCAGATCATTCCGGCGGCGGCATCGCCCGACACCAGCACATCCTTGGCGGTGTCCGAGCCGAAGCTGGCCCAATCCGCCTTGGCGGTCAGCAGCATGTCCATCAGTGCCTTCAGTTGTTCGCGATCCGTGCTGCATTGCGGGATGCCCATGTAGAACGACGCCAGCGTCAGCAGCTCTCCGGGGGTGTCGATGACATTGATCTTGCCCTTCAGCTCGGCCGGAGGAGCGAAGATCACCGAAAGCGAGTCGATCGGCCCCTGATAGACATCGCGGTTCACCGCGAAAGAGGTGGACCCCCATTGATAAGGGATCGAATGGGTCCAGCCGGGATCGAAGGGCACATCCTTCCAGCGTTCGGCGATATTGCCGAAATTCGGCATCTCCTCGGGGGTGTAGGTATCGGCCATGCCTTCGTCGATCAGGATCTTGACCATATAGTCACCGGGCACGGTGACATCATACTGGCCCAGCTTTCCCGCCTTCAGCGAGGCAAGCATGGCTTCGTTCGAATCATAGGTGTCGATCGTCACCTTGATCCCGGTCTCGGCCTGGAACTTGTCGACCAGTTCCTGCGGAATGTATTCGAACCAGTGGTAGACCTTCAGTTCGCCCTCGGCAAAGGCGGGCGAGGCGATCAGGGCCACAAGGGCGGTGGCAGTGCGCAGCAGATGGGGCATGGGCTTCCTCTCGGTTGGATTACGGGCTCTGACGGCCCTTTCGGTTGATCAGATAGGACAGGGACACCACGGCGACCGAAGCCACCAGCATCAGGGTGGAAATCGCCATGATGCTGGGCTTGATGCCCTGCTTGACGCTGCCGAAGATGGCGGTGGGCAGGGTTTCCATCCCGGCGCCCTTGACGAAACTGGTGATGATGAAATCGTCAAGGCTGATGATGAAGGCCAGAAGCCAGCCCGAAATCAGCCCCGGCGCGATCAGCGGCAGCAGGATCTGGACAAAGGCCTGCCAGCGCGTCGCGTACAGGTCGCGGGCCGCTTCCTCGTAGAAGCTTTCCACCCCCTCCAGCCGGGCTGCAATGGGCAGATAGGCAAAGGGGATGCAGAAGGTGGCATGGGCGATCAGGATGGTGCCATAGCCGGTCTTCAGGCCGATCATGGTGAAGAAGATCAGGCAGGCGACGGCGGTGACGATCTCGGGCACCATCAGCGGCAGGCTGATCAGCGCGAAACTCGCGCTCTTGCCGCGAAACCGCCCGCCCCGCACCATGGCCAGGCTGGCGGCGGTGGCGATCAGCGTGGCAGCGGTGGCGGCCAGCACGGCGATGGTCAGCGAATTGCGGGTGGCAAGGCCGAAGCGGGGCGCTTCCGGGCCGGTGAACACCTCGGCATACCAGCGCCAGGAAAACCCGCCCCATTGGGTGATCGAGTTTGAATCGTTGAAGCTGTAGACCGTGACCACCAGCAGCGGCGCGTAGAGGATGACCAGGCAGGCCACCGCCAGCGCGAAGAAGCCGGGGTAATGCCGCACCCCCTTCATCCTGCCGCCCTCCGGCTGCTGCGGGCATAGGCCAGCAGGGCCAGCATCACCAGCGTCATCAGGATGACCGACACGGCCGCCCCAAACGGCCAGTTGCCCTGGCTGCCCTTGAACTGTTCGTCGATCAGGCTGCCGATCATGAAGGTCTTGGCCCCGCCCAGAAGATCGGGCGCAAGGAAGGCCCCGAGGGAGGGGATGAAGACCAGCAGGCAGCCCGCCACGATGCCGGGACGCACGACAGGCAGGGTGATCTCGAACAAGGTGCGCCAGCGGTTTGCGTATAGATCGGCGGCGGCTTCGCTCAGGGCAAAGTTGTAGCGTTCCACCGCCGCATAGACCGGCAGCACCATGAAGGGCAGGTAGCTGTAGAACAGCCCCAGCTGCACGGCCAGGTTGGTGTTCACCAGCGGCAGGGGGCCATGGGTCAGGCCGATCCCCATCAGGAATTCGTTCAGCGGGCCATTGTCGCGGATCAGGAACTTCAGGCTGACGGTGCGGATCAGAAGGTTGACCCAATAGGGAATGGTGATCAGGAACAGCCAGATGTTGCGGCTGCGCGCGGGCCGCGTGGCGATGAACCAGGCGGTTGGAAAGCCGATCGCAAGACACAAGAGCGTTGCCAGCGCCGCCTGCCAGAGCGAACGCCAGAAGATCAGGATATAGGTCCATTCCAGCGATGCCGGCTCATCCCCGAACAGGCCGCGGGTGATGAAGAACTGGTCATAGGCGGCCAGCGAGAATTCCCAGATCACCCCGCCGCGGAATTCCTTGGTCAGAAAGGAATAGACCACCATCAGCACCACGGGCAGCGCCAGGAAGATGCCGATCACCGCCCATGTCGGCAGCAAGAGCGGCAGCACCAGCGGCCGCCAGCCCGTCGTCTGGCCCGCTTTCGGCGATGGCACGGCCCCGGCCATCAGTCTGCCAGAAGGCGCGCGGCACCTTCCTCGATGGCGATGGAAACCTCGGAACCCTCGACCGGCGGGGGCAGGCGGCTGGAATTCTGCGTCCGCACCACCAGGGCCGTGCCATCGGCCAGCCGGGTCATCAGATGCAGGTCGGTGCCCAGATAGACCACCCGTTCCAGCCGCGCCTTCAGCGGGCCGTCCGGGGACAGCGACAGACGCTCGGGGCGGATCGACAGCGTATGGCGGCCGGGGCTGTCCGATGCGGCGGGGCAGGTGATCCCGACGCCGCCGGGCAGGGTGACGCTTGCCTGCCCGGCTTCGACGCGGGGCACGTCGACCTCCAGCAGGTTGGTCTCGCCGATGAAATCCGCGACAAACCGGTTCAGCGGGGCCTCATAGATGTCGCGCGCCGTGCCCACCTGCTGCAACCGCCCGGCCGACATCACGGCGATGCGGTCGGACATGGTCAGCGCCTCTTCCTGATCATGTGTGACGAAGATGAAGGTGATCCCGGTGTCCTGCTGCAACTGCTTCAACTCGATCCGCATCGCCTGGCGCAGCTTCAGATCCAGCGCCGACAGAGGTTCGTCCAGGAGCAGCACGCGCGGCTCGGGTGCCAGCGCGCGGGCCAGCGCCACCCGCTGCTGTTGCCCGCCCGAAAGCTGCGCCGGCAGCCGGTCGGCAAAGGCCGACAGATGCACCATTTCCAGCATCCTGCCCGCCCGCGCCCGGCGGGTCGCCAGATCGACCCCCTTCATCTTCAGCCCGAAGGCCACATTGTCGATCACCGGCATATGCGGGAACAGCGCGTAATGCTGGAAGACCGTGTTCACCGGGCGGCGGTCGGGGGGCAGGGTGGCGATGTTTTGGCCGAACAGGCGGATTTCGCCCGCGCTGACACCTTCGAACCCCGCGATCATCCGCAGAAGCGTGGTCTTGCCGCAGCCAGACGGGCCAAGCAGGGTGAAGAATTCATTATCCGCGATCGAGAGCGTCAGGCTTTGCAGGGCCGTCGTGGTGCCAAAGCGCTTGACGACATTGATGATCTCGATGGCATCCGCCATGCATACCCCCGGCTTCGGCTGATACAGGCTAGGCATAAGGGGAAAGGGGGGTATATACCCCCAGAGAGGTATCGGAGGACAAGATGGACCCATGGCCCAACCAGGCCGAGGACGCGTTGGCCGAAGCCGTGCGCCGACTGGGGCGGCCGGGGTTCGAGGCGGCGCTGATGCAGGTGTTTCAGCGGCTGGCCGCCCCCGACAATCTGATCATCCTGGCCTATCGCGATTCCGGCCCGCCGCAGGTGCTGTATGTGCAATCGGGCGACAGTCCGGTCTTCGATGCGCTGCCCACCACCTATCTGGCCGGGGCCTATCTGCTGGATCCGTTCCACGATCTGCATGTCAGCCGGGTGCCTGCGGGTCTGTATCGCCTGCTCGACGTGGCCCCCGATGCCTTTCAGCGCAGCCGCTACTTCCTTGAATATTATCAGGAAACCACGCTGATTGATGAGCTGACCTATCTGGCCTATCCCGCTCCCGGCGTCAGCCTGAACCTTTGCCTTGGCCGCGACCGCACCTCGGGCCAGCCGTTTTCCGGGCGTGAGGTCGAAACGGTCGCCCGGCTGGCCCCGGTGGTGCTGGCCCTGGCCGAGACGCACTGGGCCGGGCTGAAGGCGGCCGAGGAGGGGCGCGAGGATGTGGCCGCCGGGCTGATCGCGGCGCTGGAGGCGCGCGGCATCCGGCTGTCACCACGGCAGGCCGAGGTGGCGCTGCTGATCCTGCGCGGCCATTCCTCCACCTCGATCGCGCTGCGGCTGTGGGTCTCGGTGCAGACGGTCAAGGTGTTCCGCCGCCAGCTTTACGCCCGCTGCGGCATCAGCAGCCAGGCCGAACTCTTCGCCCTGCTGCTGCCGGTGCTGAAGCCGCTGTGACCGCTGCAGGCTTGGCCATGTGACCTGGCACGATGCGCAGACAAACGGATCGACGCTCTCGCCGGTTCATCCCCGCGGGTGCGGGGAACAGACGGATTGGATGCTGCCTGCGGGCTGCTGCGCCGGTTCATCCCCGCGGGTGCGGGGAACAGAGCCGCTCGCACGATAGGCGCATCATCAGCACCGGTTCATCCCCGCGGGTGCGGGGAACAGGGAGGGTATTCTTCCTTGCGGCTGTCGCCGCCCGGTTCATCCCCGCGGGTGCGGGGAACAGCCAACGACCGTCAAGAACGGCATCAAAGGTGGCGGTTCATCCCCGCGGGTGCGGGGAACAGACCCTCAGTTGCGTGTTGGGTAGGACCGCCGCCGGTTCATCCCCGCGGGTGCGGGGAACAGCGAGTTTCTGCACCCCAAAAAAGGAAGCGCACCGGTTCATCCCCGCGGGTGCGGGGAACAGAAGGTCTTCGTCACCCCGGAATGGGCAGATGCCGGTTCATCCCCGCGGGTGCGGGGAACAGATCGCCTACCGCGCCGCAGAGAAGCCCACGCGCGGTTCATCCCCGCGGGTGCGGGGAACAGATGACAATATGGCGCGCGCGGCAGACATGGGCCGGTTCATCCCCGCGGGTGCGGGGAACAGCCCGGTCAGCCAGATAGCATGCTCTGCATTCGCGGTTCATCCCCGCGGGTGCGGGGAACAGAAGCTGGAACGCGCGGAGCGCGTCAACGCTGCCGGTTCATCCCCGCGGGTGCGGGGAACAGTTACGCCTGCACCGCCAGCACTTGCCGCATGGCGGTTCATCCCCGCGGGTGCGGGGAACAGGTGTCGTCGTTCCTGCCGGTTATATCCCGGTGCGGTTCATCCCCGCGGGTGCGGGGAACAGACGACGATTACGAGGCAGTGCAGGAGGCGGGGCGGTTCATCCCCGCGGGTGCGGGGAACAGCGGCGCAATGCCACGACCGCTGGCCTGTGGGGCGGTTCATCCCCGCGGGTGCGGGGAACAGTGATGGACCCGCAGAAATACGCGAACAAATGGCGGTTCATCCCCGCGGGTGCGGGGAACAGGAACGCGGGCGACACGATCAGCGTGATCGACGCGGTTCATCCCCGCGGGTGCGGGGAACAGCTCCGCAAGTTCGAGCTTCAGCAACGGTCCACCGGTTCATCCCCGCGGGTGCGGGGAACAGGAAGCCGAAAGACGGCCAGCATTCGGGCGGGGCGGTTCATCCCCGCGGGTGCGGGGAACAGCGCTGAGAAGGCACGGAGGGCGCAAAGGTGAGCGGTTCATCCCCGCGGGTGCGGGGAACAGATGGCCCACCCGGCCCCTTGATATTCAGGCTGCGGTTCATCCCCGCGGGTGCGGGGAACAGGTCAGCGCCTTGGACTTCCTGCCCGCCCGTCGCGGTTCATCCCCGCGGGTGCGGGGAACAGGCTCTCGCAGCACTCTTGCTTGGCGCAAGTGCCGGTTCATCCCCGCGGGTGCGGGGAACAGAGTCATCTCGATGGACCGGGGGCGCATGTGACCGGTTCATCCCCGCGGGTGCGGGGAACAGTCTTTCTGTAGCGTATTGATTTGCCGATCAATTCACAATGTCAAAGAGCGCACCGGCTTTGGTGGCCTTTGCCGGGCCGGGGTCAGAGGGGTTTTCCGGCAGGAATCTCACCAGCTTCAATCCGTCGAAATCCACCGGCATGCGGCGGTTGCGGCCGTGGGTCAGGAAGTCGTAGCCCTGGTCGGTCGGCGCCTTCCAGACCATCACGGCGTCACCTGCGTCAAGGCCCGCCAGCACCTGATCCCAGATCATCTCGCGCGTGCGGGCGGAATAGTCGCCGACATAGACCCCGGCCCGCAGTTCGACCAGCCAGGCGGCAAGGCGGCCGCGCAGGCGGGGTGGGGCGTTCGAGACCACGACGACCATCATCCGCGATGGCCCTCATCGCCGCTGGTCTCTTCGGGGATGGCGACGGGCATCGCCTCGGGCGGGGGATCGGGGCGGGGCAGATCGCCCGCAGACAGCACCTCGTCGATGGCGGGGATGATGCGCGACAGAAGGCCGGTCTTGCGGAAGGCGTCGCGACAGGCCAGCCGGACGGCGCGGTCGGGGGCCATGTCCAGCCGACCCTTGGCGGCCAGACCGGCGATGCGGAACGCCTCGGGCACCACGGTCTCCAGCTTGAAGAGATCGGCGATGTCATAGACGAAGGAGAGCGGCTTGCCCGAATGCAGAAAGCCGATGGCGGGGGCGTATCCGGCGGCCAGCACCGCGGCCTCGGACAGGCCATGCAGGCAGGCGGTGGCGGCAGAGAGGCAGCGGTTGGGGACATCGCCCGCCTCCCAATCCTTCGCGTCATAGCGGCGGCGCTTCCAGTCGACGCCGTGGCGGTCGGCCAGGAGGGCATAGGTCTCGCGCACCCTTACCCCTTCGATCCCGCGCAACTGGTCGATCGAGCGGCGCGAGGGGGCCTCTTCGCCAAAACGCATCGCGTACATCTTGCGGACGACGCGCAGCCGCGCGGCATCGTCCAGCGCGATGCGGGCCTGCCAGAGCAGCCGGTCCGAACGCGCGCCGCCCGGTTGCCCGGCCGAATAAAGCCGCACACCACCTTCGCCGACCCAGGTGATCAGCGTGCCGACACGGGCGGCCAGCGCCACGGCGGCATGACTGATGCGGGCACCGGGTTCCAGCAGGATGCAGGCGATGCCGCCGACAGGAATCTGCGTGCGGGTGCCATCGGCATTGACCGCGACGAAGGCACCGTCCAGCACGTCAAGCCGTGCATGTTCGACAAAGACCATCGAGGCGCGATCCTTCAGCGGGATCGGCGAGGGCGGGGCAAGATCAGGCAGGCCGCTGCCCGCGCCGGTCATGGCGCGCGCCGGATCAGCATCAGGCCGCAGCCGAACGCCTTGGCCCGGCCAAAACCCGCCGCCACCTGCGCCAGGAACGCCGCTGGATCGGTGATCTCGATCCGGCCGGTCAGGTCCAGGATGCCGAACTGCGGCTGCCCCTTGCGCGGTCCGCGATGGCGGGGCAGCACCTCGGTGCTGTAATCCGCCGCCTCGGCTTCCTGCACCAGAAATCCCGATTTCTTCCCCAGTCGGGCGAGCCATGCACGGCCCTCCTGGCTGGCCAGCCGCATGCGTTGGGTGGCCCTTTCCGCAGGGGGAAGGGCCGAGAGCGCATCCATTACCACATCCACGCGCTGCGGCTTGTCGCCCCGCTTTTGCCGGGTGGCATTGCAGCGCAGCTGGAAATCCAGCCGGTCGCCGGGCGACAGTGTGGGGGCGAACTCCTTCACCTGATGCGGCTCGAAGAGGTCGGTTTGCACGGGGGGGCGGGACGAGAGGGTCAGGAAGCTGTTCTCCCGCTCTTCCCGCCACAGGAAATCGCGGGTGCGGGCGGGGCCGTCGGTGAAAACCGACCACAGCAGGTTGTGCTGGGCGGACTTGCGCGCTGCCGGATCGGCCGGGGCCAGCAAGGGGGCCAGCGCCTGCGCCGAAGGCCGCCGCGACAGGCGCAGATGGCTGAGGTAAAGCGTCATGGCGCAGCCCCCGTCACCGGCCGCACCGCCACCCGGCGCGGCGCGAAGTGCCAGCGCGCGCGGTCGATGGCCCGATCGTGCAGCACCTCGCCCGTGGGGTCTTCGACAACCACGGCCCGCAGCCCCACATCCTGCCGCCAGGGCGGCAGGATCAGTTGCGCCAGCGCCTGTTCCGCCCCCTCGGCCTGCACCACCCGCGCCCCCGGCGGGGCGGCCAGCGGGCAGGACTTGCGCCCCAGATACAACGTGAAGACCGGGGCGTTCAGCGCGCTGGCCAACGTCTCAAGCCCGTCTCCGGCCACGGCGACGCTGAACAGCGGCCCGGTGCGGTAATCGCGCAGGGTGATGCTGGTGTTGGTGCGGCCGCGCGCCTCGCGCAGCGCCTCGGGCCGGGAGTTGGGCGATTTCACCGCCGCCGAGGGCACGGTTTCGATGGTGTGGTAATCGCGCAAGGGGGTGCCGCTGTCATGCAGGCCGATGGTGATCTCCAGCGCCTCCAGCACCGAGAAATCGCCGTCGCGCCGGATGCCAAGCGCCGCCGCCATCAGCCCGATCACCGCCGAACGGCCGGGAAAGGGCAGGGTGCCGCGCCGCTCGTGCCCGGCAAGTTCGCCCGTCGCGCCAAGGCTGGCGGTCAGGCCGAAGATGAGGAAGGGCTGCATCAGGCCCCCCGTACCGCTTGGCCGACGAAGGCGACGATGTCGGACAGGGTGCCGGTGCCGTCCAGCGTGTTGAGCGGTGTACAGGTCCTTTCGGCCTGGCCGTCGTAATAGCAGGCGTCGATCTGGGTGGAGGTTTTCTCCAGCGCCTTGATCGAGCCAGTTTGCAGATCATTGGCTTCCAGATCACGCAGCTTGCTGTCGACCGGCGTGAAGAAGGCCCCCGACAGATCGCGCGGCGCACGCGGCCCGGCCTCGGCCCGCATGTAGAAAGCCGTAGGGCGATGGGCAAAGCTGTTCTGCTTGCCTGCCGGGGTGGTCTGCGGCAGGGCCTTGGCCAGCGCCTCGGCCCCGCGTGCCGCCAGTTCCTTGTCACCGCCCAGGTTCTCGATCAAGAGATTGGCGTTCACGCAGACATATTGATAATAGATGCCGGATCCGAAGGCGGTCTCACCCAGATGCCCGGCGCCGGTATCCTCGGCCTTGTTCAGGTCATCCACCGCCGAATACCAGTCCTCCTCGGCCTGCGCGCGATGGGTGGTGATGGCATGGGCCACCTGCACCGCCGCATCGCGGTTGAAATCGGCGTCATCGGCCAGCATCCGCCCGAACATGGCGATGTCCACCGCGCCATCGGCCCGGCGCAGGACCAGCTTTTTCAGGTCCTTGTCCTTGGGAAGCGCCTCGCCCGCCGCGGCCTTTTCCGCCAATTCCTCGGCCAGCGCCCATTCGGCGGGCGAGATGAAGGCCAGCGTCGTGGCCTTGACCTTTTCGGAGCCGTCCTTTTCCTTCACCGTCTCCAGCTTGCCGAAGATGGCCGCAACGGTGGTGGCGGCATCGGCAGCTGCCTTGTCGGCGATGCCCTTTCCGATCAGGTGCTGCCGCAGCCGATCATGCAACTGCTTGGTCCGCGTTCCCATATGCCCCGCCAGGTCCAGCGCGAAGAAGCTGCTTTCCCGCAGCGCGCGCTTCACCGATTGCGACGACATCCGCAGCCGCGGCACACCGCCGACCATGGCCTGTTTCGGACGGCCCTGATCGTCGCGGTTGGGGTTCGACGGGCCATAGCTGGTCAGCAGGTGGAATTGCACGAAGGTGGTCATTCGGTCGTCTCCTCGGAAGCTTTTGCAGGCGCGTCGGCGCCGAAATAGTGGAAGCACCAGCGCGGACGCGCGGCCTCCCAGTTCAAGAGGTCGGCGGCCAGCGCCGCCACGTTGCAGCGCCGGTCCGCCATGATGATGGCGCGGCGCAGATGGTCGGTCAGTTCCTCGCCCTCGGCGCGCAACAAGCGCTGAAAGCGCAGCGACGACAGCACGGGTTCCTGCCCGCCAAGACGGCGGGCCAGGGTCTCGGCGCTGGTCTCGCGCAGCTCGGCCAGCAGCGTTGCCAACTGCACCAGTCGGCCGGCCTGCGCCGCGCGCAACCCCAGCGCCGCGCCCAGTTTCTGCACTTCCGGTTCGCACAGCACCGCCAAGGGTGCCGCCCGCCGCAGCCGCGCCGACAGGCCCTTGGCTGCCGGGATGTCGCGGGGCGCGATCTCTCGCGACCACCAGCCAAGCGCAATCGCCCCCGGCCCCTTCCTGTCTTCGGTCATGCCGCTTTCTCCTTCTTCGCCGGCAATGGCAGCTCAAGCGCCTCGAAGAGCGTCTTGCCCTGTTTGCCATATCCCCCAAAGGCAAGGCCAAGGAACTTGCGCGCTGTGACGATGCGTTCGATCTGGTCGGTCTCGCGCTGGTCGATCCCCGGCACGGCCAGCGCATCGAACTGCCGCAGCGCCTGCGTGCGCAGGTCGGCCAGCCAGTCGGCGCGCGGGTCGGCACCGGTCCGCAACGCCGCCAGATGCACGGCAAAACGCGCCTCGGTGGCGGCGAAGAACGCCTCCCGCTCGGCCTCGCGCGCTTCGCCGCCGGCCAGCACCGGCTCCAGCGCGCCTCGGAGCGCGACGCCCGCCGCCTCGGCCCCGAGGATGAGGCGCGCCAGCCGGTCCTGCGCCTCCTCCGGCAGGTCGGGCAGGGGCTGCACCGACAGGGTGAAATCGCGGGGCTTCATCTTGTCCATCGCCCAGCCGGCGACGATGACGCTGCCCCCGCCGCCGCGCCCGTTCCAGTCGCGCAGCGACAGCGAAAGTTCGGCCACCTCGCTTTTCGCTTCCTGAGCGACGATCCCCAGCCAGTTGGGATAGCCGAACCGCCCGGCGCGCGGATGTTTCGGAAGCCATTCCGTGCCGGGTTTCAGCCGGTAATAGGGTGACAGCGGATGCTTCCAGCGCGCATAACTGGTGCCCCAGGGCTTCTGGATCACTCCCGTCACGCCGGTGTCACCGGCCACCAGCCGCAACCGGCGCGGCATGCCGAAAAACGCCTCCGGTCCGAACAGGGCATCTTCCGGCGGATCGGTCTCCAGCCCCTTGTCCGAAACGCGGGCGGCGCGCATCCATGGCAGGCTTTGAGTCGTCGCGGGCTGGCCATAGGGCACATTGGCCCAGATGCGCGGCCAAAGTCCGCCACCGGGATCGACCAGCGTGACCAGCGGCCCGCCGCCCCGCATCGAGGTGCGGTTGCCCGCCCCTCCCGATGGCGCAAACGCTTGAAAGGTATACAGCGCCATCGCCGCAAGCGGCAGGTCCAGCGCGCGATAGCGGTCGCGATGCACCATCAGATCGGCGTTGTTCTTCGCCGTGTTCGCACCCGCGCTGTCGATGAACAGCATGTCGGGCGGGTTGGCCTCGCCCTCCAGCCGCTCCAGATCCTGCAGGAACAGCGGCCCGTCGCCCAGAAGGTTGAAGGCGGGCGCAAAAGCCGCCAGCCTTTCCCGCAGCCGCACCGGATCGGGCGGCTGCCGCCGGTCCCAGTCGCGTTCACTGGCGGGGGGATCGGCCAGATAGACCAGCCCGATCAGAAGTTCCAGACAGGCGATGTTCAGGTCCGGTCGCGGCCAGTTCGGGGCGAGTGCCCCCGGCTCGGCCATCTGCCAGGGCGCGATGACCCGACGGGAGCCATCGGAACAGATTACCGGAATCCACGGATCGGAAATCAGATTGAGAGACATGGTGATCCCTGCTTGCAATCATGACGATAAAAGGCCGACCCGGGCGCGCAGTAAAGCGGCAAGGTGACGCAATGGCGGGAAGCCGGGTCAGCCTGCAAAGGGTAAGGACTTGATGTCCTTGCCCACGCCCGCAGGTGATGCTAGATGAAATGCACCACGAGCGGGATCAGAAGGGTATTTTCTGCATCTTTCTTACACTCGCTGATCTTGGCCGCGCCAACGGCTGAGTATGTGGCCTTCAGGAGCCTCGGGCGGGGAACACCCTCCCGAGGCTTTCTTGTTTGCAGATAAAATTCACGCTGTCAATATAATATTAACGATTACAGAAACCGTCTGAGCACTTGTTATATCCGCTCGGTTTCAGTTTTCATCTGAGCACTTCCATCCCCGCGAAGGCGGGGAACTAAATTCCAGCTCGATTTCAGAACTCGTCGGAGCACGGATCATCCCCGATCAGTCCGGGGCGAGGAACACCAGACCGCAATCGGGATCATACCGCAAGCCCTCGCAGATGGTGCCGTCCTCCGCAACAGGACAGACGACCACCGCGCCGCGCTTCCAGTCGGGCCAATCCTTCGTGACGGCCGCAATCTCTGGCGCGGAGGGGTCGGGCAGCGGCAGACCCTTGAGCTTCCTGCTGCTGGCCGAGACCTCGGAAAAGGCCCAGGCGTCGGACCAGCCGGAGTCGTTTGCCGGATCGGGCGTCACCCAGGGATGAAGCGCCGCCCCCACCCGGCGGGCCAGAACCAGCACGCGCGTCTCTTCACCCAGACGGGTGGGATAGGTCACATCTTCAAGACCCTTGCCCGCATCGCGGTATCCCCTGTCCAGGTCGACCAGATTGTGCTGCGCCAGGGTCTTCTTCGCAATCTTCTGGCCTTCGGCCTGCATCTCGGCCCGCGTCAGCGCCTCGGGCAATGCCTCGGCCCCGTCGCCATGCACCGCCTCGATCAGTGCCCGCAGGCCCTGCGGGGCCTCGATCCGCCCTGCGGCGAACAGCACGCGGGCGCTGCGCCAGACCTCGGCGACGGAATAGACCCAGGCCCCGCTGCCAAGGGTGCCGTGCAGCCAGCGGTCATCCGTCACCTGCCCCGGATCGGGCGACAGCACATGCAGCACCGGGGCCGGGACCGGGCGCGCCGATGCCGGGCGGCGATCCATATGACGCCAAAGCCGACCGGCCCGCTGGATCAAGGCGGCGATGGGGGCGATGTCCGAGACCATGACATCAAAATCGAGATCGAGCGACGCCTCCAGAACCTGCGTCCCCACCAGCACGAAGCCTGCCCGATACACGCCATCCTTGCCCGCGCGGGCCAGCACCTCGGCCTCGATCCGCTTGCGGTCGCTCAGGGCAAAGCGTGCATGCAACAGCCGCGCCGCCACGCCCCGCGCCCGCAGCGCCTGAACTGCGGCGATGGCATCGTCCACGCCGTTGCGCACCCAGACGCAGGCCGCCCCTTTCGCCGCCTCAGCCGTCATCAGATCGGCCGCCGCATCGGCGCTGTCGATGCGTTCCACCTGCACCGGGCCTTTCACCGGCCGGGTGTCGGCAGGGAATTCCGTGACCGAAGCGCCGCCCGCCGCCGTCAGCGCCGGATAGGCCGGGCCGGGACTGGCCCCGTCATAGGTCGCCAGCAAGCGCGCCCGCAGGTCCAGCGGCAGCGTCGCGGTCAGGAGGATGGCCGAGCCGCCCACCGCGCGGTGCATCTGCAAGAGGCGTTCCAGTTCCTTGCCAATGTAGGGCTCCCCCATCTCGTGAACCTCGTCGACGATCAGGATTTTCGACGACAGCCCGAAATGCCGCAGGGTCTGGTGTTTCACCGGCAGCACCGACAAAAGCGCCTGATCCACCGTGCCCACGCCGACATCGGCCAAGAGCGCGCGGCGGCGGCTTTGCTTCAGCCAGTCGGTGCAGGTCGGCTCATCCTCTCCCGGTGCGCCCGTCGCCGGCAGATCGCGGAACGGCACCGCCAGCCCTGCGCGGCCATGCGCCAGGGTCAGCGTCGGCGCGGCGAAGATCCGGCCGACGACATCCTTCGCGCGGGTGAACATCGCATCCGCCGTGGCCATGGTCGGCAGGGCGAAGAAAAGGCCGCGCCCCTTGCCCGCCTGTGCCATGCGATGCGCCAGGATCAGCGCGGCTTCGGTCTTGCCCGCCCCGGTTTCATCCTCGATCACCGCCAGCATCGGGCCGTCTGGCAGCGTCACGTCCCGGCAGGCCGCCTGCATCGGGCGCAGCGCGAAATCGACGGTCTGGCCGGGCCGAACCGCGCTGCCCGCCAGTCCTGCCCCGGCCACCGCAACCGCCGCCACCTCGCGCGCCTGTGCCAGATAATCGGCGAGCGAAGGCCGCCCTGCCATGGCCGGAAACCAGAGCGTGTTGGAGCCGACCCAATCCGCCGCCGCGCAAAAGCCGGGCAGCCACCAGCCCATCGCCGTGGTGCCGTCTTCAGGGTCAAGGCTGTCCAGCGCCGCATCGGGCCAGAGATCGCAGAAGGCGGTGATCACCTCGCCCGCAGGCTCCAGCCCCGAGCCGATCTGCGCCAATGCCGTCCTCTGGTCGCGCAACGGCTGGGCGGGGGTGCCAAGAGCAAGATCCGACGGCTGGCCGTGATGCCCGGCCACCGCCGCATAAAGCGGCCTCCGCTGCCACCAGTCACCGCCGATCCGCGCGGCCAGCAGGGCATCATGGGCGTAGAACAGCGCCTCGGACAATTGCCAGTGCCGGTATCCCTGCCTCACACCGGTCTCGATCATCGCGCGGAAGCTGTCGCTGATCTTGCCAAGGTCATGCAAGGCCACCAGCAGCACCAGGGCATCGCGCAGCCGCGGCTCGTATCCGAACGGCGTGATCAGCCTTTCCGCAACCGCCGCGACATCCAGCATGTGAAAGACCGCCGGGTGCCGCACTTCCCCGTCGGCCGCGCTTTTTCCTGGCCAGTCAAACATCGGGCTGCCATCTGCCGGACAAGGGGGCTGAACACGCTTGACCGGCTGGGGCCTGAGCATGCTGTGGACACCGCAAATCCAACCACGATCAAACTGCCAACGCAATCTGTGATCGTCGTCCATGCCGCGTCAGCCCGGATGTCATCTGCTGCCCATCGCGGGCACCGACCGATCCCGATCCTTTCGATGTCGCGCCGTGTCGTTGCGGCATGCGGCCCCGAACCATCGGCGGGATCCACGTCATCGGTCGGCCCGTGCCGATATTGCAGCATGATCGGAAAGGAAGGGGCGTTGGCCATGGTGCCTGTCGGTCGCGGGGAAAGCGGGCTGCGGCATTCACCTTGGACATGAGGCGTCTTGAAACGTGATCATGCTGGACGGTTTGACAACTGTGCTTTGCCGCCGTGCCGGGCAGCGGGCCATAGCATCTGCAAATCTCGGCCACCGCGCCCACTGCGGGGAACTCCGCTCTGCTGGCGCTGCGCGGGGTGTGGCTTGAAGAGGTGTCCTTCGATCCCGCGCCAGCCCGGCGGCGCTTCTGACCCCCGCGCGCGGCACCGATCTGCGCAAGGCCCTGATGGGCGCTGCGCGCATACCGATCGAGGCCGAGATCGGTCGCGAAATTGTCCTTGTCGCCTCGGTCCTGCGCACCGACGGAACCTGGGCCTATCTTCAGGCCGTTCCGCACAACCCCGACGGCAGCAAGATCAACTGGGCAAAGACGCCCTTCGCGCCGAGATGAAGAAGGGCGTGATGAGCGATACCGCCATGATCCTGATGCACAACCAGTCCGGGCAATGGAGCGTCACCGACTACATCTTCGGTCCGACCGATGTCTATTGGCTGAACTGGGCCAATGCCTATGATCTGGACGAGGCGCTGTTCACCCTCTGATGCAATGGGAAACTGCCTCTTTCGGCGATGCAGGCAGGGTGCCGCTTGTTCCGGCGACCGTAGGAAAGGATGGGGCCTTGCATGATTACGGCGGGCCGGGTTGCGGGTGCAGTCGTGACGCAGGCGGCCCCGCCGACCTGTGCCGCATCTCTCGCGTTACGCCAGGATCGGCCCGCCGGGTGTCATAGACCCTGGTGTTTGCTGCGAGAGTCTGTCCGACGCTGACAAAAGCGCCGGACGAACTCTGGCTTCTTCGTGGTCGCGCGTCTTTCGCCAAAACCGGATTCCACTTTTGTCGGACAGGCTCTAGGCTGTGCCGGATCCGGTTCTGCCGTGGAAGTCGAATGCGTCGTTCAACCTATCTTCTGCTGTTCGCAATGGTGCTTGCAACGCCGCTGGTCATCGCAAGACTGGACACCGGGCCGTTCGACACCGGGCTGATCCGCCCGCCTTCGGATCATGCGCCCCGGATGCTGCCGACCGTCGCCCATGGCGGCGGCGAGACGGCCGGGCTTCGGGTGTCCAGTTCGCTGGATGCGCTGGATGCGAACCGCGGCGATTTCCAGCTTTTCGAGATCGACCTGTCCTGGACGGCGGACAACCAGCTGATTTGCCTGCATGATTGGGACAAGGCCTTTGCCGAAAGGTTCGGTTTCACCCCGAAATCCCCGATCACACTGGCAGAGTTCGAAGCCCTGCTGAACGACGGAAAGCCGCGGAACTGCACCCTGATGACCCTGCTGGACTGGCTGGACCGCAATCCGGGCACGCGCGTCATCACCGATCTGAAGGAGCGCAACCTGCAAGGTCTGGAGATGATCGCCCGCCTGCGCCCCGACCTGCGCGACCGGTTCATTCCACAGGCCTATCAGCCGCAGGAAATCGCCCCTATCCGGGCCATGGGCTTCCCGGATGTGATCTGGACCCTGTATCGGTTTGACGGCACCCCTGACGCCATCATCGAAGAACTGGAAACGCATCGGATATTCGCGCTGACGATGCCCAAAAGCCGCGCCTTCGCCGGGCTGGCGTGGAAGGTGTCGGATGCGACCGGCGTGCAAAGCTATGTCCACACCATCAATGACGCGACCGAGGCCGGATGCTTCGCCGAACTGGGGATCACCGGGATCTATACCGATGTGCTGCGTGGCCCCTTTCCGCCCGACAGGCCGGGCAAGGCCTGCGTCGAGGTCTTTCGCTGAAGAAAGGCGTTGGCCGGAAATGCGCCCCGGACATGCACCCCGGTCCGCGTCGCATCCCTTCCCGCAGGCTGCGGCTTGCGCTATATCGCGCGGATGTCGCAGAACCCGCCGCTTCTCCGCCCCGATCTTGCCCGCGCCCTTGTCCCCGACCTGCGGCGCGAAGGGCAGCCCACCATTGGCATGGTCAGCCTTGGCTGCCCCAAGGCGCTGGTGGATTCCGAACGGATCCTGACCCGGCTGCGGGCCGAAGGCTATGCGATCAGCCCCGACTACAAGGGGGCCGATGCGGTGATCGTCAACACCTGCGGCTTTCTCGACAGCGCCAAGGCCGAAAGCCTGGGCGCCATCGGCGAGGCGCTGCAGGAAAACGGCCGCGTCATCGTCACCGGATGTCTGGGGGCCGAGCCTGATTACATCACCGGCGCGCACCCCAAGGTGCTGGCCGTCACCGGACCGCACCAGTATGAATCGGTTCTGGATGCCGTTCACGCCGCCGTTCCCCCCGCACCCGATCCCTTTGTCGATCTCTTGCCGGCATCGGGGGTCAGCCTGACGCCCCGGCACTATTCCTATCTCAAGATTTCAGAGGGTTGCGACCACAAGTGCAAGTTCTGCATCATCCCCGACATGCGGGGCAGGTTGCAATCCCGCCCGGCCAGGGCGGTTCTTCGCGAGGCGGAAAAGCTGGTCGCGGCGGGGGTGAAGGAGCTTCTGGTGATCAGCCAGGACACCAGCGCCTATGGCACCGACTGGAAGGGGCGCGACGAGAAATTCCCCATCCTTTCGCTGGCCCGCGATCTGGGCAGCCTGGGGGCCTGGGTGCGGTTGCACTACGTCTATCCTTATCCGCATGTGCGCGAACTGATCCCGCTGATGGCGGGGGGCAATGTTTTGCCCTATCTCGACATTCCGTTCCAGCACGCGCATCCCGACGTGCTGAAGCGCATGGCCCGCCCCGCCGCCGCCAGCCGCACGCTGGACGAAATCGCCGCCTGGCGGCGCGACTGCCCGGACATCGTGCTGCGGTCCACCTTCATCGTGGGCTATCCGGGTGAAACCGAACAGGAATTCCAGACCCTGCTAGACTGGCTGGACGAGGCGCAACTGGATCGGGTGGGTGCGTTCAAGTATGAAAACGTCAAGGGCGCGCGGTCGAACGACCTGCCGGATCATGTGCCCGAAGAGGTGAAGGAAGACCGCTACGCCCGCTTCATGGAGAAGGCGCAGGCGATTTCCGAGGCCAAGCTGGCCGCCAGGGTCGGCAGTCGGATCGAGGTGATCGTTGATGAGGTCGACGAAGATGGGGCCACCTGCCGCACGAAGGCGGATGCGCCCGAGATCGACGGCAACCTCTTCATCGACGAGGGGTTCGAGGGGCTGAAGCCGGGCGATATCGTCGCCGTCGAGGTGGACGAGGCCGGGGAGTATGACCTTTGGGGCAGGGTGGTGTGATGGCCGACAGGCCTGGATTTCCTGGCAGCCATTACCCCACCAGCACCACGACCCAGGCCACGCCCCCCGCCAGGGCCGCCAGCGCCACCCCGGCGCTGCCGCAATCCTTGGCCTTGCGGGCCAGGGGGTGCGTGTCGGTCGAGATGTAGTTCACGGTTTCCTCGATGGCGGTGTTCAAGAGTTCCGCCGCCAGCACCAGCAGGCCAAGCGCCAGGATCAGGGCGCGTTCGCCGGGGGTGATGTCCAGCCAGAACGCCAGCGCGGCCGAGGCGATGTTGACCACGGTCCATTGCCGCAGGGTCTTTTCACTGGCCCAGGCGGCGGCCCAGCCCTGCCAGCTCCAGACCACGGTGTTCCAGAACCGTCGCGCCTCGGATTGCAGCATGTTCATTCACGTCCTCCCTCTCCCGCCGGAGAGGTTAGCCGCCCGCCCGGTGCGCGTCGAGAAGGGCGCGCACGCAGGTGACGACATGGGCAAAGCGGTCGCCGCCCAGATGCACACCACCATACCAGCGGGTGACGACCACGACGAAATCGGTAAGCCCCTCGCGCTCCAGCATCCGCAGGATCACCGCCCCGGCCCCGCTTTCGCCATCATCATCCTTCAGCGGCCCTTCGATCGAGGAGAGCAGGGCCCAGGAGTTGTGGGTGGCTTTGGCAAAGCGCTTCTCGCGCTTCAACGCCGTTACGAACGCCAGCGCCCCGGCACGGCCCGGCACGGGGCCGCCCGAAACGGCATAGCGCGATCCCCGGTCGCGCAGGACATCGTCGATGCGGATCATGCTGCCTTGTGGCGGGTTGCCGGGCGGCGGTCAACCTGTGGGCGGCTGCGGGGCCAGGGCGTGCAGGCTGTTGGCATTGGGACAGAACTCGGGCAGGCGCCGATCCCGCTCCGGCAGGGCAAGCCAACATTCGCAACTGGCATGGCGGGCGCAGGTGTCGCAGCGGGCAATCATCACGGCCAGCTCGTCACGCCCCAGCCAGCCATCGACGACGGCCTGCGGCAGGCTGAGACCCAGCAGGCGGGCCATGCCGCGAGTCAATCCCCAGGCACGGGGAGCTTCGGGATAACCTAGCATGGGCCCTCCTTCTGCTGGGCGATGCCGGGCAACCTGCCAGAGACAGGAGCGGCGGGCCTTGACCCAGATCAACCGCCGCTCAATGGGTTGTGCCTCGCGCGGCAGGCGGCTAGTCTGCGGGCATGTTCACCATCGAGCATGAATTCGACGCCACCGTGATCACCCTTGTCGACGAAGGGGGCGATCTGCCATTGCAGGGCGACATCACCATCACCGCCTTTGAGGATTGCGTGACGGTGGAACAGTTCGATCCCGACACCGGCGACAGCCAGCAGATCACCCTGTCGCTAGGGCAGCTGGCCGATCTTGCCGCGGCGCTCAACCTGCCGGAAGGCAGCTACCGGCTGGATCGGGGCCAGAAGACGTAAAGCAAATGCGCGCCTTGGCAGGCGCAAGCTTGTCTCTCGCCTCTGCGCCTTGCGGCGCAACCGGCTCGGGGATTTTGTCTCCGACGGGGATATTTCAGGAAGGGAAAGCCGGGATGCTTCCTCTTTCCCTTCTGCAAATATCCTGGGGAGTTTGAGGGGCAAGGCCCCTCATCCCCCGAGGAGGAGGCGCCAAGCCGACGACGAGACGAAAGACTTGCGGCGAAGCCGCTCCGCTCTGGCAGGTGCGGGTCTCGGCCATTTGATGCCTTCGTTGTCGGCGGCTTCTTGCCGGACGCACCCGCGGGCCCTAGATTTTGTTTCCAAAACAGAAACCGGACAAGGGGGCGTCGATGCGGTGGATATTCCGGGCGGTCGGGGCCGTTCTCTTCCTGGTGCTGGCGGCGGTGGCGCTGCTGGCCATGATGCCGTCGGAACGGATCGCCGAGGCCGCGGCGCAGCAGTTCCAGCGGCTGACCGGGCGCGCGTTGCAGATCGGGGGCGATATCAAGCCGACGTTCTGGCCCGTCCTGGGCGTCACCACCGGGCCTGTCACCATCGCCAATGCCGACTGGTCCGACGCCGGGCCGATGTTCCGGGCCGAAAGTCTGACCATCGAGATCAATGCTTCGGCGCTTATGGGGGGCGAGGTGCGCATCCTCGGGCTGCGGTCGCAACGCCCGCAGATCCTGCTGGAACGGGCGAAGGACGGGCGCGAGAACTGGGTGTTCGGTGGCGGCGGATCGGCGGGTGAGGTTTCGGCCGGAACACCGGGTGTCGGCACGGCCTATACGCTGGAAGAAGGGCTGATCGCGGGCGGCACGCTGCGCTTTGTCGACCATGGCACCGGGCAGGACATTGCGCTGGATGATGTCGAGGCGCGGCTGTCGATCCCGGATTTCACCGGCCCGGCCAGTCTGAAGGCCAGCGCGGTGCTGGCCGGGCAGCCTTTCAGCCTTGAGGCCGAAGCCGGGGTGTTTTCCGCCTTCACCGAAGGTCGGGTGGTGCCGCTGGCCCTGACGGCCACCATAGGCGGGGCGAAGCTGGGGTTCGATGGCCGGGCCGGATGGCAGCCGGTGGCGGCCGAGGGGAGCTTGGAGGCCGATCTGGACGATCTGGGCGGGATCGCCGCGCTGGCGGGGGCGGCAGAGCCCGACCTGCCGCAGGGACTGGGGGCGCAGAGCCTGTCGCTTGCGGGGCAGCTGGTGCTGGACGCAGAGGGGGCGGCCTATCTGCGCGGGGCGACGATCCGCGCGGACGGCAATGTGCTGTCCGGGGATCTGGATATGAAACCCGGCAAGGACCGTCCGAAACTGACGGCCAACCTGAAGGCGGACAGCCTGTCTCTGGTCGGGTTGACCGGCGGACAGGGCGGCGGTTCGGGCGGCGGGATGCAGGCCGAGGGCTGGCCGAAGGACCCGATCGACGTGTCCGGCCTTGGCGTGGTCGATGCGCAGGTGGCGCTGGTGGCGGGGGCGGTCGACCTGGGGCTGGTGAAATTCGGCGAAACGCGGGTGATCATGGCGCTGGACCGGGCGCGTGCGGTGTTCGATATCCGCAAGCTGGCGGCTTATGGCGGGGCCGTTACCGGCGAATTCGTGGTGAACGGGCGCGGCGGGTTGTCGATGGGTGGCAAGCTGAGCCTGGCGAATCTTCAGATGCAGCCGCTGCTGATCGACGCATCGGGCTGGGACCGGCTGATTGCGCAGGGCAACCTGACGCTGAACTTCCTGGCGGTCGGCAATACGGTTGACGAGATCATGCGCGGGCTGAAGGGCGATGGCAGCCTGTCCCTGGGTAAGGGGGAACTGCGCGGCCTGGACATCGGCGGCATGCTGCGGACACTGGACGCAGGCTATGTCGGCGAAGGTCAAAGCACGATCTTCGACGGCATCGCGGGCAGTTTCACCATTGCGGACGGCGTGCTGGCGAACAGCGACCTGAAGCTGGTGGCCCCCTATGTCACCGCCACGGGGATGGGAGAGGTGGGCATCGGCAGCCGGACGCTGGATTACCGGCTGCGCCCGACGGCGCTGGCGGGAGAGGACGGCTCTGGCGGTGTGATGGTGCCGCTGCTGATCACCGGAAGCTGGGCTGCGCCGAAGTTCCGGCTGGATCTGGAAAGCATCGCCCGCGAGAAGATGGAGGCCGAGGCCAGGGCGGCGGAAGAGCGGTTGAAGGCAGAGGCCAAGGCGGCCGAAGCGAAGGCCAAGGCCGATCTGGAAGCAAAGCTTAAGGAAGAACTGGGGGTCGAGGCCGCCGAGGGCGAGAGCCTGGAGGATGCCGCCAAGCGCCGCGCGCAGGAGGCGTTGGATGCCGAGGCGCGCAAGCTGCTGGATGGCCTGCTGGGCGGGAATTGAGCGCGAATTTTCGACGAAAATTCGGGGCGGTCGGAGAGGGGCGGCCGCAGGGCCGCCCTGTCCGGGTCATTGCACCACGGCTGTCGGGCGCGGCGTGGTGGCGGTCTCGGCCGGCAGGACCGGCAGCGTCACCGGCGGAAGGGTGCCGGTCAGGCTGTTCAGGAAGGCGACCAGTTGCGCCGTTTCTTCCGGCTGCAACGCCTCGCCCAGCTGGCTTTCGGCCATGATCTCGACCGCCACCGACAGATCCCAGACCTTGCCGGAATGGAAATAGGGCGCGGTCAGCGCGATGTTGCGCAAGGGAGCGGCGCGGAAGACATATTCGTCATCCGCCGTCTCGGTTACTGCAAAGCGGCCCTTGTCGCCTTCGGGCAGGATGTCGGAACCGGGTTTCTCGATCAGGCCGAAGGGATAATAGCCATGGCCGCCGACATTGACGCCCGAATGGCAGGACGAACAGCCCTTGTCCATGAAGAGTTGCAGCCCGGCCTTGGCCTCGGCGCTCATCGCGGCATCGTCGCCGTTCAGCCAGGCGTCGAAGGGGGCAGGGGTGATCAGCGTGGCCTCGAAAGCCTCGATCGCCTTGGCCATGTTGTCGAAGTTGACCGGGTTCGGCTCATCCGGGAAGGCGGCCGTGAAGCCCGCGACATAGGCTGGCATCGAGGCCAGCGTCGCCTCGACCTGCGCCGGTGTGTTCGCCATTTCGACCCCGGCCTGGATCGGCCCCTTGGCCTGCGCGGCCAGATCCTCGGCCCGGCCGTCCCAGAACTGCGCCTCGTTCAGAACAGCGTTCAGCGCGGTCGGTGCATTGCGCGGCCCCTTCTGCCAGCCATGGCCGACCGAGGTTTCCATGTTGTCGTCGCCGCCGGTGGTCAGGTTGTGGCAGCTGTAGCAGCTGAACACGCCCGAAGCCGACAGACGGGGATCGAAGAACAGCGCCTTGCCAAGGTCGATCTTCTCGGGCGTCACCGGATTGTCCTTGACCGCCGGAATGGTCGAGGGCAGCGGCTTGAAGGTCTCGAGAGCCAGATCGCGCAGCGGGTCCGCGGCGGCGGCTCCGGCCAGGGCAGTCGTGGCAAGCGCGAGGGCTAGGATATGGCGCATGGTAATCTCCGAATGGCGTTGTCGTTCGCGCGGCGCCAGCAAAGCGGAAGACGGCGGTTCGGGCCATGATTTAGATCAATTCTAAATCTAAAATGGAAGATGCAGCTTTTCGGGCCTGCCATGACCGGGCGGGTTCAGCAGATCCGCGGCAGTTGTTCGCCCACCAGCATGTCGACGATACGGGCACCGCCGAACGCGCTGCGCAGGGTGACGCGGCCCGGAGGCCCGGCCTTCGCTTGGCCGATCCGGCAGGCTCCGGCCCCTTCGGGCAGGGTACGCAGGGCGGCCAGGACGGCATCGGCCTGATCGGGCGGGCAGAACAGCACCAGCCGGCCTTCGTTCGCCAGATACAGCGGATCAAGGCCGAGAATCTCGCAAACCCCCACCACTTCGGGGCGCAGCGGCAGGGCGGCTTCCTCGATCTCGATGCCGAGACCGGCCTCGGCGGCCATCTCGTTCAGTGCCGAGGCCAGGCCGCCGCGGGTGCAGTCGCGCGCGGCATGCAGGCCGGGGGCGGCGGCAAGGGCGGTCTGCATCAGATGACCAAGGCCCGCACAATCCGATTGCAGATCGGTCAACAGGGCAAGGTCGCCGCGTGCGGCCAGGATGGCGGCACCGTGGTCGCCAAGCACGCCGTTGACAATGACGGCATCGCCCGCACGGATGCGGGCTGCCCCGATCTCTACCCCCGGCGGGATCACCCCGATACCCGAGGTGGCGATGAAGACGCCGTCGCCCTTGCCGCGTTCGACCACCTTGGTATCGCCGGTGACGATGGCAACCCCGGCCTTTGCCGCTTCGGCCGCCATGGTGGCGGCGATGCGGTGCAGCAGGGCGATGTCGCATCCTTCCTCGATGATGAAGGCGGCCGACAGCCAGAGCGGGCGCGCGCCGCCGACGGCAAGGTCGTTCACCGTGCCGCAGACGGCCAGCTTGCCGATGTCGCCGCCGGGAAATTCCAGCGGGGTGACGACGAAACTGTCGGTGGTGAAGGCCAGCCTTGCGCCGGGTTCCTGCACGGCCGCATGCATCAGCCGGGCCTGATCCTCGCTCCCCGGCGGATGGAAGGCGGCGACAAACACCTGATCTATCAGATCGCGCATGGCGCGGCCGCCGCCGCCATGGGCCAGGGTCACATGGGTATTGCGCAAGGTCATCCTGTCCTGCCTTCGAGTTTTCGTCGAAAACTCGTTCTGCGGATTTTCGACGAAAATCCGGTCACTCTGCCGCCGCCCGCGCGCCTGCATATTGCCAATAGGCCGCACAGGCCCCTTCGGATGACACCATCAGCGCGCCAAGCGGCATGTCGGGGGTGCAGCCCTTGCCGAATTGCGGGCAGGCGGTGGGTTTCAGCTTGCCCGTCATCACCGCCCCGCAGGCGCAGCCGTCGATCTCGGGCACGGTGCGGGGGCCTGCGGCATAGCCGATGCCGAATTTCGCTTCGGCATCCCAGGCGGCATAGCCCGGCCGGATGCGCAGGCCCGAGGCGTCGATTTCGCCCAGCCCCCGCCATTCGAAACTCGGGCGGCGCTCATAGACATCGGCGATGGCGGCCAGCGAGACCGGATTGCCATGTTCGGGCACAACGCGGGCATACTGGTTTTCCACCTCGGCCCGGCCTTCGGCGATCTGGGTCAGCACCATCAGCACCGATTGCAGAAGGTCCGTCGGCTCGAACCCTGCCACCACGATCGGCTTGCCATGATCTTGGGCGATGAAATCATAGGGATGCGTCCCGATCACCATCGAGACATGTCCGGGGCCGATGAAGCCGTCCAGCAGCATGTCGGGATCGCCCAGCAGGGCCGCGATCGGCTCCGGCACGGTGATGTGATTGCAGAACACGCTGAAATTGGTCAGCCCCTCGCGGGCGGCGGCCTGGATCGACAGCGCGGTCGAAGGCGTCGTCGTCTCGAACCCCAGTCCGAAGAACACGACCTGCCGGTCTGGGTTGCGTCGGGCCAGGGCCAGCGCATCCAGCGGGGAATAGACCATGCGGATGTCCGCACCGTCGGCCTTGGCCTGCAACAGCGACTTGCGATGGCCGGGCACCCGCATCGCATCGCCGAAGGTGGTGAAGATCACCCCCGGCATCTCGGCGATCTGCACGCATTCATCCACCCGCGCCATCGGCAACACGCAGACCGGGCAACCGGGGCCATGGATGAACTCGACCCCGTCATGGATCAGCTTGTCCAGCCCGTAGCGAAAGATCGAATGGGTATGGCCGCCGCAGATTTCCATGATGTGAACAGGCTTTGCGCGGGTGGCCCCGATCTGGTCTGCCCTGGTGGCGATGGCGGCCAGAAGGGCGCGGGCGGCCTTGGGGTCGCGGAATTCGGATGCGAATTTCATGCGGTGAACTCCCCGGCCAGCGCGTGATCCGCCTGCGCCATCTGTTCCAGCGTCTCCTGCGCCTCGCCCAGGTCGCGCAGCGCCTCCAGCGTGCGCGCGGCCTCCTCCTCGTCGATCAGCGCCATGGCAAAGCCGACGTGGATCAGCGTCCATTGGCCGACAAGGGCATCAAGATCCTTCCCGGCGACACAGGCCACGTTGACCTCGCGCCGCACGCCGGACACCTCGGCCATGGCCATCAGCCTGCCTGCGTCGGTGATGGCCGTGATCCGGCCGGGGATGCCAAGGCACATGTCAGTCCTCCTCGTCTTCGGTCACGCGGCCCGACGGATCGTCGATGCCATAACGGTCCAGCTTGGCCCGCAGGCCGACGCGCGACAGGCCCAGTTCCGCCGCGGCGCGGCTTTTGTTCCAGCGGTGGCGGGTGATGGTTTCGCGCAGGATGCGCATCTCGATCAACTCCACCCGGTCCTTCAGGGTGGCATCGGCGGTCAGCAGGCCCTCGGCGCTGCGGTCGGCCCCCGTGTCCGACGGCGGGGCCTGCAGGATCGGGCGGCTGATCAGTTCGGCGCCCAGCACCGGCGACTGGGCGAAGATCAGCATCCGGGTGATCTCGTTGCGCAACTCGGCCAGATTGCCGGGCCAGTCGTGGTTTTCCAGAAACTCCAGTGCCGCCGCGGTGAAGCCATGCGCCGCCTTGCCGTGGCGGGCGGCCAGATCGGCCAGGAAATGCTGCGCCAGAAGGGCGACATCGCCGCGCCGGGCGCGCAGGGGCGGGATGGCCAGCTCGGCCACCGACAGCGCGAAGTAGAGATCGGGGCGAAAGGCCCCGTCGGCCACGCGGCGGGCCAGATCGGTGCCCGATCCGGCGATCAGCCGCAGATTGGTGGTCAGCACCTCTTGCCCGCCAAGCGGTGAAAAGCTGCCTTCGTCCAACAATCGCCAGAGGGCAAGCTGCAATCCGGGGCTGGCATGTTCGATTCCGTCAAGAAACAGCGTACCCCGGTCGGCCTTTTGCGCCAGCCCGATCTTGTTCACCCCGCCGGGCAGGATGCCGCGCTTGGCCCCGAACAGCTCCAGCGCGGCGATATCATCGGGCAGACCGGCCAGCGTCAGCGTCTGGAACGGCCGATCAGAGCGCAGGCTGCCGAAATGCACCGCGCGGGCCAGCCGGGCGCGGCCGGTCCCCGCTTCCCCGGTCAGCAGCAGCGGCACATCGAAACTGGCGTAATGGCGGGCGGCCGCGATCAGCGATGCCATCGGGCTGTGCGGGCTGTGCAATAGCTGTTCGAAGCCCATCCCCTCGCGCAGGGCCGCGCGGCGCTTGTCCAGCTTGCTTTGCACGGTCGAGGCCAGAAAGCGCATTTCCAGCGCCATGCGTTCGTTTTCCCGCGCCAGCGCGAACAGCCGCGCACCATTGCGGGCGGCCATCAACAGCTGCTCGGGATGCCAGGGCTTTGTCAGGAACTGGTGAATCCCGGCGTCGTTGATCGCGGCGGCCATGGCGGCGGGGTCGGTATAGCCGGTGATGATGATGCGCACAGCATCGGGCCAGCGGTCGCGCAGATCGGTCAGGATCTCCACCCCCGTGCGGCCCGGCATCCGCTGATCGCAGATCACCACCTGCACCCATTCCTCTTCCATCTTCTGCGCGGCGGTATCGGCATCGCCTGCGGTCACGCAGTCGAACTCGTCCTCCAGCGCCATCCGCATCGCCGACAGCGAATGCGGCTCGTCATCGACCAGCAGGATGGTGGGGCGCTGTGCGGTCATGCCTTTTCCGCCAGCCGGGTGCGCAGCCAGTCCAGCCAGTCGCCCATGCCTTCGCCGCTGCGGGTCGAAAGGCGCAGGATCTCGATGCCGGGGTTCACCCGGCGCAGATTGGCCTCATAGGCGGCCAGATCGGCGTCGCAATGCGGGGCCAGATCGGTCTTGGTCAGCACGGCCAGACGCGCGGCGGCGAACATGTCGGGGTATTTCAGCGGCTTGTCCTCGCCTTCGGTCACGGACAGGATCGCCACCTTGGCATCTTCGCCCAGATCGAAGCCGGCCGGGCAGACCAGATTTCCGACGTTTTCAATGAACAGGAACGATCCGGGCCGCGGCCGCAGGCTGTCGATGGCATGGCTCACCATCTGCGCATCCAGATGACAGCCCTTGCCGGTGTTGATCTGGATCGCTCGCGCCCCCGTGGCGCGGATGCGGTCGGCATCGGCCGAAGTCTGCTGGTCGCCCTCGATCACCGCCAGCGGCACCTCTCCCAGCGCCTCGATCGTCTTGCACAGCAGGGTCGTCTTGCCCGATCCGGGCGAGGAAACCAGGTTCAGCGCCAGCACCCCCAGCGCGTTCAGCACCCGGCGGTTGGCCATGGCGATGGCATCGTTCTTGGCCAGGATCGAGGTTTCCACCTCGATCAGCCGCTCTTGCGTCATGCCGGGGACCGACACCCCCGCCGGGCCGGTGCCATAGTGATGGCCGTCGGCATTGACATGCGGAAAGGGCAGCGGCGCAGAGGGGAAGGCCGGGGCATGGCTGTGGGCAAGGCCCAGCCGGTGCGCTTCGTCATGGCTCATCACCTTGCCATCCGCCGTGACCATGTCGGAACATCCGCAAACCGTACACATCTCAGGCCACCTCCATATCCTTGATCCGCATCTCGTCGCCGCCGTTCGGAATCAGCTTGCCGCCGCCGCAATCGGGGCAGGGGGCCAGCCGGTCGGCGATCTCCACCGTTTTCATGCAGTCGTAGCACAGCGCCCGCCCCGGCAGGTCGATCATCTCCAGCCGCGCGCCTTCGGCCGGGCTGCCGCGCATCACCACGTCGAAGGCGAAATCCAGCGCCGGTTTTTCCACCCCGGCAAAGCGGCCGATCTCCAGCCGCAGCACGGTGACGCGGGCAAAGCCATGGGCGCGGGCCTGGTCGATCACGATGGACCGGATGCCTTCGGCAAGGCTCATCTCATGCATCCTGCACCTCCTTGACCGTCACGGGAATGCAGGGATCGTGCAGGGCAATCACTTGCGGGGCAAGGGTTTGCAGGCTGGGCGGCAGGGCTGACAGCGCCTGCAGCAGCGCGCCGCCGGGGGCCAGAAGGTGATCGGTCGGGGTGCGGCGGGTGATGCCGGTGACACGCCCGTCGCGGTGGGTGATCCGCAGGGCATAGCTGCCCCGCGCGGCGGGCACGCTGGCGATGCCGTCGGTGACGCGGGCGGCAGGCAGGGGCGTGGCCAGATCGGCCAGGATGCCGGCATAGCGCCACAGCGGCCCCCGGCCATGGCGGGCGGCGATGTCCTGCAACAGCGGGTGATGCGCCTGCCGCCCGGCGGCGGAGTTTTCACAGGCGCCGGAGGCCAGCGGGTCGGGTGGCGCGGGCAGGGCGGCGCAGGTGGCGATGCCGGGGGCAAAGGTTTCGGCGATGCGCCGGGCCAGATCGGCGACGGGGCTGGGTGCGGACAGCAGCGCGGCAGAGGTCAGGGGCAGGCCGGCCAGATCGGTGTCGATCGGCAGGGGCGGCAGCCCAAAGCCGAGGCGCAGGGTCAGGCACAGCTTCAGCCGGTGGTCGCGGGTCCGTTCGGCGGCAATCGCGGCGCTGGAACCCGCAGGGGCGGGCAATCCCAACGCCAGCCGCGCCGCCAGACCCTGCGCGGCCCGACACAGGTTGAAAAGGCGCGGCAGGATTTCAGCGGCCTCGTCCAGCTTGCGGCCCAGGACCAGAGCCTCGACCGGCAGCGGCGGGGCTGCGGTCAGGACCGGGCCGTCGGGGCCGAAATGGACCGTGGCTGCCGAAAGCGTCATGGCGCAAGGCCCCCGGTGATCAGCCTGCGGCGCGACGGTTCGGTTTCCGGCCCGGTTCCAGGCTCTGGCCGGGGGGGCGGGTTGGCCTCGGCCTCGGCCCGTGCGCGGATCTCGGCGGCGCGGTCGGTGTCCTCGCGGTTTTCCGATTTGAACAATTCGGACATCACGGCGCGGGCGACGTCCACCGCCTGCAACTGGCTGGTGAAATCGCCCATCGGCGAAAACAGCGAGCAGGCAAGATAAGGCCCGGTCAGTTCGCGGCTGTTGTGCAGGAATTCATAGTCGCCCGACGGGAAGCGGATCACCTCCTTTTCCGTCGGGGCCCGCAGGGCATAGCCTTCGGGCGGCAGGAAGATCAGGTTCATGAACCAGGGTGCGACAAGGACGCCCAGAAAGCCGCCCTCATGGGGTTGAAATCCCACGGCCTGCACATGCAGGGCATGGTTCACCATCGGCACATCGCGCATCTTGCCGTTGAACACTTCGGCGAAATCGGCGGTCAGGGCGGTGGTGCGGCGGTCCAGATCGGCCAGAACCGGGGCTGTCGCCGCGCCAGGATCTTCGCGGACAAGGAATTGCGCCTTGGGGGCGGAACAGCCGGGGCAGGACCAGTCTGCGGGCAGGTCGACAAAGGCGGTGCCGGGCTGCACCTGCCGCGTGTCGTCGCCTTCCGCCGGGTCATAGGGGGTCCAGCAGATCTTGCATTCCATGATCGCCAGCGGGCTGATCTTGTCGGTGGCCCCCAGATAGCTGCCTTCGAAGCCGGGCACCGTCATCGGATCGCCTCGATCACGTCGCGGATGCGGGTGGCGCTGTCGCGCAGGTCCTCATCGGCGGCCAGGGCCACCTCGGGCATTTCGGTCACTTCGAACGTGTCCAGGATCAGCGTGTCCATGGAATTGAAGAATTGCACTTTCCATACATGGGCCTGTGCCGTGGCCGTCACGCGGCAATTGCCGTAGCCGCGTGACAGCACGGTGACGGCGCCCAGCCCCAGGGCTTCATCCAGCCAGAGCAGGTCTTCGGGCGTATGGGGCAGCAGCGACAGGTTGATGACATGGGCAATGTCGCCCGCAAGGCGGCTGCGCGATTTGTCCATCAGTTCCGACAGGATGGCGGGGGCATTGGCCAGACCGGCGCGGCGGCTGGCCAGCGCGCCGATGGCCGGGCGGTGCGGCACATGCGCGCGCGACAGGGCCAGCGTCGGGACGGGCGTCACCTCGACCCGGTCGATGCCTTCAGCAGCCAGCATCCAGACCCCGGCGAAGACGCTTTCCTGCACCATGACCGCCGGCAGGCCGCGGATCTTCATGCTGACCTCGCCCTGACCCAGCGCATCGGCCATCACGCGGCGCGCGCCGGGCGACAGGCTGGCCAGGTCGAATTCGGCCGCCGCAGCGCCCTGCGCCACCAATTCGCAGGCGGCGGCCATTTCGGCCAGCATCGCCAGCGCTTCGGCCATGGCCGCCACATCCCCGGCCTCGGGGATATGCGGGGAATAGGTGCGCATGCCGGATGGCATCGCCATATATTGCAGCTCTCCGTCCGGGTCGGGCTGTGAGCCGGGACCAAAGCCGGTGGGGGGCAGGGTGAAGGGCGATGCCATGGCGACCTCAGACCGGCTGGAGGGACAGGAGATGCGGGACGCGGGTCAGGTAATCCGACCAGTCGCGCACCTTCTCGATGGCCCCCAGATAGTCGGGGCCGCGAAAGAACAGCAGGCCGGGCGTCTTCAGCGCGCGGTGGCGTTCGCGCAAGGCGGCCTCGATCGCATCATCTACAACGGCGCAGTCAAAGGCGTTCTGGAACGCCTGCCGCAGCTCCGGCAGGATCACGGCGGCATCCGCCGTTTCCAGATTGCGGCGCGGGTCGCCGGGGATGAAGAGGCAATGCACCCCCGGCCGGGCGATGAATTCCGCAACATCATGGTCCGAGTGCAGACGCGGATAGCCGAATTCGCTTTCCAGCCGGGCGATCAGCGGGTGGATGGCCGTTGTGGGGGGCAGCAGGTCATGGGGGGCATGGTCGTGCATGGGTCAGCCTGTGCTGCGGCCCGCATCCAGTGCGGCCTGAAGATGGGGGGGAAGCGACGGGGCGCGGGCGTCAAGATCGGCAAAGGCATCGCCCAGCCCGCCGCCCTGCATCAGCGCGGCAAGGCCCGCCAGCGCGGCGCGGATCTTCTGCGCCTCGTCCTCGGACAGAAGGGAATGGCCGGTTCCCAGAAAGGACAGAACCCAGTCGCCGGGCCGGGCCCCGGCCAGCAGCGACAGGTCGACCCGTTCGGTGCGGTCGCCATCGGTGCCGGTGCCGACGATGCCGTTGACGGCGGTCAACCGCAGGGGGATGCCGACGCACATCAGGCCGCACCGGGGAAGAACCGGGCATCGCCGGTGCGGCAGGCCTCGTCTTCCGATGGCCGGCCCTGTTCATAGGCGTCGCGCCGGACGGCGGGATCGGCCAGCAGGTCGCTGTCGGTGCGGCCTTCGGCGACGCCGACGCCCCAACCGGCCAGAACCTCGCGCGCCAGGGCCAGCGCCTCGGGGATGCGGGCGGCGATCAGCGGGCGCAGGCCGCCGCCGTAATCCTCCAGCTCGACCGGCTGGCAGCCGATCAGCACCATATGCGCCGGGCGGTAGCCCATCAGCGTGGCCGTGGCGACCACATCCTGAAATCCGGTCTGGTGCAGGCTCATCTTCTTGGCGCCCATGAAGGCGGGCACCTCGTCGCCGCGCACCACTTTCAGCGTGCCGGGTGGCAGGCCGTAGTCGATGGCGTCGAAGACCAGAAGATGATCGGTCTCTTCCAGAAACGGCAGCAGATACAGCCCCTGGGTGCCGCCATCCAGCAGGCGCACATGATCGGGCAGGGCATGGGTTTCGGCCATGGCTTCGATGCAGCGCACGCCAAAGCCTTCATCGGCCCAGAGCACATTGCCGATGCCAAGGATCAGGACAGGCTTCGACACTGGCTCCTCCGTCGCGGCTGGTCGATTGGCTTGCATCTTTGTTATCGGGTGACAGCGGGGTTTTCATGCCTCTGAGACGTTGATTTTTGAAATCGCCGGAAAAGGGGGCAAGCTGTTGGCCGGGAAGCGGAAATAACGGCAGTGTCGGGGGTGGGGAACGGGAATGGGTGGAATGAATATTGCCGTCTGCAGGGGGAATATGGAAGCTATCTTTCCGGTTTGCCGCAGATTCCGCCCCCTACCGCGCTGCGATTTCGCTTTGCAGCCGGGCGGGCCGCTTCTAGCATCGGGCCATGGCACCCGATCCCGGCCACATTCCTGCCCCCAGAACCCAGGCGTTCAGCGATGATGCCTGGGGCGAGGTGCTGTCGGCGATGGACCGCACCTATGCCGATCTGGTGGTCTATCAGGAACAGCTGGAACGCCAGAACGCCGAGTTGCAGGAAATGCGGACCTTCCTGACGGCGATCCTGTCTTCGGTGTCCGATGTGCTGATCGTGGCCGACCGCACCGGCAGGGTGGCGCAGCTCAGCCGGTCGGTGGGGGTGCTGGCGGGCCGGGCCGAGGCGGATCTGCTGGGGCAGCCTATGGCCGCGATGTTCGATCCCGCCGAAGCGGCGGTGCTGGAAACGGTGCTGCACAAGGCACGCGACACAAGGCGCAGCACGCAGGTTGAGGTCAATCTGGTCACGCCTTCCGGCACCGAGCCGCTGGAGATGTCGATCGCGCCCCGGCTGGACGACCGGGGGCGGGTGGACGGGTTCGTCCTGACCGGGCGGCCGATGGGGGCGCTGCGCAAGGCCTATGCCGAACTGACCGACAGCCATGGCGCGCTGAAGACCGCGCAGGCGCAGCTGGTGCGCAATGAAAAGCTGGCCAGTCTTGGCCGTCTGCTGGCGGGTGTCGCGCATGAGCTGAACAACCCGATCAGCTTCGTCTATGCCAATGCCCATGCGCTTGGCCGCTATGCCGGGAAATTCGAGACCTATTTCGCCCGCGTTCAGGACGGTGCCAGCCGCGAAGAGCTGATGGCGCTGCGTGCCGATCTGCGGCTGGACCGCGAAGTCGCCAATCTGCGCGATGCCGTGCGCGGGGCGCATGACGGCGCCGAACGGGTGCGCGACATCGTCGAGGATCTGCGTCGGCTGTCTTCGGACGGATCGGGTGAAAAGGTGTTGTTCGATCTGGCCGAAACGGTGCGGATCGCGGCCAGCTGGGTGATGCGCGGGATGAAACAGCCGGTGGCGCTGACGATGGGGCCGATGCAGCCGGTGCAGGTGCGCGGGCGGCCGGGCCATGTGCAGCAGGTGGTGATGAACCTGGTGCAGAATTCGGTCGATGCGCTGGAAGGCCAGGCGGGCGGCCGCATCCTGCTTTCCGTCCGGCAAGAGGACGGGCAGGCGGTGCTGGCGGTGGCCGACAACGGGCCGGGTGTGCCCGAGGATCTGCGCAGCGCCATTTTCGATCCGTTCTTCACCACCAAGGCGGTGGGGCGCGGCACCGGGCTGGGCCTGTCGATCAGCCACAAGATCGCCGAAGAGCATGGCGGCAGCCTTAGCCTGAATGACCGTGGCGAAGGGGCCTGCTTCCGGCTGGCCCTTCCGGCCGAGGGCGGGCCGTTCGACGGCGATACGGCGGAGGGCTGGCGATGACCTCGCTCTTGTGGCTTCAGGCGTCGGGCTGCGGCGGCTGCACCATGTCGCTCTTGTGCGCCGAAAGTCCGGGCGTGATCGACATGCTGGACGATGCGGGCATCCGGCTCTTGTGGCATCCGGCGCTGTCGGTGGAAACCGGGGCCGAGGTTCGGGCGCTTCTGGAGGATGTGGCGGAAGGCCGGGTGCCGCTGGACATCCTGTGCGTCGAGGGCGCGATTGCGCGCGGGCCTGCCGGGACCGGCCGGTTCCAGATGCTTGCGGGCACCGGGCAGAGCCTCATGCATTGGGTGGAGCGTATTGCCGCGCGGGCGCGGCATGTGGTGGCGGTGGGCACCTGTGCGGCCTATGGCGGGGTCACGGCGGCGGGGGGCAATCCGTCGGATGCCGTCGGGCTGCAATATGACGGCGGCCATGCGGGCGGGGTGTTCGCGCCCGACTGGCGGTCCGGGTCGGGCCAGCCGGTGATCAATGTGGCGGGCTGCCCCACCCATCCGGGCTGGGTGACGGAAACCCTGATGCTGCTGGCGGCGGAAGAGCCGCTGGCGCTGGACGGCTTTGCCCGCCCCCGGTTCTATGCCGATCATCTGGTGCATCACGGCTGCCCGAAGAATGAATTCTACGAATACAAGGCCAGCGCGCGCGATCTGTCGGAAATCGGCTGCATGATGGAGAATCTGGGCTGCATCGGCACGCAGGCGGTGGGCGATTGCAACATAAGGCCGTGGAACGGCGAAGGCAGCTGCACGCGCGGCGGCTATCCTTGCATCAACTGCACCGCGCCGCAGTTCGAAGATCCGGCGCATGCCTTTGTGGAGACGCCCAAGATCGCGGGCATTCCTGTGGGCCTGCCGACCGACATGCCGAAGGCCTGGTTCATGGCGCTGGCCAGCCTGTCCAAGGCGGCGACGCCTGACCGCATCGGCCGCAATGCCCAGGCCGACCGGGTGATGGTGCCGCCCACGCTGCGGCGGCCGAAATGACGCAGCTGGTTGTCGGGCCTTTCAACCGGGTCGAGGGCGATCTGGAGGTGACGCTGGACATTCGGGATGGCCGGGTGGCGCGGGCGCAGGTGAATGCCCCGCTGTATCGCGGGTTCGAGCGGATGCTGGAAGGCCGCGATCCGCGCGATGCCCTGGTGATCACCCCGCGCATCTGCGGCATCTGCTCGATCAGTCAGTCGGCGGCGGCGGCGCAGGCGCTGGCCGCTGCGATGGGCCTTCGGCCCACACCCGCCGGGGCGGCGATGGCGGCGTTGATCCATGCGGCCGAGAATGTGGCCGACCATCTGACGCATTTCCACCTGTTCTTCATGCCCGATTTCGCCCGCCCGGATTATGCCGGCCGCCCCTGGCATGGCCGCGCGGTGGAGCGGTTCACGGCGATGGAGGGCAGCGCGCAGCGCCGTGCCGTGGCGGCACGGGCCGAGTTGTTGCATGTCATGGGCCTTCTGGCCGGGAAATGGCCGCATACCCTGGCCATCCAGCCCGGCGGCGTGACGCGCGCGCCGGGCCTGCGCGAAAAGGCCCGGCTGGCCGCCACCCTGCGCGCCTTTCGCCGCTATCTGGAAGAGGTGCTGTTCGGTGGCCCGCTTGAGGAGTTCGCCGCACTGGACAGCCCCGAGGCGCTGCTGCGCTGGGGGCGCGGCGATGTCGGGCTGTTTCTGGACATCGCCGCAGATCTGGGTCTGGCCGATCTGGGGCGCGGGTCGGGCCGGTATCTGTCCTTCGGGGCCTATCTGTTGCAGGATGGGCCGGTGTTTGCCCGTGGTCTCTGGGATGGCGGGCCGCGCAGGCTGGAGCCCGCCGCCATCACCGAAGACCTGAGCCATGCCTGGATGCTGGGGGAAACCGCGCATCCCCTGCACGGCCGGACCGAACCGGATGAAGCGATGCGCGACCCGGCTTACAGCTGGTGCAAGGCCCCCCGGCTGGGCGGCCTGGGCCATGAGGTCGGGGCACTGGCGCGGCAGGTGGTGGACGGGCATCCGCTGGCGCGGGCGCTGGCGGGCGGCGGGGTGCTGGCGCGGGTGGCCGGGCGGCTTCTGGAACTGGCGCGGACGCAAGGCGTGATGGAGGCGCTGGTCGCGGGCATCACGCCGGGCGATCGGTTCATGGCGCGCGCGCGGGTGCCACGCGAAGGGCAGGGGGCCGGGCTGGTCGAGGCGGCCCGCGGCGCGCTGGGTCACTGGCTGCGGATCGAGGGCGGCCGGCTGGCCGGATACCAGATCATCGCGCCGACGACCTGGAATTTCAGCCCCCGCGATGCGGGCGGGGTGCCGGGGCCGCTGGAGGCGGCGCTGGAAGGCGTGGCGGTGGAGGACGGCGTGGCGGCGCTGGCCGTGCAGCATGTGGTGCGCAGTTTCGATCCCTGCATGGTCTGCACGGTGCATTGAGGTCGGCACCGGGGGCTTTGCGCCCCCGGACCCCCGCAGGATATTTGGGGACAGATGAAAGACGCGGTTTCGATCAGGGTGCGGGGGCAGGTTCAGGGGGTGGGATTCCGGCCCTATGTCTGGCAGCTTGCCCGCGAACATGGTCTGCGCGGGCGGGTGCTGAACGATCCCGAGGGCGTGCTGATCGAGGCGGCGGGCGCGGCGCTGGAAGGATTCCTGGCCGATCTGCCGCGCCGCGCGCCCCCGCTGGCGCGAGTGGATGCGGTCGAGGTGTCGCCCCTGGCCGGGGCGTTGCCGGAAGCGTTCGAGATTGCGCCGTCGCGCGGGGCAGGCGCGGAAACCCGGATCACCCCCGATGCGGCGACCTGCGCCGATTGCGCGGCGGAAATCCGCGGAGAGGGCCGCCGCAAGGGCTATGCCTTCACCAATTGCACCCATTGCGGGCCGCGCTTCACCATTCTGAACGGCCTGCCCTATGACCGGGCCCGCACCACGATGGCGGGCTTTGCCCTGTGCCCGGACTGCGCGGCGGACTATGCCGATCCGCAAGACCGCAGGTTTCATGCGCAGCCGGTGGCCTGCCCGGCCTGCGGCCCCCGGTTGTGGCTGGAAGCCGGGGGGGCAGAGGTCGCTGGCGATCCGATTGCCGGGGCGGCGCTGCGGTTGCGGGCAGGGCAGGTGCTGGCGATCAAGGGGCTGGGCGGGTTTCATCTGGCCTGCGATGCCGCCGATACGGCGGCGGTGGCGCTGCTCAGGGCGCGCAAGCGGCGGGTGTCGAAGCCGCTTGCGGTGATGGGAGAGGAGGCGGCGCTGGCCGCCGTGGCGCAGCTGGACCCGGCGGCGCAGGCGCTGTTGCGCGATCCGGCGGCACCGGTGGTGCTGGTGCCGTCGCGCGGGGTGCTGCCCGATGGGGTGGCGCCGGGCATGGCGCAGCTGGGCGTGATGCTGCCCTATACGCCGCTGCATCATCTGCTGCTGGCGTCCTTTGGCGGTGTGCTGGTGATGACCTCGGGCAATCTCTCGGGCGAGCCGCAGGTGGTGGGCAATGACGAGGCGCGGGAGAAACTGGCGGGCTTTGCCGATGCGATGCTGCTGCATGACCGCGACATTGCCCGGCGGCTGGACGATTCCGTCGAACGCGCCAGTCCGCCGATGGTGCTGCGCCGGGCGCGGGGGCGGGTGCCGGGGACGTTGCCGCTGCCGCCGGGGTTCGGGGCAGCCCCTCAGGTACTGGGCTTGGGCGGGCAGATGAAGGGGGCGATCTGCCTTGTGAAGAACGGGCAGGCGCTGCTGGGGCACCACCTTGGCGATCTGGACGATGCGCTTTGCGCTGCCGAATTCGACAAGGCGGTGGCGGATTACACCGCGCTGTTCGACCATCGGGCGCAGCTTGTGGCGGTCGATGCCCATCCCGGCTATCGCGCCACGCAAAGGGGGCGGGCGATGGGGCTGCCGGTGGCAGAGGTGTTCCATCATCACGCCCATCTGGCCGCCTGTCTGGCCGAAAACCTTTGGCCGCTGAACGGCGGCAAGGTGGCCGGGATCGTGCTGGACGGCACCGGGCTGGGGCCGGATGGCACGATCTGGGGCGGCGAGCTGCTGTTGGGCGACTACCTGGGGTTCGAGCGGCGGGCATGGCTGCGCCCGGCCGCCCTGCCGGGCGGGGACAGGGCGGCGCGGCAGCCCTGGCGCAATGCGCTGGCGCGGCTGGATCAGGCGGGGCTGGCGGACTGGGCGGACCGGCTTTTCGACGAAAAGCCGTTGGCCCCGCTGCGGCAGGCCATGGCGCAGGGGATCAATGCGCCGGTCTCCTCCAGCGCCGGGCGGCTGTTCGATGCCTTTGCGGCGGTGCTGGGGATCTGCCCGGACGGGCAGGGATACGAGGGCGAGGCCGCGATGCGGCTGGAGGCGATGGCAACGGCGGGTGGCGTGCCCTTGCCCTTTGCGCGGGTCGACGGGGTGATCGACCCGGCGCCGGTCTGGGCGGTGGTTCGGGACGATCTGGCGCGGGGCGTCCCGGCGGCGCAACTGGCATGGCGGTTCCATGCCGGGCTGGCACTGGCCTTTGCCGGGGCGGCGAAGGCCCTGGTCGACAGCGGCGAAGCGCAGGCGCTGGCCCTGTCGGGCGGGTGTTTCCAGAATGCGCTGTTGCACGATCTGGTGCAGCGCGCCCTGGGTGATGTGCCGGTTCTGACGCATCGCGCCACGCCTGCCAATGACGGCGGGCTGGCGCTGGGGCAGGCGGTCATTGCGGCGGCGCGGGCGGTAAGCGGCTGACCATCCGCGTACCGGGGCGGCAAGTGCGCGACCGGCTTCTGCAACCGATGAAACGTGCAAGCATCTGTTTTTCGAAGAAAAACAGGGTGTCCTCATCTTTGATCGGTTTCCTTTGTCCGCGGCCGTCCTGGCTGTTTTCCTGCAAGCGGGAGCGATGCGCGTCCGGCGCATCCTGGGGATTCGGACAGGGAGGAGGGCCAGCAATGAGCCAGATCGAGACCTTCTATGAAGTGATGCGCAAGCAGGGGATCACCCGGCGCAGCTTCATGAAATATTGCGCGCTGACGGCATCGGCCCTTGGCCTTGGCCCCGCCTTCGTGCCGAAGATCGCGCATGCGATGGAGACCAAGCCCCGCACCCCGGTGATCTGGGTCAACGGGCTGGAATGCACCTGTTGCAGCGAAAGCTTCATCCGGGGCGCGCATCCTTTGGCCAAGGATGTGGTGCTGTCGATGATCAGCCTTGATTACTCGCACACCCTGATGGCGGCGGCGGGGCACCATGCCGAAGCCGCGCTGCAAGAGACGATCGACAAGTACAAGGGCAACTACATCCTTGCCGTCGAGGGCAACCCGCCGCTGAACGAGGACGGGATGTTCTGCATTGTCGGCGGCAAGCCCTTTGTCGAACAGCTGAAACATGCGGCCGAACATGCCAAGGCGGTGATCAGCTGGGGTGCCTGTGCCAGCTATGGCTGCGTGCAGGCCGCGGCACCGAACCCGACCCGCGCCACCCCGGTCCACAAGGTCATCACCAACAAGCCGATCATCAAGGTGCCGGGCTGCCCACCCATCGCCGAGGTGATGACCGGGGTGATCACCTACATGCTGACCTTCGACCGCCTGCCCGAGCTGGACCGGCAGGGCCGTCCGGCAATGTTCTACGGCCAGCGCATCCACGACAAATGCTATCGCCGCCCGCATTTCGACGCCGGCCAGTTCGTCGAAGCCTGGGATGATGACAATGCCCGGAAGGGCTATTGCCTCTACAAGATGGGCTGCAAGGGGCCGACCACCTACAACGCCTGTTCCACCGTGGGCTGGAACGAGGGCGTCAGCTTTCCGATCCAGTCGGGCCATGGTTGCATCGGCTGTTCCGAGGATGGTTTCTGGGATCAGGGCAGCTTCTATGACCGCCTGACCAACATCAAGCAATTCGGGATCGAGGCGAATGCCGATCAGGTCGGCATGGCGGCGGCCGGTGTCGTCGGCGGGGCGGTGGCGGTCCATGCCGCAGTCAGCGCGCTGAAGCGGGCGCAGAAGAAGACGCAAGAGAAAGTGGAGGGCTGAAGCCATGGGAGTGACGACGCCGAACGGCTTTACCCTAGATACCAGCGGTCAGCGCGTGGTGGTCGATCCAGTCTGCCGGATCGAAGGCCACATGCGCTGCGAAGTGAACGTCAACGACCAGAACATCATCACCAATGCCGTCAGCACCGGCACCATGTGGCGGGGGCTTGAGGTGATCCTGAAGGGTCGCGACCCGCGCGATGCCTGGGCCTTCACCGAACGGATCTGCGGTGTCTGCACCGGGACGCATGCGCTGACCTCGGTCCGCGCAGTCGAGGATGCCCTGGGCATCACCATCCCCTACAACGCCAATTCCATCCGCAACATCATGCAGCTGAACCTGGAAATGCACGACCATATCGTGCATTTCTATCATCTGCACGCGCTGGACTGGGTGAACCCGGTCAATGCGCTGAAGGCTGATCCCAAGGCCACCAGCGAATTGCAGCAGGCGGTCAGTCCCAGCCATCCCTTGTCCAGCCCTGGCTATTTCCGCGACGTGCAGAACCGGCTGAAGGCTTTTGTCGAAAGCGGGCAGCTGGGCATCTTCAGGAACGGCTACTGGGACAATCCGGCCTATCTGCTGCCGCCCGAGGCCGATCTGATGGCCACCACGCATTACCTGGAGGCGCTGGATCTGCAAAAAGAGATCGTCAAGATCCACACCATCTTTGGCGGCAAGAACCCGCATCCGAACTGGCTGGTCGGTGGCGTTCCCTGCCCGATCAACGTGCATTCCACCGGGGCCGTCGGTGCCATCAACATCGAGCGGCTGAACCTCGTCTCCTCGATCGTCGACAAATGCATCGAGTTCAACACCAACGTCTACATCCCCGACATCAAGGCGATCGGCGGGTTCTACCGCAACTGGCTGTTCGGGGGCGGACTGTCGGGAAAATCGGTGCTGGCCTATGGCGACATTCCCGAAAACGCCAATGATTTCAGCGCCGCCAACCTGCATCTGCCACGCGGAGCCATCATCAACGGCAATCTGAACGAAGTGCTGGATGTCGATCAGCGCGATCCCGAACAGGTGCAGGAATTCGTCGATCACAGCTGGTATGAATATCAGGGCGCCGAGCCGGGCAAGGGCCTGCACCCCTGGGATGGCGTCACTGCCCCGAAATACGAACTGGGGCCGAATGCCAAGGGCAGCCGCACCGCCATCGAGCAACTGGACGAAGGCGCGAAATACAGCTGGATCAAGGCGCCGCGCTGGAAGGGGCATGCGATGGAGGTGGGTCCGCTGGCGCGCTATGTCGTCGGTTATGCCAAGGGGCATGAGGATATCCGCAATCAGGTTGACGGCCTGTTGCGTGACATGAACCTGCCGTTCGACGCGCTGTTCTCGACCCTGGGCCGCACCGCCGCGCGGGCGCTGGAATCGGAATATTGCGGGCGGCTGCAAAAGCACTTCTTCGACAAGCTTGTCGCCAATATCAAGGCGGGCGACGAATCCACCGCCAATGTTGCGAAATGGGACCCCAAGACCTGGCCGAAAGAGGCCAAGGGCGTGGGCGCGACCGAGGCACCGCGCGGGGCGCTGGGCCACTGGATCAAGATCAAGGATGGCCGGATCGAGAATTACCAATGCGTCGTGCCGACCACCTGGAACGGTTCCCCGCGCGATGTTGCCGGAAATATAGGCGCTTTCGAGGCCAGCCTGATGGATACCAGGGTGGAACGGCCCGAAGAGCCGGTGGAAATCCTGCGCACCATTCACAGCTTTGATCCCTGTCTGGCATGTTCCACCCATGTCATGTCGCCCGAAGGTCAGGAACTGGCCAGGGTCAAGGTCCGCTGAAGGAGGAACCCAGATGAAAAAATTCGCACTCGCAACCGTTGCCGCCCTGATCGCCGGTCCCGCGCTGGCCCATACCGGGGTGGGCGACGCCAACGGCTTCCTTCACGGGCTGGAACATCCGGTCTTTGGCCCCGATCACCTGCTGGCCATGCTGGCGGTGGGTCTGTGGTCCGGCTTCGTGCTGCCGCATCGGTTCTGGATGGGGGCGGCCGCCTTCATGGGGGCGATGATTTTCGGCGCGGGCCTGTCGTGGTCGGGTGTCGGCTATCCGTATGTCGAAACCGTCATCGTCGGGTCGGTCGTGGTCTTCGGTCTGCTGACGCTGGTATCGCGCCGGGGGCAGCCGGAATGGGTGACGCTGGCCTCGCTGGCGGCGATTGCCGCCTTTGCCTCGGCCCATGGCCATGCCCATGCGACCGAGGCCGCGGGCAATGCCTTTGCCTATCTGGCGGGGTTCCTGATCTCGACCGCCGCGCTGCATCTGGCGGGCATCGCCATCGCCCGTGCGGTGGCGACGCGGCCGGTGGTGCAGCGGGCGATGGGGGCAGGGATCACGCTGTCCGGCCTCTGGCTGATGGCGGGGTGATGCCATGGCCAGCCCTTCGACCAACATCCCCGCCCATGACATCGCGCCCGAGGATCTGGGTACGATCAGCCGCCAGACTTCGGTTTACGTCTACGAGGCCCCGGTGCGCATCTGGCACTGGATCAATGCCGCCGCGATCCTTGTGCTTTGCATCAGCGGCTATTTCATCGGCTCGCCGCTGCCCTCGATGCAGATCGGCGAGGCGCATGAGCAGTTCGTGATGGGCTATATCCGCTTTGCCCATTTCGCCGCCGGATGGGTGCTGACCATCGGCTTTCTGGGCCGCATCTACTGGGCCTTCTTCGGCAACCACCATGCCCGGCAGTTGTTCGTGGTGCCGGTCTGGAGGGCAGCGTTCTGGAAAGAGGTGCTGTTCGAGATCCGCTGGTATCTGTTCCTGGCGAAAGAGCCGAAGAAATACGTCGGTCACAATCCCTTGGCGCAACTGGCGATGTTCTTCTTCATCACCCTTGGCGTCAGCTTCATGATCGTCACCGGCATGGCGCTTTATGCCGAAGGCGCGCAGGAGGGCAGCCTGACGCATGATCTCTTCGGCTGGGTCCATGGCCTGACATGGAACAGCCAGCGGCTGCACACGTTGCACCATCTGGGCATGTGGTGGATCGTGATCTTCATGATCGTTCATATCTATGTGGCGATCCGCGAAGACATCATGTCGCGCCAGTCCATCGTTTCCACGATGATCTCGGGCCACCGCACCTTCAAGGACGACCGCGAGGACTGATCTTTGCCAGCTATGCTAAAGGCCCGGTGCGCCCGTCGCGCCGGGCTTGTCTTTTGGCAGCGGCCAGGCCCGCTATTTTCCGGTGAACTTGAACGACAGGTTCTTGCCTTCGCCGGGCGGCGGGGCGGGGAAGGGGGCTGACCGGCGGATGTGGTCCACGGCGATCTGATCCAGTTCGGCGCTGCCCGAGCTTTGCCCGACCCGCACGCTGGCCAGGCCACCATCCTTGGCGATCGAGAACACCACCAGCACCGTGCCGCGATCCGAGGCGCGCTTTTTCTTGGTCCGGTTGATCTTCTTGATCACAGCCTTGTGGAAGGCGGCGGGCGACATCTCGGCCCCGCCCTTGGCCTTGGCGCTTTCCTTGGCGCCGGTCGCCCCGGCCGAGGCGGCCTTCTTCTCCTTGGCCTTTTCCTTCGGCTTGTCTTCGGTCTTTTCCTTGGGCTTCTCGGCCGCTTTCACCGGCTCTTTCTTCTTCTCAACCTTCTTCTCGGGCTTCTTTTCCGGCTTCGGTTCGGCCTTCGCCACCTTCGGTTCGGGCTTCGGCTCCGGTTCAGGCTCGGGTTCGGGCGGCGGGGGCGGCAGGCTCAGATCGGCCACGACCGGGGTTTCGGCCTCGGGCAGGTTCATCATCGGCATCTGCTGCGGCAGGTCGGGGGCGGTATCGGCCTCCAGCTCGGGCGGCGGCTCGGTCTCGGGCTCCGGTTCGGGCTGGTCCTCGATCTCCTGCACCACTTCGGGTGCGGGATCGGCCATGGCGGCAACATGCGGCGCGCTGGCGGGCATGACCGACAGGTCCAGCGCCATCATCACCGGTTCGGGCGGCGGCGTGACCGACAGGGCCAGCGCCGCAGCCCCTGACAGCAGGGCGGCCGAGGAAACGCTGGCCAGCGTCCAGCCCAGATTGCGCGAGGCGTTGCTCATGGTGCGCCCTCCAGCCCGACAAGGGCCACTTTGAGATAGCCCGCGTTGCGCAGGGCATCGAGAACCCCCATCAATGCGCCATAGTCGATGCTGCGGTCGGCCCGCAGGAAAACCGGGGTCTCGCGGTTGCCGCCGGTGCGCGCATCCAGCGCCGCGCCGACGGCGGTTGTCGCCAGCGGCGTTTCGTCCAGCAGCAGGTCACGCTCGGCGGTGAAGGTCAGCCACAGCGGGTCTTGCGGGCGGTCGGCGGCAGGGGCGGACGATCCGGGCAGGTTCACCGCCACATCGACGGTGGACAGCGGGGCCGCGACCATGAAGACGATCAGCAGCACCAGCATCACGTCGATGAAGGGCGTGACGTTGATCTCGCTCAGTTCATCGTCGTCATCGCCCAGCTGCATCGCCATGGCTCAGCCCCCCATCCGCGCATCCAGCGCCCGGCTGAACCGGCGCAGGACCTCGGTCGTTCCATCGGCCAGACCGTGCCGGAACGCGGCGATCCGCCGCATGCAGCGGTTGTAAAGCAGCACCGCGGGAATGGCCGCGACAAGGCCGATGCCGGTGGCCAGCAGCGCCTCGGCGATGCCGGGGGCAACGACGGCCAGATTGGTGGTCTTGGTCTCGGCAATGGCAAGAAAGCTGTTCATGATGCCGAAGACGGTGCCGAACAGCCCGACAAAGGGCGCGACGGCCCCGATCGAGGCCAGAAGTCCGGTGCCGCTGCGCAGTCGCTGCACGGCCCCGGCCTCAATCCGGGCCAGCGACAGATCCAGCCGCTCGCGGGCCGAGCTGCGCAGATCGGCCGTCAGCACGGGCGGCAGGGCGGCCAGTTCGTCATGCGCGGCGCGGGTGGTCAGGGCAAGCGGGGTATCGCCGGGCAGCGCAGGCACGCCATCGGCCCCGGCAAGGGCGCGGGCGTTGCGCCGCAGGCTGGCGAAGGCCATCTGGAATTCTACAGCCTTGAACAGAAAGATCGTCAGCACAGCAAAGATCGACGCCGCCAGCAGCGCCATGACCGCCTGCACAACCGGATGCGCCACCTTGACGATGCTGACCAGATCGGTCTCGACCGGGGCATGGGCCAGGGGCACTGCTGCCTCGGCGGGCGGGGGGGCTGCGGCCTCGTCCGTGGCTGGGGCAGATGCCGCAGGCGCATCGGCCGGGGCGGGTTCGGCTGCGGGCAGGGCAGGGGTCGCTTCGCTGCCGGTTTCCGGCTGGGCCAGCTCTGGCGCGCCTGGGGAAACCGCAGGCGGCGCACCGCCATCCTGCGCCAGTGCGGGGGCCGTCAGAGCGAAAGCCAGCAGAAGCGGAAGGGTCTTCAACATATCGTGCCTTTTCCGGTTCCTGGACCGGCCTTTACCGCGATTCTTCCCGCCCTTGCCGCGTCGTTTCCGGCAGTTCAGGTCAGAATGCGGCCAACTGTCATTGTGCCGTGTGAGGGGCTGGCCTGTGGCGCGAAACCGGGCTGGCTGGCGGAAGATTCTGACTTGCAGTGTCTGGAAAGGACACCTAAAAATGCCGAGTGTAATTGTCAAGTATCTGCCCCCGACGGCAGAACCGACATGGCCGCGCCCCAGCCCGTTTGCCAGAGATGCGCGTTTCCGAGCAATGACTGGAAGGACGCATGATGGCCAAACCGGGCCCAGACCAGATTCGCGCCTTGCGCGCCGAGAACACCAAGGCCCGTGCCCGCGATTTCGCCGGTATGAACGGCATCACCGAAGCCGATCTGGTGGCGGCCCATGTCGGCCATGGCACCACCGCCATCGTGGCCGATCCCGACCGGCTTTTGCCCTGGGCGGGGCGTCTGGGCGATGTGATGGCGCTGACCCGCAACGAACATTGCGTACATGAACGGCGCGGCGAATATCTGGATTATCGCGGCGGTGCCTTCGCCTCGATGGTGCTGGGGCCGGAGATCGACCTGCGCGTCTTTGCAAAGCACTGGGTCCATGCCTTTGCGGTTGAGGAACCGGGCGAGGATGGCCCGAAGCGCAGCCTTCAGGTCTTTGACGCGGCAGGCGATGCCGTTCACAAGATCTGGCTGAAGCCGCAATCGAACCATGCGCTCTGGGGCGATCTGGTCGCCAACATGCGGCTGCCGGAACAGGCGGCGGCGCTGGATCTGACCGACCGCCGCCCGGTCGAGGCGGCCAGGGCCGATCCGGCGGCGGCGGGTGCGCTGCGGGTCGCCTGGGACAGGATGACCGACACGCATCAGTTCCTGGGGCTGGTCAAGGATCAGGGGATGAACCGGCTGGGGGCCTATCGCGTTGCGGGGGCACCCTATGCCGAACGGCTGGACCCGGCAGCGATGACGGCGACGCTGGAACAGGCGGCGGCTGGCAGCATTCCGGTCATGATCTTCGTCGGTAATGCCGGCTGCATCCAGATCCATGGCGGCAAGGTCGAAAAGATCGTGCCGATGGGGCCGTGGATCAACGTGATGGACCCGCGCTTCAACCTGCATCTGCGTGCCGACCATCTGGCCGAGGTCTACCGCGTCTGGAAACCCACCCGCACCGGCGATGTCTTCAGCATCGAAGGCTTTGCCGCGGATGGCGAGTTGATCCTCCAGATCTTCGGCTATCGCAAGGACACCCCGGCCGAGCCGTGGAACACGCTTGTCGCCGGTCTGCCGCGTCTGGAAGAGGTGCCGGCATGATGCGCCGTTCGCTGGCTGCGCTGGCCCTGGCGCTTCTGCCTGTGGCCGCCGGGGCGCAAGAGGGGCAGCGGGTGATCTCGCTGGGCGGATCGGTCACGGAAATCGCCGTGGCGCTGGGGGCCGAAGACCGGCTGATCGCCCGCGACACCACGTCGAACTATCCCGCCAGCATCGAGGCACTGCCCGATGTCGGCTATATCCGCGCGCTGTCGCCGGAAAACGTGCTGGCGCTGGCGCCTGACCTGATCATCGCCGAAAGCGATGCCGGCCCGCCCGAGGCGGTGGAGGTGCTGAAAGCCTCGGGCATCCCCTTTCTGCTGATGCCCGAGGCGCATGGCCCCGACGGCATTCCCGCCAAGATTGAAGGCGTGGCCGAGGCCTTGGGCAAGGTCGAGGAAGGCAAGGTTCTGGCCGCGACCGTCAGCAAGGGGCTGGACGCGGCCAAGGCCCGCGCCGCCACCGTGAGCGAACCGAAGCGCGTCCTTTTCATCTTGTCGCTGACCGGCGGCCGGGTGATGGCGGGGGGCGAAGGGTCGTCGGCCGAAGGCATCATCCAGCTGTCAGGCGGGGTGAATGCGGGCACCGGATTTCAGGGCTACAAGCCGATGACGGACGAGGCGGTGATCGCCGCCGCGCCCGACGTGATCCTGATGATGGATCGTGAAGGCGACATGGCGATTGCCGATGCCGAGGCGCTGGACCACCCCGCATTGGCCGAAACGCCTGCGGGCAAGGCCGGAAAGGTGATCCGCATGGACGGGATGCTGATGCTGGGCTTCGGCCCGCGCACGCCCGAGGCGGCCGAGGCGCTTTACACCGCGATCTACGGCGCGGGCGACTGATGGTTGCCCTGTCGCCCGATCTTGCGCGGCCGGGCCTGCGGCCGGTCCCGGCCTTTCTGACGCTGGGGCTGATCCTGTTCGTGCTGGGGGCGTCGGTGCTGTCTCTGACCTCGGGCGCGGCGGGCCTGGGTCTGCGCGACATTCTTGCCGCCCCTTTCGGCGAGGGGCTGTCGCAGCGCGACGCGGTGGTTCTTTACGACATCCGTCTGCCGCGTCTTGCGATGGGGCTGGCGGTGGGGGCGGCGCTGGCGGTATCGGGGGTGCTGTTGCAGGGCCTGTTCCGCAACCCGCTGGCCGATCCCGGTATCGTCGGTATCGGCGCGGGGGCCGGTCTGGGCGCGGTGCTGGCCATCGTGCTGGGCGGGCTGTTGCCGCTGTGGCTGTCGGATTTCATCGGGATGCATCTGGTGCCCTTCGCCGCGTTTTTCGGCGGCTGGGCGGCGACGTTGCTGCTGTATCGCGTGGCCACGGCGGGCGGGCGCACCGATGTCGCCACCATGCTGCTGGCCGGGATCGCGCTTGCCGCGCTTGCCGGGGCCGTGACCGGCGTCATGGTCTATCTGGCCGATGATCGCCAGCTGCGCGACCTGACCTTCTGGGGCATGGGGTCGCTGGCCGGGGCGACCTGGACCAAGCTGGCCGCCGCGCTGCCGCTGATCGGGCTGGTGATGCTGATCGCCCCCACCCTGGCGCGCGGCCTGAATGCGCTGGCCCTGGGAGAGGCGCAGGCCGCCCATATGGGCCAGAACGTGCAATGGGTGAAACGGCTGACCATCTTCGGCGCGGCGGCCGCCACAGGAGCCTCGGTCGCCGTTTCCGGCGGCATCGGCTTTATCGGCATCGTGGTGCCGCATCTTCTGCGGCTGGCGATGGGGCCGGACCACCGCAGGCTGATCCCGCATTCGGCGCTGCTGGGGGCCGGGCTTCTGGTGCTGGCCGATCTGGTGTCGCGCACCATCGTTGCCCCTGCGGAATTGCCGATCGGGATCATCACCGCACTGCTGGGGTCTCCGGTCTTCCTGTGGATATTGCTGCGCCAGAAGGGTGCGCTTCGGGGCTGACATGCTGGAAATCGCCGATCTCAGCGCCAGCCTTGGCCGCCGCAAGGTGCTGCATGGCATCAGCCTGACCGCACGGCCCGGCGAGATGCTGGCGATCTGCGGGCCGAACGGGGCCGGGAAAAGCACCCTTCTGCGGGCGGCCTTGGGCGAAATCGCTTCGGAAGGGCGGATCGTGCTGAACGGGCGGGCAGTGGGGCAGGTGAAACCCGCCGAAATGGCGCGGCTGCGCGCGGTGCTGCCGCAGGATACCCAGGTGGCCTTTGCCTTCACCGTCGCCGAGATCGTCGCCATGGGGCAGGAGGCCGGGGATTTCGGGGCCGATCCGGGCCTGATCCAGCGAGCGCTGGCGGCGGTGGGCTTGCAGGATCATGCGGCCCGGTCGTTCCAGACCCTGTCGGGCGGCGAGCGGCAGCGCAGCCATCTGGCCCGCGCGCTGGCGCAGGTCTGGCAGCCCGTCGGCCCCGACGGCCCGCGCTGGCTGTTTCTGGACGAACCGGTCGCCAGCCTGGACCTGGGCCATCAGTTGCAGGTGATGCGGCTGGCGCGCGATTATGCCAACCGGGGTGGCGGCGTGGTGGCGGTGATGCACGACCTGAACCTGTCGGCGATGTTCGCCGACCGGATGGCCTTTGTGATCGATGGGCGGCTGGTGGCCGACGGCCCGCCGCATGAGGTGATGACGGCGGCATTGCTGGAGCAGGCCTATGGCTGCCGCGTGGCGCTGAACACCGCGCCCGACGACGGCCCATGGTTCGTGCCGCAAGCCTGCAAGGCGGTCTGACCGCCGGTTATTGTCCGGCTTCGGCGGCGGGTTGCATCAGGCTGCCGGGTGTGGCCTGAAACAGCTCTTTCGGGGCAAGGATCAGCACCATCACGGCGGCATAGGCCGCAAAGAACAGGATGGTGGCGGGCAGCGCCAGATTGCGTCGCGGGCGCAGGGTCTCGGTCATTTCGTGGTCTCCCTTCGGGCAGCGTTGGGGGGCGAAAGCGGGGCCGATGCGGATAGTCTAGCACTTCGGTGCGGGGCGGGCCGTCTAAACTTATGCGTGTGTCCGGGAAATATGCCCGATCATCCGCCGTATCGGCAGAATTTTGTCCCGATCGTGATGGTTTCTGCGCCTGCAAAGCGAATAATCTTGCGGCTGCAAAGCATGCCCGATTCATGGCCCCAAAACGAAACGGCCGGCCCGGATTTCTCCGGCCCGGCCATCTGCCCGTTCAGGACAGGGGATCAGTAGCAGACGTACCAGTATTCGCAGTAGCCATACCAGTCGCACCAGTATTCCCAATAGCAGGCGCCGCGCGACTTGGCTTCGGCCTCGTCGCGCAGGGCATCGGCCTTGGCCTTGATCAACTCGTCATCGGGGGCAAGGGCGACGGCTTCGTCCAGGATGGCCCCCAGATCCAGCGCGGCACCGGCGGTTTCGATGGTGGTTCCTTCGGCGACGGAGACCATCATCTGCACGCCCGCGATCATCGCCAGTGCGTCCTTGTGGGCGCGGCCATAGTTGATCATCGCATTGGCGGTGGTCAGGGTGCTTTTCGCCTCGGCCGTCGCCACGGGGTTCGCAGCGGCCGGAGCGTCCTGCGCCAGAACGGGAACAGCGGTGAAAACCGAGGCACTCAGCACGAGGGCGGCAAAAATACGTTTCATGTCATTCTCCCAAGAAATTGGTCCTGCATGACCCGTGCGCCGGTCAGATGACCTGTGGGCCTGATGCCTGCCCAACTTGCCCCAGCGTGTTGCGCCGGGCAAATGAATTTGGCCGTCATCCAGGCGCGCGGTGGGGAAAACCGGATGCGCCATGCCCGCCCTTCAACCGCCGCGCGAAGGGGGTGCGGGTCAGTCCCGTTTCCCGGCGAAGCGAACCTGCCAGTCGGCGCGTTCCTCATCGGTGATCTTGCGGAACAGGTTCTCGGGCACGCTGAAGCCATGGCCCGCAGGCAGCACACCCAGGGCGGCGGCGACATCCTCGGGCCAGCTCCAGTCGTCCGATCCCATCGCCTGCATCATCATGGCGCTGGCATCGGGGATGAAGGGCCGCGACAGCACTGCATATAGCCGGATCAGGTTCAGCGACAGCCGGATCATCGCCTGTGCGCGCTCGGGATCGGTCTTGACCACGGTCCAGGGTGCGGCGGATTGCAGGTATTCGTTGCCCGCGACCCAGATCGCCCGCAATTCGGCGGCGGCCTTGCGGATTTCCATCGCCTCCATGCACAGGGCGTAATCGCGGATGCGGGTGCCCAGTTCCTCGATCAGCCGGGCTTCCTGTTCACCATAGTCGCCCCCCGCCGGAACGGTGGTGCCGAATTTCGATGCGCAGAACTTGGTGACACGGCTGACAAGGTTGCCCAGCACATCCGCCAGGTCCTTGTTCACCGAAGCCTGGAAATTCTCCCAGGTGAATTCGCTGTCGCTGGATTCCGGGGCGTGCGACAACAGCCACCAGCGCCAGTAATCGGCGGGCAGGATCGACAGCGCCTGATCCATGAACACCCCCCGCCCGCGCGAGGTGGAGAACTGGCCGCCATCATAGTTCAGGTAATTGAAGGACTTGAGGTAATCGACCAGCTTCCACGGCTCGCCCGAGCCAAGGATGGTGACGGGAAAGGACAGGGTGTGGAAGGGCACGTTGTCCTTGCCCATGAACTGATAATAGGTCACGTCATCGGCGCCCTTGTCGGTGCGCCACCAGCGTTCCCAGTCGGCATCCTGCCTGCCGTTGGCATCGGCCCATTCGGCAGTGCAGGCGATATATTCGATGGGCGCATCGAACCAGACGTAAAAGACCTTGCCCTCCATCCCCGGCCAGGGCCGGTCGCCCTTCTGCACCGGAATGCCCCAGTCCAGATCGCGGGTGATGCCGCGATCCTGCAACCCATCGCCATCGTCCAGCCATTTCAGCGCGATCGAGGTGGTCAGGACCGGCCAGTCGGTCTTGGACTGGATCCAGCTGCGCAACTGGTCGCGCATCAGGGATTGCCGCAGGAACAGGTGCTTGGTCTTGCGCAGCTCCAGCTCATGCGAGCCGGAGATCACCGAATGCGGGTCGATCAGGTCGGTCGGGTCCAGCTGCTTGGTGCAGTTGTCGCACTGGTCGCCGCGCGCGCTGGTAAAGCCGCAGTTCGGGCAGGTGCCCTCGATATAGCGGTCGGGCAGGAAACGGCCGTCGGCCACCGAATACATCTGCTCGGTCTCGGCTTCGCGGATCAGGCCGGCCTTGTCCAGCTGCCCGGCGAAATGCTGAGTCAGCCGGTGGTTGCGCGCGCTGGACGAGCGGCCGAAATGGTCGAACGACAGCCGGAACCCTTCGGCCAGCCCTTTCTGCACCTCATACATCTCGGCGCAATAGTCGGCCACCGGCTTGCCCGCCTTGGCGGCGGCCAGTTCGGCCGGGGTGCCGTGTTCGTCGGTGGCGCAGATGAACATCACCTCATGGCCTCGCGCCCGGCAGTAGCGGGCAAACAGATCGGCCGGCAACTGGCTGCCGACCAGATTGCCCAGATGCTTGATCCCGTTGATATAGGGTATGGCCGAGGTGATGAGAATCCGTGCCATGCTTGCGCCTTTCGTCCCGTTCGGCGCGGGTTTAGCGCGCGGCAGCGCGAAGGGCCAGTGCCTTGCAGCGCGGCCTTGCACGGGTTCCGAACCGGACCGCCTCTTTCAGAACGGAAATATCCCAAGGGTACGCCCGATACGGGCGGGGGGCAGCGCCCCCCTTTCCGTCAGAGCGCGGTATAGCCGCCGTCGACCAGATGATAGCTGCCGGTGATGAAACTGGCCCTATCGGACAAGAGGAACAGCACCAGCGCCGAAACCTCGGCCGCGGTGCCCATCCGCCCGGCGGGATGCTTGGCGATCAGCCAGTCCCGCGTCGCCTGATCGAAACCCGACAGCAGCGGGGTGTCGATGAAAGCGGGGCCGACCGAATTCACCCTTATGCCTTGCGTGGCATATTCCTGTGCGGCACTTTTGGTCAGACCGACCACGGCATGTTTGGCCGCCACATAGGCGGGGGAATTGGCGAAGCCGACCGAGCCGAGGATCGAGGCCATGTTCACGATGGCCCCGCCACCGGATTGCAGCATGGCCGGGATGCCGAAGCGCAGGCCGTAGAACACCGCGTTCAGGTTGACGCCGATCACCTGATGCCAGCCTTCGACCGGATAGTCTCCGGTCGGGGCCGAAGGTCCGCCGATCCCGGCATTGTTCACCAGAAGATGCAGCCCGCCATGGGTCATGGCGGTTGCGACCTGCGCCTGAACCACCGCCGGATCGGCCACATCGCCCGCCACGGCGACAGCGTGGCCGCCCTTGGCCGCGATCCGGTCGGCCACCTTTTGCGCCACATCCTCTTTCAGATCGGCAACGATCACCGTTGCCCCTGCCTCGGCAAGATCCAGCGCGATTGCCTCTCCGATGCCGGAGCCTGCGCCCGTCACCAGCGCCGTCTTGCCGTCAAACCTGATCTGCATCCGAATCTCTCCTGCCGGTTGTGTCGCGCCCAGCCTATCAGCCGGGCAGGCCGGTGCGTATGACATGGCTCAACCCGGCCGCGCGGGCAGCGGCGGCTTGCGCACCGCCCCGGCCCGTATAGGCTGCCGGGGGAAAGGAATTCCGCGATGAAGATGATTCCGCTTGGGCGTTCGGGCCTGACCGTTTCGGAACTGTGCCTTGGCACGATGACCTGGGGCAGCCACAACACCGAGGCCGAGGGCCACGCACAGGCCGATCTGGCGCTGGATCGGGGTGTGACCTTCTGGGACACCGCCGAGATGTATCCGACCAATCCGGTGCTGGCCGAACGGGTGGGGCGCACCGAAGAGATCATCGGGTCATGGCTGGCCGACAGGGGCGGGCGGTCGCGGCTGGTGATCGCCACCAAGATCACCGGCAAGGGCCAGATCGTGCGGCCGGGCGAAAAGATCACCGGGCGGGCGATGCGGGCGGCGGTCGAAGGATCCTTGCGCCGGATGCGCACCGATTACATCGACCTGTATCAGCTGCACTGGCCGAACCGGGGCAGCTATCATTTCCGCCAGTCCTGGGATTATGCCCCGCACGGGGCGGATCGCGCGGCCGAGACCGCCCATATGGAAGACGTGCTGACCACGGCCAAAACCCTGATCGACGAGGGCAAGATCCGCGCCATCGGCCTGTCGAACGAAAGCGTCTGGGGGGCCGCGCGCTGGCTGCATCTGGCCGAAACGCTGGGCCTGCCGCGCATGGCAAGCGTGCAGAACGAATACAGCCTGCTCTGCCGCCAGTTCGATACCGACTGGGCCGAGTTTTCCATGATCGAGTCCATGCCGCTGCTGGCGTTTTCGCCTTTGGCGACCGGTCTTCTGTCGGGCAAATATGCCGGTGACGTGACGCCCGAAGGGACCCGGCGCAGCCATACCCCCGATCTGGGCGGCCGGATCACCGCGCGGGTCTTCCCGGCCGTTGCCGCCTATCTGGGCATCGCGGCGCGGCATGGGCTGGACCCCTGCCAGATGGCCATCGCCTTCTGCCGGTCGCGTCCCTTCAGCACCATCCCGATCATCGGGGCCACCTCACTGGATCAGCTGGAGGTGGATATCGGGGCAGCCGGGTTGACCCTGTCGCCCGAGGTGCAGGAAGAGATCCGCGCGGCGCATCGTGACCATCCGATGCCCTACTAGGACTTGCGGTATTGCCCGGTTCTTGCCACAACTCCTGCGCAGACAAGGTGGGTCCATGCGGGCAATCTGGCGGAATCTGATCGGTGTGGGCGTGGCGCTGGCGCTTTCGGCCTGTGTCGCGGCCGGGCGGGGCGGCAAATCCGCCGAACCGAACCCGATCACCGGGGCCGAGATCGAGGTGACGGCGCTGGACGCCCCGGCCCCGCAGATGACGGGGGCGCAGGACAAGCCTGCCGTGCCGGGAAAGCTGCCTGCGGCCGGATCGACACCGGCCGCAGCCCCCGCGGAAAAACCCGCAACCGGGCCGAAGCCGCGCCCCGAACCGGCCGGGACCGCTGCCGCGAAAGAGGGGGTCGCCGCGCCCGAAGCCGCCCCGCCTGTGCCCGAAGCCGAGAAATCCGCCGCCCAGATCGCCTGCGAAAGGAAGGGCGACCTCTGGGCCAAGGCCGGCAGTTCCGGCGCATCGGCCTGCGTCAAGCGCACAAGGGATGCCGGCAAGCACTGCAAGACCGGCAAGGACTGTCAGGGCGAATGCCTGGCCAGATCGAACACCTGTTCTCCCTACGCGCCGCTGTTCGGATGCAATGACATCCTGCAGGACAATGGGGTCAGGATGACGCTGTGTCTCGACTGATCCCTTTGCTGCTTCTGGCGCTGGCGGCCTGCGTGCAGGGCGGGCCTGCCACCATTGCCGCCTTTCGCCCCGCAACGGCACCGATCTGGTCTTCGGCCGCCTTCGACATGGCCCGGATTGAGGGGCGCTGGACCCAGGTGGCCACTTTTTCGGCGGGCGATGGTCCGGGATGCCGGGCGGGCGGGGCCGAGATTTCGCGCGGGGCGGGCGGAATACACATCGCAGCGCGGCTGTGCCTGAACGGCCGCGAGGTTACGGTTTCGGGACCCTTGCGCATGGCCGGGCCGGGCCGCATGGCGATGCCCGGCATGGCGGATTGGTGGGTGATCTGGGTCGACAGCGGCTATCGCACCCTGGCCATCGGCACACCGGAAGGCACCTTCGGCTTTGTGCTGGATCGCGGGAAGATCGGGCGGGACAGGCTGGTTGCGGCTGGTGAAGTCTTTGAATTCAACGGCTATTCCAAGGCACGGATGCTGCCGTTCTAATCCCTCCTTGTCGCATTTCATGCGCGCGTCGGGGGGCGAAGAGCGGTCGCAGACCCGCGATGAGCCATCGGCTAAAGCTGCAGTTTCAGCGCCCGCAGGTGGCGGGCCGCGTCGCGGGCCCCGACCTCGGCCTCGCGCACCAGCCAGTCGAAATGCTCGGTCATTGACTGCACCCGCGCGGCGTCACGAAAGGCGATGTAGCTGCGGCCCAGATAGACCACCGCCAGAAGCGGGCCAAAGACGGTGACGGGTGCGGAAAACACCCGCCGCGCGTCGAAGAGGCACAGGCGGAGCGAAGGGTAAAGCTGATCGCAGAGGCTGGCGATGCGGTCGATCTGTTCGGCGCGGATCTCGGCCGAGAGGCCGCGATAATAGCCGGTGGCGCTGGCGAAAGCGTCCATTTCGTGCAGCGGCAGGGCAATTTCGTAATCGGATCGCGCCCCGCGCATCCAGGCCAGCCGGTCCTCGAAGGCACCGATGGCCTGTTCGGCGCTGCGCCCCAGTTGCGGCGCATATTCCCAGTCCACCATCGCGCGGGTCTTCAACATATCGGGCAAAGTCGCCGGAACATGCCGTATCTTGTAGCCCGCAGCTTCGCGGTGCCAGGCAAAGATCGTTTCGTCGATCAGGGCGCGCGGGGCCTCGGTGATGGTCAGCGAGGTGGCGAGGAGGTCGGCCACCGGCTCGGGCCGGGGTGACAGGCCCAGCAGCCAGTCGGAAGACACGCCAAGGGCGGCGGCGCAATCGGCGGCCAGCTGGGCATTCGGCATCCGGGTGCTGGGCGAAAGCAGGGCCGAGAGGGTGGAGCGGTCCACCCCGCAGGCGCGGGCAAGGGCGGCCTGGGTCATGCCGCGCCGTGCCATCGCCTCGGCCAGGCGCAGGCGGAGCAGGGCGGCGCGATCGCGTTTGTCCATTGATTCCAGCATATGATGATTTTACACAACGAAAGTGACTTTATGCTGCGCATCTTCTGCGTTCCCGCCGGACATGCCAAGAGCTATGTTGATCAGGAAAACTGTTTCAGGTCATCATCTTGCGCGACAAGGCCCATGTTATCGAATGGCCGACCCTGCTGGTTCTGGCGGCAACCTACGGGCTTTGGGCGCTGGCGACGACGGTGGTCTGGGTCTGGTCGCCGGTTCTGGGGATCGTGCTGGCCGGGGTGGCGATTGCGCAGCAGTCCTCGTTGCAGCACGAGGCGCTGCATGGCCATCCGTTCCGCAACGCGCATCTGAATCATGCCCTGGTTTTTGTGCCTCTGGGCCTGATCTACCCCTATATCCGGTTCCGCGACACCCATCTGGCGCATCATCACGACCCGATCCTGACCGACCCCTATGACGACCCAGAATCCAACTATCAGGACCCGGCGGTCTGGGCGCGGATGGGGGGGGCGCTGCGGGCCGTGCTGCGGATGAACAATACCCTGCTGGGGCGGATGGTCCTGGGGCCGATCATCGGCGCATTCGTGTTCATTTCCAATGACTTGCGGGGAATTCTGCGGGGCGACAGGGGCATTGCGGCGGCCTGGGGGCTGCATGGTCTGGGGCTGGTCCTGCTGTCGGCCTGGTGGTGGGCGGGGCCGGGGCGGATGAGCCTGGGCAGCTATCTGCTGGCGGCCTGGATCGGCTCCGCGCTCCTGAAGATCCGCACCTATCTGGAACATCGCGCGCATGAGGCGTTCCGGGCCAGAACCGTGATCATCGAGGATCGCGGCCCGTTGGCTTTGCTGTTTCTGAACAACAACTTGCATGTCGTTCATCACATGCATCCGCAGGTGCCCTGGTATGATCTGCCCGCGCTTTACCGCCAGCACCGCGATCATTACCTGCGGCGCAACGACGGCTATGTCTACCGGTCCTACGGGCAGATCTTCCTGTCCTACTTCCTGCGGGCAAAGGATCCGGTGCCGCATCCGGTCTGGCCGGTGAAGAAGGACGGGTGACGGGGCGGTTGCCCTCTGAAAACGACAGGCGCAAAGGGTCTGGTTCACGTATGGCTGACGTATGGCTGACGTATGGCAAACGTCGGCACGTCGGGGACAGCGGATGGCCCGCCACAAGTGTCCGCCACAGGGGCAGTCAGTCGATGCGGCGGAAGGTCGGCACATCGCCGGAATTGTCGAAGAACGGCACACCCGGCTGGCTGCCGCCGGTCAGCAGGTTGGTCACTTCGGCCAGCACCACTTCGGTGATGAAGGGCAGATCAAGGGCGCGGGCTTCGGCCAGCCCGATCCAGTGCAGATGCGACAGTTCGTCCGAGGCGGCCGCGAAGGTTTCGGCATCGCCCGTGACATCGGCGGCATCGGCCAGAAAGAAGCGGGCGTCAAAGCGGCGGCTGCGGCCGGGCGGGGTGATGGCACGGAAGACAAAGCGCAGCGACGGACGGTCGGTGCGCAGTACCAACCCGGTTTCTTCGGCCAGTTCGCGCAAGGCCGCGGCGACCAGCGGGCCGGGCGGCGCCGACAGCGCCAGACGGCGGGCACAATCGGCCGACAGTGGCAAGGGCGCGGCCATGTCATCCCCGGCATCGACACCGCCGCCGGGAAAGACGTATTTCGACGGCATGAAGACTGCCCCGGCCCCACGCTGCCCCATCAGCACCTGACGGCCCCCTTGCGGCGCGGCGCGGGTCAGGATCACCGTTGCGGCGGCGCGGATCGGCAAAGCCACCATCCCGGTCAGCCTTCGGCAGGCTCGTGGCCGAAACCGTGCATCCGGCGCGACCATTGCAGCGCGACGAAGGCCCCCTTGATCCGGGGCAGAAGCCAGAGCGACAGCGCCACGCAGCCGATCGAGAAGGCCGTGGCGGCAATCCAGGGATCGGGCCGCAGCCTGGTGAAGACGATCAGCATGAGCGGGGCCATCAGATGCCCGACGATCAGGATCGTCACATAGGCGGGGCCATCGTCGGCGCGGTGATGGTGCAACTCCTGCTGGCAGACCGGGCAGGCATCATGCACCTTGAGAAAGCCGCGCATCAGCGGCCCGGCCCCGCAATTGGGGCATTTCCGCCGCCAGCCGCGCAACAGGGCGGGGCGCAGCGGGCGGTCATCCTCGGGTAGATCGGAGGAAAGACCGGGTGACAGATCCGGGGAAACGCTGTGCGACATGAAACCTGCTTTGGAACCGGGGGGCGGGCAAGGACCCGCATCGGCCCTACATAACCTGACTCTGAGGCAAACCAAAGGGGCGACGGGCCGCTGTGTCGGCATGTCGCAAGGGTCCGCGCGCCGGGGGGCCCTGGGGCGAACTGATTTTCGACGAAAATCAGGGAGCGGCGCGGGCGGCGGAATGTCCGGCGACGGAAATGCCCGGCCGGGGCGTATCTGGGACATCGGGGCGCGGGTCGCCCCATCCAAAGGACAGACCGAAGGAAATGACCATGACCAGGATTCTGATCTCTGCACTGGCGCTGGCCGGTGTTGCGGCGGCCGCGATCTCGACGGCGGCGCTGGCCGAGAAGGGGCCGAAGGGCGGCGAGGACGGCGCGCTGATGATGCAGCGCTTTGACGAGATCGACGCCGACAAGGATGGCAAGGTGACAGAAGCCGAGATTGCCGCCTTCAAGGCCGCGCGCTTTGCTGCGGCGGATGCGGACAAGAACGGCATGCTGTCGCCCGAGGAACTGACGGCGATGCAGGCGGCCCGGATGCAGGAGCGGATGGCCGCACATTCGACCCGGATGATCGAGCGGCTGGACGCCAATGGCGATGGCCAGCTTTCGGCCGAGGAACTGGCGGCGATGGGCGCGCGCAAGTCGCCGTTCGAGCGGGCCGATGCCGATGGCGATGGCGGCGTGTCGAAGGACGAGGTGCGAGCGGCGGTCGAGAAGGTGGGCAAGCGCGGCCATGGCCGCGACGGTGGCCACGACCGGGGCCGGGGCGGTCCTGACGGCTGGTGGTGGATGGACGCCAACTGACCGGGTTCGGGTGCGTGTCTCTGCACCCCTGTTTGGCCGCGCGGGGCTTTGCCTTGCGCGGCCGGTTCGGGATAGGTTGCCTTCAGGATGACCATGGCCTTTGACGCCCAGCCCGTGTTGACCGACGATGAGTTGCTGGCGCTTTATGCCGCGGGCGACCGGCAGGCTGCGCGGGCGCTGACCGACCGGCTGTTGCCGCGTGTGCTGGGCTATGCGGCGCGTTGCCTTGGCGGCGACCGGGCCGAGGCCGAGGATGTGGCGCAGGAAGCAATGCTGCGGCTGTGGCGAATGGCGCCCGGCTGGCGGACCGGAGAGGCGAAGGTGTCGACCTGGATCTATCGGGTTGTGACCAACCTTTGCATCGACCGGCGGCGCGGTGCGGCGCGGCGGGCGGTGCCGATGGGCGAGGATCTGCCCGATGCGGCGGATGATGCGCCGGGGGCCGAGGCGCGGATGATCGAGGCGGCCCGTGTGGCGGCGCTGGATGCTGCGCTGGGCGGCTTGCCGGATCGTCAGCGCGAGGCGGTGGTCTTGCGTCATATCGAGGGCTTGTCGAACCCCGAGATTGCCGAAATCCTGGGTATCGGGGTCGAGGCGGTGGAAAGTCTGACGGCACGGGGCAAGCGGGCGCTTGCGGCAGCGCTGTCGCCCCGGCGCGCGGCGCTGGGTTATGAGGAGGGCTGAGACATGGGCCATGACGACGATCTGGAGCTGATCTTCGCCTCGGCGCGGCGGGCGGCGGTGCCGTCGCAGGCGCTGGTGGCGCGGGTGCTGGCGGATGCCGATGCGGCACAGCCGGCGCCGGTGCGGGCCGCAACTGTGGCCCCGGCTGCGGTGGGGCAGGGGGTTTCCGGCGCGGGGCGGGGCTTGCTGGCCGCGCTGTTTGCACCGCTGGGCGGCGGGCCGGTGGCGGCGGGTCTGGCGCTGGCTGCCGTGGCGGGGGTGTTCATCGGCTATGCCGGGCCGGTGACGACGGACTGGCTGGCGGGGGCGGTGTCCTCTGACGCCGGGGTCGAGATGATGTCGGCAAGCGACCTCTTTCTGAGCGAGGGCTGAGTGATGACCGAAGCGGCAGGCAATGTGCCGGAAAAACGCCCCGGCCGGGGGGGGAAGATCGCACTGGCCCTGTCGCTGGCGCTGAACCTGGCGGCGGCGGGGGTGGTGGCGGGCGCGCTGCTGCGCGACGGGCCGCCGCACGGGGGCGGACGCGATTTCGGGCTGGGACCGCTGAGCGAGGCGCTGACGCGCGAGGACCGCAAGGCGCTGCGTGATGCCTTCGTGACGCGCCATCCCGATCTGCAGGCCGACCGGCGGGAAATGAAGGCGGATTTCGCCGCGCTGGCGGCGGCGCTGCGGGCCGATCCCTTTGACCCGGCGGCGCTGGATGCGGTGCTGGCAAGGATCGCCGCCCGCAATCAGGCACTGCTGGACACCGGGCGCGAACTGGTGGCCGAGCGGCTGAAGGCGATGAGCGCCGAAGACCGCGCCGCCTTTGCCGACCGGCTGGAGAAGCACAAGGGCCGCAAGGGGCCGCCGGAGGAGGAGCCTCCCGGCTGATCGGGATCAGGCGGCCGTCTGGCGGGCGAATGTCACCTGATTGCGTCCGGCCGACTTCGATTGCAGCAGGGCCTGATCGGCCTGATCGACCAGATGCGCCACATCTGCGACGGGCGCTGCCCCGGCCCGGCCAAGCGCCACCCCGATCGAGGCGGTGATGCGCAGGGACCGGCCCGAGGGCAGCGCAACCGGCTGGTCGGCGATGATCTGGCGCAGCCGGTCGGCGACGCCCTGCGCATCCGCGAACGAGGTCTGCGGCAGGGCGACCAGAAACTCCTCGCCGCCGATGCGGGCGAGAAGGTCGCTCATCCGCAGATTGTCGGACAGGCGGCGGGCCACCTCGGCCAGAACGCGGTCGCCGGCGGCATGGCCGAAACGGTCGTTCACCGATTTGAACCGGTCGAGATCCACCACCATCACCGCGAAATCGCTGCCCTCCTGCGCCGCCTGGGCGGCGATTCCGGCCAGCCGGGGCATGGCATAACGGCGGTTGTAGATGCCGGTCAGCGGGTCGATCATCGCCAGCTTCAGCCCGTCTTCCACCGTCGCGCGCATCAGGTCGGCCTGCCGCTTGCGCCGGATCAGGATGCGCAGCCGCAGCGCCAGTTCGCGCGCGCCGACGCTGCGCGGCACCACGTCATCGGCCCCAAGGTCAAAGGCCATCGGCGTCACGGCATCTTCGGCGGTTGGGGTGACGATGCAGATGGCGCAGTGGCGGGTGACGGGGCGGCTGTCGAGTTCGGACATCAGCCGCAGCCCGCCATTGTCGCCGTCCAGCCGCGCATCAATCACGAAGACATCGGGCACCGGGGCACCCTGACCGTTCTGCGGCGCTTGCAGCGACATGGCCTGATCGCGCGACATCGCCACCAGATTGTCACGCAGCACGCCGCGCAGGTCGTGTTTCCAGCGCAGCGCGGTTTCGGGCTGGTCGGCGACCAGCGCCACCGTTCCCCGGCCGTCGAAACCGGTGCCCTGTTCCGACAGGCCCCAGGTTGACTGCCCCCAGGCTGACTGGCCCCAGGTTGACTGATCCTGCAACGAATGCACCGGCATTCCCCAGGCCGAAGCGACAAACCCCTCTTCGCCCCGCGCCCGCAGAAGGTTGCGCACCCGCGCCAGCAGCACCTGATCGCAAAGCGGCTTTGTCATCACGTCGTCGGCCCCGGCCGAAAGGCCCTTCAGCCGGTCTTCGGGGTCGCGGCTCGCCGTAAGCGCGATCACCGGAATATGCCGGGTCGCCGGATCGGCGCGCAGGTCGCGCAGCACATCGGTTCCCGGCATGTCGGGCAGAACCAGGTCCAGCAGGATCAGATCGGGATGTTCTGTCCTGGCCATCGCAAGGCAGCCCTGCCCATCGGCCGCCAGAAGCGGCTCGTAATGCGCATCGCCCAGCTTGACCTTGTAGATGATGCGGTTCGTCGCCACGTCATCCGCGATGAGTATACGTCCATGCATCCTGTCACGCCATGTGCTGCACGAGTTACAAACCGCCCCCTGAAATGTCGCCGGGTGCCGTCTGTGTCAGAGTGAGGCCGAGAAAGTTAACAAATCCTTTCGGTTTTACCTTGTATGCTAACGTTTGCGTTAGGACTCTGACAGCAATCTGGCGATAACAGGCGGAAACGCGGGGATAACATGAAAAACAGGCAGGATTCCGCCGAAAGCCTGGCCTTGCAGGCCCTGGGCTGGCTGGCCGGGCAGGATGAGGTCTTTAACACTTTTCTGGCCCAGGCGGGTTCGGATGCCGCAGAACTCCGGGCCCGCGCGACCGAGCCGGAGGTTCTGGGATCGGTGCTGGATTTCCTCTTGTCGGACGAAGCGCTGCTGATGCGGTTCTGCGCCGAGGCCGGGTTGCAGCCCGACGCGCCGATGCGGGCGCGGGGGCTGTTGCCGGGCGGGGATGTGCCGCACTGGACCTGATGGACATTTGCCGCGCGCCGGGCGATGACTGGCGGGTCTGGGCGCAAGGGGGTGGGCATGATCCGGGGCATCGTCTTTGACAAGGACGGCACGCTGTTCGATTTCCGCGCCAGCTGGGGGCTGTGGGCCAAAGGCTTCATTGCCGGCCTTGCGCGCGACGACGGCCACGCCCGGCGGCTGGCCGATGCCATCGGCTATCTGCCCGAAACCAACGGCTTTGCCCCCGACAGCCCGGTGATCGCGGCGACGGCGGTGGATATTGCGGCGGCGCTCTTGCCGCATGTCGAGGGATACACCCAGGACAGCCTGACCGAGGCGATCGACACGGCGGCGGCCGGGGTGCCGATGTCCGAGGCGGTGCCGCTGGTGCCGCTGTTCACCGCCCTGCGCGGGCGGGGGCTGAAGCTGGGGATCGCCACCAATGACAGCGAAGTGCCCGCGCGGGCACATCTGGAGCGGCACGGCCTGACCGGGCTGGTCGATTTCATCGCAGGCTGGGATTCGGGCCATGGGGCAAAGCCCGCGCCCGGCATGTGTCTGGCCTTTGCGGCCACGACCGGACTGGATCCGGCGCAGGTGCTGATGGTCGGCGACAGCCTGCATGATCTGGACGCAGGCCGCGCGGCGGGGATGCGGCCGGTGGCGGTGCTGACCGGCATCGCGCGCGAAGGCGACCTTGCCCCGCATGCCGAGGTGGTGCTGCCCGATATCGGGGCGCTTCCGGCCTGGCTGGATGACCAATCGGCCTGAGATTCCGGGGCTTCTGACAAAAACGACATTATCTGTCGCGCGTGTGTTTCGCATTCCTCTGCGCCTTCGTCATCTTGGGCGAAAGGAACGGAGTGACGCCGATGAGCGAAGAGCAACGCAGCAGCCGCAAGCGTGCAGGCGGACGGGCCGGGATGAAGACCCGCGCCGGAACCGCCGCCATCGACCAGATGCCCTGGCGCATCCCGGTCAACCCCGACCGCCCGACCGAGCCGCTGGACGCCGATGGCGTGCAGCGCATCCACAAGGGCGCGATGCGCATCCTGTCGGACATCGGCATCGAATTCCTGAACCCCGAGGCGGTGGAGCATCTGCGCCGGGCCGGGTGCATCGTCACCGGCACCAATGTCAAGATGGACGAGGATTTCGTGATGGAGATGGTGCGCCGCGCGCCGTCGCAATTCACCATCACGCCGCGCAACCCTGCCCGCGAGATCGTGCTGGGCGGCAAGCACATGGTCTTCGTCAACGTCTCAAGCCCGCCAAACGCCTGGGACATGGAGCGCGGCAAGCGCACCGGCGATTTCGAGACCTTCAAGGAATTCATCAAGCTGACGCAGTATTTCAACTGCATCCATGTCGCGGGCGGCTATCCGGTGGAGCCGGTGGACATCCATCCTTCGGTCCGGCATCTGGATTGCCTTTATGAAAAGCTGGTGCTGACCGACAAGGTCTGCCACGCCTATTCTCTGGGCACCGAGCGGGTCGAGGATGTGATGGAGATGGTCCGCATCGCGGGCGGACTGTCGGAAGAGGAATTCCGGGCGAAGCCGCGGATGTACACCAACATCAACTCGGTCAGCCCCCTGAAACATGACTGGCCGATGCTGGACGGCGCGATGCGGCTGGCGAAACGCGGACAGCCGGTGGTGGTGACGCCCTTCACGCTGGCCGGGGCTATGGCACCGGTGACGATGTCGGGCGCGGTCACGCTGTCGATTGCCGAGGCTTTGGCGGCGGTGGCCCTGCTGCAATACATCGCGCCGGGCTGCCCGGTGGCGATCGGCACCTTCACCTCGAATGTCGACATGAAATCGGGGGCGCCTGCCTTCGGCACGCCGGAATACATGCGCGCGACGCAGATGACCGGGCAGCTGGTGCGGTTCTACGGCGTGCCGATGCGCGCAAGCGGGGTCTGCGCGGCCAACGTGCCGGACGGGCAGTCGATGTGGGAAACCTCGAACAGCCTGTGGTCGGCGGTGATGTCGGGGACCAACCTCGTCTATCACGCGGCGGGCTGGCTGGAGGGCGGGCTGATCGCATCGCCTGAGAAATTCGTCATGGATTGCGAAGTGTTGCAGATGATCCAGCGTTATTTCGAAGAGGCGACCTTTGCCACCGCCGAAGAGGATATCGCCATCGACGCCATCCGCGAGGTGGGGCCGAACGGGCATTATTTCGGCGTGCAGCACACCCAGGACCGCTATCAGACCGCCTTCTACCAGCCCTTCGCGAGCGACTGGCGCAATTATGAGGCGTGGAATCTGGATGGCGCGGTCTGGACGCAGGAACGTGCGCACAGGATCTACAAGCAGATCATCGCCGACTTCGAGCCGCCCGAGATGAACGGCGACCATCAGGAGGAACTGCGCCGCTTCGTGGCCCGACGCAAGCAGGAAGGCGGCGCGCCGACCGATTTTTGATCGTCCGGCCTGTTGCGCGGCCCCATCGCGCGGACCGGGCCCGGCAGGGTCTTGTTAACGATTGATCGCTAGCCTTGCCCCAGCCTTGGGGGATTCGCCGCATGTTCGGCCTGTTGTTGCGCTCGATCCAGTCCTATCTGCGCGATACTTTCGGCGCGGCGGTCTGGTCGCGCATCCTGCGTGCCACCGGCCAGCCGCCCGAAGGGTTCGAACCGATGCTGCCCTATGACCTGCCTGTGCTGGAACATCTGTTGCAGGTCTGTTCGGCCGAACTGCACCGCCCGGTCGAAACCATGCTGGAAGATGTCGGCACCTTTCTGGTGGCCGATCCGGGGCATCGGGCGCTGCGCCGCCTGTTGCGCTTTGGCGGTGCGAATTTCACCGATTTCCTGCATTCGCTGGAGGAATTGCCGGATCGCGCCCGGCTGGCGCTGCCGGAACTGGACCTGCCGCAGATCCGGCTGATGGAAATCGCGCCGGGCACCTACAAGCTGTTGATCGGCTGCCGCATTCAGGCGCTGTTCCCGATGCTTCTGGGCGCATTGCGGGCGATGGCGGATGATTACGGCGCACTTGTGCTGATCGACGCCGAACCCGCACCGGGTGGCGGCGGAACGGCGGCCGACAGCATGGGCGGTGGTGTGCTGACCGTGCAGCTTCTGATGGCCGAACACGGCAGCGGCCGCCGCTTCGATCTGGCGCAGGCAGGGGCACGGCATGGCAGGTGACGCAAGGCCGATCCTGCCCGCAGCACCGGGGGCGGTGCTGGACTGGCTGATGCCGATGCATCTGGTGCTGGATGCCGAGGGCCGGGTGACGGGGCGCGGCCCGACGGTGGGCCGCCTGTTCGACGGCAGGCCGATCCTGGGCGAAAGCCTGATGGATCTTTTTGATCTGCGCAGCCCGCGCAGCCTCGATTCGGCCATGGATTTCGCCGGTATCGCCGGGCAATCGCTGCGGCTGGTGCCGCGCGGGGGTGTCGCCGGGCAGTTGCGGCTGCGCGGCGTTCTGCTGCCCTGTCCCGGCCCGGATGGGGCGGTGGGCTGGATTGTCAACCTGTCGTTCGGGATCGACCTGCCGCGCGCCGTCACGCTGCTGAACCTGACCGATGCCGATTTCGCCGTCACCGATCTGGCGATGGAAATGCTGTATCTGGTCGAGGCCAATGTGGCCGTGACGGTGGAACTGCGGGCGCTGGCGCAGCGGCTGGACGGGGCCCGCCGCCAGGCGCGGGAAGAGGCCGAGACCGATCCGCTGACCGGGCTGCGCAACCGCCGCGCCTGCGATTCCATTCTGGCGCGGCTTTGCCGGGCGGGCGAAGGCTTTGCCCTGCTGCATATGGATCTGGATTTCTTCAAGGCGGTGAACGACACGCTTGGCCATGCGGCGGGCGATCATGTGCTGGCGCATGTCGCCGGGGTGATGAAAGCCGCAAGCCGGGCAGGCGATTGTCTGGCGCGGGTCGGCGGCGATGAATTCGTCATGATCCTGCCTGGCGCGATGGAGGCCGGGACGGTCCGCGAGATCGCGGAACGTATGATCGGCAAACTGACGCAGCCGATCGCCTGGAATGACCGGATGTGCCGGATTTCGGCCAGCGTGGGCTTTGTGCTGGTGGCGGCAGGGGGTGGGGCGGTGCCCGATCAACTGCTGGCCGAGGCCGATGCCGCGCTTTACGCCGCCAAGAAGGCCGGGCGGGGGCGGGTGGTGCAGGCCCGGCCACCGCAGGACGCCGGCTGAGCAGCCCGGCAAAGCGGGTGATTGAGCGGAGGGACCGACGATCTTTCTGCGAAAGATCGTGACAGGCCGGACGGCTGCCATGGGGCGCGATTTTTCGTCGAAAAATCGGGCGCGGTGGAAAGCGCGCGCCCGCCTGCCGGGCGGGATGGCACCCTGATGCAGGCAGGCGCGCGGGGGCCCCCGGCCGGGAGGTCAGGCCGAAGCGGTCGTATAGGCGGTCAGCGTGGCCCTGGTGCCCCTGTCCCACAGCAGGGACAGCCAGCGCGAGAAGGCGGCGGTGAAGCGGGGATCGGCGGCGACCTCGCCATAGATGGTGGTCAGCCCGCCGAGCCAGGCCTGCGGATCGGATTTCGCCGCAACGGCAAGCGGTTGCAGCCGGTCCCAGTTCGGGTCGTTCGGCGGGATGACGGTGCCGTCATCCTCGGTCCCGGCGCAGTAACGGCACCAGAGCGCGGAGACGAGGGCAAGCCCGTCGATACGGTCTCCGGCCGCAAGGGCATCGCGGATCGATGGCACGATGAATTTCGGCTGGCGGTTCGATCCGTCCAGGCAGAGCCGGCGCTCGGTATCCGCAATCTCGGGGTTCGAGAACCGCTGCACGATCAGCCGGTAATAGTCGGGGATCACGGTGTCGGGGACGGCGGGGACGTAGGGGATGATCTCTTCGGTCTCGACCTTGTTCAGGAAGGCCAGGATCAGCGGATGCGCCATGGCCTGATGGACATATTCGATGCCCATCAGCCCGCCCGGATAGGCGATGGTGGCATGGCCGCCGTTCAGGATGCGGATCTTCATCATCTCGAAGGCATGGACATGGGGCGTGAAGGTGACGCCGACCTGTTCCAGGGCTGGGCGGCCTTGCGGAAAGTTGTCCTCGACCACCCATTGCCGGAACGGCTCGCAGGTCACGGGCACCGGGTCATCGGCCAGGCCGAATTCGGCGGCAAGGGCGCGTTCGCGGGGGCCGGTGGCGGGGGTGATGCGGTCGACCATGCCGTTCGGAAAGGCGACATTGGCCGCGATCCAGTCGGCCAGCACCGGATCGGACAGGCGGGCAAGGCCGGTGACGGCGGCTTGGGTGACATGACCGTTGCCGGGCAGGTTGTCGCAGGACATCACGGTAAAGGGCGGAATACCGGCGGCGCGGCGGGCCTTCAGCGCGGCGATGATGGCACCGAAGGCGGTGCGGTGCGGGTTCGGGGCATCGGCCACGATGGCCGGGTCTGCCGGGTCGAACATGCCGGTGGCGGGGTTGATGAAGTAGCCGCCCTCGGTCACGGTCAGCGAGACGATGCGGATTTCCGGCCGCGACATGGCGGCGATCAGGGCAGCATTGTCGTCCTGAACCGGCAGGAAATCCACCATCGCGCCGACGCGGCGGGCGCGTTTGCCGGTGGGGTCCAGCTCGATGATGGTGGAGAGGCAGTCCTGCCCCAGCATGGCATCGCGCATGGCGGCATCGGGCGCGCGGACCCCGGCCCCGAGGATGGCCCAGTCATGCCCCAGCCCGAGGTTGAACAGGTCGTCCAGATAGACGGCCATATGCGCGCGGTGGAAATTGCCAAGGCCGATATGGACGATGCCGGGTGTCAGCTTCGAGCGGTCGTAAAACGGAAGAGCAACAGTCATCTCAGGCCATCCAGTTGCCGCCGTCCACGCCGAAGCATTGGGCGACGATGTATTTCGCTTCGGGCGTGGCGAGGAAGATCGCCATGCCGGTCAGGTCTTCGCCGGTGCCCATGCGCCCGAAGGGGACGGCGGCACCGACTTCGCGTTTCTTCTGGCCGGGGGCTTTGCCTTCGTATCTGGCAAAGAAGGCATCGACCCCGTCCCAATGTTCGCCATCGACCACGCCGGGGGCGATGGCGTTGACGTTGATGCCATGGGCGATCAGATTCAGGCCCGCCGATTGGGTCAGGCTGATGACGGCGGCCTTGGTGGCGCAATAGGTGGCCACAAGGGATTCGCCGCGGCGTCCGGCCTGGCTGGCCATGTTGATGATGGTGCCTGCCCCGCGCGGGATCATGTGGCGGGCGGCGGCCTGCATGCAGAAGAGGGTGCCCGCGACGTTGACGGCAAAGAGTTTGTCGTAATCGGCGCGGGTGATCTCGACGATGGGGGCGGCGGTGAAGAGGGCCGCGTTGTTGATCAGGATGTCGAGCTGGCCCATGCGGGCGATGGCATCGGCAAAGGCGGTGTCGATGCTGTCCTGCCGGGTCACGTCCAGTTCGATGGCATGGGCCTGCGGGCCGATGCTGTCGGCGGCCTTTTGGGCCGCCGCAAGGTTGATGTCGGCAATCGCCACCTGCGCGCCTTCGGCCGCATAGGCGCGGGCGATGGTCAGGCCGATGCCGCGGGCGGCACCGGTGATGAGGGCGGTCTTGCCGGACAGTCTCATGACAGGGCCAGCCCCTTGTCGTCGAAGCGGTGGATCTTGCCGGCCGGGGCCAGCTTGATCCGGTCGCCGTGGTGGACGTCCAACTCTCCCGTGCCGCGCACGTTGATCACGCCGATCCCGTCGACATCGACCTTGATGAAGCTGTCAGAGCCGAGATGTTCCGACAGGCCCACGGTGCCTTGCCACGGCCCATCGCCGACGGTGATGTGTTCGGGGCGGATGCCTATGGTGTGGGCGTTGTGCTTGGCGGCCTCGGGCCCTTCGATGAAGTTCATCTTGGGGCTGCCGATGAAGCCCGCGACGAATTTGTTGCGCGGGTTGCGGTAAAGCTCCAGCGGGCTGCCGACCTGTTCGATGCGGCCTGCGTTCAGCACGACGATCTTGTCGGCCATGGTCATCGCCTCGACCTGATCATGGGTCACATAGATCATCGTCGTTTTCAGGGACTGGTGCAGTTCGCTGATTTCCTGCCGCATGCCCACCCGCAGCGCGGCATCCAGGTTCGACAGCGGTTCGTCAAACAGGAAGGCCGCCGGTTCGCGCACGATGGCGCGGCCGATGGCGACGCGCTGGCGCTGTCCGCCCGACAGCTGGCCGGGGCGGCGGTCAAGATAGCTGTCGAGATTGAGGACCGAGGCGGCGCGGGCAACCCGCTTGTCCTGTTCGTCCTGCGACATGCCCGCCATCTTCAGCGGGAAGGCGATGTTCTTCCTGACCGTCATATGCGGATAAAGCGCATAGCTTTGGAACACCATGGCAAGGCCGCGCTTGGCGGGCGGCAGGTTGGTGGCATCCTTGCCGTCGATGGCGATGGTGCCTGCGCTGGTATCCTCCAGCCCCGCGATCAGCCGCAGCAGGGTGGATTTGCCGCAGCCCGAGGGGCCGACGAAGACGACGAATTCGCCATCGTTGATGTCAAGGTCAACGCCCGGAATGACATGCACGTCGCCAAAGGACTTGCGAACCTGCTTGAGAGTGATCTGTCCCATTGTTACCTCACTTCACCGCGCCGAAGGTCAGGCCGCGGACGAGTTGTTTCTGGCTGAACCAGCCAAGGATCAGGATCGGCATGATGGCCATGGCCGAGGCCGCCGAGAGTTTCGCGTAGAACAGCCCCTGCGGCGCCGAGAAGCTGGCGATGAAGGCCGACAGGGGGGCCGCATTGGTGGTGGTCAGGGTGATGGTCCAGAACGCTTCGTTCCATGCCAGGATGATGTTCAGAAGCATGGTCGAGGCGATGCCGGGCACGGCCATCGGCGTCAGGACATAGACGATCTCGTTCCAGAGGCTTGCGCCGTCCATCCGGGCCGCTTCAAGGATCTCGCCGGGGATTTCCTTGAAGTAGGTGTAAAGCATCCAGATGATGATCGGCAGGTTCATCAGCATCAGCACCAGAACAAGGCCGGTGCGGGTGTCCATCAGCCCGGTCCACAGGAACAAGAGATAGATCGGGATCATCACGGCGACGGCGGGCATCATCTTGGTCGACAGCATCCACATCAGCAGATCCTTGGTCCGCTTGCCGGGCACGAAGGCCATGGCCCAGGCGGAAGGGATGGCGATGGCCAGACCCAGAAGCGTGGAGCCGACGGCGATGATCACCGAATTCAGGAAGAACCGCGGATAGGAGGAGCGCGACCAGACCTCGGCATAGTTTTCGGTCGTCCAGTCCGCGGTGAAGAGTTGCGGCGGCACGGCGACGGCAGAAGCCTCGGTCTTGAAGCTGGTCAGGATCATCCACAGCACGGGGAAGAAGATCAGCAGGGCAACGAACCAGGCGGCGATGGTGGTGATCGCCTTGCGCTGCGGGGTGACTGTTCGGGCCATTCGGTGTTTCCTTCCGGCTCAGGCGTCAAGGTTGCGGCCAAGGCGGCGCATCAGGAAATAGGCGACGATATTGGCCAGCACGACGGCGATGATGCCCCCGGCGGCGGCGCGGCCGATGTCCTTGGCGACGATGGCCTGCTTGAAGATCATGTAGGGAAGGGTCGTGCTGGCCGATCCGGGCCCGCCTTGGGTGGTGGTGTAGATCTCGCCGAAGATCCCCAGAAGGAAGATGGTCTCGATCAGGATGACCACGGTGATGGCGCGGGTCAGGTGCGGCAGGATGATGTAGCGGAACCGCGAGAAGGCCGAGGCGCCGTCCATCTCGGCCGCCTCAAGCTGTTCCGATGACAAAGATTGCAGCGCGGTCAGCAGGATCAGCGTGGCGAAGGGCAGCCATTCCCAGGCGACGATTCCTATGACCGATGGCATGGGATATTGTTCAAGGAACAGGATGGGTTGCGCGCCGAAGGCATTGGCGGCGGCGGCGAACAGCCCGTTCTGCGGATGCATGAACAGGTTTTCCCAGATCGAGGCGGCCACCGGCGGCATCACGAAGAAGGGGGCGATCACCAGGATGCGCAGCACGCCCTGGCCCTTGACCGGCTGGTCGATCAGCAGCGCGATCAGCGTGCCCAGGATGACGGTGATGACCAGCACGCCGCCGACAAGGGCCAGCGTGTTGAACAGCGCCAGCCAGAAATCGGGGGCGTTGAAGAACCAGCTGTAGTTGCGGAACCCCGTCCAGCCCGTGCGATCCGGGGACAGCAGCCGGTAGAGACGGAACGAGAAATACAGCGTCATGGCCAGCGGGATGGCCATCCACACGAAGAGGACAAGGACCGAAGGGGCCGCCATCAGCCGTGCGGCAAGACGGGTGGACTGGGTTGACATCGGGCGGGTCTCCGGGATCGGGGCCGGGCGCGGTGCCGCGCGGGCCGAGGTCGGGCCGGGGGAAAGGACGGGTCGGGGAAAGGGCGGGGCAGTGGCTGTGCCGAAAGGTGCAGGGCCGGCCGAAAGGGCCGGCCCCGTCGGGAGTTACTGGATGTAGCCTGCGGCTTCCATCTCGTCCGTCACGGCGGCCTGGGCTTCGGCCAGCGCCTCATCCGCGGTCTTGGTCCCGGCAAGGGCGGCCGAGAAGATCTCGCCCACCGTCGTGCCAAGGCCCGCGAATTCCGGGATGGCCACGAACTGCACGCCGACGTAAGGCACCGGCTTCACGGTCGGGTTGGTCGGGTCGGCCGAGTTGATGCTGTCCAGTGTCATCTTGGCGAAGGGCACCGTCTGGTATTCCGGGTTCTCATACAGCGAGGTGCGGGTGCCGGGGGGAACGTTGGCCCAGCCTTCCTTGGATGCCACAAGGGCCAGATAGTCCTTGTTGGTCGCCCAGTTGATGAAGGTCTTGGCGGCATCCTGCTTCTGGCTGGAGGCGGGGATCGCCAGCGACCAGGCCCAGAGCCAGTTGCCGCGCTTGCCCAGGCCATTGTCGGGGGCCAGCGCGAAGCCGACCTTGTCGGCCACGGTGCTGTCCTTGCCGGTCACGAAGCTGGCGGCGACGGTGGCGTCGATCCACATGCCGCATTTGCCCTGATTGAACAGCGTCAGGTTTTCGTTGAAGCCGTTGTTCGACGCGCCGGGCGGGCCGTATTTCGTCATCAGGTTCAGGTAGAAGTCGAGCGTCGCCTTCCATTCCGGCTGGTCGAACTGGGCCACCCAGTTTTCATCGAACCAGCGCGCGCCGAAGCTGTTGGACATGGCGGTCAGGAAGGCCATGTTCTCGCCCCAGCCGGCCTTGCCACGCAGGCAGACGCCGTAGATCCCGGCGGCAGAGTCGGTCATCGCGGCGGCGGCGGTTTCGATATCGGCCCAGGTCGGGGCTTCGGGCATGGTCAGCCCGGCCTTTTCCATCAGGTCGGTGCGATACATCACCATCGAGCTTTCGCCATAGAAGGGCGAGGCCAGGAGGTTGCCGTCGACGGTCAGACCGCCGCGGATGGCGGGCAGGATGTCGTCGGCGTCGAAATCGGCGGGCAGGTCGTTCAGGCTGACCAGCCAGCCCTGCTTGCCCCAGATCGGAACTTCATAGGTGCCGATGGTCATCACGTCATACTGCCCGCCGCCGGTGGCGATGTCGGTGGTGACGTTCTGGCGCAGGACGTTCTCTTCCAGCGTGACCCATTCGACCTTGATGTCGGGGTGCTTGGCATAAAAGTCGTCCATCAGGCCCTGCATGCGGACCATGTCGCCATTGTTCACGGTGGCGACGGTGATGGTGGTTTCGGCCATGGCGGCGGTGCCAAAGGCACAGATGGCCGTCGCGCCCAAAAGCGCGCGAAGCGAAAAGGTCATTGATGTTCCTCCCTCAGAGCGAATGAGCAAATCATCGCTATGTGAGTAAATGCTCACAAGGGGATGTGAGTCGTCAAGCCCCCTCTTCCGCTGCAGATGCAGCATTCAGGGGCGCGAGAGCAGGGCGGAAGCGGTGGGCTCGTCCGTCACCAAGCCGTTGATGATGCGGGATTTCAGCGCGCCATGTATGGCGGAGACCTTGGATGCGCCCGCAGCAATGCCGATCGAGGGGCGATCAAGGCCGGGGGCGACGCGCACCCCGCCGGTGCGGCGGTTGGTGCCGACATCAAGGTAATTGCCCTGCGAATCGAAGACCCAGCCCGCCACTTCGCCAGTGGCCCCGGCGGCCTGCATCTCGTCCAGTTCGGCGCGGGTGACGAAGCCGTCCTTCAACAGCGGCGCGTCATCCGACATCTGGCCGACACCGACAAAGACCACATCGGCATTGCGCGCCAGATCGGCGACACGGGCGACGGGGGGCAGGGCGTGAAAGGCGGCGCGCTCTTCGGGCGTGGGGCTGATCACCGGGACCGGCATCGGGAAATGCGGGGCCTGCACCTTGTCGGCCAGCCGCATCACGACATCGAAGAAACTGGCCGAACCATCGGGGGCGATATTGCCGATCAGGCTGACCAGCCGGTGCCGCGGCGCGTCCAGCGTGTCCATGGCATCGACCATGCCGCGCAGCGCCCGGCCGGTGCCAAGGGCGATGGTCAGCGGCTGGCCCATGCCGAGAAATCGCTCCAGCTCCTCGGCGGCGGCGGGGGCGATGGCGCGGACCGGATCGGCACCGGGGCCCAGAGAGGGCATCACCCTGGCGCGTTGCAGGGAAAAGCGATGCTTCAGCGCGGTTTCCAGATCAAGGCAGGCGCTGATCCGGTGATGCAGCCGGACATGGATCAGCCCTTCGGCCATCGCCCGCGACACCAGCCGCTGCGCCCGCTGGCGGCTGATGCCCAGTTCGGCGGCGATCTGGTCCTGCGTCAGCCCGCCGACATAGGACAGCCAGCCCGCGCGGGCGGCTTCGTCCTGTGGCGTGGGGTCGGTGTCGCGGATCATGCGGGTCTCTGCCATTCGGGCGCAATCTGGAAGAACTCGGCGAAGGATGCAAATCTTTGCTGCGGCATCGCTTCGGGCGGTTCGGGGGGCAGATCGGCGGGCATGTGGCTGCCGCCGGTAAAGCGCCAGGCCGCCATCCCGGCGGCGCGGGCGGCCTGAAGGCCGGTCAGGCTGTCCTCGATCACCAGCGTTGCGGCGGGGGCGGCACCCATCCGGGCGGCGGCATGCAGGAAAAGATCGGGGGCAGGCTTGCCGCGCGCCACTTCGGAGGCGGTGAAGACGCGGCCCTGCACCATCGGCCAGAGACCGACCAGCGACAGCGACATCTCCACCCGCCGGGGCGAGGACGAGGTGGCGACGCACCAGCGCGGGGCAAGCCGTTCCAGCACCCCGCGCACATGCGGGATGATGGTCAGGCCGACCCGGAACCCGTCCAGCAACCGCTCCCGATACTCTTCTTCAAAGCCCGCCGGCAGGTTCAGCCCGAAATCCTGCCGGATGGTCTGCATGACGACGGGATAGCTGCGGCCAAGAAAATGGCGGGAGACGTAGGCCAGGTCGATATGAACGCCCAGATCGGACAGGGCGGCGATCAGCATCCGGGCCGAGATGATCTCGGAATCGATCAGCACGCCATCGCAGTCGAAGATGATCAGATCGGGGGTCCGCATGGGGGCGAGGCTGGGGCGGGGCGGGGGGCGGGTCAAGCCCCAAGGCGGAAGGCATCCCGGAATTTTCTGAAAATTCCGGGCCGGGCCTGGGCAGGCCCCGCCCCGATTTCCGGCCGGAAATCGGGGTCCGCTCAGCCGCCGATCCGCTTGCCCATGATGGCGATGGCCTGCTGATAGACCTTGGCCGCGTTCCATTCCTTGATCACGGCAAAGTTCGGCTCGCCTTCCTGATAGCCCTTGCCGGGCTTCCAGCCCTTCTGCCGCAGGAAGTTGGCGGTCGAGGCCAGCGCATCGGCCTGATTGGTGAAATCCACCTTGCCGTCACCATTGCCGTCGACGCCATATTTCAGCGCATTGCCCGGCAGGAACTGGGTATGGCCCAGCTCACCATGTTTGGCACCGATCGTCTTTGACGAAATCGAACCTTGGTCCACCAGTTTCAGCGCGCCAAGCAGGTGCGGCTTGAAGAAATCGGACCTGCGGCAATCATAGGTCAGGGTGGCGATGGCCGAGACGACATTGGTGTCGCCCATGAAACCGCCGAAGGATGTTTCCATGCCGTGAATGGCGATGATCACGCCCGCAGGAACCCCGTAGGCCGCCTCAAGGCTGTCATAGAACGCCTTGTTCTTCTTCAGCCGCGACCGGCCCTGCGAGACGATGGTATCGGCCCCGCGGACGGAGAGGAATTTCTCGAGACTGTACTTGAAACTTTTCTGGTTGCGGTCGGCGCTGATGGTGGCCTTGGAATAGGAGGTGGCCATCAGCGCGTCGATGCCGCGCTTGCCCACACCGGCGGCGCGGGCCTCTTCGGCCATCACCGGCTTCCAGGCCTCGTATTGCCCGCCGGTGTCGGAACAGGGGGCCGCCAAGGCGGGCAGCGACAATGACAGGAAGAGGCCGGAGAGGAGGAGTTTGCGCAGCACTTTGGACACCTTGAAACGGAAGCTGCCGCCAGAATAGAGCGGGATCGGGCGAGTTCAAGCCTTTGCCGCAGCGGGTGGGGATTTCCGGGGCCCGCAGCAAAACCATCGCTCCGCGTGGCGTTTCGGTGTAGGATGGCGGCATTGATTCAGGATTTGATGCCATGATTGCACAGCAGAAGACCGTGGATGGGGTGGTGATCGGGATGATCCTGGGGTTCCGGGATGCGGCGCCCCTGGTGGTTTTTCCCGGCAACCCGCAGGATGCGGCCATTCCCGCCCGCAGCCTGACGCGGCTGGAGGCGGGGGATGTGGGTTCTGAAGTGGCGCTGTTGTTCGAGGATGGCGACCGCGCCCGGCCGCTGATCATGGGCAAGCTGGTGGAACCGGCGCGCGACGATGCCGCCCCGCGCGTTGTGGCCGATGGCGAGATGGTGCGGCTGACCGCGAAAGAGCGGATCGAGCTGCGGGTGGGCAAGGCCTCGGTCATCCTGGAGGCGGACGGCCGCATCACCATCCGCGGCACCGATCTGGTCAGCCATGCCTCGCGGTCCAACCGCATCCGGGGCGGTTCGGTCAACCTGAACTGATCCCGTGCTGGTATCCGGCAACATGGCCCCCGTCCTGCCCCATATCCTGCGCGCCCATGCCGAACAGGCGGCCTTTCTGTGGACGGTCTATGACAAGGCGCTGCTGCATCCCGAGGACGACCCCGACATCGACCTTGCCGATCTGGTGGAACGGCTGGAGGCGCATCTTGACGGGTTGCGCATCGCCGGGGCCGAGGGGATGAAGGTGGCCGAAGCGCTGTTCGCGGAATATCCCGAGGCGGGGGAATTGTTCGTGGTGCGGATGCTGTCGGCCGGATCGGTGATCGCGGTGGCGGGGCTGGATCTGGACCGGGTCCGCGCCTATCTGGACGCGAACCTTCCGCCGGGCTGAGGCCGGGTCAGGCCCCCTCTGGCCAGATGCCGCGCCGCACATCGTCGATGTCGACCAGTTTCCAGCCGCCATCCCCCTCTGCCAGGCGGAAGATGCCGCCGGCGTCGATCGCCCAGAGCGCCCGCCCGACGGTCGAGAGCGAGATCAGCGTGTAAGGGTTGCGCGGGCAGCCGGTATCGACCGGATCAAGCAGGTCGCCATCGCGCAGATAAAGGTTTTCGACGCTGGAAGACGGATATTCCGCAACGCCGATATAGCGCCGACCGCCATGCAGGGCGGTGCGGTGCAGCGCGCGCAGAGTGTCGGCAAAGATCACCTCGAATCCCTGATCGAAATCGCCAAGATAGATTTCCCCCATCGGGCTGTCGGATGACAGGGAAAGCTGTGCGCCTTCGGTCCGCCCGGTCATCAGCCTGGGTTCGGTCTCGATGCTCTGCCGTTCGATGGTGCGGCCGCGCACCCTGGCCAGCGCGCCAAGGGCACCGCAGAACACATAGGCGTCGCCAACCGGGAAGCCGTGGTAATAGGGCGGATAGGCGCGGGCATAGGCCTTGTTGCGGCGGGATTGTTCGGCTTCGTCATCGGTTTCGGGCGGCGGCGGGGCGGGAGTCTGAAGCGCCTCCCATTCCAGCGCCGGAAGGGCGATGCGCCAGAGGTTCGAATATTCTCCGCCGACATAGACATGGGGGCCTTCGCCGGTCATCGCATAGACGTAGAACGGGCTGGGCGGCGGGGGAACTTCGAATATCTGCTGTTCGGAGCGCTGGATGGCAAAGATCGTGCCGTCGACGATGACCCAGATCAACCCGCGCGCCACATCGTAATGCAGCGATTCGATGTGACCGATGCCTTCGACCGCAAAGCTGTCGATCGACCGGCTTGCGAAATCGACGACATGGACCATCCAGGCATCCTCGTCGGCATCGTCGATGGCAATCGCTTCGGATTCAGAGATGGGCAGGCTGTACATGAGACCCCCTCAGGGCTGGGTTGTGTCAGGCGGACAGTTTCAGCCGATCCAGCCGTTTTGCGATGGATTCGTCGGTTCTTGGTGTTTTCTGCGCCAGATTGACGCCCTTGGCCTTGGCCGGGGCCATCTGTTTTTCGACGCATTCCTTGGCCTTCTTGGCGCATTCGTCGTCAACGCCGCCATGTTCGTAAGTGACGACCTCATCTAGCAACTTGTTGACCGTCTTCTGCGCATTCTCGACGGAAGGCGGCTTCAGCTTGCGGAACTTGTCGTCGAACTGGTGCAGGAAGCCATGGCCGCGCAGGGTGGCCAGGTTCTTGCCGCTTTTGGCGGAATGGGCGAGGCCCTTCGCCTCGATGGCGGCCTTGTTGGCCTTGCCGATGTCGGTTTGCGGATTGGCCTCGCAGGCCGCCGACCCGTTGGCATTGCCGCCGACGCAGATGCAGCAGCCGTCTTCGATGCCGGGCAGCGACGGATCCAGCCGCGAGGTGTCGGGCTTGCCGCTGGCTGCGGCTGCTGCTGCGGCGGCGGTGGCCTCGTCGCGGCTGCCGTTGCGCAGGTATTCATCGGGAATGATATGGTGGGCCTGGCCGCCGCGTTCGGCACATTCGCCCCTTGTGTCCTTGTAGGAACCGACAAGGCAGGTGTCGGTCTTGAACATGTCGGGCGGGCTGGGGGTGCCCGCGATCACCATCGGCGGCGTGTCGCCGGTATTCGATCCGTGGTTCGACGTCGCCATGTCGCCAAAGCGCGCCACGCCCTTGCCTTCAACCTTGACATCCGAAGACCAGGCCTGGGCATAGACCTTGCCGGTGTTCTTTGAGGTGACGACCCCTTTCTTCGGGGCACAGCCGGCCTCGTCGCCGGAACATTTGCTGTAATGGCTCTTGTTTTCCAGGCTGATCGGCTTGCCGCCGATCTTCACCGTGGTACTGCCATCGGTCAGATCGCCGTCCAGGCCGAAATTCGGATAAGGGATCGGCACGCCGGGCGGGGTGGCCGGGGTCTGCGGCGGGGTCATGCAGACATCGGGAAAGGCGGCGATGACCTTGCAGCCCTGATTTTTGGCCGAGATTTCCATTCCGTTGGCAAAGACTGTCATGTCCGATGCACCACCGCTGCGCCGCAGGCCCCATCATCGCCCGAGGCTTCCAATATGATCGGGCCGGGCGGGACATAGCCGCGCACCGCGGCCGTCATCGCCCAGGCCAGCAGGACAGGCCCGGCAGCGGCCCCGATATTGCCAAGGCTGGCGGCCAGCGACCAGATCGGCTGCACGGGCGATCGTTCGCGTTGCAGCCGCAGCATCGCCAGCGCCATCTGCTTGAACCAATAGGCCTCGCCGATCAGATCGCCCATCTTCAGCACAAGATCCGAATGGCGGCATCCGGCCTGAGCCAGCGCCATCTCATGCGCCCTTGTCATGCCTTCGGCGCGCATCGGCAGCGGCTGGCCGTTCTCGCCCTCGGTGTTGTAGATATGGGCCGGTTCGCGCGCGAGGCCGAGGCCCGCCACCCGCAGAGGGCCGGGGGCGGCGGTGCAGAGGATGGCGGCGGCGGCCTCTCCGGGGATGAATCCATTGGCATTGGCCGGGTGCAGAAGGCGGTTCTGGCCAAGGTAATGGGCGATGCTCTGCGCGGTCAGATAGCTGTCGAGCCCGAGGATGACGACCGGGTCTTCCCCTGCTGCGATCAGACGGCGGGCGCGGTCCAGCGCGACAAAGCCCGACGGGCGGCCATGGGCGATGATCTGCAACCGGGGCGGCGTGGTCAGCCCGAGGATATCGGCCAGAAGACCGGCCAGCGCGGTGGGATCGGCAATCGGACGGCCGGGGCGGGTTTCCTCGGCCAGGCACAAGAGGATCGGTGCGCCGTCCAGCGCGGCATGATGCTGGCGGCGCAGATCGGCCAGCGCCCCCGCCGCAAGATGCGCCATGCGTTTCAGCCCGATCCAGTTGCGGGGCAGGGGAACGGCGGCCCCCTTCAGCCATTCGCCATCCGGCCCCATGAAGCGGCTTTCGGCAAAGCCGTCCAGCCGCCCGCGCATGGCGGCACAGGAAGAGGCGGCGTCCAGCCCGACGCATGTCACCATTCCGGCGGCCTGGATGTACAGGCTGCTCATGCGGCGTCTTCCTGTGGCCGGGCGACGGGATCGAGGACGTGATAGACCTTGCCGCGGGCACGGGCGCGGGCCAGTCCGCGCGACGGCGGGCCGATCCAGGCTTCGGAATATTCGGTCAGGTGGCGCAGGATCGGGGCCTCGGCCCGCCAGGTCAGGGTCAGTTGCCGGGCTTCGGTGTCAAGGCAAAGGGTGTCGGGCAGAATCACCTTGTCCAGCGCCACTTCGCGGCCGCGGAAGATGCGGACCGGCAGGGCGGTGTCGGGAAGGCGGAATTCCTCGCGGCCCTGCGGGGTCAGGCCGACGATCACAACCGGCGTGAAGGGCGCGGGGTAGGGGATCTGCTGGTCTTCGGGCGCGCATTGGAAATGCCGTTCGTCGAAATCATCGGGCAGGAAGGGAAAGGTGTTGTCGATCCAGTCCTGATCATAGGTGCCCGCCAGCCGCGCCCGCTGCGGCCAGGACCGGGCGACCGGCCCCAGCGCCACCGGCCGATGCGCCCCGAAGGGCGAGGTGACGGGATCGGCGGGGTCTTCGGTCAGCGGCAGGTCCAGCCCGTCAAGGCGGCTGCCCGATCGGGCGGTGGCATAGCCAAGGCCGACCGGATTGTCGGCAAAGACCGGGGGTTGGCCTGCCCCGACAAGACTGCGGTCGGGGCCGCCGAAGGCGCTGTCATAGCCGAATTCCAGCCGGGTGAAGGGATAGGGTTTCGTTGCTGTCACGGCGGGGCCCAGCGTGCGCCACTGGCGCGGGCCGACCACATCGAACTGTTTCACCCAACTGCCGACCCGCAGCCCGACGCGCACCCGCTCGGCCGGCTGGCCGTTCGGGGCATAGGCGGCCCCTTGCGCGACCACATCGCATTTCGCCTTGCGGAACGAAAAATCGGTTTCCCAGAGCGGGGCGGAATACCCCGGCGCGCCGGTGTATTGATCCGCCATGATCAGCGGGCGCTGCACCCTTGCACGCGGGGCCACCTCTCCCTGCGCGGGAAAGTCGAAGGTGCCCTTGACCACCAGCAGAAGATGCTCGGCCCCCTTTTTGTCCATCGCCATGGTGAACTGCGACAGATAGCGGGTTGAGGTGCGGATCAGCATGGCGCTGCGCCCCCTTACTCGAAACTGTAGGCGAAGCCGTCGGGGGTTCCGGTGACAGTGACCTTGCTCAGCGGGGTGCCTTCCAGCTTGCGGTTCAGCACCTGGCGGCTGAGTTCGGGCAGAAGCGTGTTGGTCAGGATGGCGTCGATCATCCGGCCGCCCGATTCCAGTTCTGTGCAGCGGGCCTTGATCTGGTCCATCACGCCCTCGCCGATCACCAGCTCTGCCTCATGGCCTTTCTCAAGCCGCCGCGCGATGCCGCGCAGCTTGTGGCCGGCGATCGCCTCGATCATCGTATCCGACAGGGGATAATAGGGGATCGAGACGATGCGGCCCAGAAGGGCGGCGGGGAAGGTTTTCAGCATCGGCGCGCGCAGGGCGGCGGTCAGTTCGTCCAGATCGGCCCCGTGGCGGCCGTCGTCGGTCATCGCCATGATCTCTTCGCTGCCGACATTGGTGGTCAGCAGGATCAGGCAGTTCTTGAAGTCGATCCGGCGGCCTTCGCTGTCGTCCATCATCCCCTTGTCGAAGACCTGAAAGAAGATTTCATGCACATCGGGGTGCGCCTTTTCCACCTCGTCCAAGAGGACCACGGAATAGGGGCGGCGGCGGACGGCTTCGGTCAGGATGCCGCCCTTGCCATAGCCGACATAGCCGGGCGGAGCGCCTTTCAGGGTGGAGACGGTATGCGCCTCCTGGAATTCGCTCATGTTGATGGAAATCAGGTTCTGCTCGCCGCCGAACAGGGTTTCGGCCAGGGCCAGCGCGGTTTCGGTCTTGCCGACGCCGGATGGCCCGGCCAGCATGAAGACGCCCACCGGCTTTTCCGGCGCACCAAGCCCGGCAAGGCTGGTCTGGATGCGGCTGGAAATCATCTGCATCGCATGATCCTGCCCGACGACGCGCTGCGCGAGGATGGAGGCGAGCGACAGCGCCTGTTCGGCCTGGCTTGCCAGCATCCGCCCGGCGGGAATGCCGGTCCAGTCCTGCACCACCGATCCCACCGCGATGCGGTCGACCGAGGGCAGGATCAGCGGGCGTTCGCCTTGCAAGGCGCCCAGTTCGGCCTGTTTGGACTTCAGCGTTTCCAGCGTGGCGGCGCGCTCTTCGGCGGTCATATGGGCGGGGGCGGTGCCCTCGTCGGTTGCGTCGCCTGCGGCTTCGCCCTCCTCGGGCATTTCGACCGGATCGGCGGTGTCATCCGCAGTGTCATCCACCGGCAAGCCTTCGGCGCGCAGTTTGGCCCGCAGGTCCAGCACCTCGTCGACCAGCAGTTTCTCGCCCTCCCAGCGGGCCTTTGCGGCGTCGAGTTCGCCGCGCGCGGTGGTCAGTTGCGCCTCGACCTCCGGGCCGCGGTCGCCGGTGTCCATGCCGACCTGCGCCTCGCGCGCGATGATCGCCGCCTCGACCTCCAGCGCCTGCAGGCGGCGTTCGATGTCCTCGATCTCGGCCGGGGTGGCGTGCTGGCTGACGGCGACGCGGGCGCAGACGGTATCGAGCAGGGAAATCGCCTTGTCGGGCAATTGCCGGGCGGGGATGTAGCGGTGCGACAGGCGGACGGCGCTTTGAATCGCCTCGTCCAGGATTTCGACCTTGTGGTGCTTTTCCAGCACGGCGGCCACGCCGCGCACCATGCGGATGGCGGCATCTTCGGACGGTTCCTCGACCTTGACCACCTGGAAGCGGCGGGTCAGGGCGGGGTCTTTCTCGATATGCTCCTTGTATTCGGCCCAGGTCGTCGCGGCGACGGTGCGCAACTCGCCGCGCGCCAGCGCCGGTTTCAGAAGGTTCGCCGCATCGCCGGTGCCTGCGGCCCCGCCCGCCCCGATCAGGGTGTGGGCTTCGTCGATGAACAGGATGATGGGTTTGGGGCTGCCCTGAACCTCGTCGATCACGGCCTTCAGGCGTTTCTCGAATTCGCCCTTCACCGATGCCCCGGCCTGCATCAGCCCGATGTCCAGCATGTGCAGATCGACATTCTGCAACTGCGGCGGCACGTCGCCGCGCGCCAGCCGCAGGGCAAAGCCTTCGACCACCGCCGTCTTGCCCACGCCCGCCTCGCCGGTCAGGATCGGGTTGTTCTGGCGGCGACGCATCAGGATGTCGATGATCTGGCGGATCTCCATGTCGCGGCCGATCACCGGGTCGATCTTGCCCGCGCGGGCGCGGGCAAGACGGTTGGTGGCGTAAAGCGCCAGCGCCGATTTGCCGCCCTGCGGTTTCGCGCCCGCCTCGGGGGCTGTGGCGGCTGCGGCGGACACCGGGGATTCGCTTGATGCCTCAAGCAGGCCCGCAAGTTGCGGTTCCAGCGAGGCCGGGTCGATCTTTTCGAATTCCAGGCTGATCTTCAGCATCAGCCCTTCGAGGATCGGCGTCTTCATCGCCGCCAGCAGCACCCATGCCGAGCGGACCTGATCGTCCTCGCGTTCCATCTTGCCATAGGTCCAGGCTTCGCGGATGGCCAGGAAGATATGGTCGGAAAATTCCTCGACGGCGCTGGCGCCATGGGGCAGCTTGTCCAGACTGCGCTGGATGTCGCCTTCCAGCCGGGCCCCGTCCACCCCGGCCGACTGGCAGAGGATGTCGAAATCGGTGCGTTCGCTGCGCGACAGGGCGTCGATGAAATGCGCCAGTTCGACGTAAGGATTGCCGCGCGACTTGGCCATGCCCGCAGCTTCGGAGAACGCCTTGAGACAGGTCGGATTCAGCTTGCCGACCAATTCCTTGCGTTTGACGGTTTCGGGTGATCCGCGCTGGGCCATCGGGCGCCCTTTCAAAAATCTGGTGTTCAACGAAGGTGCGAAAAAAAGGCAGGAAATCCGCCGAGACTCAGTCTAGTCTGCTTCCAGGCATTTTGCGACTGTTTTGAAGGGGGCATCCGGTTTTCCCTGCCCCGAGAGGTTGAAGACGATGATTGACGCACTTCCCGGCGACATCTTCCACCGGGGCCAGATCCTGAACAACACCTATGAGATCGAGGGTGTTCTGGGCCGGGGAGGCACCGGAGAGGTCTATCGCGCGAAGAACCTGATCTCGGGCCGGGTGGTGGCGATCAAGGCGCTGAACGCGCAGTTTTCCGGGCAGGAAGGCTATATCGAGCTGATGCGCCGCGAAGAGCAGATGCGCGACATCCGCGATGATGCGGTGGTGCGCTATACCGAATGTTCGCGGTCGGACCAGGGGCATGTCTTCCTGGTGATGGATTACATCGCCGGGCCGTCCATCGCCGACGAGATGCTGCGCCGGCGGCTGGAGCCGCGCGAGTTGATGATCATCGCGCATCGTGTGGCCGAGGGGCTGGTGGCGGCGCACAAGCAGGGCATCGTCCACCGCGATCTGTCGCCCGACAATGTGATCCTGCGCGACGGCAGCCCGGAACGGGCGACGATCATCGACTTCGGCATTGCCAAGGACACCGGGGCGGGCGCGCGGACCATCGTCGGCAACGATTTTGCCGGGAAATACGAATATGCGGCGCCCGAGCAGATGGAGGGCAAGGCCGAAGCGCGATCGGATCTTTATGCGCTGGGGGCGATGCTGCTGGCGGCCTGGAAAGGGCAGGTGCCCTTTGCGGGGATGACGCCGGGCGAGATGATCCGCCGGAAGCTGGAAAAGCTGGATACGGCCGGGGTGCCGGAGCCGTTGAAGGCGCTGATCGACTGGCTGACCGAACCGGCGTTGCAGCATCGCGCGCCTTCGGCGGTGGCCGTGGTCGAACAGGTGGGCAAGGTGCTGAAGGGCCCGGCCCCCGACCGAAACAGCCGCAGCGTGCCGCCGACGCGCACGCCGACGCGGTCGGACATGCGCACCACGATGCGCGGCCCGGCGGAACCGAAAAGGCGCCGGGGCGGCTGGGTGCTGGCGCTGGTGCTTCTTATGCTGGCGGGTGGCGGCGGCGGGGCCTGGTACATGGGTCTGCTGGACGGGGCGCAGGCGCGGGTCATGGCCTTTTTTGAAGAGCCTCTTCCGGTCGCCGCGCCCTACACGCTGTCGGCCACCGCAGGCGGCGGGCTGGCGATTGCCAGGCTGAGCGCCCATGCCCCGGACGAGGCGGCGGGGACGGCGATCCGCAGCGGCTTTGCCGCGCTGGCGGGGAAAGAGGCGGCTTCGGATGCGGTCACGCTGGCGCAGGGAATGCCCGCGCCGGGCTGGGCCGGGGGCGCGGCCGAGGTCTTTGCCGCCGCGCAGGGGCTGGAGGGCTGGCGGATCGAGCTGACCGACATGGCGGCCGGGATCAGCGGCATCGCCCCCAGTGCCGATGAAGGCCAGGCGATCCGCGCCAGATTGCAAGGCTGGGCCGAAACCCACGGCTTCACCCTGAAATCCGACATCCGCAACGGCCCCCTGGTGCTGGAGACGCGGGTGGTGCAGGACGTATTGGACGGGCTGGCCAGCTGCGGGCCGCTGCAACAGCTGGACCCGCCGCCCGGCGGCTATGCGCTGGGGGCCACGATCACGGTGACGGGCGACGCGCTGGAGCCCGATCTGGACGATGCGATCACCGGGGCGCTGACCGGGGTGATCGGCGACCGCAGCGTTCAGGTGCAGCTGAACGTGCTGAACCAGCATCTGTGCGCCGTGCGGGGCGAACTGCCGCCCTTGCCGACCAATGCGATCTCGATCTGGATGGGGCAGGGGGCGACCGGCGAGGTCAACCTGACCGGGGTCTACAAGACCGGCGACAATCCGATTGTGGATGTGCTGATTCCGGCCAGCCTGACCGATGGCCAGCTGTGGGTGATGGCGGTGGACAGCGGCGGCAGCGTGTTCAACCTGTTGCCGAATGCGAATTTCGAAGAGACCCGGATCGCAAATCTGGGGGCGGTCGAGGCGGGGACGCGGCGGGTCCGGGTGATCTACAGCCGGGACGAGAAGAAGGTGGACAACCGGCTGCTGGCTATGGTGGTGAACGACACCGACTTTGGCAAAAGCGAGATCATCGCCTTCCTGACCAAGGGCGATCTGTTCGACACCCGTCGCCCCAAGGATGAATCCGTGGGGTCCTTCGTCGACGCGCTGGTCCAGACCCAGGCAGAGCGGCCGGGCAATATCGTGGGCTTCGCCTCGCGGATTCTGGAATCCCGACCTTGACGGGCGGGGGGGCAGGTGTAGGTTGTAAGAATCGTATAGCTCTGCCAGTCTTTGCCTGATTTCGTTACTTTTATATCGGCCTTGTTGAATGGAAATTGCTCCTTTCCTTGCCTCGCTTGACCCTTCGTCTCCGTCGGGGTCGGACCTGCGGAACGACGCGCGGTTCCATGCCATCGAGAACCGCCTTCAGGCCGCCTCGCGGCCCGCGCGGTTGCGGCTGGTGGAACAGGGCGGCACCGGCGCGGTGGAACTGGACTGGTCGGAAATCGCGGCCGAGGCCGAGACGCTGGCGGCCTCGGGGCGCGATCTGCGGCTTCTGATGATCGTCGCCCGGCTCTGGACCAACGAAAACGGCATGGCGGGGGTGGCCGAGGGGTTGAACCTGCTGACCCAGACGGTTGCGCAGCATTGGGATACCCTGCATCCCGCGCTGCGCGAGTCGGCATCGAAGCGCGAGGCGGCGCTGCGGCGGATCAATGCGCTTTACCAGCTGGACAACAATGACGGCGGGGTGCTGGGGGATCTGGAATTCGTCACCCTGCTCAGCCCGCGCGGAATAGGGCCGATCACCGGCGGTGATCTGGCGGCCGCTGCGCTGAACCGGTCGGCCTTTCTGGCCGAGGCCCCGAAGGGCCTGGGCGAGAAGGAACTGGCCGATCTGGTGGGCAGGCACGAGGCCCGGCTGAACCGGGTGACGGCGGCCTGCCGGGCCACGGCGGCCGAGCGCCCCGAGGATATGGCCGCGCTGCAAGAGGCGCTGTCGGCGGCGCGGGCGGGACTTGTTGCGCTGGAAACAGCGCTGGCCCCGCATGTGACGGAAAACGATGTGGCGGTGCGCTTCGATGCACTGGGCAAGTTCCTGGCGCGGATCGAGCAGACGCTTGCCGGCGTGGCGGCCCCGGTCGCCGCGGCTTCCCCCGCCCCTGCACAGGAGGGCCAAGCGATGTCTGCCCCCGTTGCCGCCGCGGCGGCCCCCATGGCCGCCCCGGCCGCGGCTGCCATCCCCGGCCAGATCAACAGCCGCCGCGATGTGGAAAAGGTGCTGGATCTGGTGATCGACTTTTACGAACGCACCGAACCTTCGTCTCCGATCCCCCATCTGGCGCGGCGGATGCGCAAGATGGTGCCGATGAATTTCATGCAGTTGATGGAAGAGATCGCCCCCAGCGGACTGAAAGAATTCAAGAACACCGCCGGGGTTTTTGACGACAAGAACAAATCCGGGAGAGAATGAGCCATGAGCGAGAGCAAGGCGAAAGTCATCGAAAGAAACCGCGCGCCACGGGTCCAGATTGCCTATGACGTGGAACATTACGGCAGCCCGACCACGATCGAGCTTCCCTTCGTGATGGGAGTCATGGCCGATCTTGCCGGATCGTCCGAAACCCGCGAGGCGCAGAAAGCCCCGGCCGACCGCAGTTTTGTCGAGGTGGACGCGGGCCGGTTCAACAAGTTCATGGAGGCGCTTTCGCCACGGGTGAAGGCGCGGGTGAAGAACAAGCTGCCCGGCAAGGAGGGCGAGGAGAAGGACGAAGAGATGTTCGTCGATCTCTCGTTCAAGTCGATGTCGGATTTCACCCCCGACAAGATCGCCGAACAGGTGCCCGCGCTGGCCGAACTCTTGGCGATGCGCAAGCAGCTTGAGGAACTGTTGTCCTACATGGACGGCAAGGTGAATGCCGAGAAGCGCATCGCCCAGCTGTTGCAGAACGAACCCCTGCTGGCCCAGGTGGCCGAGGATGCGATGAAGAACCAGGGAGGCACCGAATAATGGCCGAAACCGAAAAAGCAGGCGCCGCCGGCGCCGCCGAGGCCCAGGCGATTGATCTGGGCGAATTCTCGGACCTTCTGGAAAAGGACTTTCGCGTCAAGGACGACGGATCGGCCAAGCTGAAGCAACTGGTGCAGACCCTGGCGCTTGCGGCGCGGGAAAAGGCGGGCACGGCCACGATTTCAGGCAATGCGGTGAAGTCGATCAAGTCGCTGATCGCAGGCATCGACCAGGTGCTGACGACCCAGATGAACGAAGTGCTGCACGCCCCTGAAGTGCGGCAGATGGAGGGCACCTGGCGGGGCTTGCACTATCTGGTCAACAACACCGAGACCGACAGCAAGCTGAAGATCCGGGTGATGAACATCACCAAGGATCAGCTGGCCGACCAGCTGGAGGATTTCGAAGGCCAGATGTGGGACCAGTCCCCGGCCTTCAAGAAGATGTACTCGGAAGAATATTCGATGTTCGGCGGCGAACCCTACGGCGCCATCATCGGCGCCTATGAGTTCAGCCATCACCCGCGCGACGTGGGCCTTCTGCGCAACATCTCGGGCATCGCGGCTTCGGCCCATGCGCCGTTCATCGCGGCGGCGGCCCCGCAGCTGTTCCGCATGGAAAGCTGGCAGGAACTGCCGAACCCGCAGGACCTGAAGCAGATCACCTCGTCGCCCGATTATGCGTCGTGGCAGTCCTTGCGCGAGTCGGAAGACGCCCGCTATATCGGTCTGGCGATGCCGCGCGTGCTGGCCCGTCTGCCCTATGGTGCCAATACCGTGCCGGTGAAGGGCTTTGCCTTCGAGGAAGAGATCGACGGCAAGCACGACCATTACGTCTGGATGAACGCGGCCTTTGCGATGGGCGTCAACATCAACCGCAGCCACAAAATTTCGGGCTGGGGCACCCAGATCCGCGGCGTGGAATCGGGCGGCACCGTCACCAACCTGCCGGTCCACAGCTTCCCGACCGACGATGGCAGCATTGCGATGAAATGCCCGACTGAAATCGCCATCGACGACCGGCGCGAGGCCGAACTGGCCAAACTGGGGATGATGCCGATCCTGCACCGCAAGAACACCGATGTGGCGGCCTTCATCGGCGCGCATTCGCTGCAAGACGATGAGGCGCGGGCCGGCCGGCTGGTCGACCCGGATGCCCAGGCGAATGAACGGCTGTCGGCGAACCTGCCCTATCTGTTCCCGGTCTGCCGGTTCGCGCATTATCTGAAGGCGATCGCGCGCGACAAGATCGGCACGTTCAAGGAACGCGGCGACATGCAGATCTGGTTGTCCGAATGGATCAACCGCTACGTTCTGGCCAATACCACCATGGCCGATGACAAGGCCAAGGCGAAACGCCCGCTGGCCATGGCCGAGGTGCAGGTGGACAGCGTCGAGGGCCGTCCGGGCTATTACAATGCCCGGTTCTACCTGCGGCCGCACTACCAGCTTGAAGGCATCAACGCGAGCCTGCGGCTTGTGTCGGAGTTGCCTTCGGTGAAGGGTGCCTGACCGGCATCCCCGGCCATGCGGCCCCGAGAGGCGGGGCCGCAGGCGTTGCATTCAAGGCCCTCCGCCCGCAGGCGGGGGGAGTTTTCCAGACCAACCCAGCATTTGAAAGGACAAGACCATGGCTTTTACCGGATATCTGAAGATTGAAGGCATCGACGGCGAATCCAAACGTGCGGATCATGAAGGCGAGATCGACTGCTTCGGCGTCAGCTTCTCGGCCCAGCAGATGTCGTCCTCGTCGGTCGGCTCGGGCCGCACCCGTGGCCGCGCCACCCTGTCGGATTTCACCTTCAACAAATGGTATGACGCCGCTTCGCCCTATCTGGCGCTGGCCTGCGCCAAGGGCAAAAGCTTTGAGGAGATCGTTTTTACCGTCCGCAAGGATTCGGGCGATGCGCATCTGGACTATCTGATCATCACGTTGAAGAACTGCATCATCTCCAGCTACCAGATGACGCAGAACGCGCCCGAGGAAAGCTCGAACGAGCTGATCTCGGAGACCATCGCCATCAGCTACGAGAAACTGACGATCAAATATACCGTCCAGGCCGACGATCACTCGAAGGGCGACGAACACGAGGTCGAATACGATCTGGTGGCCGCCAAGTAAGCCTGACAGGAGGCTGGCTTGGCACAGGGTCCGGCGACGCAGACGGCACGGCGCGAGGCGGTTCAACCCAGCCTCTGGGACCGGCTTGTCGACGATCTGCCGGGCCTGACCAGCGAAACGGATGTTCGGCGCCGGGAAATCGGCGCCGACATCGGGCTGGAACGGCTGGACGGGATGATCGCGGGCGGTGTGCGTGCGGTCGAACAGGCGCAGGACCTGCCCGAAGACAAGCGGCGCGAGATCGTGCAGTTTCTGGGCGCGCTGGCGCGGCGGTCGTTTCTGGAAGAACGCGGCATCGTCGTCACCGCGGACGTGCTGCGCGAGGCGGTGCGCCGCGATCTGGAAGAGCTGTTCGGGATGGAACGGCTGCAGGCGCGGTTTCTCTGGACCGACGGCGAGCGCGGCAATATCGAGGACCCGCAGGATGTGCTGGCCGATTATCCGCATGTCTGCCGGTCGGTGCTGAACTATGGCGTGCCCAGTTTCTCGGGCCGTCGGGCCAAGGATTTCGATCCCGAGGTGCTGAGCCGCGAATTGAAGGAGGTGGTCGCCACCTTCGAGCCGCGGCTGAAGCGCGACACCATCCGCGTGATCGTGGATACCAGCGGACGCGAGGGGCTGAAGGTGAAGATCGAGGGCGTGCTGATGCTGTCCCCGGTGCCCGAGCGGCTGCGGCTGTCGACGACGATTGATCTGGACAATGGCCGGGCAGCGACGCGGATCGAGGAGGCCTGAGCATGGATCGGGCCTTTCTGAGCTATTACGAGGCCGAACTTGCCCATGTGCGCGAGTTGAGCCGGGAATTCGCTGCCCTACATCCGACGGTGGCGCGCAATCTGTCTTTGGATTCGGTGCCCTGTCCCGACCCTTACGTCGAACGGCTGCTGGAAGGCGTGGCCTATCTGGCGGCGCGGACCCGGCTGAAGCTGGATGCCGAAGGACAGCGCCATGTGCGCGGCATCCTGGACGCGCTTTATCCCGATCTGGCAGGTCCGGCCCCCGCGATGTCGACGGTGGTGCTGCATCCCGGCCCGCAGGTGCAGACCATGGCCGATGGCCATCTGGTGAAGCGGGGCACAAGGCTGGTGGCGGGCCTACGCGAAGGCGTGTCGACCCGCGCGACCTTTACCACCGCGCAGGATGTGACGCTGTGGCCGGTGGCGATCGAGGCGGTGGATTACCTGCAGGACCGGGGCGCGCTGTCGGCCGCCGGTGTGCCAGATGCCCGGATGCAAGGGGCCGAGGCGGGGCTGCGCTTCACCTTCCGCAAGGTGGGGGCGGGGCCATTGTCCGATCTGTCGCTGGACCGGCTGGATCTGGAGTTTTCCGGCGGGGCGCGGTCGGGGGCGATCTTCGATGCGGTCTTTGCCGCCCCGCTGCCGGTCATCGCCCGCCGGGCCGAACAGGCCGCCGCCTTCCATCCCGCGCCGCCGCCCGATCTGGTGGGCATCCGTGATGACGAGGCGCTGCTGCCGCGCCTGCGCCCGTCGTTCGAGGGCTATCGGCTGATGCGGGAATATTTCCTGATGCCGGAACGCTTCCATGCCCTGCGGCTGTCGGGGCTGGCCCCGGCGGTCCGGGCTTCGGCGGCCAAGCTGGAGGTGATCCTGCCGATGGGCCGGGCGGCACCGGCGATTTCCGAAGTCAGCGCCAAGGATTTCCGGCTGTTCGCCACGCCGATCGTCAATCTCTTCGAACGCGAATGCAACGTGGTCGAGATGGACGCGCGGGCCACGGCGCATGTGGTCCATGCCGACCGCACCCGCCCCCTGGATTTCGAGATCCATCGCCTGTTGCGGGTGGCCGATGCCGAAGCCGATGGCCCGCAGGCGGAACTGCATCCGCTTTATACCCCGGCCGCCACCGCCGGATCGGGGCTGGTCTACACCGCCGAACGCCGCCCCCGCCGACCCGGCGCGGACGAATTGCGCCGGGGGCAGACCCGCACCTCCTATACCGGGGACGATGTGTTCATCTCGGTCGCCCGGCCGTCCGGGGTGCAGTTGACCAAACCCTTGCGGCGGCTGGACATCCGCGCGCTGGTGTCCAACCGCGACCTGCCGATCTTCGACGATCAGCCCCGGCTGGCGGTCGACACCGGCGATCCGGTGGCACGGGTGGAACTGCTGGCCGCGCTGCGGCGTCCGCGCGCCTCGCTGATGGCGGGGCTGCCACAGGTCGGACGCGACGGCGAGGCGGCCTATGACGATCTGACCTGGCGGCTGGTCGGGCAATTGTCGCTGAATCACCTGTCTCTGGCCGAAGAAAGCCTGGGGGCCGAACCGCTGCGCGCGATGCTGGAGCTTTACGCCGACCGGGGCGATCCGGCGCTGGCGCGGCATGTGCGGTCGCTGACGCGGGTGACAAGCCGCCAGATCATCGAACGACTGGATCTGCCGGGGCCGCTGTGTCTGGGCAAGGGGGTGGAACTGACGCTGCATGTGGACGAGGCGCCGCTGTCGGGTGGGTCGGTCCTGCTGTTGTCGGCGCTGTTGTCGCGGTTGTTCGCGCGCCATGCCAGCATCAATTCCTTTGTCCGCACGAAGACCCGTCTGCAACAGAAACAGGAGGAGGTGTCATGGCCGATGTGCCTGGGCAACCGAGACCTGATCTAGGCTTCAGGAATCCCGATCCCGAAGAGATCGGTTTTTTCGAACTGCTTCGGCGGCTGGAGCGCGAGGGCCTGCGCTTTGGCCGCGCGGGGGGGCCGGAAAAGGAACCGGCGCGGCTGGGGCAGCGGGCGCGGCTGGCGATGGCCACCCGCGATGTGGCGGGCTTCACCGGGCCGGGCGAAAAGACAGCGGCCAAGGTCGAGGTCGAGGTGCTGGGTCTCTTCGGCCCCGAAGGCGCGATGCCCCTGCACATGACGCGCTGGATCATGGCGCGGCAGTCCGAACGCTGGTTCGGATCGGAAAGCGCCGGGGTGACGGCGGACACCACCTTTCTGGATTTCGGCAACATGCTGCAACACCGGCAGCTGGCCTTCTACTGGCGGGCCTGGGGCGACCAGCATCCCGAAGTGGGGATCGAGCATCAGGGCGGCGGCCGGGTGGCGGCGATGGTCGAAACGCTGGCCGGGGTGGGTCTGCCCGGTCTGCGGGCGGCCAACCGGCGCACGGCGGACCCCGATCTGGCGCTGCGTCAGGCGACCTCTCTGGGCCATCAGGTCAACGGCGTCGAACGGCTGACCGGCTATCTGGGCGATCTGTTGCAGGTGCCGGTGCGGCTGCGCGAATTCGTCGGGCACTGGATGGAGATTCCGCCGACGTTGCAGACCCGGCTGGGGCAGGCGCATTGCGGTCTGGGCCGGGGGGCGATGGTCGGCGCGCGTGTGTTCCAGCGCCAGGATCGGGCCGAATTGCGGTTGGGCCCGCTGACCCTTGACCGCTATCTGGCGCTGATCCGCGACAGCCGCCTTCTGGCCGGGCTGCGCCGGGCGATCCGCTTCGTGGCCGGGGCGGATGTGGAATATGACCTGCGGCTGGTGCTGGCCCGCGACGAGGTGCCCGAACCCCGGCTGGGCCAATGCGCGCTGGGGCGCACCGGCTGGCTGGGCGGGCGGCCCGGACAGGACCCGGACGACTGGTGCATGCGCGGCTTTTCGGCCCGTGACGGGTCCGGTCGTGAAGGAGGGGCGGCATGACCCTGCGGCTGGTTCTGGAAAGTTTCTCGCATCCGCAGAAGCGGACCGAATTCCGGCTGGCCGATGGGCAGGTCAGCATCGGGCGGGGCGAGGATTGCGGCTGGCAGCTGGAAGATCCGCAGATGTTCGTCTCGCGCCGGCATTGCGTGGTGACGGGGCAGGGCGGCCAGTATCGCGTCACCGACGAAAGCAGCGGCGGGCTGTTTCTGGATGCGGCCCCCGCGCCGCTGGGGCAGGGGGTGACGGCGGTTCTGGCCCCCGGAATGCGGATGAAGCTGGGAGATTTCGTGATCCGGGTCGAGGTCGACACCCCGGCCGCAGCCATGCCCGAGCCCGCACCGAAACCGGCGATGTTCGGCGATGATTTCTTCACGCCGCGCCCCGAAGCGCCAGCCCCACCGCGCCCGGCCGGTCTGCCCGATCCGTTCGAGGCGCAGCGCGGGGCAGGGGCGGCAACGCCCGCACCCGAACCCGCCCGACCCGCGCCGCCGGCGTTCTTCGACGATCCCTTCACCATGGATCACGGTCCCCGCGCCGTGACACCCGCGCCGGACCCGGTTCCCCCGGCCGCCCCTGCCGGGGCCTTTGATTTCGGCGATTTCGGCCTGCCTGCCGATCTTTCGGCCCCCCCGCCAGCGACCCCGCCGCCAGCGGCTCCGCCCCCCCCCGCGGCCCCAAGGGTGGTGATCCGCGAGGCTGCGCCGGTTGAGGCCCCGCCTCAGCCACCCGCGCCTCCGTTCATGCTGGAGGCCGATCCGTTTTCGGCGGCCGAAGAGATGCCCGCGCCGGTGGCGGTGCCTCCTGCCGCGCCAGCCCCCGTTGCCGAAACCCCGCCCGCCCCGCCTGCTGCGCCTGCGGCCCGGCCCGCCGCGCCGGACGCTGCGGCACTGGCGGCCCTGATGAAGGGCATGGGCATCGCCCCGCCGCCCGGCTTCAGGGGCACGCCCGAAGAGATGGAGGCGCTTGGCCGCCGCTATCGCGCCATGGCTGAAGGGCTGGTCACGCTGCTCCGGATGCGCGCGCAGGAAAAGGGTGCGGCGCGCGTCGCGCAGACGGTGATCGGGGCGGCGAATGTCAACCCGCTGAAATTCCTTGTCGGCACCGATGAGGCGGTGGCCGCGCTGGTGGCCGCGAAAGGACCGGGCTATCTGGACCCGGATGCCGCAATTGCCGCCGCGCTGTCCGATCTGATGGATCACCACAAGCGCAGTTGGTCGGGGCTGCAATCCTCGCTGCGGCGCATGGTCGACCGCTTCGATCCGGCGCTGTTCGAGGCCGAGGTCGAGGATGTCGGCATGCTGAAGGCGCTGGTCGCGGGCAGCCGCCCGGCCCGGCTGTGGCAGCTTTATGCCGACCGCTATCGCGAGATTGCGAAATCCGCCGAAGACCGCTTCCTGGGCGAAGTCGGGGCGGATTTCCGCGATGCCTATGAAAGTGAAACCAGCAGGAGGACGGACGATGGAACGGCGTGAATTTCTTTTCGGGTCGGTGGTTCTGGGCCTGACCGGCCTTTCGGCCTGCGCGCCCTCGGGGCCGGGGGTGGTGACGGTGGTGGCCCAGGGGTCGGCCGGGATGAATCCGGGGCCGGACGGGGCCGACCGCCCGCTGACGTTGCAGATCGTGCAGATGCGCAGCGCCGGGGCCTTTGACGGGGCCGATTTCTTCGCGCTTCAGAACCCGCAGGCGGCGCTGGGCGGCGAATTCATCAAGGCCGACCAGATCGCGCTGACGGCGGGCGCGGCCAAGACGCTGGCCATCGGGCTGGACGCGGGCACGACGGTGATCGGCGTCATCGCAGGCTTCCGCGATCCGGGCGGAAAGAATTTCCGCGCCAAGGCTGCCGTTTCGGCGACGGAAAGTGTTACCTTCGCGGTCACGGTGACAAAAAGCGGCGTGACCCTGCGCGCCGGCTGACACCGGAAAGCCGCGGGGCGGGATTGGAGACGGGAATGAGCGGATCGAACCGAGTTCTGTGGTCGGAAGGGCTTTACCTGCGGACCCAGCACTTCCAGCAGCAGGACCGCCATGCCGAGGCGCTGATGCGGGCGGGGCTTCAGGCTGCGTCCTGGCAGCCCTGGGGGTTTACGCGGCTGGAATTCGACCGCGCGGCGCTGGATGCGGGGCAGCTTGCCATCCGCACCGCATCCGGCCTGTTCCCGGATGGCACGCCCTTTCATGTGCCCGACACCGCCGCCCCGCCGCCGCCAGTTCCGGTGACGGCCGGGGCGGCGGGGGTGGCGCATCTGGCCATCCCGGTCGAACAGCCCGGCGTGGCGACGATGGATGCCAGCCATGCCGAAGCGTCGGGCGCGCGCTATCGCGGCGAAATCGCGCAGGTGCGGGACACGGTGCGCAACGGTTCGGACCCGGCCGAGGTGGAGGTGGCCCGGCTGAACCTGCGCATTCTGGCGCCGGGCGAGGCGGTGGCAGGCTTTGTCACCGTGCCGATGGCGCAGGTCGAAGGCTTGCGCGCCGATGGGTCGGTGGCGATCCGCGAAGGCGACCTGCCGCCCGCAATGACCATCGCGGCCGCCGCCTGGTATGCGGGCCTGCTGCAAGAGGTGGTCACGGGCCTTGACCGGATTGCCGAGGCGCATGGCCAGATGGTTCTGGGCGGCACCGGGCGGTCGATCGAGAACCTGCTGATCCTGGAACTGGCCAATGCCGCGCGACCGCGGATGGCGCATCTTCTGGCGCAGAACCTGTCGCATCCCTGTTCGCTGTATGAAGAACTGTCGGGGCTGGCGGGGCGGATGGCAACCTATGGGTCGTCGTCGCGCAGGCTGACGGAAATGCCGGTCTATGATCACGCCGACCCCGCCCCCGGTTTTCAGGCCCTGGCCGATACGCTGCGGTCGCTGATGCTGTCCTTACGCCATGTCGAACCGAAAAGCCGCGCCTTGCCGGTGGCCAAGCACAGCCAGAACATCTGGAAGGTGCGGATCGACAATCCCGAAATCCTCAAGACCAGCCGGATCGTGCTGCGGGTCGGGTCGAACCTGTCGGAAGACATGCTGCGCAAGCTGTTCGTCGATCAGGCGACGGTGGGGGCGGCCGATGCCTTCGAGATGCTGTGGAAATCGCGGTTGCCGGGCATCGCGCTGAAACCGCTGCATTCGCAGCCGCGCGAGATCCCCTATGATGGGGAAAGGCTGTGTCTGGAACTGAACCAGAAATCCGAACACTGGGCGCAGTTGATGAATGCTCCGGGATTTGTGATCGGCATTTCCGGGCAACTGGAATCCGAACCGCAGATCGACTGCTATGCTGTCAGCCGATAAGGGCATGAATGACGCCGATGAATGACGCCGATGAGTGACGCCGATGAGTGACAAGGACGATCCCTTTGGCCTGTCTTCCGATGCGGGGCGCACCCGCATCCGGCCGGTTGCCGGGGCGCGGCCCTTGCCGCCGATGGGCACAGGCCAGGGCGGCGGTCAGGGGCAGACCTGGGGCGGGCCGTCGCCCACGCCGCCGCAGCAACCGGCCTTCGGGGCCTTTGGTGGCGGGCCGTCCTTTGGCGCCGCCCCCGGCCCGGCACGGCCGCGCGGGCAACGGCCCCATGCCAACCCGCTGGTTGCGGCCTTTTCCCCCTTGCTGGAACTGGCACCCGAACTGGAACGCGCGCATCCGCCCGCGCAGCCCGAGCTTTTGCGCCAACGGGTGCAGGGCAGCCTGATCGACGCCCGCGATGCCGCCGTGGCGCTGGGTCAGCCCTTGACCCGCGCCAATCAGGGGGCCTGGTTCGTCGCGGCGCTGATCGACGACATCGCGCTGAACACACCCTGGGGCGGGCACAGCGACTGGCCGCGCCAGCCCATCGTCACGGCGCTTTCGGGCGAGGTGGATGCGGGCACGCGGTTCTTCCGCCATCTTGAGGATCTGATCGCCCACCCCAACCGCGACCCGGACCTGCTGGAACTGGCCTATCTTTGCCTTGGGCTAGGGTTCCGGGGCCAGTATCGCCCGCAAGGGCCGACCGGAGAGGCGGCGATCACCGCCCTGCGCGGCCAGATCGCGCGCGCGCTGCGCAATGTGGATACGCTGGCTGCCCCCCTTTCGCCCCATGCCGACGGCGTGAAGGTGCCGGATGAGCCGCGCCGTTTTGCCGTGCCCCTGTGGACGGTCTGGCTGGTCGCCGTGGCGCTGATCGCCGCCATCTACACCGGCCTGTCGCTGCAACTTGGCAACAAGGCCGAGCAGCTGTTCGTCAGTGCCGCCGCCTTGCCGCCTGCCGAACGCGCGGGCATCTTCCGCCCGATCCGCGATACCGATGCCCCGCCTGTGCCGGTAACGCCGGTCGAAGCCGTGGTGACGTTCGAGCTGTTGCCGCTGTTCCAGGCGGCGGCCCCGGCCGAAACCGCCGCCGCGCTGAAAGGGCGCGAGGATGTGTCGATCGCCGTTCTGGTGGTGCAGGGCACCGACCCCGAACTGTTCCGCAGCGCCAAGGCCGATATCCGCGAGGAATATGCCCCGCTGATCGCCACCATCGCCAAGGTGATCCTTGAGAATGCCGAGGTGATCGGCCGCATCACCGTGCTGGGCCATACCGATTCCGTCCCGGTGCAATCCAGCAATCCGTTCCAGTCCAACCAGGGCCTGTCCGAGGCGCGGGCGGCAACGATTGCCAAGCTCTTGATCGCGGCGGGGGTGCCCGCCGATCAGGTGGTCTCCGAGGGCCGGGCCGATACCGAACCTGTGGGCGACAATGCCACCAGGGAAGGCCGCGCCCAGAACCGGCGGATCGAGATCAAGATCGAGAAGAGGCTTTGACCCCATGTTCCGGCTGATCAAGTCGATCCTGCGTTTCCTGATCTCGCGCAAGCTGTGGGTCTTCATCGGCGTGATCGTGCTTTGCGCGCTGATCTGGCAATTCGGCCCGCTCTTGGCCCTGGGCGAGATGCAGCCGCTTGGGGACGAGTTGAACCGCCTGATCGCGATGGGTGTGGTGGTTCTCTTGTGGCTGTTCTCGATCCTGCTGGGACAGTTGCGGGCGGCGCGGAAGAACCGGCTGTTCGTCACCGAACTGGCCGCCCCGCCGCAGGCCGCCGCCCGGCCCGGAGAGGCGAACCTTGCCGCGATCAACACCAAATTCGCCGACATCCTTGGCCAGATGAAAAAGTCGAAGCTGGGGGCCAAGAAATTCCTGCGCGAGATGCCGTGGTATATGATCATCGGCCCGCCAGGCACCGGCAAGACGACGGCGCTGAAACAATCGGGGCTGCATTTTCCGATCGACCTTTCGGACGACATCAAGGGCGTGGGCGGCACCCGCAACTGCGACTGGTTCTTCACCGATACCGCCGTTCTGGTCGATACCGCCGGGCGCTATGTCGAACAGGCCAGCAATCCCGAAATCGACGCCGCCGAATGGGGCGGCTTCCTGGATCTGCTGAAAAAACACCGCGGCAAGCGGGCGCTGAACGGGGTGATCGTCACCCTGTCGTTGCAGGAACTGCTGGGCGACGAGAACGCCCTGCGGGCGCATGGCAAGACCATCCGCAAGCGGTTGGCCGAGTTGCGCGAAAAGCTGGAAATCCAGCTGCCGGTCTATCTGATGATCACCAAGGCCGACCTTGTGCCCGGCTTTGAAAACTTCTTCGCCGATCTGACCAGCCGAGACCGCGAACAGGTCTGGGGTGCCACCCTGCCCACCGATGCCCGCGCCGAAGGCACGGTGATCGCGCGGGAATTGCGCGGCCTGCTCAGCCGTCTGGAAACCCGGCTGTCGCAACGGATGGCCGAGGATGCGGCCCTGGGCTGGCGGGCCGAGGTGTTCCGCTTCCCCGCACAGGTGGAAACGCTGGAAGCGCCGCTGAAGGTTCTGGTCGAAACCGTCTTCGGCGAAAGCCGCTATGAAGAGGCGCCCTGGCTGCGCGGATTCTATTTCACCTCGGCCGCGCAGGAAGGCAGCCCGATCGACCGGATGCTGATGGATATGGCTGGTTCCTATGGCCTGCGGGCGGAACCGCCGCCACGCCGCGCTATGGGCGAACAGCGCAGCTATTTCCTGCATGACCTGCTGGCCGATGTGATCTTCCCCGAAGCGGGCCTGGGCCAGTTCGATCGCGCCGCCGAGGAACGCAAGGTCTGGATCTGGCGCGGATCGGTCGCGGCGGCGGCGCTGGCCGTCACCGTGGCGGGGCTGGCGTTCCTGTATTCCTACCTCAACCAGTCCGGCGTGGTGGCCGATCAGGCCCGGCTGACGGCGGATCTGTCGCAACGGCTGGCCAATGTCGCCTCGCGGCAGGCACCGACCGATCCCTTGGATCTGGACGTGGCTCTGGCCGCCATGGCCGAGATCGAGGCGGCGCGCAGCCCGGCCGAGGCATCGGTCCTGACCATTGCCGGACCTTCGGCGCGCACCGATCTGGATCGGGCGCAGAAGATTGCCTATGACCACGGGCTGAAGACGATCCTTGAACCGCGGATGGTTGCCCTGCTGGAGGCGACGATGTGGCGCGAGGTGCGCAACCCCGAATTCCTGCTGGGGGCGCTGAAATCCTATCTGATGCTGACCGGCAAGGCCCCCTATGACCGCGACTTCCTGACCTTCTGGTGGACCGAGGTCCTGCCAGAACACGCGCCCATCCCACCCTTCCCGACCGAGGCCGCGCTGGCGCATCAGCTGGCCGCCATCGACCGGGCAGGGGGCGACGAGGCTGCGCAACGCATCGCCCCGGATGATCTGCTGGTGGCGAAGGCGCTGGAGGCGATCTGCACCGTGCCCCTGTCGGTGCGGGCCTACAACAGCCTGATGCAGGATCCGAACGTGACCGGCCTGCCGGAGTGGATTCCGGCCGAAACGGCGGGGCCGAATGCCGCCAAGGTGCTGACCCGGCTGTCGGGCAAGACGCTGCGCATCGGCCTGCCGGGGGCCTATACCTATGCGGGTTTCCACAACGTGATCCTGCCGCTGATCCCCGAGGTGGCGGCGCAGGCCTTTCTGGACCGCGAGGTCTTTACCGGCGGCTGTGCCGAAAGCAGCGGCACCACCGTCGAGGCGCTGGAGCAGGATATCCTCAAGCTTTACTCCGATGATTTCATTGCACAATGGGACGGTTTCCTGCGCGATGTCCGGCTGGCGCCGATCACCGATCTGCAGGTGGCGACGGCCAATCTGAAAGACCTTGCCAGTGCCGATTCCACGCTGAAGCGGCTGTTGCGCGCGGTTGTGGCCGAAACCGATCTGATGGCCGTCCCGCCCGAGCCCGAAGAGGGCGCGGATGCCACCGACGGCATCGTCAAGGCGGCGACGAAACGTCTGGGCAAGCTGGGGTCGCTGATTTCCAAGGCCGACAAGGCGGCGGACAAGATCGGCGTGGGCAAGGACAGCGGCGGCCCGCCCGCCGAACCGCCGGGCAAGGTGGTTGCCGACCATTTCGCCCCCCTGAAAGCCACCATCAACGAGGTGGACGGCGTTCCGCCGCTGATCACCGATGCCGAAACCGCACTGGGGGCGCTGGCCAATGAATTGCAGACCGTGGCCGCCAGCCCCGACCCCGAAGCGGCGTTGCTGGCGCGGGGCGGCCTGCCGCAACTGACCGGGCAACTGGCCAATGTGGCGACCATCCTGCCCGATCCGGTGGACGACTGGCTGACCGGCCTTGCCGGCGACACGATCAGCGTGACCCGCGATGCCGTGGTGGCGCAGCTGAACGCGCGCTGGAAGGCGGATGTGCTGCCCTTCTGCACCAGCGCGACCGCCGGGCGCTATCCGTTCGAACGGGGATCGGCGATCGACGTGAACACCGCCGATTTCCAGCGGCTGTTCGGGCCGGGCGGGCTGATCGACGCCTTCACCAACACGCATCTTCTGCAATATGTCGATACCACGGTGCGGCCCTGGGTCTGGCGGGCGGATTTCGGGCTGCCCTCGGCCAGCCTGCAACCCTTTGAACAGGCGCGGTCGATCCGCGATTCGCTGTTTCCCGGCGGGGCGGGGCCGATCATGGCCTTCACGCTGGAGCCGAAGGACCTGTCGGCCAATGCCGCAAGGGTGACGCTGAACGTCGACGGGCAGCAACTGGTCTATTTCAACTCGGCCACCCGCCCGCAGGCGATGACATGGCCCGGCAAGGATGGTACCAACCTGATCTCGCTGTCGTTCTCTCCGGTGGATGGCACCGGCGAGGTGCTGACATCGGAAACCGGCTCCTGGGCCTGGCTGCGTGTGATAAGCGGCAAGCTGCAGAAGACCAGCCTGCCCGAGTTGTTCAACCTGAACCTGTCCGCAGGCGGCTTTTCGGCGCGGTTCGAATTGCGGGCGGCTTCGGTGGAAAACCCGTTCGACCTGAGCATGTTCGGAAACTTCAAATGCCCGCAGGGATTCTAGGCGGCGCAAATTCCTTCAGGAAGGAATTTGTAAATTTCCTGTTCAGGAAATTTGGCGCGAGAGAGGGCGGATGGACGGGGTTCTGACCGGCTTCCATGGCAAGCTGCCGGTGGCGGGTGATTTCCTGACCCGCGGGCTGCCGTCGGGGTTTGCCGCCTTCTGGGACGGCTGGGCGACCCGTCATCTGGCGCGGAGGGAGGGCTGGCCCCAAGGCGGACTGCGGCTGCGGCTGGTCTCGGGGGGCAGGGTGGCGGCGGGGGTGGCGGTTCCGGGGGCCGACCGGGTGGGACGGCGCTTTCCGCTGGCGGCTTTCGTGATTGCGCCCCTTTTACCCGACCCGCCGCTGCTGGATCCCTGGTGCGAGGCCGCCCTTGCCGCCCTGCGCCAGGCGCAGCACGGGGGGCTGTCCCCCGATGCGCTGGACGATCTTCTGCTGGCCGTCGATCCGCCTGAGGGAGAGGGCAGGGCGCATGCGATGCAGCTTTGGTCTGCCGACATCGCGGCCGAATCCTGCGACCCGTCGGCCCCCGAACAGGTTCTGGACCGCCTGTTCAGTTGTTCATGATCTTCGAGCCCTTGACCGTCACATTGCCGCTGGCCTTGACGTTGATCTTGCCCGATCCCTTAAGGTTGATGTCCTTGCCCTCGATGGTGATCGTGCCGTCCTTTTTCATGATGATCGAGGCCGAGCCGGTCTTCAGCGTGATCGAATCCTTGGCCTCGATGGTGATGTTCTTGCCCGAACTCAGCGCCATGTCCTCGCCGCTCTGGTGCAGCGTCTTCTTGGCGACCTGGGTGGTCTGCTGACCCCCGACCTCGGTCGCCTGATCCTTGGCGACCTTGACCTTCATCAGGCCGCCGATGGTAAAGCCCTGATCCTTGCCGATGGTGACGGACTGATTGCCGCCGACCGTCCAGCCGTCATCGCCACCGATCATGTGGGTTTCGTTGCTGCCGACCGACATCTGCCGACTGCCTGCAATGGTGTTGACCTGATCGGCCCCCACGGTCCGCACTTCGGCCGCGCCCACGGTATCGGTGCGCAAGGCGCCCACGGTGATGGTCTGGGCGATGGCGACGGTCTGGGTGTGGTTCGATCCGATGGTCTCGGTCGAGTTCGATCCGATGTTGATGGTCTCGTTCGCGCCCACGGTCAGGCTGCGGTTCGAGCCGACGGTTTCATCGTCGTTGACGCCGATGCTGACGGTGCGGTTGTTGCCGACGCTGACATCCTTGTTGTTGGCCACGCTTTCGGTGCGATCATGGCCGATGCTTTGCGTGGCATCGTGGCCGACATCCTCGACCCAGTCGTTGCCGATGGTGCGGGTCTCGTTGTTCTTCACCAGTTCGGTGTGGTCCTTTTCGGCCTGGAAATAGACCTCTTCCGATCCGGCCTTGTCCTCGAACCGCAATTCGTTGAACCCGCCTGACGACGGCGTGGACCAGCTTTTCCAGCCCGACTGGCTGGCATTGTCGGGCAGGCCATAGGGCACGGTGTTCTGCGCATTGTAGACGCGGCCGGTGATGATCGGCTGATCCGGGTCGCCTTCAAGGAAATCGACGATCACCTCATGCCCGATGCGGGGAATCTGGATGAAACCCCAGCCCGCCCCCGCCCAGGCCGCCGAGACACGGACGAAACAACTGGAATTCTCGTCCTTGCCGTCCAGCCGGTCCCAGTGAAAATGCACCTTCACCCGGCTGTATTCGTCGCAGAAGATCTCGGCCCCCGCAGGGCCCACGACAACCGCCGTCTGCGGCCCCTGCATCCGCGGTTTCTGCGTGCGGCGCGGCGGGCGGAACGACACTTTCGCAGGCGACAGGTGCAGCGACACCTCATAGCCCGATCCGTCGCGCCCCTGTCCGGCGCGGGTTTCTTCGTCCCACATCACATAATCGGTGCGGATGACGATGTATTTGTCGTTCTCCACCTCGCGCGGGAACAGCTCCAGCGTAAAGCTGCGCCCGGCCCACAGCTGCCGCGCCGTGCCCTTGGCCGTGATGCGGTGCTGGTCGGCCTGCAATTCCTGCAACCGCCGTTCGGCAATCTTGTCACCGGGCGACAGTTCCAGATAGCGGCCGGGGTAGTGATAGATTTCGCCCTTGTCCTGCTTGTGCCCGATGGGGGCCGAGGTCACGGTCATCAGGTCGAAGGACGGCTTTTCGAAATCATAGTCGGTCTGGGCATATTTGCCGGACCGGGCCTGCGCCTTGGGCACCCATTGGGTGATGAAATCGCCGTCGCGGAATGAAACCCGGCTGTCCGGCTCATAGGGCAGCTTTTCGCTGTCCACCGCCGGTTCGATGGCCTCGTTGGTGTCGATGATCATCAGGGTGTGGCCGTCTTCGGCATGGTCGAAATAATAGAAGATGCCTTCGTCTTCCATCAGCCGCTGGACAAAGTTCAGATCGCTTTCGCCATATTGCACGCAATATTCACGAGGTTCGTACTTACCGCGCAGGTTCAGCTTGAACTTGGCCTCGGGCCAGGCGCCGAAGACTTCCTCGATGATGTCGGGGACGGATTTTTCCTGAAAGATACGGTTGTCGCTGTCCAGCGACAGGAACCAGAGCCAGGGCCGCAGGGTCATGCGGTAGAAGGTCAGGTCGTCGCGGATGTCTTCCAGCGCGAAATCGGCGACATGGCCATGAAAATGCCGCGGCGTGTCGCCGTTGACGGTGATCACCGCAGGCGTGCCCAGCACATCCAGCGGGGCCACCTCCATATCCTTGGTGGAGATCAGGAGGCTGTAGGCGAAGGGGGTCGAGATTTCGTCCCGACCCTCCATCCGGGCGAAGAAGATTTCAGAGGAAATCGCGGGAACGGAAACGGTGATGTCACGGTCTGCCAAGGTGGTCATCCCTGTCTGAAGCGGTCAGTCGAAAAAAAGGGGGCGTGCAATGGCGGGCAGTATAGCGGCTTTCGCCGGGCTTGGCGCGTAGGAAATTCCGCCGTCCGGGTCGGGCTTGCGGTGGCCTCTTCGTCGGCCTCCGGCCGCTCATCGTCGGGGCGGTGGGCCTTCGACGCGGGGTCGAAGACCATCGAGGAGAACCGGTCTTCACAACAGCGGCGGGCATGTCAGCCCCTGCATCAGCTTGCGCATAGCGATCGGATTCTGTGGCCGGTCGACCAGAATTTCCACGAACAGCCGCGATTGTTCGGCCTTCAGATCCACCAGAAACCGGGTGCCGTTGTCACGGTCGCGCAGGCGCAGCGGGCCAAGCAGCCGCAGAAGTCCCCAATAGCCGGGCTGCGCCAACCGTGCCTCACCCGCGCCGGTGTTGAAGATCACCTCGATCCCGGCCTGTGGCTGGACACCGGGCCAGGCCAGCACCAGGCTTTCGGTCGCCGCCTCGACCGGGCCGCCCGCGCCGCCCAGATTGACAAAGGCCCGCCCGCGTTCGGCCAGCGCCGACAGCGTCAGCGTGGCCCCCGCCTTGCCGTTCGGGAACAGGCCCGCGCCGATTTCGGTCGCGCGTTGCAGGAAGATGGCCGAGTCGGGGTTCAGCCCCTCGAACCGCGCCTCGGGCTTCCAGCGCCAAGGCGTGTCGCTGCGGTCCAGCATCTCGGCGGCGCGGCCGTTCACGAAACGCTCGACCATGCCACCCGGACCCAGCAGCCGTGCCACCTGATCGGGGTCGGCATCGGCCCCTTCGGCAAAGGGAAAGCGCCCGTTGGTGACGGCAAGGCAGCTTTCCAGCACTTCGGTCTGCCAGAACCGGGTGAGGTTGTTCGACAGCAGATCGGCATGGGCGGCCCCGGTCTGGGCCAGCGTATCCTCGACCAGTTGCACGACCACCGTTGGCGCCACGCCCAGCGTGGCCACCGAAGAGGCGCGGTCCTGCACCGACATCAGCCGCTGCTGGCCCTTTTCGTCGTTCAGGTCCTGCGCCCCCAGCGCCACGTTCAGCCCGGCGAACAGGGTGGCGATTTCCTGCATCCGCCCGGTGTCGACATACTGGATCATCGGGCCGAATTCGGCAGCCACGGCCAGTTGCTGCGGATGGCTGCGCGCCCGGTCGGTGCCGCCGGCCTGAACCCATACCTCACGCAAGAGCGATTCGAGCGGCGAGGACCGGCGCGCCAGTTCCCCCGAGATGCGGACCGAGGCATCGGGGCTGTTGAATTCGCGCACCCGCAGATCGGCCAGATAGTCGGCCCAGCGGGCAAGCGTGTCGTCCTGCAGGCGGTCCATCAGCAGATCGGGCGTGTCGTTCTGCGGCGGCAGCGGGGCCGGGAACAGCCGGGCGGCCTGATCGCGGGCGGCCTGAACGGCCAGGCCCGCGCCGAAGTCGCGCGCATGGGCCCAGCCGCCTTGGGTATAAAGACCGGGCATCGGCTGTTCCATGGGCAGGCCGGATTTGCGGCGCAGGATCACCGACAGGCCGGGCACGGCGGCATCGGCATACCAGCCCGGCAGCGCCGCAACCGCGGCCGATCGGCGCAATTCCAGATAGGCGCGGTCGGGCTCCGCGGCTTCGGCGGCGATGCTGCGGGCCTGATCCAGCAATTCCGCATCCGGGGCGGCGGGGAGGCTGCGGGGGGGCTGAAGGGCCGCCAGATGCGGCGCAAGCCCGGCCAGCGCCGGGTCGCCCGCAGCACGATCCTCCGCCCAGCCCGCCAGCCAGTCGGGCTGCCAGTCTGTCTGCCCGGACAGCACCGCCCAGGCGCGCAAGGTGTCATAGGCGGCAGCCGGTTCCCCTTCGGATGCCAGCGCCCTGTCGATGGCGGCGGACAGGACCGGCGGCAGATGGCGTTGCAGCGCGTCCTGATAGACCGTTTGCGCCCGCGCGCCGGCATCGTGGTCCATCAGCCCGGCGAACAGGTTCACCGGGGCCTTGTCGCGGGTCAGAAGGGCGTTGCGCGTCTCGGCCGCCAGCCGGTCCAGCCGGGCGGCAAGGTCGGGGAACGGACCGTCGCGGTCCAGCCCGATCTCCAGCACGCTGGCATCGAAGGCGGCGGCCAGATCGCGGTGAAAGCGCCATTCCACCCAGGCGGCCCAACCCGCCACCGCCAGCGCATAGGCCACCGCCAGAACGACGACGATGCCGGTCCAGTTCGCCGCAACGGGCGAACTGTCGAAGGCCCGCCGCCCGCTGTCCAGCCGTGTCAGGCACTGTGCCACGAAGGCGCGGCTCTGGTCATGATCGGCCGCCCCTTCGGCCCGGCGCAGATATTCCGTCAGGTCGGCCGAAGACACTTCGCGCCCTTCGAACAGCAGGCGCCGCGCTTCGGGCCCCCAGCGGGTGACATCCACCTCGCGGTTCTCGCGCGCCTTCTGGTCCAGGATCAGGGCCAGCGCGGCGCGGGCCGGGGGCACGGCGGGTCCGGGGATGCCCGCCCGTTGCAGGGTGACGGTGAACCGGTCCAGCAGCACGGCGGAATGTTTCAAAAGGTCGGCCTGCTTTTCCCCCTGCACCCCGGCCAGCCTGTCGGCAAAGGACAGCACGGGTTCCGCCGCGCGGTCGATGATGCCGGTGCCGTCCATCGGGCTACAGCTTTCCTTCGGCCTGCCAGGCCCGCAGGGTTTCCTCGCCCACCTCGAAATGCATCGAATCCTCACGCCGATAGGCCGCGCCCCAGAACCAGCCCTCATCATTGAAATATTCGGCCAGGATCAGCAGGCCGAATTGCGTGCCGCCATCGGCAAAGCCGTCAAGCTGACCTTCCAGCGTCAGGTCGATGGCGGTGGCCCAGGAGTGGTTGGAAATCGAGGTGGAGGACCCCCGGATGAACCGCACGCACAGCGCCCCGGCGGTGCCGACCTTTTCATAGATGTCGGGATCGGTTTCCTTCAGCCGGTTCATCACCCGTTCCAGACTGTCCAGCGCAGGTTTCAGCATCGTCACCTTGATCGGGCCGATCTGCCGGGTCTCGACCAGCTCTTTCAGCCTTGGGTTGGTGATGCCCTGACAGTCCTGCGAATAGCTTTCGCGCGGATTGCCCAGAACCTCCAGCATGGTCTTGTTGCGCGGCTGGGTCACGCCCTTGTTGAACCGCGTCTTGGCCAGGATCATCTGTTCGGTCAGGTCTTCCGTGGGTGCGCTTTCGAAATCCTCGTCGGGCAGCAGGGCGGTGGCATCTGCGGGGTCGGGCAGGATTTCGGAGTCCGAGCCGGCGGGCTGCGGCGTGGGCTGCACGGGCGCACGGTTGGCCAGCAGGCTCATCTCTTCGCGCAGCCGGGTCAGGTCGGTGGTCAGGCTCTCGATCCGGGCGCGGTCGTCGATGGCCGCCGCCTCCAGCCGGGCCACGGTTTCCTCAAGCCGTTGCAACCGCAGGTCGGTGCCGCCATCGGCCGTGTCGATCAGCACCGTCACCACGGCAAAGGCCATGGCGGCGACCACCACGCCGATGGCAACGATGATCGGGCCGATCAGGGTGCCGCGCGCCTGCTGTGCCCCGCCCTTGGCCATCGCGCTCAGCCCGCCACCAGATCGACCACGATGACCGAAACATTGTCCGGCGCACCATCGTCCAGCGCGCGCCGCACCAGCGCCTCGGCCGTGGCGCGGGCGTCGGCCGGTTCGGCCGCGATCTGGGCGATCACCGATTCATAGACGCAGCGCGGCAGCCCGTCCGAACACAGAAGCAGCCGGTCGCCGGTCAGCAGCGGCACGGCGGAATGATCCACCTCGATTTCTTCCGCGGCCCCGACGGCGCGGGTGATGATATGCGCTTCGGGGTGGCCTTCGGCGGCATCGCGGGCCAGTTCTCCCCGGTCCACCATGTCCTGCACAAGGGTATGATCGTGGGTCAGCATCCGCAGGCGGCGGCCGCGCATCAGATAGGCCCGGCTGTCCCCGGCCCAGGCCACATGGGCAATGCCGCCCTGGATGAACAGCGCCACCACCGTCGCGCCCATGGTGCGGGCCCCGCGTTCGCGCGCGGCGATGCGCACGCGGGTGTTGGCGGTTTCGATCGCCTCTTCCAGCGCCTCGGCGGGCGGGGCGTCGTCACGGATGGCGGCCAGGCTGTCCACCACAAGATCGGCGGCCATCGCCCCGCCTTCATGCCCGCCCATGCCATCGGCGACGGCCCAGAGGATTCCCGCCGGATCGGCCAGGATCGCATCCTCATTGGCGGGGCGGACCATGCCGCGATGGGTCAGCGCATGGCCTTTGGGAACCGGCATGACGGAATTCCACGGCTTTGGCACCACGGTCGTGGGCTGATTCATCTGGCCCATCCCCGCGCCGCAAGGCTGCGGCCCTTCGAAAAATCCCAATACATTGTGAACGGCCCACGGGAATGGCTGCGATTGAAAACAGCTTCAGGCTAGCATAGGATGTGCGGGCGTTTAACTGGAATTTTAGGGTGAATTCATGCATTGCCGGGGCCTTCTGCTGGCTGCCTTTGCGCTGGCCATTTCAACTTCCGCCGTCACCGCCCAGGGCCTGACGGACGAGGAAATCCTTGAACGTTTCCTGATCCAGCGCGAGGCATACACCGCCGCGCGCACCGGAACCGGTTCGACCCGCGGGTTGAGCATCGTGACCGTCGACGATCTGGAAACCTCTCCTGCCGATGGCGGGGCGGTGGTGGCCGATGGTGGCCCCGAACAGACCGCGCCGGATGGCGGGGATACCGCGCCTGTCGCTTCGGGCGGGGATGACACGGTGCCCGGCGGCGACAGTTCCGGCGGGCTGGTCGTCGTGGCCGAGAACGATGCCCCGCCCAGCATCGACCCCAATCAGGTCGGCGTGCTGCCCGAGGAACTTCAGGTCAACGTGCGGATCAGCTTCGATTACGATTCGGCGGTGCTGAAGGCGGATCAGAAACCGATCATCGACCAGATGTGCCGGGTGATGCAGCTGTCTGACATCAAGCTGTTCCGCATCATGGGCCATACCGATGCCGCCGGATCGGATGCCTATAACGAACGGCTGTCGCTGCTGCGCGCCGAAGAGGTGAAGCGCCAGCTGGTCAGCGATTGCGGCATCGACCCGAACCGGCTGGAGGCGATGGGTCTGGGCAAGCGGTTCCTGTTCGATCCGAGCGACCCGCGCGGTGCCGAAAACCGCCGGGTGGAATTCCAGGCGCTGAGCTGAGAACACGGCAGGTGTCCCTGGTTTCCTGGACACCTGCCTCGTTCAGTTTCTGCTGGCTGAGGAAGTGCTGCCAGTCGCGGCTGGTGAACTGCGATCCCTGGTCTGAATGAGCAACCTTGCTCTTCGGTTTGCGCCTCCAGACGGCCGCCAGCAATGCCTGCTGTGCTAGGACGGTTGTCAGGCGGTTTGCCGGGCGCAGGCGGTCCGCAGCCAGTCCAGCGCCTGATCGGCGTCTTTCAGGGGCAGGGCCGCATCGCCCGCAAAGGCCAGAAAGGCCGCGCGCCAGTCTGCCGATACCCCGACCAGAACCGGCAAGCCCGCCGTGCAGGCCTGACCGATCACCTGAACCAGCCCGTGACTCGCGGCTTCCTGCTTGCCGAACTTGTTGGCGATCAGCGCCTGCGCGCCGGGCAGCCGGGCCTGCACCTGCATCGCCGCCTCTTCCAGAAGGTTCGCGTCCAGACGGCAGCCGGTGGCACCGGGGCCAAGGTTCATGCTGACATTGATATCCGGGCCCCCCGGCAGAAGGCGCAGCACGATATCGCATTTCTGCCCCGACGCTGCCCGTTGCAGCGTGCCGGCCAGCCGGATGCCCAGGGCGGCGGCCCGGTCGGCCACATCGCCAAGAATGCGGTTGGTCTGCTGATCCTGATCGGAGCTGATGAAGCGGATGTCCATGCTGTCATTCCTCTGGCAATCGATATATACTATGAAACATATCCCTGTGCCGCTTCAAGCCGGAAGCGCGGAGTCCAGGCCGGTCGGCGGTGCGGACATGGGGGCAAGACCAACCCTTAAGTCCACATTGTCGCAGATCGGCGATGCGACATAGAAACGATCAAGGCACCGCCCGCAGGGGCCGGGGCAGTCAGCGGAGGGTCGGAATGCAGACGGCAACCAGCCTGCATGTGACGCGGATCGAAAGCGCCATCCAGTCGGGCATGGCCGCGCGGTCATCGGTCGCGGCCTCATGGGCGCGGTCGGTCGCGCTCTACCGGCTGGACCCGGCGGCGCGGCGCGTGGCCGACCGGCTGAGCGCTGCGGATCTGGCCCAGGCGCGCGACCGGCTGGGCGCGCTGTTGCCGACGGCGGCCCCGCATCTGGACCGGCTGTTTCAGGTGGTGAGAGGCCTTGGGGCCTGCATCGTGCTGGCGGATGCCGAAGGTGTGGCGCTGGACCGGCGCGGCAATGCCGGGGATGACGGGGATTTCATGGCGGCGGGCCTGTGGACCGGCGCGGCCTGGTCCGAGGCCGAGGCGGGCACCAACGGCATCGGCACCTGTCTGGCCGAGGGGCGGGCCGTCACCATCCACCGCGACCAGCATTTCCTGGCCCGCAATATCGGGCTGAGCTGTTCTTCCGCGCCGGTCCACGGGCCGGACGGCGATCTGATGGCGGTGATCGACGTGTCGACGGCGCGGACGGATGTTGCCGATGCGGTGGCCGGGCTGATCGGCACCACGGTGGCCGAAGTGGCCCGCAAGGTCGAGGCGGACCTGTTCCACCAGCATTTCCCCAAGGCGCGCATGATGCTGGTGCCGGGGCTGGACCGGGGTCTTGGCGCCGTTCTGGCGGTGGATGCCGATGATCTGGTGATCGGGGCCACCCGTGCCGCGCGCAGCCACCTGAACCTGAGCGGGGATCTGGCCGCCGCGCCGCGCCCGGTGGCCGATCTTCTGGGGCTGGAGGCCGATGACAGCCTTCTGGGGGCCGAACGCGCCGTTCTGACCCGTGCGCTGGCGCGGTCGGGTGGCAATGTCTCGGCCGCGGCGCGGGCGCTTGGCCTGTCGCGCGCCACGCTGCACCGCAAGCTGGACCGCACATAGCGCGCCCGGACTGTCTCAGATCTGCGACACATCCGGCGCGGCATCGGTGCGGCCCCCGGTGAACGACTCGGGGAAAAGCCGCAGCCTTCGGTTATGGCCGCGAGGAGGCGGCTGCCCGGAGGAGGATCCCATGAACGACATGACCCAGAAGGCTGGTCTCAACGGCTCGCCCTTCAAGACCCGTTATGACAACTTCATCGGCGGCACATTCGTGCCCCCTGTCGCGGGGCGCTACATGGACAACATCACGCCGATCACCGGTGCCAAGGTCTGCGAAGTCGCCCGTTCGGATGCGGCGGATGTGGAACTGGCGCTGGATGCCGCCCATGCCGCCAAAGAGGCCTGGGGCAAGACCAGCGCCGCGCATCGGTCGAACATCCTGCTGAAGATCGCCGACCGGATCGAGGCGAACCTGGAACTGATCGCCACCGCCGAAACCTGGGACAACGGCAAGCCGATCCGCGAGACGGTGAATGCCGACATTCCGCTGTCGGTCGATCATTTCCGCTATTTCGCCGGTGTCTTGCGCAGCCAGGAAGGCACGATGTCCGAGATCGACAACGACACCGTTGCCTATCATTTTCACGAGCCGCTGGGCGTTGTCGGCCAGATCATCCCGTGGAACTTCTCGATCCTGATGGCGGCATGGAAGCTGGCGCCCGCGCTGGCGGCGGGCAATTGCATCGTGCTGAAGCCGGCCGAACAGACCCCGGCGGCGATTCTGGTGCTGATGGAACTGATCGCCGACCTGCTGCCGCCTGGCGTGCTGAACATCGTCAACGGCCTGGGCGCCGAGGCGGGGAATGCGCTGGCCCGGTCGAACCGCATCGCCAAGATCGCCTTTACCGGATCGACCGCGACGGGCCGCAAGATCATGGAGGCGGCGACCGTCAATCTGATCCCGGTCACACTGGAACTGGGCGGTAAATCGCCGAACATCTTCTTTTCCGACGTGATGGCGCAGGACGACGCCTTCCTTGACAAGGCCGTCGAAGGCTTTGTCCTCTTTGCCTTCAATCAGGGCGAGGTCTGCACCTGCCCCAGCCGCGCGCTGATCCAGGAGGACATCTACGAAGAATTCATCGCCCGCTGCATCGCCCGCGTGAAGGCGATCAAGCAGGGCGATCCGCGCGAGGCCGATACGATGGTGGGGGCGCAGGCATCGAAGCAGCAGCACGACAAGATCCTGTCCTATTTGCAGATCGGCCGCGACGAAGGCGCGCAGGTTCTGGTCGGCGGCGATGCGGCGCGCTTCAACGGCGACATCGCGCAGGGCTATTACATCCAGCCGACGATCCTGAAGGGCCACAACAAGATGCGGGTCTTCCAGGAGGAAATCTTCGGCCCCGTCGTCAGCGTGACCACCTTCAAGGACGAGGCGGAAGCCCTGTCCATCGCCAATGACACGATGTATGGCCTTGGCGCCGGGGTCTGGACCCGCGACGGCACCCGCGCCTACCGCTTCGGCCGCGCGATCGAGGCCGGCCGGGTCTGGGTCAACAACTATCACGCCTATCCGGCCCATGCGGCCTTTGGCGGCTACAAGCAATCCGGCATCGGGCGCGAGACCCACAAGATGATGCTGGATCACTATCAGCAGACCAAGAACATGCTGGTCAGCTACAACCCCAACAAGCTGGGCTTCTTCTGAGATCCGGCAGATACGGGAAAGGGGGGCGCAGGACGCCCCCCTTTTTCATGGCGACCCGGACCGGGCCTATTGCACCTGCGCGATTTCGGCATCCATGCGTTCGCGGGCTTTCTTGGGCATCTTTGCGGTCTGTGCGGCCTCGAGGTTGGCGGGGGCGTCGCCGACCTGGATCAGGGCGACCATGCCCATGGCGAAATGCGGGGTGCATTTGACGCCGTAAAGCCCGGCCTCGGTGACGGTCAGGGTGTATTCCTCGTTGATCTTGCTTTTGAAGACCTCGACGCCTTCGGGCAGGATTTCCTTGATCGCCTCGACGTTGTGGCTTTTGTCGGTGGGGATGAAATGGATGGTGTCGCCGGGTTCGGCCTTCACGAAGGCGGGCTCGAACACCATTGTCCCGGCCTCGCCCTTGTTCAGCATGTGGATCTCATGCTCGGCGGCAAGGGCGGGGAAGGCCAGCGCAAGGCAGAGCGCGGGGGCGGCAAGCAGCGGGGAAAGTTTCATCATCGTCTCCATCAGCCGGGCCGGATCTGGCCCGTTGCCGGAACTCCTAGCGCCGGAAGACCCGCCCGACTTTGATCAGGCTCAAACAAGAGTGAGAAAGTCAGCTTTGCGGATCCGCGATCCGCGCCAGACCCGCGGCATCGGCGACGGTCAGTTTCTGCCGCCCGCCGATCACCAGGCCCCGCTCTTCCCAGGCCGACAACAGGCGCGAGACGGTGTGCAGCGTGGTGCCGGTCATTTCGGCGATGTCCTGCCGGGTGATGGGAAAGTCGATCCGGGTGCCGCCTTCCTCGATCCGTCCGGCCTTGTCGGCCAGCCGCAGCACGGCATGGGCGACGCGGCGTTCCACCTCTTGCGTCGACATTTCGCGCAGACGGGTATGCGCCTCGTCCAGCCGCTGCCCGATGGTCTGCATGGCGTTGATCGCAAGACGGGGATTGGTCTCGACCACGGCATCCCAGTCGGCCATCGGCCAGCCGACCACGATGGATTCCACCGCCGCACGCGCGGTTCCGGGGTAATCGGGCCGCGCCAGCGCGCGGGCGAAGCCGAAAAGATCGCCCGGATGCACCACGCGGACCATCACCTGCTGGCCATCCGGCGTGACCTGGCTGACCTTCAGCCGCCCGTGCAGCAGCAGATAGAAGGTCACGGCCTCGGCCCCCTGTTCAAAGACCAGATCACCCGCAGCCACCCGTCGCGGGGTGGCGCGCTGCATCAGCCGCGTCAGGGCTGCCGGGTCCATCTGCCGGAACAGCGGCAGGTTGCGGACAAGGGAGATGTCGATTGCCACGCTTTGCGGTCTCACTCGGGTTCATCCCTTCGGTGCCGCAAAACGCACGAAAAGCAAAGCGCCGATCTGCCTTTCGGCCCAAATAACCTTGGCAAAGCCGTCTGGGCGGGCAGGGCGCGCACGGGTCAGCCGGTCTCGCGCACCAGCCGGAAGCCCAGATTGGCGGGCGGCACCCCGACCGAGCAGCCTCCCGATTTCGGATCGCGCACGAAATCGGCGATGGCGGCGCGGTGCAGGCCCTCGGCGATGTAGATGCCGCAGCTTTCGGTCTGGCGCAGGATGCTGCCGTCATCGGCCACATCGACGCGGCGCAGGCAGGTCGAGGTCCATTCCCAGACCGCGCCGCCGATGTCATGCACGCCAAGCGCATTGACGTTCAGGCTGCCGACCGGGCGGATTTCGCGGTCAAGATCGCGGCTGCGGGCGGATTCGGCGGCATATTCGGCCAGCCAGAGGACGGCGGGGTTGGCGGGATCGGCCTCGACCCCCAGCGCATCGTCGCGGAACAGGTCTGCGGCGGCAAAGGCCCATTCGGCATCGGTCGGCAGCCGCCATGTATCGCCGGTCCGGTCCGACATCCAGGCCGCATAGGCATTGGCATCCAGCCAGTTCACGCCGGTGACAGGCAGATCGGGCTGCGGGTCGGCGCTGTCGGGCGCGGCACAGGCCCCGTCGTCGACGCAGGCCATGTAATCGGCATGGCTGACCGGCAGGGCCATGATCTCGACCGCGGCCGGAATTGTGACGGTCGCCATCGGGGCATCGACGGTAGTGCCGTTGCGCTGCCAGTCGCCGTCCAGCCGGTGCGCGAAGGGGGCGGGGTCCAGCCGCACCAGATCGGGCAGGGTGGGGGCGGCCGAGAACGGCCAGAACGACAGACCAAGCGCCCCCATGGCGAAACCGGCCAGAAGCATAGCGGAACCGTGCATGTCATCCCCCTTTGGAACAAGGGCCGCCCCGGTGGGGCGGCCCGGTTGTGCGACAGGTCAGATCGCCGTGGGCGGCAGGACCTGCATCATCAGATCATCGTTCCAGTCGCCTTCCACCACCACATGCGCGGCGGCCCCCAGCTCGAAGGCTTCGATCAGGTTGTGATTCACATAGGCATAGATGCCGGGCTGTTCGAAGGTATAGACCATCAGCCCTGCGGTGCCGCCGGGGATGAACCAGGTTTCCAGCCCGCGTTCGGGCGGGTTGTTGAACTTGCCGGTCGCCCAGACATAATCGCCGTGGCCGCCGATCAGGTGGGGCCTGGTGTCGCGGTTTGCCTGGCTGTGGACGAAGGCCACCGTCTCGCCGACCTTGGCCGTCATCGCATTGTCGCCGGTCAGCGCGCCGACGGCACCGTTGAACACCACATGCGTCGGCGTCAGCGTGCGCATCACGCCCAGCACGTCCTCATAGCTTTCGCCGGGGCTTGCATAATCCTTCCAGTTGCCGTCCGCATCGCGGGGCACATAGAAATCCTGTTCGCCGATGTAATAGACCTTGTCATAGGTCACGGCCTCGCCCTCGCGGCCCTTCAGCCCGTCGCGCGGCAGAACCATGATGGCCCCGTTCATGCCCGAGACGACGTGCCAGGCCACCATGCCGGGGGGCGCGCAGTGATAGACGAAGACGCCGGGTTTCGTCGCCTTCCAGCGCAGAACCACCTTCTCGCCGGGGTTGACCTGCGTCAGCCCGCCACCGCCAAGCGCCCCGGTCGAGCTGTGGAAGTCGATGTTGTGCATCAGCTCGTTGGTGTCGGGGTTGATCAGCGTCAGTTCGACATAATCGCCTTCATGCACCACCATCAGCGGGCCGGGCACGGTGCCGTTGAAGGTCGAGGCCCAATAGGTCGCGCCGCTGTCGTCAAGGGTGATCTTCTTTTCCCCGATCGTCATCTCGAATTCGACGACTTTCGGGCCGCCGGTCGCCACCTGCTCATGCTCATGCACGAAGGGCGGGTCGACCAACTGCACCTTGACGCGCGGCAGGCTGGCGATGTCGGTCACGGCGGCCGGGGTCAGGACCGCCTTCGATTCGGCGACGGCCTGGCGCACCTGCGTCATGGCCCCGGCGATGGCGGCCCCGGCAAGAAGGGTGCGGCGGCTGACGGGCAATGTGGTCATGGTCTGTCTCCTATCGGTTGTCTGCTCCGGGTCTTTCCGGTTGCGTGCAGTATCGCAGGCCGGAACGCCGCCTTCGTTGAGCCGGATCAACCAAGGCCGCCGCATTCGCCGCCTTGCTTGCGGCAGCACAAAGAGCGCGCGGTTTTCCGGCCTATCGGTCGGGAAAAGCATCTGGAAAGCATCAGGAACGGAACCCGACATGGCCGATGAAAAACGCCCCCGAATCCCGAGGGGAATGAAACGGGACGGTCCCGCGCTCTGGTCCTACGGGTTCCGGCCGTTCTTTCTGGGCGGTGCGGTCTGGGCCGTGCTGACGATGGCGCTGTGGATTGCGGCATTGGTGCATGGCCTGCCCCTGGGCGGCGATTACGGCGCGGCCTGGTGGCATGCGCATGAGATGGTCTTCGGCTTTGCCCCCGCCGTGCTGGCCGGGTTCCTGCTGACCGCGATCCCGAACTGGACCGGCAGCCTGCCGGTGGCGGGCCGGGCGCTGATCGGCCTCTTTGCGCTTTGGGCCGGCGGGCGGCTGGCGATGGCGGGGGCGGCGCTGACCGGGATCTGGCCTGCCGCGCTGATCGACGCGGGCTTCCTGCCGGTCCTGCTGGCCATCGCCGCGCGCGAGATCATCGCGGGCCGGAAATGGAACGACCTGAAGGTCCTGGCCGGGGTGACGGCGGTCATGACCGGCAATCTGGGCTTTCACCTTGCGGTGCTGACCGGCGGCGACCCGGCGCTGTGGCTGCGGGCGGCGGTTGCGGGCTATGTCGTCCTGGTGCTGATCATCGGCGGCCGGATCATCCCAAGCTTTACCCGCAACTGGCTCGGCCAGCGCGGGGGCGGGCCGATGCCGGTGGCCTACAACCGCTTTGACCTTGGCGTGATCGGGTTTTCGGCGGCGGCGCTCGCCTCCTGGGCCGTGGCGCCCGAAGCCGGGCTGATGGCCCTCGCCGCCCTTGCCGCTGCGGCGCTGAACCTGGCCCGGCTGTCGCGCTGGCAGGGGCAGGCCACGCGGGCCGAGGGATTGCTGCTGGTGCTGCATCTGGTCTATGGCTTCGTGCCGCTGGGGTTTCTTGCCATCGCGGCGGCGGGTGCCGGGCTGGTTCAGCCGGTCTCGGCGCTGCATGTGCTGACGGTGGGGGTGATTGCCGCGATGATGCTGGCGGTGATGACCCGCGCCACGCGCGGCCATACCGGACGGGCGCTGACCGCCTCGCGCTTGACGCTGCTGTCCTATGCCAGCCTGTTCGCGGCCGCCCTGTCGCGGCCCCTGGCCGATCTCCTGGATCTGTTCTGGCTGGTCGAGGCGGCAGGGCTGCTGTGGATGCTGGCCTTCGGCCTTTTCGTGCTGGAACATGGGCCGATGCTGGTCCTGCAACGCCGCCCGCTGCGCGGGACCTGAAAGCGCGGCCTTCCGCACTTTCCCTTCGCCAAATATCCTGCGGGGAGGTCCGGAGGGGTGCAAAACCCCTCCGGCGATCGGCAACAGGCGGCCGGCCGGGATTTCCGGTCAGACCCGGTCCCGCGCCATGCGCTCGGGGGTCCAGGGCGGGTCCCAGACCAGGCGGACCTCGGCCTCGTCAATGCCTTCGGCCCCCAGCACCGCGGTTTCGACCCCCAGCCGCAGCATCTCGGCCAGCGGGCAGCCGCGGGTGGTGGTGGTCATGTCCACCTCGGCGCGGCTGCCGCTGATGCGGATATCATAGATCATTCCCATGGCGATCAGGTCGCGCCCGGTTTCGGGGTCGACAACCCCGCGCAGGCGGGTCTCGATCCGGTTCCGCAGCATGGCCTTATCCTCCGCAGCGGATCAGCAGGCGATAGCCCTGGCCGTCCGGGGCCATGTTCCCGGCCCATTCATGCCCGCGCGTGGCCAGTTCCGGGAACAGGAACATCGGCTCGCGGTCAAGAAGGGCAAAGAGAACCGTGCCCGGCCCCATCGCGGCCAGGGTTTCCAGAATGCGCACCATCGGTTCGGGGGGCATCAGCCCGGTCAGGTCCAGCACCTGCGCCGGATCGGGCCAAAGCGCCGCGCCCGGTGCCGATCCGGGGGCAAAGCCTGTCATCTGGGCCTCGCCCTCGGGGGTGAAGACCACTTCCCAGGCCCCGTCGGGCCTTTGCCTGTCCTTGCAGGCGAAACCGCGATTCGCCATCACCGTGAACAGCGGTGCCGGCCGGAACGGCGCGATCAGCCGCAGCGCCTGTCCGGGGACAAGCCGGTCGACGGCGGACATGATGGCGGCAAAGGGTTCCTCGCCGCGCGCAAGGGCAGGGCGGACATCAAGGTCAAGCGGGTCTGTCATGGTCGGATCTCGGCATGAGGGGCGGGAAAGACAAGCGGCGGCAGCGGATCGGGGCGCAGGGCCGGGGTCAGGTGCGACAGGCGGCGGATGGCCAGCATCTCGCGCACCAGCCCCACGGCGGCCAGCAGCAGTGCGGCCAGCGCCAGGCGAAAGGCAAAGGGCTGCACCAGCAGCAGCGCCAGACTGCCCCCGGCCGCCCCGGCGGCCCAAAGCGCCAGCCAGCGCCCGGCGGCGCGCGGATCGGTCAGCTCATGCACCATCGGCACCGGGCCGCGCCCGATGCGCGGGGCGAAGACCTGCATCCAGGTCAGGAAACTGGTGATCTTGATCATCTGCGCCAGTGTCAGCAGCGACAGCCAGCCGGTCAAGGCGGCAAAGATCGCAGGCTCCACCCAGATCCCGCCCTGCGACAATGCCGGAATCGCCATCAGGGCGGCAGCGGCCAGGAAAGCCAGTGCCACCCGGCTCCATCGCATGTTCGGTTCGGGCTGCGGGCGGCGGCGCTGTCGCCAGATCCGCGCGGCCTCGGCCAGATAAAGCCCGACGGCGAGCGCGGGCAAGAGGGCCAGCAGCCAGATCAGTGGTGCTGCGGGCGTGTGGCCAAGTGCCAGCGCGATGAAGGTCAGGACCAGCAGCATCAGGCCAAGCCCGCCGGTCAGGAACACCGCCTGCCGCAGCCGGTTGTGCTGTTCCGGGGCCAGAAGGAACATGGCGAACAGCTTGTAGCTGACGCCAAAGGCCGCCAGCGACAGCCAGCCGCCGATTCCGAACAGGATATGCAGCGGCAGCCCTTCGGGCAGAAGGGCGGGCGTTGCGGTCCCGGTCAGGTTCAGCACCATCACCGCCCCGCTGGCCCACAGCCCGGCCAGCGCGGTCAGGGCCAGCAAGACCATCCGCACCTCGCTGCGGCCCCGGCTGGCCCGCGCCACCAGCGGCGGGGCGATCATCGCGCCGGCCAGACCAAAGGCCAGCGCCAGCAGCCAGGGCGCGGTGAGGAACAGGCTCTTTGCCCCGTCGTGGCCGTCCAGCCACAGAAAGCCGCAGGTCAGCGTCGCCGTGCCGGTGATGGCGGCCAGCAGGGCGGGCAGGGCCAGTACGGGCCGGGCCAGGGGCAGGGCGGTCAGCACCGGCACGAACTGGATCAGCGCGCCCAGCATCATCAGGCCCAGCCAGCCCAGGGTGAACAGATGCACCACCGCCAGCCCGGCCCCGCGCGCCCAGTCGCCGGGCCCCACCGCCCCCGCCAGCCCCAGCGCCAGCGACAGCAGCAGAAAGGCCGCGGCGGCACCGAACCAGGCCATTGTCCAGGGTGAAAGCTGTTGCACAGGCATTGAAGGCGTCCCGCTAAGGCAGGCCCCCAGTATTGCCGCAATGCCCCCATGCCATCCTTGATGCCGCGCAAATTGCGCGACGGTTCGTCGCGGGGCATATGGTCTGCCGAACGGGCCGGGGCAATGCCGTTTCGGGCAGCACCCCGGCCCTTGGGTCAGCCGGGATCAGGCGGTGCCGAAGGTCTTTTCCACATCCCGGCGATGCAGCACGAAGGCGGCGTCCGAACGCGAGATCAGCGTATAGAACATCGGCACCACGAAAAGGGTAAAGACCGTCCCGATCAAGAGGCCGGTGAAGATCACCAGACCCATGGCCTGACGGGCGGCGGCCCCGGCCCCTTCGGCGATGATCAGCGGCACCACGGCAAGCGCCATGGCGGCCGTGGTCATCAGGATCGGGCGCAGCCGGGTCCTGGCGGCGGCCACGATGGCATCGCGCCGCGACCGCCCGTGGTCCTCGCGCTGCTGGTTGGCGAATTCCACCATCAGGATGCCATGCTTGGTGATCAGCCCGATCAGGGTGATCAGCCCGACCTGGGTGTAGATGTTCAGCGTCGAGACGCCGAAGAACAAGGGCAGCATCGCGCCGAAGATCGACAGCGGCACCGACATCAGGATGATGAAGGGGTCGCGGAAGCTTTCGAACTGCGCCGCCAGCACCAGATAGATCACCACCAGCGCCGCGGCAAAGGCCAGAAGAATGGTGTTGCCTTCGGATTTCTCCAGCCGCGACTGGCCGGAATAGTCGACGAAGAACCCGTCGGGCAGGGTTTCCGCCGCGATGCGCTCCAGCTCGGCCAGCGCGTCGCCGGTGGACAGGCCGATCATGGCCATCCCCGACAGGGTGGCCGAATTCAGCTGGTTGAACTGCTCAATCGCTGCCGCGCTGACGCCGGGATTGATCTGCACCACGGACGACAGCGGCACCATCTGCCCGGTGGCCGAACGCACGAAGAATTCGGTCAGCCGTTCGGGATTGTCGCGCCAGTCCTGCGGGACCTGGGTGATCACGTCATAGCTGTTGGAATCGACATCGAACTGCGCCACCGCGCCGCCGCCGACCAGGATGCCAAGGGTGGCCCCGATATCCGACACCGCCACGCCCAGCTGGGCGGCGCGGTCGCGGTCGATGGTGACGCGCACCTGCGGGGCATCGAAGGCAAGGCTGTTCTGCACCACGATGAACTTGCCCGACTGCATCGCCTTCAGGCGGATTTCCTCGGCCACCTCGAACACCCGGTCGGGCGAGTGGATGGATTGCAGCACCATCGAGATCGGCAGCCCACCGCCAGCGCCGGGCAGCGACGGGGGCGCGAAGACATAGCCCTGCACACCCGGAGACCCGTCCAGCGTGGACTGGATCTCGGCCTGGATCTCGGCCTGGCTACGGCTGCGTTCGGCCCAGTCCTTCAGTGCCCAGATGTAGAAACCGGTGTTCGACGCCCCGCCCATGCCCGCGACCGAGAACGAGGTGCGCACTTCCTCGATATCGGCGGTGCGCTTGCCGATCTCCTTGGTGAAGGCATCGGTATAGTCCAGCGAGGCATAGCGCGGCGCGTTCAGGATGGCGAACAGCGCACCCTGATCCTCTTCCGGGGCCAGTTCGGACGAAGTGTTGACGAACATGAAGCCGGTGACACCCAGCAGCACCGCCACCATCAAAAAGGTGACGGGCCGGTAATCCAGCGAAGACGAGACCCGCCGCTCATACCAGTTCGACACCCCGGTCAGCACCCGGTCGACGATGCGCTGGAACCGGCCCGGCGCATCATGCGACAAAAGCCGCGCCGACATGGCCGGGGTGATGGTCAGCGCCACGATGCCCGAGATCACCACCGATCCCGCCAGCGTCAGCGCGAATTCGGTGAACAGCGACCCGGTCAACCCGCCGGTAAAGGCCAGGGGGGCCAGCACGGCGGCCAGCGTGATCGTCATGGCGATGACGGGGCCGGTGATTTCCTTCATGCCCTGGATGGCGGCGCGGGCCGGTTTCATGCCGTCGTCGATGTGGCGGTGGATGTTCTCGACCACCACGATGGCATCGTCGACCACAAGGCCGATGGCCAGAACCATGGCCAGCAGGGTCAGAAGGTTGATCGAATATCCCAGCGCCAGCATGACCGAGCAGACCCCGATCAGCGACAGCGGGATGGTGACGATGGGCATCAGGACCGACCGGAACGATCCCAGGAACAGCAGGATCACCACGACAACGATGGCCACGGCCTCGGCGATGGTCTTGAACACCTCTTCGATCGAGGCCGAGATCGTTTCGGTGGAATCGTAGACCAGTTCGACCGTCATGCCCTGCGGCAGGGTATCGCGCAGCGCGGGCAGCGCGGTCAGCACATTGGTTGCCACGTCCAGCTGGTTTTCGCCGGGGGCCGGGATGATGCCGATGAAGATGCCGGGCTGGCCGGCAAAGGTCACGATGGCTTCGGTGGAGCCTGACGCCAGTTCGATCCGGGCCACGTCGCGCAGGCGGACGGTGCCGTTCTTGCCCTGAACCAGCGGCAGCGCGCCAAAGGCTTCGGCCGATTGCACGGTGGAATCCAGCGTCAGCGAATAGATAAAATATTCGTTCTCGGTCTTGCCGGGGGCCGACAGGAAGTTCGACGACCGGATCGCGCCAAGAATGTCGGATGCGGTGACGCCGCGCGCCGCCATCTGCAGGGGATCAAGCCAGACCCGCATGGCATATTCGGCCCCGCCCATGATCTGCATCTGGGCCACGCCGTCGATGTTCGTCACCCGCGGGCTGACCACGCGCTCCAGATATTCGGTCAGCTGTTCGGCCGTCATGTTGGGGTTCTGCACCGCCAGATACATCAGGGCGAAGGTCATCCCCGTGCCCTTGACGATCACCGGGTCTTCGGAATCGGCGGGCAGTTGCCCGCGCACCTGTTGCACCTTCGACATCACTTCGGTCAGCGCAATGTCGGGGTCGGCCCCCAGCTGCATCTGCACCGTCACCACGCTGGCGGATTGCGCCGAGGTGGTGGTGACATATTCGATGTTCTCGGTGGTCGAGACGGCAGCGGCAATGGGGCTGGTGATGAAGCCCTGAATCAGGTCGGGCGCAGCGCCGGGATAGACCGTGGTGATGGTGACAACGGTTTCCTCGACCTCGGGGTATTGCCGGACCGGCAGGTTCACCACCGAGGCCAGGCCGAGAAACAGGATCAGGGCTGCCAGCACGGTGGACAGCACCGGGCGGCGGATGAAGATCTCCGAGATGTTCATGCGCTTACTCCCCGGTCGCGGCTTCGGCGGGGGGGGCTTCGGCGGGGGTGCCGTCCGTCGGCGCGACTGCATCGGGCGAGACCGCCTCAAGCGCCACAGAGGTGTCGATCCTGACCTTGGCACCGGGCGTCAGGCGGTTCTGGCCCGAGGTGACGATCTGGTCGCCCGCCACCAGCCCGCCGGTCACTTCGATCCGCCCGCCCGACCGGCGGCCGATCTGGACGAAGACCTGTTCGACGACCAGTTCATCGGCTGCCTCGCCCTTGCGGATCACATAAAGGGAATCGCCGTAAAGGGTGGAACTGACGGCCGTCTGCGGCACGGCGATCACGCCCTTTTCTTCCGGCAGCGCGATGCGGACGCGCAGGAACTGGCCGGGATAGAGCGCGCCCGAGGGGTTTTCCACCTGCGCCCGCACGGTGATCATGCGGGAATTGGCATCGACGCGCGGTTCGATGGCGATGATTTTGCCGGTTGCGCTGAAATCGCCAACCTCGGTGGCGACGGTCAGCGGCCCGCCAAGGGACAGGACGCCGATCTGCTGCTCGGGCACCGAGAAATCGACATTCATCTGCGTCAGATCCTGCAAGGTGGCATAGATCGTGCCCGGCTGGACATATTGCCCGACCTCGATCTGCGCGATGCCGATCACCCCGGCGAAGGGGGCGGTCAGTTTCTTGCTGTCCAGCGCGGTCTGCAATTGCGCCACCTGGGCGCGGGCGCTTTCGACCTGGGCCTCGGCGCTTTCCACGGTGTTGGCGGCCCCGACGCCGCGGTCCGACAGGGTGCGGGCGCGGTTCGCCTCGGCGATGGCGAAGTTCAGCGCGGCCTGGGCGGCGGCCAGCGCGGCCACTTCGCTGTCATCGTCGATCTGCACCAGATGCTGACCTTCGGCAATCTTGTCATTGGCGGTGAAGGCGATGGATTTCACCGGCCCGCCGGATTCGATGGCCAGATCCACCCCGCGCGCCGAAAGCGCGGTGCCGATGGCGTCGATGCCGGGTTGCCAGGTCACGGGTTCCAGCGTCTCGGCGGTGACGGGGACCGGCGGGGGCACCATTCCGCCCAGGAATTGCGCGATCATGTCGTCGCGGAAGTACTTGAACCAGACGATGCCGCCGCCGATCAGGCCGAGAAGGATGATGGCGATGAAAAGCCGCTTGAACATGATTGAAACTCCGTCCGGCGCAAGGGTAAGGGGCCGCGCACGGCCCTGTGTCCTGCCTGCGGCATGTGGCGGCGGGCGTCAACACCCCGAGTTGCGCATTCGGGCCGTGCAGGGTGCGAATTCCTGCACATCGGAGACATAAATTCGGCAGGGTGGTTCAGGGGGCCAGCATGGCCCAGACAAAGCGCAGGCAGACCGCCAGCAGGAACAGGCCGAAGGCGCGTTCCAGGTGACGCCGCGTCAGGCGATGCGCCAGAGCCACGCCGAAGCGGGTGGTCATGAGCGAGGTGGGGATGGTCAGGGCAAAGGTGGCCAGCGAGACGAAGCCTATGGCATCGGGCGGCAGGCCGGGCAGGCCGCGTCCGGCCAGCATGTAGCCGATGGTTCCGGGGATGGCGATCAGCACCCCGACCCCGGCCGAGGTGGAAACAGCGCGATGGATCGGCACGTTGTGCAGCGTCAGGATCAGGTTCGACACCGCACCGCCACCGATCCCCATCAGCGCCGAGACAAGGCCGGTCAGTGCGCCATAGGCCCGCAGCAGCCCCCGTCCGGGCAGGCCATCACCGATCCGCCAGCCCGCGCCGCCTGTCAGAAGCTTGGTCGCGTTCACGGCGGCGACGGCGGCAAAGACCAGCTGGAACAGCTCGGGCCGGGCATGGCGGGCGATCAGGGTGCCAAGGATCACGCCCGCCAGAACCGGCAGCGCCCACAGGCGCAGCAGGTCCATGTCCACCGTGCCGCGGGCATGATGCGCCCGCGCCGACTGGATCGATGTCGGGATGATCACCGCCAGCGATGTGCCGACCGCCATCGGCATCGCCAGTCCGGGCGGATGGCCCAGCAGCAGGAAGACCTCGTAGAACACCGGAACCGAAATCGCCCCGCCGCCGATGCCGAAAAGACCGGCGAGAAAGCCGATCAGCGCGCCCGCCACGGCCAGCGCCGCGACAAGGGCCGCCAGAGTGGCCGGGTCCGTCAGATCCATCAGTGTCCCCCGGCGCTGCGCCGGGTGATGCTGGCCCCGTCGAACCCGCCAAGGCCCGCCTCGATCGCGGCGCGGTAGCGGGGCTGCGTGGTGCGCGCCAGCGGCAGGTCGATGCCGTCGGCGGCGGCAAGATCCAGCGTCAGCGTCAGGTCCTTCAGCAGGCCGGTGATGTCGAAGGTGCCGATCTGGTCGCTGCCCGCCAGCGTGTCGATCACCACCTGCGCGCGGGTCTTCAGCACCGCAGGCCCGGCGGAACTGTCGGCAATCAGGCTGATGGCCAGATCGGCGGGCACCCCTGTATCGCGCAGAAGGGACAGGCTTTCGCCCAGTGTCTGCCAGTAGATCGCCAATGGCAGGTTGACCGCCAGCTTCATCCGGGCGGCGGCGGACGGGCTGCCGATATGCTCGACCCGGCGGCACAGTGCCTCAAGCACGGGTCGGCCGCGGGCGAAGGCGGCGGCTGTGCCGCCCGCCAGACCCAGAAGCTGCCCTTTCAGCGCCGGGGCGACCGTGCCGCCCACCGGGCAATGCAGGAAATCGGCCCCGGCCGCCCCGGCGATGGCGGCCAGCGTCTCGGCCTGATCGGGGGGCAGGGTGGAGAGGTCGATCACCAGTTTTCCGGCGACCGATGCGCCAAGGCCGTCAAGAACGGCCGCTGATGCCGCGGCATCGGTCAGTGACAGCAGGATCACGTCACAGGCGGCAAGGCCCGGCAGGTCCGAGGATTTGGCCCCGCCCGCCAGCGCCTTGGCCATGCGGGTGGCGGTGCGGTTCCAGACCCGCACGGAATGGCCGGTCTCGATCAGACGCAGGGCGAAGGCGGTGCCCATGCGGCCGGTGCCCGCGATGCCGATGGTGGTTATGGCTGCCCCCTATGCAAGGCCAAGGATCTGTGCCGTGGTTTCCCCCGCGATGATCCGGCGTTTCATGATCTCCTCCTTCCCGGCCCGTGCCCGCGCCGCCGCAAGAGCGGGGCTCAGATCGGCCTGCGGCAGGGTAATGACGGCATCGGCATCGGCAATGATGAAATCTCCGGGCGCAATGGGGATGCCCCCCAGCACCAGCGGGATGCCGATCTCTCCCCGGTCGGACTTGATCGTGCCGCGGATGTTCAGGCCCCGGCAGAACACCGCAAAGCCAAGGGTGGCGATCTGGGCGCTGTCGCGCACCGCGCCGTCGATCACCATTCCGGCCAGCCCCCGGCATTGGCAGGCCAGCGCCATGATCTCTCCGAAGGGGCCGCTGGCGGTGCTGCCGCCGTAATCCACCACCAGAACCTGACCGGGCGTCGCCGAGGCCAGCGCCAGATGCAGGGCAAGATTGTCGCCCGGCGTGCAGCGCACCGTCAGGGCAGGCCCGGCGCAGCCCATGCCGGGGGCCAGCGGGTGCAGTGGCAGATCAAGAATGCGCGCGGCGGGCCAGGCCTCGGCCAGCGTGGCCGTGCCAAGCGCCAGAAGCTCCGCCGCGACGGTCATCTTCAGGCCGCCTTGCCGCCGATGCGCACCTTCAGCGGCGCGACGCCGCCTTCCATCGTCAGTTCCAGCTCGTCGCCCGAGACGACGGCCCCCACGCCCGCAGGCGTGCCGGTCATAATGATGTCGCCGGGCATCAGCCGGTGTTGTTCGGACAATTTGGAAATGATTTCATCGACTTTCCAGATCATCAGCGAGATATCGGCATCCTGCCGCACCGCGCCGTTCACCTTCAGAACCAGTTTGCCATCGGTCAGGATGCCGCAATCCGAGGCGCGGGTGATCGGGCCGACCGGGGCGGAATGGTCGAAGGATTTCGTCACCTCCCACGGCATGCCCTTTTCCATCGCGGCGGCTTGCTGGTCGCGGCGGGTCATGTCCAGACCCACGGCATAGCCATAGATATGACTGGCGGCCTGATCGGTGGGAATGTTGTAGCCGCCGGATTTCAGCGCGACCACCAGTTCCCCTTCATAATGAAAGTTGTTGGTAAAGACGGGATAGGGAATCTCGCCGCCGTTCCTGACCACCGCATCGGCGGGTTTCATGAAGATGACCGGCGGGTCACGTTCGTCCGCGTTCATCTCGATGATATGGGCGACATAGTTCTTGCCGATGCAATAGACGCGGCGGACGGGAAATTTCTCGTCGCTGCCGGTGATGTCCAGATGGGCCTGGGCGGGCGGGGAAAGGGCAAAGGCCGCCATGCGGGGTCTCCTCTTCGGCCGGGTCATCGCCCGGCGGGGGTGAGTCATCGTGGCCCAAGGATTTCCGGCTTCGCCTCACAGATCAAGATACGAAATTCATTTTTTGATAACTTTGTATATTTTTTTGCAATCGGAAACGAATCGTATAACCTGCCGACAGGACCAGCCCGCGAGAGAGCGCGGTAGACTGGCCGCGACAACGGGAGGACTGACATGACCAATTCGACCAGGATGACGCGCCGCAGCTTTGGCCTGCTGGCGGCAGGCGGTGCGGCGGGGCTGGTGATGGGGGCGCCGGCCATCGTGCGGGCGCAGCAGGCGGTGACATTCGCCGTGCCCAACCCTTCGGCCCTGACCTGGCTGCCCTATTGGGTGGCCGTCGGCGAAGGCTATTTCGCGGAGGAAGGGCTGGACCTGAGGCTTGAGGCGATCGACGGATCGTCGGCCGTGTTGCAGGCGATGTCGGCAGGGCAGGCGCAGATCGGTGCGCCGGGGCCGGGGCCGACCCTTGGTGCAAGGGCGCGCGGGGTGGATGTGAATTTCATCTACAACCTTTATCCGAAATCGGTGTTCGGCATCCTGGTCAAGGACGACAGCCCCTATCAGACGCCGACCGACCTGAAAGGCACGGTGATCGGCGTCGGCACGGCAGACGGGGCGGAAGTGTCCTTCACCAAGGCGATCATGACCGATCTGGGCCTGGCCGAGGGCACGGATTACACCTTCCTGCCGGTGGGCGACGGCGGCACGGCGGCGGTGGCCTTCATGCGCGACGAGGTCGGCTCTTACGCCGGGGCGGTATCGGATGCGGCCATTCTGGCGGCGCGCGGGCTGACCCTGCGCGAGATTACGCCCGAAGCCTATCTGGGCTTTTTCGGCAATGGCATCGCCATGCTGGAAAGCCAGATGGCGGCGACCCCGGATCTTGCGCCGAAATTCGGCCGCGCACTGGTGCGGGGCACCCGGTTTGCCAGTGATCCGGCGAACAAGGAAAAGGCGCTGGCCCATTGCGCCGCAGGCAACCCGCAGGAGGGTGAGCAGGATTATGCGCCGTCGCTTTATGACGGGGTTGTCAACCGCATGACGCCGACCGATGCCTTCATCGCGCAGGGCTATGGCTATCAGCCGCCGGAACATTGGCAGGCAATCCACGATTCCGCCGTGGCCTCGGGGGCGCTGGCGGAACCTCTGGCCGATCTGGCCTCTGTCTACACGAATGAATTCGTGGCAGGCTGGAACGCCTGATGACCATGGCAGAGCCCCGACCCCTGACCGCAGCACCGGACACGCCCGCGCGCCCGGTCTACGAGATTGCCAGACTGTCGAAGACCTATGCCCGCAACCGCCTGACCGCGCTGACCGATGTGAACCTGACCCTGATGAAGGGCGAATTCGTTTCGGTCGTCGGATCGTCCGGCTGCGGGAAATCGACGCTTCTGAAGATCATGTCGGGGCTCATGCCGCCCACAACGGGCCGGGTCGTGCTGGAAGGGCGGCCCGTCACCGGGCCGCGCGACGACATCGGGATGATGTTCCAGCAGGCCACCCTGCTGCCCTGGAAGACCACGATTGAAAACATCGTGCTGCCGATCGAGATCCGGCAGGGCCGGGCGGCGGCCAGGGCCGCCCTGCCGCGCGCGCAGGACTTGCTGAAACTGGTGGGTCTGGGCGATTTCGCCAATGTCTATCCCGGCGAATTGTCGGGCGGGATGGCGCAGCGCGCGTCGATCTGCCGGATGCTGATCTCGAACCCGGCGGTGCTGCTCTTGGACGAACCCTTCAGTGCGCTGGACGAATTGACCCGCGATTTCATGAACATGGAATTGCAGCGTATCTGTGCCGAACAGCAGTCCACCGCCTTTCTGGTCACGCATTCGCTGGCCGAGGCGGTGATCCTGTCCGACCGGATCCTGGTGATGAAGCCGCGCCCCGGCCGGGTGGTCGAGGAGATCGTGATCGACCTGCCGCGCCCGCGGCGGCTTGAAATGGTGAACACCCCCGAATTCGGCGAGATCGTCGCCCATATCCGCGATCTTCTGGGCAAGGAGGCCTTTGAATGACCACTGCCCCCGAGTTTCACCGCGACCCGCAGGCCGATACGGTCTGGGTCGAACATATCGCGCTGATCGACCGGATTCCGCGCTGGCTGGCGATGCTGGGGCTGGCTGTCGTGGTCATCGCCATCTGGGATCTGGTCACGGCGCGGACGGGCTGGATTTCCCCCATCATCCTGCCCAGCCCGATGGAGACGCTGCGCGATCTGATCTTCGTCGGCGAGAATCTTCTGACCGGCGGCTACATGCTGACCGCGCTGTGGACGACCACGCGCACCGTGTTCTGGGCCTTCGTGATCGCGCTGGCCATCGGCTTTTCGCTGGGGGTGCTGGTGGGGGAAACCAAATTCGGCGAACGCGCGGTCATGCCCTATCTGGTGGCCATCGACACCATGCCCAAGGTGGCCTTTGCGCCGCTGTTCATCGCCTGGCTGGGCTTCGACATCGCATCGAAGGTGGCGCTTGCGGCCTTCATTGCCACCTTTCCGATCGTGGTGTCCACGGCGGCGGGCCTGTATTCGGCATCCGAGAACGAACGGATGCTGTTCAAGGCGATGGGGGCCAGCCGGGTGCAGACGTTGTTGCGGCTGAAACTGCCGACCGGGCTGCCGCATATATTCACCGGGCTGAAGATCGCCGCCGTCGGCGTGATGGCAGGGGCGATCACCGGCGAATTCCTGGGCGGCGGGCAGGGCTTCGGCGCGCTGATCCGGCAATCGGCCAGCACGCTGGACACGCCGCGGGTCTTTGCGCTGATCCTTTATCTCAGCCTGTTGGGACTGGCCCTTTTCTTTGCGGTCGCATGGGTGCAGAAACGGCTGGTATTCTGGAACAAGGCGGACCGTCCGGGCGGGGTGGGGTGATGAATGCCGCTGACAAGGCACTGGGTGATACGCGCAGCCTGTCGGATCAGGCGCATGACCGCATCCGCCGCGACATCCTGAACGGCGGGCTGTTCCCCGGCGAGAAATTGCAGATCGAGGCGATTTCGGACCGCTACGGCATCGGCATCGCCCCGGTGCGCGAGGCGCTGAACCGGCTGTCGTCCGAAGGGCTGGTCGAACGGAAAAGCCAGCGCGGGTTCTTTGTCGCCGAAATCTCGATGACGGCGCTGGAAGAGCTGGTGAAGACAAGGATCTGGCTGGAGACGCTGGCCTTGCGGGAATCGATCCAGAACGCGGATGAGGAATGGGAAGAACAGCTGGTCCTTGCCTATCACCGGCTGGCCCGCACCCACCGCCGGATGCCGGCCGAAGCCTGCCCCGACCAGACCGAGGAATGGGAAATCCGTCACAAGGAATTCCACCTGCTGCTGCTGGACCGCTGCGGGTCAAGCTGGCTTCTGGGGTTCTGCTCGACGATGATGGATCAGGCGGTGCGCTATCGCAGCCTGTCGATGAACGTCCACCCCAGCCTGTTACGCCGTCAGGGGGCGGCGGCGGAACATGAGGCGCTGTTGCAGGTGGTGATCGAACGCGATGCCGACCGTGCCTGCCGCCTGCTGGCCGATCATTACACCGCGACGCTGGAAGGGCTGCGCGGCGTCGTCGGTGCGGCGCGCTGACGGGGCCGCCGGGTCAAGGCCCCGGCGTCATGGTTTTCCGGCCTTCCGGGCGTGGAACTTGTCTTCGCGCATGTCGCCGAACAGGTTTCGGCTTTCCAGGAATTCACGCTGCTGGCGGTAGAATTCCAGCAGGAAATCCCATTCGCGGGCCTCGCTGACGGCCTCGTCATAGCGGATGCGGCGGCGGATGGTCTGGGCCACTTCGGACACATGCTTGCGGGCTTCGAAGGTCTTGGGCGGATCGCGCAGGATCGCTTCCAGCGTCTGAAGCTCGAACCGGCCATAGATGCCCAGATGCTCGGCCCGGAACTCATAGCCGCGTGCCGAAACATGCGCGGGCTGCGCCGTCAGATCGGGCAGCAGCTGCGGCTTCGGATTTTCCACCACGATCGTCCCAGCCACCATGTCACCCAGCCGCTGCTTTTTCTTGTTGAAGATCGGCACCAGCAGCGTGGCCAGCATCCACAACAGCATGACGATGGCCAGCACCCAGCCCATGTCGGCCATGCCGAACAGCGTGGCGATGGGCAGGAAGACCTCGACTTCCTTCATCAGGTTGCGCGCGACGATCTGATGCGGTGTCAGGCGGCGGCCGTCCAGACTGATGACTCGGATGCCAAGGATGCGCTTGCCCAGGGTGCGGCCGTTCCAGACCATCTCGGACAGGACGTAATAGGGAATGCGCATGAAAAAGGTGATCAGCGCGTAGAAGGTGAAAAGACCGTTCCATGAAAAGATGCCCGCCCAGGCCACAAGGATCAGCAGCAGGAACACCCCGCCATAGGTGATCACGATGTCCAGGCTTTGCGCCCCGAACCGCGCGCCCAACGAGGCAAGGCGAAAGGTGATCGGCACGCTTTCGGGCGGGGTATGGCGGATCAGGCCCTTCGCCTCCCAGGCGGGGACGCCGGTGGCGGTATTAGCTTTCATGCCGCCACCCTTTCCTGACCGGCCCTTTCCCGGCCCGAAAGCCCAAGCCACAGCACCCAGAGCGCACCGATGCCCCAGCCGATCGCCAGCCGCGCCCCGGTCGATTGCACGGTCTGGCGGAAAAAGCCTTCCAGCACCGCCGCCGCCACCAGCATCAGCGCCGCCAGCAGCATCAGCTTCACCGCATCGCGGCCGCGGTGGCGCAGGGCGGCGCGGCGGGTCAGGTCGCCGGGTTGCAGGATCGCCAGCCCCAGCTGCGCGCCCCCCGCGCAGGCGACGCAGATCGCGGCAATCTCGGTGACGCCATGGATCGACAGCCAGCCCGTCAGCTCATACCCCAGCCCCTTTTCATCGAACATCCGCCAGAACGCCCCCAGAAGAAGCCCGTTGTAGAAGGTCAGCAGAAAGCTGGGCAGGGTGACGAAGACGCCAAGCGCAAAGGTCAGGATGGCGACCTGGGTGTTGTGGGAAAACAGGAAGGTGGCGAAGGTGGACAGATCGTCGCCCTGCCCGCCGCCATCGAAGAGGGTCGATCTCAGGTATTCCGCGCTGGCTTCGGGTGTGCGGCCGTCGGCCAGCCCGCCGGGCACGAAGGTGTAGAACCAGCTGCGGTCAAGGTCGTAGAGAACCGCCCCCAGCACCCCGCCCAGGATCATTGCCAGAAAGCCGATCAGCAAGGCCGGGCCGGACCGCCGCACCGCCTGCGGGATGCCATGGGTGATCAGCCGGGTGAACAGCCCGCCCAGGCTTTCCTGCGGGGCATAGACCACCAGATAGGCCCGCGCGCAGAGGGCATCGAGATAGGTCAGAAGCGCGCGGTCCATCGAAATCGCCCGCGCCACCGACAGCGCGTTCATCGCCTGCCGGTACAGGCTGGCCAGTTCCAGCGCCTCTTCATAGCTCAGCGCCTTCGCGCCGCTTTTCTCGGCCCGCTTGACCAGCGCATCCAGCCGCTGCCAGCCGGCCTCGCGTTCGGCGCGGAACCGGGCAGAGCGGATCTGTTCCACCGGGGCGGCAGGGGCGGGGGCGGTCATATCATCTCCTTCGCCTTGATCTCGATATAACGCGAGATCAGCGCCGAGGTCAGCTGTCTGGGGGCGGCGTCAAGACACAGGATACCCAGCCGCGACAGCCGGTCCAGCACCGCCTGGCGTTCCTGCAGGATGCGCGCGGCGGCGATGGCCTGGGCCACGTCATCCATGCCGGATGTGGCGGGCCGGATCAGCCCGTGCAGCGCAGGGTCGCGCAGGGCGACATACAGCACGACATGCTGGCGCTGCATCACGGCCAGGTTTTCCACCAGCAGTTCGGCCGAAGTGCTGTCGACGAAATCGGAAAACACCACCACCAGAGACCGCCGCTTCAGCTTGCCGTTCAGCACCGACAGGCCAAGGGTGTGATTGGTCTCGGCCTCGTCCCGTTTCAGATCGGCGCATGCGGCCTGAATCGGACCAAAGGCGGCCCGGCCGGGGCGGGGCGGGATCATCGGCTGCGGCCGGGCGCCGAAACTGTAGAACCCGACATTGTCGCCCGCCAGACCGCTGGCCCAGCACAGCGCAAGGGCGGCATGGATCGCATGGTCCAGCCGGGTCAGCGGGCCCAGCCGTTCGCCCATCAGATGCCCGGTATCCAGACACAGGATGATCTGGTGGTTCCGTTCCACCCGCGTTTCGCGCGCGACCAGCGCATTGACGCGGGCGCTGCGCTTCCAGTCGATCGAGCGCGGGTCCATGCCGGGGGCGAAATCGCGCAACTGGTGAAACTCCGATCCCTCGCCCTTCAGGTTCATCACCCGCGCGCCTTCCATCAGCGGCAGCATCTGCGCCTGGATGGCACCCGACAGCACGGGTGAGATGTCGGGCATCACGGTGATCTGCAACTCCAGCAGCCGGCCGGGCAGGATGTCGAACAGCCCAAGGCGCGACGGATAGTTCAGCCAGAGCCGCGAGATGCTTTGTGTGCCCCGGTCGCGCAATTGCAGCGGCAGGTGAAGCGTCGCCTCTTGCGCGCCGGGGGGCAGGGCGGCGGGGGGGGCATCCTCCAGCGCCAGCCCCGGATCATGGGTCAGCCGCACCGACAGGCGCGGCGGCAAGCGGCGTCCGGTCAGGGCCAGATCCAGCATAGCCGCATGTCCGGCAAAGCCGCGCGGGGGCAGGGTGGCGTCGACCCCGATGCCGCGTGCGGGCACGCTCAGCGCAAGGTCGGCCACGGCGGCCAGCAACAGCGCGGCCCAGGGCCAGGCCAGCAGCCCCGGATCGTCGGGCCGCCAGACCACCAGCAGCACCGACAGGGCCGCCAGCCCGCCCACCAGCGCCGCCATGAGCCGAGAGGGACGCATCAGCGCGGCGCATCCTGCCGGTTCACGATCGCGGCCAGAACCTCATCCGCCGTCCGCCCTTCGATCTCGGCGGTGGGGCCCAGCACGATGCGGTGCCGCATCGCCGGGGGGAACAGCATCTGCACATCGTCGGGCAGGGCATAGTCGCGCCCCTCCAGCGCCGCGCGGGCGCGCACGGCATTGGCCAGCGCCGCCGCCGCGCGGGTCGAGGCGCCGTGCAGCACCTCGCCATCCGTCCGCGTCGCGCGCACCAGATCGACGATATAGCGCAGGATGCTGTCCTCCAGCCGGATGGAATCGACCAGCGCATGCCCCTCTTGCAGGGTCGCGCGGTCCATCACCGCCCGCAGGCCCGCCTTGGCCACCCCGACCGGTCCGCGCGTGCCTTTGGACAGGATCGAGATTTCGGCATCGCGGTCGGGGAAATCGACCAGCAGCTTGAACAGGAACCGGTCAAGCTGCGCCTCGGGCAGGGGATAGGTGCCGTGCTGTTCGATCGGGTTCTGGGTGGCGATGACGAAGAATTCGCCGCCAAGGGGATGGGTCACGCCGTCGATGGTCACTTCGCGTTCGTTCATCGCCTGCAACAGCGCCGATTGCGTCTTGGGCGGCGCGCGGTTGATCTCGTCGGCCAAGAGGATGTCGGTAAAGACCGGGCCGCGGGTCAGCCGGAACTCACCGGACTGGAAGTTGAAGAGGTTCACCCCCAGCACATCGCCGGGCATCAGGTCGGGCGTGAACTGCACCCGGCCGAAATCCATCGTCGTCACCTGCGACAAGGATTGCGCCAGCAAGGTCTTGGCGGTGCCGGGCGGCCCTTCCAGCAGGCAGTGACCCCGCGCGAAAAGCGAGATCAGCAGCATGTCGATCAGCGCATCCTGGCCCTGGATCACTTTCCGAACTTCACCTCGCAAGTCACTGGCAAGGCTCTGGAAACCGGCAAGGGTCATCGGGGTGTCATTTGGCATGGGTAAGCGTCTCCAGAAGGCGGCGGAAGGCGTCAAGCTGGCGGTGCAGCTCGGCCTGGGGAAGGGGGTGGGCGGGGTCGGTCAGGCGCTTTGCCACCGACTGCAATTCGCTGGCGGCCTTCGGGTCGCGGCGGCCCAGATGCGCCATCAGCCGGGCAACGCCCTGCGGGCCCGCACCCACGGCGCGGCCAAAGGTGGTCTGCGCCAGATCGGACAGGTTGGCCTGCACCAGATCGGCGGCCATGCGGGCATCATGGCCCGCGATGCGCAACAGCCGGGCATTGGTGGCGATGGCGGCCAGCTTCGATTGTTCCGGCGTGTCTTCGCCATCGTCCCTTGCCGGGCCGAACCGTCGCGCGCCGCGCCAAAGCGCCAGGCCCAGCACGATGGCCAGCACCGCCCAGAGCCCGGTCAACGGCGGGGCGAAGAAGCGGGCGAAATCGTCGGTGGAGCGGTCGTACTCCTGCCGCTGGTCGCCATAGTCGTAATAGTCGACAAGGTTTTCCCCCGCCGTGTCGATATAGATCGCGGGGGTATCTTCGGCGGTGCCCACCGATTGCGGGGCCAGACTGCGCAGCAGCGTAACCGTCACTTCGGCATTGTCGCCCAGCGTCAGGCCATGGTTGTTCATCAGATCGGGGTCTGACAACAGCCAGACCGGATAATCGTCCTGATCCGAACAGCTGACCACCAGCGCGCCCTGCGGCAGCGACAGCACTTCGGTGCAGGTGTCGGGCAATCGGTCGCGGTCGAACAACTGCGGATGGAACAGCGCGACCTGATCGCCGCCGAAATCCTCGGCCAGGAAGCCCGGCACCGGGCGGATCACCGTCAACGGCCAGTCGCCGATCTGGCGCGGCAGCCGTTGCAGATCGCTCAGCGGGATCAGGGTGGAGTGGTGGACCGTGGCGGATCCGACCGTGCCCGCCACCCATTTCGGCAGGATCACCAGCCCGGAGAAATAGTAAAGCCGTCCCTGAATGTCCCAAAGCTCGGCCTCGCGCTGGGTCGCGGCGTAATAGCTGTCGCGTGGGGTTGCGGGAACCGGGGCCTGGCGGTTCAGATCCACGTCGTAAAGCGGCAGGATGCGCAGCGACAGGGTCGAGATGGCGGGACGGAAGCGCGGGTTCGACCGCTGCACCGACAGACCTTCGCTGCGCAGCCAGGGGGCCAGACCGTCGATGCCGATGACCGAGGCATCCAGACGCCGGTCGGACCCGCCGCCCCCCAGAAGCATCAGCCCGGCCAGCCCCGCCAGCACCAGGCCGCCGATCAGGATCATCGGCAGGGGGCTGCCCTCACGCATGGGCGGCCCCCTGACGCAGCAGGATGCTGCGACCAAGGTCCAGCGTGGCGGAAAATTCCGCCTCGTCCACCGGGCGGCCGCCGTAATGCGCCAGTTCGGCGCGTGTCAGGATGTCGCGCAGCGCCGGTTGCGCCCGCCAGGTGCCGGGCAGGCGGCGCAGCGCGGTGCGTTCGGTATCGGCGCGGGCAAGACGGGTGTCGGTCTCGGTCGCGGCGGTCAAGAGGCAATGGCGCAACAGCCGCACCAGCGCCGCCGCACGGTCGGGCATCGCGGCGATCTGGTCCAGCAGGCTGCGCGGATCGCCCGCGCGGTCCTCGGCGCTGATGTTCCAGGCGTCGGGGGCCACGGCGGGCGGTTTCTTCTGTGCCTTCGGGGCGCGCGCCATCAGCATTCCCGCCCCGCCGAAGCGCAGCCACAACAAAAGGGCGGCGACAAGCAGCAGCACCACAAGGACGGTGGACATGGAACCGGGCCGCGGCACGAAGGGTGCAGGGTCCTGCGGGCGCTGTTCGGCCGGCATGACTTCGGTGCGGCCATCGGCCAGATCGCCGGTCATCCGGGTGACATAAGTCATCGCGGTGGCCACGCCGTCGCGCGCCAGAAGGCCCCCGACCTCGGCCGCCCGTTCGCCGCGCGGGGGATCGGCGGTTTCCTCGATCACGGCGCGGGTCTGAGCCGGTGCGGGCGAGGCAACCGCAAGGATCAGGACCGCCAGGCGGATCGGGGCAAAGCCATTGTGCCGTCTGATCTGCTGCAACCTGTTACCCGCCTGAGGACTCTGAAAGGTTGTAGCCATCACCCCGGACCGACCGCAAGGGCTGCGCCACGGCAGAAAGCAGAAAGCCCGGCACGGGGCCGGGCTTTCGCATGTCGCCGGACAGGGATCAGGCGAAGATGTCGGCCCGCGCGGCCGGACGCAGCGGGTCGGGGCCAAAGCGGTTGTCGCCGTCGGTGCCCTTCAGGCAGAAGATCACCAGCATGGCGATCGAGGCCACGATGCCGACGAAGGGGATCATGCTCAGCACGATGAAGCCCAGATACCACCAGCCCGACATGTCGCGGTCATGCAGGCGGCGGACGGCGACGGCGATGCCGGGGATCAGCACGGCAAGATAGAAGACCACCAGAATGGCGATGAAGACATAGCCGAGGGCGGAAATCTCGCCGGTGTTGAAATTCACGCCCAGGAACAGCAGCCCGTAAAGGACCACGCCGATCAGCGTGATGCCCAGGACGAAATACCAGTATTCCGACCGCGAGGCGCGGCCCTGGAAGGTGGCGTATTTGTGTTTGAGGCAGGTCTCCAATGCTTCCTTGAAACCCATGTCCCTTGCTCCTTTTTGGATTGGTTATTGGTGTTGGCGTAACGTGTCGCTGGGGTGAATCTGCCACAAGTCAGGCGGTTTGAACAGTTTTCCGTTTTTCGTGGCGGAGAACCTTACCCTGCGTCAGAAATGTGGGGGGCCTGTTCCGGCCGTCAGGTGGCCGACTGCTGGGGCCGTCTTCCGTCACAGGATTGATCGGCCAGGGGGCGCAGTCGCGGACGCACAAATGCGCCGCCCGCCACCTGAGGCGGACTGACCATCCGGCACCAGCGTCCCGGATGATCAGATGCGCAACCGATGACGGGCTTTGCGCGCAATACTCATTACTCACGCAACACCGTCCCGCCGGTCAGGGATCTGGGGTCCCCAGACCGGCAGGGACACACCCCGTAATGCACAAGGTCGTTCTGGCACGGCGGTCAATGGCGGTAAATTCGCGTCCTTGCCTAGGCAATTTTGCCTATGCCATACAGGCTTTGCCCGGTGCATCCGGCGGTTTCTTCCGTAGGTTGAAAGAGTGTTCAAGATGGTCCATTCTAGGTTTCCGCAGCCTGCTTTCCCGCGGCCCGTCAGAAGGTGCGCGGGATGAAAGCCTCGCTGGGTGTGCTGCTGGCGATCTGTCTGGCCGGGCTGCAATTCGTGGCGGTGCTGCTGGTGGTCTCGTCCTCTTACGTCACATCGGAACAGGCGCTGATCCGTCATGCCCGCGACCTGCTGCGCGATGTGGGTCTGAACACGATCGAACATTCGCGCGGCTTCCTGCGGCCGGCCGAAGGGGCGGCGGAACTGGCGGCACGGTTGGCGCAGAACCGTGTCATCGCCAGCGACAACCCGCATCTTCTGGAGCAACTGCTGTTCCAGCAGCTTCTGATCGCACCGCAATTCGCCGGGGTCTATTACGGCAACGAGGCGGGCGATTTCGTCATGGTCATGCGCACGCCGGATCAGGCGGCCCCGTTCCGGTCGAAGATCATCACCCATCAGGACGGCAGGCGGAAGGTCGATCTGATCTGGCGCACCACCGATTTTCAGGCGGTGGAGCGCAAGCTGGACCCCGATGATCCCTATGACCCGCGCGAGCGGACCTGGTTCAAGCGGGCCAAGGCCGAAATGGCGACGATCTGGACCGACCCCTATATCTTCTTCACCTCGCAGCAGCCGGGGATCACGCTGGCCGCCCCGGTTCTGAACACGGATGGATCTGTGCGGGGCGTGGTGGGGGTGGACATCGAGATCAGCCGCATTTCCGATTTCCTGTCGCGGCTGAATATCGGTGAAACCGGCAAGGCGCTGATCCTGCACCGCAACGGCGACGTGATCGCACATCCCAACGTTGATCTGTTGAAGACAAGGAACGACGACGGCACCCTGCGCTTTGTCAATATCCACGAATTCGACGACCCGATTGCCCGCGCCGCCTTTGGCAATCTCTTGCAGCACGGGCAGGTTCTGGTCGAGACCGAGCGGCCTTCGCAATTCGTCTATCAGCGCGCGCGCTATGTGGCGACGGTGATGCCGATGGGCAGTGACAAGCTGCCCTGGACCATCGCCGTCTATGCGCCGGAAGACGATTTCACCGGCGTCCTGAAGGCGAACCGCACCGACAACCTTTGGATCGCGGCACTGGTCGCCATGGCGACCGGGCTGGTGGGGCTGGCGCTGGCCAATTACCTGCACAAGCCGGTGCGCGCCTTTGCCGTCCGTTCGGCGCTGGTCTCGCAGGGCGAGATCGACCCTGCGGAACCGCCGCCAAAGACCTACAAGGAACTTGAGCGCGCCAATGATGCGCTGGTGCAGCAGATCGTCGCCCGGCGCGAGGCCGAACATGAATATGGCCGCACTTTCGAGTTGTCGTCGCTGGGCATGGCGCAGGTTGCCTCGCATTGCGGGGCCTTCCTGCGCGTCAATGCGCGGTTCTGTGACATCACCGGCTACAGCCGCGAGGAACTGGCCACCATGCGGATGGCCGATCTTGCTGTGCCCGACCAGCCGATCCCCTGGCCCGATCCCGACAGCCTGGGCCGCGATTTCGCGGTGAACCAGGAGATGCGGTTCCTGCGCAAGGACGGCAGCCCGATCTGGGTTGCGATCAACGGCAACATGATCCGTGACCGGTCGGGCCGCCCCCTGCATGTCGTCGTGACCATCGACGACATCACCGAGGTGAAGGACCACGAAAGCCGGATCGACCGGCTGAACCGCGACCTGTCGCATCTGGCGCGCGGCAATACCATGGGGCAGATGGCATCGGGGCTGGCGCATGAGCTGAACCAGCCGCTGACGGCGATTGCACAGAATGCCGATACGGCGCTCCTGGTGCTGGATCAGCAGGCCAGGTCCGACGACGAATTGCGCGAAATCCTGCATGAGATCGAGCGGCAGTCGATCCGGGCGGGCGACATTATCCATGCGCTGCGCAGCTTCATCCGCAAGGACGAAGGCAGTCGTGTCGCCTTCGACATCCATGAACTGCTGAACCAGACCCTGCATCTGGTTCAGGCCGAGGCCACCGATGCCGGCGTGACCATCGAGCGGCGGCTGGACGAGGGCCTGCCGCAGGTGGGGGCCAACCGGGTGCAGATCGCGCAGGTGGTGGTGAACCTTTTGCGCAATGCCATCGAGGCGATGAACGGCGACCGCGGCAACGAACGCCGGATCGTCCTGGCCGCCGCGGCGGCGAACGGGTTCGTCACGGTCTCGATCCTGGATACCGGGCCTGGGCTTGACCCCGGTCTGACCCCGTTCAGCGAGTTCGAAACCACCAAGCGGGGCGGCATGGGTCTTGGCCTGTCGATCTGCCGGACCATGGTCGAGGCCAACGGCGGCACGATCTGGCATGACGGTGAGGCCGGGCGCGGGGCGCAGTTTCATTTCACCGTACCGCTGGCCCCGCTGGCCTGACCCGGCTTGCAGGGCATTGCGGGCCGCCGGGGAAACCTTAGACTGTGGCCATGGGTTGTGTGTGAGAAAGGGCGGGACAACAGATGCCGAATAGCCCGCTGACGGTATTCGTGGTCGACGATGACGAGGCGATCCGCATTTCGCTGTCGCGCGCGCTGGACAAGCGGGGATACCGGGTCGAGGCCCATGCATCAGCCGCAGATTTCCTTGCGGTCTATGCGGCCGGGCGGCCGGGCTGTCTGGTGCTGGATTACGGCATTCCGGGGATGAACGGGCTGGAGCTGCAGCGCCATCTGAATGCCATCGGATCGGATTTGCCCATCATCTTCATCACAGGGCATGGCGGGGTGCCGGAATCGGTGCAGGCGATCAAGGCCGGAGCCATCGACTTTCTGGAAAAGCCGTTCCGGCAGGCGGCGCTGATCGAGCGGATCGACCTTGCGCTGGACATCGCGCGCAGCCAGCTGGCGGCAAGGGCACAGGGCCAGCGGCAGAAAGAGATGTTCGACCGGCTGACCGCGCGCGAGATGGAGATCGTCGAGCGGATCATGGGGCGGCCGTCCGAAACATCCAGCAAGGAAATCGCGCTGTGGCTGGGGATCAGCCCGCGCACGGTGGATCACCACCGCGCCCGCATTCTGGAAAAGCTGGGGCTGAAGTCGATCGTCGAACTGATCGCGATCATGCGAGAATAGGGGCGCTGCCGGGACGCCGGGTGTCCCTGCCCGGCCCCGGAGGGGTTTTGCACCCCTCCGGACCTCCCCGCAGGATATTTGCAGAAGGGAAAGCCGGGCGGGGCAGGCGCAGGCGGGCATCGGAGGCGGCCATTGCAGCCGGATGCCTTGCAAACGGGCAGTCCGGCTGGGATTGCGTCTTTTGCGCTGCCCCGGTCCGATCACGTCTTTGCACGGGCGGCGGGGCCGCCTAGGAATGGGGCAGGGGATCGGGAAAGGGCGGCTCTGGCATGGCGATCAAGGCGGGCATCCATCACCTGACGCATTATCTTTACGACCGGCCCGTGGTGCTGGGGCCGCAGGTGATCCGGCTGCGCCCGGCCCCGCACAGCCGCACGCGGGTGATCAGCCACAGCCTGAAGGTTTCGCCCGGCGGGCATTTCGTCAACCACCAGCAGGACCCCTATGGCAATTGGCTGGCCCGGTTCGTCTTTCCCGAGCCGGTGCGCGAGCTGAAGATCGAGGTCGATCTGGTCGCCGACATGACGGTTTACAATCCGTTCGATTTCTTCGTCGAGGAAAGCGCCGAGACCTGGCCCTTCGCCTATCCCGAAGACCTGACAGAAGATCTGTCGATCTATTGCCGGGCCGAGCCTGCGGGGCCGCTGATGCAGGGATTTCTTGACAGCATCCCGCGCGCGCCGGCAAGGACGGTGGATTTCGTGGTGGGGCTGAATGCGCGGCTGGCGTCGGAGATCGCCTATACGATCCGCATGGAGCCCGGCGTGCAGACGCCCGAGGAAACGCTGGCCGCGCGGATCGGATCGTGCCGCGATTCTGGCTGGCTGCTGGTGCAGCTGCTGCGGCACCTGGGGTTCGCGGCGCGCTTCGTCTCGGGGTATCTGATCCAGCTGAAGCCCGATCTGAAGGCGCTGGACGGCCCGTCGGGGACCGAGGTGGATTTCACCGATCTGCATGCCTGGTGCGAGGTCTATCTGCCGGGTGCGGGCTGGATCGGGCTTGACCCGACAAGCGGGCTGCTGACCGGGGAAAGCCATATCCCGCTGGCGGCGACGCCGCATTACCGCAATGCCGCGCCGATTTCCGGCGGGTTCACCGCGGCGGGGCCGGTCGGGAGCGAATTCCGTTTCGACATGTCGGTCGCCCGCGTGGCCGAGCATCCGCGCATCACCCGGCCTTTCAGCGAGGAAAGCTGGCAGGCGCTGGATGCGCTGGGCCAGAAGGTCGATGCGGCGCTGGCGGCGGGGGATGTGCGGCTGACCATGGGGGGCGAGCCGACCTTTGTCTCGATCGACGATTTCGAAAGCGCGGAATGGAACACCGCCGCCGTGGGGCCGCAGAAACGGGTGCTGGCCGACCAGATGATCCGCCGGTTGCGCGACCGCTTCGCCCCCGGCGGATTTCTGCATTTCGGGCAGGGCAAGTGGTATCCGGGCGAGACGCTGCCGCGCTGGACCTTCAGCCTTTACTGGCGCAGCGATGGCCATCCGGTCTGGCGCGATGCCGGGCTGATCGCGCCCGAGGGCGAGGATCAGGGCGCGACGGCGGCCGAGGCCGAAGCGCTGTTGCGCGAGATCGCGGCCCAGCTGGATCTGCCCGGCGGCCATGTGCTGCCCGCCTACGAGGACCCGGCCGAATGGCTGGTCAAAGAGGCCAACCTTCCGGCCAATGTCACGCCCGAGAATTCGGAACTGAAAGACCCCGAGGCGCGGCATCGCATCGCCGCCGTCTTCTCTCGCGGGCTGACCGAGCCGGTGGGCTATGTGCTGCCGGTGCAGCCCTGGCAGGGGCGCGCGGGCGGGCGGAAATGGGTGTCGGAGCTGTGGCGGGTGCGGCGGGGCAAGGTGTTTCTGGTGCCGGGTGACAGCCCGGTCGGATACCGCCTGCCCTTGGGCAGCCTGCCGCATCTGTCGGCGGCGGATTATCCCTATCTGAACCCGGCCGATCCGACCGAACCGCGCCCGCCCTTGCCAGAGCCCTTGCCCGAAGCGCCGGATCAGCCGGTGGCCAGCTTCACCGCCGCGACACCGGGGCAGGAGATCGTCGAACAGGTGGCGGGAGAATTGGGCGGGGCCGTGCGAACCGCCTTGTCGGTGGAACCGCGCGCGGGGCGGCTGTCGGTCTTCATGCCGCCCGTGGTGCGGCTGGAGGATTACCTTGACCTTCTGGCCGCGACCGAGGCGGCGGCGGCCAAGCTGGGCGTGAAGGTTCATATCGAAGGCTATCAGCCGCCGCATGACCCGCGCATGAATGTGATCCGCGTCGCCCCCGATCCCGGCGTGATCGAGGTGAACGTGCATCCGGCGCGGTCGTGGCAGGACTGCGTAGCCATCACCGGCGGGGTCTATGACGAGGCCCGGCTGTGCCGACTTGGTGCCGACAAGTTCATGATCGACGGCAAGCATTGTGGCACCGGCGGCGGCAATCATGTTGTTGTCGGCGGCGCGACCACGCTAGACAGCCCGTTCCTACGCCGCCCCGACCTGCTGAAAAGCCTGATCCTGCACTGGAACCGCCATCCCAGCCTGTCCTATCTGTTCTCGGGCCTGTTCATCGGGCCGACCAGCCAGGCCCCGCGGATCGACGAGGCCCGCCACGATTCGCTTTACGAGCTGGAAATCGCGCTGGCGCAGATTCCTGCGCCGGGCGGCGGAGAGGTTCCGTTGCCCTGGCTGACCGACCGGCTGTTGCGCAACATCCTGACCGATGTGACCGGCAACACCCACCGGGCGGAAATCTGCATCGACAAGCTTTATTCCCCCGACGGCCCCACCGGGCGGCTGGGGCTGGTGGAATTCCGCGGCTTCGAGATGCCACCGGATCAGCGGATGAGCCTTGCACAGCAACTCTTGCTGCGGGCGCTGATCGCGCGGTTCTGGGCCAGCCCGGCGCAGGGCGATCTGACGCGCTGGGGCACCGCGCTGCATGACCGCTTCATGCTGCCGCATTTCGTGTGGGAGGATTTCCGCGACGTGCTGGCCGATCTGCGGGCGCATGGTTTCGATCTGCGCGAGGAATGGTTCACCGCGCAGGCCGAATTCCGTTTCCCTTTCTGCGGCGAGGTCGAGGCGGAAGGTGTCAGGCTGGAATTGCGGCAGGCGCTGGAACCCTGGCATGTGCTGGGCGAAACCGGGGCCATCGGCGGAACGGTGCGCTATACCGACAGTTCGACCGAGCGGCTTCAGGTCCGGCTGGCGGCGGCCGATCCGGGCCGCTGGCAGGTGCTGTGCAACGGCCGCGCGCTGCCGCTGGCCCCGGTGGGCGGCGGCGAATCCGTGGCGGGGCTGCGCTTCAAGGCCTGGCAACCTGCATCCGCCATGCATCCGCGCATTCCGGTCGATGCGCCGCTGACCTTCGACATTTTCGATACATGGTCGGGGCGGCCGATCGGCGGCTGCGTCTACCACGTCGCCCATCCCGGCGGGCGCAATTACGATACCTTCCCGGTCAATGGCAACGAGGCCGAGGCGCGGCGGCTGGCACGGTTCCAGCCCTTTGGGCACAGGCCCGGCCACAAGGTTGTGGTTGCACCCGAACGCATCTCGCGCGAATTTCCCCTGACGCTGGACCTGCGCCGTCCGGCCGGAGTGTAGCAAGGGGATCAGGTGCCGCAGCGCGACCGGATGAACGAGGGCCAGACCCGACCGGGTTTTGCCGGTTATGCGCCGCTGCCCGGCGTGCCGGATGAGGCGGTGGCAGCGGATGGCAGCCTGCGCCCGCTGTGGGCGCGGCTGGCGGCGCATCTGGACGGGCTGTCGTCGGCCGATCTGGCGGTGGCACTGGCGCGGGCCGATCAGTATCTGAACGACAGCGGCGTCTTCTATCGCCAATATGGCGGCCCGGTGGGGGGGAACGGATCGACCGAGCGGCAATGGCCGCTGAGCCATGTTCCGGTGCTGCTGGATCAGGCCGACTGGGAAGACATCGCGGCCGCGCTGACCCAGCGCGCCGATCTTCTGGAACGGCTGATGGCCGATCTTTACGGCCCGAACGATCTGGTGCGCAGCGGGCAGCTGCCGCCGGGTCTGGTGGCGGGCAATCCCGAATGGCTGCGCCCGATGGTGGGGATCGCCCCCCGGTCGGGGCATTACCTGCATTTCCTGGCCTTTGAACTGGGCCGGGGCCCGGATGGCAAATGGTGGGTGCTGGCCGACCGGACGCAGGCCCCCTCGGGCGCGGGCTATGCGCTGGAAAACCGGGTTGCCACCTCGCGCGCCTTCTCGGCTCTTTACAGCACGGCGCAGGTGCATCGGCTGGCAGGCTTTTTCCGCGATTTCCGCGACGCCCTCCTGGTGCAGAGACAGGGGCCGGATGCGCGGGTGGCCATCCTGACGCCGGGCCTGCTGAACGAGACCTATTTCGAACATGCCTGGATTGCCCGCTATCTGGGCTTCACCCTGGTGCAGGGTGAGGATCTGGTGGTGGAGCAGGGCCAGTTGAAGGTGCGCACCGTTTCGGGCCCCCGCCCGATCGAGGTGCTGTGGCGGCGGCTGGATGCCAGCTATGCCGATCCGCTGGAGCTGGACCAGAATTCGCGTCTTGGCACGCCGGGGATGGTTTCCGCATTGCGGGCGGGGGGGGTGTCCATCGTCAATGCGCTGGGGTCGGGCGTCCTGGAGACGCGGGCGCTGATGGCTTTTCTGCCGAACCTGTCGCTTGCCCTGACCGGCGCGCCGCTGCGGATGCCGAACATCGCAACCTGGTGGTGCGGGGATGCGGTGGCGGCGGCCGAGGTGCGGGCGGCGCAGGATCGGCTGATGCTGTCTCACGCGCTGGGCACCGGCACCCCTTTCGACGCCACGGGCCAGGTGCGGGCGGCCGACCTGTCGGCGGAAGACCTGGCCGCGCGGCTGGCCGCCGAAGGGCCGGGGCTGGTGGCGCAAGAGGCGGTGACGCTGTCGACCACGCCGACGCTGGTCGAGGGACGGCTGGTGCCGCGCCCGATGACGCTGCGGGTGTTTCTGGCCCGCACGGCGCGGGGCTGGCAGGCGATGCCGGGCGGCTTTGCCCGCATCGGCGCGCGGCCCGATCCCGAAGCGGTGGCGATGCAGCGCGGCGGATCGGCGGCGGATGTCTGGGTGGTCAGCCCCGGCCCGGTGCCGCGGCCTTCGATGGCCCCTGCGGCGGGCGGGGCGTTTCGCCGTGCAACCCCCGGCGCGCTGCCGGCGCGGGCCGCCGACAACCTGTTCTGGCTGGGCCGCTATGTCGAACGCGCCGAAGGCATCCTGCGCCTGTCGCGCGCCTGTCACATGCGGCTGGCCGAAGGCGGCGCCACGGCCGCGCCGCTGCTGGAGGCGGTGGCCCCGCTCTTCGCCCTTCAGGGGGTGGAGCCGGGCCCGGCGATCCCGCAGGGCCTGCTGGACACGCTGTCTTCGGCGATCGGCAGCGCAGGCCGGGTGCGCGACCGCTTCTCGCCTGATGCCTGGTCGGCGCTGGCCGATCTGGACAAGAGCGCGCGGCGGATGGCGACGCGCAGCCAGCCGGGCGACGATGCCGCACGGGCGCTGTCGGCACTGTTGCGCAAGCTGGCGGGGATTTCCGGCCTGATCCATGAAAACATGTATCGCTTCATGGGCTGGCGCTTCCTGACCATCGGGCGGCTGCACGAACGGGCCATGGGCATGGCCGCCGCGCTGGCGGTGCTGACCGATCCGGCCGCCCCCGATGGCGCGCTGGATCTGGCCATCGAATACGGTGACAGCGTAATGACCCATCGCCGCCGCTTTGCGGTTGCGACCTCGCGCCTGACGGTGATCGACCTGCTGGCGCTGGACCCGATGAACCCGCGTTCGCTGCGCCGCCAGATCGACGGCCTGCGCGAAGAGATCGACTTTCTGCCCGAGGCCAACGACCATGGCGCGCTGTCGCCGCTGGCGCGGGCGGCGCTGCGGCTGCATGCCGATCTGGCGACCCGCGACCCCGCCGAGATGACCAGCCGTCGCCTCTGGGGGCTGCGCGGGCGGATCGGGCAATTGTCCGAAGAATTGACACGGGCCTATTTCTCCTGATGCGATACCGGCTGACCCTGACGATCCGCTATGACTTCGACCGCCCGACCGGCGCGGCGCGGCAGGTGCTGCGCATCTGCCCGGCCGATCTGCTTGGGGTGCAGCAGGTGATGTCCTGCCGGGTGACGATACAGCCCGCCCCCCTGGAACGGCGCGAGTTCACCGATTTCTTCGGCACCCGCAGCATCGAACTGGCGCTGCCCGCCGGATTGACGGCGCTGCGCTTCGACATGACGGCCGAGGGGACGCGGCTTGCGCCGGTCGAAGCGCCTGACCTGTCGGCGCCTGTCTCCGCCCTGGCGGACGAGATTGCCGGTCACACCGACCTGGGGGCCGGGTCGCCGCAACATTTCCTTGCGCCATCGCCGCGCATTCCCGCCGTGCCCGCCATCGCCGCCTTTGCCGCCGGGGCGACAGCCGGGGCTGCCAGCACCCGCGCTGCGGTGCAGGCTCTGGGCCGGGCGTTGCATGACCGGCTGGCCTTCGATGCCACCACGACCGAGGTCGATACCCCGGTGGCCGATGCCTTTGCGGGCTGCAGTGGCGTCTGTCAGGATTTCTCGCAGATCATGATCTGCGGACTGCGGTCCCTGGGGATTCCGGCGGCCTATGTCTCGGGCTTCCTGCGCACCTTGCCGCCGCCCGGCCAGCCCCGGTTGCAGGGCGCGGATGCGATGCATGCCTGGGTGCGGGCCTGGACCGGCGCGCGCGGCGGCTGGGTGGACTATGATCCGACCAATGCCTGTTTCGCCGGACAGGATCATGTCGTCATCGGCCACGGCCGGGATTATGCCGATGCCGCCCCGGTGATCGGTGCGCTGCGTCTGGACGGGGCGCAGAGCGGATCGCACAGCGTCGATCTGGAAGAGATCTGAGCGGCATCTGGCGATTCGCTCGCCCGGAAGGGGAAAGCGGGGATCTGCAATCGCCGAAATCAGGCACAGGAGGCTGTCTTGCTCCCAAACCGCTACAGCCCCGGTTGCCGGGCTGTCCAGTGGCTTGGAATTCCAACGGAAATGTGATCGCTGTAAAGAATATTTACATATTTTAAGCCCTATCCGAAAATTTATTGACAGAAAAATGTTTGCGATAAAAGGGGTTACGAAGAAATTGACGATCCGTTATTGTGCCATGCAAGAGGGCGTCCATCTGCCGGACGCGGTGACGGGTCTGGCCGCCTGTGGAGGGGAGAGGAAAGCGATGACGATGCAACCGGATGCCAAGGGCATGTATGCGGCACCTGCCGATTTCGTGGCGAAGGCCCATGTCGATGCCGGGCATTATGCCAGCAAATATGCGGCCTCGGTGGCCGATCCGGCGGCCTTCTGGGCGGAAGAGGCGCAGCGCATCGACTGGATCAAGCCTTTCACCAAGGTGAAGAACACCTCGTTCGACTTCGGCAAGGTCGACATCAAATGGTTCGAGGACGGCACGCTGAACGTCAGCGCCAATTGCATCGACCGCCACATGATCAGCCGCGCCGGCCAGACCGCGATCATCTGGGAACCCGATGATCCGAAGACCCCGGCCCAGCACATCACCTATGCCAAGCTTCTGGAAGAAACCTCGCGCATGGCCAATGTGCTGAAGTCGGTGGGTGTGACCCGCGGCGACCGCGTGGTGATCTACCTGCCGATGATCCCCGAGGCCGCCTATGCCATGCTGGCCTGTGCGCGGATCGGTGCCATCCATTCCATCGTCTTCGCGGGCTTCTCGCCCGATGCGCTGGCCAACCGGATCAACGATTCCGAGGCCAAGGTGGTGATCACTGCCGATTTCGCCCCGCGCGGCGGCAAGAAAACCCCGCTGAAGGACAATACCGACAAGGCGCTGCTGCATTGTTCCGACCGGGTGAAATGCCTGGTGGTCAAGCATACCGGCGACCAGACATCCTGGGTGGACGGCCGCGACATCGACCTGAAGCAGCAGATGGCCTGGGCCAAGCCCTATTGCCCCTATGTGGAAATGGGTGCCGAAGACCCGCTGTTCATCCTTTACACCTCGGGCTCCACCGGCAAGCCGAAGGGGGTGGTCCACACCTCGGGCGGCTATCTGGTCTATGCCAGCATGACCCAGCAGATGACCTTCGACTACCATGACGGCGATGTGTTCTGGTGCACGGCCGATGTGGGCTGGGTCACGGGTCACAGCTACATCATCTATGGGCCGCTGGCGAATGGTGCCACGACGGTGATGTTCGAAGGCGTGCCGACCTTCCCCGATGCCGGGCGGTTCTGGGAAGTCTGCGCCAAGCACAAGGTGAACCAGTTCTACACCGCGCCGACCGCGATCCGAAGCCTGATGGGCCTTGGCCCGGAATGGGTGGAAAAGCACGATCTGTCGTCGCTGAAGCTCTTGGGCTCGGTGGGCGAGCCGATCAACCCCGAAGCCTGGAACTGGTACAACACCCATGTCGGCAAGGGGAAATGCCCGATCGTCGACACCTTCTGGCAGACCGAGACCGGCGGCCACATGCTGACCCCGCTGCCGGGCGCGATCCCGACCAAGCCGGGGTCCGCCACGCTGCCCTTCTTCGGGGTGAAGCCGGTGGTTCTGGATGCCGCCACCGCCGCCGTGCAGGAGGCGACCGAAACGGAGGGCGTTCTTTGCATCTCCGACAGCTGGCCGGGGCAGATGCGCACGCTTTGGGGCGATCACGAGCGGTTCCAGGAGGCGTATTTCAGCCAGTACAAGGGTTATTACTTCACCGGCGACGGCTGCCGCCGCGATGCCGACGGCTATTACTGGATCACCGGCCGCGTGGATGACGTCATCAACGTCTCGGGGCATCGCATGGGCACCGCCGAAGTGGAATCGGCGCTGGTGGCGCATGAAAAAGTGGCCGAAGCCGCCGTGGTCGGCTATCCGCACGACATCAAGGGGCAGGGCATCTATGCCTATGTCACCCTGATGAAAGGGGTGGAACCCACGGATGCCCTGCGCAAGGAACTGGAAGCCTGGGTCCGCACCGAGATCGGCCCCATCGCCAAGCCCGACCTGATCCAGTGGGCCCCCGGCCTTCCGAAAACACGGTCGGGCAAGATCATGCGCCGCATCCTGCGCAAGATCGCCGAGAACGATTTCGGCAGCCTGGGCGACACCTCGACGCTGGCCGATCCTTCGGTGGTGGACGAGCTGATCGACAACCGCATGAACAGGGGCTGATCCGATGGCGTCAACGGCCCCCGTCCTGATCCTGCTTGGCCCCCCTGGGGCCGGCAAGGGCACGCAAGCCCGGATGCTGGAAGAGGAATTCGGTCTGGTGCAGCTGTCGACCGGAGACCTGTTGCGCGCGGCCGTCGCGGCGGGAACCGAGGCCGGCAAACGTGCCAAGGCGGTGATGGAAGCGGGACAGCTGGTCAGCGACGAGATCGTTCTAGCGATCCTGAAGGATCGGATGGCCGCGCCCGATACCGCCAGGGGCGTCATCCTTGACGGCTTTCCGCGTACCGACGGCCAGGCCGCCGCGCTGGACAGCCTGCTTGCGGCTGCGGGGCTGCGGATCACCGCGGCCGTCAGCCTTGAGGTGGATGACGAGGCGATGGTCGGCCGCGTTTCGGGCCGCTACACCTGTGCCGCCTGCGGCGAAGGCTATCATGACGACTTCAAGAAACCCGCCCATGCGGGGACTTGCGACAAATGTGGCGGCACGGCGATGAAGCGCCGCGCCGACGACAATGCCGACACTGTGCGCGAAAGGCTGAAGGCCTATCACGCCCAGACGGCGCCGCTGATCGCCTATTACGACGGCAAGGGTGTGTTGGAACGCATCGACGCGATGGGCCCCATCGCAGATGTGCGCCGGGCGCTTGCCGGGATCGTGGGGCGCGTGGCGGCCTGAGGAGGTCTGCATCCGGTCTGACGGAGGAACCGGGCGCAGGGCAGGAAGACCGAAGGGAAGGGGGCGCTTGACGCGCAGACCCACGGGACGACCGGCGCAAACCTCTTGCGACCGGGCTAAGGGGTCTTGTCTGTCCGCAAGGGCAGGGGACCGGGAACGAAAGGGAAGGCACCGCCCGAACGGCGGGCCGCACAAGGAGGAATGAGATGGCAAATGCAACGCCGGACGTGCGCGACCGCTCGCGTCCCATGACCGGGGAGGAGAAGAAGGTCATTCTTGCCTCTTCCGCCGGCACGATCTTCGAATGGTACGATTTCTACCTTTACGGCTCGCTGGCCGCGACCATCGGCCTGCACTTCTTCAGCCCCTACCCGGAAGCCACGCGCAACGTCTTTGCGCTTCTGGCCTTTGCGGCGGGCTTCATCGTGCGCCCGTTCGGCGCGCTGGTCTTCGGGATGCTGGGCGACCTGATCGGCCGCAAATACACCTTCCTGATGACGATCCTGATCATGGGCCTGTCGACCTTCATCGTCGGCCTGCTGCCCAGCTACTACAGTATCGGCATGGCTGCGCCGATCATCCTGATCGCGCTGCGCATGTTGCAGGGCCTTGCTCTGGGCGGCGAATACGGCGGGGCGGCGGTCTATGTGGCCGAACACGCGCCGCAGAACCAGCGCGGCTATTTCACCAGCTTCATCCAGACCACGGCGACGCTGGGCCTGCTCTTGTCGCTGATCGTGATCCTGATGGTTCAGGGCTATGTCAACGGCAACTGGGACCCGACGCCCGCGCTGGACGCGGCCGGTCAGCCCAAGATGCTGGCGGATGGCACCCCGGAAATGTGGACTGCGTTCCAGGCCTGGGGCTGGCGGATCCCGTTCCTCGGCTCGATCCTTCTGCTGCTCGTCTCACTGTACATCCGGTTGCAGATGAACGAATCCCCCGCCTTCAAGAAGATGAAGGAAGAGGGTTCGAACTCGAAAGCGCCGCTGCGTGAAGCCTTCGGCAACTGGAAGAACGGCAAGATCGCCCTGATCGCCCTTCTGGGCCTGACCGCCGGGCAAGCCGTGGTCTGGTACTCGGGCCAGTTCTACGCACTGTTCTTCGTGCAGAACGTGATCAAGGTCGACAGCTTCTCGGCCAACGTCTTTGTGGCCTGGTCGCTGATCCTCGGCACCTACGGCTTCATCTTCTTCGGCCGTCTGTCCGACAAGATCGGCCGCAAGCCGATCATCCTGGCCGGCTGCGCCATCGCTGCCGTGACCTATATGTGGGTCTTCCCGCTCTTGACCAAGACCGCCAACCCGGTTCTGGCCCATGCGCATGAGACCCCGATCACCGTGACCGCCGATCCGGCCGACTGCTCGTTCCAGTTCAACCCGGTCGGGACCGCGAAGTTCACCAACTCCTGCGACATCGCCAAGGCCGCGCTGACCGCGCGTTCGGCGAACTCGGAAACCGTCGATGCAGCTGCGGGCACTGTCGCCTCGGTCAAGGTGGGCGATACGGTGATCAACGGCTATGTCGGCACCGCCGAGAACGCCGCGGACGAGAAGAAGCGCTTTGATGGCGAGCTGAATGCGGCCCTGACCGCTGCCGGTTATCCGATCAATGCGGCCGACAACACCTCGGTCGCCAAGGCGAACCACTTCTTCGACATCTTCACCGGCCAAAAGATCACGATCATCCTGATCCTGACCTATCTGATCGTGCTGGTGACGATGGTTTACGGCCCCATCGCGGCCATGCTGGTGGAACTCTATCCGACCCGCATCCGCTATTCCGGCCTTTCCTTGCCTTATCACATCGGCAACGGCTGGTTCGGTGGCCTGCTGCCCGCGACCGCCTTTGCGATCTCTGCACAGTCGGGCAACATCTATGCCGGTCTGTGGTATGCCATCGTGGTTGCGGTGATGACCGTGGTCATCGGCACGCTCTTCGTGCCGGGCGGGACCCACAAGAAAGACATCTTCGCCGATCAGCAATGATCCGCGGGATATGAAACGGGCGTGCCGGGGCGATCCGGCACGCCGCCCTTCCCTCAGCGGTTGGATATCCGGCGATACGCTTCGTAAAGCGCCATGACCACGCCGAGGATGACGAGATTTGCGATCAGCCCCGCGCCGACCTGCAGCCAGAACGGTTCGGTCAGCCGCGTGCCAAGGGTGGATGGGATGATCACCGCCACGAACACCACGCCAGCGGCCAGCGGAACCAGCGTTCCGGTCTGCGCCCGCGTGCGGAACATGGTGATGACAAGCCCGATGATCAGAATGATGCGGAATGGGTCTTGCAACTGGGCCAGAACAAGTTGCGGCAGTGACATGGGGTCCCCTTCTTTGTGCTTCACGATCCCTAAGCGATCCGGGGCACCGGGTCTACCATCTGTCGGGCGCGACCTCGTGCAGGGGGCGTGCTGATGGCAGGGCCGGGGCGGCGGCATCGTGTTCTGGTGGTCGAGGACGAGGACAATATCGCGCTGGCGCTGGATTTCCTGATGAGCCGCGAAGGCTATGATCACGAGCGGGTTGCCGATGGCGGGGCGGCGCTGCCCAAGATCCGAGCCATGCGGCCCGATCTGGTGGTGCTGGATGTGATGCTGCCCGGCGCATCGGGATACGAGATCTGCCAGGGCGTGCGGAGCGACCCCAGCCTGCGGGCCGTGAAGATCCTGATGATGACGGCCCGCGGCTCTTCGGTCGAGCGCAGCAAGGGGCTGGCGATCGGGGCCGACGGCTTCATCACCAAGCCGTTCGAACTGAAGGCGCTGCGGCAGGAAATGCGGCGGCTCTTGGGAAACGAAGGCTGACGCGGGCTTGCCGAAGCCGCTGCCGTTCTGCAGACTGGCGGCAAAGTCGAGGTGACGATGTCGCGGTTGCCGCATGCCCGCTTTCTGATGTTTCTTGCCATTTTCCTTGGCACCGGCCTGCTGGCGGGATACCGGCTTTCGACGACCATGGCGATCATTGCCGGTTTCGATCTGGCGGCACTGGTGTTTCTTGCCTCGGTCCTGCCGCTCTGGCTGAACGACGAGGCCGGGGCCGCCCGGATGCGCGCGGCGCGCGACGATGGCGGCAGGCTGTTGCTGATCCTGACCATGGTGGCATCGCTGGTGGTCATTCTTGTGGCCGTCGCCCGGCTGGTCGGCGAGAAATCGGCAGGGGGACCGGCCTTCGCCGTCGTGGCGGGAACGCTTGTGCTGGCCTGGCTCTTTGCCAACACGATCTTTGCCATTCATTACAGTCATTTATATTATGATCGCATCGGCGAAACGGATGGCGGCGGCATCGCCTTTCCCGACGGCGAAGAGCCGGTCTTCGCCGATTTCACCTATTTCGCCTTTACCATCGGCATGACCAGCCAGACCGCCGATCTGGACATCACCTCTCGCGCCATCCGCCGCGCGGTCACGTTGCATGGCCTGTTCGCGTTCTTCTTCAACCTCGGGGTGCTGGCCTTCGCGGTGAACGTGATGGCGGGGATACTTTAGGCCGCTGCCAGAACCGCCTCAAGATCGGCGATTGCGGGCTGCACCGGGTTGCCCGTCATCGCGCTGGCCTTCAGGGCGGCGGCTGCCACGGCCGCATGATCCGACCTGCGCAACCCCTGATCCGTCAGCCCCGGCAGGCCCTTGGCGCGCGCCCATTCGGTCAGCCGCAGTGGGGCCATGTCCGCCGGGCCGCCCAGCACGCCCGCGATCAGGGCGCAGACCTCGTCCACCCGCGCCTGCGCAGAACCCGAGGTGATCTGCCGGTTCATCTGCAATACCGGACCCAGCAGCGCGCCGCAGATCGCGCCATGGGCGGCGCCGGTCCGGCCGCCGATCACCCCCGCCAACCCATGCACCGCCCCCAGCCCGGCATTGGCCAGCGCCAGCCCGCCGCAAAGCGAGGTCCAGGCCAGCGCATCGCGGGCCTGCGGGTCTTCGCCCTGCATCAGCCGCCGCAGTGCGGCCAGTCCGGGGGCAATCGCGGGCCTTGCGATGGCGTCCCCATAGGGCGTGGCCTTGGTGCTGAGATAGGGCTCGATCACCTGCGTCACCGCATCCAGGCCCGAGGCCAGGGTGACGGGCCGCGGGCAATGGTCGGTCAGCGCGGGATCGACGATGGCGACGCGGGCGATCATCCTTTCGTCGCGCAGGCTGACCTTGCGGCCCAGATCGGGCAGGCCGATCACGGCGTTCTTCGTCACCTCGGCCCCGGTGCCCGCCGTGGTGGGAACGGCGATGAAGGGCAGTGGCGGGGCGGTGAGCGGCTGGCCGGGGCCTGCTGCCTCAAGGTAAACCATCGGGTCCTGCGGGGCGGGGATCAGCGCGGCCAATGCCTTGGCCATGTCGAGAACCGAGCCGCCGCCGATGCCCAGCACCCAGTCGGGCCGGTGCGACCGGGCAAGGTTCAGCGCCAGGGTCAGATCGTCCAGCCTTGGTTCCTGCGTGACGGTCAGGCTGAGGAGCCCCGAATTTTCGTCGAAAATTCGTGCCCCTTCGGCCAGCGGCAGCAGATGGGCGATCCGTCGCCATCCCGCGCCATGCACCACAATCCCGCGCGGGCCGAACCCCTGGGCCAGGGCCATGGCCTGCATGGCCGTGCCGCGGCCGAACAGGATGCGCGGGGGCTGAAGGATCGCAAAGCTCATACAAAGCTCATACCGACATCGTGGCTTGAACAGCGCGTTGCCAGCGGCTGTAACGGGCGTCGCGTTCGGTCCTCGCCATGGCGGGGGTGAAGCGGCGTTCCAGTGCCCAGGCTTTTGCGAAATCCGCTGGCGGCGGGCAAAGTCCGGCCTGCAAGCCTGCCAGATAGGCCGCGCCAAGAGCCGTGGTTTCAGTCACGACCGGGCGATCGACCGGCGCGCCAAGGATGTCGGACAGGAACTGCATCGTCCAGTCGCTTGCCGTCATCCCGCCGTCCACCCGCAACACGCCATCGGCCGCGCCCCCCCAATCGGCGCGCATCGCCATCAGCAGATCGCGCGTCTGGTAGCCGACGCTTTCCAACGCGGCGCGCGCCAGTTCGGCCGGGCCGGAATTGCGGGTCAGCCCGTAGATCGCACCCCGGCACTCGGGCCGCCAGTAAGGCGCGCCAAGGCCAGTGAAGGCGGGAACCAGGATGACGCCCTGTGCTGCCTCGGCGGCGGCGGCCAGGGCCTGCGTCTCGGCCGCGTTTCGGATGATCCTCAGCCCGTCGCGCAGCCATTGCACCACGGCCCCGGCGATGAAGATCGACCCTTCCAGCGCATAGGTGGTCTGGCCATCCAGACGATAGGCGATGGTGGTCAGAAGCCGGTTCCCGGACGGCACCCTGTCGGCCCCGGTGTTCAGCAGTGCAAAGCAGCCGGTGCCATAGGTGGATTTCATCATGCCGGGCTGGAAACAGGCCTGCCCGATGGTGGCGGCCTGCTGGTCGCCCGCAACGCCGAGGATGGGGATCGGATGACCGAAGAGATCCGCGCGGGCGGTGCCGAAGGGGGCGGCGCAATCCCTGACCTCGGGCAGGATCGACATCGGGATGTCGAGCAGCGCGCAGATGTCGGCGTCCCAATCGTTCGTGGCTATGTTGAACAGCAGGGTCCGCGCGGCATTGGTGGCATCGGTGGCATGGACCTGGCCGCCGGTCAGGTTCCAGATCAGCCAGCTGTCGACGGTGCCGAAGGCCAGTTCCCCCCGCGCGGCGCGGTCGCGGGCACCGGGGATGTGGTCCAGCAGCCATTTGACCTTGGTGCCCGAGAAATAGGGGTCGAGCAGAAGCCCGGTGCGGGCGGTGATCATCGGCTCATGCCCGGCCTTGCGCAGCGCCTCGCAGGTGTCGGCGGTGCGGCGGTCCTGCCAGACGATCGCCCTGTGCAGCGGCTGGCCGGTGGCGCGGTCCCAGATCAGCGTGGTCTCGCGCTGGTTGGTGATGCCGATGGCGGCGACATCGGCACCGGTCAGCCCGGCCTTTTCCAGCGCGGCGCGGGCGGTGGCGGCGACGGTGGACCAAAGATCCGCCGGATCATGCTCGACCCAGCCGGGATGCGGGAAATGCTGCGGAAACTCCGCCTGCGCCTGCGCGACCGGGGACAGCCCGCCGGTTGATGAGGCCGCAAAAAGGATGGCGCGCGATGAGGTGGTGCCCTGGTCGATGGCGAGGATATGGGTCATGGCGCGGCCCCCTGAATGGTCTGCCCCTCCGGGCGGGTTTGGATTTTACCGCAGTATCAATGATGGGTTGATCCTGTCGGGCGGCCGGAGACGACCACAAGAATTTTCAGGAAAATTCTTGGCAAATTTCTTGGACAAGAAATTTGGGGCGGGCGGCCCGGAGAGGACCGCCCGCCGCAACGGATTTACTGCCAGGACTTGATCAACTCGTCATAGCTGATGGTTTCCGGGGTCGGATCCTCGTTCTCCAGCTTGGCGACCGGGGCACCGGGCGCATCCAGCCATTCCTGCGGATCCTTCTCTTCGTTCAGCTTCGGTCCGATGTCGCCCTGAACACCGGCGCGCTCCAGCCGTTCCAGCACCTTTTCCTGTTCCGCACACAGCGCATCCAGCGCCTCTTGCGGCGTCTTGGAGCCGGACATCGCATCGCCGATGTTCTGCCACCACAGTTGCGCCAGCTTCGGATAGTCGGGGATATTGGTCCCGGTCGGCGACCAGGCCACACGGGCGGGCGAGCGGTAGAACTCGACCAGACCGCCCAGCTCGGGCGCGCGTTTGGTGAAGCTGTCATGCTGGATGGTGGATTCGCGCACGAAGGTCAGGCCGACGTGGCTTTTCTTCACATCCACGGTCTTGGACGAGACGAACTGCGCATAGAGCCAGGCCGCCTGGGCGCGATCCACCGGGGTGGATTTCAACAGCGTCCACGACCCCACGTCCTGATAGCCGATCTTGGTGCCTTCGCTCCAGTAGGCACCATGGGGCGAGGGGGCCATGCGCCATTTCGGCGTGCCGTCCTCGTTCATCACCGGCAGGCCGGGCTTGACCATGTCGGCGGTGAAGGCGGTGTACCAGAACATCTGCTGGGCGATGTTGCCCTGCGCGGGGACGGGGCCGGCCTCGCCGAAGGTCATGCCCTGCGCTTCGGGCGGCGTGTATTTCTGCAGCCACTCGATCGCCTTGGTCACGGCATAGACGGCCGCCGCATCGTTCGTCGCCCCGCCGCGCGCGACGCAGGAACCGACCGGACGGCCGTTTTCATCCACCCGGACGCCCCATTCGTCGACCGGCAGGCCGTTCGGGTCGCCCTTGTCGCCCATGCCAGCCATCGACATCCAGGCATCGGTGTAGCGCCAGCCCAGAGACGGGTCCTTCTTGCCATAGTCCATGTTGCCATAGACCCCGGTGGCCGGTCCGCCCATATAGGACATGTCGCGGCCGGTGAAGAATTCGGCAATGTCCTCATAGGCCGACCAGTTCACCGGCACGCCCAGGTCATAGCCATAGGCGGCCTTGAAATCGTCCTTGGTCTTCTGGTCGCTGAACCAGTCGTAGCGGAACCAGTAGAGGTTGGCGAACTGCTGGTCGGGCAGCTGATACAGCTGGCCATCCGGTGCGGTGGTGAACTTGGCCCCGATGAAATCCGCAAGGTCGAGGTTGGGGTTCGTCACCGCCGCCCCTTCGCCCGCCATCCATTCGGTCAGGCTGCGCGCCTGCTGATAGCGCCAGTGGGTGCCGATCAGGTCGCTGTCGTTGATATAGGCGTCATAGACGTTTTCGCCCGACTGCATCTGGGTCTGCAGCTTTTCGACGACATCGCCTTCGCCGATCAGGTCATGGGTGATCTTGATGCCGGTGATGGCGGTGAAGGCCGGGGCCAGCACCTTGGATTCGTATTCATGCGTGGTGATGGTTTCCGACACCACCTTGATCTCCATCCCGGCATAGGGGGCGGCGGCGTCGATGAACCATTGCATCTCGGCCTCTTGCCCGGCGCGGTCGAGGGTCGAGACATCCCCGATCTCGGCATCGAGAAAGGCCTTGGCGGCGTCCATGTCGGCCCAGGCGGGCAGGCCCATGGCCATCAGCGCAAGCGCCATGGCGGTTGTGGTCTGACGGTGTCTCATCTATTTCCTCCCATGGAATGTGACACTTTGGTTTTGCATTCTTGTCCCAGGGCGCGGGCGCGGCGTCGCAAGCTGGTGCGCGCGCCCTGGGGCGGTTTGATCCCGTCTAGACCCAGCGGAAGACCGCTGCGGCATAGACAAGGCAGAGCGCAAGCGCCCCCCAGAGGGGCGGGCCTGCGAAGAACAGCCAGATCAGGCAGAGAAAGCCCGACCCGAGCAGGGAAATGAACAGCCGGTCGCCGCGCGTCGTCTCGATCCGCAGCACGCCGATGCGCGGGGTTTCGGGGTAGCGGATGGCCAGCAGGGTCATCGTGACCAGAAGACAGGCGATCACCCAGAAGAACAGCGCCATCGGCAGCGTCCAGGCCATCCAGCCGCCGCGGATCATCGGATCGGTCCAGGCGATGCCGCCGTCGGTGCGGGGCGCGGCGAACAGCAGGGCGGCCAGGGCGGCACCCATGATGACGACAGCGGCCAGGGCGATCGCGGTCCAGTTGGTGCGGGGGGCAACGGCACCTGTCATCACAGGGCAGCCTTGATCTTGGCCCAAAGGGCGGCGAGATCGGCCTCAGCGGGTTCGAGAGCCAGCTTTTCGCCCGATTTGAACAGGACGGCGATGATGATCGGGGTCGCTGGCGGGGTGCCCTGCACCCAAATCGCTTCCACCTGTTCGGTCCGCAAAGTGACCTTCTTGACCCCCCCGATAAGGCCGTCCGCTGCTCCGAGTTTCAGTAACGGCATCTCACACCTCCCCTAGACGCGGCCAAGGGCAAAGCCCTTGGCGATGTAGTTGCGGACAAACCAGATCACCAGTGCGCCGGGCAGGATGGTCAGCACCCCGGCGGCGGCCAGAACGCCCCAGTCCATGCCGCTGGCCGAAACGGTGCGGGTCATGATGGCGGCGATGGGCTTGGCGTTCACCGCCGTCAGCGTGCGGGAAAGCAGCAGCTCCACCCATGAGAACATGAAGCAGAAGAAGGCGGCGACGCCGATGCCGCTGGCGATCAGGGGCATGAAGATGCGGATGAAGAACCGTGGAAAGCTGTAGCCGTCGATATAGGCGGTCTCGTCGATTTCCTTCGGCACGCCGCGCATGAATCCTTCGAGGATCCAGACCGCAAGGGGGACGTTGAAGAGGCAATGGGCCAGCGCCACCGCGATATGCGTGTCGAAAAGGCCGACGCTGGAATAAAGCTGGAAGAAGGGCAGCGCAAAGACGGCGGGCGGGGCCATGCGGTTGGTCAAGAGCCAGAAGAACAGATGCTTGTCGCCCAGGAAACTGTAGCGGCTGAACGCATAGGCGGCGGGCAGGGCCACCGTGATGGAAATCACCGTGTTCAGAACGACATAGATGATGGAGTTGACGTAACCCATATACCAGCTGGGATCGGTCAGGATCACGGCGTAATTGCGCAAGGTAAAGGTCTGCGGCCAAAGCGTGAAGGTCGAGGTGATCTCGGCATTGGTCTTCAGGCTCATGTTCAGAAGCCAGTAGATCGGCACCAGCAGGAAGATCAGATAAAGGCCCATCACGATGGCCGAGGGTTTTACGGTCATTGCGCGTTCTCCCGGTCGAGGTTGGTCATCACGGTGTAGAACACCCAGGACACCAGAAGGATGACAAGGAAATACATGATCGAGAAGGCGGCGGCGGGGCCGAGGTCGAACTGGCCGACAGCCATTTTCACCAGGTCGATCGACAGGAAGGTGGTGGAATTGCCGGGGCCGCCGCCGGTCAGCACGAAGGGCTCGGTATAGATCATGAAACTGTCCATGAAGCGCAGCAGGATGGCGATCAGCAGCACCCCCTTCATCTTCGGCAGTTCGATATAGCGGAACACGGCCCAGCGGCTGGCCTGGTCGATGCGGGCGGCCTGATAATAGGCCTGCGGAATGCTTTGCAGGCCAGCATAGGCCAAGAGGGCGACCAGCGAGGTCCAGTGCCAGACATCCATCACGATGATGGTGATCCAGGCATCCAGCGCATCGTTTGTATAGTTGTAGTCCAGCCCCAGCGCCGCAAGCGTATGGCCCAGCAGGCCGATGTCGACCCGGCCGAAGATCTGCCAGATCGTGCCGACCACGTTGAACGGGATCAGAAGCGGCAGCGCCATCAGCACCAGGCAGAAGCTGGCCCAGAAGCCGCCTTTCGGCATGTTCAGCGCGATGAAGATGCCCAAGGGCACCTCGATCGCCAGGATGATGGCCGAGAACAGGATCTGCCGCCCCAGCGCATCATGCAGGCGCGAGGATGTGACCATCTCTTCGAACCATTCCAGCCCGGCCCAGAAGAATTCGTTATTTCCGAACGTGTCGTTGACCGAATAGTTCACTACGGTCATCAGCGGGATGACGGCGGAAAAGGCCACCAGCACCAGCACGGGCAGCACCAGGAACCAGGCCTTGTTGTTGACGGTCTTTTCCATCAGGCGGCCCCTCCGGTGATGCGCCAGTCGTCGGCATAGACGCTGATCTTGTCGGGCGTGAAACTGACATGGGTCAGGTCGGCCCCCAGCGGCATCCCTTCCGGGACGACCACGTTCAGCGGCTGGCCTGTCGTTCCGGTCAGGTCGGCCCGCACCAGACGATGCCGGCCCACATCCTCGACCCGGCGGATCGTGACGGGCAGGCCGGTGCCGGCGGTCAGCACGGCATGTTCGGGACGGATGCCGATCTGGGTGCGGCCCTGCACCGGGCCATAGGCGGTGCCCAGATCGACCGTGCCGCCACCCAGATGCGCGCGGGGCCCGTCGATCTTTGCGTCGAACAGGTTCATGCCAGGCGAGCCGATGAAATAGCCGACGAAGGTATGGGCTGGACGCTCGAACAATTCCTCGGGCGTTCCCATCTGCACCACGCGGCCGTCATACATCACCACCACCTTGTCGGCGAAGGTCAGCGCCTCGGTCTGGTCATGGGTGACATAGATCATCGTATGGCCGAATTCGCGGTGCAGCTGCTTCAGCTGGGTCCGCAATTCCCATTTCATATGCGGGTCGATGACGGTCAGCGGTTCGTCGAACAGGATGGCGTTGACATCCTCGCGCACCATGCCACGGCCAAGGGAAATCTTCTGCTTGGCATCCGCGGTCAGGCCGCGTGCCTTGCGGTCCAGCCGGTCCTCCATCCCGATCATGGCGGCGATGTGCTGCACGCGACGGGCGATGTAATCGGCCTGCATCCCTCTGTTGCGCAAGGGAAATGCCAGATTGTCGCGCACGGTCATCGTGTCGTAGACGACCGGGAACTGGAACACCTGCGCGATGTTGCGGGCGGCGGTTTCGGCATCGGTCACATCGACATCCCCGAACAGGACGCGGCCCTGACTGGGGCGCAAAAGGCCGGAAATGATGTTCAGAAGCGTGGTCTTGCCGCAGCCCGAAGACCCCAGCAGCGCATAGGCACCGCCATCGTCCCAGACGTGATCCATTTCCTTCAGTGCATAATCGGCCTCGGACGCCGGAGCGGGCAGGTAGCTGTGGGCAAGATTGGACAGGGTGATCCGGGCCATTATGCTGCCCCCTTCATCTGGGTCGCATAGGGCGCAGGCGCAGCCAGCCGCCCGCCGGCATCGAAAAGATAGACATGCGCCGGATCGAGCCAGACCGAAATCCGGCTGCCGGGGGCAAGATCATGCACCCCATGCACCAGCCCGACCCAGCGGTCAGGTCCGTGATGCAGATGCAGGAAGGTTTCCGATCCGGTGATCTCGGTCACGCCAAGGGTGCATGACAGTTCGATGTCACGGGCAGATTTTCGATGCAATTCCAGATGGTTGGCGCGGAACCCTGCGGTGTAGTCACCATCGGGCAGGGCAAGGGCGGCCGCTTCGGCCGCGATGCCGCCGGTGCCGATGGTCAGGCGGCTGCCTGTCTTGGCGACGGCCAGAAAGTTCATCGGCGGGTCCGAAAACACCCGCGCTGTGGTCATGTCGGCGGGCTGGCGATAGACCTGCGGCGTCGGGCCGGACTGGGTGACACGGCCTTCCCACAGGGTTGCGGTATTGCCGCCCAGCAGCAGCGCCTCTTCCGGCTCGGTCGTGGCATAGACGAAGATCGCGCCGGAAGCCTCGAATATTCTTGGGATTTCCACGCGCAGCTCTTCGCGCAGCTTGTAGTCCAGATTGGCCAGCGGTTCATCCAGCAGCACCAGCCCGGCCCCCTTGACCAGCGCGCGGGCCAGCGCGCAGCGCTGCTGCTGGCCGCCCGACAGTTCCAGCGGCTTGCGGGCCAGCATCGGCGTCAGGCGCAACATCTCGGCGGTGTCGCGCACGGCCTTGTCGATCCCGGCCTGCGGGCGGCCCAGAATGCGCAGGGGAGAGGCGATGTTCTCATAGACCGTCAGGCCGGGATAGTTGATGAACTGCTGATAGACCATGGCAACGCCGCGGTCCTGCACCCGGACGCCGGTGACATCCTGGCCGTTCCACAGGATCCGCCCCTGCGACGGCGCATCCAGCCCCGCCATCAGCCGCATCAGGCTGGTCTTGCCCGACAGCGTGGGGCCAAGCAGGACGTTCATCGTGCCCTTCGACAGTGTCAGCGAGGTAGGATGGATATGCACCTTCCCCCCGACGACCCGCGACACGTTCTGAAGTTCCAGCGTCATCTGTCTTCCTATTCCGCAGCCGGGGCGATGTCCCGGCCTTGTGTCATGTGAACTTCCAGCGCGGCGATCTGGTCCGCCGTCAGCCGCAGCCCGAGTTTCGAGCGCCGCCAGACCACATCGGCGGCATGGCGGGCCCATTCCTTGTCCGTCAGCCATTGCACCTCGGCCCCGGTCAGGGTGGCCCCGAAATCCGGGCCGAGATCGGCCATGGATTTCGCGGCCCCAAGCAGGGCAAAGGCATCGGTGCCATAGGCCCGGATCAGGCGTGCGGCGTGATAGCCGGTCAGGAAGGCGTATTGCGCCTGCAACCGGGCCGTCAGCGTAGCCTTGTCCTCCAGCGCGAAATCGCCGCCGGGCAGGGGAACGCGGGCGGTCCATTTTCCGGTCAGACCGGGAAAGAACGGCCCGATCTTATCCAGCGCGGATTCGGCCAGACGGCGATAGGTGGTGATCTTGCCGCCGAAGACGTTCAACAGCGGCGCGCCATCGGCATCCAGCGACAGCACATAATCGCGGGTGGCGGCGGTCGCCGATTTCGCCCCGTCATTGTACAGCGGCCGGACGCCGGAATAGGTCCAGACCACATCGCCGGCGGTCAGCGGCTTGGCAAAATAGTTCGAGGCGAAGGCCAGAAGATAATCGCGTTCCGCATCGGTGCAGGTCGCTTCGCCGGGGGTGCCCTGATGGTCCATGTCGGTGGTGCCGATCAGGGTAAAGTCCTGCTCGTAAGGGATTGAAAAGATGATGCGACCGTCTTCGCCTTGAAAGAAATAGCAGCGATCGTGGTCGTACAGGCGGCGGGTGACGATATGGCTGCCGCGCACCAGCCGCACCCCTTCGGGGGAATTGATATGCGCGACGTTGCGGATCACATCCTCGACCCAGGGCCCGCCCGCATTGATCAGCACCTTCGCGCGGTGGATCTGTCGACCCTGCGGCCCTTCGGCGGTGATCTCCCAGCCCTCGGCGGTGCGACGGGCCGCCGTCACGCGGGTCTCGGTCAGGATGGTGGCACCACGGGCCTGCGCGTCGCGGGCGTTCAGCACGACCAGGCGCGAATCCTCGACCCAGCAATCGGAATATTCATAGGCACGGCGGAATTTCGCTTTCAGCGGGCGACCTGCGGGATCGGTGGTCAGGTCCAGGCTGCGCGTGGCGGGCAGCACCTTGCGCCCGCCCATCGTGTCATAGAGAAACAGCCCCAGCCGAATCAGCCAGGCCGGACGGCGGCCCTTCATCCAGGGCATCACCATGGACAAGAGGCGGCTGGTCGGAGTATCGCTTTCAAACCGCATGTCGCGGTGAAGCGGCAGGACAAAGCGCATCGGCCAGCTGATGTGTGGCATCGCCGCCAGCAGGGTTTCGCGTTCCTCCAACGCCTCGCGCACCAGTCGAAACTCGAAATACTCCAGATAGCGCAGCCCGCCATGGAACATCTTGGTCGAGGCGGACGATGTGGCCTGGGCCAGGTCGCCCTGTTCGGCCAATGTCACCGACAGCCCGCGCCCGGCCGCATCACGGGCGATGCCGCAGCCGTTGATGCCGCCGCCGATGATGAAGAGATCGGTCCTGTCGGGCCGGGCCGCTGCGGTCAATGCTGATCCTCCCCCGGAAGGGCTCTCCCTTCACGGGTGAGAAGGTGCAACGGGTCGGCATCGCCCGTCAATCGGGAATTTTCGTTTTTATGCGGTATGGGGCAAAACGAATATTTGAAACCGAACATCTGGCATCATATGCTGTGTTACGGGCCAAGCGCGCTGCAATCGCGGAATTACGAATGCAACCGCAGAAAGAAGGGCCAGAACAATCGGGGAGCGGAACGTGGCTATGAACATCCGGCAGACCGAGATTCTGGATCTGGCCCGCGCCGAAGGGCGCGTGGTGGTCGAGGATCTTGCGCAGCGCTTCGACGTCACCTTGCAGACCATCCGCCGCGATCTGGCCGAACTGGCCGAGGCGGGCTTTCTGGACCGTGTGCATGGCGGCGCTCTGGCACGGACCGGCGTAGTGAACATCGGCTATGAACAGCGCCGCCGGATGGGAGAGGACGCAAAGAACGCCATCGCGCGGGCCTGCGCGGCCGAAATACCCGACAATTCCAGCCTGATCCTGAACCTTGGCACCACGACCGAGGCTGTGGCGCGCGAGCTTCTGCATCACAAGAACATCACCGTCGTGACCAACAACATGAATGTCGCCAACATCCTGCTGGCCAATCCGGGATGTGAGATCATGGTGGCGGGTGGCGCGCTGCGGCGGTCGGATGGCGGGCTGGTGGGAGAGCTGACGACCCAGTTCTTTGAACAGTTCAAGGTGGATTTCGCTGTTGTCGGCACCTCGGCGCTGGATCTGGATGGCGACATGCTGGATTTCGATCTGGCCGAAGTCCGGGTCAGCCGCGCCATTCTGGGCCGGGCGCGCCGCAGCTTTCTGGTGACGGATCATTCCAAGCTGGGCCGGTCGGCCCCGGCGCGGATTGCCTCGCTGTCGGAAATCGACACGCTGTTCACCGATCAGGCCTTGCCGCCTGCGCTGGCGGCGGCCTGCCACGATTGGGGCACGCGCGTCGTGGTGGCGTGATTCTTGCCGATCCGCCGCAGGGGGGCTAAGCGTGGCGCGGCAAGGGTGGAGGCTGCGATGACCGGGTTTTCGAAGCGTTACGGATTCGCGCGCGAAGAGGTGGGGCTGGCGAACTGGCGGCAGTCGCCCTACAGCGCCTGGGCCTTTCAGAACGTGGCCGAGATCGTGCCCAGTGCGATCCGCCCGCCCGCCGACCCGACCCCGGAAGAACCGGGCAGCCAGCCCGCGCTGTTGCAGGCGCGGCTGTCGGTGCGGGGCGACACGGGCACCTTGGCCGATCACCTGGCGGCTTCGGAGACCGATCTCTTCTGCATCCTGCAGGGCGGCCGCTTTCTGGTCGATTGGGCGGCCCCCCATGCCGATCCGGCGGCACCGCATCTGGTGTTCTCGATCTCGAAATCGCTGACCGCGCTTTTGGCCGGGGGGCTGGAGGCCGAAGGTCTGCTGTCGCCCGACGATCCGGTCACGCGCTTCGTGCCGCAGGCGGCGGGCGGTGCCTTTGCCGATGCCAGTCTGCGGCATCTGCTGGACATGACGACCCGGCTGGATTTCGACGAGGCCTATCTGACCCCCGACAGCCCCTTTGCCCGCTACCGCCATGCAATGCTGTGGAATCCCGGCGGAACGGGCCAGACCCTGCACGATTTTCTCTGCGCGATCCCGCGTCTGCCCGGTCCCTATGGCGATGCGTTCCGCTATCGCTCGCCCAACTCCGACATGCTGGGCCTGGTGGTGGAACGGGCCGCCGGTCAGCGGCTGGCCGATCTCTTTGCCGCGCGGGTCTGGTCGCGGATCGGCACGCGCGGGCCTGTGGCGCTGACGGTGGATGCGGCGGGCCTTGGTCGTGCGGCGGGGGGCGTGTCGATGACGGCGCGTGATCTGGCCCGCGTGGGCGAGATGATGCGGCAGGGCGGCAAGGGGCCGGGCGGCCGGGTCGTGCCCGCGTCCTGGGTGCAGGATACGGTCGAAAATGGCGACCGGGGCCAGTGGGCACGCGGAGATTTCCCCGAGCTTTTGCCTGGCGGGGCCTATCGCAACCAGTGGTATCGTTCGGGCGGATCGTGGTTCTGCGCCATCGGCATCCATGGCCAGTGGCTTGTGGTCGATCCGGCGACCGAGGTCGTGATCGTCAAGCTCTCATCACAGCGCGAACCCGTCGACGACATGCTGGACCAGCGCAACATCGCACTGTTCAAGGCGATTTTCGCCCTGCTGGGCTGACGGCCGGGTCAGAACAATTCGACCAGGCTTGCCGGGACCGGGCGGGGCGGGGCGACGCGCAGCGGGATCTCGTCCACCTGTTCGCCGGGGATCAGCAATTGGCGGGCCCGTCCGGTGGCGGGATGAAAGGTGATCCGCCGCGCCTGATGGCCTCCCAGGCTTTCCGCGATGCAGGGGATGCCTTCGGTGCGCAGATACCCACGGGCGAATTCCGCGTTCGAGGCCCCGATGTCGCGCAGATTGGCCGCGATCTTCGCACCGCCGAACAGTTTGGCCCGCAGGGCCTGCCGCTCGGCCCCGGCGCGCAGCAGGCCGTTGATCAGCATCTCCATCGCATGCACGCCATAACGGTTGTCGCGTTCGGTTGTCCGGGCCTGGGCCTGCGCCAGCAGAAAGTGATTCATGCCGCCGATACCGCGGGCTTCGTCCCAGATGCAGGCCGCAACGCAGGAGCCAAGGAGGGTGGACATCTCCTCATCGGGCCGGTGCGACACCCTGAATTCTCCCTGCACCACCTGAAGGGTGTGGTTGGCGAAATGTTTCATAGCTCTGTCGTCTCCGGCGGACGTTCGGCGCAGCGGGCCAGCAGTTCCGGGCCGATCCGGTCGATCGGCAGCCGGATCCGGGCGGCCCCGATCTCCCAGGCGGCGCGCGGCATGCCATAGACGACCGAGGTCGCCTCATCCTGCGCCAGGGTATCGGCCCCGGCGCGGCGCAGATCCAGCATGCCCTCGGCCCCGTCGCGGCCCATCCCCGTCAGCAGGGCCGCCGTGACCCTTGAGGCGAAGGGCAGGGCGGAGCGGAACATCTCGTCGACCGACGGCACGTGCCCGGCAACTGGGGCACCGGGGACGACCTGCACCTGCGGCGGATTGCCGGATTGCAGCCGCATATGGCCGCCGCAGCCCGCCCCCACGATCACCGTGCCGGGCCGGAGCAGGCCGCCCGATTGCGCAGGCAGAACACGGGCGGCGCAGCAGCGGTCCAAAAGGCGGATCAGGCTGTCGGAAAAGGCCGCCCCGGTGTGCTGGACGATGGCGGTGGGCGGACAGTCCGGCGGAAAGACCGACAGCACCCGCAGCAGGGCGTCGATACCGCCCGTCGATGAGCCGATCAGGATGACTCTGTCGGGACGGGTGCGGCTCTTGCTGCCGGGGGCGATTGTCGGCAGGCCCGGCGTCGGCAGCGCCTTCCCGGCCGATGAGATGGCGGATGCCGATGGCAGGATCCCCTGTGCCGTGGGGTGGGCAAGGGCGGCCGTGATCGACTGGGACAACGCGGCGGCGGGCTGGCCGGGGTCCAGCACCGGCACCCCCGTCATTGCCGGCGGCGCGGCGATGTCCGAAGGCAGACGCATCCAGGTGATGCCCATGACGCGGAACATCGCCAGAAGTCCCGGAAAATCCGGGTGATGCAACAGTTCCGGCCCCAGGATCACCAGTCTTGGTTCCACCCGCTCGACCAGAACATAGGCCCCTGACAGATCGCTGGCGTTGCCGCAGAGCCGGATCTGCGGCAGATCGCCCAGACCACGCGCAAGGCGGGCCAGCGCCAGCGGGCTGGAGGTGACAAGAACAATCGGGATGATCGGGGACATGGCTGGTCGTTCCGCTTAGGGGCAGGCAGGTCGCGCCGCTTTCGGTCAGAAATCCTCCCACTGCGCCAGGGTCGTTGTCGGCAGCCCGCCCCCGGCGGCGACCGCAAGGCGCGGCGGCCGTGTCTCGGCGGCAATTCGCTGGGGGGTGGCAGGATCGGATGTCGGCGGCATGGCAAGACAGGAGGCGTCAACCGGGTCGGGGACGGCAGGCGACGGGGGCCAGATCGCCGGGGGGGCGATGTCCGGTTCCAGGATCGAATCTGCATGCGGCCCGGTCCGGCGGGCTGCGGCATGGTCCTCTGTGGCTGTGGTGCGGAAGCGCGCGACCAGTTGTTGCAGGTTCACCGCGCCATGGGCCATGGTCTGACTGGCGGTCTCGGCCTCGCCTGCCATGGCGGCATTCTGCTGGGTCACGCTGTCCAGCTGGATCATGCCTGTGTTGATTTCGGACAGGCCGCTGGACTGTTCCGCCGCGGCCCGCGCGATCGTACTGATCAGGCCGGCGATGTCCTGCACCCGCTGGGCGATCCGGGTCAGCGACTGGCCGGTTTCCGCCACGCGGGCAACGCCGATCTCGACCTGCTGGCCCGAGGTGGCGATCAGGGTCTTGATCTCTTTTGCGGCGGTCGAGGATCTTTGGGCCAGCGCCCGCACTTCCGAGGCGACCACGGCAAAGCCCTTGCCCGCATCTCCCGCCCGTGCGGCCTCGACCCCGGCGTTCAGCGCCAGCAGGTTGGTCTGGAAGGCGATGTCGTCGATCACGCCGATGATCTGGGTGATATGGCGGGCCGAAGTCTCGATCTCGGTCATGGCGGAGACGGCGGATTTCACCACCCCGACGCTCTGATCCGCCTCTGCCCTGGCATCGAGGGTGATGCGTTCGACATGGTTGGCGCTGTCGGCGGCGCTGCGGACGCTGGCGGTCAGCTCATCCAGCGCGGCAGCTGTTTCCTCAAGCGTTGCAGCCTGGGTTTCGGTCCGGCGCGACAGGTCCGAAGCAGCCGTGCCGACAGCTTGGGCCGATGTGCCGATATCCCCAGCGGCCTGCACCACATCCGCCATGGTCGTGTTCAACTGGGCAATGGCGCGGTTGAAATCCAGCCGCAGGCTTTCCGTTTCGGCGGGGAAGGGATCGTCCAGATGCTGCACCAGGTCTCCGTCGGACAGACGCTGCAGCGCCTGGCGCAGCGCGTCGATGCTGCGGTCGCTGGCAGTGCGGGCCAGATCCTGCCGGGCCGTGGTGTCACGCGCTTCGGCAAGGCTCAGGCGCAGCCCGTCCAGATCGCGGGCCATGGCCCCGACCTCATCGCTGCGCAGCCGGTCGGTGACCATGCTGTCCAGATCCCCGCCGCCGATCCGCGTCAGGGCGGCCGACAGCCGGGCAACCGGCCGGGTCACGGACCGGGCCAGCAACCATCCGGCCATTCCGACACCCAGCAGTGCGAAAAAGGCGAAAATCAGGCTTTTGTGCAGGAAATCGCGTGGACCGGCCAGGATGGTCCCGGTCTCCATCTCGACCGCGACGAGCCAGGTGCCGCCGCCGGGCAGGGCCAGTCTTTCGGCGACGGCAAGGCCACGCTGGCCCGATTGCAGCAGCGCATCTTCAAGCGCGCCAGAGGCAAGGGTTGCGGCGGGCCCGTCGTCGCCGCTTGCGACTTGCACCGGATGTTCAAGATGCGACAGGCCGGACAGGACCGACAAGGGGGCCATTTCGCTGCCAGAAACGGCCGCACGAAGGCGAAGATCGGTCCCGGTGACATAGGTGTCGATATCCGCGATGCCGCCCGCGGCGTCCTCCAGCACCCGTTGCAGATGGCCCGTGGGCAGCCGGATCGCCAGAACGCCGGCCAGATTCCCATAGCTGTCGTCGATGGGGGTCGCCAGGAACATGGCCGGGGCGTCCGACGAAGGCCCGTAGGGCAGAAAATCGGACATTGCGATTTCGCCCGGCTTCATCGCCGCGGCAAGGCTGAAGACGCGCGCAAGATCCGTTGCCGCATAGGGGCCGGTCAGCAGATTGGTGGCGAAATCATCCTCTTTCGCGTAGGAATAGAGCAGATCGCCGCCTGTGGTGATCAGGAAGATATCGGCATAGCCGCTGCGGCTGATCAGGGTGTCGAAATAGCCGTGCAGCGCTTCGTGGCGGAAGTGATAGGCCCCTTTCACATCGGGTTTTGTCAATCTGGCCCGCTGGCCGGACGGATTGGGATTGTCGGTCACATAGATCCGGTGCAACTGGTCAAGCGCGTCATCGCCCAGTTCGCGCACCGACGACCGCAATTGGGCCAATGACTTTGCCACCGTCGGATTGGCGGCCAGGCCGACCACCTCGTTACCCGTGTCCCTGAACCATCGGGCGATGGCATCCCGCTCGACCGCGGCAAGGCGTGCGATTTCATCCCTTGCGTCCTGCACCGCCTGATCGCGCACGGTGACATAGGCCATCGACAGCACAAGGGTGGCAACCGCAAGGCTGAGACCGATGACGGCGGCGGGGATTTTCAGCCGGATCGAAAGAGAGAATCGGGTCATGTCAGGGCCTTGCAGGATCGTTTTGTGCGTCTTCGGTGCTTCGTCAGTGTTGCCGATCTTGCACGGGGGCAGCCTTCCATAGGGTTAATGGCAGAGCGGATTGATCAAATACCTGGTGTTTCCGGTGGGCGGATGTGGGGCAGGTTCAGAAAACCTCGGTCCGGTCGACCGCAACCGCCGGTGCGGGGGATGCCGGGCCATCTTCGCGCGGGCCAATCCGCCCGCCGCCGGTGCCCGGCCCGGTGATATCCCCTGTCGCCCTGCCGCCGCCTGCGGCAGCCCCGCCCAGGGCGTCGCGCATTTCGTGCAGCAGCAGTCCGGCCGCCAGCGTCCCGGCGGAGCGGCTGGCGCACTGGCCCGCAACGGCTGCGGCGAGGGCTTCGCTCCAGAGTGCAAGATCGTGCAGCCGCTGGTCCAGAAGGTCGATCGACTGGAAATCCTGCATCGGGCCTTGCAGGGCATGGGCATCGAACAGGCTGTGAACGGCATCCTCAAGCCGCAGGACAATGCCGCGGCAGCGCCGGATTTCGGCCGATGTGCGGCGCAGCAGATCGTCAAGCTGCGGCAGGTCGGCGGTCATAGCGGGCCGACCACGCGTTCGATGCTGGCCTTCACGGTGGCGGTGGTAAAGGGTTTGCGGATCAGGTTGTTCAGGCCAAGTTGCTGGCCTTTCTGCAAGATTTCGGGCGTCGGCGTGCCGGTGATCAGGATGAAGCCGATGCGCTGCGTGCTGCGGTTGTGACGCAGGGCGTTCAGCAGGTCCAGCCCGGTCAGGCCCGGCATGTTCATGTCCGAGATGACCAGATGCACCGGATTGGTGGCCAGCTTGCCCAGGGCGGTCTTGCTGTCGGCCTCGGTCGCCACATGTCGGATGCCGATTTCCTCAAGCGATTGCGAGATCAGGGCCCGGCTGACGGACATGTCGTCGACCACCATCACGCGCAGGGAATCCTTCAGGGTCATGGCAGTCCTTTCATGGGTTGCACCGCGGCCGTGCCGCCGCCGAGCGGACCGGTCTTGCGATAGGTGGTGATGCCTGCCGGGGAAAAGGCGGCTTCGGCCGGTCCGGACAGCCGTTCGGAATGGCCGATGAACAGCAGCCCTTCGGGGGCCAGCAATCCGGCAAACCTCTGCCAGAGCCGCTGTTGCGTCGGCTTGTCGAAATAGATCGCCACGTTGCGGCAGAAGATCGCGTCGAACGGGCCGCGCAGGGGCCAGTCCTGCATCAGGTTCAGCGCGCCGAAATGCACCATCCGCGTCACCTTCGGGGTGATGCGCTGATGCCCGCCCTCCACCGGGCTCAAAGCCCAGGGTTTCATGCGGTCCGGGATGGGCCGGATCTCTTCGGCGGCATAGCGGGCGTCGCGCGCGCGGGCCAGGATCGCGGGATCGACATCGGTGGCCAGGATGCGAATGTTCGCTTCTGTCGCCTCGGGCAGGGCATCAAGCAGGGACATGGCGATGGAATAGGGTTCCATCCCCGAAGAACAGCCCGCAGACCATATCCGCAGCCGTTGCCCCGATTTCAGCGCGGCCAGCCGTGGTTTGACGACAAGGCTGGCCAGAAGGTCGAAGTGATGCCCCTCGCGGAAGAAATGGGTGACATTCGTCGTCAAGGCCGAGACGGCCGGATCGCGTTCCGCCGCACCGGCGGGGCTTTCCAGAAGGTCGCAATAGGCGGCAAAGCCGGGCAGCCCCAGGGCGCGCAGCCGCTTGACCAGCCTGGAATAGACCAGTTCCTTCTTCGATGCCTGCAACGACAGGCCGAATTCCCGATGGGCAAAGGCGGCGATCCGGTCGAAATCCTGGGCCGAGAACGGAATCTCGGCCCGTGCCGGGGGCGGGGCGGGGGATGGCGCGAGCCGGGCAAGGGCCGTCATCAGGCCGCCTGCCTGCTGCGGGCATGGATCACGGCGGCAAGGTCGATCACCCGTGTCATGCCATCATCAATGGTGATGACGCCGGTTATGCTTTGCCGTGTGGTGTCCGACCGGATGTCGGGCGTGTCCTGGATGCGGTCGCGTGTGACCGACAGGATTTCCGAAACCGCCTCGACCAGAAGGCCGACGGTCTGGCTGCCGATCATCGCCACCACCACCACATTGCGCGGGCTTTCGGGGGTGGTGCCCAGGCCGAAGCAGGCCGACAGGTCATAGATCGGGATCACCGAGCCGCGCAGGTTCATCACGCCCAGCACCTCTTGCGGCGCATGGGGCAGCGGCGTCACCGCTGTCCAGCGGCGGATTTCGCGGACATGGGTGATATCTAGCGAGAAGCTTTGCCCGCCGGCATGGAAGGTGACGAATTCGACATCGGTCGCGCTCCTGGTGTCAGAGGCTTGCACGGACATCTCCTTTTCTGAGTGGCGCGGCCCCCTGGTCGACCACCGCGCTGCGGGCCGGGGCGGCGTTGCGGTTCGAGGCCAGGGCATCGGCGTCCAGGATCAGCGCGATCTGGCCGTCGCCCAGGACGGTGGCCGCTGAAACCCCTGGAATCGCGCCGTAATTCGATTCCAGCCCCTTGATCACCACCTGCCGCTGATCATGCACGGCATCGACCATCAGCGCGCATTGCGACTGATTTTCCGTTTCCACCAGCAGCAAGAGCGGCGGCTCACTGGCGTCACGTCCGGCAAAACCCAGCGATGAGGCGACGTCGATCATCGGGATGAACCGCCCACGTATCGACAAGAGATGTTCGGACGTGCCCAGCCGGTGCAGATCCTCACGCCCCGGCCGGATCGTCTCGATCACCGAGGTGATCGGAACCACCATGGTCTGCCCCGAGACCGAGATCACCATGCCATCCATCACCGCCAGCGTCAGCGGCAGCGAGATGGTGAACTCGGTGCCTTCGCCGGGGATGGAGGCGATCGAGACCCGGCCGCCCAGGGCGGCCACGGCATTCTTCACCACATCCAGCCCGACGCCGCGCCCCGACAGGTTCGATACCGTATCGGCGGTGGAAAAACCGGGCATGAACAGAAGGTTGTCGATCTCGGCCTCGGTCAGTTCGGCTTCGGCCGGGATCAGGCTGCGGGTGATGGCCTTGTCGCGGATCCGAGCCCGGTTCAGGCCGGCCCCGTCATCGCTGAGGGTGATCAGCACGCTTCCCGACCGGTGCGCCGCCGAAAGCCGGATCGTGCCTTCGGGGTCCTTTCCGGCCGCCAGCCGGATATCGCGGCTTTCCAGCCCGTGATCCACCGCATTGCGGATCATGTGGGTCAGCGGATCGGCCAGCCGTTCGATGACGGTCTTGTCGACTTCGGTCGTCTCTCCGGCCGTGATCAGCCGGGCCTGCTTGCCGGTGGCCTCGGCCGCCTCGCGCACGATGCGGGACATGCGCTGGAACAGTGGCTTGACCGGCTGGGCGCGGATCGCCATCACCGCCTCCTGGATGTCGCGGGCCAGCAGGCGATAATCCTCGACATGGGTGATGGCTTCGGAATCGGCGGGCAGTGACAGGATCGAGATACTCTGTTCGATCATGGCCTGGTTGATGATCAGTTCGCCCACTGCGTTGATCAGCCGGTCCACCCGCTCCAGATCGACGCGCAGCGTTGGCTTGGGGCCGCGGCCTTCGCTGGACTCATCCTCGGCCGCACGAGTTTCGCGCCGGACCTGCGGGGCGATGATGCGGCCGTCCGGCGGCAGGGGCACTGCATCGGATTCGTCTGACGGCTGCGGGGACGTGACGTGGAGGGGAGACGCAAGGGCAATGCCGGGCATCAGGGTTGCCGGGGCGGCAATGGTCCCGGCCATGCACTGCGCTGCGAGCGGTGTGATCTCCAGATCGCACAGCCCTTCGACGAATTCGAACATCTCATGCAACACGGTTTCCGGCTCGGCCGTGGTCAGGCGAAGGGTCCAGGCCAGATAGCTGCCCGCCGGATCGAATGCGGTCCAGTCGGGCAGGGCGGATAGGTCCAGCGTCACCTGCATCTGCCCCAGATCGGCCAAGGCCGTCAGGATCAGCGCCGGGTCGTGGCCGTTGGCGTAAAGGCCCTCATGCGGGCGGAAGCGGATCTGATAGGCGGTGCAGCCGGGCGAGGCCGGTGAGGCCGCAAGATCATCTGCGGCAATCACCTCCGCCCCGCCGTCGGGCAAGTCCAGGCTGAATTCCAGCGGAAGTGCCGCAAAACCAAAGCAGGGGTCGGCATCGGCCGCCGTTTCTGCCGCAGGCGGGCCGCCCAGAAGGATATTGAGGTTGGACAGAAACCCTGCCGTCGCCGCCGGATCGGCAAGGGTTCCGTCACGCGCCGCCTCGACCTGATCGGCCAGATGGTCGGCGGACCGTTGCAGCACATGCATCACTTCGGCTGTCAGGACGATCCGATCCGCACGGATGCCGTCCAGCACCGTCTCGAACCTGTGGGCAAAGGCCACCAGAGAGTTCAGTGCGAAGGCCCCGGCCCCGCCCTTGATCGAATGCACCGCGCGGAACACCGCATTGACGGTTTCCGCGTCATGCGCGCCGTCGGCCATCAGCGACAGGCCCTCGGCCAGTGCCTCCAGCAATTCTTCGCATTCCTCGAAGAAGGTGTCGCGGATCGAGTTCATCGCCGCCATGGCCGCCCCCTTTCAGGCCCGGATGCCGGTGACGCGGCGGACGACCGAGACGATCGCCGTGTCCTCGAAGGGCTTTACGATCCAGCCGGTTGCCCCGGCCTTGCGGGCGCGGGATTTCAGTTCCTCGGCGGATTCGGTGGTCAGCACCAGGATCGGCACCGTGCGGTTGGCCGGGCCGCTGCGGATGGCGTCTATAACGCCGAAACCATCCATCCGGGGCATGTTGATGTCGGTGATCACCACATCGGGCGCATCTTCGGCAAAGCGTTGCACCCCCTGCACCCCGTCATCGGCCGTGGTGCAGGTGAATCCCGCCTCCTCCATCGCCCTGCGCACCAGATTGCGGATGGTCCGGCTATCGTCGATTGCAAGCACCTTGATCGTCATTCGGCCCCCTGAAGGTTGAGCAGGTCCTGGGTCAGCAGGGCATCCGATACCCCGAGCGCGGAAAGCTGCGCGGCCTGATCGGGGCGCAGCCCGGTCAGCCGGAACGGCACGTTGCGGGCGCGCCGGTCTGCGGCGGCGGCAAGCAGGAGTTGCAGGAGCGGGGTGTCGATCCGGCGCAGGTGTGTTGCCGTGACATCCACCGGCGCATCCGCATGATCGCGCAGAAAGCGCAGCAACGCCGGATCGTCAGAGACCGAAATCCGGTCGGGCAAGGGGAATTCAAGCGGGGCAGTCATCTGTGATCCAGGGTCCTTTGCGGCGGGCAAGGGCGAAAGCCATCATCGACAGGCCGGTCTGCGGGGCCGACAGCCTGTGATACCGGGCGTCAGCTTAAGGAATGGTTGCCAAGGAACCGGCCGCTGCGGCGAAGTCCCTAAATTCCGCAGGATCAGTGCCTGGGGCCGCTCTCATCTGACCCTCATCTGGCGCTAGTCAGGGCATTGGTCTGGTCCTAATCCTGTTGCCGGTTTTCCCCGATACTGCGCGGCAGAGAATTTTCCCCTTTGGAAGGAACATGCCATGGAAGGCATCGCCGGAATGAACGACATGAGCCGCGTGGTCGAGGCCGACCGCGCCCATGTCTGGCATCATCTGATCAACCACAAGGCCTTCGAGACCGTCGATCCGCGCGTGATCGTCGAGGGCAAGGGGATGCGGGTCTGGGATGCGAAGGGAAAGGAATACCTTGATGCGGTCTCGGGCGCGGTCTGGACGGTGAACGTCGGCTACGGCCGCGAGTCGATCGCCAACGTGGTGCGCGACCAGCTGATCAAGATGAACTATTTCGCCGGTGTCGGTGGGTCGGTTCCCGGTGCGCTGTTTGCCGAAAAGCTGATCGAGAAGATGCCGGGCATGACCCGCGTCTACTATTCCAACTCGGGGTCGGAAGCGAACGAGAAGGTCTACAAGATGGTGCGCCAGCTGTCGCACCGCGTCCACGGCGGCAAGAAATGGAAGATCCTCTATCGTGAGCGGGACTATCACGGCACCACCATCGGCGCGCTGGCAACCAGCGGCCAGGCCGAGCGGGCGATGCAGTATGGTCCCTACCCGGACGGCTTCGTCATGGTCCCGCATTGCCTGGAATACCGCAAGCAATGGGACGTGGAGAACTACGGCGAGCGTGCCGCCGATGCGATCGAGGAAGTGATCCTGCGCGAAGGCCCCGATACTGTGGGTGCCATCGTGCTGGAACCGGTGACGGCGGGCGGCGGCGTGATCGTGCCACCCAAGGGGTATTGGGAGCGGGTTCAGGAAATCTGCAAGAAATACAATATCCTTCTGCACATTGACGAAGTGGTTTGTGGTGTCGGCCGGACCGGCGTCTGGTTCGGCTACCAGAATTACGGCATCAAGCCGGACTTCGTGACCATGGCCAAGGGCGTGGCCTCGGGCTATGCAGCGATTTCCTGCACCGTGACGACCGAAGCCGTCTTCGACATGTTCAAGAACGACGCGGCGGATCCGCTGTCGTATTTCCGCGACATTTCCACCTTCGGCGGCTGCACCAGCGGTCCGGCGGCGGCGCTGGAAAACATGCGGATCATCGAGGACGAGGGGCTGCTGGACAACACCCTGCGGATGGGCGAACGCACCATCGCCAACCTCAATGCACTGATGGAAAAGCACAAGGTCATCGGCGACGTGCGCGGGGCGGGCCTGTTCTGCGGGGCTGAACTGGTGGCCGACCGCAAGACGAAAGAGCCGATGGACGAGAAGAAGGTCGCCGCCGTGGTGGCCGACTGCAATGCGCAAGGCGTGATCATCGGCATGACCAACCGCAGCCTGCCGGGGCTGAACAACACGCTTTGCCTCTCGCCCGCGCTGATCGCCACGGCGGATGACATCGACGAGATCACCGGTGCCATCGACAAGGCGCTGACCAAGGTCTTCGGCTGAGCCTGTTGCGGTCCTGATCTGAAGGTGCGCCCGCGGCAGAAGCCGCGGGCGCATTGTTTTTGTCTCGTCGTCGGCCTGCGCCTCCTCCTCGGCCGCCGGGGTAGGCTGCCCGCACTAGCCATCAGCGGCGCAAGATCGCCGGTCAACACATCGCGAAGTGCAGGCGTGGCGCCCATCCAAGCTATGCCGTATGTTACCGGTCGGGATCTTTTTCTGGGATGGCGGACTTTTCTACCCGGATGTTCCCGAGCAGGAACATATTGCCGCGACATCGTAAAAACTGCCTATTTGTTCCCGAACGGGAACGTTCAGCCTTGCGGCGACCCGATAGTATTGTATGTTACCGATCAGGAACATCATTCTCCGTGGCCAATCAGTCGGGGTGCTGCCATGAGCAACGAAGATCAGTCGTCCGCCATCTCGAAACCAGGGCTTCAGTCTGGTGCCGAAGATGCGCGCCGTTTCGGGCTGATGGTCCGTGCCAGGCGCAAAGCACAGGGGCTGCGTCAGGAGGATGTGGCTAGCGCAACCGGTGTCGGCCGACGCTATATCGTGGACTTGGAAAACGGTAAGCCGACACTGAGGATCGGGCCGGCCCTGATGATCGCGCGCTTCCTCGGCATCGTGCCGATGGTTGAGGACGGGTTGCGCGAGCGGCAAGCCGGTGACCTTCCCGACATGATCCCCGAAGATCCGTCCGACAGGATTTCCGAAGATCTACCCGACGATTTGCCGCCGTTGGAGGACTGAGATGAAGATCTTCTATGAAAGCCGAGAAGTGGCCGAAATCGCGCAGGGCAAGGACGGGGCGGCAACGCTGACCTATAACCCAAGCTGGCAGGGAACCCAAGGCGCCTTCCCGGTGTCAACCAGGATGCCTCTTGACGTTGCACAATATGGGGCTGGCGAGGTGCTGCCATGGGTGGCAAATCTTCTGCCAGAAAGCCAACAGCTCGAGATGGTGGCTCGCGCCACCGGCTCATCGCAGGCCGACCCACTCGCGCTTCTGGCCAGTATCGGGCGGGATACTTCTGGAGCGATCTCCTTTTTCGAGCGCGGCTTCGCGCGAATGACTACTCGGAAGGTGCCAGACGAGGCGGCGCTTGAGCGGATAATACAAGAGCTACCGAAGAAGCCATTCCTCGTCGGCGAAGACGGTGTGTCCATGTCCTTGGCCGGCGTGCAGTCCAAGATAGGCGTGCATGTCGGTGATGATGGAGTGATCTCGATCCCCATCGAGGGCGCGCCGTCGACCTGGATCCTGAAGCCGGATGCCGCAAATCTGCCTGGCGGTGTCTATAACGAGGCGCTGTGCTTGCGCTTGGCGGCGCTCATCGGCCTCGACGCGCCGGAGGTGCGGGTGGGACGTGCCGGCGCGCGTCTGTATCTTCTGGTGAAGCGCTACGACCGCCGTCAACAGGGGGACAGTTGGCGCCGCCTGCACCAAGAGGACATGTGCCAGGCCCTGGGCCGCCTGCCGAGCGCGAAGTATGAGCGCAATGAGACCGGGCAGCGGGGCCCTATGATCCGCGACATTGTCGGCGTGATGCGCAAGCTCGATCCGCTCCGCGGGGTGCTTTCGATCTTCGACTACGTGATTTACAATGCCATCGCCTGCAATACAGACGCACATGCTAAGAACTATTCGGTCATGGTCACTGCCTCCGGCGCCACTCTGGCACCGATCTATGACGTGATGTGCGCCAAGGTCTGGCCGGGCATCACCAGCAAGCAGGCGATGTCGCTCGCGACGAAGTGGGAAGGCGATTACTTCAAGGGTCGCCACTGGCAGCGAGAGGCGGCCCTCTGCGGCCTGAACCCCACAGCCGCGCTGCGTCGCGTCGAGATGCTTTGCAAGTTGACCTTGAAGCATTTGCCGCAAGCGGTGGAGGAGGTCATCGCGATGGACCCCAACGCCGAGCAATGGGTGCGCGAAGTGGAAAAATACATAACGGAGCGCACGGCCTTCCTGGTCAACGGCCTTGCCGAGCAGGATCCGGAGGCGACCACTTGGGCGCGTGCTCGCCTCCATGCGGCAGGCTGACGATCTTCGTGGTGGCCTGCGCAGCGATGCGGACTGTATGGTCTGACCGCGGCGCAGCTGATCCTCATGCCCTTACACAGAGCCAGGCCGTGGGCTTTCGCTGTCCTCATTCCGACCGTCCGAAGAAGAACTCCCATTCCTCATCCAGGATGTCCGCCGTGAGCTTGCCAATGTTGCTGGCCCGACGACCTATGCCACGACCGACAAGGCCCTGAAACCGGAACAGACCCTCGGCGTCCATTTGCGGATCAGCCGCAAGGCGCTGCTGCAATCGGGCGATGCGCTGGAAGCCGCGATCCGGCGCGACATGTCGGGCACGATGGCGGCCGAGCTGGACAAGGCAATCTTCCTCGGCACCGGCGCCACCGGCCAGCCGCTGGGCGTCATGACGACCCCCGCCACCTATGGCATCACTAGCACGGATGCGGGCGGGCACCATAGGGGCCGAGTGCGATCATTGCGGGGGGCTTCTGCCCGAGCGATCAGCGACCGGGAAGCGGACCCGCGACGACAAGCGGTTTTGCTCCGAGCGATGCCGAAACAACTTCTATTATACGCATGTCGTGAAGGCGCGGGCACTGGCGCGGATGGATCGTCATTGTCCTGTCTGCGGTGAAGCAATCCCGCCCGAGCGGGTGATCAATGCGAAGTATTGCAGCCCGAAATGCGCGAACAGCTACAAGAACACGGCGAGGTGGCCCCGGTGGAAACAGACCTGCCCCCACTGCGGCGAGGCATTCCAGCCCAAGCGCAAGCCTGTAACCTATTGCTCCCCCCGGTGCGCAGGGAAGGCCAACTATCTGGCCGGGAGGATTTGCCCGCCTTGGCAAAAGGGCTGATTCATCGGACCTTCAGCCTGTTACCCCAGATGTTACCCTGAGCAGAAGCAGCGAAAGCCTCGAGAGGCTGCTTCCTTGTAAGTATCTGTATTATCAGGGATTTGTGGCTCCGGCGGTAGGGATCGAACCTACGACCAATTGATTAACAGTCAACTGCTCTACCGCTGAGCTACGCCGGAACACGGGGGCCGTATAACAAGGGGGGAATGGGTCGACAAGGGGCGGCAGGTAAAAAAAATGCCGGGCGCTGGGGGCTTGACTGGCTGCGGGTATGGCGGGGATGCGGAGAGGGGGCCGGGGCGGTATGGCGCGCCCGGCTGTCGCGGCGGCAGCGACCGACAAAAGAGACCCGGAAGGTAGTTTCCGGCTTGCCGGGCATGATTTGCATGCGCAGGGGACTCTGGCCGTCAGCTGCGATCGCGGCGGCACTTTCCATGACGCGCGACCGCAACGCAGGTCTGCGACGGGGCCGCTGAGGCAGGCCCAAACATCACGCAGCACGCCGCGACGGTCCGATTGACAATTCATGCTGCCCGTCGCCTAGATGAGGCCAGTTTTTGCCCCGCATGAGGCCAGAATGTCGATTCCCGTCGAAGCTTTCTTTCTGACCGCAGGCCCCGGCGGCACCCTGCAACGCCGCATCCGCGCCATGGTGACGGACGGGATTCTGGCCGGACGGTTCCGGCCGGGGCAGCGGATGCCGTCGTCGCGCGGGCTGGCGGCGCATCTGGGGATCAGCCGGATCACCGTGACGCTGGCCTATGCCGATCTGGTGTCTTCGGACTATCTGACGGCGCGGGGGCGGTCGGGCTATTACGTCAGCGAGAACGCCCCCCGCGCGCCCGAGTTTCCGGCGGCGGCGCGGCCGCAGGAAGAGGTTGATTATGCGGCCCTTTCTTCGGCCCGCTTTACCCGCGCCATGGCCGGCGTGGACCGCCCGGACAATTGGGAGCGGTTTCCCTATCCCTTCATCTATGGCCAGGCCGATCCGACGCTGTTCGACCATCAGAACTGGCGCGCCTGTGCCTTGCGCGCCCTAGGGCGGCGGGATTTCGACTCGCTGACTTCGGACTATTACGAACGCGATGATCCCCTGCTGATCGAGCAGATCCTGCGCGTGATCCTGCCGCGCCGGGGCATTGCGGCGGGGGCGGAGGAGGTGCTGCTGACCATGGGGGCGCAGAATGCGCTCTGGCTGGCGGCGACGGTCTTGTTGGCGCCGGGGCGGCGGGCGGTGGTGGAAAACCCCTGCTATCCGGGGCTGCGGCGCATCCTGCAGACCTGCGGGGCGGGGGTCGCCTCGGTCGATGTCGACGAGGGCGGGTTGCCGGTGCGGCTGCCGCCGGTCGATGTGGTTTTCACCACGGCCAGCCATCAATGCCCGACCAACGCCACCATGCCGCTGGAGCGGCGGCTGGCCCTGCTGGAGGCCGCCAGCCGCGAGGATTTCGTGGTGGTCGAGGATGATTACGAATTCGAGATGTCCTTCCTGAAGCCGGTCTCTCCGGCATTGAAATCATTAGATAAAGGCGGTCGGGTGATCTATGCCGGATCGTTTTCCAAGTCGATCTTTCCGGGGATGCGGCTGGGCTATCTGGTCGGCCCGCCCAGTTTCATCGCCGAGGCGCGGGCGCTGCGGTCGATGGTGCTGAAGCACCCCCCCGGCCACAGCCAGCGCACCGTCGCCTATTTCCTGGCCGAGGGGCATTATGATGCGCTGATCAACCGGATGCGGGCGGCCTTCAAGCGGCGGCGGCAGGTGATGGAGGAGGCGATTGCCGAGGCGGGGCTGCGGGTGGCGGGGCAGGGCGGCTTTGGCGGATCGTCCTTCTGGATGGCCGCCCCCGAAACGGTGGATACCGAGGATCTGGGCCAGCACCTGCGCGGCGAGGGCGTGCTGATCGAGCCGGGGCGGGGGTTCTTCGATCCCGCGCGCGAGGCGCGGAATTTCTACCGGCTGGCCTATTCCTCGATCCCGCCGAACCGGATCCCGGAAGGCATCGCCCGGATCGGCAAGGCGCTGGCGCGCTGACCGTGGCCGAAAGGGGCACGAGTTTTCGACGAAAACTCGGGCTGCGCCCGGCGGCGAAGGCGGGAGGAACTGGCCGCACAGCAGTGGATCGGCTGGCCCTAAGGGGGCGGGGACGGCAACGGGTAGATTCATCGCCAAGGGCCGCGCCGCGCCGGGCGGACACAACGGATGGACCAAAGGACCACGCCATGAAGATGACCACCGAGGAAGCCTTCGTCAAAGTCTTGCAGATGCATGGCATCGAACATGCCTTCGGCATCATCGGATCGGCATTCATGCCGATTTCCGACCTGTTTCCCCGCGCTGGCATCAGCTTTTGGGACTGCGCGCATGAAGGGTCGGGCGGGATGATGGCGGATGGCTATACCCGCGCCTCGGGCAGGATGTCGATGATGATCGCCCAGAACGGGCCGGGCATCACCAATTTCGTCACTGCCGTGAAGACTGCCTACTGGAATCATACGCCGCTGCTGCTGGTAACGCCACAGGCCGCCAACAAGACCATCGGCCAGGGCGGTTTCCAGGAAGTCGAGCAGATGGCGCTGTTCAAGGACATGGTCGCCTATCAGGAGGAAGTGCGCGACCCGTCGCGCGTGGCCGAGGTGCTGAACCGGGTGATCATCAACGCCAAACGCCATTCGGCCCCGGCGCAGATCAACTTCCCGCGCGATTTCTTCACGCAAGTCATCGACATCGACCTGCCGCGGATCGTGGAGTTCGAACGTCCTTCGGGCGGCACGGCCGCGCTGGACGAGGCGGCAAAGCTGCTGTCTTCGGCAAAGTTCCCGGTGATCCTGAACGGGGCCGGCGTGGTTCTGGGGGGGGCGATCCCGGCCAGCATGAAACTGGCCGAGCGGCTGGAGGCCCCGGTCTGCGTCGGCTACCAGCACAACGATGCCTTCCCCGGCTCGCATCCGCTTTTCGCCGGCCCCTTGGGCTACAACGGCAGCAAGGCAGGAATGGAACTGATTGCAAAGGCCGATGTGGTGCTGGCGCTTGGCACGCGGCTTAACCCGTTCTCCACCCTGCCGGGCTATGGCATCGACTATTGGCCGAAGGATGCGGCCATCATCCAGGTCGACATCAACCCCGCCCGGATCGGGCTGACCAAGAAGGTCTCGGTCGGCATCGTCGGCGATGCGAAACAGGTGGCCGAGGGGCTGCTGGCGCGGCTGTCCCCGACGGCGGGCGATGAGGGGAGGGAGCAGCGTCGCACGCTGATCTCGACCACGAAAAGCCGCTGGGCGCAGGAACTGGCCTCGATGGACCATGAGGCCGACGATCCCGGCACCACATGGAACGAACGCGCCCGTGCCGCCAAGCCGGACTGGATGTCGCCCCGCATGGCCTGGCGCGCCATCGAATCCGCGCTGCCGAAAGAGGCGATCATCTCGTCCGACATTGGCAACAACTGCGCCATCGGCAATGCCTACCCCACCTTTGAGGCGGGCCGCAAATACCTGGCCCCCGGCCTTTTCGGCCCCTGCGGCTATGGCCTGCCCTCGATCGTCGGGGCCAAGATCGCCTGCCCGGATACGCCGGTCGTGGGCTTTTCCGGCGACGGCGCTTTCGGCATCGCGGTGACGGAACTGACCGCCATCGGCCGCGAGGAATGGCCCGCCGTCACCATGGTCGTCTTCCGCAACTACCAATGGGGCGCGGAAAAGCGCAACTCGACCCTGTGGTTCGATGACAATTTCGTCGGCACCGAACTGGACACCCAGGTTTCCTATGCCGGGATCGCGCGGGCCTGCGGGCTGCAAGGGGTGCAGGCCCGCACCATGGAGGACCTTCGCGCCGCGCTGACCAAGGCCATCGCCGATCAGAAGGCCGGCAAGACCACGCTGATCGAGGCGCTGATCAATCAGGAACTGGGCGAGCCCTTCCGCCGCGATGCGATGAAGAAGCCGGTGGCCGTGGCCGGGATCGACCGCGCCGACATGAAGCCGCAGGCGATCTGATGCCCTTCGATCTGGGCACCGGGGCGGCGCTCTGGATGGCGGCGGTCGTGCTGATCGCCGCCTTCGTGCGCGGCTATTCCGGTTTCGGCTATTCGGCCATCGTCATTGCCGGGGCTGCGGTGGTGACAAGCCCGCTGCATTTCGTGGCCGTGGTGGTTCTGCTGGAGTTCGCCATGTCGGTGCAGGCCTGGAAAGGCGCCGGGCCGGATATCGACTGGCGTCGCGTCGGTTTCCTGATGCTGGGGGCGGCGGTGGGTCTGCCGCTTGGGCTCTGGGCGCTGACCGCGATTTCCGAAGATGCGGCGCGGGCGGTGATCTCGGCCTATGTCTTGATCATGTGCGGCGTTCTTCTTCTGGGCTGGCGGCTGGCGGCCGAGGCGCGCGGGGCGGGTGCGAACCTCGCCGCCGGTCTGGTCTCGGGCCTCGCCAATGCGCCGGGAATGGGCGGGCTGCCGGTGGCGGCCTTTTTCGCGGCACAGCCGATGCGGGCGCAGGTGTTCCGTGCCACGCTGATCGCCTATTTTCCGCTGCTGGATATCTATTCCGCGCCGCTTTACTGGACGCATGGGCTGGTGGGCTGGGATACGCTTTGGGCCGCACTCTGGGCGTTGCCGCTGACGGTGCTGGGCAACTGGCTGGGCGGGCGGCATTTCTTCGGCACCGACCCGCAGGAATTCCGCCGCTTCGCCATCCTTCTTCTGGCAGCCCTGGCGGCGCTTGGACTGGGGAAGGCGCTGCTGTGACGTTGCTTGTGGTCAATGCCGGGTCGTCTTCGGTCAAGCTGGTGGCCTTCGGGGCCGGTCTGGACGAGGTGGGCCGCGCGGCGGTGGACCGCATCGGCGCGGGCGGCCCGGCCGACCATGCCGGGGCATTGGCCGAAGGTCTGCGGGCGCTGGCGATTCCGGTTTCCGCGCTGACGGCGGCGGCGCATCGGGTGGTGCATGGCGGCGCGCGGCATCAGGCGGCGCGGGTTTCGGCGCAGGTTCTGGCCGATGTCAAGGCTTGCGTGGCGCTGGCCCCATTGCACAACCCCGGCAACCTGACCGGCATCGCGGCAGTTGCCCGGCTGGCCCCCGATCTGCCGCAATATGTCAGCTTCGACACCGCCTTCCATGCCGGAAACCCCGAGGTTGCCGTGACCTATGCCCTGCCACTGGCCGAACGGCAGCGCGGGCTGCGGCGCTATGGTTTCCACGGCATCTCTTACGCAGCGATTGTTCGAAAACTGCAAGAAATAACGGCTGGAACCCTGCCAAAGCGGCTTCTGGCGTTTCATTTGGGCAATGGAGCTTCAGCCTGTGCCATCGTTGACGGGCAGTCGGTGGCCACAACCATGGGCTATTCGCCGCTGGACGGGCTGACCATGGGCACCCGTGGCGGCGGCATGGACCCCGGCCTTGTGCTGGACCTTGCCGCCCGGCACGGAATTGACGGCGCGGCCCGCATCCTGAACCGCGAAAGCGGCCTTTTCGGCCTTGGCGGCAGCCCCGACATGCGGGCCCTGCATGCGGCAGGCACGCCCGAGGCCGCCTTTGCCATCGACCATTTCTGCTATTGGGCCCGCCGCCACGCCGGCAGCCTGATCGCCGCGATGCAGGGGCTTGACGCCATCGCCTTCACGGGCGGTATTGGCGAGAATGACGCGCAGGTCCGCGCCCGCATCCTTGCCGGGCTGGATTGGGTAGCCAGGGATGTGAAAGTGTTCGTGATCCCAGCCGACGAAGAACGCCAGATCGCTCTGGAGGCCCGCGCCTTGATGGAGGCGGATGCATGAGCCAGCCGAAGGTTGCGACCTCGCCCGCCGTCTCGGACGAGATCCGCCAGACCACCTGCTACATGTGCGCCTGCCGCTGCGGCATCAACGTGCATCTGAAGGACGGGCGCGTCAGCTATATCGAAGGCAACCGCGACCATCCGATCAACAAGGGTGTTCTCTGCGCCAAGGGGGCCAGCGGCATCATGCAGGTGACGGCCCCGTCGCGGCTGAAGGCCCCCCTGCGGCGGGTCGGCCCGCGCGGCTCGGGTGCCTTTGAGGTGATCAGCTGGGATGAAGCCCTTGATCTGGCGGTGAAATGGATGAAGCCGCTGCGCGAGACCGCGCCCGAGAAGCTGGCCTTCTTCACTGGCCGCGACCAGTCGCAATCGCTGACCGGCTGGTGGGCGCAGGCCTTCGGCACGCCGAATTACGCCGCCCATGGCGGGTTCTGTTCGGTGAACATGGCGGCGGGCGGCATCTACACCATCGGCGGCGCCTTCTGGGAGTTCGGCCAGCCCGACTGGCCCCGCACCGAGGTCTTCGTGATGTTCGGTGTGGCCGAGGATCACGACAGCAACCCGATCAAGATCGGCATCGGCACGCTGAAGGCGCGCGGAGCGCGGATGATTTCCGTCAACCCGGTGCGCACCGGCTATTCCGCCGTAGCCGATGACTGGTATGGCATCACGCCGGGCACCGACGGGCTGTTCATCCTGAGCCTGATCCATTGCCTGATGCAGGCGGGGAAGATCGACCTTGATTACCTGGCGCAATGGACCAATGCGCCGATGCTGGTGAATGCCGAGGATGGCCCGGAAAAGGGCATGCTGGTCAGGAACGCCGAACGCCAGCCCTTTGTCATCGACCGCCGCACCGGCCAGCCCGCCCCCTGGGACGGTCCGGGGGTGGAGCCCGACCTCGGCGCGGAATGGCAGGGGCATCGCACCGTGTTCCGCCATATGGCCGAGGAATATCTGAAACCGGATTACGCGCCCGAGGCGGTGGCCGACAAGGTCGGCATCCCGGCCGCGCGCATCCGGGGGCTGGCGGCGGAACTGGCCGAAGCCGCCTTTGACCGCGCCTTCACGCTGGACCGGCCTTGGGTGGATTTTCGCGGCAACACGCATGACACCATGCAGGGCCGTCCGGTCAGCTTCCACGCCATGCGCGGAATCTCGGCCCATTCCAACGGCTTCCAGACCGCGCGCGCGCTGCATCTGTTGCAGATCATCCTCGGCAGCGTCGAGGCCCCCGGCGGCTATCGGCTGAAGCCGCCGTATCCCAAGCCGGTCGAGGCGCATCCGACCCCGCATTTCGCCTGTACTCCGGGCAAGCCCCTCAGCGGCCCGCATCTGGGCTATGTCCGCGGCCCCGACGATCTGGCGCTGCTGCCCGACGGCCAGCCCGCCCGGATCGACAAGGGATTCTCATGGGAGAACCCGCTGTCGGCCCATGGGCTGATGCATATGGTCATCCCCAACGCCCATGCCGGCGATCCGTACCGGATCGACACTTTGTTCCTCTATATGGCGAACATGTCGTGGAATTCCTCGATGAACAGCGCCCGCGTCATGGAGATGCTGACCGAAAAGGGCGAGGATGGCGAGTATGTCATCCCGCGCATCATCTATTCCGACGCCTATGCCTCCGAGATGGTGGCCTATGCCGACCTGATCCTGCCCGACACCACCTATCTTGAACGCCATGACTGCATCAGCCTGCTGGACCGGCCGATTTCCGAACCTGATGCCGCAGGCGATGCGATCCGCTGGCCGGTGATCCAGCCCGAACGCGATGTGCGCGGCTTCCAGTCGGTGCTGCTGGATCTGGGCGCGCGGCTGGGCCTGCCCGGCATGGTGAACGAAGAGGGCAGCCCGAAGTTCAGGGATTACGCCGACTATATTGTCAACCACCAGCGCCGCCCCGGCGTCGGCCCGCTGATGGGCTTTCGCGGCAATGGCGCGGATGAGGGCAGGGGCCCGCCCAACCCGGCGCAGATGGACCGCTATATCGACAACGGCGCCTTCTATCAGGCCCATGTCCCGCAAGCCGCCGCCTTCTACAAACCCTGGAATGCGGCCTATCAGGACTGGGCGGTCAAGCTGGGACTGTATGAAACGCCGCAGCCCTATCTCTTCTCGATCTGGTCCGAACCGATGCGGCGGTTCCAGCTGGCCGCCGAAGGGCAGGGCGACCGCCAGCCGCCCGACCATCTGCGCGACCGCCTGAGGCAGGCGATGCACCCGCTGCCGATCTGGTATCCGCCCTATGGCGAGGCGGACGCCGATTACGGTTATCCGGTCCATGCCCTGACGCAGCGGCCGATGGACATGTATCACAGCTGGGGCAGCCAGAACGCCTGGCTCAGGCAGATCAAGGGCCACAACGTCCTGTATCTTCCGACAGCGATCTGGCAGGCGCAGGGCTTTTGCGACGGAGACTGGGCGCGGGTGTCCTCGCGCAATGGCGTGATCGAGGTGCCGGTGGCCCATATGGCGGCGCTGAACCCGCATACGGTCTGGACCTGGAATGCCATCGGCAAGCGCCGCGGAGCCTGGGCGCTGGACAAGGACGCGCCCGAAGGCACCGTCGGCTTCCTGCTGAACCACCTGATTTCCGAGCTGTTGCCGGGAGAGGTCCGGCTGTCGAATTCCGACCCTGTCACCGGACAGGCGGCCTGGTTCGATTGCCGGGTGCGGGTGGAACGGGTCGCGGCCGGGGACCGGCCGGCAGGGCGCGGCGCGCAGCCGCAATTCCCGGTCCTGCCCGATCCCCCGCGCACCGGAGGCGGCCGGGGCACGAGTTTTCGTCGAAAACTCGAAGCCCCTGATTTTCGACGAAAATCAGAAAGGGGCCCTGCATGACCTGCCTGCCCGCAAAAGTGGACAAGACGCTGGGTCTGGTGATCGACCTTGACACCTGCGTCGGCTGTCAGGCCTGCGTCACAGCCTGCAAGGGCTGGAACGATCAGGGCTATGGCGTGCCCTTGTCCGACCAGCAGCCCTATGGGGCCAACCCGTCCGGCACCTTCCTGAACCGGGTGCATAGCTATCAGGTGACGGTGCCCGACGGTCCGGCGCAGGTGGTGAATTTCCCGCGCTCCTGCCTGCATTGCGCCGATGCGCCCTGCGTCACCGTCTGCCCGACCGGAGCCAGCTACAAACGGACCGAGGACGGCATCGTTCTGGTCAACGAAGACGCCTGCATCGGCTGCGGCCTTTGTGCCTGGGCCTGCCCCTACGGCGCGCGCGAGATGGATGCCGATGCCGGGGTGATGAAGAAATGCACCCTTTGTGTCGACCGGATCTACAACGATCATCTGCCCGAAGAGGACCGCGTTCCCGCCTGCGTGCGCACCTGTCCGACCGGCGCGCGACATTTCGGCGATCTGTCGGACCCCGAAAGCACCGTCTCGCAGCTGGTTCAGGCGCGTGGCGGCTATGCGCTGATGCCCGATCTGGGCACGAGGCCCGTCAACCGCTACCTGCCGCCGCGCAAGAAAGGTGCCGCGCAGGTCCCGGCGCTGGAGCCGGTCGCGGCGACCGGCATCGCCGGCTGGCTTGACCGGATTCTGGGGAAGGTCTGATGCATCCCGCCCCTTCGGTAATCGTCTTCACGGTTCTTTCCGGCGCGGGCTTCGGCTTTCTCGGCTGCCTTGCCACCGGCCTCATGCCCGTCGCGGGCTGGTCGGCCTTCTTTCTTTGGGGCTTCGGCTACGGGCTGGCGGTGGTCGGGCTTCTGGCCTCGACCTTCCACCTTGGAAATCCGCAGCGCGCCCTTCTGGCCTTCACGCAATGGCGCTCCAGCTGGCTGTCGCGCGAAGGCTGGGCCTCGGTCGCGGCCCTGCTGGGTCTGGCCCCGATGGCGCTGTCGGACTGGCTGAGTATGGGCTGGCCGCGCGAGATCGGCTGGGCGGCGGCCCTGCTCTGCATCGCCACGGTATTCTGCACCTCGATGATCTATGCCCAGTTGAAGACCGTGCCGCGGTGGAACCACTGGTCCACCCCCGCCACCTTCTTCGCATTTGCCGCCGTCGGGGGCGCAATCCTTGCCGCCCCGGCATGGGCGGCGTCCTTGTTGTGCCTGATCCTCGGCGCTGCCCTTGCCTATGGCTGGAAGCGCGGCGACGGGGCCTTTGCCGCCCGCGCCCAGACGCTTGGCACCGCCACCGGGCTGGACCGGCTGGGGCAGCCCGAGATGTTCGAGCCGGCCCATACCGCCGGCAACTACCTGATGCGCGAGATGATCCATGTCGTCGGCCGCCGCCATGCCCGAAAGCTGCGCCTGATCGCGCTGGGGCTGGCCGTGGTGCTGCCGATGCTCATCCTTCTGGTTCCGCTGCCGGGGATGCGGGCTTTGGCCTTCGCGCTGCACCTGGCCGGGGCTTTCGCCGCGCGCTGGCTGTTCTTTGCCGAGGCCGAACATGTCGTCGGGCTTTACTACGGCAAACGCTGACCGGAGGGCTGGCCGGGGCTGCCGGACGATCCGGGCCGCGACACCACCGCCCCTGCAAGACAGATCAAACCCCCCCAGAAAGCCGGCTTGGGATATGCGGGCCAGACAACCCGCAGGGACCTGTCCCCGCTTTCCCTTCGCCAAATATCCCCGCCGGAGGCCCCGCCCGAGCCGGTTGCGCGCCCTGGCGCGCAGAGGCGAGGCACAAGCCTGCAGTCGCGTCCTGCGCGGCTGCGCCACCGGATCTGCGGCGTCAATGCAGCGCAGCGCCCGCCTCTCGGCGGATCGGCCAGCCGGGGCGGGTTCTGGGCTGGCATTGCACCGGACGCAGGGTGACAAGATGCGAGGCGCGGTCTTCCCAATAGCGCGGGTCCTGCCTCACTTCGGCCGGCAGCAGATAGGGATTGAAGACCAGCCGCTTGCGAAAGGTGACTTCGGCGGCGGCCCAGCGGCCCTGACGTGCGGCGGCGGGGGCGGCGATCAGCGCCTGGCGCAATTCGGCTTCGCGCCGCCGCAGGCGCAGGATTTCGGCGCGGATGTCGGCAAGTTCATCGGCAAGACTGGTCATCATCATGCTGGCCCCTTCTGGTGCGGTCGCTCTGGTCCCGCAACACTGGCGCAACTTCGTTAACGAAGCCTTGGCGCGGTCCGCCCCGGCGCAAGGCTTGCATCGGTCCCCCGGCTCGGGCAGGCTTGCCCCGATGGGGCAGGGCGGCGCGGCAAGAGGCATCATGTGGGATTTCAGCATCTCGCGGGCATTGGGGCTGATGGCCCGGACAGCGCCATTCGTGCTGTTCCGCATTCTGGTCTATTTCGGCATTTCGGCGGCCTTCATCCTTGTCACCGGCACCGGGGCGGGGATCGGCTATGGCGTCGGCCTGCTGGGGGATGACGATTTCCACGCCTCGGCAACCTTCTGGGGCGCGGCGATCGGTTTCGGCGGCACGGCGGGGGTGCTGTTCTTCCTGCGCGACTACCTGCTTTATATCGTGAAGGCCGGTCACATTGCCGTGCTGGTCGAACTGCTGGACGGCCGCGACATTCCCGGTGGCCGGGCGCAGATTGATCATGCGCGGGCGGTTGTGACCGAACGGTTCGGCCAGGCGAGTGCGCTTTTCGTGCTGGATCAGCTGGTCCGCGGCGCCCTTCGCCTGATCACCGGCCTTTTGGACGGGATTGCGGCGCTGCTGCCGATCCCCGGTCTGGAACAGGCGATGGCACTGGTGCGGGGCTGGCTGCGGCTGGCGGTGGGTCTGGTGGACGAGGTGATCCTGGCCCATATCCTGCGGGTCCGGTCGGCAAATCCCTGGACATCAGCGCAGGAGGCGCTGGTGCTGTATGCCCAGAATGCCAAACCGATGCTGGTCAATGCGGCCTGGCTGACGCTGATCACCTGGGGCCTGTCGCTGATCGTCTTTCTGGTCATGCTGGCCCCTGCGGCGGCGGTGGTCTGGCTGATCCCCGGCCAGATGTCGGGCGGCGTCATGATTTTTGCCATCCTCTTCGCCTGGTCGGTGAAGGCCGCCCTGATCGAGCCCTTTGCGGTGGCCTGCCTGTTGCAGGTCTATTTCCGTGAAACCGAAGGGCAGCAGCCGGACCCGGACTGGATGGCGCAGTTGCAACAGCTCAGCGACAAGTTCCGCAGTCTGGGCGAACGGGCGCGATCCTGGGCGACGGGCCGCGCAGTCACATGACTGCGCTTTGCTTGCGACCGGGCTGGAACTCTGCGCAAAGCTGCGGCAGAAAGGGGTTGGACAGGACCGTTGCCATCGGCGGCGGGCTGTGATTGAACACCATGACAGAACATCTAAACCGATAGGTTCAGAATGAGCGAATTCGCCTCCCGCCGCATGACCATGGTCGATACCCAGGTCCGTCCTTCGGATGTGACCAAGTTCCCGATCATCGAGGCTATGCTGGCGATCCCGCGCGAGGTCTATGTGCCGCGCGATCTGCGCGAGGCCGCCTATGTCGGCGAGAATGTAGAGATCGGCGGCGGCCGCGTGCTGCTGGAGGCGCGGACGCTGGCCAAGATGCTGGATGCGCTGGACATCCAGCCCGGCGAGATGGTGCTGGATCTGGGCTGCGGCCTTGGCTATTCGGCCGCCGTCATCGCGCGGCTGGCCGATACGGTTGTGGCGGTCGAGGAGGATGCCGATCTGGCGGCCGAGGCGCAGCGCGCGCTGGCCGAAGAGGGCGTGGACAATGCCGTCGTCGTGGCGGGCCCGCTGGCGGCGGGCGCGCCCCGGCACGGCCCCTATGACGTGATCACCATCGAAGGCGGGATCGAGGACCTGCCCGAGACCGTGGTGGCCCAGTTGAAGGATGGCGGCCGCATCGCGGCGGTGGTGATGGACGGCGCGCTTGGCACGGTGAAGACCGGCATCAAGCAGGGCGGTCGCGTCGACTGGCGCTTTGCCTTCAACGCCGCCGCCCCGCTTTTGCCCGGCTTCGCGCGCAGCCGGGGCTTTGTGTTGTAGAAGTGCCGCGCTCCGGTGCCGACCGGGGCGCTGTTTGACCGACGGAAGACCTGGGCCTGTGCGTTCAACACCGGCGGGTCATGAAACAGGAAGGCGGAACATGCGGAAATTTCTGCGGGCGGTGACGGTCACGGCAGCCTTCGCCTTGTCGGGGGCCGTTTCGGCCGCCGGGGCGAAGGCCGAGACCCTGGCCGATGCCCTGATCGCCGCCTACAAGAATTCGCACCTTCTGGACCAGAACCAGGCCGTGCTGCGGGCGGCGGATGAAGATGTGGCGATTGCCGTTTCGGCTCTGATGCCGGTGATCAGCTTTGTCGCGCAGGCGGGCTATACCTATGCCGAGACCACCAACATCCTTGGCCAGCCGGTGACGAGCGAGTCCTTGACCTCGTCGGCCACACTGTCGGCGGAACTTCTGCTTTATGATTTCGGCCGCCGGGAATACGGCATCGGTATTGCCGAGCATTCGGTTCTGGCCACCCGTCACGCGCTGGTGAATGTCGAACAGCAGGTGCTGCTTGCGGCCGTGCGGGCCTATGTGAACGTGCAGCTGACGCAGCAGATCGTCGGGCTGCGGGAATCGAATGTGCGGCTGATCACGCAGGAACTGCGTGCCGCCCGCGACAGGTTCGATGTGGGCGAGGTGACGCGCACCGATGTCTCGATTGCCGAGGCCCGGCTGGCGGCGGCGCGGTCGGCCCTGGCCGCGGCGCAGGGCGATCTGATGGTGGCGCGCGAATCCTACAAGGCGGCGACCGGGTCCTATCCGGGCCGTCTGGCGGCGCTGCCAGCCTCGCCGAAGATCGGCAAGACGCTGGAAGAGGCGCAGGCCGTCGCCCGCCGCAGTCATCCGCTGGTGCTTCAGGCGCAGGAAATGGTGACGGTGGCCGAATTGCAGGTGGGCCTGGCCGTGGCCAACATGAAACCGACCGTCGGCATGGGGGCGTCCGTCACCTGGCAGGATGACGGCGACCTGACCGAACAGCTTGGCCTGAACTTCCGCCACACGATCTATGCCGGAGGAGAGCGGTCTGCCGTGCATCGCAAGGCGCTGGCCGGGCAGGACCGCGCCCGCGCCGGTCTGGGGCAGACCGTGGTGGATGTGTTGCAGAATGTCGGCAATGCCTGGGCGGCGCTGTCGGTCTATCATGCCTCGATCGAGGCGTCGGACCGCCAGATCCGGGCGGCGCAGGCCGCCTTTGACGGCGTGCGCGAAGAGGCGACGCTGGGCGCGCGCACCACGCTGGACGTGCTGAACGCCGAGCAGGAACTGCTGAGCGCCCGTTCCGCCCGGCTGGAGGCCGAGGCCGGCCGCTATATCGCGGTCTATCAGGTGCTGGCCAGCATGGGATTGTTGACGGTCGACCATCTGAACCTTGGCATCCCGACCTATGACCCCAAGGCCTATTACAACGCGGTGAAGAACGCGCCGCCGACCTCGCCGCAGGGCAAGAAGTTGGACGAAATCCTTAAAAAGATCGGTAACTGATCCGGCTGCTCCGGGCAGAGCCGGGCCGGATTGTTTCCCGTTCTGTCACTTGTCTGCCCGGATTTTCACCAATCGTTAACGGGGCTTGTGCCAATTTCTTGTCAGGCCGGGCCTTGTTGTCTAAGGTGGCCGACAAAAGATCATAAGTCCCGCAGGCAGCTTCCTATGTCCGAACCCCTGACTTCGAACGAGATCGAGGATGTCCTGTCCTCCATCCGCCGCTTGGTGTCCGAGGATCTGCGCCCGGCGCGGGCCGCGATGGCCGTCGAAGCGGCAAAGGGGGCCGAGGCTGACAAGCTGATGCTGACCCCTGCGCTGCGGGTGGTGTCGGACAAGGCCGAAGCGGAAGCGTCCGCCGCAGCGCCAGACGCACAGCCCCATGCCTTGCCGGATCGGGCGCAGGCCCCGGCAGAGGGCCGCATTCTGACGCCGGGCGGCGCGGGTGCCGAAGCTGCGGACTGGTCCTTTGCGCCGGACGATGACGGCATGGCCCCCGGCACGGCTTTGGGGGATCAGGTTGTCCACGAAGACTGGGTGGCCGAGGATTGGGCCGATGACGCGCTGTCGCCGCAGGTCGCCACGGACGACGCTGCATTGCATCCGGCGGCGGCGCTGTCGGCGGCGTTTCCCCCGATGCCGGATGCAGGCTATGACGATGACGGCCTGAATGGCCCGCAAGCGATGGCGGCCGAGGATCAGGATATCATCTGGGCCGCCACCGGCGAAGTCGAACCGGAGGAGGAGATTGCCGCGGCAGGTGCTGCCTCCGGCCATGGCCACTGGACGGCGCAGGACGTGCCGGGCATGGACTGGGCACAAGAGGAAACCAGTTGGGTCGAGCCGGATCCACCTGCCTTTGTCGCCCATCCGCGCAAGCCGGAACTGACCTCCGATCCCTTGGCCCGTGCCTGGGCCGACCGGGCTGAAGATGCCGTGCGCGCCGAACTGGGCGATGCCCCTGCCGCCCGTGCCACGGTCATGCCGCCGCCTGCCGCCGAAGCGGCGCAGGCCGGTCCCGACGACCTGGGCACCGGCCGGGCCGCACCATCGCGCGACTCGGGTCTGTTCGACGGCGACGAAGCGGCGCTGGATGAAGAGATGCTGCGCGACATCGTGCGAGACATCATCCGTGAGGAACTGGCCGGGGCCCTGGGCGAACGCATCACCCGCAATGTGCGCAAGCTGGTGCGGGTCGAGATCAACCGCGCCCTTGCCGCGCGCGAATTCGAATAGGGCGGTGCGGCGCATCTACGGCGGTAACACGCCGGGGCAATCATAGCCCGGCAACGAAAAAGGCGCGCCCTGGGCGCGCCTTTTCCATTTCCTGTCGCGCCGGAAATCAGGCGGCTTCGGCCTGATCGGCCTCAAGCGCATGGCGACGTTCTGATTCTTCGCGGCTGAGTGCCACCGAGGTGCGGATGCCCTTGGCGACGAATTCCATCAGGCCCTTCACGACGCGCTCGTTCGGGTCGATGCCCGAGCAGGACAAGACTTCGCGTCCATCGCGCGACCGCGCCCAACGAGCGATCTGGTCGGGGCCGTTGCCGTATTTCTTGTCATCCGCGATGGCGTCATCCAGCGCAGCCAGAACCACGGCGGCAAAAAGCTTACGCGCGCGCTGGCCCTGTTCGAAGTTGAAGGCCGTGCTGTCAATGGTATCGAGCATCAACGAAATCCTTGGTCTTGTCTTTTCTGTGCGCCCACCGCTTGTAACGATTTGATCACGATTCGGGGTTTCCGGTTTGGAATGACAGCCATGCGTAACGTGCATAGCTCCCGGTTAACCCTACGACATCTTGTGGAGGTTAGCGCAAGCAACCAGCGAGATATGGGGCCATTCTCATTCGTTTCAAGAATTAAGCACAATTTTGCCGCAATTTGGGCGGTCCGCCGCCGATGGGTCAAAGCGCGGTCAGCCGCGCCTCTCCGGCCATCAGGGGGCCTTGCAGCCGGTCAAAGCGCAAATGCGCCAGTGCCCGGTTGCCGGAAACGGTGCCCAGCCGACCGGCCTCGCGCCCGTCGGGCAGGGTGATCGGCGTGCCGGGGGCGGCGGAACCGGCAATGGCCAGCCGGACCAGACCCTTCTTCAACTCGGTCTTGTGCTTCATCCGGGCCGTCACCTCTTGCCCGACATAACAGCCCTTGCGGAAATTCACCCCGTGCAGCCGCTCGAACCCCTGTTCCAGGATATAGCTGTCGTCCGGCACCAGATCGGCGGGATAATCCGGCACCATCAGATCGACCCGCAGCGCGTCCCAGTCGGTCACGGCGGGGCCGCCGGGGGTATCGCCATAGCTGCGCCAGCCCAGGGCCGGATCGCGCGGGTCGGGCAGGGCGCCATCGGGGGCGGGGCCAAGGCCGCGGGTGACATGCGGCGGGCCGGGTGCAATCTGAACATCGGCGCGCAGGCGATACATCTGCAACCGTTTCATCACCCCGGCCGACAGCGGCTCGGGCAGGTCCAGCAGGATCGCCTCATCGGCGGGGCGGCGGATCACGAAGAAATCGGCCAGATACTTGCCCTGCGGCGTCAGGAGCGCCGCCCACACCATGCCCGGCCCCTGCGCCAGCGGCAGCACGTCATTGGTGACAAGGCCCTGAAGGAAGGCCAGCACACCCTTGCCCGTCAACTGCCAGACCGCCCGTCCGGGCACATGCTCGCCGATCATCCGATGCTCCTTTGCCCCCGATATAGGCCGGGGGCTGCGGGCCGAAAAGCCTCAGTCGCGGAATTGCAGCGCGTGAAGACGGGCATAAAGCCCCCCGAGCGCCAGCAGTTCGGCATGGGTGCCGGTCTCGGCCGCGCGGCCCTGATCCATCACCACGATCCGATGCGCATCGCGGACCGTTGCCAGCCTATGCGCGATCACCAGCGTGGTGCGGCCCTGTTGCGCGCGCGCCAGCGCCTTCGTCACCTCGGTTTCCGAAGCGGCATCCAGCGCGGATGTCGCCTCGTCCAGCAGCAGCACCGGGGCATCGGCCAAAAGCGCGCGCGCGATGGCGATGCGCTGGCGCTGGCCGCCCGACAGCGCGCTGCCGCGCGGGCCGGCCGGGGTGTCCAGCCCGGCCGGAAGCCGGGCCAGAAACTCATCCACCCGCGCATCCGACAGGGCGGCGGCCAGCCGGTCGTCGGGCAGGGCCTCGCGGCCAAGGACCAGGTTCTCGCGCAGGGTTTCATCGAAGAGCGCGGCCTCTTGTGCCACGGCGGCGAACAGGCGGCGCTGGTCGGCCAGAGTCATACCTGCCGCATCGGCCCCGCCGATCAGGATCCGCCCGCCCGAAGGTTCGGCCAGCCCGGTCAAGAGGTGGAAGACGGTGGATTTCCCCGCGCCGGAGGCGCCGACCAGCGCCGTGACCTGCCCGGCCTCGGCCGTGAAGGACAGGCCGCGCAGCACCGGCGTATCGTCATAGCCGAAGCTGACATCGTCGAAACGGATCGCCGGGGGCAGGGCGGCGGGCAGGGCGCGGCTGGCGGTGGGGCGGTCGGCCTGCGGGGGGCGGTCGAAGAAAGCATAGATCCGCTCCAGCGAGGCGCGGGAAATCTGCCATTGCCCGGCCAGATCGGACAGGCGGCGGATTGGCTGGAAGGTCAGTGCCATGGCGGTGAAGAAGGCCATGAATTCGCCGGTGGTCCGGCTGCCCTCGGCCACTTCGCGCCCGCCCAGCATCAGCACGGCGAAAAAGCCGATGCCGGTGACGACATCGACCAGCGCCGGCATGGCGGCGCGCCCGGTGGCCGATTTCACCTCGGCCCGCACGATCCGGTTCAGGATCTGGCGGAAGCGGGTGGATTGATAGCCCTCCATCCGGTTCAGTTTCACCTGCGCGATGCCGTGGAAAATCTCGTCCAGCCTGGTGGCGCGCAACCCGGATTCGGCGCGCATCTGCAAGGTCTTGCGCCGGATATAGCGTTGCAGGCCCAAGGCGGGCAGCAACAGCAGCGGCGCCCCGATCAGCGCGGCGGCGGTCCATGCGGCGTCGATCGACAGGGCCACGGCAAAAAGGCCGCCCAGCGACACCGCATCCCGCGCGATGCCCGCCACAACCAACTGCATCCCGGCCTGCGCCGCCAGCGTGTCGCCCTGCACCCGCTCAATCAGGCTGCCGGGCGGGTTGTCCTGAAAGAACCGGCCGTCCAGCGTCAGCATGTGGTCCAGAAGGGCCGCCTGCATGTCGGCGGCGGTGGCCTGGTTCAGCCGCGCGATCAGATGGCGGCCGATGATCGAGGTCAGCGCCCGGATCAGGAACAGCGCCAGGATGCCCGCGCCCACCCAGACCAGCGCCGTGGTCGACCCCGATCCGAACACCCGGTCGAACAGCGGCTCCAAGAGCCAGGACAGCGCGCCCAGCGTGCCGCCTTCGATCACCGAAACCAGAATGGCCAGCGCCAGCATCCCCCAGCGGTGGCGCAGGAAATCGCGCCAGTAGCGGCGGAACAGGCGGGGGGCAGGTGTTTCCGCCAAGGCGGCCTCCGATAGGGTCGGGCAGGGTGTAGCGGATCGGGGGTCCCGGCTCAAGCGTGCGGCGTTGACGCGGCTCCTGCGCCACCGTAGCCATGGCGCAAGACATGGAGTGCGCGATGACCCTTGCCAACGGCCAGCCCTATCTTGCGATCCCCGGCCCCTCGGTCATTCCCGACCGGGTGCAACGGGCGATGCACCGGGGCAGCCCGAACATCTATGAAGGCGCGCTGCTGGATCTGGTCGACAGCCTCTGGCCCGATCTGAAAGCGGTGGCGGGCACCAGCGGCCATGTCGCGGCCTGGATCGGCAATGGCCATGCCGGGTGGGAGGCGGCGACCTGCAACCTGTTCAACCGGGGGGAAAAGGCGCTGGTTCTGGCCTCGGGCCAGTTCGGCCATTCCTGGGCCAATCACGCGCGTGAGCTGGGGATCGAAGTCGAAGTGCTGGACTTCGGGCGGCAGGCCGCGGCCGATCCGGCGCGACTGGAGCAGGCGCTGCGGGCCGATACCGCGGGCCGGATCAAGGCGGTGCTGACCACCCATGTCGATACCGCCAGCACGGTCAGGAACGACATTCCGGCGCTGCGGGCGGCGATCGACGCCGCCGGCCATCCGGCGCTGTTTGCGGTGGATTGCATCGCCTCGATGGGCTGCGACGAATTCCGCATGGACGATTGGGGCGTCGATGTCGCCGTGGCGGCCAGCCAGAAGGGGCTGATGGTGCCGCCCGGCCTGACCTTCGTCTGGTTTTCCGAAGCGGCGCGGCAGCGCTGCGGGCAGGGCGATCTGGCCAGCCCCTACTGGCGCTGGGGGCCGCGCGCGCAGGCGGCCGAGTTCTGGCAGCTTTGGGACGGCACCGCGCCCACCGCACATCTTTACGGGTTGCGCGAGTCGCTGGACATGCTGGTCCGCGAAGAGGGGATGGCGGCGGTCTGGCACCGGCACCGGGTGCTGGCCGGGGCGGTCTGGGCGGCCTTCGATGCCTGGGGCGCCGGCAACCCGGCGATTGCGATGAATGTGGCGCGCCCCGAATGGCGGGGCCATTCGGTGACGGCGGCGCGTTTCGCCGCGCCGGATGCCACCCGCCTGCGCGACTGGTGCGAAAAGAAGGCGGGCGTCACGCTGGGCATCGGCCTTGGCATGGCGACGCCCGAGGACCCGCAGTGCCACGGCTTTCTGCGGGTGGCGCATATGGGCCATGTCAATGCCCATATGACGCTTGGCGCGCTGGCGGTGATGGAGGCGGGGCTGACCGCCCTTGGCATTCCGCACGGCGCAGGCGCGGTCGAGGCGGCGACGCGGGTGATTGCGGCGGGTGCCTGAGGCGGTGTGATTTTCGTCGAAAGATCGGATATCAAAAGGCGTTCATCAGCACGAAAATCGCCGATTTCACCACTGCATAGCCCAGGCCCGCGACATAGGCCAGCGAGGCCAGCGCCGCGATCACTCCAAGGATGATCCACAGCCCGTCGCGTTCCAGCACCCCCAGCCCGATGATGCACAGCGCGATCGATGGCGCCATGTTGGCAAAGGGCACCGGCAACGCCAGCGCGACCGAGACGATCAGGCACAGCGCCCCCAGCGCCCGCTGCGCCGCAGGTTCGGCCAGCACGCTGAGCCGGGCGCGCATCAGCCGTTCGGCCCGCGCCAGCCAGGGCGTGATCCGCGTCACCAGCCCCTGAAAGGTGCTGCGGGCCATCGACCGCCGCGCGATGATCCCCGGCAGCCAGGGGTCCAGCCCCAGCATCATCTGCGCCGACAGGAAGATCAGCGGCAGGCCCAGAATTCCGGCGGTGCCGGGCGGGGTGGGCAGGATGTTCGGAAAGGCGAAGATCATCAGCAGCGCCCCGAAGGCCCGTGCCCGCATCGTCTCCAGCATGTCGGCGACCGAAATGCGCGCGCGGCTGTCATCCCCGGCCAGGGCCGACAGGATCTGCGACAGACGGGGAGGCGGATTGGCGGCGGCGGTCATGGCGATGTCCATCGGGTCAGACCGCAGATGGGTTTTCCGGGGCGCGCTGTGAAGGGGCGGAGGTCCGCACCTGCCGCTCGCGCAGCGAAATATAGACCGCCGATCCGATCAGCACCGCCACGCCCAGCATGGTCCAGCGGTCGGGCAGGTCGCCGAAGAACCACCAGCCGACCAGCACCGCGCCGATGATCTCGGTAAAGGCCAGCGGGGCCAGCAGCGAGGCTTCGGCATTCTCATAGGCGCGGGTGATCAGCACATGGCCCAGCGTGGCGATGACACCCACCCCCAGCAGCATCAGCCATTGCTGCGGCGTCGGCATCTGCCAGCCCAAAGGCAACAGCAGTGTCAGCCCAAGCGTGCCGACAAGGCTGGTCTGGAAGGTCAGCACATTGGCATCCTCATGCCCCGCCCGCGCCCGCGTCATCACGAAATAGCTGCCAAGCGCGGTGCCCGCCAGCAATGCCAGCAGGGTGCCGGGGTTCATTTCGACCATACCGGGGCGGATGATGATCAGCGTGCCGACAAAGCCGACCGCCACCGCGGCCCAGCGGCGCGGGCCGACCCTCTCGCCCAGGAACAGCGCCGAAAACAGGGTGACGATCAGCGGATTGACGAAAAAGATCGCCAGCGCATCGGCGATGGGCAGGTATTTCAGCGCAGTGAAGAAGAACCATGTCGCCGAATACAGCAGCAGCGCGCGGGCGATGTGATAGCCGGGTCTTGCCGGCACCAGCACGCCCGGCCCCGCCGCCCGCAGCGCCAGCGGCAGCACCATCAGCGTGCCGAACAGCGCCCGCCCCCAGACCACCACCAGAATCGGCAGCCCGGCCTGACCAAGGACCTTGGCCAGCACGTCGATCAGCGGCAGGATGGCCATCGCCAGCAGCATCAGGACGATACCGAGAAGCGGGCGGGCATTGGTGCGGGCGGGCGTCATGGCAGGTGTCATGGGCGGCACGCTAGGCGGGCGGCGGGCGGGCTGCCAGTCTGAAAGCGACGGAAAGGCGGGGTGGATGTGGTATTCGGTGCAGGCGGTGGAACCGGGGATCTGGCGGGCCGAGGAACCGGCGGTGGACCCGATGTTCCGCGCCGCGATGGTCACGCTGCGCGGCCGCGACGCCGATCTGCAATTCGATTTCGGCTGCGGCCTGCGCCCGCTGCGCGCAGCACTTCCCCTGTCGGGCGGCCCGGTGATCGCCGTGGCCAGCCATGCCCATGTCGATCATATCGGCGGCTTTCACGAATTCTCCGACCGGCGCGGCCATCTGGCCGAGGCACCGGGCTTTGCCGGCCTGCCGGGGGCAATCACCTTCGCAGATGAATTCCGCGACTGGCCCGGCGGCCCGGCGGCGGGCACAGATGCTTCGGGCTGGAGCCTGCACCCCGCGCCTCTGACCGCCTCCCTGGACGAGGGCGACAGGATCGACCTTGGCAACCGCCGCCTGACCGTGCTGCACCTGCCCGGCCATTCGCCCGGCGGCATCGGGCTTCTGGACGAGACGGACGGCCTCTTGCTGTCGGGCGATGCGATCTATGACGACGAGATCCTCGACGACATTCCCGGTGCCAGCCCCGCAGATTATGCGGTGACGATGGAGCGGCTGCGGCATCTCGACTGCCGGTTGGTCATCGGCGGTCACGGTCCGCCGATGACGCGCGCCCGCATGTTGTCGGTTGCCGAAGACTGGCTGCGGCAGCGGCAGGATGTGCCCGATGCCATCACGAAACCGTCATAGGGCGGCGGCGACCCGCCATCGGGGCAAGGGTCGTTTGACGCTGCACCGGGGCTCGGCTACTGTCGCGCCGTTGGAATCCGGGGGGTGCCCTTCCCGGAACGGATAGATATGAGCCCCGCATGATGCCGACCGGCCACCGCCTCGCCTCGTTTTCCCAAGTGATCAAGTCCCCGCTTCTGGTTCTGGCTGCGATGATGGCCCTGTCGGCCTGCGTCGATCCGCTGACCGGGCAGCCCGCAGGTGGCACCCCGGCCGCCGCCGGGCCCGAGCTACCGAAGCCCGAAGACAATGTCTATGTGGCAAAGTCGGATGGCCAGTTCACCGTGCCCGCCCTGCCGGTCGAGGAAATCCCCGAGGCGTATCGCCGCCAGGTGGTGCAGTATGAAAGCGATCAAGCACCCGGCACCATCATCATCGACCCGTCCAAACGCGTGCTTTACTATGTTCTGGGCAAGAACAAGGCCATCCGCTACGGCATCGCCGTCGGGGCCGAGGGCTTTGGCTGGTCGGGTGAATCCATCGTCGCCAACAAGAAGCACTGGCCGACCTGGACCCCGCCCAAGGAGATGATCGCGCGCAAGCCCGAACTGTCGAAATGGGAAAACGGCCAGCCCGGCGGCCCGACCAACCCGCTGGGCGCGCGGGCGATCTACCTGACCTCGGGTGGTCGCGATTACGGTTATCGCATCCATGGCACGCCGGACTGGAAGTCGATCGGGCGCAATGCCTCGTCGGGCTGTTTCCGTATGATCAATCAGGATGTGATGGACCTGTATGAACGTGTGACCGGGGGCGAGAAGGTCATTGTCCTGACCGCCAAGGGCGAGATGCCCAAGGGCCTGTCGATCCCGAAACCGCCTGCGCCGAAGAAGAAGGCCGCTCCGGCTGCCCCGGTGGCGGCCCCCGTGGCGGCCCCGCCGCTGGTCGTTCTGGCCCCGCCGACGATCGCGGGCGGACCAGGCACCGGCCTGCCTGCCGCGCCTGCGGTTGCCCCTGCGACAGCGCCTGCGGTGGAACCCGTCGCCACAGACACGCCGCCCGCTGCGGCCCCGGTCTGCGCGGTGCCGCTGGTCAACGGCAGCTGCCCGCAGAACTGATCCTGTCAAAAGAGCGCGGCCCCGAAAATCGCACGATTTTCGGGGCCGATTTCCGGCCGGAAATCGGTCAGACCAGCCGCCGGATCGGTTCGCGGTTGCAGAAGATCACGAACTGGCCTGCATTTTCCAGAACGACAAAGCCGCGCCTTTGCATTTCATCCAGAAAGCATCGGCGACCGACGAAACGTTCGACATCCCGCACTTGGCGGCGGATCACAGCGCCCTGACGCGCGGCCTTCGAGGCGAACAATTCGCCGAAGAACTGGTCTTCTGTCTGAGGGGGCAGGGCGGACATGCCCCGACCCTGCCCGATAAAGGTTAACGGAAGCTTGACCCTATTCCGCCGCCAGGCGCCTGCCCTGCCGCACGGCCCAATCGGTGCAGGCGCGACCGAAGGCCTGGAACAACGGCCGCGAGACCGGATCTTCCCCCGCCTTCCATTCCGGGTGCCATTGCACCGACAGGGTGAAGCCCGGCGCATCGCGGACCAGGATCGCCTCGGGCGTGCCGTCAGGGGCGCGGCCGTCGATCACGATGCGCGGGCCGGGCCGGTCGATGCCCTGGCCGTGCAGGGTGTTGGTCATCACCTCGTCGGCCCCCATCAGCCGATGAAACACACCGTCCGGCGAAAACCGCACCGGATGGCGCAGCGCGAACTGTTCCTCCAGCGTGCCGTCGGGCGGCATCCGGTGGTTCATCCGTCCCGGCAGGTCGCGGATCTCGGGGTGCAGCGACCCACCCATGGCCACATTCACCTCCTGAAAGCCGCGGCAGATGCCAAAGAACGGCTGGCCCCGGTCCACGCAGGCGCGGATCAAGGGCAGCACCACGGCATCGCGGCCACGGTCAAAGGCTCCATGGGCCGGGGTCTCGTCCACGCCATATTCCGACGGATGCACATTCGGCCGCCCGCCGGTCAGCAGAAAGCCGTCGCAGAGCTGCAAGAGATCATCGACCGAGACATAACGCGGATCGGCGGGCACGATCAGCGGCAGACAGCCCGCGACATCGGCCACGGCTTCCGACAGCATCGTTCCGCTGGCATGGACCGGATAGCGGTCGTTCAGGGAATAAGAGTTGCCGATGATCCCGACGACAGGGCGGCGGCTGGTCAGGCAGGACATGGGTCCGTATCCTGGTTGTGACAGTCCCGGTCACGATACCGCGCTGCCGGGCCGGGGTGAAGGGGGGGCCGCAGGCCGTTTGCGCACAATCTGCCTGCATTCCTGCACCTGTCCGGAATTCGGGCCCGCCGCCCGCCGTTCACTGCCGCCTTCACCGCCTCGTGACTTGCCTTCCCGTTGCGGGAAGCTGCCAGAACGGCGCAAGATCAAAGGAGGACCGAATGACCGCCAAGACCCTGACCCTTGCCGCCGCGCTGACCGTTTCGCTGGCCACGCCGCCCTGGGCGCAATCCGCCGATCCTGCCCCGATGGATCATTCCGGTCATGCCACGGCCCCGGCCGAAAGCCCCTCGACCGCTGCCTATATCGCGGCGAATGCGGCAATGCATGACGACATGACGATCGCCTTCACCGGCGATGCCGATGTGGATTTCATCCGGGGCATGATCCCGCATCATCAGGGGGCGGTTGCGATGGCGCGGGTGGTGCTTGAACATGGCTCTGACCCGGAGGTGCGCAAGCTGGCCGAAGGCGTGATTGCCGCGCAAGAGGCCGAAATCGCCTGGATGCAGGACTGGCTGGCGCAGAACGCGCCCGCAGAATAGGCGCGCGCCTTGACCGTCGGGCCGATCTGCCGGCCCGACGGCAGCATTTCGCCGCTATAGCGCGGTGCGCAGCGACCAGAGTTCGGGGAATAGCTGCACCTCCAGCATCCGCTTCAGATAGGCGATGCCCGAGGTTCCCCCGGTGCCGCGCTTGAACCCGATCACCCGTTCGACCGTGGTGACATGGTTGAAGCGCCAGCGGCGGAAGTAATCCTCGAAATCCACCAGCTTTTCGGCCAGCTCATAGGCTTCCCAATACCGCGCCGGATCGCGGTAGACCTGCGCCCAGACCTGTTGCACCCCTTCGTCAAAGGTCCAGGGCGCGCGCAGGTCGCGGGTCAGCACATGGCCGGGCACCGGCAGACCGGCGCGGGCCAGATGGCGCAGCGCCTCGTCGTACAGGCTGGGCCGGGCCAGTTCGGCCTCCAGCTTTGCGGTCAGGTCGGGGCGGTGGGCATGCGGCTTCAGCATCGCCAGATTGCGGTTGCCCACCGCATATTCGATCAGCCGGTATTGCCAGGACTGGAACCCGGACGATTGCCCCAGGCTTTCGCGGAAGGTGGTGTAATCGGCCGGCGTCATCGTGCGCAGCACGTCCCAGGCATTGTTCAGCTGTTCAAAGATGCGGGCGATCCGCGCCAGCATCTTGAACGCCTCGCGCGCGCGGTCGGCGGCGACCATCCGGCGGGCGGCGTCCAGTTCGTGCAGCGCCAGCCGCATCCACAGTTCGGATGTCTGGTGCTGGATGATGAACAGCAGTTCGTCATGCGCCTCGCTCAGCGGGTGTTGCGCCGTGAGGATCTGGTCGATGGCCAGATAATCGCCATAGGACATGCGGCCGTCGAACGACATCTGCGCGCCATCCCTGGCGGGATCGGGAAGGTTGGTCATGCTCTTTCTCCTGTGAAATGAATGGGTTCAAGGGGAAAGGTCAGATCTCCGGTTCAGGACCGACAGATTGCCCAGCCGCCGCCACAGGGCGATCCAGCCGGCCGGGCGGCACAGGGGGGGCAGCCGTTTCATGCGGTCTCCCCCGTCAGGTCGATCGACATGTGGTTGCGGTCGTAGCGCACCCCGCTGTCGGGGGTCAGCACCTCCACCCGGTCCAGCACCCAGCCGCGCCGGGCCAGAAAGCGGCGGGAATACTCGCTGGCATGCACGGTCAGCCGGGGCAGCCCGGCCGCCTGCGCATGGGCCAGAAGCGCCTCATACAGCGCGGCGGCATGGCCCTTGCCCATCACCTCGGGCAGGACGAAAGCCATGTCCAGATGACCTTCGGGCGTCATCGACATGAAGCCGGTGATCCGGTCCCTGTCTTCCGCCACCCAGGCCACTTGCGACGGCAGCTTTTCCTCGGCCATGCCGGCGCAGTCGTCCGGGGCCCAGTCCCACCGCTGCGCTTCGTCATAGAACCCCGCCGCCCCTTCGCGCACGGCCCGCAGGAACACCTGATCGCAGGCCTCCGCATCCTCGGGGCGATAGGGGCGGACGGTGATCATGTCACCCGCGCCCGCGCCTTGAACTCGGGCCGGTCCCAGCCGCGCGTCGCCATGATCCGCGACAGGATCGCCACTGCGCCATCCACCTCATCCGCGCCGATATATAGCGGGGTAAAGCCGAAGCGCAGGATGTCGGGGGCGCGGAAATCGCCGATCACGCCTTCGGCGATCAGCGCCTGCATGATGGCATAGCCCTCGGCGTGGCGGAACGACACCTGCGACCCCCGGCTGGCATGGTCGCGCGGGGTGGCCAGCACCAGATCGGGGCAGGCGGCCTCGACTCCCGCAATGAACCGGTCCTGCAGGGCCAGCGAGGCCGCGCGCAGGTCTTCCATGTCGACGCCGTCCCAGACATCCAGTGCTGCCTCCAGCGCGGCCAGTTGCAGGATCGGCGGCGTGCCGACACGCATCCGCTCGACCCCCGAACCGGGGCGATAGTCCAGATCGAAGGCAAAGGGGGCGGCGTGCCCCAGCCAGCCCGACAGGGCTGGGCGGGCCGCCGCCTGATGGCGCGGGGCGACATAGATGAAGGCCGGGCCGCCGGGGCCGGAATTCAGGTATTTGTAGGAACAGCCCACCGCAAAATCGGCCCCGTCCCGCGCCAGATGCACCGGGATGGCCCCCGCCGAATGCGCCAGATCCCAGACCACCAGCGCCCCGGCCGCATGGGCCTTGGCGATCAGCCTTGCCATGTCATGCTTGCGGCCGGTACGGTAGTCCACCTCGGTCAGCATCAACACGGCGACGGTCTCGTCAATCGCGGCCTCCACCTCTTCGGGGGCGACGGTCTTCAGCGCATAGCCCTGGCCCAGCGTCCGCACCAGACCATCGGCCATATAGAGATCGGACGGAAAGTTGCCGGTGTCCGACAGCACCACCTTGCGCCCCGGCACCATCTCGAAGGCCGAGGCCAGCGCCTGATAGACCTTGATCGACAGCGTGTCGCCCATCACCACGCTGCCGGGTTCCGCCCCCACCAGCCGGGCGATCCGGTCGCCGACGCGGGCAGGCATCTCCATCCAGCCGGCCTGATTCCAGCCGCGGATCAGCATCTGGCCCCATTCCGCCGTCACCGTCTGCGCCACCCGTGCAGCGGCGGCCTTCGGCATCGGGCCCAGCGAATTGCCATCCAGATAGATCACGCCCTGAGGCAGGTCGAACATCGCCTTTGTGGCGGCGAAATCAGTGGTCATCAGTGTCTCCCCCTGGGGCCATTCAGCCCCGTGCCTTCGGCATTGGCAATAGCGCCGGATCGGATAAATTTCAAGCTTGAAATGTCTTCGGCGGTTGACGCGGCCTTCGCTGCGGGGAAAGACTGCCGCAACCGCAAGGGAATGGCGCATGATACGCGATGACAGCAGCCTTGGCTGGCAGATGCTTGACTGGCCGCCGGTCTGGACGGCGGCGGCACTCGGTCTGAGCCTGGTCGCCTCGATCCTTGTGCCCTGGCCGGTGCTGGGGGCTCTGGGGCGCTGGCTGGGCGGGGGGCTGGCCCTGGCCGGACTGGCTGCGATGGCGGCGGCGGCCTATGAGATGGCCCGCGCGCGCACAACGCTGATTCCGCGCCGTGCGCCCACGGCGCTGGTGACGACCGGCATCTTCGGTTTCAGCCGCAACCCGATCTATCTGGGCGACCTTCTGGTCACGGCGGGGGCGATGCTGTGGTTGCAGGTGCCCTGGGCGCTGCCGATGGTCGGCGTGCTGGCATGGGTGCTGCGCACACGCTTCATCGACGGTGAAGAGCAGCGGCTGATCACCGGCTTCGGTGCGGAATACGGGCTGTGGGCGGCGCGCACCGGGCGCTGGTTCGGGCGAAGCGCCGGGTGATATGCCGCAGGGCAGCGATCACCGCTTGAAATAATGTTGCGCGATGTTACAGGGGCGACAAGGCTTGCGGTGAAACCGCCACGGAGGGGGAGAGTTCGGTGAAGATCGGCGCACTGGCAGAGATATTCGAGGGCGAGAACCGGGTGGCCATGACGCCCGAATCGGCATTGCAATTGCAAAAGCTGGGCCATGACTGCTGCATCCAGTCGGGGGCGGGCACGAAGGCCGGCTTTACCGATGATGCCTATGCCGCCGCCGGGGTCGAGGTGCTGAAGACCGCCGCTGCGGTGGTGAAGGCCGCCGATGTGCTGGTCAAGGTGCGCGGGCCGGAAGAAAAAGAGGCCAAGCTGCTGCGCCAGGGCCAGACGCTGATTTCCTTCTTCTGGCCGGCGCAGAACGAAGATCTCCTGAAACTGGTGGCCGAGCGTGGTGCCACCGTCATTGCCATGGACATGGTGCCCCGCATCAGCCGCGCGCAGAAGATGGATGCGCTGTCGTCGATGGCCAATATCGCGGGCTACCGCGCGGTGATCGAGGCCGGCAACAACTTTGGCCGCTTCTTCACCGGGCAGGTGACGGCGGCGGGCAAGGTGCCCCCCGCGAAGGTTCTAGTCGTCGGCGCAGGGGTGGCGGGCCTTGCCGCCATCGGCACCTCCACCAGCCTTGGCGCCATCACGCTGGCCTTCGACGTGCGGCCCGAAGTGGCCGAGCAGATCGAGAGCATGGGCGCGGAATTCGTCTATCTGGATTTCTCGGAAACCCAGACCGACGGCGCGGCGACCGGCGGCTATGCCGCCCCCTCCAGCCCGGAATTCCGCGAAGCGCAGCTGAAGAAATTCCGCGAACTGGCACCGCAGGTCGATATCGTCATCACCACCGCCCTGATCCCCGGCCGCCCGGCGCCGAAGCTGTGGACGGCGGATATGGTGGCGATGATGAAGCGCGGGTCTGTCATCGTCGACCTTGCGGCCGAACGCGGCGGCAACTGCGACCTGACGGTGCCGGATCAGAAGATCGTCACCGACAACGGCGTGACCGTGGTCGGCTATACCGATTTCCCCAGCCGGATGGCTACGCAGGCATCAACGCTTTATTCCAACAATATCCGTCACATGCTGGCCGATCTTACACCGAAGAAAGACGGCGTGATCGACCAGAACATGGAAGATGACGTGATCCGCGGGGCCACGGTCGCCCATGCCGGTGCCGTCACCTTCCCGCCGCCGCCGCCCAAGGTGCAGGCCATCGCGGTGCAGAAGCCGAAGGAAAAGGCGAAGGAACTGACGCCCGAGGAACGCCGCGCGCAGGAAATCGCCGCCTTCAAGTCGGAAACCCGCACCCAGGTCGGCCTTCTGGCCATTGGCGGGGGCCTACTGCTGCTGGCGGGCCTTTATGCTCCGGCCAGCTTCATGGCGCATTTCATCGTCTTCGTGCTGGCGGTCTATGTCGGCTTCCAGGTGATCTGGAACGTCAGCCATTCCCTGCACACCCCGCTGATGGCGATCACCAATGCGATCTCGTCCATCATCATCCTGGGCGCGCTGTTGCAGATCGGCTCGGGCAACATCCTTGTCATCATCCTTGGCGCGCTGTCGGTGCTGATGGCGGGGGTCAACATCTTCGGCGGCTTCATGGTCACGCGGCGCATGCTGGCCATGTTCCAGAAGTCGTAAGGGGACGCGGGAAATGGAAATCGGATTCACCACTGCGGCCTATGTCGTCGCCGCCGTCCTGTTCATCCAGTCGCTCGGCGGGCTGTCGGGACAGGAAAGCGCCAAGCGCGCGGTCTGGTATGGCATTGTCGGCATGGCGCTGGCCGTGCTGGCCACGCTGTTCGGCCCCGGTGCGGGCAACTGGTTCGTGTCTCTGGCGATGATCGTCATCGGCGGCGCGGCGGGCTGGTATGTCGCGCAGCGCGTCCAGATGACCGAGATGCCGCAGCTTGTCGCCGCGATGCATTCGCTGGTCGGCCTGGCCGCCGTCTTCATCGGCTACAATGCCCATATCGAGGCCGCGAACGTGGCCGGGATGGATGCCGCCGGCAAGGCTGCGCTGGACGGGTTCGCCGCCCTCCTGGCCCATAAATCCCCGGTCGAGCTGACCATCCTGCGGGTGGAACTGTTCCTGGGCGTCTTCATCGGCGCCGTCACCTTTACCGGATCGGTCATCGCCTATGGCAAGCTGGCCGGCAAGGTGGACGGCAAGGCGAAGAAGCTGCCGGGCGGCCATCTGCTGAATGCAGGCGCGGCACTGGGCTCGGTGCTGCTCCTGGTGGTCTATCTGCAAAGCGGCTCGGCCTTCGCGCTGATCGGGATGACGCTGCTGGCGTTCTTCATCGGCTATCACCTGATCATGGGCATCGGCGGCGCCGACATGCCGGTCGTGGTGTCGATGCTGAACAGCTATTCCGGCTGGGCGGCGGCGGCGATCGGCTTTTCGCTGTCGAACGACCTGCTGATCGTCGTCGGCGCGCTGGTCGGCTCTTCGGGCGCGATCCTGTCCTACATCATGTGCAAGGCGATGAACCGCAGCTTCATCTCGGTCATTCTCGGCGGCTTCGGTGGCACCACCGGCCCGCAGATGGAGGTGACGGGCGAACAGATCGCCATCGACGCCGAAGGCGTTGCGGCGGCGCTGAACGATGCCGACAGCGTCATCATCATCCCCGGCTACGGCATGGCGGTGGCGCAGGCGCAGCAATCGGTCAGCGAACTGACCCGCAAGCTGCGCGCCAAGGGGAAAAACGTCCGTTTCGCCATCCACCCCGTCGCGGGCCGTCTGCCGGGGCACATGAACGTGCTGCTGGCCGAGGCGAAGGTGCCCTATGACATCGTGCTGGAGATGGACGAGATCAACGAGGATTTCCCCGAAACCGACGTGGCCATCGTCATCGGCTCGAACGACATCGTGAACCCGGCGGCGCAGGAAGACCCCAACAGCCCCATCGCCGGGATGCCGGTGCTGGAATGCTGGAAGGCGAAACAGGTGTTCGTCAGCAAACGCGGCCAGGGCACCGGCTATTCCGGGATCGAGAACCCGCTGTTCTACAAGGACAACACAAGGATGTTCTACGGCGATGCCAAAAAGTCGCTGGATGCGCTGCTGCCGATGATCGAGTGACCCGATCTTTCGACGAAAAATCGCGCAAAGGCCCCGGCATGGTGCCGGGGCCTTTTGCATTCGCGCAACAGCCGCACGGCATACCCCGGCATGCCGCGAAATTGCTGGCCTGCCGCCTTCGGCATGGTCCATCTGACCTGAAACAGCCCTTCGGACCCCGAAATGCCCCCCGCCGACCATCCCCTGCGCTATGCCACCGTGAACGAGCTGCACGCCCGGCCGTTTCCCGCGCTGCCGGTGCCCTGCACGGCGGTCTTTCTGGCCATCAAGGAACCGCTGGATGCCGCCAACCGCGACCGCGCGCGCGACCGGGCGCATCTGGTGTCGCTGATCGACCGCCACGGCGGCAGCCATCCACAGCCCGAGGCGACGCATTTCTCCGGCCCCATCGGCCGGGCCGAGCTGAAATGGGAAAGCCACACCGAATTCGTCACCTATACCGCCTTTTCTCCCGGCGTCTCGGACCGGCCCTTCGACCCGGCCGATGCCGAAATATTCCCCGGTGACTGGCTGGACGCCGCCCCCGGCAAGCGGCTGACGGCAGTGGTGATCCGGGTCATTCCGATGCCCGACACGCCCGAGATGCTGCGGTTGGCCGAAGACTGGTTCGTGCCCGAAAGCCTGGCCATGGCGCGGGTGGTCGACGGGGCCGCCGTGGTGGCGGGGGATTTCCGCATCGACCCCGCAGGCCAGATGCGCTTTGCCGTCTTCGTCCGCCCCGGCACCGGTCCGCGCCGGGTTGGCCGGATCGTGCAGCGGCTGTGCGAGATCGAGACCTATCGCGCCATGTCGATGCTGGGGCTGATGCGCGCGCGTCAGTTGACGGCGCAACTGAATGCACTGGACCCAAGGCTGGCGGCGCTGGTTGCCGGGCTGGACCATCAGGCCCCGGCGCCCGAAGCGGCGCTGCATGACCTGCTGGCGATCTCGTCGGATCTGGAAAAGCTGGCGGTGCAGTTCACCTTCCGCTTCGGGGCGACGGCGGCCTATGAGGCGATCCTGACCCAGCGGATCGAGGTCCTGCGCGAAGAGCGGATCGAGGGCCGCCAGACCTTTGGCGAATTCATGATGCGCCGCTACGATCCGGCGATGCGCACGGTGAAATCGGCCGAGAAACGGCTGCGCGAGATGTCGGAGCGCGCCACCCGCGCGGCCGAGCTGTTGCGCACGCGGGTGGATGTCGACCGCAGCGCGCAGAACCAGAAACTGCTGGAAAGCATGGACAGACGCGCCGATCTGGCGTTGCGGCTGCAACATACGGTCGAAGGGCTGTCGGTGGTGGCCATCAGCTATTACGCCGTCAGCCTGGCCGCCTATCTGGCCTATCCGATGGCCAAGGCCGCGGGCTGGGCGAAAGAGGCGCTGACCGCCGCGCTGGTCCTGCCGGTGGTCGGGCTGGTCTGGCTGATGGTCCGACGAATCCGCCGTGCGATGCATTAGGACAAGGCGCGCGTTTTCGTCGAAAAATCGAGCCCCCTTACCGGCCGCGGATCCGCGGGTCCAGCGCATCGCGCAACCCGTCGCCGATGTAGTTCACCGACAGCACCGTCAGCGAAATCGCCAGACCGGGGAAGATCACCCGCGCGGGATACATCTGCATGTATTCCAGCCCCTCATACAACAGCCGCCCCCAGGTCGGGAAATCGGGCGGGAAGCCGAGGCCGAGGAAGCTCAGCACCGATTCCGTGATGATCGCCTCGGCCACCCCCAAAGTGGCCGCCACCATGACCGGAGAGATCACATTGGGCAGGATATGCCGCAGGATCACCCGGCGCGGGGTCGACCCGACCGAGCGTGACGCCAGCACATATTCGCGCTCCTTCAGCGCCAGAACCTCGCCGCGCACGATGCGGGCGGCATGCATCCAGCTGGTGACGCCGATGGCAAAGACGATCAGCGTGAAGGCCCCCATCTCGGGCCCCAGAATGCCGGCGATCCGGTCGCGGAACAGCATCACCATGACCAGCAGCAGCGGAATCAGCGGCAGCGCCAGGAACATGTCGGTCAGCCGCATCAAGATGCCGTCCAGTTGCCTGAAATAGCCGGCCAGCACGCCGATGAAGGTGCCAAGGAAGATGGCGATCATCATGGCGACGAAGCCCACGGCAAGGCTGACCTTGCCGGCCGCCATCATCCGCTGCATCTGGTCGCGGCCCAGCTGGTCGGTGCCCATCGGATGCGCCAGCGAGATGCCAAGGTTCTTCGACTTCAGCGCCTGCGCCACGCTCAGCTTTTCCGGGGCCCAGAGCAGCGGTCCGACCAGCACGAACAGCACCAGCAGCCCCAGCACGACCAGCCCGAACATCGCGCCCCTGTGCTTGCGGAACTGCGCCCAGACGGCGGCGCGCAGCGATTCGGGGGGCGGCAGGCCCGAGGTGGCATCAGTCATAGCGGATCCTCGGATCAAGCATGCCGTAAAGCAGGTCGGCGATCAGGTTGAAGGTCACGATCAGGATGGCGAAGATGAAGGCCAGCGTCTGCACCATCGGCAGGTCATTGCCGCGGATCGCCTGGATCAGCGCCGAACCGATGCCGTTCACGCCGAACAGGTTTTCGGTGATGATGGCCCCGCCAAAGATCGACGGGATTCCCAGCGCGATGACGGTGACGACCGGGATCAGCGAATTGCGCAGCACATGCTTCAGCACCACGGTGCGTTCGCTCATCCCCTTGGCGCGGGCGGTGCGGACGTAATCCTGCCCCATGTTCTCCAGCATTGAGGACCGCATGTAGCGGCTGATGGCGGCGGCATTGGCCAGGCCCAGCACCATCACCGGCATTGCCATCTGGCGCACCTGTTTCCAGAAGCTTTCCCAATCCGTCACGCTCAGCGTGGTGTCGTATTTGGTCGGGAACCAGCCCAGCCCGACCGCGAAGATGATGATCAGCAATGTGCCGGAAAAGAAGGTTGGCACCGAAAAGCCGATCATGGCGAACATGGTGCCGATCTGGTCGAACAGCGAATATTGCCGATAGGCGGAATAGATCCCGATCGGCAGCGCGATCAGCACCCCCACCAGATAGGCGGTGCCGATCACCGTCAGCGTCTGCGGAATCCGCTCGGCGATGATGGAAAACACCGGCGAGCGGCTTTGGTAGCTGAGGATCCGCTGCATGCCCTCGGCATAGGAGGTGCCGAACAGCGCGTCGATGCCGTTCAGCGGTTCCACCCAGAAGAACTGTTTCAGCCACAGAAGATAGCGCACCCAGACCGGCTGGTTCACGCCCATGGATTCAAGGATCTTCACCCGCACTTCGGCGGGCACGGTCAGCGGGATTTCCGAGGCCGGGCTTCCGGGGGCAAGGTCCACCAGAAAGAAGATCACCAGACTGATCAGAAGAAGCGTCGGAATGGCCAGCAGAAGCCGTCTCAACGTATAGGTGAGCATGGACGGGCGCCTTGTCAGATCGGTCTTGCGGGGAAGGACCGGGGGCAGCGCCCCGGCCGGGATGCGGGACGGGCGTCAGGCCCGCCCCGCAAGACGGGTCACTTGATGCGGAACCAGTCGCTGGCGTTCCACAGTTCGGTGTCCCAGGTGTTCAGGATCACGCCGCCCAGCGTGTTCGAGGCCGCCGACAGACGGCCGCGGTCCACCAGCGGAACCACAACATAGCTGTCTTTCGTAAGCATCTCGTTCAGGCGGATGGCGAACTCGCCGCGCTTGGCCATGTCCGAGGTGGTCGACAGTTCGGCCACCAGCGCATCATAGGCCGGGTCGCAGAAGCGGTTGATGTTCTCGCCCTGCCACTGGTTTTCCGGGCCGGGGATCTTGTCGCACAGATATTGCGCCAGATAGGGCTCGGGGTCGGTGCCGTCGAAGTTGTTGGCATACATTTCCACGTCTGCATAGAACTTCTGGAACGTGTCGGGCGACCCGGCATCGCCGCCGAAGAACACCGAGGCATCGACGTTCTTCAACTCGACCTTCACGCCCAGCTCGGTCCACCAGTCCTTGATCACCGCCTGGAAGTCCTGACGGACCGGGTTGGTCGAGGTCTGGTAGAGGATGGCCATGTCCACGCCATCCTTTTCGCGGATGCCGTCGCCGTTGCTGTCAACCCAGCCGGCCTCTTCCAGAAGGGCCTTGGCGCCTTCCATGTCCTGCGCGATGCAGTCGGTGTTGGGCGAGGCGAACATCTCCGGCGCGGGCACCAGGTTGCAGGTGGCGCGACCGGCCGAACCATAGCCGATGTCGACCAGGATCTGACGGTCGATCGCCATCGACAGCGCCTTTCTGACGCGGATGTCCGACAGCATGGGATGCGGATGCTTGGTGGTGGACCGCTCGCCTTCGGCCAGATCAGGCGACGGATCGGTCATGTTCATCTCGATCCGCTCGACCAGGGTGCCAAAGCCGTTCAGCAGCACGCCCTTGCCCGCAGCTGCCATCTGTTCCTGCTGCTCGGGGTTGATCTGGGTGTTCCAGGCATAGTCGAATTCGCCGGTTTCCAGCACGGCTCGCGCCGCCGCCACGGCATCGCCGCCGCCCTTCACCGTCATTGTGGCAAAGGCGGGCTTGGCCGGGTCGCGGTAATTCGGGTTCGCGGCAAAGGACACCGTGTCATTCACCTTGAAATCGGTGACGACGAACGGCCCGGTGCCGATCGGCATGAAGTTCTGGTCGGTGCAGGCCGATGCGGCCGCACCCAGGCAGTTGGCGAATTGCGCCGCCTGCAGGATGGGCGAGGTGCCGCCGACAAAGGCGGTATAGGGGTTCGGCTTCGGCGCGGTATACTTGATGATCACGGTCTCGGCATCCGGCGTCTCGATCGAGGCGATGCCTTCATAGCGCGCGGCCTGGGCGCAACCCCCTTCGGGATGGGTGCAATATTCATATGTGAATTTCGCATCGGCCGAGGTGACGGGCGTGCCGTCCGACCACAGCATCCCCGGCTTGATCTTCCAGGTGATCTGGGTCAGGTCCTCGGTGATGCCGCCATTGGCCACGGTCGGGATGTCGACGGCCAGACGCGGGATCACTTCGCCCTTTTCGTTGAAGCCGGCCAGACCTTCCAGCACCAGCGAGGCGGTTTCCACATCCTTGGTGCCCGACGACAGATAGGGGTTCAGCGTCGAAGGCGCCTGCCAGTACAGCACATTGACATGGCCGTCGGCGCCGCGCTCGGCAAAGGCAGCGGGGGCGAAGGCCACCACGGCAACAGCGCCCATCAGGGCGGATTTCAGTTTCATTGCGACACTCCTTGTTGGTTGCGCTCTGTTGCCTCGGGCACGCCGGTTGGTCCGGCGGCGGCTGTTGTCTGATACAGATGGCAGGCGACCCAGCGACCGGGTTCCACCTCGGCCAGGTCCGGTTTCACGCTGCGGCAGATCTCAATCACCTTGGGGCAGCGGGTGCAGAAGTTGCAGCCCTTCGGCGGATTGGCGGGCGACGGCACGTCGCCCTTCAGGATGATGCGCTTGCGATGGCGGGCGATCTCGGGGTCCGGCTCGTTCACCGCCGACAAGAGCGCCTCGGCATAGGGATGCAGCGGGCGGGAATAAAGCTGCGGCGACGGCGACAGTTCGGCAATCCGCCCCAGATACATCACCGCCACCCGGTCGGCGAGGTGCCGCACCATCGACAGGTCATGGCTGATGAACAGATAGGTCAGGCCGAGCCGGTCCTGAAGATCCTCAAGAAGGTTCACCACCTGCGCCTGAATGCTGACATCCAGCGCGGCGATCGGCTCGTCGCAGACGATGAATTTCGGGTTCAGCGCCAGCGCCCGGGCGATGCCGATCCGCTGGCGCTGCCCGCCGGAAAATTCATGCGGATAGCGGTTGATGAAGCGGCGGTTCAGCCCGACCTGATCCATCAGCTCCTGAATCCGCTCGATCTTTCTGGCGCGGGTCCAGCCGGTATGTTCGTCCAGCGGTTCGCCGATGATCCGCGCCAGCGTCATGCGCGGGTTCAGGCTGGCCTGCGGGTCCTGGAACACCATCTGCATCTGCGGCCGCTTCAGCCGCAGCTTTTCCGCGCTCAGATTGGCCACATCCTCGCCGTCGATCACCACCCGGCCCGCCGTCGGCTCATACAGCCGCAGGATGGCCCGGCCCACGGTGGATTTGCCGCAGCCGGATTCGCCCACCAGCCCCAGCGTCTCGCCCGCCGGGATGCTGAAGGACACCCCGTCCACCGCCTTCACATCGCCGGTATGGCGGCGCAGCACCCCGGTGTAGATCGGGAAATGCATCTTCAGCCCGTCGACCTGAACCAGCGGGGCAGGGGCGGCGTCAAGCATGGGCCACCTCCTGCGCGGCGGGGGCTGTCCAGAAACAGGCCACGTCATGCCCCAGCCCGACCGGCGCGCCATCCACCGCCCGGCGGGCCGGGTTCTCGGCGTCGCAGCGGTCGAAACGGTGCGGGCAGCGGTTGCGGAACGGGCAGGCGGACGGCGCCTCGGTCAGGATCGGCGGCTGGCCTTCGATCACCCGCAGGCGGGCCTCGCGCTCGCCATGGATCTTGGGGATCGTCTGCAACAGCGCGCGGGTATAGGGATGCTGCGGATCGGCGAACAGCGCGCCCACCGGGGCATGTTCCACCACCTGCCCGCCATACATCACCATCACCCGGTCGGCGATGCCCGCTATCACGCCAAGGTCATGGGTGATCCAGATGATCGCCATGCCCAGCTTGGCGCGCAATTCCTTCACCAGTTCCAGGATCTGCGCCTGAATGGTCACGTCCAGCGCCGTCGTCGGTTCATCCGCGATCAGCACATCCGGGTCACAGGCCAGCGCGATGGCGATCATCACCCGCTGCCGCATCCCGCCGGAAAACTGATGCGGGTAATGCTTCAGCCGGTTCTTCGCATCCGGGATGCCCACCAGCTCCAGCAGCTCCACCGCCCGCGCCGCCGCCGCCGCCTTGTCCAGCCCCATATGTTCGCGCAGGGGTTCCATGATCTGCATGCCGATGCTGAACACCGGGTTCAGGCTGGTCATCGGATCCTGGAAGATGAACCCGACCCTGGCCCCGCGCACCTGACGCAGCTCTTCGGCCGACATCTGGCGCAGGTCGCGGTCGCCCAGCATCACCTCGCCGCCCCAGTATTCCGCAGGCGGCTGCGGCAGCAGGCCCAGAAGCGACATCATCGTGACCGACTTGCCCGATCCGCTTTCGCCCACCACACCCAGCAACTCGCCGCTGCGCAGCGAAAAGCTGACATCGTTCACAGCGTGAATCTGCCCCGCACGGGTGCGGAATACGGTCTTGAGGCCCCGGACATCCAGGACGGGCACGGCCCCATCGGGCATTCAGAACTCCCCACGACTTTTCTTCTTTTTATTGTTCAGCTTCGGGCTTTTTGCCGCGGGCCTGAGATGCCCTTGGCCCGACTGTTCCCGATTTTTGTCGGCACATCAACTCTGTTTGTCATGCGGTTTTCCAGCCGTCATTTCCGGCATTTTGCTGCGTGATCCGGGCAGATCGCCAGATATTGACAGCCCCTTGTGGCCAGCACAGGCTGCCGACACCATATGGGGGCATTGCCATGAACATCCTGACGCCACGTCAGATCCTCGACGCGCTGGTCGGTTTCCCGACGGTGAGTCGCGGCTCGAATCTTGCGCTGATCGACTGGCTGGAAACCTATCTCAGCGGCCATGGCGTGCAATGCTTCCGCCACTGGAACGAAGACCGCCAGAAAGCCGCGCTGATCGCCCATGCCGGGCCATGGATCGAAGGGGCCGTGGTGCTGTCTGGGCATTCCGATGTGGTGCCGGTCGATGGCCAAGTCTGGACCTCGGACCCCTGGACCGTCACCGAACGCGACGGCCGCCTCTATGGCCGCGGCACCTGCGACATGAAGGGCTATGTCGCCCTTGCCGTCTGGGCGGTGGTCGAGGCGCAGCGCCGCGGTGTCGCGCGCCCGCTGCAACTGGCGCTGTCCTATGACGAGGAAGTCGGCTGCACCGGTGCGCCGCCGATGATCGAAACCATGCAGGACGTGGTTCCCAAGGGCAGCGCCGCGCTGATCGGAGAGCCGAGCCGGATGAAGATCATCACCGGCCACAAGGGCGGCACCGGCTATCATGTCCATGTGAAGGGGTATGAGGTCCATTCCTCGCTGTTGCCCGAAGGCGTTTCGGCCATCATGGAGGGCGCGCGGCTGATCCAGTGGGTCAACGACCGCAATGCTGCCATTCAATCCGCCCCGCGCGGCCTCGTCGCCGCCCGCTTCCGCCCGCCCTTCACCACCCTGCATGTCGGCATGATCGAAGGCGGCACCGCACATAACATCACCGCCGCCGACTGCCGTTTTGCCGTGGAAATGCGTGTCACCCCCGATGACGACATCACCGCCCACGAAGCCGCCTTTGTGGAGGCCGCAACCCGGCTGGATGCCGCGCTGAAGGCCCACCGCCCCGAAGCCGGGGTGATTCTTGACCGGTTCTTCGGGGTCCCGGCGCTGCGCCCCGAACCCGGCGGCGCGGCCGAGGCGCTGGCCCGCGCCCTGACCGGCGACAATGACACCGGCGTCGTTTCCTACGGCACCGAGGCCGGGCAGTTCCAGGACGCGGGCTATTCCGCCGTTGTCTGCGGGCCGGGCGACATCGCGCAGGCGCACCAGCCAGACGAATATCTGGAAGTCTCGGAGTTCGAGGCCGGAAAACGCTTCATGGATCGGCTACTGGAGACGCTGGCATGACCTTCCCGATCAATGAGTCCACGCCCGTCCGCTTTGCCGCCCCGCTGCCCGCGCGGGCGGATGTGGTGGTGATCGGTGGCGGCGTCATCGGCGTGATGACGGCATGGTTCCTGCGGCAAAAGGGGCTGTCGGTGGTTCTCGCCGAAAAGGGCCGCATCGCGGGCGAACAATCCAGCCGCAACTGGGGCTGGGTGCGCCAGCAGGGCCGCGATCCCGGCGAATTGCCGATCATGATCGAAGCGCTGTCGATCTGGAAACGCCTTGCCGCCGAGCTGGGCGACGGGCTGGGGTTCCGGCAGACCGGCGTGGTCTATCTGGCGAAGACGCAGGCCGAGATCGACGGATTCGAGGCCTGGACCGAACATTCCCGCGCCCATCAGCTTGACACCCGCCTGATGACCGGGGCCGAAACTGCGGCCCTGCTGCAAGGCTCCGCCGCCGCGTGGAAGGGCGCGCTGATCACGCCCTCGGATGCGCGGGCCGAGCCTTGGGTGGCCGTGCCGATGCTGGCCGCCGCCGCAGAGGACCGCGGCGTGCAGATCCGCGAATCCTGCGCCGTCCGCGCGCTGGACATCGCCGCGGGCCGGGTGGCCGGGGTGATCACCGAAGCGGGCCGGGTCGTCTGCGATCATGTCGTGGTGGCCGCAGGGGCATGGTCGCGGCTGTTTCTTGGCCGCCATGGCGTCAAGATCCCGCAGCTTTCCGTCCTCGCCTCGGTCGGGGCCACCGGGCCGATGCCCGAGATCTTTCCCGGTGCCGCCGCCGATGACGACTTTGCCTTCCGCCGCCGCGCCGATGGCGGCTATACGCTGGCCCCCGGCGGATCGGACCATGATTTCTTCATCGGCCCCGATGCCTTTGCCTCGTTCCGGCCCTACCTGCCGGTGCTACGCAAGGATTTCCGCGCCACCACCTTTCATCTGCGCGCGCCAAAGGGCTTTCCCGATGCCTGGGGCACGCCGCGCCGCTGGGCCGAAGATGCCGTCTCGCCCTTTGAAGGCCAGCGCATCCTGAACCCCGCCCCGAACATGAAGCTGCTGGGCCGGGTGCAGGATGCCTTTGCCCGCGCCTTTCCCGGCCTTGGCCGTCCGGCGCTGACGACCGCCTGGGCGGGGATGATCGACACCCTGCCCGATGTGGTGCCCATCGTTGATCACGCCCCCATCCCCGGCCTGACCATCGCCACGGGGATGAGCGGTCACGGCTTCGGCATCGGTCCCGGCATGGGGCGCGTGGTGGCCGATCTGGTGGCGGGCGGGGCGGTCGGGCACGATCTTTCCCGCTTCCGTTTCGCGCGCTTCACCGATGGATCGAAGATCGCGCCCGGCCCCAGTCTCTGATGCCCCACGCGTGAACGTTTGCCCGACAGGACCCCGACGCCCTGCATACCTGCCTCTTGCCGTTCCCGCCCGCCCGGCGCAGTCTGGCGCAAAGGAGATCCGCCATGCCGCCCAAGAACCGTTTCGCCGAACTGCTGCCCGAAATCACCGCCTGGCGCCGCGATTTCCATGAGAACCCCGAACTGCTGTTCGAGGTGCATCGCACCGCCGCCAGGGTCGCCGATCTCTGCCGCGGCTTTGGCTGCGACGAGGTGGTTGAAGGCATCGGCCAGACCGGCGTCGTGGCTGTTATCAAAGGGAAATCCGATACGCAGGGCCGGGTCGTCGGCCTGCGCGCCGATATGGACGCGCTGCCGATCATCGAACAGACCGGGCTGCCCTATGCGTCGAAGACCCCCGGCAAGATGCATGCCTGCGGCCATGACGGTCATACCGCCATGCTGCTGGGAGCCGCGAAATATCTGGCCGAGACGCGCAATTTCGACGGCACGGTGATCTGCATCTTCCAGCCCGCCGAAGAGGGCGGCGGCGGTGGGCTGAAGATGGTTGAAGATGGCCTGATAAGCCGTTGGAAGATTGACGAAGTTTACGGAATGCACAATATGCCCGGCATCCCCGTCGGCCATTTCGCGATTCGCCCCGGCGCCATGATGGCCGCCGCCGACCAGTTCGAGATCGAGGTGACAGGCAAGGGCGGCCATGCGGCCAAGCCGCATGACTGCATCGATTCCACCGTGGTCGCCGCGCATATTGTCGTGGCAATTCAGACCATTGCCAGCCGCAACGTCGATCCGATGAAACAGGTCGTCGTCTCGGTCTGCACCGTCGAAACCGACAGCCCGGCCCATAACGTCATCCCCCAGAAGGTGATGATGAAGGGCACCGTGCGCACCCTTGATCCGAGCGTGCAGGATTTCGTCGAAAAACGTCTGGCCGAGGTGGTCGAGGGCACCGCCCTGGCCCTGGGCGCAAAGGCGCGGCTGCACTATCACAGGGGCTATCCGGTGACGATAAACGCCAATGAAAACACGGGCTTTGCCGCCGAGGTGGCCCGCGCCGTCTCGGGCCATGTCGATACCGACACCCCGCCGCTGATGGGGGCCGAGGATTTCAGCTATATGCTGAACGAACGCCCCGGCGCCTATATCTTCCTGGGCAATGGCGATACCGCGATGGTTCACCATCCGGCCTATAATTTCGACGATGCCGCGATTCCCTTCGGCTCCAGCTGGTATGCCGGCATGGCCGAGGCGCGGATGCCGGTGGCGTGATGCTGGGGGCCATCCTGATTGGTGCCGTCGCCGCGCTGCATGTCTGGATTCTGGTGCTGGAAATGTTCCTCTGGACCAGCCCGCAGGGCCGCCGGGCCTTTGGCACCACGCCCGAATTCGCCACGGCCACCCGCGTCCTGGCGGCCAACCAGGGCCTTTACAACGGCTTTCTTGCCGCGGGCCTGATCTGGGCGCTGCTTCTTGGACTTGGGGCCGAGGGCAGGGCGATCGCGTTGTTCTTTCTGGCCTGCGTTGCGATTGCGGGCCTTTACGGGGCGGCGACGGCCTCTCGGCGCATCCTTGTCATCCAGACCGTTCCGGCCGTTCTGGCCGGGGCAGCCGTTCTGGCGGGGATCTGAACCGTCTACCGGCTGGGCGAGGTGCGGCAGCCGCTTTCGGCGATCGGGCCCGCGGCGACCTGATAGTTCTTGCCGGGATTGATGATGATCTCGTGAAAGCCGGTCAGGCTGTACATGCAGGCATTGGCGGCCCCGGCCCCGACCTTGCGGCCGTCGACATAGATGTCCAGCCAGGGATGGCCGTTCTTGCCGCGCGCGCAGCCGGTCAGATGCGGTTGCGAGCCATCGCCGCAGATATCCTCGACAATCGCATAGCGTTTCAGATGCGGCAGGTAGAACCGCGTTCCGGCCGGATAATCCAGCTTCGCCCGCCCGCCGACCAGCCGGTAGCCGACCGCGATGGTGATCGGGTCCTTGTAGGTGCCCTTGCCGCCCGCCCGCTGATGCACGACGGGGCGCGCGATGGCCGCAGATCCGGGCGGCGTATTGTCCCAGTAACTGTAGCCGGTGATATAGGCGGTGAAGGCATGTTCCGAAGCCGAGATTTTCACGATATTGCCGCCGCCGGTGGCGGAAAGCTCCGGCACGGCGACAGATTTGGAATTCACCGGATTTCCCATGGCCATTCCGGTCGAAAGGGCAATCACGCCAGCGAATGCCCCGATCATCGCCAATGCTTTCATTTTATGCGCGCTCCTCATGGTTGATATTCATGAGGCGATTTTGGCGGGAATTGGTGAATGATCTGTTGTGTCGTCAGATTGGAAACATTTCAATTCGGCTTGCATTGGATTAAATAAATGCTCAGCGGAATTTTAAAAAATATCGGGAAAATTGAATGAGGCTGTTGAAACTGATTTTAATCAGCGCCGCATCCGGCGTTTTGAAGCCCGCTCTGACATCAGTGCCGCAAGCAGCGTCAGATTGATGCCGACTGCGATCAGGGCCAGATCGAAGATCGGAGGTGTCAGGAATATTTCTCTAATTACCTGAATGACATACCCGAGAACCGTTCCGGTGGCGAAGACCGGCAGCGCATTGCGCCCCATCGCGGTCAGGGCCGAGGACCAGCGGCTATTCGCAATCCGGTGAAGCAGGGGCCAGGCGGAAAGCACATAGGCAAGGGCAAGGATGTGCAGAACCCGGATGGGGGCCAGATAGGTCTTGTCGAACGAGGTGATGAAATCCGGGGTGTCAAGCTTTTGTTGCAAATCCCAAAGAGAAGAATAACCGCGATCCGCCAGATCGGGGGTCAACATCCAGATTGCGGAAAAGGCAAGGAATGCCATTGCCGGGACAATCGCCCACCATCTGACCGGCAACAAGGCTGCGCCCCGGCTTTTGGCAAGCCCGGTCAACAGTCCCGCGACAAACAGCAATTGCCAGGACAACGGGTTGAAGAACCAGCTGCCGTCAATCGGCCAGGTCCGCAGGTTGACGCTGTTCCAGCCCGCCGCCAGCCACAGCGCGGCCGAGGCCGCCATCAGCACAAGCGGCCAGCGTGCACCGACGAAGATCAGCCCCGGTGTGGCCAGCAGGAACAGGACGTAAAGCGGCAGGATGTCGGCGCAGTTGAACTGATAGGCCATCAGCAGCAGCGGCAACAGCAGATCCCAGGGCTGTTCCAGCATGGGGGCGACATTGCGCGCCGCCGCCATCTCGGCCACGCCCGCCATCTGGGCGGTTGCCGCCAGCAGGAGATAGATCGACAGCGCCACCAGCGCCTGAACCCACCACAGGGTCAGCGCGCGGGCCCAGGGGCGAAAGGCGGAGCTGTCGCCGCCGCGCCTGCTGCGCCAGGGGGCATAGGCCAGTCCCGCCGAGATGCCCGACAGCAGCACGAATGCCTCGGCCGCATCGGAAAAGCCGAAATTGCGTGAGGTGTAGTCTTCCAGAATATTCCCCGGAATGTGGTTGATGAAGATCATCACCAGCGCGATGCCGCGCAGAAGGTCGATCCGCAGATCACGGCCAGAAACGGGGCTGGGGGCGGCATGGGACATTGGCCCGGCTTGCCACTTTGCTGGTGTCGGATCGGCCGGGGGGTGCATTGCCAGAATCGCCTGTAGTTCGTCCAAGGGTGCCCGCATCGGGCCGGGCATGCCATAATCACCAAAAAACGCCGGGCCGCAAACCGGTGGCGGCCAAAGACAGGGCATCCTGATCGTGACGGGCTCGCGACTCTGCCCTGCCCCCTGCTGCGGGCGCGGTGCGGCGGTCGGCCCGCGTTCCGTCGATTGTCGCCAGCTTCGTGCAAGCGTCGAGTTGTTGGTAACAATACACGGAAAACCTTGAACAATTGGGGCATGTGTTTTGACAGAAAGGGCCCTTTCGGGTTAGCTGGATGCAGTTGAGCGGAACTGTCCGTTCGTGTTGCCCCTGTCGATGGTCAGAAACGAAGCCTATGCGTCCCTTTGTTGGCAAGATCTTGCCAGGCCCGGTGGCTGGAGAGCCAGTCTTCGAAGACCTCAGCGGGCTTCGGGCCCGTCGCATCAAGCGATGGGGCAAGATGGCTTTTGTCTTCGCGGTGTTCTGGGCGCTGGCGATCGGCGTGGTGATCCTGAATCCGACGCGGGTCGGCGGCGGGAGGGAGGCCGTTCAGGCCCCCTCTGGTGCCGTGTCATCGGCAGCCGGGGCCGATACCAGCGATGCGGGCCTGCTGATCGACGTCAAGGCAGGCACAGGGCAGGGACTGCATGACGATGATGTCGGGGGCGTTTCCGCCGGTCGGCCGCGCTGCGAGGTGCAGGAACCGGGTGCGGGGGCGGCCATCGCCGCGCCGAACGCGGTCTTTCCGTCCCGCGTTTACACCTTGCTGCCGACCTCGCCGGAAAATGCCTTTTTGCCGCTGTTGCGCAATTGCGCGCAGATCGACGTGATCATGCCCGAAGGATTCGAGATCACCGCAGCCAAGGCCGCAGATGGCAGCTCCGGTGCCGGGCTGACGGTGGCCGTGGCCGAGGTGGATGCCGAGATGCAGCAGGCGCTGACCTCGATCCGGGCCGCGCGGGGGGACCAGACCGAATTCTGGCCGGTGTTCAATCTGGGCCGCAGCCTGCCCGCCGCCGAATTTCTGGCCGGGTTGAGGCAGCAGGAAACCCGCGACAGGCTGGCCGCCCGCATCGTCGGCGCGGCGGTCAAGACAAAATCGCAAGGTCTCTGCCTGCGCCTGCAGGACGTGAAGCCGCAGGATGCGCCCGCCCTTCTGCCCTTCCTGTCCGGGCTTTCGGCGCGGGCGGCGCAGGTCGGGCTGGATCTGTGCCTTGTCGCGCCGCTGTCGGATCAGCTCTGGTCCAGCAGGCCGGTGGTGGACCAGGTCGGCAAGGTGATCGTGACCGCCTATCAGGAACCCTGGATCGGCGCGCATCCGCAGCCGCTGGCCCCGCTGGACTGGTTCCGCCAGCAGGTCACGCAGATCCAGCGCAGCATCCCGCCCGAAAAGCTGGTGATCGCACTGGGCGGACATGCGGTCGACTGGGTGTCGGGGCAGGCGGTGCCCAGCCGGATCAGCCTGGCCGAAGCGATGTTCCGCATTTCCGAAGCGAATGCCGCCATCGACTTTTCGCCCACCGTGAAGAACAGCTTTTCCGCGTTCTTCGACCGCGAGGGCAACCGCCACCAGATCTGGATGCTGGATGCGGCCAGCGTCCACAACAACCTGCTTGTGCTGCGCGACCTTGGCATCTCAGAAGTCGCAGTGACCAGTCTGGGTGAAGAAGAGCCCGCCTATTGGGACGCATTGCGCGGCGACATGACGACGACGGCGCGCACGGCATTCGGCGCGCCCGTATTTCCCGACAACGTGATTCAGGCCGGGCAGGGGGCCTTTTACCGTCTGCGCAGCGCCGACCGTCCCGGTCTTCGGCTGTGGCGGATGGATCAGGACGGCCGCTATATCGAAGGGCTGCATTATGAGGTCGTACCCCGGCCCGTGGTGATGGAACATTATGGCCAGCGCGACCCCAGGAAGATCGCGCTGACGTTTGATGACGGCCCCGATGCGGTGGCAACGGCGCAGATCATGGATGTGCTGAAGGCGCAGGACGCGACCGCGACCTTCTTCGTCGTCGGCAAGGCCGCATTGTCGTCGCCCGACCTGCTGACCCGCGCCATAGACGAGGGCCATACCGTCGGCACCCACAGCTTCAGCCATCCGCACATGGAGGATCTCAGCCCCTTCATGGCGCGGGCCGAACTCAGCGCGAACCGCAGCCTGATCGAGGGTGTCATCGGACGCACGCCGCTGTTGTATCGCCCGCCCTATATCCGGGGGCCGGGCCCGATCAGCCAGCACGAGGCGCTGGCCTTCGCGGTGGCCAGGGAAGAGGGCTATTACGTCGCGGGCAGCGACATCGTGCCCACCGACTGGTCGGGCACCGGGGCCAAGGAGATCGTGCAGCAGGTCTTCGCCGAACTGGACAAGACCGGCGGCAATGTCATCGTGCTGCATGACGGCCGCAGCACCGGGATGCATACGGCCGAGGCGGTGGGCCTGCTGATCCCCGCACTGCGGGCAAAAGGCTATGAGATTGTCGGACTGCCCGAAATCCTGGGCATCAGTGCCGATGCCGCGATGCCTGCGGTCGGTGCCACGGCATCGGTCTTCAAGGGGCTGTCGGTTGCGGCCATCGGCCTTCTGATCCGCTTCCTGACCATCATCTTCTGGGTCTGCGTCTTTGCCAGCGTGCTGCGCTCGGCGCTGCTGCTGCTGCTGGCGGCCAAGCGTAACCCGATCTATCCCAGAACCTTTGCCGCACAGCCCAGCGTGACGGCGATCGTGCCCGCCTATAACGAGGAAAAGGTGATCGTCGCCACGGTCCGTTCCATTCTGGCCAGCGATTACGCCAAATTGCGGTGTCTTGTCGTCGATGACGGATCGACCGACGGCACCTTGCGGGTGCTGGAGAAGGCGTTCGGAAAGGACCCCCGCGTCAAGGTGCTGACGCAGGCCAATCAGGGCAAGTGGCAGGCGCTGAATCTGGCGTTCCAGCGGGTCGAGACCGAGATTGCCGTCTGCGTCGATGCCGACACGCGGATTTCGCCCGATGCCATCGCCGAAATCGTGCGCCCCTTCGACGACAGCAAGGTTGCTGCCGTCGCCGGAACGGTTGTGGTGGCCAATACCTCGAACCTGCTGACCAGGTTCCAGTCCATCGAATACATCACCGCCCAGCAGATCGGCCGCCGCGCGCAGGAATATCTGAACGGCATCATGGTGGTGCCGGGGGCGCTGGGGGCCTGGCGGGTCGAGGCGGTGCGGGACGTGGGGTTCTATTCCAACGAGACCCTGACCGAGGATGCCGACCTGACGATCTGGTTGCGCCGGGGCGGATACAGGGTGGCCTATGCCGAAAACGCCCGATCCCATACCGAGGCCCCGGCCGATGTGCGGTCCTTGCTGAAGCAGCGGCTGCGCTGGTCTCTGGGCAACCTGCAAACGCTGTGGAAACACCGCAAGGCGTTCCTGGAATTCGGCCCGCGCCGGGCCTTCTCGATGTTCGACATGGTGTTCTTCGGCTATGTGCTGCCGCTGCTGTCGCCGGTGCTGGACCTGCTGTTCCTGTACTTCCTGTCCAACGTGATCTCGGACTGGTACACCGGCCGCGTGACCGAGGCATCTGACGTGTCGCATCTGGCGGTGATCGGCATGGCCATCGTGCAGCTGATGGATATCCTTGTCGCCTGGATCGCCCACCGGCGTCAGGGGCGGTCGGCGGCGGGGGCGGTGCTGCTGGTGCCGTTCATGAACCTGCTGTATCGGCCGTTGCTGTATATCACCGTCTATCGTGCGCTGTGGTCGGCGCTCAGCGGCAGGCTGGCGCGCTGGAACAAGCTGCGGCGGCTGGGGCTGGAAGCCCGGCAGGATCTGGTCGCGCGATGAGGCGGCGCAGTTTTCTCGGGCTTCTGGCGGCGGGGACGGTCGCCGGGCGGGCCTCGCTTGCGCAAGAGATCGTGCCCAGGCCGCCACGGCGGGTCCTGCTGTCGGTCGCCGGCATCAACGTGCGGACCGGGGCCGAGACCCTGGGCGCGCTGCTGGCGGCGCTGATGGCCGCAACCGTGCCGGTCAGCCTGATCGTCGAGCCGGGCGATGGCGAAGGCGAGGGCGCAGAGCGGATCACCCCCGAGACCGAGATTGCGCGCCTGTTGGTGCGGTATCTCGAATCCTTTCCCGGCCTTGTGGAACTGGTGGCCTGGCGCGGCGATCTGGGGGCGATGCCGCCCTATCAGGCGGCGCGCGCAGCACAAAAGGCGCGGCAGGATCTGATCGGGGCGCTGTATTCGGCCCCGCTGCCCGGCCATGTTGCCCTGCCGCTGCTGACCCTTGCCTGCGATGCGCCGCTGGATTCCAACGCGGCCTCGGCCTGTCTTGCCTCGGGCTTCCGCAACCTCTTGGCGCTGCCCGAAACGGTGGCGACGGAAGCGGCGCGGCTGGACAGGCAGGGCGTTCTCAGCCTTCTTGGCGGAGAGCGGGTGGCCCTGCCGCAGGTGGCCGCGGCGCTGGCCCGCGGCGGGCTGGACGAACAGCGCCATCTGATCCTTTCCGCAGGGGAAATCAGCCGCACGGATGTGGACAGCCTGTTTGCCGCCGCGCAGAAGATCGGCCGCATCCTGAAGGACGGCGCGCTGGATCAAAGCATGCTGTCGGTGCTGGCCAATGACGTGCAGATGCGCAGCGAAGTGGCGTTCCGGCGGCGGGTCGCGGTTCACCTGCTGGAACCTGCGTCGCAGGACCCCGCGGCCATGGCCGATCTTGCGGCGCTGCGCGATGCCCTGACGGCCGAAGGCATCGGCTTCAGTCAGGGTCCGGCCAGCACGAAGGCGGATCCTGCCGCGCTGTCCTACTGGGTGCCGCTTGGCCTGCCGCAGGGCAGTGGCGGCGATCCCGACATGGCCTTTGGTGTCTTTGCCGGGCAGGGGCTTGTCCCGGTGCAGGCGGGGGCGGTTGCCACGGGGGACATGCGGTTCGGCGCGGTCGTGCGGCCGGTTCTCGATCCGGTGCGCGTCGGCTTCACTGCCGAGGCAGAACTGAACATTCCTGTCCTTGCCTTTGTCGGTGGGCCCGGTCAGGAGACGGTCCCCGGCCCGCTGCTGCCACCGCGCAGCGACGGGGTGGTGCTGGTGTCGGCCGCGGCCTTGCGCGATCCGGCCCTGCGCAGCGCCTTCGTCGCCGGGTTGCGGCAGGTCGTGGCGCAGGCCGACGTGCGGCTGATGCCGATCGAGGAGTATTGCGCCGAAACCCTGCCGAAAGACCCGCTGCTGCCCCCTTTGCTGCTGGCGCGGACGCGCGCGATGAAGCCGGTCGCCAGTGCTGCCGTCCCGGATGATGCCGAACGGGCCGCGTTGATGGCGGATGCGCAATCGGCCTGGGCCTATTTCGCACAGAACACCAACAACGCCACCGGGCTTTGCCCCGCAACCACCGTGATGGCACAGAAACCCCAGGCCAGCCACCTGTCGGTCAGCATGTGGGAGGGCGGCAGCCATCTCAATGCGCTGATCGCCGCCGTCGATCTGGGTCTGATCGACGAGGATGGTTTCAGGGCGCGCTGCAAACAGTTGCTGCGCAGCATCGAACGCGCCTCGCGCAAGCGTCTGGTTCTGCCGCCCGAAACGATCCATGCCATCACCGGCAAGGGCACCACGCGGTTCAACTCTTACGACACCGGGCGGTTGCTGATCGCCATGAACCGACTGCGCCATCATCGCTTTGCGCCCGAGGGGCTGGAGGACCTGGTTGCCTCGTGGGATTTTGCGCAGGTCGTCATCGACCGCAGGATGCATTCCTATCGCGACAGGCAGATGATTGATGATTTCGCTTCGAACTATTCGGATTATGCGGCCTCGGGCATGCGGCTTTGGGGCTTCGATGTGGCATCGCCCTTCGACGGTTTCTCCGGGCTGACCTCGGCAGACCAGGAGGCGGAACTGCTGGCCGCCACTGTGTCTTTCGGCCTTCTGGCGGCGGAACCCTGCTTTCTGTACCTGCTGGAAATGCCCGCCTCGCCGACCGCCGCCTTTCTGGGCGATTGCCTGGATGCGATCCAGACCCGGCTGGCCGAGGAAAGCGGCAGCCCCGCCGCGCCGTCGGAAAGCCCGATCGACCGGCCGCCGTGGTTCACCTATCAGGGCTTTGACCTGCGCCGCCTGTCCGACCCCTGGACGGTGGATTATCTGCCGCAGAAGGATGACAACATCACCCAGGCCGAGGTCGATCTTCTGCGCGCGACCAGCACGAAGGCGGCCTATATGTGGCATGCCCTGCGCCCGAACGCGCATTCCCTACGGCTGATCCAGATCCTGCGCGGCAAGGCGCGGCAGACCTTCGGCTTTGATTCCGCGATGTTTCTGGAGAGCGGGGCGACCACGACAGGCTATGCCGACCTGAACACCAATGCGGTGATCCTGCAATCCATTGCCCATATTCTCGGCCCGCGCTGACAGGACAAGGTGCGCGTTGGAGGCGAAGATTGCAATGCTGTGCATTCACAAAGGGCCCCCGGACGCGCCATGGCGCGCCGAAAGCGTGGGCTTCGACCAGTGCCGCAAGGGGCCGATGCCGCGAATCGGGGTGCCCGCAATAGGTGCGGAATAGCCTTGGATGCCTGTGCATATGCAGAAATTTCCCGGCCAGGGCGGTCGCCCGTCGCCGGGCGCAAAGGTTTGAAATGGGGTGTAAGCCCCAGCATTCGGGTCATATTCCGGGGTTGGGGGTAATCGGCGGCACGACGATCTTTATGCACAGCCGTGCAAAAATCTGTTGACAGCGCGGGACCAAGCCAGAATTCTGATCCGAGGGAGAGCCGGATGTGATGGAGGTCGCAGACGGCGGAGACCGGGCCGCCCTGGCGGTTCGGAGCATCGGGGGGCCGTCTTGCATATCCTTGCCAACCATGGGGCCAGGTCTGCTGCGCCGGAAGGATGCGGTTGCGATGGCTTCTGACCGGACCGCACTGGCCACAGGGCAGCTTCGCTACCGGCTGAGACTTGCGCTGCGCGAGCCGACGACGCTGATCGGTATCCTGATGGCGGCGCTGTTCCTGTATCTGATCGTTGTGCCGATCCTGTCGATCCTGTCGGATGCCGCCACGGTGCAGTTCGGCGACGAAAGACGCACCAAGGCCGAATTGGGCAGTTTCACCCTGTATTATCTGCAACGGGCCTTCACCTCTCCGGTGGCGGTCGACCTGTTCTGGCAGCCGCTGCTGAACACGCTGAAGGTGGGGGTGGGCGCCATCCTGATCTCGGTCGTGGTGGGCGGCATCCTGGCCTGGCTGGTGGCGCGGACCGACATGTTCGGCCGCCGCTGGTTCGCCACGGCGCTGATCGTGCCCTACATGCTGCCGGCCTGGACCTTTGCCCTGGCCTGGACCACGCTGTTCAAGAACCGCACCATCGGCGGACAGCCGGGCTGGCTGGAAAGCATGGGGTTCAGCCCGCCCGACTGGCTGGCCTATGGGCAGGTGCCGATCACCATCATCCTGGCGTTGCATTACACGCCCTTCGTGATCCTGCTGTTCGGATCGGCGCTGCGCCGCTTTGACAGCCAGCTGGAGGATTCGGCGCGCATCCTTGGCGCTTCGGGCCGCACCGTGGCGATGCAGGTGATCCTGCCGCTGATGCGACCGGCGCTGATGTCGGCGGTGGTGCTGATCTTCGCCAAGTGTCTGGGCGAATTCGGGGTGCCCTATGTGCTTGGCCTGCCGGTGAAGTTCGATGTTCTGGCAACCTCGCTTTATCGTTCCATCGGGTCCCGGCAGACCGGGGTGGCCGGGGTGCTGGCCGGGGCCATCATGCTGATCGGGATGATCGCCATTCTGGTCGATGCCTATCTGGCGCGCGAGGCGCGGCGCTTTGTCACCGTCGGCTCCAAAGGGTCGATGAACCGGGTGTCGCGGCTGAAGACATGGCGGATACCGGCGACGGGATTCGCCTCGGCGGTCTTCATCGCCTCGGTCTGCCTGCCGCTTCTGACGCTGGCCCTGTCCACCGTGATGCGCCGGCCCGGAAATTTCGCCTTGTCGAATTTCACGCTGGATTTCTGGATCGGCACCGACCTGCCCACCGTCGCCATGCGCACCGGCATCCTGCTCAGCCCCGATCTGTGGCAGGCGGCCTGGAACACAATCTCGATCGTCGGCATCGCCTCGGTCGCCTCTGGCGTGCTGGGCATCCTGACCGGCTATGTCGTGGTGCGCACCACCTTCCGTCCGCTGGCCATCTTCCTGCGGCAGGTCACGTTCATGCCCTATCTGGTGCCGGGCATCGCCTTTGCCGCCGCCTATCTGTCGCTGTTCGCGGTGGCGCGCGGGCCGGTTCCGGCGCTGTATGGCACGACGATGATCCTGATCCTGGCGCTGATGGCCGATCAGATGCCCTATGCCTCGCGCGCGGGGATTTCGGCGATGATGCAACTGGGCAAGGACCCGGAAGAGGCGGCGCAGGTGGTGGGGGCGGGCTGGTTCCGCCGGATGACCGCCATCGTGATCCCGATCCAGAAGGGGTCGCTCGTCACGGGCATCCTTCTGCCGTTCATCTCGGGCATCAAGGGGTTGTCGCTGTTCGTCATCCTGGCCGTGCCAGCAACCGACGTGCTGACCACCTTTTCGCTGCGGCTGGTGGACTACAACTACACCCAGGCGGCCAATGCGGTGGTGTTGATCATCGCGGGTCTGGCCTATGGCGGGACGGTTCTGGCGCAGAAACTGACCCGCACCAATCTTGCCGAAGGACTTGGAACCTGATGCCGGACATCATCCTCAGCAATGTGCAGAAGTCTTATGGCGGCAGCGCTCCGAATGCCGTCAGCGACCTGAACCTGCACATCGGCGACGGCGAGTTCATGTGCCTTCTGGGCCCGTCTGGCTGCGGCAAGACCACGACGCTGCGCATGATCGCGGGGCTGGAGAACCTGACCGGCGGCGAGATCAGCGTCGGCAGCCGGGTGATCGACAGCCCGGCCAAGGGCCAGTTCGTCGGCCCGGAAAAGCGCGGCATGGGGCTGGTGTTCCAGTCCTACGCGCTTTGGCCGCACCTGACCATCGAACGCAACACCGATTTCGGACTGCGCCTGCGCAAGGTGCCCAAGGCCGAACGGCAAGAGCGGGTGTCCAAGGTGATGAAGGCGCTGGACATCGAAAAATACCGCGACCGTTATCCCAGCCAGCTTTCGGGCGGGCAGCAGCAGCGCGTGGCGCTGGCGCGGATGCTGGCGGTGAACCCCGGCGTCCTTTTGTTGGACGAGCCGCTGTCGAACCTTGATGCCCGCCTTCGGCTGGAGATGCGGGCCGAGCTGAAGCGCATCCACGCCGAATTCCGCACCACCATCGTCTTTGTCACCCATGACCAATGGGAGGCGATGACGCTTGCCACCCAGATCGCGGTGATGAACGAAGGCACCTTGCAGCAGATCGGCACGCCGAATGACATCTACGACCGGCCCGCCAACCGTTTCGTTGCCGAATTCGTCGGCAGCCCGCCGATCAACGTGATCGAGATCGGCCGCGGGGATGCGCTGGATCGCGCGGCGGCCGATTGGCTGCGCCCGCGTCTGGGTGATGCGGCGCAGGTCGGTTCGGTCGGCATCCGGCCCGAGGCGTTGCAGCTTGCGCCAACCGAAGCCGCCGTTCCGCAGGGCAGCTTTGCCCACCCCGCCCGCGTGACCGGCATCCTGCCCACCGGCGGCAGCTGGATCATCGAGGCCAGTGTCGAGGGCCGCGTGGTGTTCCTGACCACCACGATCTGCCCGGTGATGACGGGGGGGGAGGCGGTCTGGCTTCATGCCCGGCCCACGGCCCTTCATGTCTTCGACAAGGCGGGGCAGCGGCTGTCCGGCGCGGATGACGCGATGGCACGGGCCGAAGCCGGCGTGCAGATGGTGCGGAACGGATGAGGATCTGGAGGGAGGATAACATGAAGCATATCAGCGGTCTGGCGCTGGGTCTTGTTCTGGCGGCAGGGGCGGCCAAGGCCGAGGATTTCGATCTGGAGGCGCTGATCGCCGCCGCGAAATCGGAACCGCCGACCACGGTCTATGCCGTGACCGGCAAGATCGTCGACACCGCCGAGGCGTTCAACGCGAAATACGGGCTGGCCGTCACCGGCAAGAAGGTGAACGAGGCCGGGCAGGTCGATCTTCTGATCCGCGAACATCAGGCCGGCACCATCACCGGCTCGGTCTCGCTGGCCTCGGATGTGGCGGTGATCGTCACCGATCTGCTGGCGCAAGGCGTGGTCGAAAGCTGGGTGCCGGGAGATATCGCGCCGCATCTGGCGGAAAGTGCGCGTGATCCCTTGGTCGTGGTCAGCGATCCGCATGTCTGGGCCTATAACGCGGAAGCGGGCGAGACCTGCCCGGTCAGCAATGTCTGGCAACTGGTCGACCCGGAATGGAACCGGCTGGTCGCCATCATGGACCCGCTGGAAAAGCCGATGTATGCCGACTGGTTCAACCAGCTTGCCGAACATCATGACGATGCCATGGCCGCCGCCTATGAGGCGCATTACGGCAAGCCGTTCGAAGGCGAGAGCGCCAGCGAGGCCTGGGTCCGCGCCTTTGCCGCCAACGGCCCGCTTGTCGCCGACAGTTCCGGTGTGGCCGATGCGATCGGCGCGCCGGGGCAGGAAAAGCCGTTCTTCGGGATGCTGTCGACCGCCAAGTTCCGCGACAATCAGGACAAGGGCTACAAGCTGACGATCTGCGCCGGGATGCAGCCTTTTGCGGGCTGGCTTTATCCGGGCCTGGGCGTCATCGCCAAGGACACGCCCGCGCCCAATACCGCCAGGCTGTTCATCCATTACCTGCTGACCGAGGAAGGCATTGCCGTGCAAAGCGTGGATGGCAAGGTACCCGCCGATCCCCGCATCGGCCTGCCCGCAGACGAGGCATCGGGTGTGGCGGCCATCATGGATCAGCTGATGGTCTGGAACACAGCGGGTTCGGCCTCGGATCTCGACCGGCGGCAGGACTGGCAGGACATCTGGATGACGGAACTGAAACGCTGACACCGGCGCGGTCGGCCACCGGGGGAGGGTGCCGGCCTGCCATCTGAAAAGAGGGAGGAGACCCATGAAGACCTGTCTGATTTCCGTGGTGGCCCTGTGTGCGGGGCTGGGGGTGGCTCAGGCGCAGGATTTCGACCTGAACGCCCTGATCGAGGCGGCAAAGACCGAACCGCCGCTGACCGTCTATGATTCAACCGGCAAGATCGTCGACATGGCCGAGGCGTTTACCGCCAAATACGGCGTGCAGGCCACCGGCCAGAAGGTCAGCGCCAACAGCCAGCTTGAAATGCTGATCCGCGAGGCGCAGGCGGGCAATATCCAGGGCGATGTGGCGCTTTTGACCGACACGCCCGCCGCCATTGCCCAACTGCTGCCGACCGGGATTCTGGTCAGCTGGGTGCCGCCGGATCTGGAAGGCGACATTCCCGAGCAGTATCGCAACCCGCTGGCGATTTCGACCAACGCAAACGTCTGGGCCTATAACACCGGAAAATATACCGAATGCCCGATCAGCAACATCTGGCAACTGACCGAGCCGGAGTGGAAGGGCAAGGTCGCGCTGATCGACCCCTTGACCAAGGGCACTTATACCGACTGGTTCAACCAGATGGCGATGCATGGCGACGCCGCCCTGCGCACCGCCTATGAGGCGCAGTATGGCAAGCCGCTGGAAACCGACCTGCCGTCGGCTTCGGCGGCCTGGCTTGCGGCGATGGGGGCCAACGGCCCGCTGATGGCCGATGGCGATGACCGCGTGTCCGAAGCGGTGGGCGCGCCGGGGCAGGAGGAACCCTTCGTCGGCCTGCTGAGTTCGGCCAAGTTCCGCGACAATGCCGACAAGGGCTATCAGCTGGGGCTTTGCACCGGCCTGAACCCCTGGGTCGGCTGGAGCTATACCAAGCTGGGCCTGATCGCGGCGGGAACCGACAGCCCGAATGCGGCGCGGCTGTTCATCCACTATGTCCTGACCGAAGAAGGCATCATGCCGCAGATGAAGGACGGCAAGATGCCGACCAGCACCGCGATTGCGCTGCCGTCGGATGAACCTTCGGGCCTGGCCGCCCATCTTGATGCGCTGTTCCCCTATGATGCCGCCACCGGCCTTGATGACTGGGACAGCCGTCAGGACTGGCAGGATTTCTGGCGCGTCCATTACCAGCGCTGAATCTCCTCGGCGCCTTCGGTGGGCCGGATCAACCCGGCCCGCCGATTCAGATGAGATTTCCGACATGACAGACAAGCTTCTGAAGGTGGCCACCGCCGCCGCCCGCCTTGCCGCGCCCGAGCTGATGGCCGCCTTTCGTGGCCGGATGCAGGTGGATTTCAAACGCGACCGCCACGATCCGGTCACGGTCCACGACCGCCGTGCCGAAGCGATGGTCCGCGAGATGATCTTCCGCGAAGTGCCGGATTCCACCTTCATGGGGGAAGAGGGCGGCAGCACCGGCGATGGCGAGGTGAAATGGTTCGTCGATCCGATCGACGGCACATCGAACTTTGCCTGCGGTCTGGCGTTCTGGTGCACCTCGGTCGGCGCGGTGATCGGCGACCGGGTGGTTGCCGGGGCGATTTATGATCCGGTCGCGGAGCGGATGTTCTCGGCTTCCGCAGCCGGGGACGGCGGGGCCTGGCTGGACGGGCGACCGCTGGTGTCATCCGGGGCCTCGCCCGAACCGAATGCAACCCTGATCACCGGCTATCCGGTCACGCGGGATTTCCGGCTGGACGGCAAGGGGCCGTCGCTGGACCGGTTCGGCAGGCTGGTCGAGACCGTGGCGACGCTGCGCCGGCCGGGCAGTGCTGCGCTGTCGCTCTGCCATGTGGCGGCGGGCTGGGCCGATGCGGCCATGGGCTTTGGCGCGAACCCCTGGGACGTGACTGCCGGGCTTCTGATTCTGGAGCGGGCAGGGGGGCGCTATCTGCCGTTTCCGCTGGGCAAATGCCCCGCCGATGCCCCGGCCCATCTGCATCCCGGCTATCTCGCCCTGCGCGGCGGGGCGGATTATCCGACGCTGGCCGCCATCGGGGCCGAGATTTCCGCGCAGAGATCACCGCAGGGTTAGGGAAGGCCGCCCCTACATGGCCGGTCGGCGTGCAGAAGAACCATTGCACTGCTGTGCAAAACCAATCATGAAACCGCCAGCGAAGGACGGATCCGAATGACACTTGATGCTGAAGACATCGCCCGCCGCGAGGTTTTCCTGCGCGATCTTGCCCGCAGTGCCGCGCGGCTGGCCTCGGACGGATTTGCCCGCCGCAGCGGGCTTCAGGGCGGCGGGCAGGCGGTCGGCATGAAGGGGCCGCAGGATTTCCTGACCGAAACCGACGGTCTGATCGAAGACTTCGTGCGCGCCCGCATCCGCGAGACCTTTCCCGAAGACGGCTTTCTGGGCGAAGAAACCGGGGGGGAACCGGGCACGCAGGCCTGGGTTGTCGATCCGATCGACGGAACCGCGAATTTCGCCCGCGCGATCCCGCATTTCTGCGTGTCCATCGCCTTTGTCGCGAATGGAGAGGTGCAGTTGGGCACCATCGTGAACCCGGTTCTGTTCGAGACCCATGCCGCCCGGCGCGGCCATGGGGCCACGCTGAATGGCCAGCCGATCCGGGTTGCGACGACGACCGACATCGCCGCCACCTCGTTCGAGATGGGATGGTCAAACCGCCGCCCGACCGCGGAGTATATTGCGGCGGTGGGCAAGCTTTATGACGCGGGCAGCAATGTGCGCCGGGGGGCCTGCGGGGCGCTGGGGCTGGCCTATGTTGCCGATGGCCGCAGCGACGGCTATGCCGAACTTCACATGAATTCCTGGGATTGCCTGGCCGGCCTCTTGCTGGTGCATGAGGCGGGGGGCGTCACCGGGCCGTTCCTGTCGCTGGGCGGGCTGACGCAGGGTGCGCCCGTGCTGGCGGCGGCCCCCGGTGTTGCCGATGTGTTGTCGGCGGCCACCGGCATTCCGCTGCTGCGCGGCCCAGACCTTGTGCCCGCCGGGGCGGACCGGATGATGAGGACAGCATGACCGCAACGCCTTCACCGAAATACGACCGGCCGCCGATCAGCCGGATCTACCAGAACCTGCCGGGCTATGGCGTCGATCTTTATGTCGGCGGGCGCGAGGGCGCCTCTGACGTGCCGCTGTTGCGCGATCATGGCATCACCACGGTGCTGAACTGTGCGGTCAATCTGGATTTCAACTATGTCGCCACCCCGGACGAGGTGTCGCATGACAGCCGGGTCGGCTATGGTCCGGCACTGATCCGCTATTACAAGCTGGGCATCGTCGATGGCCCCGGCAATCCCGATACGATGATGCTGGCCGGGTATTACCAGATGCGCGGCGCGCTGGATCAGGTGATGCCCGACAAGGCCAGCTATCCCTTGCGCGAGCGTGGCAACCTGTTGGTCAACTGCCGGGCGGGGCGGTCGCGGTCGGTCATTCTGGCCGCGCTGTTCCTGCATCTGCACTTGCCGCAGGAATTTCCCACCCTGGGCCAGGCGATCGACCATGTGCGCCTCCGGCGCGACCTGCGCCCCGACGAATGGCACGAGACGCCGAAACCGATGCTGATCGCGGCGGCCGAACGCACCGCCCATTGGGTGCGGCTGATCGAGGCGGATCGCGCTGCCGCCGGGGGGAAGGCCGGGTGATCCGTATCGCCGTCATCGCCGATCCGCATGTGCATGATTGCGATTGGCAGCCGGCCGGATCGGGATTGCGCGGGGCCGTCCGCAGTTTCGGCGATACGGCGGCTTCGACGCGGGTGTTCAACGAAAGCCTGCCCGCCTTTCGCGCCGCGCTGGACCGCACCGTTGCCGAAGGCGCGCGGGTGGTGCTGCTGGTCGGGGACCTGACCGATGACGGACAGGCCCCGAACATCGCGGCGGCCCTGGCGCTGATCGCGGACTATCGGGCGCGGCATGGGCTGCGGGTGCTGGCGACGCCGGGCAACCATGATCTTTATGCCGTGCAGGGCAGGCCGCAGGACAAGACCTTTCTGGCCGGGGATGGCAGGCCCGTCCTGTTGCGCAGCGCCGATTGCCCCGAGGCGGCCACGCTGGGCACGGCCGAGGCACTGGCCAGGATGCAGGGCCTGGGCTATCGGCCCGAGCCGGGCGATCTGCATTGGGAAAGCCCATTCGGCCCCGACCCGGACTGGTCCGCGCGGGCCCATGAGGTGATCAGCCCGGATGGCGGCACCCGTTGCCGGATGATCGACGCCTCCTATCTGGTCGAACCGGTGCCCGGTCTCTGGGTGCTGTCGATCGACAGCAATGTCTGCGTTCCGCGCGACGGGGCGGTTGACCTGTCCGATCCGGCCAGTTTCCACGATCCGACCGATGGCGGCTGGCCCGCGGTGCTGCGGCACCGGGCGCATCTTCTGCCCTGGATGCGCGATGTCGCGGCGCGGGCGGTGCAGGGCGGCAAGCATCTGGTGGCCTTTTCGCATTATCCGGTTCTGGATGTGCTGGGCGGCACAGGCGAGGACGAATTGCAGGCCTTCGGCCCGACCGGCCTTGCCCGCCGCACCCCGCCGCCCGAGGTGGCAAGGGCTTTTGCCGCCACCGGCGTGCGGCTGCATTTCTCGGGGCATCTGCATGTCAACGATACCGCGCTTTTTCGGGATGCGGCGGGGCAGGGAATGTTCAACGTGGCGGTGCCTTCTCCGGTCGGGTTTTGCCCGGCGATGAAAATCGTCGATCTGGATGGCCCGCAGGTCGGCATCCGCAGCCCCCTGCTTGCCGATGTGCCCGGCCACGACCACGCCTTTGCCGCCTATCGGGCCGAGGCCGCGCAGCTGGCGCGGCCGCCGTCGCCCGCCTGTTTCGCCCCGGATCACGGCAGCTTTCTGGACCGCCATCTGATCGAACTGGTCCACAGTCGCTATGTGCCACGGGAATGGCCGCAGGACATGGTTGATTTTCTGGACCGGGGCCGGATGGCCGATCTGGTGGCGGTTCTGGGTCTGCCCACCGAAGGCGCGCCGGATTGGCCGCTGTGGGTTCTGGCCGAGGACTGGTATCGCCTGCGCAAGGGGGGGGCGCTTGGCCTTGGCTATGTGGCGTCCGATCGGCTGGCCTTCTACCGTCGGCTTTGCCGCGATTTGCCGCCGGTCACGGGCACCGGGCTTGCGGCACGTCTGGCGGCAATGCTGCGCATCCTGCGCGGCTATCTCGACCGGCTGCCGAATGAGGATTTCGTGCTGGATCTGCACGGGTTGACGATCCGGGGCCGCTGATCTGCGGCCCATGGCGCGTCAGGGCCGCACCGTCTTGCGCCACACCAGACGCGCCGGAAACCGGGTCTGGGCCGGGTCGCCTTCGTCCTGTTCCAAAAGGTCGGCGATATGCCCGGCCATTTCGGAAATCGGCTGGCGGAAGGTCGTCAGATCATAGCCCAGCCAGCCCGCCGCCGAAATGTCGTCGAAGCCGACGACGCACAGATCTTCGGGAACCCGCAGCCGGAATTCGATCCGGGCGGCATCCAGAAAGCCAAGCGCCAGCAGGTCTGTCACGCAGAACACGCCGTCCGGGCGGCCAGACCCCGCCAGAAGCTGCCGCGCGCTTTCCGCGCCTGCGGCATATCCGGTCGGACCGGCGCGGCTGATCGTCACCTCGGCCCCGGCATCCCGCGCCGCAGCGGCAAAGGCGGTTTCCCGCGCCACGATGCTGGGCGTTCCGGCGGTCGACCCGACGACGGCCAGCCGCCTGCATCCGGCGCGGCGCAGGATGAAACAGGCTTCGGCGGCTGCGGCTTCGTTTTCGATCATCAGGACCTGCGGCCCCGCGATCACGTCGTTCCGGTTGATCAGGATGACGCGCTGGCCGTTTTCCAGACAGGTCTCGATCAGCGATTGCGGCGGCGCACCCGAAACCACCACCGTCGCTTCGGCCCGGTAGTTCAGCGTCTGCCGCAGCGCCGCCTCGACATTGGCGGGCTGGCCTGCGGTGTTCAGCACCATCACCACCTTGCCCTTGTCCTGAAGGCGGCGGGTGGCGGCCTCGACCAGCGCGGCCTGAAACGGGGCCTGCATTTCCGCAACGATCAGGCAGACGATGCCGGATCGGTGGTGGATCAGCCCGCGCGCCAGATGGTTGACGTGGTAGCCCAGCTTTTCGGCGGCAGCCATGACCTTGGCCCGCGTTTCGGCCGAAACGCTGGCCCCGTCGGTAAAGGTGCGCGACACGGCCGAGCGCGAGACACCGGCCATTTCCGCCACCCGGTTGGCGCTGACCGAGGCCTTGCCGGGCCTGAGTTTCGACTTTGCCACAGCACCCTCTTGCCGGACCCCCGTCCGACTTTCATTCAGGACTTGCCGGAAAAATGCAAGCGCGACAGTCATCGGGCGGTTCCGGGCGTGGTCAGGCTTTTGCGGCGGCAGGCCGGGCAAGGGCCTTCAGCCGCGGAAAGTCGTATGAGCCGATCTTCGATGTGCGCCAGCCGCCGCCGACCAGCCCTTCGGCCAGCTTGACGGCGGCGCTGACGCCGTCGATCACTGGAATCCCGGTCCGGGCCTCCAGCCGCGCGCAGAGATCGGACATGCCGGCGCAGCCCAGCAGGACGGCCTCGGCCCCGTCCTGTTCGCGGGCCGCGCCGATTTCATGCAGAAGGCGGCTTTCGCTGGTTTCGGGGTCCTCTTCCAGCGCCAGCACCGGCATGTTGACAGACCGCACCCGGCGGCAGCGGGCCGAGGCGCCATAGCCCGCCACCAGATCCTCGATGATCGGGACCGAGCGGGGCAGGGTGGTGACGATCGAGAACCGGCTGGCGATGGTCGAGGCGACATGCACCCCGGCCTGGCAGATGCCGACCACAGGCCCGCGCGCCACCTCGCGGGCGGCGTCAAGGCCGGGGTCGTCGAAGCAGGCGATGACATAGGCATCCACGCCCCGCGCTTCGCCCGCGCGGATCAGGTCCAGCATGGCGGGCACGGCAAGCGCCTCGTCGGCATGGCCTTCGATGCTGGCGGGGGTGTCTTCGGGATTGACCGCCTCGATCACCGTGCCGGCAAAGGCGGCGCGGCGGGCGCTGTCGCCGATCTGCGCCGTCATCGACCGGGTGGAATTGGGGTTGATGACAAGGATGCGCATCATTCCACCCGTTCCGATTTGTGGGCTGCGGCGGGCATCGGCGGGGTTGGCAGGACGAACTGGCGGTCCGAGGTGATGTAATTGTCGGCATGCAGCCGCGCGATGGGCTGATAGGTTTCGGGGTTCACATAGCGGCCCGCGGCATCCAGACAGCCGCGGTGGATGTGCATCTGCATGACCTCGCCGATCACGATCAGGCGGCGGCCATAGTCCAGCAGGCGATCCACCCGGCATTCCATGGCGCAAGGGCTTTCGACGATGCGGCGCGCGCGGATATGGTGGCAGGGGGCCGAGGTCAGGCCCGCCAGCGCCACTTCGTCGACATCGGCAGCGACCGGCAGTCCGCAGACCAGCATCCCGTCGGCCAGTGCCATGTCGACCATGTTCACCACGAATTCGCCATCGCGGCGGATATTGCGCACGGTGTCCTTTTCCTGCCCGTCGGGGCGGGTCTGGATCCCCAGGATCACCAGCGCCGGATCATGCGAGAAGACGTTGAAGAAGCTCATCGGGGCGGCATTGTCCTGCCCGCTTTCGGACAGGGTGGAGACCAGCGCGATGGGGCGGGGGCCGATGAAATTGGTCAGCAGGCGATAACGGTCCTGCGCCTCCATCCGGGTGAAGTCGAAGACCGTGTTCTGCCGATTCATCGTCTTGCCCCTCTGGATTGCGGACAGGTTAGCCCCTATAATGTTCAACATGATTGTCGACATTTTTGTTGTCAATAGAAACATCAGGCCGGTTGACATCCCGGTGATGTCGGCAAGAATGTCGCCGGGAACGAGGAAAGCGCATGTATCAGACCAGGGAAGCCAATGCAGGACCGGCGGCGGAAATCTGCGAAAGGGTCTGGCTTTCCATTGCAGAACGCAAGCTGCGACCGGGCACGCGGCTGAAAGAGGAACAGCTTGCCGAAGTCTTCGAGGTCAGCCGCGCAAGGGTGCGGCAGGCGCTGGCGATGCTGGAAAGTGACGGGCTGGTGACGATCCTGCCGAATCGCGGGGCCTTCGTGGCCGAGCCGGGCGTGGACGAGGCACGCGATGTCTTTCACTTTCGCCGTCAGGTCGAGGCGCGGGTGCTGGAGCGGCTGATCGCCACCATGCAGGACCGCGACATTCCCCGGCTTGAGGTGCATCTGGCGATGGAGCGCGATGCCGATGCCCGTGGCGACACCACCGCCACGATCCGGCTGTCGGGCGGGTTTCACCTGCTTCTGGCCGAATTGTCGGGATCGGCCTTCATGGCCAGCGTGCTGCGCGACCTGATCTCGCGGTCGACCCTGATCACCACGATGTATCGCCGCCAGATGCATCACAATTGCGGCCCCGACGAACATGCCGCGCTGATCGAAAGCATCCGCGCCCGCGACCTGGACAGTGCAATCCGCCAGATGGAGGCGCATCTGCGCCATGTCGAGGATGAGCTGGACCTGACCGAAGGCGTGCCGGTGCTGCGCGACCTGCGCGACGCGCTGGTCTGAGCCCGATTTTTTCCTGTCTTTTCCTGTGTTTATGCCCTTTGAATGGGTGGGTTTCTTGTGCCTTTTTCCGGGCAAAAGGCCGAGAAAAACGGCATCCGACGAATGCCAGACAAAATTGTCGACAAAATGATTGACAGAAAAGTCATCAGGCCCGAGTGTCATTCTGTCGCCGGATGGAATCGCCGACAGACCGATGCAACCGCCGGATACCCCGCAGCAGTCAGGGGAGCCCGGCCCCTGACAGGGACTGACCATGACCACAACCAAAGCCTCGCTTTTGTCCTGCGTCGCACTTGCCTGCCTTGCTGGCGGTGCCTCGGCCGAGACCCTGCGCTGGGGGGCGGCGCGCGACATCAACTCGCTGGACCCCTATTCCTATGGGTCGACCTTCACGATCAGTTTCCTGAACCACGTCTACGAAGGTCTGGTCCGCTACAACGAGAACCTTGAGATCGAACCGGCTCTGGCGACCGAATGGGAAGTGCTGGATGGCAATGTCTGGCGGTTCAAGCTGCGGCAGGGCGTCAAGTTCCACGACGGGGCCGAATTCACCGCCGATGACGTGGTGGCCTCGCTGACCCGCGTCAGCCACCCGGATTCGCCGCTGCGCGGCAACCTTCCGGCCTATGTGTCCTCGGTGAAGGTCGATGACTATACTGTCGACATCACGGTGAACGGCACCTATCCGCTGCTGTTGAACGACCTGACCAACATCCATATCTTCGATGCGGGCTGGCTGACCGAACACAAGGCCGAACTGCCGACCGACGTGGCCAAGAAGGTGGAAGGCTATGCCACCTTCAACGCCAACGGCACCGGGCCCTTCAGCGTGGAAAGCCGGGTGCCCGACAGCAAGACCGTTCTGGTGGTGAACGATGGCTGGTGGGACACGCCGAAGCATAACCTGACCCGGATCGAATTCACGCCCATCGCCTCGGACGCTACCCGCGTTGCGGCGCTGCTGTCGGGCGAGATCGACTTTACCGAAAAGGCCCCGATCCAGGATCTGCCGCGGCTGGAGGCGACGCCGACGGTGAAGGTGCTGGAAGGCAGCGAGTTGCGCACCATCATGTTCGGCTTCACCTTTGCCGATACATTGCACAACGGCCAGCCGAACCTGTTCAAGGACAAGAAGATGCGCGAGGCGGTGGCAGCGGCCATCGACCTGGAGCTGATCCAGCAGAAGGTGATGCGCGGCAAGTCGCGGCTGGCGGGCACCGTGGTCGCCCCGGCGATCCCCGGCTATGATGCGGCGCTGGACACGCCATCGGCCTATGATCCCGACAAGGCCGCCGCGCTGATCAAGGAACTGGGTGCCGAAGGCTATGAATTCGAGATCGTCTGCGCCAACGATGTCTGGCTGAACGAGGAAGAGATCTGCAACGCGCTGGTGTCGATGCTGACCCGCGCCGGGCTGAAGCCCACCCTGTCGATCGGTCCGAATGCCGTGCAGCAGATCAAGCAGACCAATGGCGAGGCCGACATGTTCAGCTTCGGCTGGGCGAATGAACCGATGCTGGACAGCTATTCCATCCTGTTGCAGGTCTTCCATTCCAGAACCGACAACGCGGGCGTGTTCAACTGGGGCGGCTGGGTCTATCCTGAGATGGACAAGCTGATCGACGCCGCTTCGACCGAGCTGGACCGCGGCAAGCGCCTGGCGATGCAGGCAGAGGCGCTGAAGATCGAGAAGGACGAGTTGATCATGCTGCCCTTCCACCAGCAGCCGATGGCCTGGGCCACGTCGGACAAGGTGGAAAGCGTGGTGCAGCTTTCGGACAACAAGGGCCGCCACTGGCTGACCCGCATGGCCGAATGATCCCTGTCGGCCCGGTCCCCATCGGCGGGGCCGGGCCGCAACCGATGATCTGCAACCGGGGGGCATTGTCTTGATCGTCTTTCTTGTCAAACGTCTGGCCAATGCGGCGTTGGTCATGCTGGTCGTGGCGGCCATGGCCTTCATGATCTTTCGTTTCGTCGGCGATCCGGTGCAGCTGATGGTCAACGAACAGACCACGCAGGCCGAAAAGGACGCGCTGCGCGAGGGGCTTGGCCTGAATGACCCGGTGGCGGTGCAGTTCCTGCGCTTTGTCGGCAATGCGGTGCAGGGGGATTTCGGCATCTCCTACCGCAACCAGCAGGAGGTGATGAGCCTGATCGCCGAACGTTTCCCGGCCACGATCGAACTCGTGCTGCTGGCCACGGTGATCTCGCTGGTCGTCGGCGTGCCGCTGGGGGTGATCACCGCCATCCATCGCGGCACCTGGTATTCCGAAGGGCTGCAATTCCTGTCGATCATCGGCGTCTCGCTGCCCAGTTTCGTGATCGGTATCCTCTTGATCCTGATCTTCTCGGTCATGCTGGGGGTCTCGCCCGCCTTTGGCCGGGGCGATGTGATCAGCATCGGTTGGTGGACCACGGGGTTCCTGACACCGTCGGGCCGGGCGGCGCTGATCCTGCCGTCGGTGGCGCTGTCCTTTTACCAGATCACGCTGGTGATGCGGCTGGTCCGGGCCGAGATGCTGGAGGTTCTGCGGTCGGATTTCATCAAGTTCGCCCGCGCCCGCGGGGTGCCGCGCTGGCGGGTGTATTATGTCCATGCCCTGCGCAACTGCCTGATGCCGGTGGTGACGATGACGGCGATGAACATCGGGTCGCTGATCGCCTTCGCCCTGATCACCGAGACGGTGTTCCAATGGCCAGGCATGGGGATGCTGTTCATCCAGGCGGTGACTTTCGTCGATATCCCGGTGATGGCGGCCTATCTGTGCATCGTTTCCTTCATCTTCGTCGCGCTGAACACGCTGGTCGACATCACCTATGCGCTGATCGACCCCCGCCTGCGCACGGCAAGGAGCTGACCATGACGGCACTTCCCCGCCCCGCTTCCTCGCGTCTTGCCCGCTGGCGGCAAAGCGATCTGTGGTGGTCCTTCACCCACAGCAAGGCGGCGATGTTCGCGGCCGGTCTCTTGGGCTTTCTGGTGCTGACGGCCTTTGCAGCACCGCTTTATGTGCCGCAGAACCCGTTCGACCCGGCACAGCTGGATCTTCTGAACGCCGAATATCCGCCGATCTGGGCCGAGGGCGGGCAATGGCCCTACCTTCTGGGCACCGACACGCAGGGCCGCGACATCCTGTCGGCCATCCTTTACGGATCGCGGGTGTCGATCCTGATCGGCCTGGCCTCGGTCTTTTTCGCGCTGGTCGTCGGCATCGGCACCGGTCTGGTGGCAGGCTATTACGGCGGGCTGGTCGAGGATGCGCTGATGCGGATCGGCGATGTGCTCCTGTCGATCCCGACCATCCTGATCGCCATCCTCGTCAGCGCCATCGTGCGCGAGCTGTTGCCCGTCAGCCTGCGCGAGGTGGGCGCGGCGGGCGTCCTTGTGCTGGCCATCGTGCTGTCGGGCTGGGTGCAATATGCCCGCACCGTGCGGGCGCAGACCTCGGTCGAGCGCGGCAAGGAATATGTGCAGGCGGCGCAGCTTCTGAAGGTTCCGGCGCGGCGGATCATGTTCCGCCACATCCTGCCCAACACGCTGACGCCGATCTTCGTCGCTGCCACGCTGAATTTCGGCATGGCGATCCTGACCGAGGCGACGCTGTCCTTTCTGGGCATCGGTATGCCCGCCAGCCAGCCCAGCCTTGGCACGCTGATCCGCCTTGGCAACCAGTTCCTGTTCTCCGGCATGTGGTGGATCACCGTCTTCCCCGTGCTGCAACTTTGCCTGCTGGTCGTGGCGGTCAACCTTCTGGGCGACTGGCTGCGCGATGCCCTGAACCCGAAACTGAGGTGATCATGCCGCCTGTTCAAATGCCGGACCTTCTGATCCGCAACATCCGCCCGATGGGGGCCGCGCCGCAGGATCTGCTGATCCGTCAGGGCCGGATTGCCGCCATTGGCACCGGGCTGGCGGCCGAGGGCGTGCCGGTCGAGGACGGCCGCGGGTCCATCGCCATCCCGACGCTGGTCGACGCCCATACCCATCTGGACAAGACCACCTGGGGAATGCCCTGGTACACGGGCCGCAAGGGCGGCGAATTGCAGGACCTGATCGACAACGAACGCAACAGCCGCATTCCGCTGGGCCTCGACGTGCATCGCCAGTCGATGCGCCATGCGATCCGGCTGATTGAGAACGGCGCCGGCCATATCCGCAGCCATGTCGACATCGACACCGACCACGGGCTGTCGCTGTTGCAGGGCAAGCTGGCCACCCGCGCCGCGCTGGCCGACGGGGTGGAGATCCAGATCGTTGCCTTCCCGCAATCCGGCCTGATGGTGCGCCCCGGCACCTATGAGCTGCTGGATGAGGCGCTGGCGATGGGGGCCGATGTGGTGGGCGGGCTGGACCCGTCGTCGATGGACCGCGATCCGAAAGGCTCGCTCGACGCGATCTTCCGGCTGGCGGACAAGCACGGCAAGCCGATCGACATCCATCTGCACGAATACGGCGAGTTGGGGGCCTTCACGCTGGAGGAGATCATCGCCCGCACGCTGGCCCATGGAATGCAGGGCAAGGTCGGGGTGTCGCATTGCTTCTGCCTTGGCATGCCCGATCCGCTGCGGGTGGGGCCGCTGATGGACCGGGTGGCGCAGGCCGACATCCGCATCTTCACCACCGGCCATCCGTCCGCCGAAGTGCCCAGCCTGCAAGACATGCGGGCGGCGGGGATCAAGGTCGGCATGGGTTGCGACGGCATCCGCGACACCTGGGGTCCCTGGGGCCAGCCCGACATGCTGCACCGCGCCCGGATCGTCGGCATGAAGAACCGGATGCGCCGGGATGACGAACTGGAGCTGCTGCTGGATGTCGCCTCGCGCGGCGGAGCCGAGGCGATGGGGCTGGACGCGCCGGGGCTGGTGGTCGGTGGTCCGGGCGACCTGACATTGGTGGTGGGCGAAACGCTGGCCCATGCCGTAGTGGAAGAGGCCCCCCGCCCGCTGGTGGTCAAGCGCGGCCGCGTGGTGGCGCGCGGCGGCAGTCTGATGCTGCCCGGCGTGGTGATGCCATGACCACGCTGGCCGACCTGCCACTGGGCACCGCCCCGCCGGGCCGCACCGCGTTGACAGCGCAATGGGTGCTGGGCCATGCCGGGGGGCGGCATTGCCTGATCCCCGATGGCGAGATCGTGTTCGAAGGTGGGGCGATCCTGCATGTCGGCCCACGCTTTCCCGGAGAGGTGGCGCGGCGGATCGACCTTGGCCGGGCGCTGATCTCTCCGGGCCTGATCGACCTGGATGCGCTGTCGGATCTGGATACCACGATCCTTGCCATCGACCATCAGCCGGGATGGGCCAAGGGCCGGGTCTGGCCGCGCAGCTATGTCGACCGCGGCCCCTATGAGATGTATTCGTCCGAGGAGCTGGCCTTTCAGAAACGCTATGCCTTTGCGCAGCTTCTGCTGAACGGCATTACCACCGCTGCCCCCATCGCCTCGCTGTTCTACCGCGAATGGGGCGAGACGGTCGCGGAATTCACCGCCGCCGCCGATGCCGCCGGAGAGTTGGGCCTGCGGGTCTATCTGTCGCCTGCCTATCGCTCGGGCGGGATGGTGCTTGAGGCGGCGGGCCGGATGGAGCCGGTGTTCGACGAGGCGCGGGGGATGGCCGGTCTTGACGCGGCGGTTGCGTTTGTCGCCGCGCAAGAGGGCCGTCATGGCGGGCTGGTGCGCGGCATGCTGGCCCCCGACCGGGTGGAAACCTGCACCCTGCCGCTGTTGCGCCGCACGATGGAGGCGGCGGCCGATCTGGGCTGCAAGGTGCGCCTGCACATGGCGCAGGGCGAGATGGAACTGCGCACCGTGCAGCGCCTGCATGGCACCACCGCGCCCGACTGGCTGGCGCAGGCCGGGCTGCTCAGCGACCGGCTGATCGCGCCCCATGCCACCAATGCGACCGAAACCGATCTGGCGCATTACGCTGCCCATGGCGTCAGCGTGGTGCATTGCCCGCTGGTCTCGGCCCGGTTCGGCAGCATTTTGCGCAGCTTTGGCCGGCTGAAGGCGGCGGGGATCAACCTGTGCATGGGCACCGACACCGCGCCCGCCGACATGCTGATGAACCTGATGACCGGCCAGATGGCCGCACGGATCGCCGATCCGCTGGCCCCGCATCAGACCAGCGCCGATTTCTGGGATGCCGCCACCCTCGGCGGTGCGCGGGCCCTGGGGCGCGACGATCTGGGGCGTCTGGCACCGGGGGCCCGCGCCGATCTGGCCGTGTTCCGGCTGGATGATGCGGTGATGACCCCGGCTATCGACCCGATCACCACGCTGGTGGCGGGCGGCTCGGGCCGGGTGACGCAGGCGACCTTTGTCGATGGCCGGTTGTCGATGTGTCAGGGCCGGGTGGCCGGGATCGACCTTGCCGAAGCACAGGCCCGTGCGCAGGCGCAGTTCGACGGGCTGGTTGCGAAATACCCCGACCGCAGCTGGCAGCATCCGCCTGTCGCCGACCTGTTCCCCCCCAGCTATCCCCTTCGCCACGAGGCCATCGCATGACCGGTCAGCCCACGCTCGATGTCCGCAACCTGCGGGTGGAATTCCCCGGCCGGCACGGCACGGTGACGGCGCTGGATGATGTCAGCCTGTCGATCCGCCCCGGCGAGATCCTTGGCGTGGTCGGCGAATCCGGTGCGGGCAAGTCGATGACCGGCCTGGCCGTGCAGCGCCTTCTGGAACCGCCGGGCCATATCGCCGGGGGCGAGGTCTGGCTGAACGGCCGCCGCATCGACACCCTGACCGAGCGCGAGATGGAAAAGATCCGCGGGCGTGAGATCGGGGCGATCTTTCAGGACCCGCTCACCTCGCTGAACCCGCTGTTCTCGGTCGGTCGGCAACTGGTCGAGACGATCAGGCTGCACAGCGACCTGTCCAAGGCGGCGGCACGGCAGCGGGCGGTGGAATTGCTGGCCGAAGTGGGGATTCCGGCCCCGGCGGAACGGGTGGAACATCATCCGCATCAATTCTCGGGCGGGATGCGGCAGCGTGTGGTCATCGCGCTGGCGCTGGCGGCGCGGCCGAAACTGGTGATCGCGGATGAGCCGACGACGGCGCTGGATGTGTCGATCCAGGCCCAGATCACCGCTTTGTTGCGGCGGCTGTGCAAGGAGCATGGCACGGCGGTGATGCTGGTCACGCATGACATGGGCGTCATTGCGGAAACCGCCGACCGGGTGGCGGTGATGTATGCGGGCCGTCTGGTGGAAATCGGCCCGGTGGCCGAGGTGGTGGCGCGGCCGTCGCATCCCTATACGCGCGGGCTGATGGGGTCGATCCCGACACTTGGCGCGCGGGTGCCGCGGTTGCAGCAGATCGACGGCGCGATGCCGCGGCTGGACGCGATACCGCGCGGCTGCGCCTTCAACCCGCGCTGCCCGCAGGTGCATGACCGCTGCCGGACGGACCGCCCCGACCTGCGCCCTGCCACCGCCAGCCTTGCCGCCTGCTGGCTGGCTGACGACGCCAAGGAGACCGCCGCATGACCGCCCCGACCGCGCTGACCGTGACCGAGATGTCGCGGCGTTTCGATGTCTCGGCCCCCTGGCTGAACCGGGTGCTGGAAAGGAAGCCGCGCACCTGGCTGCGTGCGGTGGATGACATCAGCTTCGAGGTGCCGCAGGGCGGTTGCCTGTCGCTGGTGGGCGAATCCGGCTGCGGCAAATCCACCGTGGCGCGGCTGGTGACGGGGCTTTACGCGCCAAGCGAAGGGCAGATCCGTTTCGCACCGGGGGCAGGGGGCAAGCCTCTGTCGGTGCAGATGATCTTTCAGGACCCCTATGCCAGCCTGAACCCGCGCTGGCGGGTGTTCGACATCATCGCCGAACCCTTGCGCGAACTGAAGCTGCGCGACACAGAGGCCGGGATTGCCGAAAGGGTGGCCGAGCTTCTGAACACCGTGGGCCTTGCCGCCAGCGACGGCCGCAAGTTCCCGCATGAGTTTTCCGGCGGGCAGCGGCAGCGGATTTCCATTGCCCGCGCGCTGGCCTCGGAGCCGGATTTCCTGGTCTGTGATGAGCCGACCTCGGCGCTGGATGTCTCGGTTCAGGCGCAGATCCTGAACCTGATGCGGCGGTTGCAGGACGAGATGGGGCTGACCTATCTGTTCATCAGCCATGACATGAGTGTGGTGCGCCACATGTCCGACCAGATCGCGGTGATGTATCTGGGCCGGATCGTCGAACAGGCCCCGACCGAAGTGCTGTTCGCCGGACCGAAGCATCCCTATACGCAGCTTCTGCTGGAGACGATCCCCAATGTCGCCGACCCGCGCCGTGACCGGGTGCCGCAATCGGGCGAGGTGCCAAGCCCGCTGAAACCGCCGTCGGGCTGCACCTTCCATCCGCGCTGTCCACAAGCCGATGGCCGCTGTTCGTCGGAACGGCCCGAGATGCAGGCGATGCCCGATGGCAGCCGGGTGGCCTGTCACCGGGTGGCCGAGATGATGGCGGCGATGGCCGGCTGAACCGTCAGCCCTTCGGCGGGCGGTAATCCTGTCGCTGGGCCGACCGCAGGGACTGCGGCACCGCATCGGCGGCGGCCAGATCGACGATCAGCAATGCCTCTCCGCAGGGGCCGGCCATGGCCAGCGGCGCGCCGTCCGGGCCTGCGATGACCGACAGGCCGCCGAAGGTCAGGCCGTCCTCGGTTCCCGCCTGATTGGCATAGGCGACCACGGCGTCATTCTCGGCGGCGCGGGCCGGGACGAACAGGCGCTGGACATGATCGAACCCGGCCGGGTTGGCGGTGGGGACAAGGATCAGGCCCGCCCCGGCCTGTGCAAGCGCACGGGCATGCTGGGGAAATTCGATATCATAGCAGACCAGCATCGCCGTGGGCCGTCCTTCAAGCAGAAAGACGGGGCACAGCCGGTCGCCAAAGGCAAAGCTGGCCTGCTCCATCGGGCCATAAAGCTGGATCTTGCGGTAATGGCCAAGGATCGCGCCATCGGGGCCGATGGTGGTGGCGGCATTATAGACGGTATCGCCGTCGCGTTCGGCCCAGCCCAGGCAGATGCCGCAACCGGCCTTGGCCGCCTCGGCACGAAGGCGGGTGATCCAGTCGCCGTCGATGGTCTGCGCCAGCGTGGCATGCAGATCGGGGCGGTTATATCCGGGCAGGATCAGTTCGGGGACGACCAGCAGTTTTGCCCCCGCCGCCGCCGCTGCCCGCAATTGCGTGCAAAGTGCCGAAAAGGCGGCCTCGATCCGGCCATTCGTCGGCGGTGCCTGCCACAGTGCCAACTTCACTTTCGCCTCCGTCCCCCGCATGATCCGCCCCAGATGTGCGCCATTTCGCACCCAGTTGGAAAGCCCCCCTGACCATGCCAGCGCAAAAGCCTGTGACTGCCTTCGGCCCTGATTTCCCCTTTGCCTATGACGACTGGCTGGCGCATCCCTCGGGGCTGGGCCGCGTGCCTGTGGCGCAGCACGGGCAGGCGGTGGCGGTGATCGGGGCAGGGGCGGCGGGCATCATCGCCGGGCATGAGCTGATGAAACTGGGTCTGCGGCCCGAGCTGTACGAATCCGGCAAGTTCGGCGGGCGGCTGCGGTCCGAGCCGTTCGAGGGCACCGAGGATGTGATTGCCGAACTGGGCGGGATGCGGTTTCCGGTGTCGTCCCGCGCGTTTTACCATTATGTCGATGCGCTGGGCATCGAAAGCCGCCCCTTCCCGAACCCGCTGACCGAAGCCGCCGGATCGACCGTGATCGACCTTGAGGGCGAGACGCATTTCGCCCGCACCTTGCAAGACCTGCCGCAACTGTATCACGAGGTTGCCGCCGCCTATCGCGCCGCGCTGGAGGAACATGCCGATTTCGCCGCGCTGACCGAGGCGGTGCGCAATCGTGACGTGGCGGCGCTGAAGGCGATCTGGGACCCGCTGGTCGCAAAATGGGACGAGCGCACCTTCTATGATTTCGTCACCTCGTCGCAGGCGTTCCAGAGCCTTGGCTTCCGTCACCGCGAAGTGTTCGGGCAGGTCGGGTTCGGCACCGGCGGCTGGGACAGCGATTTCCCGAATTCCATGCTGGAAATCCTGCGGGTGAACCTGCTGGAGCTGGACGACCACCAGCGGTTCATCGTCGGCGGGGTGGAAAACGTGCTGCATCGGCTGTGGCGGCATCCCGCACCTTGCGCGCATTGGCCCGAAGGCACCTCGCTGGCCGGGCTGAACGGCGGGGCCACGCTGGGCCGCGCGGTCAGGATCGCCCGCAACGACCGGGGCGGGCTGACCGTGACCGATCTCTGGGGGGTGGCGCGCGATTATGCTGCCGTGCTGGTGACATGCCAGAGCCACCTTCTGACCACCTCGGTTGCGGTGGACGAGGCGCTGTTCGACCAGAAGCTGTGGATGGCGCTGGACCGCACCCGCTACATGCAGGCGGCGAAAACCTTTGTCATGGTGGACCGGCCGTTCTGGAACGACGCCGGCCCCGACGGGCGGCCGCTGTTGTCGATGACGCTGACCGACCGCAACACCCGCGGCACCTATTTCTTCGACAACGGGCCGGGCAGGCCCGCCGTCATCTGCCTGTCCTACAGCTGGATGACCGATGCGCTGAAGGTGCTGCCCTATGGCCCGGAAAAGCGGGTGGAACTGGCCCTGTCGGCGCTGGAGCGGATCTATCCCGGTGTCGACATCCGCAGCCATATCCGCGGCAATCCGATCTGCGTCAGCTGGGAGGCGGACGAGAATTTCCTGGGGGCCTTCAAGGGGGCGCTGCCGGGGCATTACCGCTATAACCTGCGGATGTACGGGCATTTCATGCAAGCCGACATGCCTGCCGAACAGCGCGGCATCTTCCTTGCGGGCGACGGGATCAGCTGGACACCGGCCTGGGTGGAAGGGGCTGTGCAGACGGCGCTGAATGCGGTCTGGGGGATCATGACGCATCTTGGCGGGGCCTCGGCTGCGGAAAACCCCGGTCCGGGCGATCTTTGGGCCGGTCTGGGGCCGGTGGCCCTGGCAGAGTGACGCCTCGGGCGCCGGTTACGCGCTCATTCGCGACAGGAAGGCGCGGAACACCTCGGCCGGGGGCGGCAGGGGGCGGCTTTTCGCCCAGCTGAGGCCGACATCCATGCTGGGCACGCCCTCGATCAGGGGGCGTTGTTCGATCCGCTGGCCTTCCAGCGACCAGGGCCGGTAGACCATGTCAGACAGGATGGTCACACCCATCCCCGCCGCCACCATCGACCGCACCGCCTCGACCGATGAGGTCGAGAACAGCACATCGGGGCGAAGGCCGAAGCTGCCCCAGAACCGGGCCTGGGTCTGGTCGGCCTCGTCCACCGTCAGCATGATGTAGGGCTGTTTCAGCACCTCTGCCAGCGGCACGGCAGGCAGGGTCAGCAGGGGATGGTCGGTGCCCAGCCACAGCCTGCGGCGCGACCGGAACAGGGTCTCGAAGTCGATCTCGGTGCTGTTTTGCAGGTTCGATGTCAGCATCACCGCAAGATCCAGCCCGCCATTGACCAGCGCCGTCTCGATCGCGGGGCGGGGCAGTTCGTGCAGTTCCAGCGTGACGCCGGGATAGGACCGCCGGAAGGCGGCGTAATGGCGCGACATGAAATAGCCCGCCACGGTATAGGACATGCCCAGCCGCACCACGCCCTGCGCCCGCGTCTCTTCGCCAAGCGGGGACCGCACCGCATCCTGGACCGCGCCCAGGATCGTCCGCGCGCGGGTCAGGAAGCGCGCGCCTTCCAGCGTCAGCGACACGCCTTGGGCGTTGCGGGCCAGCAGGCGCACGCCCAATTGCGCCTCCAGCCCCTGCACGGCGGCGGTGACGGCGGATTGCGAGATGTTCATCTCCATCGCGGCCAGGCTGATCTGGCCGGTTTCGGCGGCGGCGATGAAATAGCGCAACTGTTTCAGGGTCAGGCTCATGAGTCAGGGTGTATCAATTTTTCAGATATTGAAATGCATAATTTCGTATTTGCCTATGCGCCCCGAGTCGCCGCACCATGGCCCCAATCAATGAAAACAGAACATCCGGGGAGGTGTGATGGCTGTCACGGTCAACTGTGACATGGGCGAGAGCTTTGGTCTCTGGCGAATGGGCGATGATGCCGCCCTGATGCCGCTGATCGACATCGCCAATGTCGCCTGCGGCTTTCATGCCAGCGATTTCAACCACATGCGGGCGACGGTCCGGCTGGCGAAACAGCATGGGGTCAAGGTGGGCGCGCATCCGTCCTTGCCCGATCTGCAAGGCTTCGGCCGGCGCGAGATGAAGATCGGCCGTGAAGAGATGGCCAATGCGCTGATCTACCAGATCGGGGCGCTGGCCGGGTTCCTGAAGGCCGAGGGGATGGAACTGAACCACATCAAGCCGCATGGCAGCCTGTTCGGCATGGCCGGGCGGCAGGAGGACATTGCCCATGCGGTCTGCGATGCGGCCGATGTCTTTCCGGTGCCGATCCTTGGCATGGTCGGCACGCTGCATGAAACCGTCTACCCCGCCCGCGGCCACCGGATGATCGCCGAATTCTACGGTGATCTCGATTATCGCCCGGATGGCAGCCTGATCGTGACGCGCGAACATGACGCGAAGGACCCGGCCGAGATGGCATCCCGTGTCCGCCGCGCGATCACCGAGGGCAAGGGGCTGGCTACCGACGGGTCGTTCTTCCCCACCCGCTGCGAAAGCGTCTGCGTCCATTCCGACACGCCCAATGCGGTGGATATCGCCAGCGCGATCCGCGCCACCGTCCAATCCCTGTCCTGAGAGGTTCCCATGGCCCAGATCCTGTCACCGCTTCCCGGCACCTTCTATCGGTCGTCCGCGCCCGACCAGCCGCCGTTCAAGGCCGATGGGGCCGATGTCGCCGTGGGCGATGTGATCGGGCTGATCGAGGTGATGAAATCCTTCCACGAAGTCCGCGCCGACGTGGCGGGCCGGAACGTGCAGTTCGTCACCGATAACGAAGAGCCGGTGATGGCGGGTGCGGTGCTGGCGGAGTTGTCCTGATGATGCGCAAGCTCTTGGTCGCCAACCGGGGGGAAATTGCCGTGCGCATCTTGCGCGCGGCGAAGGATCTGGGGATTGCGACCGTCGCCGTGCATTCGGATGCCGACCGCGACAGCCTGCATGTGCAGATCGCGGATGAGGCGGTGAACATCGGGCCGCCGGCGGCGAAGAAAAGCTATCTCTCGGTGCCGGCGATCCTGAAGGCGGCAGCGGAGACCGGAGCCGATGCTGTGCATCCGGGCTATGGCTTTCTGGCCGAGAATGCCGATTTCGCCGATGCCGTGGTGGCGGCGGGCCTGATCTGGGTCGGCCCTTCGGGCGAGGCGATCCGGCTGATGGGCGACAAGGTGTCCGCCCGCTCGGCCGCCTATGCGGCAGGCGTGCCGGTGGTGCCGGGCAGCATGGGCCGGGTGGCCGACATCGAGGCGGCGCGCAAGATCCTGATGGACACCGGCTTTCCGGTGATGATCAAGGCCGCCGCCGGTGGAGGCGGGCGCGGCATCCGTATTGCCAATGATCTGGCCGAATTCGAGGCCGCCTTCCCTCAGGCCGCAGCCGAGGCGCTGGCCGCCTTTGGCGACGGCGGGCTTTATATGGAAAAGGTCATCACCAGGGCCCGGCATATCGAAGTGCAGGTGCTGGCCGATGGCCGCGATGCCATCCATTGCTTTGAACGCGAATGTTCGCTGCAACGCCGCCGCCAGAAGGTCTGGGAAGAAGCGCCGTCGCGCGCCCTGTCGCGGCGCCTGCGTGATGAGCTGTGCGCCAGCGCAGTGCGGCTGGCCCGCGCGGTGAACTACTCGGGCGCGGGCACCATCGAATATCTTTATGACGACGCGGCCGACCGCTTCTACTTCATCGAGATGAACACCCGCATCCAGGTGGAACATCCGGTGACGGAGATGATCACCGGCATCGACCTTGTGGCCGAGATGCTGCGGATCGCGGGCGGCGAGCCGCTGCGCATCGCGCAACAGGATGTGCAGGTGAAGGGCCATGCCATCGAGGTGCGGCTGAATGCCGAAGACCCGTCGAAGGGGTTCGCCCCGTTCCCCGGCACCATCGAAGGCTTGCGCATTCCGGGCGGGCCGGGGGTGCGCTTCGATTCCCTGCTTTATGCCGGATACACGGTGCCGCCGTTCTACGATTCCCTGCTGGCCAAACTGATCGTCCATGCCGAAACGCGCGACGCCGCCATTGCCCGGCTGGTCCGCGCGCTGGGCGAGACCCGGATCGACGGCTGCAAGACCACCAAACCGCTGTTCCTTGCCCTTGCGGCCGATCCTGCCGTGCAGGCGGGCGATGTCCACACCCGCTGGCTGGAAGGCTGGCTTGACCTCAACGCCGACCGGCTGACCCCGGACGCCTGAAAGGAGACCAAATGTCGATCCGTTTCACCTTTGGCGGCGATGAGCATGTGTTCGGCGAAGTCTCCGAATCCATGTCGCTGGAAGCCTTCTTCACCTCGCTTTCCATGACCAATGCCGTGCGCGATGCGCAGATCGCGGGCGTGACCGAGATCTGCCCGGCCAATGCCGGGTTTCAGGTCAAGTTCGACCCGGACCGGATCAGGCCCGCCGATCTGATGCGCGAATTGCAGGCGATGGAGACGGCGGCGTCGAAATCCGATGCCAGCCTGAAGACCCGGATCATGGAAATCCCGGTTCTCTACAACGATCCCTGGACGCATGAGACGCTGATGCGGTTCCGCGAACGGCATCAGGACCCGACCAAGACCGATCTGGAATATGCGGCCGAAATCAACGGGCTGGGCACGGTGGAAAATTTCATCAAGGCGCATTCCAGCCAGCCCTGGTTCGTGTCGATGGTGGGCTTCGTCGCCGGGCTGCCGTTCCTGTATCAGATGGTCGAACGCGGGCGGCAGTTGCAGGTGCCGAAATACCTGCGCCCGCGCACCGATACGCCGAAACTGACCATCGGCCATGGCGGTTGCTTTTCCTGCATCTATTCGGTGCGCGGGGCGGGCGGCTATCAGATGTTCGGCGTCACCCCGATGCCGATCTATGACCCGGAACAGAAGGTTTCCTACCTGACCGAAGAGATGTGTCTCTTCAAACCCGGCGACATCGTGAAATGGAAGCCCATTAACCGCGATGAATATGACGCCGCGGTCGAGGCGGTCGCGGCCAACCGTTACGAGCCGGTGATCCGCCCCGCCACCTTCAGCCTGACCGAGTTCAATGCGGACATGGCGGGCACCAATGCCAGACTGATGGAGGCTCTCAATGGCCGTTAAGGTTGTCTCTCCGGGCCTGTCGACCACGGTGCAGGACCTTGGCCGTCCGGGCTATTACCATCTTGGCATCCCGATTTCCGGCGGGATGGACCGCTTCGCCCTGCGCGCGGCCAACATGCTGGTCGGCAATGACGAAGGTGCCGCCGTGCTGGAGGCGGTGTTCATGGGGCCGGAGCTGGAATTCACCAGCGCCGCCACGGTGGCCATCACCGGCGGCGACCTGCCGCCAAAGCTGAACGGGGATGAGCGTGCGACATGGGAGGCGTTTCCGGTCAAGCCGGGCGACCGGCTGTCTTTCGGCTTCCTGAAATCCGGTGCGCGGGCCTATATCGCGGTCTCGGGCGGGATCGACGTGCCGGTCAAGCTGGGCTCGCGGTCGACCTATACCCTGGGCGCGCTGGGCGGGCATGAGGGACGGGCGCTGAAGGCGGGCGATACGCTGCCGCTGGGGCAGGGCGCGGGGGGCAGGGGCAGCGTTTCCGCAAACCTGCGCCGCCAGCCCGGCACTCCGGCGGAACTCAGGATGCTGCCGGGGCTTTACTGGCACCGGATCACCGCCGAGGCGGGCAAACGGTTCCTTGCCGACATCTGGAAGGTCGCGCCCGAGGCGGACCGGATCGGCTATCGGTTCCGCGGCGGCACCGCGCTGGATTTCGTGCCGCGCGAACAGCCCTTCGGGGCGGGGTCGAACCCGTCGAACATCGTCGATGCCTGCTATCCCTATGGCTCGATCCAGGTGCCCGGCGGGACGGAGCCGATCGTGCTGCACCGCGATGCGGTGTCGGGGGGCGGCTATATGATGCTGGGCTGCGTGATCAGTGCCGACATGGACCTGATCGGCCAGTTGCAGCCGCATCAGCAGGCCCGGTTCACCGAGGTGACGATGGATCAGGCACTGGCGGCGCGTGCCGACCGTCAGGCGGCACTGGCGCGGGTCCGTGCGCATCTGGGGCGGTAGCGCGATGGGGCAGGCTCATCCTGCGCCTTCGGCTTCTCCGCGCGGCACTGCCGCGAAGAGCGCAGGACCTGCGGCGATGAGCCTTGCCCTATCCCCGGCCGCGGGCCTCTTTCGGGCTCATCCCGAACCGGGCGCGGAAGGCGCGGCTGAACTGCGCCTGATCGGGAAAGCCGCGCGCCCAGGCGATCTCGCCGATCGGGCGGCCATCGGCGGGGTTGCGCAGATCCTCTTGCGCGGCCGCAAGCCTTGTGTCGCGCATCCACTGGCCCAGCGTCATGTTGGTGTCGCGCAACAGCTGATGCAGATAGCGCACCGAAATGCCGCAGCCCGCCGCCACATCGTCGGGGCCAAGATCGGCGCGGTGCAGGTTGCGGCGGACGAAGCCTTCGATCCGCGCCAGATGCGCCGCCCTGACCGAAGTGACGCCCGAGGTCAGCACCCTGTCATCCGACTGCACCGCCAGCGCCAGCAGATCCACCAGTTGCCGGCCCACCGTGGCGCGGGTTTCCTCGGTCATCGTGTCATAGCGGCCGGGGATCAGCGAAAGCATGTCGCAGAACAGCCCGCTTGCCCCGTTGGTAGCGTCGAATTCAAGGCTGCAAAACCGGTCCGGGGCCCGCACCCGCCCGGCCAGCATGGCGGAAGACAGCTTCATCACCCACAGGTCCGCCGCCTCGGCATGGCTGAACTCATAGGGTTCGTGGCTGCGTTCGATGAAGAAGGCCCCCGGATTGGCCCGCACCTCCTTGCCGCCCTGGGCAAAGCGCACCTCGGCCCGCGCGGGCAGGGTGACAAGGAATTCCTCGGGCCCCGGTTCGCGGAAATGCCGGGGCAGGCGGCGATAGATCAGCGCGTCCGAGGTCAGCCGCGACAGCGACACCTGGCCAAGCGACCAGTTGGTGATCTCGCCGTCAAAAGCTTCGGGGCGGCGGAAGGCCAGGTCCAGCGGGAAATAGGCGCGCGCGATGGTGTCGTGCCAGTGGCGGCTGCGCGCGGCCCGGTCGATCCCCTTGGTGGTGATGGTATGGCGCATCGCCGTCCTCCTGCCGGTCATCTGGCCATGTGCCGCCCGTTCTGTAAAGCGCGGCCTGCGCTTGCGGCCCGTCTGCGCGCTCTGACACAAAACTCCATGCGCCCGGTGCAAAGACGCGGCGCGGAAACCGGCGTTAGCCTTCCCTGCACAAAGGCGCATCAGACGCCGCGCAACAGGGATGAAGATCGATTCGCACGGGCTTTCGGCCCGGACGGTGCCCTTTTGCGCGGCCCCAAAAGGGAGGCTTCGCAATGACCAAGATCGCAAGCCGGAACCCGCAGGTCGACCCGATCACGCTTTCGGTCGTCCGCGGAATTCTGGAAACCACGCAGCGCGAGATGACGCTGAGCCTGGAAAAGACCGCGCGATCGAGCGTGTTCAACCTGGCGCATGACTATTCGACGGCGCTTTTCAACCACCGGCCCGAGATGATCCTGCAAGGACAGGACATCCCGATCCACCTGGGCAGCCTGATCCCGGCGATGAAGGTGGTGGCGAAGTATTTTGACGGCGAGATCAACGAGGGCGACCTTTTCATCCACAACGATCCGGCCTGGGGCGGCAGCCATGCCATCGACACCTGCTTTTACCGCCCGGTGTTCTGGAAGGGGCGGCTGAAATACTGGACGGTCTGCAAGGGCCATCTGACCGATGTTGGCGGCCCGGTGCCCGCGGGCTACAACCCGAACGCCAAGGAAATCTATGCCGAATGCCTGCGTATTCCGCCGGTCAAGGTCTGGGACCGGGGCCAACCGCGCAAGGATGTGCTGAACCTTCTGCTGACCAACATGCGCGCGCGCCGCGATCAGGAAGGCGATTTCAACGCGCTGATCGGGGCCTGTCAGGTGGGCGAACGCGCCCTGCTGGCGATGCTGGAGAAATACGGCGAAGAGCAGGTGGATGCCTGCATCGACATGCTGCTGGACATGGCGGAACGCCAGATGCGCAGCCTGATCGCCGGCGTGCCGGACGGCACCTATGAAGGCATGGCGATCCTGGAAGACGCCGGTCACGGCTTTGGCGATTTCGAGATCAGGGCCAAGGTCACGATCACCGGCGACAACTGCCATATCGCCATCTCCTCGCCCCCGCAGATTCCCTATTTCATCAACAGCTACGAAGGGAACAGCCATTCCGGCGTCTACCTCGGCCTGATGATGTTCGCCCAGCTGCCGCCACCTTACAATGAGGGGCTTTATCGCTGCGTCAGCGTGGATTTCGGCCCCAAAGGCACGATCTGCAACGCGCAGGAACCGGCACCGCACATGAACTGCACCACCACACCGATGGAGACGCTGACCGATGCCGTGCGGCTGGCGTTTGAAAAGGCGGTGCCCTCCAAGGTCTCGGCCAGCTGGGGGCATGCGAACGGGCTGAACATCGCCGGCTGGGACAAGCGGCATGACGAGGAATATGTGACGATGGTGCTGGCCACCATCATCTCGGGCGCGGGCGCCACACCGTCGCAGGACGGCTGGCACGCCTGCGGGCCGGAATGCTGCTTCGGCGCGCTGACCTCGGGCGATGTGGAACTGCTGGAATACTCCTACCCGATCATCATCCACCGTTATTCCCTGATGGAAGACAGCGGCGGCGCGGGCAAGTTCCGCGGCGGGTCCGGCACCGCCTGGGAGGTGGAGCCGCTGAACGACGACATGACCTTCATCACCTTCGGCGAGGGCCGCCGCATCCCGGCCGTTGGCGCGGCGGGGGCGGCCAGCACCATCATCGACACCAAGGTCGGGCGGCTGGATCTGATCAAGGACGGCAAGGAAACCACCATCCGGGAAAACGTGATCGAGGTGATCAAACCCGGCGACCGCATCACCAACAAGAACCCCGGCGGTGGCGGCTACGGCGATCCGATGGATCGTGCGGTCGAAAGCGTGGTCTGGGACATCAGGAACGGCCTCGTCTCGGTCCGGGGCGCGAAGGAGGATTACGGCGTCATCATCTCTGACCCTGCCACGCTGGACGTGGACATGGGCGCAACCGAAGCCCTGCGCGCCAAACGCCGCGCCGTGGCCGCGAAATAAGGGGGATGAGAGCAATGAAATCCGAATACAGACTGGGCATCGACGCCGGCGGCACCTTCACCGATTTCGTGCTGGCCGAAAAATCCAGCGGGCAGGTGCGGCTGTTCAAGGCGCTGTCGACCCCGCAGGACCCGACGCTGGCGATCCGCAACGGGCTGGCCATCATCGCCGAGGAACTGGGCGTTCCGGCCGAGAAGATCATCCCCAACTGCGATCTGTGCATCAACGGCACCACGGTGGGGCTGAACGCGCTGATCCAGCACAAGGGGGCGAAAACCGGCCTCATCTGCACCGCAGGGCATGAGGACAGCCTGGAAATCCGCCTTGGCCACAAGGAGGACGGCTATCGCTACGACCCGGAATATCCGCCCGCCACCATGCTGGTGCCGCGCTATCTGCGCCGGGGCGTGCAGGAGCGTATCCTGTCCACCGGCGAGGTGCGCACGCCGCTGAACGAGGCCGATGTCCGGGCCGCCTGCGAGCTGTTCCTGGCCGAAGGGATCGAGACCGTGGCGATCAGCTTCGTCTGGTCGGTGCTGCATCCCGACCACGAACGCCGCGCGGGCGAGATCGTGCGGCAGATGATGCCGGGCGTGATCCTGACCCTGGGGTCCGAGCTTTACCCCCAGGTGCGCGAATATACCCGAACCTCGACCGCGGTGGTGAACGCCTATCTGGCCCCGATCATGAAACGCTATGTCGCGGCGGTGGATGACTATTTCCGCAGCCTTGGGGCGCAGCATCCGGTGCGCTACTACCAGTCGAACGGCGGCCTTGCCATCGGGCAGGCGATGACGGACCGGTCGGTCTATGCCATCAACTCGGGGCCCGCCTCGGCCCCCGCCGCAGGGCAATATGTCTGCGAACCCTTCGGCAAGCGCGATGTGATCACCGTCGACATGGGCGGCACGTCCTTTGACATCACGCTGACCAAGGACGGCAGCACCAACATCAACAAGAACATCGACTTCCTGCGCTACCGCATCGGCGTGCCGATGATCCAGGTGGAAACCCTGGGCGCGGGCGGCGGCAGCATCGGCTGGATCGACGAGATGGGCCTGATGCAGATGGGCCCGCAATCGGCGGGATCGGACCCCGGCCCGGCCTGTTACGGTCAGGGCGGCACCTTGCCCACCGTCAGCGACGCAAATCTTGTGCTGGGCTATCTGAACCCGGCGGGTCTGGTCGGCGGGCGGTTGCCGCTGGATGCCGCCAAGGCCGAAACCGCCGTGCGGACCCAACTGGCGGAACCGTTGGGGATGAGCGTCGAACGCGCCGCCTATGGCATGTTGACCATCGTCAACGCCAATATGGTGAACGGCATCCGCCGGGTGACGGTGGAGCGCGGATATGATCCGCGCGACTTCGTGCTGGTGGGCGCGGGCGGGGCGACGGCGGCGCATATCACCGCGCTGGCCGATGCGATGGGGATCGACACCATCGTCCTGCCGAAGCTGGCCTCGGGGCTTTGCGCCTTTGGCCAGATCATCAGTGACGTGAAATACAACTACATGGCCACCTCGCCCCTGCGGCTGGAATCCGACGCCGCCTATGCCCGCATCGACGAGCTGTTCACCCAGATCGAGTCACAGGGGCTGGAGCATCTGAAGGCGGATGGCTTTTCAAAGGCAGACAGCCGGATCAAGCGCAGCCTTGACATGAGGTATGTCGGGCAAGTGCATGAATGCACAGTGGAAATTGACACGTTCAGGGTGGATGTCGCCAGCATCGGCAAGATCATCGAGGCATTCCACAAGCGGCATGAGCAGCTTTACACCTATGCCGAGCCGCATTCCGTGGTCGAGGTCGTGAACATCGAAAGCACGGTCTATGGGCTGGTGGACAAGCCCGGCCGGATGGTGATCGCGCCCGGCAAGGGGGCCGCAAAGGCGGTGAAGGCGCATCGGGATGCGGTCTTCTCGGCCGACGGCAAGCGGGTGCGGACGCCGATCTACGACGGCGCAAGGCTGGGCGCGGGCGACAGGGTCAGCGGCCCCGCCGTGATCGAGGAAGTCACCACCACCATCGTCATCGAACCGGGCTGGACTGCGGCACTGGACGCCAGCGGGTCCTACCTGATCACCAGGGGGAAAGGCGACTGATGAGCGAACTGGCCGCTGACAGGGTATCGGTGGCATTCGCGGGGCTGAAGGCCCTCTCGGATGTCAGCCTGAGCGTGACCTCCGGTCAGGTTCTGGGCCTGATCGGGCCGAATGGCGCGGGCAAGACCACCCTTGTCAATGTGCTGACCGGGTTTCAGGCCCTGACCGGGGGGATCATCCGTCTGGATGGTGCCACCCTGTCGGGGCTGAAGCCGCACCAGATGCGCCGCAGGGGCATCGCGCGCACCTTTCAGGGCGGGCGGCTGTTCCGGGATCTGCCGGTGATCGACAATCTTGAGGTGACGGGCCTTGGCCTTGGCCTGTCGCGCCCCGCCGCGATTGCCGAGGCCGAGGCGATGCTGGACTGGATCGGTATCGCGCCGCTGGCCGACCGTATCGCCGGAACCTTGCCCTATACCGATGAACGCCGCGTCGCCATCGGCCGCGCCCTGATGCAGCGCCCGGCCTTCCTCTTGCTGGACGAACCCGCCGCCGGGATGAACGCGCAAGAGGCGGCCGAGCTTTCCGCCCTGATCCGCCGCATCGCGGGGGAACTGGGCTGCGGTGTCCTGCTGATCGAACACAATGTCGGGCTGGTGCTGGGCCTGTGTGACCATATCGTCGTGCTGGATTCCGGTGCCGTGATCGAGACCGGGCCGCCCGCTGCCATCAAGGCCAGCGAGAAGGTGCGTCATGCCTATATGGGCACCGCCGCCGAGACCGACCTGCCTGTCCGTGAATTCTCCGGGCCGGAGGTGAAAGCATGAGCCTGCTTGCCGTTTCCAACACTTCGGTCCGCTATGGCCGCCTGACCGCCGTGCGCAATGTCGGTTTCACCATGGCCGAGGGCGAGATCCTGTTCATCACCGGGCCGAACGGGGCGGGGAAATCCTCGCTTCTGCGGGCGATTGCCGGGGTGACGCCGCCCGCGCAGGGCCGCATCGACTTTGCCGACCATGACATCACCGGCCAGTCACCGGAGCGCATCGCCCGGCTGGGCCTGTCGATGGTGCCCGAGGGGCGCGATGTCTTCGGCAGCCTGACCATCGAGGAAAACCTGATGGTCGGCACCGGGATGCATTCGCGCGAGGCGGGCTGGCGCGCACGGGCGGCGGCCGAGCTGGAGGCGGTCTACACCACCTTCCCGATCCTGAAGGACCGCCGTCACGCGCAGGCGGGCCTTCTGTCGGGCGGCCAGCAGCAGATGCTGGTGATCGGTCGTGCGCTGATGACGCATCCCCGGCTGGTGGCCATCGACGAACCGTCGCTGGGGCTGGCCCCCAATATCACCGATCAGGTCTATGAACGGCTGATCGCCTTGCAGGCCATGCGCAAGCTGACCCTGCTGATCGTCGAACAATCCTCGACCCGCGCGATGATGGTCGGCGGGCGGATGATGCTGATGCGCGGCGGCGAGATCGTGCTGGACGGCGACGCGCGCGAAATCGGCCGCAGCGACGCGATCCAGAGCGCCTATTTCGGATATGGAGAACACTGATGCCGGGGCTGCTTCAGGTCGTCTTCGACGCGCTTTCGCTGGGGTCGCTTTATGCGATGGGGGCACTGGGCATCGCGCTGATCTTCGGGGTGATGCGGCTGGTGAACTTTGCGCATGGCGACGTGATCGCCTTCTGCGTCTTCGCGCTTCTGTGGCCGTCGACCGATGCCATCGCCATCGTCTTTGCCGGCAACCTGCCGTGGTTCCTGCTGGTGCCCTTCGTGCTGGCGATGGGGGCGGGGCTGTCGGTGCTGCTGGAGATGGTGGTGTTCCGCCGCTTCCGACGCGCCAATCCGGCGACGATGATGATCGCCTCTTTCGCGCTGGGCTTCGTGATCCGCTATTTCCTGCTGATGCTGTATTCCAGCCGGCCGAAGTCGATTTCTCTTCTGCCCGCGCTGTCGCAGCCGGTCGAGATCTTCGGCGCCCGTATCCCGCTGTTGCAACTGATCACCATCCTCGCCACCGTCGCCATCCTTTTCGGCCTGACCGCCTTCCTGCGCCGTACCCGCTTTGGGCTTGAGATGCGGGCGGCGGCCGAGAATTTCACCATGGCACGGATGCTGGGGGTGCGGGCAAACCGGGTGATCACCATCGCCTTCGCGCTGTCGGGGGCGCTGGCCGGTGCCATTGCCATCATCCTTGGCAGCCAGACAGGCACCGCGAACATCACCATGGGGGCCAATGTCATGCTGATGGCCTTCATCGCCACGGTGATCGGCGGCATGGGCAGCCTGACCGGCGCGGTGGCGGCGGGGGTCCTGCTGGGGGCGCTGGCGACCGTCCTGCAGGCCGTGCTGCCGCCCGATGCCCGCGTCTTCCGCGATGCCTTCGTCTTCGGGCTGGTGATCCTGGTGCTGATCTTCCGACCGCAGGGCCTGTTCGCGGCCCAGGGCATGAAGGAAAGGGTCTGAACCATGGCGAACCGCAGCCATTCCCGCCTGTCGATCCTGGCCCGTTCCGCCGGCACGCCGCTTCTGCTGTCGGTGCTGCTGGTGGCCTTTGCGCTGCTGGCCTGGGCCGTCGGGTCGCGCCCGTTCAACCAGACCGTGATCGACATCTTCGTTCAGGTGATGCTTGTAACCGGGCTTTACATCTTCGTCGGCAATTCCGGCATCATCAGCTTTGGCCATGCCGCCTTTGCCTGCCTTGGCGGCTATGTGGTGGCCTGGACCACCATCAAGCCGGTGATGAAGAAAACCGCCATGTCGGGCCTGCCCGACTGGTTGATGGCCATGGAGATCCCCTATTGGGCCGCTGCGGCATCCGGCGCGGTCTGGGCCGGGTTCTGGGCGCTGGTGTTCGGGGCCATCCTGATGCGGCTGTCGGGCATCGCGGCATCCATCGCCACCTTTGCCATGCTGGCGATGATCAACGCCATCTATTCCAACTGGGCCAGCGTGACCGCCGCCACATCCTCGGTGGTCGGCATCCCGATCCTGCGCACCGTCTGGCCCTATCTGGTGGGGGCGATCCTTGCGGTGCTGGTGGCCTGGCTGCATTCGATCTCGCGCCACGGGCTGACGCTGCGCGCGGCGCGGGACGAACCCACGGCCGCCGCCGCCTCTGGCATCGACATCCCGCGCGCAAGGCTGATCGCCTTTGTCATCTCGGGCGCGGTGATGGGGATGGCGGGCGCGCTTTACGCCCATTCCATCGGCGTGGTCACGCCGAACACCTTCTACCTCGGCATGACCTTCATCACCCTGTCGATGCTGGTCGTGGGTGGGATGGGATCGCTGTCCGGCGCGGTGATCGGCGTGCTGATCCTGTCGTCGCTGATCCAGATCCTGCGCTGGCTGGAGGCCGGGGTGCAGATCGGCAATTCCACCTTTGCCCTGCCGGGCGGCGTGCAGGAGATCGGCCTTGGCGTCGTGATGATCCTGATCCTGATGTTCCGCCCCGCCGGCATCATGGGCAACCGCGAACTGACCCTGCCCTGGCCGCGCGCCAGGGCGGGCCGAAAGAAAGCGCCGGACACAACCGGCGCCCAAAGCTGAATGAACCACAACAGGGAGCTATCCGATGAAAAGACTGATGACCATGCTTGCCGCCACGACCTGCCTTGCCGGTCCTGTGCTGGCCGATGACGAGCGGATCGTGGTGGGTTTTGCCACCGCCGAAACCGGCTTCATGCAGGGCTATGACAAGCCTGCGCAGGATGCCGCGATGATCCGCATCAACGAGATCAACGAAGCCGGCGGCCTTCTGGGCAAGCAGATCGAGGTGGTGAACGCCGATACCAAGACCGACATGGCCGAAGGTGCCAAGGCCGGGCTTTCGGTGGTGGATGCCGGGGCCGATCTGGTGGTGGTCTCCTGCGACTACGACTTCGGCGCCCCGGCGGCACTGGCGGCGGAAAGCTCGGGCCTGATCTCGTTCTTCCTCTGCGCGGAATCGGTGAAGGCGGGCATTCAGGGCGTCGGGCCGAACAGCTTCTCGGCCTCGGTGCTGGCGGCGGTGCAGGGGGCCACGATGGCCGACTGGGCCTATCAGGAGAAGGGCGCGCGCAGCTTCTATCGCCTGCTGGACACCTGGACCGAATACAACAAGGGCATCTGCGACGGCTTTGACTGGATGCTGCCGCAACTGGCCGAGGCCAAGCTGGTGGGCGAGGACACCTTCCTGAACGAAGACGCCTCGATCGCGGCCCAGATCTCGCGCATCAAGGCGCTTCCGCAGGAGCCCGATGCGATCATGCTCTGCTCGATGATGCCGGGCTTCGTCTCGGCGGTGAAGCAGATCCGCGCGGCCGGGATCAATTCGATGATCCTGAACGGGTCGGGCGCGGATGGCAGCTACTGGATGTCGGCGGTGCCCGACCTGTCGAACTTCTACGTTCCGGCGCAGGGGTCGGTCTATGGCGACGATCCCAACCCGGATGTGAATGCCTTCAACGAGAAATACGCCGCCGTAACCGGCGCGCCGCCCGCCACGCAATACACCTATCCCGGCTATATCATGATCGACGTCTGGGCCAAGGCGGTGGAACGCGCCGGCACCACTGAAACCGCCGCCGTGGTGGCCGAGCTGGAAAAGATGCAAGACGAACCCACGCTCTTCGGCCCGCGCACCTTCACATCGGAACTGCACCACCAGAACAAGGCGGAATACCGCATCATCGGCACCGAGAACGGCAAGCCTGCCGTCATCGGAACCTGGACGATCGCCGAGCCGATCCCGCTGGACGCGCTGATGAAATAAGGCTGATGCCGTAAGACCGGGCGGGCGACCTTCCGGGGCCGCCCGTTTCACCCCCGCAAAGCCGGAGCTGCCTTCATCTTTGCGAAAATACCCTGCGGGGTGGTCTGGAGGGGCGCAAAGCCCCTCCAGCGCCCGGCCACAGGTCTAGCCGCGCGCCTTGCGATAGCTGTCCTTCAGCGCGATGCGGTCGCCGTCGAAGGCGAAGATGTCGCAGCCGCGAACGTCGACGGTCTGGCCATCCCTGCGGGTGCCGATGAAGCGCCAGCTTGAGACCCCGGTATCGCCGGAAACCGCGTGGTGCCCTTCGGTCCAGGCGGCTTGCGCGAAGGTGTCGAAGATCGCCGCATAGGCCGCACGCACGGCATTGCGGCCGATGTGGCGGCTGCCTTCGGCCTCGGGCCCGGCTGCGGCGTGAAAGGCGCAATCCTTGGCCATGCACTCCATCAACCCGTCCAGGTCGCGGCTGTTGAAACACTGCATCAGCCGCTCCATCACCGCATGCCTTGCATGGGACAGCGCGTCGTCCACCACCTCGACCTCAAGGAAAGCCAGCGGTGCCCCGCCGGCATTGGTCACGTTGTGTTCAACCCCGACGCGGCGGGAATAGGGCACCCCTTGCACCAGCCGCGCCTCGTTCCGCTGACCGCCGGGCAGATCAAGCCCCAGCACGCCATCGGTCAACGGCACGATGACGTAATCATGCCCGTGCCTGTGCCAGCCGGTCTCGGCCCCGGTGGCAAAGCGCCATTCCGTCACCTTGAAACGGTCGTCGTCGATATGCACGACCGGCTCTGCCTGCGGTTTCATGGCACCCTGCCTCCTGCCTGTTCCATAGGCCCTCACTATGCGCGCCCCGGCCTGCCATCGCAAAGGCGTTCGGCCCCTCGGCGCATCATCGTGACGATTGACCGAATCTCTCACCCGCTCCATGGTACAGGTAGGAACAGGTTCCTTCAGGAGGAGGGGAATGCCCGAGGAGATCGGCCTTGCCAAGTCCGAGCAGGTGGCCCGCACGCTGGAGCGCGACATCCGCGCCGGGCGGCTGTCGAACGGCGACCTGATCGACAGCGAGGCCGGGCTGATGCGCCGCTTTGCGGTCAGCCGCAACACGGTGCGGCGCGGGCTGGAACTCTTGTCGCGGCAGGGGCTGATCACCACCCGCACCGGGATCGGGTCTTTCGTTACCTATGACGGGGCCACCATCGATTCGGCGAAGGGCTGGACGGTGGCGTTGTCGCAGGATGGCGGCGCGGTGGAGACGCGGCTTCTGGGCATCAACGCGGGATCGTCGCACCGGGCCGATCAGCGGCTGGGCGGGCAGGGCCATTACCTGCGGATCGACCGGCTGCGGTTTTGCCGCAAGGCGGGGCAGGGGGTGTCGCTGGAACGCTCGCGCCTGCCGTGGCGCGATGCCTTTGCCGCCGTGCCCGACGAGGGGCTGAAGGACGGGTCGCTGAACGCCACTCTTGCCGCGCTTGGGCTGGCGGCGGCCAGCGGCGAAGAGATTGCCGGGGTGATCCCGGCCCTGTCGGCGGTGGATGCCGCGATCATGCGCCGCCCGGACGGCGGGCCGATGCTGCGGCTGGAGCGGGTGACGCGCGATGCGAGCGGCGCAGTGCTTGAATATGTCGAAAGCATCCTGGACCCCGCCCGCTTTGGCCTGAGGATCGAGTTCTGATGGACCGGCGCTTGGACAGGGCAATGGGGGCCTTGGCCGGGCTGGCGCTGGGCGATGCCTTGGGGATGCCATCGCAGACCCTGCCGCGCGCGGCGATCCGGGCGGCCTATGGCGAGATCCGTGATTTCGTCGCCCCCTATGCCGACCATCCGGTTTCGCACGGGCTGCCTGCGGCGGCAGTGACGGATGACACCGAACAGGCGCTGTTGCTGGCGGATCTGCTGATCCGCGGCGACGGCCGGATGGATGACCGCGCCTGGGCGGCGGCCCTGATCGGATGGGAGGCGGATGTTCGGGCGCGCGGGTTGCGCGATCTGCTGGGGCCTTCGTCGAAACGCGCGCTTGAGTCGCTGCTGGCCGGTGCCCCGGCGGATCAGACCGGGCTTACCGGCACCACAAACGGCGCGGCGATGCGGATTGCTCCGGTGGGCATCGCCTGTGCGGCCGATGATCTTCCCGCGCTGGCCGCCGCCGTGCAGGCCGCCTGTCGCGTCACCCATGCCACGCGCGAGGCGATTGCGGCGGCGGCGGCAGTGGCGGCGGTGATCTCGCAAGGCATCGACGGGGCAGGGTTTGAGGCCGCCATCCCTCTGGCGCTGGATGCGGCGCGGCTGGGTGCCACCCTTGGCGCGCCTGTCGGCGAAGCGGATATGGCCGGCCGGATTGATGCCGCGCTGGCGGCGGCAAAGGATGCCGAAACGCTGGCCGCGACCATCGGCACGTCGGTCGCCAGCCGGGAATCGGTGGCTGCGGCCTTCGGCGTGGTGCGTCTGGCGCGGGGGGATGCTTGGAAGGCGGCGCAGATTGCCGCGAACATCGGCGATGACACCGACACCATCGGCGCGATTGCCGGGGCGATGGCCGGGGCCTGTTCCGGCCTCATGGCGCTGCCGCAGGACAGGGTGGCGCGGGTGCTGGCGGTGAACCGGCTGGATCTTGCGCCGGTGGCAAGGGGCCTCCTGGCCCTGCGGGGGGCGTCATGACCCGGTTGGTGCAATTGTCCGGCGTCTGCGCTGATCTGGTCTATCGGGTCGATGCCGTGCCCGCGCCCGGCACCGATGCCGTGGTGCGGGGCGGGGCGGTGATGACCGCTGGCGGCGGCTTCAACGCCATGGTCGCGGCCCGCCGCGCCGGGCTTCCCGTGGCCTTTGCCGGCACGCTGGGCACCGGCCCCCTGGCCGATACCTGCGCCGCCGGGCTGGCAGCCGAAGAGATCCAGACCCTTCGCCCGCGCAGACCGGGCATGGATCAGGGCTGCTGCACCGTTCTGGTGGACCGGACGGGCGAGCGCACCTTCATCGCCAGCGAAGGTGCGGATGGCGAGGTTTCGGATGCCGATCTGGCAGGGCTTGTCTTGCGGCCCGACGACTGGCTGCTGATCTCGGGCTATTGCCTGACCTATCCGGGCAGCCGCGCCGCCCTGACCCGCTGGTTGCAGGCGCATTCTGCCGGGCTGAACCTGCTGTTCGACCCTTGCCCGCAGGTGGGCCGCATCCCCGGCGAAACCCTTGCCGCTGTGATGCAATCCGCCGCATGGGTTTCCGCCAACGAGACCGAGGCGGCCTTTCTGACCGGGCTTGCCGATGCTGCGCAGGCAGCAGCCGCGCTGGCAAAGGGCCGCAAGGGGGCGCTGGTCCGCAGCGGGGCCGAGGGTTGCCACCTTGCGCTGCCGGGCCAGCCTGTCCGGCATATCCCGCCCTTCACCGTGAAGGCCATCGACACCAATGGCGCGGGCGATTGCCATGTGGGCTATTTCCTCGCCCTTCTGGCCCAAGGCCATGACCCCGCCCATGCCGCACGGCTGGCCAATATCGCCGCCGCAATTTCCACCACAGAAGAAGGGCCGGCCACGGCCCCCGACCTGCAAACCGTGCTGGCCGCCGCAACCGGCCGCACATCCAACCCGGAGGACTGACATGAACCGCACGCTTCTGACTTCCGCCCTTGCCCTTCTGGCGGGCGCGGCCTCTGCCGATGAAATCCGCGTCCTGAACTGGCAAGGCTATGGCACCGACATCGAATGGTCGCTGGCCGCCTTTACCGCCGCCACCGGGCATACGGTCGTGCATGAGTATTTCACCTCCGAACAGGAGATGCTGACCAAGCTGCGCACCAATCCGGGCGCCTATGACGTGGTCATGATCAACTCGGCCTATCTGCCGCAGGCCCAGGGCGAAGGGCTGATCGACCCGATCGACGTGGCCAAGGTGGCGAACCTGCCCGACCTTGACCCCGCCCTGACCGGCAATGCCGAACTGAACCCGGCGGGCGCCCTGCATGGCGTGCCCTGGACCTGGGGCGTCACCGCGCTGGCCGTGAACGCGACCGAGGTGAATCCCGCGCCGACCTCGATTGCCGTCCTGTGGGATCCCGCCTGGAAGGGCAAGGTCTCGATCCGCGACGACGGGCTGGAGGCGGTGCAGCTGGGCGCGCTGGCCACCGGGCAGAACATCAACGAGATCAAGGATCTGGACGCGATCAAGGCCAAGCTGGTGGAGCTTTTGCCCCAGATCACGACCTTCTGGTCCAGCGAGAACGACTGGAATCAATTCATGGCGGCGGGGGAATTCACCGTGTCGACCTATTGGTCCGGCTCGGCCTCCCGCTCCATCGCCGCGGGTCTGCCGGTGGCTTTTGTCATCCCCGACGAAGGCGCGATCGGCTGGCTGGACAGCCTGACCGTGCCCACGACCTCGGCCCACAAGGACGCGGCCTATGCCTTCATCGACTGGATGGTCGATCCCGATTTCTATGTGAAATGGGAGGCCGAGGGCGCGCCCGCCACGTCGAACACCAAGGCCGCGGCGGCCCTGCCGGATACCAGCTTCAACCGCACCGTTCTGGGCGATCCGGCCGTGGTGGCGCGGGTGCAGTTCATGAAGCCGGTCTCGGATGCGGATCGTGAGACCTATCTGAAGCTGTGGCAGGACCTGAAGGCGCAACAGTGACCGGCAAGGATCACACGCGGGCGGCGGCACTGCTGTCGCCCGCCTATCTGTGGCTGACGGTGGCGGTCTTCCTGCCGCTGTCGGCCATGGTCTTCTTCAGCCTTCTGACCGATCTGCCGGGGCAGGGACGCGACTGGTCCTTCACCCTGTCGAACTATGCCGCCTTCTTTGAAACCCCGACCTATGCGCTGCTTCTGTGGAAGTCGCTGAAGCTGGGGCTGACTGTCACAGGCCTTTGTCTTCTGATCGGCTTTCCAGCCGCCCTTGTGCTGGCCAAATCCATCAAGGGGCGCGCGCGCGAGGCGATGTTCCTGCTGGTCATCCTGCCGTTCTGGTCGAACTCATTGGTCCGCATCTTTTCCTGGGCCATCGTGCTGCGCGGCAATGGTGTGCTTGACCTTGGCCTGTCCGCCATCCTGCCCGGCGATGTGAAGCTGGGGCTGATGTTCAGCCAGTCCGCCATCACCATCGGCCTTGTCCACAGCTACCTTCCTTATGTCATCCTGACCGCCTATCTGGCGTTGCAGGCCATCGACGACAGTTTGATCGAGGCGGCCCGGTCGCTTGGCGCCCCGAAGCGCACCATCCTCTTTCGCCTCTTGATCCCGCTTGCCGCCCCCGGCCTGATCGCCGGGTCGGTTCTGGTCTTCGTCCCCGTCGTCGGGTCGTTCATGGAGCCGCGGATTCTGGGCGGCAAGGTCGGCACCTATTACGGCACCGCGATCGAGGATCAGTTCGTCGCCGTCTTCAACTGGCCGCTTGGGGCGGCCCTGTCCTTCATCCTGCTGGCGGTGGTGCTGCTGATCCTCGGCCTTACCTCCCCCATGCTGAGAAAGGCGCGGATATGACCATCCACCGCCTTGGCCGGGCCTATCTTGGGCTGATCCTGTTCTTCCTATATGCGCCGATCCTTGTCATGGCGCTGATGTCCTTCAACACCTCGCAATTCTACAGCTTTCCGTTCGAGTTCAGCACCGCCTGGTATGCGAAACTGGCCGGGAACAGGGAAATCCTTGCCGCCGCAGGCCGCTCGATCTGGATCGCCTGCGTGGTCACGGTCATCTCAACCATTTTGGGAACAATGGCGGCCATCGCCCTGTTTCGACATGATTTCCCAGGAAAGACCGTGCTGCGGGTGCTGTTGTTCCCGCCCATCGCCATTCCCTGGCTGATCACCGGCACCGCCATGCTGATCTTCTTCTTCGGCATCGGCCTTGGGCGCGGCACGCCTTCGGTGATCCTTGGCCATGTCGCGCTGGCGCTGCCTTACGTCATCGTTGTCGTCACCGCGCGGCTGGCCACCTTCGACCGCACGCTGGAAGAGGCCGCCCGCTCCCTTGGTGCCCGGCCGTGGAAGGTGACGACCGCCGTGACCCTGCCCGCCATCCTGCCCGGCGTGATCGCGGGGGCGCTGTTCGCCTTTGCCGTCAGCTTCGATCAGTTCGTGGTCTCCTACTTCCTGTCGGAACCCGGAGATTCAACGCTGCCCGTCCTGATCTACACCGCGATCCGCAAGGGGTTCACCCCGGAAATCAACGCGGTCTCCACCATCATCATTGCGGTTTCCATGCTGGTCATGCTGCTGGCTGCCCGGTTCGCCCGTTTCGGAGGAGAAGACTGATGGCCGAAATCCGGGTTCAGGGACTGGTCAAGACCTATGGCGCCGCCCGCGCGCTGGACGATGTGACGCTGACCTTCGCCGATGGCGGTTTCTTCGGGCTTCTGGGGCCGTCGGGGTCGGGCAAGACCACGCTTCTGCGCGCCATCGCCGGCTTCGTCACGCCTGACCGCGGCCGCGTCCATATCGGCGACCGCGATGTCACCGCCGTCCCGGTCGAAGATCGGCAGATCGGCATGGTGTTCCAGAACTACGCGCTGTTTCCGAACATGACCGTGGCCGAGAATGTGGCCTTCGGCCTTGCGGTGCGGGGTGTCTCGCGCGCCGATCAGGCGACCCGTGTGGCCGAGGCGCTGGATCTGGTGCAACTGGGGGCCTATGGCAGCCGCAAACCTTCGCAACTGTCGGGCGGCCAGCGCCAGCGCGTCGCCATGGCCCGCGCCATCGCGCCCCGGCCCCGTCTTCTGCTGCTGGACGAACCCCTTTCGGCGCTGGACAAGGCGCTGCGGGTCGACATGCAGATCGAACTGAAGCGCATTCAGCGCGAGGTCGGCATCACCACGATCTTCGTCACCCATGATCAGGAAGAGGCGCTGTCGCTGTCGGACAGCATCGGCATCCTGAAGGACGGCCGCCTGATCCGCCATGGCCCCCCGCGCGCGGTTTACCAGTCCCCCGGCGATGCCTTTACCGCCCGCTTTCTGGGCGAGGCGAATATCCTGTCCGGCACGGTCGAACCCGGCGGCCTACGCCTTTCCGATGGTGCGCTGGTCCCCGGCACCACCCCGCAGATCGCCGTCCGGCCCGAGGCACTGCGGCTGTCCCTGACCGAAGCCCCGGCCGGCCTGAAGGCCCGCATCACCAGCCGGGTCTTCGGCGGGGCGATGGGCACCGTGGTGATCGACTGGCAGGGCCAGACCCTGAAGGCCACCGGCCGCGATGCCGATTTCGCCGCCCTGCCCGAAACGGGCGAGGTCTGGGTCAGCTGGCCCGCCGATCAGGCCCTGCCGCTGGCCTGATCCATTGGGGCGGGACGGCCCGGCCACGGTTGTCAAGATATTGAGTCTGAACCGGACACAGTATCTTGACAAATATACTCAGGTTTGAAAATCACCCCCGCGTGAACCAACGGGACACGCGCCAGCCCCAGCCGCCAGCATTTTCAAACACGTGGCAATGAGGAAGCGGTTGTCCAGGACACACATTCCGAAAGCGGCCCTTTGGGCTTCGGCGGCGCTTCTGCTGCTGGTCGGCTGGGAAAGCTCCGTGCAGGCGCAAAACCAGGACGACGGGAACGCCAGTCTGACACTGGATATAAGGTTCTGACCCGCGCATGCTGAAGGGATTGAGACTGACGCTGATCCGCGCCGCACGGCTGGCGCGGATCATGGCCGGGGGGCAGGGGCTGTGGCCGGGGCTGGGGCTTTATGCGCTGGTCCTTGGGCTTGGCTTCGTGGGGGTCTGGGTTTCGATCCGCCTCATCGCGTGGAACAAGGCGTTCTATGACGCGCTGGAAAATCTGGATGCGGCCGAGGCGCTGCGGCAGGTCGGCCTGTTCTTTGCCCTGACGGCGCTGTCCGCTTCGGCCTGGCTGGCGGCGGACTGGCTGCGCAAGCGGCTTTACATCCGCTGGCGGGCAAGGCTGACGGCGCGGGCGCTGGATCTCTGGGTCGGCAACCGGGCCTATTGGCTGTTGCGGCCCGGCTTCGGCGCGGTCCCGGTGGAAAACCCCGATCAGCGGGTGGCCGAGGATTGCAAGCTGTTCGTCGAACGGTTCCTGGAATTCACGCTGGACCTGATTTCCGAGATCGTCTCGCTGGTGTCCTTCGTGGCGATCCTGTGGTCCCTCTCCAGCTTTGCGCTGTCCTTCGCCGCCTTCGGCTTTGACATCACCGTTCCGCGCTACATGTTCTGGCTGGCCCCGGTCTATGTGCTGCTGGCCTCGCTGATCACCCATGGCCTTGGCCGCCCGCTGAAGCGGCAGTATTTCGACCGCGAGAAGGTCGAGGCCGATTTCCGCCATGCGCTTGTCGGGCTGCGCGACCGCGCCGATACCGTGGCGCAGGCGGGCGGAGAAGAGGCCGAGCGGCGGACGCTGGACAACCGCTTTGCCGCCATTGCGGGAAACTGGCGGCGGATCATGCGGGCAGAGCTGGTGCATGGCCTGTTCAGCCGCCCCTATTCGCAAACCGTGCTGCGGGTGCCGACCTTCTTTGCCTTGCCGGCCTATTTCGCCGGGGCCGTCACCCTGGGCGGGCTGATGCAGTTGGCCTCGGCCTTTTCGAACGTCACCACCACGCTCAGCTGGTTCATCTTCGAATACCGCAAGCTGGCTGAATTCGTGGCCGTCTGTGAAAGGCTGGACGGGCTGATGCTGGCCGCCCGCAGCCCGGCCCCCTTGCAAGCCGCCCCCAGAGAGATCCGGCGCGGGGTGTCGGAGCGGGGTCTTCTGCGGACCAAAGGGCTGCGGCTGGCAACGCCGGACGGCCGCTGGCTGGACCCGGTGCCCGATCTTTCGCTTCGGCCTGGCCGCAGCCTGCTGATCACCGGGCCTTCGGGCCATGGCAAGACAACGCTGCTGGCCGCCATTGCCGGGCTGTGGCCCTGGGGGCAGGGGCAGGTCGACCGTCCGGCGGGGCGGTTCCTGTTCCTGCCTTCGGGTGCGCCCGTGATGGGCGAGGGACTGACCGGGGCCGCCTGTCACCCGCTGGACCCGGCCGCACAGGACCCGGCCCGCGTGGCGGCGGTGCTGACCCGGCTGGGGCTGGGGCATCGCCTGCTGTCGGATGGCCCCGATGCCGCGCTGGCCGGTCTGTCGATGGGCGAACGCCAGCGCCTTGGTCTGGCCCGCGCGGTGCTGAACCGCCCCGATTGGCTGTTGATGGACGAGGCGACTTCGGCGCTGGATCCGGCCAGCGAGGCCGATCTGCTGGCCTGGATGCGCGCCGAACTGCCCGAGACGACGCTGATCCTTGTCGCCCACCGCACACCGGCCGGGTTCACGGCAGAGGATGTCCTGAACCTGGGCCCCACACCCCCCGAGGAGATGACCGGATGACCGACACCCCGATCCCCCAGCCCGCCCGCGAAATCCTGCACGATGCATCCGCCGAAGCCGTGTTGCAGCGCCTGCCCCGGATGGGGCGCCTGATGGTGGTCCTGCAAACCGGCGGGGCCACGCATGAACGCATCGGTCCCGTCGAAAGCGTGTCCTGCGCGGACGATGGCCTGCACATTTCCGGCCCCTGTCATGCGGCGGTGATCGACACGGCCCCTGTCGCCTCGGTCGGGATCGACCGCAGTTCGGTGATGAAGGACAAGGTCTATCCTAGGCTGAATTTCCGCGATGCCGCCGGGGAACTGCTGTTCGCCGTGGTCGGGATGGAGGGGCTGGAGCCGTTCGAGGCCGCCCTGTCCGGCTTTGCCCGCAGCGCAGAGCCGCCGCCCGAAACGGCCGAGCGCAGTCCGCGCGCCGATCTGGCCGGGGACGACCCGCTGCACGCGCCCTTCAACACCCTTGTCACGGCGGGGGCCGAAGCCGTCATCACCGCCAGCGCCACCGGCATCCGGCAAAGCTGGCAGGGCCGGGTCGAGGCGACGAAACCCGCCATGGGTTTCCTGAACGTGATGACCGGCGATTTCCATCTGCATCTGGCGGGTGGCAGCGTCAGCGCCTGGGCTGCGGAACCCGGCCGCCGCATCGCGCTGGGTCCCGAAGGGCAGCCGACCGGGCTGATCCTTGCCAGCGATGCCTTTGCATGACCGCGCCGACCATCACCGCGGGCAACTGCATGTAGACGCCGCTCTGGCGGCCCGCCGCCCGCTGGTGATGGGGGCCGAGATGTGCCCGGCCCGGCTGGACCCGCTGCTGGCCCGTTGGTCGGCTGCGGCCTGGCATCGGGCGCATTGCAGCTGCGGCACAGTCTTTGCCGTCGCCCCGGCAGGCAGTGATTGAACCTCTGCCGCCGTCGGCATATTTTCCATGTCGACACATGCCGCCCCGCAAGGAGACCCCATGTCCGACGTCGCGCCAGATGCCGCGCCCGAAGCTTTTCCCGAACGCAGGCGCGGATCGGGCGTCCGGCTGGTCTATGATCTCTTGCGCGACGAGATCCTTGATCTGGTGTTGCCCCCCGGCACCCCGATCGACGAGGTGCAGCTGGCCGACCGTTTCGGTATGTCGCGCACCCCGATCCGTGAAGCTTTGGTGCGACTGGCGGGTGAAGGGCTGGTCGAGACGCTGCCCAACCGCTCCAGCATGGTGGCGAACATCGACGTGCTGAACCTGCACACCTTCTTCGATGCGATCACGCTGATGTATCGGGTGACGACGCGCCTGGCCGCCGAATATCACCAGCCCGCCGATCTGGGGCCGATCCGCGCCCATCAGGCCGCCTTTGCCGATGCGGTGGCCCGGCAGGATGCGCTGGCGATGATTTCCACCAACCGCGCGCTGCACGCCGCCATCGCCGAGGCGGGGCGCAATCCTTATTACCTGGCCTTCTTCCTGCGGGTGCTGGACGAAGGGCGGCGTCTGTTGCGGCTGTATTACCAGTCGTTCAACGACCGTTTGCCGCAGGAATATTCCGACGAGCATGAGGCGATCATCGCCGCGATCGAGGCGCGGGACATCGAGTTGTGCGACCGGCTGGCCCGCGCCCATGCCGATCAGATCGTGCGCCAGATACAGAAGATCTTTGCCAAGGACAGGCGGCAGGACATCGTGCTGTGACGGGTTCGTCGCGCAGCTGAATTCTTGTCGACAAATAAAATACAAGATGTAAGGTGAGGCTCAGAGAATCGGGCCGGATGCGGCCTGTCCTGCGCCAGAGGAGCCCTGACATGAACACCGAGATTTTCACCGGCGTGATCCCCGCGCTGATGACCCCCTGCAAGGCCGACCGCAGCCCCGATTTTGACGCGCTGGTCCGCAAGGGCAAGGAACTGGTCGCGGCCGGCATGTCGGCCGTGGTCTATTGCGGGTCAATGGGCGACTGGCCGCTTTTGACCGATGCGCAGCGCATGGAAGGGGTCGAACGGCTGGTGAAGGCGGGGCTTCCCGTCATCGTCGGCACGGGTGCCGTGAACTCGGCCGCCGCCGTGGCCCATGCCGCCCATGCGCAAAAGGTGGGGGCCGCCGGTCTGATGGTGATCCCGCGCGTGCTGTCGCGCGGCAATTCTCCCACCGCGCAGCGCCACCACTTCAAGGCCATCCTCGCCGCCGCCCCCGACCTGCCCGCGGTGATCTACAACAGCCCCTATTACGGCTTTGAAACCAAGGCCGACCTGTTCTTTGCCTTGCGCGCTGAACATCCGAATCTTGTCGGCTTCAAGGAATTCGGCGGTGCCAAGGCGATGAGCTATGCCGCCGAACACATCACCAGCGCCGATAAAAGCGTGATCCTGATGGCCGGTGTGGATACCGGCGTTTACCACGGCTATGTCAAATGCGGGGCCACCGGCACCATCACCGGCATCGGCAACTGCATCCCGAAGGAAGTGATCCATTTCGTCGCGCTGGCCAAGGCGGCCGCCGCCGGGGACCTGGACGCCCGCATCCGCGCGCGGGAACTGGGCGAGGCGCTGGAAGTGCTGTCAACCTGGGACGAGGGCACCGATCTGGTGCTGTATTACAAGCATATGATGGTCCTTCAGGGCGACGCCGAATATGCGCTGCACTTCAACCCGACCGACGAACTGTCGCCCAGCCAGCGGATCTGGGCCGAAACGCAGTTCACCCAGTTCAAGACCTGGTATGCGCAATGGTCGAAACTGCCCGGAGCCGTGCAGACCTATCGTAAATGACACCGGCGGCCTGTCGGCGGTTCGCCCGCCGACAGGCCGAAGGCGCATGACCTGTCAAATGGAGGAATGACCGACAATCTTCCTGCCGGTCGGGCCTTTGACAGGCGTCTTGTATATTGCTTGTATTTTTGAATTGATTTGTGCCCGCCGTCCCGGAATAGTCTGACAGGGACAGAATCAAGACCAACCAACCCAGGGAGAACCGTATGAAACCTGCAATCCTTGCCGCCGGCCTGCTGGCCGCTTCGGTCGCGGCCTCGCCCGTGATGGCCGACAAGCTGGATGACATCATCGCCGCCGGCGTGCTGCGCTGCGCCGTGGTGCTGGACTTCCCGCCGATGGGATCGCGCGATGCCGACAACAACCCGATCGGTTTCGATGTCGACTATTGCAACGATCTGGCCGCCGCGCTTGGCGTCACCGCCGAGGTTGTCGAGACCACCTTCCCCGAGCGGATCCCCGCGCTGATGTCGGGTTCGGTCGATGTGGCCGTGGCCTCGACCTCGGACACGCTGGAGCGGGCCAAGACCGTCGGCTTCTCGATCCCCTACTATGCCTTTGAAAATGCCGTCGTCGCCAATGACAAGGCCGGCATCACCAGCTGGGAAGGCATGAAGGGCAAGGTCGTGGGTGCCACCGCCGGGACCTATGAGGCGATCTGGCTGGAAGGCAAGGTCAAGGAATGGGGCGAGGGCGAATTCCGCCCCTACCAGAACCAGGCCGACGTGTTCCTGGCGCTGAGCCAGGGCCAGCTTGACGCCACCGTCTCGACCGTCGAAGTGGCCGAGGCCAACGTGAAATCGGGCAACTTCCCCGGCATCGCCATCGCCGACAAGGCCCCGATGGTGCCCGACTATGTGGCACTGATCACGCTGCGCGAGGAATTCGGCCTGATCAACTACATGAACCTGTTCATCAACCAGCAGGTCCGCACCGGCCGCTATGCCGAACTGTACAAGAAATGGGTGGGCGAGGGCGTGCCCGCCGACCTGACCATCTCGGGCGTCTATCGCTGATCATCTGACCATGGGCGGCGCGGGGCAATCCTGCGCCGCCCTTCGGTATGCGGGGTGGGGTCATGTTCAACTATAATTTCCGCTGGAATCAGGCGCTGAACTCGTTGCCCCAGATGCTTGAGGGCGCGCTTGTCACCATGGAGATCGCCATCCTGTCGATGGTGATTGGCATCGTGGTGGCCATCCTGCTGACCGCCTGCCGACTGTCGGGCAACCGCGTTCTTTATGGCGCGGCAACGACCTGGGTGGAAATCGCCCGCAACACCCCGGCGCTGTTCCAGATCTACATGGTGCATTTCGGGCTTGGCGGCTTTGGCATCCATCTGTCGCCCTATCTGTCCTTGCTGATCGGTATCGCCTTCAACAATGCGGGCTATCTGGCCGAGAATTTCCGCGGCGCGCTGAAGGCCATTCCCGACACCCAGACCCGCGCCGCGCGGTCGCTGGGCATGTCGGCGCCGCAGGCCTTCACCAATGTCGTGATGCCGCAGATGCTGCGGATTTCCTTCCTGCCAATGACGAACCAGATGGTCTGGGCGATCCTGATGACCTCGCTGGGGGCTGTCGTGGCGATGAACACCGATCTTTACGGCGTGACGAGCGAGCTGAACGCCCGCAGCTTCCGCACCTTCGAGCTGTTCGCCATCGCGGCGGTGATCTTCTACGTCATCACCAAGGTCATCACCCTGTCGGCGCGGCTGCTGGCCGCGCGACTGTTCCGGTATTGAGGGGGGCAGCGCATGTTCGACACCGCCCTCAGCGCCAACGACCTGATCTTCCTTGCCAAAGGGGCGGGGATGACGCTGCTGGTCACAGCCATTGCCGTCTTCTTCGGCACCGTGCTTGGTATCATCTTCGGGGTGATCCGTTATCAGATCGGCCCCTGGTGGGCCGCACCCCTGACCTTCTTTCTGGACATCTTCCGCTCGATTCCGCTCTTGATCCAGCTGGTGCTGGCCAATGCCTTCATCACCGCCGTTCTGAAGATCAAGATGTCGGGTTTCACGGTGGCCTGCGGGGTGCTGTCGCTTTACACCGCCGCCTATTGCGCCGAGATCGTCCGCGGCGGGATCGAGGCGGTGCCGCAGACCTTGCGCCGTGCCGCGCGCAGCCTTGGCATGACCTGGGGCCAGGACATGACATCGGTCGTGCTGCCGCTGGCCACCCGAGTGGCGCTGCCGTCCTGGATCGGGCTGGCGCTGGGGGTGATGAAGGATTCGGCGCTTGTCTATATCGTTCAGGTGGTGGAGCTGCTGAAATCCACCCAGATCCTGATCACCCGCCTGCAAGAGCCGCTGTTCCTCTTGCTGATCTGCGGGCTGTTCTACTTTGTCATCTCCTTCCCCATCGCGCGTTTCGGTGGCTATCTGGAAAAACGGTGGTCCAATGATTGAGATCGAGAATGTCCGCAAATCCTTTGGCGCACTTGAGGTTCTGAAAGGCATCAACCTGACCGTCCCCAAGGGCGAGGTGCTGACCGTGATCGGCGGCTCGGGGTCGGGGAAATCCACCCTGCTGACCTGCATCAATGGCCTGGAACCCATCGATTCCGGCAAGATCACCGTCGATGGCGTGGTGGTGCATGACAAGGCGACCGACCTGAACAAGCTGCGCCAGAAGATCGGCATCGTGTTCCAGCAATGGAACGCATTCCCGCATCTGACCGTGCTGGAAAACGTCATGCTGGCCCAGGTGAAGGTGCTGAAACGCTCCAAGGCCGAAGCCGGGGCCGAGGCGGAAAAGCAGCTGAAGCATGTGGGCCTTGGCGACAAGCTTTCGGTCTATCCGTCGCGGCTGTCGGGCGGCCAGCAGCAGCGCATGGCGATTGCCCGCGCGCTGGCGATGTCGCCCAACTACATGCTGTTCGACGAGGTGACATCGGCGCTGGACCCGCAGCTGGTGGGCGAGGTGCTGGATACCTTGCGGATGCTGGCCTCGGAAGGCATGACGATGATCTGCGTCACGCATGAGATGAAGTTCGCCCGAGAAGTCTCTGACCGGGTTGCGTTTTTCCACAAAGGCGTGATGGCCGAGATCGCTCCGCCGGAACAGCTGTTCGGTGCGCCGAAAGACCCCGATCTGCAACAGTTCCTGGCTGCAACCCACTGAGGGCATGATGCAATCCGGTGTGATCGTCGTCGGTGCCGGGGTGGTGGGGCTGTCCGCCGCGCTGGCCTTGCAGGCGCGCGGGCTGAAGGTGACGGTGCTGGACCGCGAAGGCCCGGCGGCGGGGGCATCGGCGGGCAATGCCGGGGCCTTCGCCTTTACCGACATCCTGCCGCTGGCAAGCCCCGGCATCCTGCGCAAGGCCCCGAAATGGCTGCTGGATCCGCTTGGCCCCCTGTCGGTGCCGCCCGCCTATGCGCTGAAGATCGCGCCCTGGATGGTCCGCTTCTGGCGGGCCTGTTCGCCCGCCCGCGTTGCGGCCTCGACCACGGCGCAGACCGCGTTGATGGATCTGTCGAAGGCCGAGCTGGAGCCCTTCCTGTCCGCCACCGGCACCCTGCCGATGCTGGAAAGGAAGGGCAACCTTCAGGTCTACGAGTCGAAGGCCGAACTGGATGCCAGTCTGCCCGGCTGGGCCGCGCGCGAAGCCCATGGCATCGAATTCCGCCATATGGACGCGGCCGAGATGGCCGGGCTGCAACCCGGCCTGTCGCCGCGCTTCACCCATGGCACCTTTACCCCCGGCTGGTTTTCGATCTCGGACCCGAAACTCTTCACCCTCGCGCTGGCCGAACGTTTCCGCGCCAATGGCGGGCAGATCGAACGGGCCGATGTCCGCGCCCTGCGGCCCGTGGACGGCGGGGTCGAGGTGCTGACCACGGGGACCGAACGCCGGGCGGGCCATGTCGTCCTTGCCGCCGGAGCCCATTCGCATCGGATCGCGCGGTCCGTCGGCGACCGCATCCCCTTGGAAACCGAGCGCGGCTACAACACCACCTTGCCCGCCGATGCCTTCGATCTGCGCATCCAAGTCACCTTCGGCGGCCATGGGTTTGTCGTTACCCGCCTGTCCACCGGCATCCGCGTTGGCGGGGCGGTGGAACTGGGCGGACTTGATCTGGCCCCGAACTTCAAACGCTCCGAAGCGATGCTGAAAAAGGCGCAAGCCTTCCTGCCGGGGCTGAAACCGGCGGGCGGCGTGCAATGGATGGGCTTCCGTCCCAGCCTGCCGGACAGCCTGCCCGCCATCGGCCCGGCAAAAGCCACCCCTCGCGTCATCCACGCCTTCGGCCATGGCCATCTTGGCCTGACCCAGGCAACCGGCACCGCCCGGATCGTCGCTGATCTGGTGACGGGCACCGCCCCCGCCATCGACCTGACACCGTTTTCTCCGCAAAGGTTCTGACCCATGGCCCTGCACACCTTCTCCTGCCTCGACGGCCACACCTGCGGCAACCCGGTCCGCCTCGTCTCGGGCGGGGGGCCGCGGCTGGACGGGGCCAACATGCTGGAGCGCCGTGCCCATTTCCTGCGCGACTTCGACTGGATCCGCACCGGGCTGATGTTCGAACCCCGCGGCCATGACATGATGTCCGGGTCCATCCTCTACCCGCCGACGCGGCCCGACTGCGATGTGGCGGTTCTGTTCATCGAAACCTCGGGCTGCCTGCCGATGTGCGGCCACGGCACCATCGGCACGATCACCATGGGGATCGAGAACGGCCTGATCACCCCGCGCGAGCCGGGCAAGCTGTCTATCGACGCTCCGGCCGGGAAGGTCGACATCACCTACCGGCAGGAAGGCCGCTTCGTCGAGGAGGTCCGCCTGACCAACGTGCCCGGCTTCCTTTACGCCGAGGGGCTGACGGCTGAAGTGGAAGGTCTGGGCGAGATTGTGGTGGACGTGGCCTATGGCGGCAACTTCTATGCCATTGTCGAGCCTCAGAAAAACTTCCGCGACATGGCCGATTTCACTGCGGGGGAGTTGGTCGGGTTCAGCCCGAAGCTGCGCGCCGCGCTGAACGCGAAATACGATTTCGTCCACCCGGAACATCCGGCGATCAACGGGCTGAGCCATATCCTCTGGGCCGGCCAGCCCACCGTTCAGGGCGCCCATGCCCGCAACGCGGTGTTCTATGGCGAAAAGGCCATCGACCGCAGCCCCTGCGGCACCGGCACATCCGCCCGGATGGCGCAGCTGGCGGCGAAGGGCAAGCTGAAGGTCGGCGATGAGTTCTGGCACGAATCCATCATCGGTTCGATCTTCAAGGGCCGGGTCGAGGCGGCGGTGGAAGTCGCCGGCAAGCCCGCCATCATTCCCTCGATCGGGGGCTGGGCGCGGCAGACCGGCATCAACACCATCTTCATCGACGACCGTGATCCTTACGCGCATGGCTTTGTCGTGAAATGACCGAAGCGGCGCTCAGCATCCTTGGCGGGCAGGCTTCTGGCCCCGTCATCGCCACGCAGGAACCGTTGTCGTTCTGGGGCGGGGTCGATCCTGCCACCGGCTGCATCATCGACGTTCACCACCCGCTGCACGGGCGCTGCATCACCGGGGCCGTGCTGATGATGCCCTCGACCCGCGGGTCCTGCACCGGATCGGGGGTGCTGCTGGATCTGGCGCTGACCGGGCGCGCGCCCGCCGCGCTGGTGTTTTCGGAACCCGAGGATGTGGTGACTTTGGGCGCGCTGATCGCGGCTGGGATGTTCGACCGGCCCTTGCCGGTCCTGCGCCTGTCTCCTGCGGCCTGGGCGGCGCTGGCGCAGGTGGAAAGTGCTGCGATCACCGATACCGAAATCCGGGCCGGGGATCTTGGGATCCCGGTCTCGCCCCCCGCCACCGCCACGCTGGATCTGACCGACGCCGACCGTGCCCTGCTGGACGGGGCCGAAGGTCCGGCCGCACAACAGGCGATGCGGATCATTTGCGCCATGGCCGCCAATCAGGGGGCAACCCGGCTGATCGACGTGACGCAGGGCCATATCGACGGCTGTATCTATGCCAGCCCCGCCAACCTGACCTTTGCCGAGAAAATGGCCGAGATGGGGGGCAGGGTGCGCATCCCGGCCACGATGAATGCGATCTCGGTCGATCATGCCAACTGGCGGGCGCAGGGCGTGCCGCCCAGTTTCGGCGGCCCGGCGCAACGGCTGGCCGATGCCTATGTGCGGATGGGGTGCCAACCGACCTTCACTTGTTCGCCCTATCTTCTCGACACCGCGCCGGGGCAGGGCGAGGCGATTGCCTGGTCGGAATCCAATGCGGTGATCTATGCCAATTCCGTCCTTGGCGCGCGGACGGCCAAGCACCCGGATTTCCTTGATCTTTGCATCGCGCTGACCGGCCGTGCGCCCTTGTCCGGGGTCTATCTGGATGCGCCCCGGCAGGCGCGTCGCATCCTTGACGTCGACCTGCCCGACACCATCGACGATGCCTTCTGGCCGCTGATCGGCTGGCTGGCGGGCAAGGCGGCGCCCGATTGCATCCCGGTCTTGCGCGGGCTGGCCACCGCGCAGCCGACGACGGAAAACCTCAAGGCCCTGTGTGCCGCCTTCGGCACCACTTCGGCCGCGCCCATGCTGCATGTCGAAGGGGTTACGCCCGAGGCCGACCGGATCGCCCCCGGCACCGACCGCGCCCGCATCACCCGTGCCGACATGGTGGCAGGCTGGCAGGTCCTGAACGACGGGCCGCAGGCGGTGGAACTGGTGGCCGTCGGCAGCCCCCATGCCTCGCTGCTGGAATGCCGCGCGCTGGCCGATGCCCTTGCGGGCCGCAAGGCAAGCATAGCCACCATTGTCACCGCCGGGCGGCAGGTGATGGCCGAGGCCCGCGCCGAAGGCACCCTGCAACGGCTGGAGGCCGCCGGTGTACAGGTGCTGCCCGATCTTTGCTGGTGTTCGATTTCGGAGCCGGTCTTCCCGCCCGGCACACGGGCGCTGATGACCAATTCCGGCAAATACGCCCATTACGGCCCCGGCCTGTCGGGCCGCGCCGTGCGCTTCGGCAGCCTTGCCGATTGCGCGGCGGCCGCACTGACGGGCGAGGCCCCGAAAACCCTTCCCACATGGCTGAGGTAGTCCGATGCGCAGCACGAAAACCGTTCATGTGATCTCGGCCCATGCCGAGGGCGAGGTTGGCGATGTCATCGTCGGCGGCGTCGCCCCGCCGCCCGGAGACACGATCTGGGAACAGTCGCGGTTCCTGTGGGAAGACAAGACGTTGCGCAATTTCGTGCTGAACGAACCGCGCGGCGGCGTCTTCCGCCATGTCAACCTTCTGGTGCCGCCGAAGGACCCGCAGGCGGATGCCGCCTGGATCATCATGGAGCCCGAGGACAACCCGCCGATGTCCGGTTCCAACTCGATCTGCGTGTCCACCGTGCTGCTGGACAGCGGCATCATCCCGATGGTCGAGCCGGAAACCCATATGGTGCTTGAGGCGCCGGGCGGGCTGGTCCGCGTCCGCGCCGAATGCCGGAACGGCAAGGCGGAACGCATCTTCGTGCAGAACCACCCCAGTTTCGCCGAACGTCTGGATGCGAAGCTGGAGGTTGAAGGTCTTGGCACGCTGACCATCGACACCGCCTATGGCGGCGACAGTTTCGTCTTCGTCGATGCGCAGGCGCTGGGGTTTTCGCTGACCCCCGACGAGGCGCATGACATCGCCACGCTGGGGGTCAGGATTTCGGCGGCGGGAACCGAACAGCTGGGTTTCCGCCACCCGACCAACCCGGACTGGACGCATTTTTCCTTTTGCCTTTTCGCCGGGCCGGTCACGCGGCAGGGCAATGAGCTGCGCGCCGGGGCGGCGGTGGCGATCCGGCCGGGCAAGGTGGACCGCTCTCCGACCGGAACCGCCCTTTCGGCGCGGATGGCGGTGCTGCATGCGCGCGGGCAGATGGGGCAGGGCGACCGGCTGACGGCGGTGTCGCTGATCGGGTCCGAGTTTTCGGGGCGGATCGTCGGCACCACGCAGGTCGGCGACATTCCGGCGATCCTGCCGGAAATCTCGGGGCGCGGCTGGATTACCGGCATCCATCAGCACATGCTGGACCCGGCCGACCCCTGGCCCGAAGGCTATCGCCTGACCGACACCTGGGGCGCGCGCTGACCCGGTGCAAGTCGGGGTGGATGTTCGCCGGGCGGGCGGTATCATGGCCGGGCCGCAGCACATCGGGCATCTGAATGAAAGCGACCACGGAATTCGACGAGATCACCGTTTTCGGTGCGCGCGGCCACAGCCTGATGATCCTGCGCGGGCTGGAGGAATACTGGCAGGGCCGGGTGCGCATCCGCGCCCTGATCGACGATATCGAAAATGGCTTCATCCATCCCGGACTGAACATTCCGGTGATTTCCTCGGACGCGCGTCGGCGCGACTGGCCTGATCTGCCGGTGCTGCTGACGCCCGGCAGCTGTGCGCTTCGCGCCCGGATGGCCGCGCAATTCGCGCAGGAAGGGGCGGTCTTGGCAACCGCCTCCTGGCCCGGTCAACCCCATGTCGATCCGGCAGTGCGTTATGGCGCGGGCAGCCTTTGCGCGCCCTATACCCGCATCGGGCCGCGGGCGGTGATCGGCGAGGGCGCGCAGGTTACGGCTGCGCTGATCTCGCATGATGTCGAGATCGGGGCCTACAGCACCATAGGCTTCTCCTCCGCGATCCATGGCCATGTCATCATCGGGCGCGAGGTGAATGTCGCGCCCAATGTGGTCGTGGCGAACGGCACCCGCGACCGGCCGCTGCGCATCGGTGATGGTGCCGTGATCGGGGTCGGCGCAGTTGTCGTCGGCGATGTGGCACCGGGCGCGCGGCTGATCGGCAACCCGGCGCTGCCATTGCGCGACTGGGTCAGGTTGCGCCGTCTGGCGCGCGGTCAAACTGGCTGAGCAGGGCATCGACATAGGTGTCAAAGCTGGTGGACGCGCGCACGCGCCGCCGCAGCCTGCGTCGCGTCTCAGCACCGATCCCCGCAGCCATCTCCAGCGCCGCCTCGACAAATCCGGCTTCGTCGCCCGGCGGCAGGAACCGGCACGCGCCGTCGGTCAGCCCGACCAGGCCGATGTCCGCAGCATAGCCGACAAAGGGCGTGCCCACTGCCGCCGCATGAATGGCCGTGGTCGGGCCGGGGTCCTGGCGCGAGGTCAGCAGATAGACATCCGCCGCGCGATACCAGGCCAGGCTGTCCTCGACAAAGCCGGGCAGGGCAAGCGGCAGCCCTTTGGCCAGTGCCGCATCGGCCAGCCCTTGCGCCCAAGGGTCCAGCGCCCCCAGCCAGACGAAGCGGGCCTGCGGGCGTCGGGCCGCGATCCGGGCTGCCGCTGACAGGAACAGATCGAACCCCTTGCGATGGTCGGCATGGCCCGCGCCGATGAACACCGGCCCGACGCCGCCGTGCCGGCGCCTTTGCCGGAAACTGGCCAGCGGCGTGGGCGGCAGCACAAGGCCGGGCAGGATCTGCGTCACCTGCCCGCCAAGCTCGGGGGCGAAGGCCTGCACCATGCGCGGCATCGACACGATCAGCTGCGCCCCCGCGGCCTGTGCGGCGCGTAAGCCGGGGATATGGCCCTGGCCGCGCAGGTAATCCGCCATTTCATGCAGCAGAACCAGGCAGCGCAGCCCCGATGTGGCCAGAACGGCGGCCAGCCCGGCGGCGGCCCCGGTGTTTACCCATGCGGGATTGCCCGGCGGCAGGCCCGCGGCCAGCCCGGCCACATCCCAGCCCTCGGCCGCAATGAAGACGGGGCCAAGGGCGCGGAACCTGTGCACCAGCGGCCCGGCATGGCCCAGCAGGAACACCGGATCATGCCCGCGCGCCCGCAGTGCCCGTGCAAGATCCAGCGTCAGGATCGGCACCCCCGCCGCTTGCGCATCATGCGACACCATGAGGAACGGCCGCGCCAGCCCGGCCACCGCCTGCCGCATGGCCGCCTGCGCGCTTGCCGCATTCCGGGGCACGGGGCGCGGCAGATGGCCAAGTGCTGCCCCTTCGGTGATGTAATGCCGAAAGGCATGGGTCCGGCCCAGCGGCAGATAGCAGCGCCGGTAGAAATCCGCATCGAACCCGGCCGAAGGCGAGCGCCCTTCGCCATCGCCGTTGCGGATGAAATGCAAGGCCGCCGCCGCCCCCAGCCCCGCCAGATCGGGATAGCTGGCGCGATAGTGATCGGGGTCGATCAGCGGATGCGGCTGGCGCTGTCGACCCATGCCGATCGAAGCCAGAAAATCCCCGGCCGCCGTGCGCGATCCACGCGCCGCCCAATCCGGATAGCGCTGTTTATACCACCGGGTTGCGATATAGGCCGAAGGATCAAGCCCTGCGGCATCCCCCTGATCCAGAAAGTGCCGCAGGGCTGCGGCATCGTCCAGCAGCGGGGCCTTGATCTGGCACCGATAGTGATCGGCGTCGAAAATCTCTGTCACATCCATCTGCACACCGGGCCGGGCCGCCCTTCTCCCTGGCCGGAGACCCTGCACCTGCGTTGCGGGGCGATCAAGCCGATTTCCCGGCAGGTTACGCCTCATTCCCCGGTGGCTTTGGACGTCTCCGGGTCCGGTGCGCGCCCCGGCAGGGGCAGGGGAATGCCGTCCAGCCCCTCGGCCCGGTCGCGGTGCAGCGCGGCGCGGCCCAGAAGCATCAGTGTCACCGGCGTCGTCAGCATCAGGAACAGGCCGATCACCACTTCATGCAGGAAGATCCGGTCCTGCACCCAGGACCAGATGATCAGCGAGGCCAGCAGGATCGCCGCCGCCCCCCAGCTGGTGCCCAGGGTCGGGGCGTGGATGCGGTCATAAAAGCTTTTCAGCTGCACCAGCCCGATGGTGCCCAAAAGCGTCAGCGTGCTGCCGATCACCAGAAGCAGCGACACTGGCAGGACGATCCACAGCGGCAGGCCCTCGACCGCGCTCATTCGATCACCTCGCCGCGCATCAGGAATTTGGCCAGCGCCACGCTGGCGACGAAACCGGCAAGGGCGATGACCAGGGCCGCCTCGAACAGGAAGGGGGTGGACAGCCGCATTCCGGTGACGATGAACAGCAGCAGCGTGGTGACGTAAAGCGCATCCATCGCCAGCACCCTGTCCTGTGCCCGCGGCCCGCGTGCGATGCGCCAGGCCGCCAGACAGGCGGCCACCGCCAGAACCAGTTGCGCATAGCTGAGCGCGGCCCAGATCAGGGTTGCCGTGGTCATGCAAAGGCCTCCAGCAGCAGGGATTCATAGCGGTCGCGGATCAGAACGCGCCATGCCTCATCGTCGATCATGTCGAAGACATGCAGCAAAAGCACGCCGGATTCGGGATCGTATTCCAGCCAGGCCGTGCCCGGTGTCGCGGTCAGGATCGCCGCCAGCAACGCCAGCGGCACCGGATCGCGCAAGCGAAGCGGGATATGCACGAAGCCCGATCGCCGCGCCCCGTGACGGCCGTTCGTCAGGATCAGCCGGGCGACCGACCAGTTCGACCGCAGGATGTCGATGCTGACGATGCCAATCAGCCGCATCAGCGGACGAAAGGCGCGGATGCGCGGGGCTTGCGGTTCCAGCCGCGCCAGCACCAGCCCGGCCAGCACGGCAACCGCCGACCCCAGAAGGGCCTGCCCCAGCGAGAACCGGGTCAGCAGCACCCACATCAGCGCAAGGGCCAGTGACAGCAGGGGATGGGGCAGCAGACGTGTCATTCGTCCCCGGCCTCCTCTGCTGCGGCCTCTTCGGCATCGGTGGCGCGCGGGGCACCCAGCACGCCCTGGGCGTAGATGCCGGGCTGCATCACCGCCGCCGCCGTTTCGCGCATGTAGTTCAGCGTCGCCTCGGCCTTGACGGTCAGGAACATCAGCAGCGCCACCAGCACCAGCACCGGCGCGATTTCCAGCGCCAGAACGCGCGGCGGCTCGCCCTCGCTGGCCCAGAAGGTCTGGATGCCGATCCGCACCAGACCGATCAGCGTCGCCAGCCCCGACAGGATCAGCAGCACGGCAAAGGCCCAGGCTATCGCCGGGGTGGCACTGCCTTGGGAAAGCAGGCCCTGAAGGATACCGACCTTGCCGATGAAGCCGGGCAGCGGCGGCAGGCCCGCAAGCCCGATGACACAGGCGCCGAACGACAGGCCCAGCACCGCCAGCGTGCCAGGAATGGCCAGGCCGACCTCGGGCTGGCGGTCCTCTTCACGTTCGTCCAGGCCATAGGCATCGGCGGTCAGCGCCAGCAGGGCGGCGATGCCGCCTTCCTCGCGGCTCATCGGTTCGATCAGCAGGAAGAGGGCGCTTGTCGCCAGGGTGGAGCCGAGCAGATAGAACAGCGCCGCCGCCAGGATCTGCGGGCTGCTGCCGACCAGGGTAAAGCCTGCCGCCGCCAGCACCGTCCCGGCTGAAATCAGCACCAGATGCGCCGCCATGCGGCCCAGCCCCTGCGATGTCAGCACGCCCAGAAAGCCGAAGGCCACCGTCGCCATGCCACCGCCGATCAGCACCGGTGATCCGAACCCCGCCGAGGCCCCGGCCTGAAAGCCGAAGATCAGGAAGCCAAGGCGCAAGAGGACATAGACCCCGACCTTGGTCATGATGGCGAAGACGGCCGCCACTGGTGCCGCCCCGGCCATATAGGCGGTGGGCAGCCAGAACGACAGCGGCCAGATCCCGGCCTTGACCAGAAAGGCGATGCCCATGCAGGCGGCCCCGGCATGCAGCATCATCCGCTGGTCATCGGGCAGGGCCGGCACCATGACCGACAGCTGTGCCATGCTCAGCGTGCCGGTCGCGCCATAGATCAGGCTGACCCCGATCAGGAACAGCAGCGACCCCAGCAGGTTGATGGCGATGTAATGCAGCCCGGCCCGCACCCGCAGCTGCCCGCCGCCATGCAGGAGCAATCCGTAAGAGGCGGCCAGCAGCACCTCGAAGAACACGAACAGGTTGAACAGGTCGCCGGTCAGGAACGCGCCGTTCAGCCCCATCAGCAGGAACTGGAACATGCTGTGGAAATGCTGGCCCTGCCGGTGCCAGGCGGCGGCCGAATAGATCAGCGCAGGCAGCGCCAGCAATCCGGTCAGCACCAGCATCATCGCCGACAGCCGGTCGATCACCAGAACGATGCCATAGGGCGCGGCCCAGTCGCCCAGCAGGTAAAAGCCGATATCGTTGTTCCCGGTCAGATCGCTGCCCTTCGAGCGGACCAGCAATTCGACCGAGGCCAGCAGCGTCGCCACCACCGCGGCAAGGCTGATGGCCAGCTTGGCGCGGCGCTGACGCTCGTCATAGACCAGCATCAGCGCACCCGCGAAGAAGGGGATCAGGATCGGCGCGATGATCAGATGCTCGGGGCCGCCGGTCATGGTCCGGTCTCCTGCCCGTCGACATGGTCGGTGCCGGTCAGTCCGCGCGATGCGATCAGCACCACAAGGAACAGCGCCGTGGTGGCAAAGCTGATCACGATGGCCGTCAGCACCAGCGCCTGCGGCACCGGGTCGGCATAGGCGGCCGGATTGATGAAGCCGTTCTTCGGCATGATCGGCGCACCGCTCAGCGTGACGCGGCCCATGGCGAAGATGAACAGGTTGACCGCATAGGACAGCAGGCACAGCCCGGTGATCACCTGAAAGCTTCGCGGCCGCAGAAGCAGCCATGTCCCCGAAGCCGCAAGCACGCCGATGGCAAGTGAAAGAACGATTTCCATCAGGCGGCCTCACGGTCTTGCTGGGTGGCGGTATCGCGTTCGCGCTGGCGGGCGACGCGCAGCGACTGGTGCGCAAGGGCGACAAGCATCAGCACCGTGGCCCCGACCACAAGGGCAAAGACCCCGATGTCGAACACCATCGCTGTGGCCGCCGGAACATCGCCGATCAGCGGCAGCGTGACATAGCGGGCATGGGCGGTCAGGAAGGGGTAGCCGAAGACAAAGGCCCCAAGGCCGGTGGCCCCGGCGATCAGCAGCCCCACCCCCATCCAGCGGATCGGCAGCACGGTCAGCCGGTCCTCGACCCAGCGCACGTCATGCGCCAGATATTGCAGCAGGAACCCGATCGACAGCGTGACCCCGGCCGAAAATCCGCCGCCGGGCAGGTCGTGGCCGCGGAAGAACAGATAGGCCGCCAGCAGCATCAGCACCGGGAACATCCAGCGCATGATGACCGACGGCACCAGAAGCGCGTCATCCAGCCCACGGTCTTCGGCGCTGTCCTGCTGCGGCGGCAGGGCCACGCTTTCCGGGGCAGGGCGGAAGCGGCGCAGCAGGGCAAAGACGCTGATCCCCACGATGGCCAGAACCGTGATTTCGCCAAAGGTGTCGAAGGCGCGGAAATCGACAAGGATCACGTTGACCACATTGGTGCCGCCGCCTTCGTGATAGGAATTGCGCAGGAACCAGTCGCCGACGCTGGGCACCAGCGGCCGGGTCATCATCACATAGGCGATGGCGGCCAGCCCGGTTCCGGCAAGGGCGGCGATGACGAAGTCGCGGGCACGGCGGATGCGCGCGGGCAAAAGCTTGTCCTCGGCAATCTCTTCGCGCCGCTTGGGCATCCAGCGCAGGCCCAGGAGCAGCAGCACCGTGGTCACGATCTCGACCAGAAGCTGCGTCACCGCCAGATCGGGGGCCGACAGCCAGGCGAAGGTCAGGCAGGTGACGGCCCCGGCCCCGCCCAGCAGGATCACGGCGGCAAAACGGTGATATTTCGCCATCCAGGCCGCGCCGACGGCGCAGCCCGCCCCCGCCAGCCACATCAGCGCAAAGGCCGGATTGAACGGGTTGAACAGCGGTTTGGGGTCCTGACCCAGCACGCCCCACAGCGTTGCCGCCATCGCCAGCACCGTCAGCACCACCACCAGCCGCAGCTGCGGTTGCAGTCGTTCGGTCCCGAACAGCCGGTGCAGGGCGCGCGGGGCTCTCCAGGTCAGCCAGAGCAGAAGCCGCTCGAACACCTTCTGCGCCTTCAGTCGGTGCAGGAGCGGCGGGCCTTCGGGGCCCGCCTCGATCCGCCGCCCGGCCAGCGCGAACAGCACCGTGCCGCCAGCCAGCGCGACAAGGCTCATGATCAGGGGCAGGTTGAAGCCATGCCAGACCGCGATGTCGGTATAGGGCAGGTCCGCCCCCAGAACCGACCGCGCGGCAAGGTTCAGCGTCGGCCCCAGTGTCACCCCCGGCAGGATGCCGACGACAAGGCAGGCCAGAACCAGCAGTTCCACCGGGCGGCGCATCCAGGCGGGCGGTTCGTGCGGGGGTTTCGGCAGGTCCTGGGGCGGCGGGCCGAAGAAGACCGAAACAATAAAGCGCAGCGAATAGGCGACGGCGAAGATGCCCGCCAGAGTGGCGAACCAGGCCAGGGAATCATCCAGCCAGCTGCCGTTGTGCCAGTCGGCGGCCTCGGCAAAGAACATCTCTTTCGACAGGAACCCGTTCAAGAGCGGCACCCCCGCCATCGCGCCCGAGGCGACGATGGCCAGGCATCCCGTCACCGGCATGAAGCGGATCAGCCCGCTCAGCCGCCGCATGTCGCGGGTGCCGGTCTCGTGGTCGATGATGCCTGCGGCCATGAACAGGCTGGCCTTGAACACGGCATGGTTCACGATATGGAAGATCGCCGCCAGAATGGCCGCGGTGCTGCCGATCCCGGCAAGGGCTGTGATCAGGCCCAGATGGCTGATGGTGGAATAGGCCAGAAGGCCCTTCAGATCGTGCCGGAACAGCGCGAACAGCGACCCCAGCACCAGCGTCAGCATCCCGGTGCCGGTGACGGCAAAGAACCACATCTCGGTCTGGCCCAGCACGGGCGAGAAGCGGACCAGCAGGAAGACCCCGGCCTTCACCATCGTCGCCGAATGCAGGAAGGCCGAAACCGGGGTCGGGGCGGCCATGGCACCGGGCAGCCAGAAATGGAACGGCATCTGCGCCGATTTGGTGAAGCAGCCCAGCAGGAACAGCACCAGCACCAGCGGATAAAGCGGATCGGCCCGCACCGCATCGCCTGCGGCCAGCACCCGGTCCAGATCATAGCTGCCGACGATCTGGCCCAGAAGCAGCATCGACATCAAGAGGCACAGCCCGCCCATGCCGGTGATGATCAGCGCCATCCGCGCCCCGTCGCGCGCCGCCTGGCCCTGATGCCAGTAGCCGATCAGCAGGAATGACAGGATCGAGGTCAGTTCCCAGAACACCACCAGCATCAGGATGTTGCCGGACAGCAGCATTCCCACCATGGCCCCGGTAAAGGCCATCAGGAAGGCATAGAACCGTGGCACCGGATCGGATTTCGACAGGTAGTAGCGCGCATAGATCAAGACCAGGATGCCGATGGCGAAGACCAGGCTGACGAACAGCCAGGTGAACCCGTCCATGCGGAAGGCCAGCGTCAGCCCCAGCGACGGCACCCAGCGCAGCGTGCCGCGGACCACCTCTCCGGTGCTGATGGTTTCATGCAGGATGCCAAGGATCACCAGACCCGCCGCCAGAAGCAAACCGCAGACCCAGGCCGCCGCACTGCGGGCATTCGCCGAAACCGTGGTCGCGGCAAGGGCAGCGACAAAGGGCAGCCCGGCAAGGATCAGCAACAGGGTTCCTTCGATCATGCTGCGGGTCGTCTCCTTCCTTCTTCCATGGTCATGCGGGCCCCGGCGGACAGAGAGAGGACGCTGCCGCGCAAGCGGTTGTTGCCTTGGCCCGATTCCAGGATTTCCCCTTTCCGGTTATGGAGGCTGCATGCCGGTCAATTCAAGCCGCCCGCACCGGTTTTTTGCCGGTTTTGTCGGGATTGTCAGCAGGATGCAGATAATCTTCGTCCCGGCGCGGGTCAGGCGGGCAGGGGTCAGCTGACCGCCAGCACCTCGCCCGTGTCGTGGCGGCGGATGAAATCGACCCGCGCGCCGTTCCAGTGATAGCAGAAATGCGATCCCTGCACCGGAATCGTCACCACATCGGGCCAGAACACCCCGATGCAGCGCCCGCCGGGAAGGCGCACGCTGCTCCAGACCAGCCCGTCGCTGCCCGCCGCCCGCAATGCGGCACCCGCAGCCTGCGACGGGGCATAGTCGGTCGGATGCAACACGCCCGGCACCGCATCCACGTCATGCAACACCCGGTCGACCGCCCCCACCAGCGCCCGGAAATCCGAGGTCCAGCCCGGCTGCTCCGCCGTGGCGGCCATGAAGGCCGCGTGATGGTGGATGGTTTCGGCCAGCGCCACCTCTTCGCGGTCCCCGGCATAGTAGATGCCATAGCTGCCGTCGCTGAACCGCCCCGGCCGCAAGGGCGAGCAATGGACGAACGGCGCCATCACCAGGCTGGCTCCGGGGCCGGACACCCGGCGGGCGGGCGGCACCTTGCCCAGATCGCCCACCTCGTTGCGCAGGCGGGGGTTGGTCTTGGCCTCGACCGCGACCAGCGCCTCCCAGTCGCGCGGGTCGGCGATGTCCTCGAACAGATCGACCGGCGGCCAGATCGACCGGATGATCCGCCAGGTCTTTGGCCAGCGGATGCGGCGGGGATGTGCCGCGTCCTTCACCATGCGCCGCGCTCGGCATCCAGCCAGTCGCGCATCAGTGCCAGGTCGGACAATTCGCCCCGCAGCATGATCTGCAGCGCCGAAGCCCCGCCAAAGGCCGCATTGGGCTTGCGCACCCAGGCATAGCCGCGCGCCGGGTCGCGAAAGAGATAGCGCAGCCCCTTGTGGATGCCCATCAGATGCGCCATCCGCATCCGCAGATCGCGGTCCACCCGGCCGATTGCGCCGTCTTTCCAGCGCGCCCAGGTGCGCGGGGCCATGTCGCCCAGCAGAACCCGTGCCTCGGCATCGCTGACGTCCCAGGCGCGGAACAGGCTCACCGTAGTCCGGGCCAGCGCGCCCGCCTCATCTTCGGTGATCGCCGGGCTGTCGCTGCGCGCCGGGGTGGTTTCAATCGGGTGCAGAAGCATGATGCTCTCCGTCATTTGGCATCAATATAGTGGAACTATGCCAAATGGCAAGGATCAGCCTGTCGGGCCGGGACGGCCGGTCGCGCCGATGAACAGCGAGAACAATTCCCCCTGCGACCCGATCCGCAGCTTGGCATAGATGTTGCGGCGATGGATGCGCACCGTGCCGGGCGAGATGCCCAGCATCGCCCCCACCGCCACCGCCGAATGTCCCTTCAGGGTGAATTCCACGATCTGCCGTTCGCGCCGCGTCAGCACGCCCACGCCGAAGCTGTGGAAGGCATGGGCAAAATCCTGCCGGTTGTCCTGTGCCGGCAGGGGGGTGAAGCTGCGGTCAAGATCGGCCCAATGCTGGCGGGCAATCGCCTCGACCAGCGGGCACAGCGCCTGCAATGCGCGAAACTCTCGCGGGGAAAACGGGCGGTCGGCGCGCATCAAGGACAGCACCACCACCGAATCGCCGCAGTCGATGAAGAAGGCAATCTCTTCGGCCAGCCCGGTCTGGACATAATAGCTGCGGAAATATTCGCCCTGATAGAACCGGTCCGGCGCCAGATCGCGCAGGCGGTAAAGACCCGTCGGCACCGGGCGGCTGGCGGCCAGGAACAGCGGGTCCAGAAGATAGGGGCCGTCCTGGTAATCGGTGACAAAGACCTTGCGCCGGTCGGCGGGAAAGTCATCGTAAAGGTCAAGCGGCCGCGCCGTGCCGCGATAGCCGAAGACCACCGTATAGCTGTAGGGCACCGCCGCCCGCAGCACCGCCGCCAGCCGGGCCGGGCCGTCGGCGGTTCCGATGGCGGAAATCGCTGCGGCCAGCGGGTCGAACAAGGCTTGCCCCGTCATCCTGGCCCTTTCCCGGCGCGGACTATTCATTTTGTGGTATATACAGGCGCGGCCGGGTTTCCTACGCTTTTGCGGTATCCAAAGCATATGTTGCCATGCCAGACCAGCCCGCCGCCCCGGACACCCCGATTGCCGAATTCGTCGCGGCAACCAAACGCTACGGCGAGGTGCTGGCCGCCGACCGGATCGACCTGGCCGTGCGGCCCGGCGAATTCCTGACCTTCCTTGGCCCTTCCGGCTGCGGCAAGACCACCGCCCTGCGCATGCTGGCCGGGTTCGAGGTGCCGACCGAGGGCGAAGTGCGGATCGACGGGCAGCGGGTGAACGATCTGCCCGCGCATCGCCGCCCGGTGAACATGGTGTTCCAGCATTATGCGCTGTTTCCGCATATGACCGTGGCCGACAACATCGCCTATGGCCTGCGCCAGCGTCGCCCGGTGCCGCCGCGCGCCGAGATCGACGCCGCCGTCTCCCGCGCGCTTGAGACCGTCCGGCTGCCCGGCTTCGGACCGCGCAGGATCTGGGAAATGTCGGGCGGCCAGCAACAGCGGGTGGCGCTGGCCCGCGCCATCGTCAACCAGCCGAAGATCCTGCTTCTGGATGAGCCTATGGCGGCGCTGGACCGCAAGCTGCGCCGCGACATGCAGCTGGAACTGCTGACGCTGCAACGCAGACTCGGCATCACCTTCGTTCTGGTCACGCATGATCAGGAAGAGGCGCTGTCGATGTCGGACCGCATCGTCATCATGCGCGGCGGACGCATCGTGCAGGTGGGGGCTCCGCGCGATCTTTATGACCGGCCGGTCAGCCGCTATGTCGCGGATTTCGTCGGCAAGTCGAATTTCTTTCCCGGCCGGGTGCTGGAAAGCACCGCTGCGGCAACCGTGCTGGAGGCCGCGGGCCACCGCTTCACCGGCAGCGCCACAGCGGCCCTTGCCCCCGGCGATGCCGCCAGCGCCAGCCTGCGCCCCGAACAGATCGCGCTCTCGCGCGACAGCGGCCTGCCCGTGACCGTGCTGAACCGCATCTTTCTGGGCGAACACACCGAATATCACGTCCGGCACGCGGCCTTGGGCGAATTCCTGATCCTGGTGCCCCGGCAGGCCGAAACCGGCATCGGCGGCTTTGAACCGGGCGACAGCGCCTTTGCCACCTGGGCCGAAGGTGCTGCACTGATCCTGAAGGAAGACTGACAACCATAATCAACGGGGTGGAGAGAATGACCGACCGCATCGACCACATCAGCGCGAAGAAGTTCATGCAGGAATTGCAGCGGTACCGCAAAGGCTCGGTCACGCGGCGGCATTTCCTGGGGGTCACGGGCCTCGGGCTGGCCAGCAGTGTGCTGGGGGCCGCCGTGCCCGGCCTGCGCGCAGGCCCCGCGCTGGCGCAAAGCATCGGCGACCGCGTGGCGTTGGCCACCTGGCCCAACTACCACGACCCTGCGAATTTCGAGGCCTTCACCGCCGCCACCGGCGCGGCCGTGGACGTCAACGTCTTCGGCTCGAACGAGGAAATGCTGGCCAAGTTGCAGGCGGGCGGATCGGGCTGGGATGTCTTCGTGCCCACGAACTACACCATCACCACCTATGTCGGCGAAGATCTGATCGAACCCCTGGACCTGTCGCTGCTGCCCAATTATGACGCCGCCGCCTTCGACCCCCGCTTTGCCGAGCCGGGCACCGTCGACGGCAAGCTTTATGCCGTGCCGAAGAACTGGGGCACCACCGGTTTTGCGCTGAACACCGCGAACCTAGGCGACACGCCCAAACCCGCGACCTGGAAGGAATTCTTCGACATCACCAAGGGGGCCTTCTCGGGCCGCACCATGGTGCATGACTATCAGCTGACCACCATCGGCAATGCGCTGAAGGCCTTTGGCTATTCCTTCAACTCGATCGACCCCGCCGAACTGGCCGAGGCCGAGAAGCTGCTGATCGAGGTGAAACCGCATCTCTTTGCCATCTCGTCGGATTACCAGCCGTCGATGCGGTCGGGCGATGCCTGGCTGACGATGTGCTGGACCGGCGACGGCAAGCAGCTGAACCGCGACATGCCGGAAATCGAATACATCCTGGGCCGCGAAGGTGGCGAGATCTGGTCCGATTTCTTCGCCGTGCCGAAGGGTGCCCCGCACCGCGAGGCGGGCTATGCACTGATCAACTTCCTGCTCGACCCGGCGGTGAACGCAGTCGAGGCCGCCTTCCACGGCTATCCGGTGGCCGACAGCCGCGTCGATGCCCTTCTGCCGCCCGAGGTTCTGGCCGACCCGATCCTGTATCCGGCCAAGGACCTGCTGGATGCGCTGGAATTCGGTGCCGCCGTCACCCTGACCGATCCGAACCGGGCCGAACTGATGGCCCGCTTCAAATCGGCCTGAGGGGCGGCAATGACCCCGCGGTATCGCACGGCGCTGTTCCTTGCCCCGGCCGGGGCATGGTTGCTGTGCATGCTGGTGCTGCCGCTGGTGGTCGTGCTGGTCTATTCCTTCGGGGAACGGGCCGAGGCGGGCGGTTACGCGCCCGCCTTTTCCTTCGACAATTACCTCAATCTCGGCACCCGCTGGACGGCGTTCCGGAACACGCTGACGCTGGCCCCCCTTGGCACGCTGATGTGCCTTGTGATCGCCTGGCCGCTGGCCTGGTTCCTGGCGATGCGGGCCGATCCGCGCTGGAAGACCCTGCTGCTGGTTCTGGTGATCGTGCCGTTCTGGACCTCGATCCTGATCCGCAGCTATGCGTGGATCTTCCTTCTGGGCGGGCAGGGTATCCCGTCGCTCCTGAACGCGCTTGGCCTTGGCAACCCGCGGCTGATCAACACGCCCTTCGCGGTGATGGTCGGCATCGTCTATGGCTATCTGCCGCTGATGGTCTTCCCGATCTATGTCAGCCTGGAAAAGCTGGACAAGCGCCTCTTGGAGGCCGCCGCCGATCTTGGCGCGCCGCCCTGGCGCAGTCTGTGGCAGATCGCGGTGCCGATCTCGATGCCCGGCGTCGCCACCGGGTCGATGCTGGTCTTCATCCTCTTGATGGGCGAATTCCTGATCCCCGCCATGCTGGGTGGCGGCAAGGTGTTCTTTGTCGGCAATGCCTTGGTCGATCTCTTCCTGCAATCGCGCAACTGGCCGTTCGGGGCGGCGGTTGCGGTGGCGCTGGTCGTGGTGATGCTGATCACAGTGGCCGCCTACATGCGGCTGACGCGGGCCCTGGGCGGCACCCGCGATGACGTGTCGCTGATGTGAGGGGATGATGCGCCTTTACGCTCTCTGCATCTACCTGTTCCTTTACCTCCCCATCGGGGTGATTGCGCTCTTCTCGTTCAATGCGGGCCGCCATGCCGCGCAATTGCAGGGGTTCTCGACCCAATGGTATGGCAAGGCGCTCTCCAACCCCTTCGTGATGGACGCGCTGCAAACCAGCCTGATCGTTGCCGCCTGTTCGGCGGTGCTGGCCACCCTGACCGGCACCTTGGCGGCGCTGGCGCTGCAATCGGTCAGGGGCCGCCTGCGCGCGCTGTTCGACGCGCTGATCTACATCGCCGTCATGGTGCCGGGTATCGTCATCGGCATCTCTACCCTGATCGCGCTGGTGACGCTGTTCGGCTGGCTGAACCCGGCACTTGCAACGCTCTGGCCCGGCGACAGCCCGCCGCAGCTTGGCCTCGGCTATGGCTCGCTGATCCTGGCGCATGGCCTCTTCACCATGGCGCTGGTCGTCATCCTGGTCCGCGCCCGCATGGCGGGAATGGACCGCAGCCTGATCGAGGCATCATCGGACCTTGGCGCCACCCCCTTCGGCACCTTCCGGCAGGTGACTTTGCCGCTGATCACCCCGGCCATACTGGCGGGCTTCCTTCTGGCCTTCACCTTCAGCTTCGATGATTTCATCGTCGCCTTCTTCGTCGCCGGGTCGGAAACCACGCTGCCGATCTATGTCTTCTCGTCGATCCGCCGCGGGGTGACGCCCGAGATCAATGCCATCGGCACCATGGTGCTTGTGGTCTCGCTCCTCCTTCTCGTCACCGCGCAACTGATCCTGCAACGCGGGCGCAGACCGGGATGAGCATCCTGCGCGATCACATCGCCTTCGTCACCGGCGCCGGGGCCGGGATCGGCCGCGCCGGGGCGCTGGCAATGGCGGCCGAGGGCGCGCTGGTCATCGTCACCGACCGCGACGACGCCCGCGCCAAGGCCGTCGCCGCAACGATCACCGCCGCCGGGGGCCGGGCCGAGGCGCTGGCGCTGGACGTGACCGACGATGCCGCCCTTGCCGGTGCCATCGCCGCCGCTGCCCGCCGCCATGGCAGGCTCGACGTGCTGCATTCCCATGCCGGGCTGCAGGTCGCCGGGCGGCTGGAAGACATCACCGCCGCCCAGATGGATGCCAGCTGGGCGCTGAACGTGCGGTCGCATTTCGTCGCGGCGCAGGCCGCCATGGCGGTGATGAAACCTGCGGGTAAAGGCTCGATCCTGATCACCTCGTCCAATTCCGGCGTGCAGTATGATCGCGAGATGATCGCCTATTGCACCACCAAACACGCCGTCATCGCCATGGTGCGGCAGATCGCCGTCGATTACGCCCGCCATGGCGTGCGCTGCAATGCGCTCTGCCCCGGCTTCGTCGACACCGCCTTCAACGCCGGGTTCGAATCCCAGATGGGTGGCCGCCGCGCGCTGGAATCCTATGTCGCGTGCCAGATCCCGATGGGCCGCTTCGGCACGCCGCAGGAAATCGCCGAAGCGATCGTCTTCCTCGCCTCGTCCCGGTCGTCCTTTGTCACCGGCCATGCCCTTGTCATCGACGGGGCCGAAAGCCTCTGACCCTTCATCTTTGCAAAAATACCCCGCGGGGTGGTCTGGAGGGGCGCGAAGCCCCTCCAGCGCCGGGACAAAGCCTGCCGCCGGGGATAGCCGCCGCGGACGGCCCCCGGTATAAGGGCGCCAAAGGGCAGGGGGACAGCATGGCGCAGACCGGACCGGGCGATCAGGCGGCACAGGGTTTCTGGCTGGACGATCCGGCGCATCGCGGCTTTCTGGCCGCCGATGCCGCGCGGCAGCTGGAGGCCTTCGCCGCCAGCCCGAACCCCGCCGGGGGCTTTCATGTGCTGGGCTATGACAGCCGGCCCTTGCCCGATACGGTGCAGGAACTGCACACCACCACCCGGCTGATCCATTCCTATGCTCTGGCGAAACTGGCCGGGCGCCCCGGCTGCGATGCGATCATCGACCAGGGCATGCGCTATCTGTCCAGCCATCACCACGACCGCGACCATGGCGGCTGGCTCTGGGCGCTGGACGGCCGCGCCATCCACGACAGCCGCAAGCTGGCCTATGGCCATGTCTTCGTCCTTCTCGCCGGATCTTCGGCGAAACTCGCAGGCCACCCCGACGCACAGGCCCTGATCGACGCCGCCAGCGCCACGCTGGACCGGCATTTCTGGGAGGAAACCCCTGGTCTTCTGGCCGATGAATGGAACCGCGACTGGACGCCGTTTTCCGACTATCGCGGCATGAACGCCAACATGCACGGGGTCGAGGCGCTGCTGGCCGCGTTCGAGGCGACGGGACGCGACATCCATCTGATCCGCGCGGGCCGCATCCTGACCACCTTCCTGCGCCGCATCGCGCCCGAAAACGGCTGGCGCCTGCCCGAGCATTACCGCGCCGACTGGTCGATCGACCGCAGCTATTCCGGCAATCCGATGTTCCGCCCGGCCGGCACCACGCCGGGCCACAGCTTCGAGATGGCCCGCCTGCTGCTGCACTGGTGGGATCTGGCCGGCCGCCCCGATGACGGCAGCCCCGCCATCGCCCGCAGCATCCTGGAAACCGCGCTCACCGACAGTTGGGACAAGGACCGGGGCGGCATCGTCTACACGCTGGATTTTGACGGCAGCCCCGCGATCCGCAGCCGCTACTGGTGGCCCGTGACCGAGGCGATCGGCACCCTCGCCGCGCTGATCAAGCTGGAACGCAATCCGCAGGACGAGGTCTGGTATCGCCGTCTCTGGACCTTCGCCGACCGGGCCTTCATCGACCATCAGGCCGGCGGCTGGTTCCCCGAAATCGGCGACGACGGCCGCCCGGCGCGGACCCAGTTCAACGGAAAGCCCGACATCTACCACGCCCTTCAGGCCGAGTTGTTCCCCCTGACGCCGGGGATTTCCCGCTTCGGCGCGGCGCTGGCGAAGGACCCGCTCTGGTAGGTTGGGCCTCGGCGCGCTGCCTTCGTCTTGCACATTTCAAAACCCCTATCTATGCTGGTTTTTCGAACCGGAGCCACAAAATGTTGGACGAACGCCTGCCTCCCTTCATCCGCGAGCATTACGAATGCTACGAATGGAAGCATGCAAGCGCAATTCTGACCCAGGATTTTCCATCCGAATGGCAAGATCTGCTGGATGTTCTTTCGGCCTTCCGCCTGCGGAAATCGTGGATCACCAAGGGCGGCGGTAACAAGTCTCAGCTTTCAGCCTTCATCGACGGCTTTCTGTCGCAACGAGGCTGGGTCGAGAAACAATTCCAGACCGCCATCGAAGTGGATGGCACGCGGCTGGACTCTCCAACCCACAAGATCGACTGTTACAAGAACGGCGTGGCGCTGGAAATCGAATGGAACAACAAGGATCCGTTCTACGACCGAGACCTCAACAATTTTCGCCTGTTGTTCGATCTCCGCGCCGTCAGCGTGGGTATCGTGATTACCCGATCCGACGAACTGCAAGACATCTTTAACGAACTTGGCCGAGGTTCGTCCTACGGCAATTCGACCACTCACATGTCAAAACTCCTGCCCAGAATTCTGGGAGGCGGCGGTGCGGGATGCCCCCTTTTGGTCTTCGGGATCACCAAGGCACTTTTTGAGGAGGATGAGGAATGACCACGGCCGCAGATGACCTCCTCGCCAAGGCGGGCAAGACCAGGTTCCGCACCATTCTGGCTGATCCGCCCTGGCAATTCCAGAACCGCACCGGCAAAATGGCACCGGAACACAAACGGCTTTCGCGCTATCCAACCATGACCTTGCGCGAAATCTGCGATCTGCCGGTCGAGGCAATCGTTGCCGACACAGCCCATCTTTACATGTGGGTGCCGAACGCCTTGCTGCCCGAAGGGCTGAAGGTCATGGAAAACTGGGGGTTCAGCTACAAAAGCAACCTCATTTGGTACAAGATCCGCAAGGATGGCGGCCCGGATCGTCGCGGTGTCGGCTTCTACTTTCGCAATGTGACGGAAATCCTTCTGTTCGGAGTGCGCGGCAAGAACGCCCGGACCATGCAGCTTGGCCGTACGCAAGAGAACATCATCTCGACGCAAAAGCGCGAACACAGCCGCAAACCCGATGAACAATATCCTTTGATCGAAGGATGCAGCCCAGGTCCGCGGCTTGAAATGTTTGCGCGCGGCCCGCGTGTTGGCTGGACGGTATGGGGCAATCAGTCAGAAGAATACACGCCGACCTGGGATACATATTCGAACCATTCGCAAGCAAATGTGGTGTCTTTGAAACGCGCCACGCCGTAGCAGGCTTCAGCCAGCCGCCGCCGCCTTCAGACACTCCAACAGTCCCCGCGCCGGGGCTGACAGCCGCCGCGTCGGTGTCGCCACATAATAGCCCCATGGGCTGCGATAGCGTTCGGCAAAGGGGGCCACCAGCGCGCCGCGCGCCAGATAGGGCCGGGCCAGCATCTCCACCGCGATCGCCACCCCCAGCCCCGCCGCCGCCAGTTCCAGCGAGATATTGCTGCCGTTGGTCCGCAAGACCGGGGCAGGGTGGTCCTCTACCCCATGCGCCGCCGCGAACAGCGCGAAATATTCCTGCCGTCCGGCCACCCGGATCTGCGGCAAGGCCAGCGCGGCCGCCGGTCCGCCCGTGCCCGCAGTTTCGATCCCCTCCGCCAGCGCCGGCGCGCAGACCAGCACCAGATCGTCCCGCAGCAAAAGCCGGCAATTCGCGGGCACCTCATCTTCGCGCCGGACCGAGATCACGATATCCGCCGGATCGGTCTCGTCCCGCTCCCAGACCGTGCCCTGCACCAGCACCTCGACCCCCGGCTGCACCGCCCGGAACCGCGTCAGCACCTGCGGCAGCCAGCCTTCGGCCAGGCTCATCGGGCAGGACAGCACAACGCTGCGCTCGCGCGCCGATTTGGCGATGGCCTCGGCCGCGCCGTCGATCTGCGCCAGTGCCTGCCGCAGCGTCGGCAACAGTGCAGCACCGGTTTCGGTCAGCGCCAGCGAGCGCGCCTTGCGGTGAAAGAGGCGCTGACCGAGATGCGCCTCCAGCCCCCGGATATGGGTGCTGACGGCGGCCTGGGTATAGCCAAGTTCCGCCGCTGCCCGCGTGAAGGACAGATGCCGGGCCGCCGCCTCGAACGACCGCACGAAATTCAGCGGCGGCGGCGCGCGGCGTTTCATCTGCATCCCTTTCCGATCCATGCCATGACGCGCCATCCATAACATTCCTGCGGCCCATGACATCAGAATATTTATACCTCTCGCCTGCTGCCGCAGGCTATTCTTGCGCCCGGAAAGCAGGGGGCGGATCATGCGGACGCAGGCTCAGGCGGTGGTGATCGGCGGCGGGGTGATCGGCTGTTCGATCCTCTACCATCTGGCCAAGGCGGGCTGGACCGAGGTCGTGCTGCTGGAACGCTCGGAACTCACCTCCGGCTCCACCTGGCATGCCGCCGCCAACATCCACGGCCTGCATGACGTGACCAACATCAGCCGCCTTCAGCACTATACCATGCAGCTTTACAAGGAACTGGAGGCCGAAACCGGGCAGGGCTGCGGCGTGTTCCAGCCCGGCAGCCTGTATCTGGCGCAGACCGAGGCGCGCGAACAGCAATTGCGCCTGCAAGAGGCCAAGGCCCGCCGCTATGGCATGAATTTCCACGAGATCAGCCGGGACGAGGCCGAACGCCTGCATCCGCTGGTCGATTTCGACGGCATCCGCTGCATCATGTATGAACCCGATGGCGGCAACGTCGATCCTTCGGGCGTGACCATGGCCTATGCGGCGGGGGCGCGGGCGCGCGGGGCGGAAATCCACCGCTTCACCCCCGTCACCGCCACCGAGCCGCAACCCGACGGCACCTGGATCGTGCGGACGGAGAAGGGCGACATCCGCACCCCCTGGGTGATCAACGCCGCCGGTCTCTGGGCGCGCGAAGTGGCGGCGATGGCGGGGCTGCAATTGCCGCTGATCCCGACCGAACATCAGTATTTCGTCACCGAGACGATCGCCGAAATCGCCGCGATGGGCCGCCGCCTGCCTTCGGTCGCCGACCGCGACGGCGAATATTACCTGCGTCAGGAAGGCCAGGGCCTGCTGGTCGGGGCCTATGAGCGCGACATGAAATTCTGGGCCGAAACCGGCACCCCGCCCGGCTTCGGGCACGAGCTTTTCGCCGACGATCTGGAACGGATCGAGCCGAACATGATGCGCGCCATCGCCCGCGTGCCCGCCGTCGGCAGCGCCGGGATCAAGCGGGTGATCAACGGCCCGATGATCTGGTCGCCCGACAGCGCCGCGCTGTTCGGCCCGGTGCCGGAACTGCGCGGCTATTTCTGCTGCTGCGGCATCATCCCCGGCTTTTCGCAATCCGGCGGGCTGGGGCGGCTGGCCGCCGAATGGATGGTCGAGGGCGAGCCTTCGCTGGACATGTTCGGCTGGGATCTGGCGCGCTTCGGCGCCTGGGCCACACCGGCCTTTACCCGCGCCCGCGTGCAGGACCAGTATGCGCACCGCTTCAAGATCCACTTCCCCGGCGAGGAACGTGCCGCAGGCCGCCCCGCCCGCACCCGCCCGGTCTATGAGGCACAGCAGGCCATGGGCGCGGTCTTCGGCCTCAATTCCGGCTGGGAACATCCGCTTTACTTCGACGCTGGAACCCTCGACAGCGCCGGCTTCACCCGCCAGCCGTGGTGGGACAGTGTGGGGCACGAGGCGCGGATGCTGCGCGACAGGGCCGGGATCATCGACATCTCCAACTTCGCCCGCTACCGCGCGGCGGGGCCGGGGGCCGAGGACTGGCTGAACGCGGTCTTCGCAAACCGGATGCCCAGGGCGGTCGGCCGGTCCTGCCTGACGCCGCTGATCGGCAGGCGCGGCGGCGTGGCGGGGGATTTCACCGTCACAAGGCTTGGACCGGAAGAGTTCTGGGTGATTGGCTCGGGCATGGCCGAACGTTTCCACCTGCGCTATTTCCGCGCCGTGCCACTGTCCGAAGGCACCAGTTTCGACAGCCTGACCGACGCGACGGCGGGTTACAACATCGCCGGACCTCAGTCGCGCGCGCTCTTGTCCCGGCTGACCAATGCCGATCTGTCGGACACGGCCTTCCCGTTCTTCCGCTCGGCCCGGATCGTGGTGGCCGGGGTGGATTGCGTGGCGTTGCGCGTGTCCTTCACCGGCGATCTGGGCTGGGAATTGCATTGCGCCGAAGCCGATCAGCAGGCGCTTTACACCGCATTGCTGGAGGCGGGTCGCGATCTGGGCGCAGGCCCGGTCGGCAGCCGCGCGCTGATGAGCCTGCGGGTCGAAAAGGGCTATGGCTCCTGGGGCCGCGACTACAGCCCCGAATACTGGCCGCAGGAATCCGGTCTTGCCGGGCTGATCCGCGACGACAAGCCGTTCCTGAACCGCGACGCCTGGTTGGCGGTAAAGGACAAGCCGCCGCGCGACACGATGGTCATGCTGGAGATCGACGCAGCGGATGCCGATGCGCAGGGCGGAGAGCCGGTCTTCCTGCCCGACGGCACGCCCGCGGGCCAGGTCTCGTCCGGGGCCTATGGCTATTCGGTCGGCAAGTCGCTGGCCATCGCCTATCTGAAAGCCGGGCTTGTCGCGCCGGGCGATGAACTGCGCGTCGCCATCCTGGGCGGTTCGGTCCCGGCCCGTGTGCTGCACCGGCCACCCTTCGATCCCGAAGGTAACAGGCTGCGCGGCAGGTAACGCTCCTCGTCGGTCTTCGACCGCTCGTCGCGCGCCGCGACGACGCGGCGAAGCCGCCGGAGGAGCCGTGCTATCCCCAGTCCCCAAGCAGCACGTTGCGCGTCACCGTCTCGACTGCCCGGTCGCGTGCGATCAGCCCGGCCACCCATTCGCAGGACCCGGCGTTGAAGATGCCGCCCTTGCCCCGCCGGTATTCCGCCATGCAGCCGTTGCCATGCGTCACCCGCGCCAGGGTTTCATCATCCACCCGGCCGAACAGCGACATGGCGATTTCCACCGCATCCTCGTCGGCAATGAACGGGTCGCGGTCATGCGCGCCCTCGGAATGGGCCAGGGTCGTCGCCGGGGCCATGCCGATGATCTCCAGCGGTCCGGCCAGCGCCGCATCGGGGGCGGCAAAGGGCAGGCCGTGGCGCATCACATACTCCACCCCGTCCACCTCATAGGCGAAGATCCTCGCCTCGCGCCCCAGCACATCGCCATAGCCCAGCCCGGTGCCGCGCAGCGCCCAGTGTCGCGGGCGATAGAGCGTGAAGCCGCCCGCGCCATGCGCCGCCGTGCGGCCCCAGCCGGCATAGACCCCGGCCGAACCGGTCAGCCCCATGGTCAGCGTCGCGGGGCGGCGGATGTCGCGGTGATCCCAATGATCGGTCATGCGCGACCGGTCCTCCACCGGGTCTTCGGTCTCGGCGCGGGTCTTGTAGCAGGTCTGCACCGACAGATCGGGGCTGAGCCTGGTCTGCCAGTAGAAATTGCCCGCGAACCGGCAGAGCCGCCCACCCGCATCGACCCAGGTCTCCAGCGCGTCGCGCATGTCCCAGGTCCAGTACTCGTCATGGCCGACGATCAGCGCGCGGTCATAGCCATCCAGACAGCCCGGATCGCGCTGCAGATCGTGCTGGGTCAGATAGTCCAGCGCGATGCCTTGTGCTTCGCACCACAGCGCAAAGGGCCGCTCGAACGCCGCCCAGCCCGATGAGGCGTATTTCTTGGAAATCCCCTTGCTGCGCGCATAGATCATGTGCGGATAGACCGGCGGCCCGCCCGGCGGGGTGGCATGCGGAATGCGCGGCGCATCGCCGGGCCAGCGCACGAACCCCCTTGCCCATGGCCGGTGAACCGAGACCTGCGGCGCGAAGAGAGTGCCTCCCGGCCCGGTCAGCCCCTGATAATGGTTCGACCCGCCCCAGTCGTTGTAGGCGCACCAGGTTCCGGTCGCCAGCACCATGGCGATCCGCGCCGCCGGCCTTGCCGCCCGCAGCACGAACATGTGTTCGCTGTCATGGCCGGGGACCGACAGCACCAGCCGGTAAACGCCGCTTTTCCAGCTCTCGGGCAGGGTCATGGCGAATCGTTCCGGCCAGCCGCAGCCGGTAACGGAACACTCGTCCGGCGTGGGGACAAAGCCGCCCTGAATCACCGCCCGATGCACGGTTTCCGGCACCAGCCCGTCGCGTTCGATCCGCAGCCCCACTTCGGCGGCCGAAGACATCACATGCAGCCGCAGCACCTCGCCGGGGGCATGGCTGATCCGGTCGGTATAGCCCCAGACCTGCGGGCGGGCCGGGTCTGGGCTGGCCGTCTCGTAATAATGCCCCGTCACCGGATCGCCGCTATCCTGCGGGGCGGCCAAGAAAAACCCTTGCAGATCAGACATCCGGCACCTCAGCCGAGAGGGGAAAGAAAAGCCGTCAGGTTCGGGCCCAGATCGTCGGACATATAGCCGCCCTCCTGCACCACCAAGAGGCGGCGGCCGGTGGCGGCAATCGCCTCGGAGATGCGGGAAAAGCCGGGAGTGGTGACGCGCAGACCTTTGAACGGATCGTTCTCATGCGCGTCCAGCCCCAGCGCGACCACGATCACATCGGCGCCGAAACTGTCGACCGCCTCCAGCGCGGTGGCCAGTGTCGCCATGTAATCGGCATCGCCGGTGCCGCGCGGCAAGGGCAGGTTCAGGTTGCAGCCCAGACCGGCGCCTTCGCCCCGCTCATGCGCATGGCCCCAGTAGAACGGATAGAACCGGATCGGATCGGCATGGATCGACACCGTCAGCACATCGGCGCGGGCATAGAATATCCCCTGCGTGCCGTTGCCGTGATGCACGTCCACATCCAGAATGGCGGGGCGCAACCCTTTCCGGCGCAAGGCGTCCGCCGCAATCGCCGCATTGTTCAGAAAGCAGAAGCCCCCCGCCAGATCGGCAAAGGCATGGTGGCCCGGCGGGCGGCACAGGGCATAGGCATGGCTGCCCGCCGCCACCGCCTCGGCCGCCGACAGGGCGGTCTGCGCCGACCAGTAGGCCGCCTCCCAGGTGCCGGACGAGATCGGGCAAGAGGTATCGGCCTGATGGAACCCGGCCTGACCCAGCACCGATTTCGGATAGGAATCCGTCCGCGCGGCCGGGTGGATGTTGGGGATCACCTCTTCCGACGCGCCTTCGATCCGGCTCCAGCGTTCATGCGCATGACGCAGGAAGGTCAGGTATTCGGCGGAATGCACGGCGGCAATCGGCCCCAGCCCGTGATCCGCAGGGGGTGCGAACGCACAGCCTGCCGCTTCGGCTCCGGCCTTCAGCACATCCACCCGCGCGGGCACTTCGGGGTTGGGCGACAGCGCGCCATTGGCCATGAAATGTTTCGGCGCATGGCCCCGCTGCCGTTCGTCGAGATATGCCTTCACAGCGCCTCCAACTCCCTGCCTTCCAGTGTGACCCAGATTTCCTGCGGTTTGGCATGGAACCCCAGCCGGTCATAGAAGGCCGCCGCACCGGGATTATCCGCATAATAGTTCAGCCGCAGGAAGCTGCCGCCCCAGCGTGCGGCCATCTGGTCGCGCACCGCCGCCAGCAAGTGCCGCCCGAGGCCCGTGCCGCGCTGGCCCGCATCCACCCAGAGATCGGTGACAAAGGCCCCGATCAGCCCGCGCGTGGTGGATGGAAACGGCGCATAAAGCGCCACCCCGACGGCGCGGCCCTCCTCTTCGGCCAGCACCGCCGCACAGGCCCCGCTGGCCAGCGCCTGCGCCAGCACCGCATCCGCCATCCGGTAGGGATCACCCATGTCGCGCGCCAGCGCCCGCAGCGCCGCCGCGACCAGAGCCGGATCGGGCGAAGGCGTCAGCGCGGCCATCAGAACGCCACCCCGGCCGCCCCCTTGGTTCCCAGCAGGACGCGCGCCTCGTCCGGCGTGGCCACGCTGCGGCCCAGCCGTTCGACGATCTCGCGTACCAGCGCCACCTGCTCGGCGTTCGACTTGGCCAGAACCCCTTGGGAGATATAAAGATTGTCCTCCAGCCCGACCCGGACATGCCCGCCCATGCCCGCCGCCATCGCCGCCATCGACATCTGTTTGCGCCCCGCCGCCAGCACCGACCACAGATAGCCATCGCCGAACAGCCGGTCGGCGGTTTCCTTCAGATGGATCAGATGCGTCGGTTCCGCTGCGATGCCGCCCAGCACACCCATCACGAATTGCAGGAATACCGGACCCTTCACCAGACCGCGATCGTGGAAATGCTTCAGCATGTAAAGATGGCTGACATCATAGCATTCGAATTCGAATCGTGCGCCGCGTTCGGCCCCCATCCGGGTCAGCACCGCCTCGATGTCGCGCGGGGTGTTCTTGAACACCAGATCATCGGTGTTGCGCAGGAAGGGTTCTTCCCAGTCGTGCAGCCAGTCCTTGCGTTTCGCCAGCATCGGATAAAGCGCAAAGTTCATCGACCCCATGTTCAGGCTGCACAGTTCCGGCTGCGCGGCCATCGGCGCGGCCAGCCGCTGATCCAGCGTCATGATCGCCGATCCGCCGGTCGTCATGTTGACGATGGCATCGCAGCCCGCCTTCACCGCCGGCAGAAAGCCCATCCAATGCGCCGGATCGGCCGAAGGATGGCCGTTTGCCGGGTTGCGGGCATGCAGGTGCAGCACCGTCGCGCCCGCCTGTGCCGCGCCGATCGCCTGCGTGGCAATCTCTTCGGCCGTGACCGGCAGATGGGGCGACATCGACGGCGTGTGGATCGACCCGGTGATCGCGCAGGAGATGATGATCTTCGACATCACGCCAGCCCCTCGGCCTGCAACACCTGCCGGATCGACCGCGCGCCCTTGTCGACGATCTCGGTCAACTCGTCGTCGGTGCAGTTGTAGGGTGGCGCGAAGATCACGATATCGCCGTTCACCCCGTCGACATTGCCGCCGACCGGATAGCAGATCAGCCCGTTTTCCATCCCCTGCGCCCGCACCTTCATGAACAGCTTGCGCGCGGCGGGGAAGGGGGCCTTGGTCGCCCGGTCGGCCACCAGTTCCACCGCGATGAAATGGCCGCGGCCGCGGATGTCGCCCACCGCCTCCAGCCCTGCCAGCCCATCGGCCAGCCAGCCCTTCAGCCGCGGTTCATTGGCGGCCACCCGCGCCACCAGCCCTTCGCGTTCGACGATCTTCTGCACCGCCACGCCTGCGGCACAGGCCGCCGTGTGGCCGGTGAAGGTGTGTCCGGTGCCGAAGGCGCCATCCTTGGCCCGGATCGCCTCCCACACCTTCGTCGTGCAGATCGCGGCCCCCAGCGGCTGATACCCTCCGGCCAGCCCCTTGGCGACCGACATGATGTCCGGCTCCACCCCGTCGCGTTCCAATGCGCGCCAGTGGCCGCAACGGCCCGCGCCCGACATCACCTCGTCCGAGATCATCAGCACGCCATGGCGGCTGCAAATCTCGCGCACGGCCTTGGCATAGCCGTCGGGCGCGGGCACGCAGCCGCCCGCCGCACCCACCACGGGTTCGAAGACAAAGGCCGCCACCTTCTCCGGCCCCACTCGCAGGATGGCCGCCTCCAGCTCCGCCGCTGCCGCCGCGCCCGCGGTTTCCGCCGTGGCCCCGGCAACGGGGCGATAGGCGTTGGCGGGGGAAATCTTCACAGACGGGATGAAGGCCCCCTCATAAGCCGCTGTTCTTTCGGCGAAACCCGAAAGCCCCAGCGCGCCCAGCGTATTGCCGTGCCAGGACCGTTCCCGGCTGATGAACACCCGGCGCGATTTCTGGCCGATGGCGGTCTGGTATTGCAGCGCGATCTTCATGCAGCTTTCCACCGCCTCGGACCCGCCGGTGACAAAGACCATCTCGCGCAGGGTGCCGCCGCAGCGGGCGCGGACGATCCCGGTCAGTTCCTCCAGCGCATCGGTGGTGAAATTGTAGCGATAGCCATGCGCCAGCGCGCCCAACTGGTCGCAGATCGCCCGGTTCACCTCGGCATTGGCATGGCCGATGCAATAGACCGCAGGCCCGCCCGAGCCGTCGATATACTGCTTGCCGGTCGAGTCCCAGAGGTAGGAGCCCTGGCCGCGCACCACCTTGGGCAGGGTGCTGGTGCCGAAAAACAGGTCCTGATCCGGTGTCTTCTTCATCATCCGCTCCCGCTGCTGCCGGAACAGCCTGCGACGGCGTCATTCATTGATCAAATAGATATTTGGAATGGGATTCATTGCGTGGGGCTATGCTGAATGCGGCGGGCCGGGCAGGATCAGGCGAGGCATCGCCTCGCCCCGCCCGTGCGCGGCAGATCAACCGGAAAGATTGGCCCCGCGAGACCGATTGAGGCCAGCGCCCGACCGGGCGGGCGTGAAGCGCCCGCCGGGGGGGCGGGCGGGCGCTGGCCGGGCCTGATGGGCCCGGCGGTCCGGGTAACGATGCTTCGGTGTGGCGAAGGCGATGGCCTTCGCCAGTCAGATCGGCTCAGGCAGTCCATAACTCCGTTCGGCCAGTGGCACCCCGGCCAGCGCCGCCCGCAGCCGCGCCAGCAGTTCCGCTTCCGCCGGGTTCTGCCGCAGCGCCGGATTGTTGACCAGTTGCACCTCCACCACCGGTAGCCCGGCATAGGGCGGCAATTGCCACAGCCGCCCCGCCGCCACATCCCCGGCCACCACATGCAGCGGCAGCGGGCCGATGCCGATCCCCAGCTCGATCATCCGCCGCACTTCCTCAAGATTGGCGGACTGGCCCACCACCCGTTCGCCGATCCCCAGCCGGAGGCGCAGCGAGGTGACGCCTTCCAGCACATCGCCTTCGCGGTCGGTCTGGAACGACACCGCCGCCAGCCCGGCCAGTTCGGCCTCGGCCACATCCCGCCGCCCGAACAGCGGATGCGGGCGCCCGCAGAACAGTCCGAAACTCTCGCGGTAGAACGGCTCCACCCGCAGGCCGGGCGGCGCGGCCGTCACCAGACACAGCGCCAGGCTGGCCCGCCGCGCCGCCACCAGCGCCAGCGCATCGCGGCTGGCCATCACCTCCAGCGTCACCCGCGCCGCCGGATGATCGGCCATGAACCGGGCCAGCACCGCATCGAAGACCGGGCTGACCACATGGCTGGCCAGCGCGATGGTGACATGGCCCGCCACCTGCCCTTCGGAGGCCGCAATCCGGTCGGCCAGCCGCAGGATCGCCGCCTCCACCTCCTGCGCCTCGGCCAGCATCCGCTCGCCCGCCGCCGTCAGCGCGAACCGCCCGCGCGCCCGGTCGATCAGCCTTGTGCCGACCCGCGCCTCCAGCCGCTTCAGCGCCGACGAGACCGAAGGCTGCTTCAGGCTCAGCCGTTCCGCCGCGCGGGTGACGGATCCGGCCTCGGCCAGCGCCAGGAAAACCCGCAGCAGGTTCCAGTCCAGGTCGCGGGCAAGACGTTCGGGGGCGGAAATCCGGGCCATGGGCCGATCCTATCCGCCGGGGCAGGGCGGGGCCAGCCCGCTCTCAGGCCAAAGCCACCAGATGGTTGTCCCAGGCCACCTCATGCCGCGCCAGCAGCCGCAACCCTGCCGTCTCCACCGCCCAGATCCCGCCCTGCCCGTCGGTGGCGACCAGCCCCTCCGGCCCCGGCGCCACGCCCGACAGATCGGCGCGGCGATGCGTGGCCAGCGGCTTGCCGCCCGCGTCGAACAGCATCAACACCCCGCCCGGCGGCGAGGTCATCGCCACCACCCCGCCCGTTGCGGCGATCGACCCGGCATAGCCCTTCATCGCAAAGCTCTCCGCCTCGTCAGGCGGGCACAGAAGCGCCGCGCCGCCCGGCCGCCACAGGCCCATTTGCGGCACCGGCTCGGCCGGGTCGCCCTCCCACTGCATCGCAAAGGCCACCCGGTCGCCGTCAAGCGCCAGATGCCGGATCGAGTTCTGGTGGAACCCGTCCTCCAGCTCCACCAGCTCCACCACCTCGCCGCCCCACAGCAGCGCCAGATTGGGCCGCATGGTGGCAAGGTTCAGCTTGGTCCGGTCGCCGGGGTCGGTCTTTATCCCGCCATTCGCGACCACCAGTCGGCCGTCCGGCAGCAGCTTCATGTCATGCGGCCCCAGCCCGCCGCTGTCGGCTTCGCCGATCCGCTGCCAGCCGTCGGTTTCCCACAGCCCGATCCGCCCGGCCGATCCTTCCGCCACCACTTCCGAGGTCATCAGCACCGCCCCATCGGCGTTGAAAACGCCATGGCCGTTGAACTGCCGTCCGTCGGGAGGGGTCAGCCGGGCCTTCACCGCGCCGCTGATGCAGTCGATCACCAGCGCATAGGTGCCGGGGCGGCGGGCAAAGGCCACCGCTTCGGCGCGGGTGGGATGCGCGGCGGCGGCATGGCCGCGGCCGGGCAGGGGGATGGCGAACAGGCTGTCGCCCGCCGCCGTCAGCCCGTGCAATTCGTAACTCTCGCCGCGTTTGGCCGCGGCCAGGAAATCCGGGCTGCCCGCCTCGGCCCAGCCGAACCGCGGCAGCCCCGCCGCCATCATGCCCGCCAGAAAGCCCCGCCGCGTCGCCATGCTAATCCCCGTCCGCCGAGTTGAAGCCGACATCGACCCCCAGCTGTGCGCCCAGTTCCGCCACCAGCGTCTGCCGCAGCGCCCGGATCGTCTGTTGCAGGATCTCCACCTTCAGCCGCCCCGAAGGATCGGCCACAGCGGCAAAGACCGGGTCCTCCGCCGCGCCGACCAGCGCAATCGCCTTGTCGAATCCGGCCATGCTTTGCGGCAGGTCGGGCGACAGCGCCAACGCAAAGGCCCGCAGCGATTGCAGCGACAGCAGCAGGTTGCGGCGGCTGCGGCCTGCGGCAATCGCCTCGGCCCGTTCCGGGCGCGGCTTGTCGAATGTGCCCAAGGGGCGGCCCAGCCGCTGATCGGCATCGAATTCCAGCGCGCTGGCCAATTGGGTGAACAGCGCCTGTTTCGCCTCGGCCCCGGTCAGATAGGTGGCATTGCCCGGCTGGCCCGCCGTCAGCAGAAGATCGGCAAAACCGCCCTGCCATCCCGCCTGAATCTCGGCCGCCATCCGCGCCAGATCGGCCGTTGTGGCGCGGATCAGCGGGCAGGGATCGGCGGGTATCGCGGCCGCCGGATACAGCAGCCGTTCCAGCCCGAAGAACCCGCGCGCCGCCACCGACTGTTCGGCAAAGGCGGCAGGCTCCAGCGCCGCCGGATCGCCGGTCAGCAAGGCCTGCTGATGCTTCCAGCCCAGGCCCTTGGGATCGGGCCAGAAGGCGATCGCCAGTGTGCGGCCCTGCTCCTCGCCCGGCCCCAGATGCAGATGCGACACGCCCAGCCAGGCATCGAAGGCCGCCTGATAGGGCGCATCCAGCAACTGCGGATCACAGCTGGCTTCGGCCGCCGTCGCCAGCGCCGCCGTCGCTTCGGCAAAGGCGGCATATCCCGGCAGGATCTGATCCGTCACCGCCGTTTCGACATCGGCATGGACGGGGCTGGCCAACAGCAGCAGCAGGGCAAGGGTCTTGTGCATTCACAGACTCTCCAGAAAGGCGATCAGCGCCTCACGATCCTCACGCTCCAGCGCCACCACGCCATCGCGCGCGGCCTGCGCCTCGCCGCCGTGCCACAGCACCGCTTCCAGCAGGCTGCGTGCCCGGCCGTCATGCAGGAATTGCGTGTGGCCCGAAACATGCTGCGTCAGCCCGATGCCCCACAAGGGCGGCGTCTTCCATTCCGACCCGGAAGCGCGCCCTTCGGGCCGGCCATCCGCCAGCCCCGGCCCCATGTCGTGCAGCAACAGGTCGGTATAGGGCCAGATCAGCTGAAAGCTCTGCTCGGGCTGCCCGTCCAGCCGGTTGGTGACGAATTTCGGCTGGTGGCAGCCCTGGCAGTTCAGCCCGTAGAACACCTCTTTCCCGCGCAGCACCTGCGGATCGTCGACGCCGCGCCGTTCCGGCACACCCAGATTGCGGGAATAGAACGTCACCAGATCCAGGCTTTCGCGGTCGACCTCCAGCCCGTCGCGCTTGTCCGGCTCCTGCCCATGCGGGGCCGTGCGGCAGGCGGTCTGCGCCGTCGTGCAATCGCCCCAGGGCTCGGGGTGCAGCACCGTCGACAGGCCCATGTCGCCGGAAAACGCGCCCGCCGACTGTTCCTTAACCGTCGGCGCGCCGGCCTTCAGGCCGAACCGCCCCAGCATCGGCACGCCGAATTCCACCGAAGGCACGATCTGCACCCGGCCCGAGATGCCGTCGCCATCGGCATCCTCCGGGTCGGCCAGCGCCAGGATATCCGCCGCCGGAATCGCCTCCAGCAGCCCAAGGCCGATCATCTGCGGCGCGACGCGCGGGCTGATCATCAGATCGGGCGCGGGATCGCCCCAGGCCGGACCGGCAAAGGCATAGCTGGGCGCACGAAGCGAAATCACCATGCCATCGGAAAGGGTTACGGGAATTTCCTCATAACTCACATCCATCCGCCCCTCGGCCTTCTGGCCCGGCGCGGCAAGGTCCTGCAACTGGCCGCCATAGATGGGGTCGGGCGCCGTCGCCAGCCATTCGGCAATGCCTTCGGGGTCCGGCCCGCCCGGCACCGACAGCCGCAGGAACATCGACACCCGGCCATCGTCCGGGCCTTCGGGCGGATGGCCGCGCCCGTCCTTCAGATGGCAATCCTGGCAGGCCCGCGCATTGTAGACCGGCCCCAGCCCGTCCGACGCCAGCGTCGAGGACGGCGAGGCCACCCAGGTCTTGCGAAACAGCGCATTGCCCAGCTTGAACGACATCTCGCTTTCGAACGGCATGTTGGCGGAGAACTGGCTGAAGGCATCCCGGTCCAGCTTGGCCCGGACCGAGGCCGCGCCGCCGGGCATCGCCTCAAAGGCTTCGGGCTTCGCAAAGTCGGTCGGCGGGGCCAGAACGTCCGCGATCCGCGCGGTTTCGGCTTCGGTCCGGGCGATCACCGGCAGGTGCCGGTCATCCAGCGGCGGGCCTGCATCCCCGGCAGGCGGGGGGGCCTCGGCAAGGGTGGGGCTGGCGGCAAAGAGGCACAGGGCGGCAAGGCGGCGCATGGCAGGACTCCTTGGCCCCGAGATAGCGCCGCTTTCCCAAGCGTTTCAATCGGAAAACGGACACAAGCCCGCGACCACGCGCCGCGCCCACCCCAAAGGGGCAAAGCGACCACCTTCCCCTTCATCTTTGCGAAAATACCCTGCGGGGAGGTCTGGAGGGGCGCAAGGCCCCTCCAGCCGCCGGCCACGGGCGCTGCTGATGGCTATTCCGCCTGATCGGCGGGCTTGGCGTTCAGCATCCCGTATTTCGCTTCGCCCAGTTTCTCGAACAGGCCCAGCTGGGTTTCGAGGAAGTCGATATGGCCTTCCTCATCGGCGATCAGGCTGTCGAACAGCGCGCGGCTGACGTAATCGCCCACGGAATCGCAATGCTTGCGCGCCTCGATATACAGGGTGCGGGCGTCATGCTCGCCCGCCAGATCGCATTCCAGCGTTTCCTTCACCGTCTGGCCGATGCGCAGGGAATCCAGCTTTTGCAGGTTCGGATGGCCTTCCAGAAAGATGATCCGGGCGATCAGACGGTCGGCGTGCTGCATCTCCTCGATCGACTCGGCCCGGCTTTTCGCGGCCAGATGGCCAAAGCCCCAGTCTTCCTGCAGCCGGAAATGCAGCCAGTACTGGCTGACGGCCGTCAGTTCAGACCGCAGCGCGGCATTGAGGTATTCGATGACCTTCTTGTCGCCCTTCATGGCAATGACCTTTCTTGCTGTGCGGGGTTGCCTTGGCTTCGGTGGCGAACCGTGGCTGGGTTTCCATGACATAAAGCCGCCGCCATGGCCTGTCCATGGGGCGGAGCGAATATTTTAGAATAATTCTAAATCCTAGAGAAACACTCTACTTTGCGGCCACCGCCCGCAACCGGCGCCGCAGCACCGGCGGTTCATCGCGGCCCGGCACGCCAAAGCCGGGGGCACCGCGCATCGTGTCCAGCATCAGCGGCATGCAGCCGCCGCAATCGGCCCGCTTGCCCAGCGCGTGATAGATCTTGCCGGGGGTGATGACGGTATCGGGGTCCGCCGCGCGCATCCAGTCCACCGCAGCGCGGATGTCGTGGTCGGTGATGCTCTGGCAATGGCAGACGATCATGGCGGACCCCGGAAGATCAGATCACTGGAAGACGGCGTTCGGGTTGTCGAGGCTGTCGGACCCTTCGAAGTCGATCTTCGACAGGCCCAGCGCCGCCACGGCGCGTTCGATGCTCTTGGTCTGCGTCACCAGCGCATTGACGCCGCCCATGATCAGCGCCTCGCCTTCGGCGTTGCCGGGGGCCAGCATCATGTCATAGGCAAAGCCGCCCTCGGCTGCCGTCTTGATCGCGCCCAGCGCCACCATCGTGGCGTCAAGCTCGGCCTTCAGCTGGGTGTCGACGGCAGGGTCCTTTTCCGCCACCAGATCCGACAGCGACGGGCCGGTCACGACCGAACCGTCCACGCGGGTATAGCTGCCCAGATAGACGTTCTGCACGCCCTTGCCGTCGTAGTAATGGCTGTTGTGGGTGTTGTCCGAGAAGCAGTCATGCTCTTCCTCGGGGTCGTTCAGCATCAGGCCCAGCTTCATCCGCTCGCCCGCCTGTTCGCCATAGGACAGGCTGCCCATGCCGGTCAGCATCGCCATCAGCCCGGCATTCGGGTCGGCGGTGACGGTGGCGCGGCCTTCCCCGCCCTCCGCCCAGGCCGCGGCCATGAATTCAAGATCCGACACCAGCAGATCGGTCGCCGCCTTCAGATATTGCGCCCGGCGGTCGCAATTGCCGCCCGTGCAGCCCTCGCCCTGCACATAATCGGTATAGGGCCGGTTGCCTGCACCGGCCTCGGTCCCGTTCAGATCCTGGCCCCACAGCAGGAATTCGATGGCGTGATAGCCCGACGCCACATTCGCCTCGATCCCGTCAGCCTCTTGCAGTGTGCCCGAGATCAGATCGGGCGTGATGGTTGCGGCATCGACCTCGGTGCCCGACAGGGTGAATTTCGGCGTGGCGATCACATTCAGCGCCGCAAGGGCGTTTTCCTCGTTGGTGGCCGATCCTTCCGCCACATAGTCGATCAGCCCTTCGTCCAGCGGCCAGGCGTTCACCTTGCCTTCCCAGTCGTCGACGATGGCATTGCCGAAGCGGAACACCTCGGTCTGCTGATAGGGCGCGCGGGCCGCCAGCCAGGCCGCCTTGGCGGCCCCCAGCGTTTCTTCGGACGGTTCGGCAATCAGCTTGTCGACGGCAGCTTGCAGCGCCTGGGCCGTGGTCAGGCTGTCCGCATAGCCCGCGGCGGCAATATCCGCGTAAGTCGCCACAACGGCGGCCGGATCGGCGGCCTGCGCCACGGCGGGCAGGCACAGCGCAAGGGCGGTGGTCAGGGCGAGAGCGGAAGAACGGGTCATCATCATGTCCTTGGATCGGGTCACTTGGTCAGGATCAGCTTGCCGGCACGGGTGATCCGCAACGCATAGACCTGATCGCCCAGAAGAATGCGCGCCGAAGGTCCCCCCGCCGTCAGGACCCGCGCGTCGTGGCAGGGTTCGGCGGTATAGGCGACCGGTGCCGCAGGTGCCGCAGTCTTGGGGGCTTTGTCGGCCTCCGGGCGGTTCATGGTCGACTTCCTTCGGGGCAGTGCGCGGGCTTGCCGGTCGGGCTGGCTGCATGATCGGGATATAGGTGACAAAATCAGTCGGAAGTGTAAAGCCGATTCTTTCTGTAGGGTATGTGGCGGGTGGTTTTTGCCCAAGGGATCGCGCGGTCGCCCGATTTCCGGGCAGGGCGCGCGGCGGGTCATGAAAAAACCCGCAGCCAAGGGGGGTTGCCTGCATCAAGGTGAATTGACAGCCCCACGGGCGGCAGGAGTAAGCTGCCCGCGCAGGCGCAACCGCTGCCGCATTGACTGATTGCTGTGAACGACCCCTTGGACGGTGCGGCGGACGGGCAGACCAAGACCTGACGGGGCAGGAGAGCCTTGCCTCAGACCATGCTGCAACCCAGGGAGAATGACCTTGACTCACATGTCCAATCTCAGCCGTCGCCGCTTCCTCAAGGCGTCGGCTGCCGGTGCGGGCCTTCTGGCCGCGCCTGCCATCATCTCGTCCAAGGCGCTTGCGTCCTCGGGCGAACTCAACTTCACCGGCTGGGCGGGCTATCCCTCGCTGGCCGAAAAGGTGTTCCCGGCTTTCGAGGCCGCAACCGGCATCAAGGTGAACTTCAAGGAGCTGCCGGATCAGGACACCATGTTCGGCGAGGCGAAGGTTGCGCTGGAAGCCGGCGGGATCGACGTGATCGAACCGACGATCGACCGTGTCGGCGCCTGGGACGCCAACGGCCTGCTGGGCACTTTCGATGAATCGAAACTGGCTATGGACAACTATCTGCCGGGTCTGGCCGATGGTGCGGCGGGCGAACGGTCGCGTCCAGGCGGTGCGCTGAAATACGTTCCCTCGAACTGGGGCACCGAGGCGCTGGTCGTGAACAACGCCGATGCCAAGCTGTCTTCGCCGCCGTCGCTGGGCGACCTGTTCTCGGCTGACAATGCTGCGACCGTGCGCCCGCATTCGGCGCTGGCCGCGATGGGCCGCTGGCTGGATGCCACGGGCCAGCTGCCGCGTCCCTGGATGGATGGCTACAGCGACATGGGCGCCATGGTCGAACTGTGGGACATCGCCCTGGCCAAGGCCGTCGAGATGAAGGGCAACATCGTCCAGTGGTGGTCGGGCGAGAACGAGGCCAATGCAGGCTTTACCGCCAATGGCGCCGTGGTCGGCCTGTGCTGGGATTCGACCGGCTACAACCTGCGCAATGATGGCTACAGCTATGTTGCCCCGGCCGAAGGTGCCTTTGCCTGGCATCAGGGCTTCGTGCTGATGAAGAACGCCGTGAACGTCGAACAGGCACATGAATTCGTCAAATTCGTCTCGACGCCCGAAGGGGCTGCGGGCTGGGCCACGGCCTTCTCGTCCAACCCGGTGGGTAAGGGGGCGTCCGACCTGATGGATCCCGAAGTGGCCAAATACTACAACGGCACCTTCAACGAAGACGCCTTGTCGAAACTGTGGTGGTGGCCCGACCAGTCGGCCGACTTCCTGGCCAAGCGCGCCGAATATGCCGACAAGTACAAGGCGGCCTGATCGGACCGCACCCATGGTCACAAGATGAAGAGCGGGCGGCAGCCGGTTGGTCTGCCGCCCTTTTTCTATTCACCTGACTGCCATCTGCCCGTTACATGGGCATGCCAAGGCTTGCCGTCGTGCAGCCTTGCGCAGTTCAGGAGAATGCAGACATGACGACCCATTTCAATCGCCGCCGCTTCCTTCAGACCTCTGCCGCCGGTGCGGGCCTTCTGGCCGCGCCCGCGCTGGTCTCGTCCGCCGCGCTGGCCTCTTCGGGCACGCTGACCTTGATCGGCTGGGCCGGCTATCCCGATCTGACGGCCAAGATCCTGCCCGCCTTCGAGGCGGCGACCGGCATCAAGGTGACGTTCAAGGAAGTTCCCGATCACGAGACGATGTATGCCGAATCGAAGATCGCGCTGGAAACCGGCGGCGTCGACATGATCGAAACCACCATCGACCGCTGGGGCAGCTACAATGCCAACGGCCTGTTGCAGCCCTGGGACGAATCGAAGCTGGACCTGAACGCCTACCTGCCCGGTCTGGCCGATGGGGCCGCGGGCGAGATGTCGCGCCTGAACGGCGGGCTGATGATCGTGCCGTCCGTCTGGGGAACCGAGGCGCTGGTGGCTTCGGAAGCCGATGCGAAACTGTCATCGCCCGCCAGCCTGGGTGATCTCTTCAACCCGGAAAACCCCGCCGTCCTGCGCCCGCATTCGACGCTGGCCGCGATGGGCCGCTGGCTGGAGGCGCAGGGCAAGCTACCGAAGCCCTGGCGCGACAGCTATACCGACATGACCGTCATGACCGAACTGTGGGACATCGCCCTGGCCGAGGCGGTGAAGCTGAAGGGCAATGTCGTGCAATGGTGGTCGGGCGAGAACGAGGCCGTGGCCGGGTTCCAGGCCAATGGCGCCACCATCGGCCTGTGCTGGGATTCGACCGGCTTCAACGTGCGGGCTGACGGCTACAGCTACATCGCCCCGGTGGAAGGGGCCTTTGCCTGGAACCAGGGCTTCTCGGTCCTGAAAGGGGCGAAGAACGCCGAAGCGGCGGCGGAACTGGCGAAATTCGTCGCGTCTCCGCAAGCTTCGGCTGACTGGGCCACCGCCTTCAAGGCCAACCCGGTGGCCAAGGGTGCGCCCGAGCTGATGGAGCCGGAAATCGCCGCCTATTATGCGGGCACCTTCGACGATGCCGCGCTGAAATCGCTGTGGTGGTGGCCCGAGCAGACCGCCGAATTTGTGGCCAAGCGCGGCGAATACGCCGACAAGTACAAGGCTGCGTAAGGGGCTGCGTAAGGGGCCTCACAAGGGGCGCGCACCCATTTCGCGTGCCGGTTGAAGCTGCGCCGGGCCTGCAAGGGCCCGGTTGCCATTTTCAGATGCAAACCCGCAGGTCCGGTGCGGCGCAGCGGCGATATCATTTGCAGTCTATGCGCGGCCTGCTAGCTTTGCGCCAAACATAAAACACTTCAGGGGGCAACGACGCGATGAGCGCCGGCATTGATCTGGAAAACGTCTGCTGCGATTTCGGAACCTTCCGCGCGGTGGACAACGCCAACGTGTCCATAAAACCGGGCGAGTTCTTTTCCTTCCTCGGCCCCTCGGGCTGCGGCAAGACCACCATCCTGCGGATGATTTCCGGCTTCATCGAACCCACCGCCGGGGCGATCAGGATCGGCGGCAAGGATGTGAAGGGCACCCGGCCGAACCAGCGCCCCACCGCGCTGATCTTCCAGAACCTCGCGCTGTTTCCACTGATGACGATCTGGGAAAACATCTCCTTCGGGCTTGAGGTGCGGGGCGTCGACAAGGCCACGCGGCGGAAAAAGGCCGAAGAGCTGCTGCGGCTGGTCGATCTGCCCGATGCCGCCGACAAGATGGTCAGCCAGCTTTCGGGCGGCCAGAAGCAGCGCGTCGCCATCGCCCGCGCGCTGGCGGTGGAACCTTCGGTCATGCTGCTGGATGAACCGCTGTCGGCGCTGGACCTGAAACTGCGCCAGCACATGCGGGCCGAACTGCGCGCCATCCAGAAACGCACCGGCGTGACCTTCATCTACATCACCCACGACCAGGGCGAGGCGCTGGCGATGTCCGACCGCGTCGGCGTCATGTCCCAGGGCCGCATCCAGCAGATCGCCGACCCGCGCGAGATCTACAACAACCCGGTCAACGGATTCGTCGCCAGTTTCGTGGGCGAAAACAACATCTTCACCGGCAGCACGGGCAGCATCGCCGGTGGCATCGCCGCCTTTGACGCGCCCGAAGGCCAATTCCGCGCCCGCATCGCCGCCGATGCCACCGGCAAGCCGGTCAAGCTGTATGTCCGGCCCGAACACACCCTGCTGACCGCAACGGCGGGGCCGGAAAATTCGCTGCCGGTCACGGTGTCCGAAGTGTCGTTCGAAGGGCCGTTCATCGCCGTCCATGCCACCACCGCCAAGGGCAAGACCATCGTGGCCGAAATCCGCAACGACGGCCAGGCCACGGTGCCCGCGCTGGGGGCCGCCATGTTCGCAGGTTTCGACGCGACCCGCGCCAACCTCTTGCCCGATGCCAATGTGCGGGGCTAGGCCATGCAGGACATGATCCGCCGCTATGGCACCGGTCTTACGCTGACGATCTGCCTTCTGGTCGCCTTCTGGCTTCTGATGCTGGTGATCATCCCCAACATCACGCTCTTCGAGCAAAGCTTCCGCCCCTATCTGCCGGTTGTCGACATCGGCGGGCCGAAGGATACCTACAGTTTCGACAACTACCTGAAGGTCCTTGACGGCAATGTCGAGAAAAGCCTGTTCGGCTTCACCTATTCGATCCCGGTGCATGTCTACACCTTCTCGCTGACCATCCTCTATTCGATGCTGGTCACGTTCATCTGCTTTCTTCTGGCCTATCCGCTGGCCTATTATCTGGCCAAGATCGTCAATCCGAAATCGCTGCCGACGCTTCTTCTGATGCTGTTCATCCCGCTCTGGGTCAGCGAGGTGCTGCGTGCCTTTGCCTGGTGGATCATCCTGGCCTTCAAGGGGCCGCTGAACGCGATGTTGCAGGGCCTGGGGATCATCGAGGACCCGATCCGCTGGACCAACATGGGCTATACCGGCGTCGTGGTCGGGCTGATCTACACCTATGTGCTGTTCATGTTGTTCCCGCTCTACAATGCGGTGCAGTCGCTGGACACCAACCAGATCGAGGCGGCCGAGGATCTGGGCGCGCCCTGGTGGAAGATCCACTGGAAGATCGTGTTGCCGCATTCCAAGCCGGGCATCGCCTCGGGTTCGGTCATGGTCTTCATGCTGTCGGCGGGGTCGCTGCTGGTGCCGTCGATCCTTGGCTCCACCACCTCGCAATGGTTCACCCAGACCATCGACCAATGGTTCAAGGATGCGCTGGATTGGAACACCGCCAGCGCCTATGCCTTCCTTCTGCTGATCCTCTGCACCGTCTTCGTCACCGTTGCGATGAAGCTGTTCAAGGTGAAGCTGTCGGATATTGCGAAATAAGGGGGCCAGAAGATGCACAAGTTCCGTCTCGGCCTGTCGCATGCCTATATGGTCGTCTTCCTGCTCTATCTGCTGCTGCCGCTGGTGGTGATGTCGGGCGCGGCCTTCAACGACAGCAAGCTGCCTTCGATCGTGCCCTGGAAGGCCTGGACGACGAAATGGTTCGGCGAGATGATCGCCGACCAGCGCATGATGAATGCCTTTGCCAACACGCTTCTGGTGGCCATTGCGGTTGCCGTTCTGGCGGTGATCGTCGGAACCGCCGCCGCCATCCTGATCAATTCGATCTCGGGGCGGCTGCGCACCGCGCTTTACGGCATGATGATCTCGACCATCCTGATCCCCGGCGTGGTGATCGGCATTTCCACGATGATCATGTGGACGAAACTGGGTGGTGCCCTCTTCGGCCCCGAAGGCAAGCCCTGGCCCTTCATCCCCGGCTTGCATCTTTCCGTGCTGGGGCAGGTCAGCTATATCGCCGCCATGGTGATGCTTCTGGTGCTGGCGCGGCTGCAAAGCTTCGATGCCGGGCTGGAAGAGGCGGCGCTGGACCTTGGCGCATCCCATGCCCAGGTCATGCGCCGCATCCTTCTGCCGCATCTTTACCCCGCCATCGGGGCAGGGGCGGCGGTGGCCTTCTTCCAGTCGATCGAGAATTTCAACGTCACCGTCTTCACCCGCGGCGGGGCCGATACGCTGACGGTCTATGTCTTCTCCAAGGTGCGGTCGGGGATCACGCCCACGATCAACGCGCTGGCCTTCCTCCTGATCTGCGTCACGCTGGTTCTGGCCGTGGCCTATGAGATCAACCGCCGCCGCAAGGCGCGGGTCGAGGCTGCACGGCTGGCGCAGGCCCGCCGCGCCGAGGCGGAAGAGGAAGTGATCGGCACGGCGGTCTGACCTTCGCCGCAAGGGGGCATCCCGGTCGTTCCGGCGGCCGGGGCCTTGCCGCAAGGCCCCAAGGGTCAGACCCGCAGCAACATGTCCACCAGCGGCGAATGTGGATCGGCCATGGCGTCGATCACGTCGAAATGATGCCGCCCCGGATCGACGGTCATCCCGCAGCCCCATTCTTCGGCCAGCACCCGCGCCTGCCACAGAAAGGCCGGGCGTTCGATCCCGCCGACCCAGACTTCGGCCGACACGCCGCCGCGCAGCGGCAGCCGCGCCGGGCTTTCCGCCGCGCATTCCGCCGCATCCAGCTTCAGCTTTGCGTTCATCTGCGTCGCCATCAGCGGTCCCAGCTCGGCTAGGGGCGAAACCGGCACCACCCGCCGCACCGGGCCCGCATCAAGACCGGCACAGCCCATCCGCGCCGACAGATGCCCGCCCGCCGAATGCCCCGTCACCACCATCGGCCCGGCAACCTCGGCCGAGATTGCCCGGCAGGCCGCCGCAATCTCTTGTGTCATCTGCGAAATCCGCGCGTCGGGTGCCAGGGTATAAGAGGGCATCGCCACCGCCCAGCCACGGGCCAGCGGCCCCGCCGCCAGATGCGACCAGAACTCGCGCCCGAAGGCCAGCCAATAGCCGCCATGGACAAAGACCACCACCCCCGCCGCCGGCCGCGCCGGCAGGAACAGGTCGAACCGCTGCCGGTCGGAGGGGCCGTAGGGCAGGTTCAGCCGCGCCCGTTCCCCGGCATTGGCGCGAAAGGCGGCGGCAACCGCCGTCCAGGTCGGCGGATAGCTGTCCGCCTCGGGGATGAAGGGCCCGTTGGCATAGTCACGATCGGGATCGGGCCAGGAATAGGGGGGTTGCATGACGGGCCACCAGCGTTGAATTGACCGGATTGCGACGCAACTGAGTTTGGTCAAAGGTCACAAGTATTTCTCATCATGCGCACAAGTTTCCTGTCCCGGCAAGCCGCCAGGACTCGGTCGGCAAAGGTCAACCTTTGCGCGCCGCCAAATGGGTCGGGCAATGCTCACCCGTATCCAGCACCGGAATCATCCGCTGCCAGATCGCAATGTTGTGGTCGACGAAGTCCTGCCCCACCACCGCTGCTGCTGCGACACCCGTCGCGCCCTGCATGCGGACAACCTCGCGCCGGGCCTCGTCACGATACCAGCCATTGCGCGAGGTGATGCGGATGTCGGTGAAGCCGTTCGCCTCGAAGGCCGCGCGATAGCGTGCCGGGGTGGCCATGCCGAAATCCAGCCCCTCGGCTGCGATATATTCCGCCATCAGGGGCGAAATCTCTTCCGTCCCGATCAGCCAGTCCGAGGCCAGAAACCAGCCGCCCGGCTTCAGCACCCGCGCCACTTCGGCCATCAGCGCCTGCTTGTCGGGGATATGAACGATGGAATCCTTGGAAAACACCACATCGAAGGTGGCAGGCGGGAAGGGCAAGGGACCGGGGGCAACCTTGACCAGCCCGATCCGGGCCGCAAGGCCCGAATCCGCCACCAGCGCCCTGGCCCGCGTCAGCACCGGGTCTTCCACGTCGATCCCGGTGACATAGCCCGCCCCGTGCCGCGCCACCAGCGCAAGGTCGATCCCGCCCGCACCACACCCGATGTCCAGCACGGATTTCCCGGCAAGATCATGCCCTTCCAGCACGCGCGCCACCTCCTCCGGCCCGCCGGGCGACAGAAAGCCGGTGCCCCAGACGGCCTCGAGCATGGCGATCATCCGGGGCGGATAATGGTCTTCGTGGGGGGGGGTGCTCACATCACCGCTCCGATCTGCCAGGGCACGAATTCAGCCCCGCCAAAGCCGAGCTCTTCCGACACTGTCTGCTGACCGCTGGCCACCGCAACGATTTTTTCCAGAATCTCGCGGCCCTTGGTCTCGATGCTGGTGCCATCCAGGATGTCGCCGCAGTTGATGTCCATATCCTCGCGCATCCGGGCATACATCTCGGAGTTGGTGGCCAGCTTGATGCAGGGGCTGGGCTTGTAGCCCGAGACCGACCCCCGCCCGGTGGTAAAGACGATCATCGTCGCGCCCGATGCGATCTGGCCCGTCACCGAACAGGGATCGTAACCCGGACTGTCCATATAGACGAAACCGGGCGAGGTGATCGGTTCGGCAAACTTGTAGACGCCCGACAGCGGCGCAGTGCCGCCCTTGGCCACCGCGCCCAGCGATTTTTCAAGGATCGTCGTCAGCCCGCCCCGCTTGTTGCCGGGGCTGGGGTTGTTGTCCATCTCGCCTTCGTTGCGGGCGGTATAATCCTCCCACCAGCGGATGCGCTCGATCAGCTTTTCGCCCACTTCGGTGCTGACGGCGCGGCGCGTCAGCAGATGTTCCGCGCCATAGATCTCGGGCGTTTCCGACAGGATCGTCGTGCCGCCCATCTGCACCAGCAGATCCGAGGCATGGCCCAGCGCCGGATTTGCGGTGATGCCGGAATAGCCGTCCGACCCGCCGCATTGCATCCCGATCATCAGCTTCGACACCGGGGCAGGGGCCCGCACCGCGCCGCCTGCGACCGCCGCCATTTCGCGCAAGGTCCCCAGCGCGCGGTCGATGGTGGCCCGCGTGCCGCCTTCGCCCTGAATGGTCATGTAGCGGAAATTTCCGTCGGGCCGCAGCCGCCCCTGTCCCACCAGATCGGGCACCTGCATCACCTCGCAGCCCAGACCCACCAGCAGGATGCCGCCGAAATTCGGGTTGCGGGCATAGCCCTTCAGCGTCCGCATCAGCGTCGCGTAACCTTCGTTGCTGCCCGACATGCCGCAGCCGGTCTGATGCACGATCGGCACCACGCCATCGATTCCCGGCATCGCGGACAAGACCGGATCACGGTCCGCCGCCTCGGCGATGAACCGCGCCACCGACCCCGAACAGTTCACCGATGTCAGGATGCCCAGGTAATTGCGGGTGCCCACCGTGCCATCGGGCCGGTGAAAGCCCTGAAACATCAGCGGCTCCAGCGCGGGCAGGGGGCGGCAATCACGGCCGATTGCGTAATCGTCGCTGTGCGGACCCATGCCAAGGTTCTGGCTGTGGACATGGGCAAAGGCCGGAATATCCGCCGTCGCCTGCCCGATGATCTGGCCATAGCGCACCACCCGTTCGCCCGCCGCAATCGCCCGCGCCGCGATCTTGTGGCCGCGCGGCACCGCCTGCACCAGCGCGCCGTCCAGCCCCTCGGGCCGTGCCCCCGCCGCCAGATCGGCCAGGGCGATCACCACATTGTCCGCTCCGTGCAGGCGGATGATCCCGGTTGCCATCGCCGCTCCTGTCGCTGGCGGGGCGCGGCTTGACAGGGTCCGGCCCCGGACTAACATGTTAGCATGCTACAGCCGCCGCCCCCCGCCCCACAAGAGACGAATGCCGCCACCCGGCTGCTGCCGCTGGGCCAGTTCAGCGGGTCCCTGGGCAGCCGGGTCTACCAGACGTTGCGGCAGGCGATCCTGTCGGTCAGCTACCGTCCGGGCGAGATCCTGCGCAAGCCCGAGATCTGCGAGGCACTGGGCGTCAGCCGCAGCCCGGTGGCCGATGCGGTGGCGCGTCTGGCCGCCGAAGGGCTGGTCGATGTGGTGCCGCAGGCGGGCACCTTCGTCGCCCGCTTCTCGATGGAGGAAATCCGCGAAGGGGCCTTCCTGCGCGAGGCGATCGAACTGCATGCGGTGGACCGGGTGGCCCGGCGCATCAGCGACGACCAGCTGCAACGCCTGCGCCGCAACCTCACGGTGCAGGCGGCCTTGCTGGCGGATGACGACATTCCCGGCTTCTATCAGGCCGATGCCGCGATGCATGAATTGCTGCTGTCCTTCACCGGCTTTCGCAAACTGGCGCAGGTGTCGGAAACCGCCTGGCTGCATGTGAACCGTGCCCGCCAGATGATCCTGCCGGTGCCGGGCCGGATTGCCCGGACGCTTGAGGAGCATCGCGCCATCCTGGCCGCGCTTGAGGCGCGCGATCCGCAGGCGGCGGTCGAAGCGGTGCGCAGTCATCTTGGCCAGCTGATCCGCCATCTGGAGCCGTTGGAGCGCGACCGGCCCGAGCTGTTCACGCCAAAGCGCTGACCGACCAATCCTCTCCTTGGGCGGAAACCGGCGAGGCACTGCCTCGCCCCGCCCATGCGCGGCATCTCCACGGGAAACCTGTCCGCACGAGACCACAGAGGCCAGCGCCTGACCCGGCGGGCGAGAAGCGCCCGCCGAGGGCGGGGCGGGCGCTGGCCGGGCCTTTGGGGTCCGGCGGTGTGGGTGGATATGCTGCGCGCAGTGGCGAAGGCGATGGCCTTCGCCAAGACCCGTCGCAGAGTTTACTCCAGCCCCAGACAGTCCCTCAGATGCGCCAGCGCAATCGCCACGCCCCGTTCGCCCAGCTCTGCCGTTGCCCCCGGTGCTGTGTCGGTGAACCAGTGCCCGCCTTCTGTCGCGCGGGCCATGTCCACCGTCTCGGGGGCCAGCGCCAGCATCAGCGCGGTTTCCCCTATCCCGGCGTGATCAAAGGGGAAATCCGCCCCCTTCGGGAACAGCGGATGGATGCGGATCCAGTTGAACGGGTCCTCTCCGGCGGCATGCTGCGCGTAATAATCCTGCATCGCCCGGTCGCCCCACCAGCCCGGCCCGCGGCTGTCTTCCAGATGGCGAAAGATCGCGTTGCGGGCGGCCAGCCGAAAGGCCAGATCGGTTGGCATCCCTTGCGCGAAATTCTCGGTCTGGTGGTGGATCACGCCATGGATGTTGCGGATGCCCGCCCGCAACAGCGCTGTGAAAAGCTGTTCGGCCAGCGGCTGAAAGGCGGATGTTTCAAGATGCAGCGTGCCCGTGCCCTCGGGCCCCGCCACCGCATGACTGGCCGCGCCATAGCCAAAGGCGGGCAGGGTCACGACATCATTGCCCAGACGCCGCAGCACCCCCGTCACCGCCAGCAGATCGACACCCGCCGGCAGATGCGCGCCGTGATATTCCATCACCCCGATCGGCAGCACGAAGGGCAGGCCATCGGCAATGGCGCGGCGGATCTGGTCGGGCCGCATCCGGTCGAACCGCATCATTCCCCCAATCCCTGCGCGATGTCGCGGGTCTGCCGGTACAGCGCCTTCCACAGCGGATATTGCCGGTCATAGGCCGCCACCCTTTCGGGCCGCACCATGCCCGCCACCGGGTTCCAGGCCGAAATCTCTTCCGGCCCCACCGCCCCGATCGCCAGCGCCGCCAGAAAGGCATCGCCATAGCTGGCCCCCATGGTCTTTTCGCACACCACCTGCGGCAGGCCCGTCAGATCCGAGGTGGCCTGCATCCAGACCGCATTCTGCGTGCCGCCGCCCACCGCCAGCACCTTTTGCGGCCGCGCCCCCGCCTCGGCATAGGTTTCGGTCACATGCGCCGTTCCCGAAGCGATGCCTTCCAGAACGGCGCGGAACAGATCGCCGCGCGTATGGGTCAGGTCCAGCCCGAAGAACGCGCCCTTGGCCTGCGGGTCATGGATCGGCGTCCGCTCGCCCGAGAAATAGGGCAGGCACAGCACCCCCTTGGCCCCCTTCGGACTGGCTGCCGCCTCAGCCGCCAGGGCGCCGAAATCCGCCCCCTGTGCCAGCTGATCGCGGAACCAATGCGTCAGCGTGCCGGATGTGGACAGCCCCGCCATGCTGGCATGCAGCCCCGGCACCAGCCAGGGCGCATACCACAGGCGCGGGTCGCGCACCGGGCGTTCCGTCACCTGGATGATGAAGATGGTCGATCCATACATCATCATCATCTCGCCGGGGCTGCGCACGCCCACGCTGACCGCCTCGGCCGCCGCGTCAATGGTGCCGCAGGTCACGGGCGTGCCGATCGCCAGCCCGGTTTCCGCCGCCGCTTCTGCCGTGACCTGGCCCGCTATATCGGTGGACCACATCAGCCGGGGCAGCCGGTCAGGGCCGATGAAATCCGCCAGCTCATCGGTCCAGTCCAGCCGCCCGACATCATAAAGCGGCGAAAAATTCGCCGCCGTATAATGGTCGATCACCTGTTCGCCGGTCAGCTTCCAGGTCAGATAGCTGGTCGATGTCAGCACCCTGGCGGTCCGGGCGAACAGATCGGGATGGTCTTCCTTCAGCCACAGGATCTTTGGCCCGACCGATTGCGAGGTCAGCGCATTGCCGCAGATCCGGTGAATCCGGTCTGCCCCGATCTGCGCATTCAGCGCGGCGATCTGCGCCGTGGCGCGGGTGTCCACGCCATAAAGCACCCCGTTCATCAACGGGACCCCCGCCGCATCGACCGGCAGCATGCAGGGGCCGATGGCGCTGGTGGCGACGGCCTTGATCTCTTGCGGTGCGATCCCCGATTGCGCCAGCAGGGCGCGCGTCACCCGCACGAAATCGCCCCACCAGTCTTCCTCGGCGCGATGCTCGGCCCAGCCGGGTCGGGGCACCAGCATCCGGTGCGGATGCCGTGCCTCGGCCAGAATCCGGCCCTCGGCATCCACCAGAACGCCCTTGGTCTCGAAGGTGCCGATGTCGACGCCCAGGGTGACACTCATGCCCGGCGCTCCAGCGGCAGATCGGCGGTGATCCCGTCAAGTGCGGCATCCAGCAAAGTGACCAGCGCGGAAAGATCCGCCGGATCAACCACTTCCAGCGCGGAATGCGAATAGCGCATCGGAAAGCCCACATCCAGGCAGGCCACGCCTTCCGGCCCCATGAACTGGATATAGCTGAGGTCGGTCAGCGCCCCGGTATGGGCGCTGCGTTGCAGGGGCAGGCCGCGCGCGCGCGCCGCAGACTCCATCAGCGCCACCAGTGCTGGATGCGGGATCACCCCGTTCAGCGTGCCGCGGCCGTGAAAGGAATAAAGCGATATTCCCGGCCCGCCGCCCAGCGTGACCTCGCCCCGCCCGGCCATGTCGGGGGTGTCGCAGGCCAGCAGCAGGTCGATCTGAAGGGCGATGTCCGGGGCCAGCCGGGTGGCCGCAGGCAAGACGCCGCGCAGGTTGTATTCCTCCTGCACCGACCAGACCAGATGCGTGACCGGCCCCGGTTTGCCCATCCGCGCCTTGGCCAGCGTGATCAGCGCCGCACAGCCGGCCCGGTCATCGACCGAGGTTCCCGCGATCCTCCCCCCCGCCAGTTCCATCACGCGCGGGGCATAGACGACGGGGGTTCCCACCTGAACTCCGGCCGACAAAGCCATGTCACGGCTTGAAAATCCGGCATCGACGTAAAGCTCGGAATAGGGCACCACCCGGTATTTCTCATCCGCTCCGGTTGCGTGATGCGACTTGTTGGCGATCACGCCGGGCAGGTCTCCGCTTGCGGTGCAGATCACCACTGCCTGCGCCGCCAGCGCCCGTTCCGGCACGCCGCCCAGCCGCTCCAGCCGGATCAGGCCATCGGGTTCGATCTTGCGCACGACGAACCCCAGCTGGTCCATATGGGTGAAGACCATGACCGAAGGCAGGCTGTCATCCCCCGGCAATGTCACCGACAGATTGCCCAGCCGGTCGGAGCGCGGTTCCAGCCCCAGCGCCCGCAGATGGGCGGCAAGGGCGGCCGCGACCCGGCCTTCATGCCCGGCCAGACCGGGGATCAGCATCAGCTCGGCCAGAAGATCGCGGATCATCTGCCCCCCCGCACCGCGCGCACCCGGTCCATGAAATCCTTTGCCCGCTCTGCATCCACCGCCGCCCAGGTGTCGCCGCCGACCTTCAGCGCCGATCCCACGATGCAGCCATCCGCCACCCGCAGCACATCGGCCACGGTGGCATGTTTCACGCCGGTGTTGGCCAGAACCGGCACCTGCGGCAGCGCCTGTTTCACCGCCTCCAGATCGCGCATTTCCGCCGCCTCTCCGGTGATCGCCCCCGAGACCAGCACCGCATCGGGAACCGAGGAAAACACCGCAGACCGCGCCCGGTCCGCCAGGGGCCGCGGATCAAGCGAGCCTGCGAATTCGGCGGAAACATTGTACAATGTCGCCACGCCGGGAATGCCCAGCCGCGCCTGATAGCGCCGCGCCGCCCCCGCATCCGGCGCCCAGATCCCCATGTCGCTGGCATAGGTGCCGGTAAAGATCTCGCGCACGAAGGCCGCCCCGGTGGCCGCCGCCAGCGCCATCGTCGCCATCGGGTCCCACAGCACGTTGACGCCGAAGGGCACGCTGATCCGGTCGCGCAGCCGACCGATCACGGCAGCCATGGTTGCGGTCGATGCCGCATCCACCTTCAGCTCATACGGCCGGTCGTTTTCATTGCCGAACATCACCGCATCGACGCCCGCCGCCTGCAAGGCCGCCAGATCGCGGCCCGCGCCGTCAAGGATCGCCTGCACCCCGCCCGCCGCATCATAAAGCGGTGTGCCGGGCATCGCGCCCAGATGCACCATGGCGATGACGGGCTTTCTGTCGCCGAAAACGGCCTTGAATCTGCTCATCTTCAATCTCCCTCGGGCCAAGGCTAGCGCGAAAGAGATTGGCCGGGAAGGCCCGGCATACTAGCATGTCAGCACAGGCAGGGGGCGCAGATGATCGGCACGCGGCACTGGGACCGGCTGGGCAATGGCGGGCTGACCTTTACCCGGCTTGGCTTTGGCACGGCCCCCCTGGGCAACCTGATCCGCGCGGTTTCGGATGCCGAGGCCCGCGCCACGCTGGATGCCGCCTGGGATGCGGGCCTGCGCTATTTCGACACCGCGCCGCTTTACGGTCTGGGGCTGGCCGAGACCCGGCTGAATCCGTTCCTGCGCGGCAAGCCGCGCGATTCATATGTGCTGTCGACGAAGGTCGGTCGCCTGTTCCGGGTGGCCACGCCAGACACCCGCGACGGCCATGGCAAATGGATCGACGTGCCGTCGCGCAACGAGATTTACGATTATTCCTATGACGGGGTGATGCGCAGCCTTGACTTCAGCCTTGAACGGCTGGGGCTGGACCGGATCGACATCCTTTATGCCCATGATCTCGACATCTTCAATCACGGCTCTGAGGCCGCGTTGCAATCCCGGATGCAGGACTTCATGTCAGGCGGCTATCGCGCGCTGACCGGGTTGCGCGATCAGGGCGTGATCCGCGCCTTCGGGGCCGGGCTGAACAACTGGGAGCCCTGCCAATGGCTGCTGGAACGGGGGGATTTCGACATCTTCCTGCTGGCCGGGCGCTATACGCTCTTGGAACAGGACAGCCTTGGCTTCATGGATGCGGCGGCGGCGCGCGGGGTGGGGGTGGTGATCGGCGGGCCCTACAATTCCGGCATCCTTGCCACCGGGCCGCAGCCCGGCGCGCTGTGGAACTATGGCCCGGCCCCGGATCGTGTGCTGGAGCGGGCCGGGCGGTTGCAGGCGGTCTGCGCCCGCCATGGTGCCAGGCTGATCGAGGCGGCCTTGCAGTTTCCGATGTTTCATCCGGCGGTGGTCAGCACCATTCCCGGCGGGGCGGGGGTGGCCGAGATGGCAGGCAACCTTGCCGCCGCAGGGGCAAGGTTGCCTGCGGCACTGTGGTCGGATCTCCGGCACGAGGGGCTTTTGCACCCCGATGCCCCGGCGGGCTGATCGGGGGCTGATCGGGGCGCACAGCCATACGTCGGCCATACGCGGGCCATACGCGATCCATACTCCGGCCATATGCGAATTATCTAGCCTTGCCAACGGCCTGGCTATTTCACCGCCCCCGCCGCCATGCCCTTGATGATGAACCGCTCCAGCGCGATGCCGATCACGATCAGCGGCAGGATCGCGGCAAAGGACAGCGCCGCCATCGACCACCAGCTGATGCCCTGCGATCCGGTCTGGCTGGCCACCATCACCGGCAGCGTATTGGCATGGGTCGAAGTCAGCAGGGCGGCGAAGAAATATTCGTTCCAGGTCAGCACGAGGCTCAGGATGAAGGCCGCCACCATTCCCGGTGCCGCAATCGGCAGGATGATGGTCAGGAAGGCACCCCATATGCCCAGACCGTCGACCATGGCAGCCTCTTCCAGCTCGGTCGGGATGGTGGAAAACTGGTCCTTCATGATCCAGATCACGATCGGCAGCACGGTCAGCGTATAAAGCAGGATCAGGCCGATCCGCGTGTCCAGCAGCGCCAGTTCGCGGTACAGCACCAGGAAGGGCAGGGCCAGCACCACGGGCGGCAGGATCAGTTGCGACAGGAAGAAGAACGAGATGTCGTCGTTCTTCATGAAGCCGAAGCGATAGCTGAACCGCGACAGGCCATAGGCGGCAAAGGACCCCAGCACCACCGCAAGGGTCGAGGCTGCAAGCGAGATCACCGCCGAATTCAGGAACCTTTTCATAAACTCGGCCCGCACGGTGCTTTCCTGCGCCAGGGTGCGCGGCGACAGGCCGATGACCTCCCACCCCTTCCACTGCGGGATGAAATCCACCCAGGGGATCATGTTGCCCTTCATCACGTCGGGCGCCATCTTGAAGCTGGTGGTCAGCGTCCAGTAGATCGGGAACAGGCAGATCACGGCCCACAGGATCAGCGCGCCATAGATGGCGATCCGGCTTGTCCACCATTTCGCGCGAAACCCGCGGTCGGCGTCGCTGTCGTGAAAGACCTGTGCGCTCATGTCCGGGGCCTTGTGTAGCGGGCCGCGTATTTCATCAGCAGGGTCATGAAGATCACGATCAGCACCAGATAGACCATCGCCAGCATGGTGCCATAACCGACGTTGGACCGTTCGCGGTATTCGCGGAAGATGAAGCTGGTCACGGTATCCGTGGCCCCGCCCGGCCCGCCGCTGGTGATGTTGATCACGATATCGGCCAGCTTCAGCTTGAAGATCACCCGGATCAGGATGGCGGTGATCGACACCGGCAACATCAGCGGGAAGGTCACTTCCCAGAATGCCTTCCACCCGGTCGCGCCGTCAACGCGGCTGGCCTCCTGCAATTCCTTGGGGATCGCCTGCAATCCCGCCAGCAGCATGATCATCATGAAGGGGATGAAGGTCCAGGCGTCCAGCACCATGATCGTCATCTTCGCCATGAAGGGCGTTTCAAAAAACGCCGGGTTGTCCACCCCCAGGGCACGGGCCAGCCGCGAGATCGGGCCAAAGCGCGCCTCGAGCATCGACTTGCCGATCATCCACGACACCGCCACCGGCGACAGCATCAGTGGCAGAAGGAAGGCCACGCGAAAGAACTTGCGCGCCCGGATCTGCATCGACAAAAGCAGCGCAAGGCCAAAGGCGATGGCATATTCCACAATGATGGCAAGCACATACCAGACCATGTTCAGCATGGCGTTCCAATAGAACGGATCGCCCCACATCTGCCGCAGATTGTCCAGGCCGTTGAAGCTGCGGCCCGTCGGGCTGGACAGGTTCCAGTTGGAAAAGGCGATTCCCAGGCCGAAGAGCAGCGGAAACACCGTCAGCGACACCACGAACAATGCGGCCGGCAGCACGAACAGCACACGCCGCCCGGCCTCTCCGCGGATCAGCACCTGTGCCACGCAAAGGCAGGTGGCCCAGAGGCAATAGGCGTAAAGCGTGGGCCGCCAGTTGGCGAACCCGAAATCGCCGCGCCCGGTGGACTGGGCGAATTGCATGGCCGCCACGGCCCCCAGCACGGCCGCCGACCCCCAGACCAGCGCCTGACCCAGCCTTTTGCGGCCCGTCGAGATGGCGTCATTGGTGACGACGTGCAGATGTTCGCCGCTCAAGTCTCTGTCCTGCCTGCCCGGTAACTGCTTGATCCGGGCGCGCGAAGCAATGCGCGCCCGGCAGGTTCATTGCCCGAAGGCTACATGCCCAGGCTGGCCTTGTAGAGCGCAATCTGGCTGTCGCGGCCGATCTGGTCGGTGATCTTCTCCCAGGCGGCGGCGATGGCATCGGCGGTTTCCTGCGCCGAACCGTATTGCCCGGCAAAGCCCTTGGCCAGTTCGTCCTCGGCAACCGAATAATACTGGAAGATGCCCGGAATCCGCGGCTCGATCGCGGCATTGGGGTGGTTGTAGCTGTCGAGGTTCGAGCCAAGGTAATCCTCGATATAGGCGCGGTCATAGCCCGCCGCTTCCCATTCCTCATAGTTGAAGTGGGAATTGCGATAGGGCTGGAAGCCCGACGGATAGGCCGAGGTCCACAAGGACAGGTCCTTGCCGCCCAGATGCGCCGCCGCCGACCAGGCCGCCTTGCGCTTCTTCTCGTCGCCCGAGACGCGGCTGGTCACATAGATGCCCCAGCCGATATAGGCCATCAGCGGCGCTTCGTTGGCGGTTTCCTCCCAGGCCCCGGCCGCCGCATTGTAGCGGCGCTCCGATCCGGGGTTGATGCCGAAGCCGACGACATCGCCCACGACCGAGGTGTCCGAGGTGCGGGCCGAGGACCCGACATCGCCCCACCACATCAGCATCGAGCCGGTGCCCGCAAGGAATTGCGAAAACGCGGTGGTTCCCGGATCGGCGTTGATCTGGTCAGCCGGATAGGCCCCCGGTGTGGCGATCAGATCCATGACATCCTGAATCGCCTGCACCCAGCCCGGATTGTTGACACGCGGTTTCATCGTGTCGGGATCGAACAGCCAGGCGCGGTCGTCGGGATGCTTGACATAGGCGGTGGCGCGGTTGGCGATGAAATACATCCCGAAGCCGCCCCAGCCCTTCAGCGGATCCAGATAGCCATGCGCGGGCAGGCCGGTCAGCGGATCGGTCTGCCCGACAAGCGCCTTCGACACCGCATTGACCTGCTGCCAGGTCTTCGGCACATCGGCCCCGCCGATGGCCCCTTCGCCGAAGTAATCCTTGCGATAGGCGAAGGTGTGGCAGTCGCCGTCGATGGTGATGCGGTATTTCTTGCCGTCCCAGGTGCCGACGGGCGGTTGCAGATAGCCGACAAGGTCGCTTTCGTCGATCTGGGCCGATACCCAGTCGGGCATCTCGTCCAGGAGGCCGCGCCCTGCGGTGTCGCCCTCGAACGGGGCCCCCATCTCGATGATGTCGAAATCGACGGTTCCGGTGGCGATCGACTGTTGCAGACGGCTGTTGTAATCGGCCTGGGCCAGGTCGATCCAGCTGATCTTGGCCCCGGTATAGGTCTCCCATGGCTTCAGGAAGCCGCGGAACAACAGGTTGTGCAGGTTCTGGTTGTTCAGGCCCATGAAGGTCAGCTCGACCCCGGCGAATTCGCCTTCGGCCACATTGGCCTTGGTGGCGGCAAGGCACAGCTCTCCGACCGCCTGCCAGTCGGCATCGGTCGGGCTGCCCGCGCCCACCCCCGGAATGGCAAGGATCTGGGCGCGCAGATTGTCCTGCGCCGAGGCGACGCGCGGGGCAAGCCCCGCAGGCAGGGCCGCAGCCGCCCCCAGCGCCGTAGCCCCCTTCAGAAAGCGCCGGCGCGAAATCCGGCTGAGATAGGCGTAATGATCAAGCTTCAAGGTCAGTCCTCCCATTGACGCCCCTTGCCGGTCTTGTCGGCGGGGCTGTTCCCTTTCATCGCGCGATAACCCGAAAAGCGCCGCCCGCCGGAAAACCGCTTTCCGGGGCTGACTGGACAAGGGGGCCTCCCAACCCCCAGCGGCAGCCTGTCCTTCTGCCAGCTTCGCAAGCGGGCGGGGCGGCTGTCAAGATTCTAACATGTTAGTATGATCAGCCGATGGACAGCCGCTTGCGGCCTCGCTTACTCTGCCCTTAGGGACCGAGGAGAGGGGTGGCCGATGGCCGAGGTGACGATCCGCAATCTGGTCAAGGCCTATGGCGGGCTTCAGGTGATTCACGGGCTGGACCTCGACATTCCCGATGGCGAATTCGTCGTGCTGGTGGGGCCTTCGGGCTGCGGAAAATCCACGCTTTTGCGGATGATCGCCGGGCTGGAAGAGATCACCTCGGGCGATGTCCATATCGGGGCGCGCCGGGTGAACAACCTGCCGCCGTCGGAACGCGACATCGCCATGGTGTTCCAGAACTATGCGCTTTACCCGCACAAGACCGTTGCGGCCAACATGGGCTTTGCGCTGAAGATGCGCGGAATGGACAAGGCGGAAATTGCCACCCGCGTGGATCGCGCGGCCGAAATCCTGGGGCTGACACCCTATCTTGACCGTTATCCGCGCGCGCTGTCCGGCGGGCAGCGGCAAAGGGTGGCCATGGGCCGCGCCATCGTCCGCGATCCGCAGGTGTTCCTGTTCGACGAGCCCTTGTCCAATCTGGACGCCAAGCTGCGGGTGCAGATGCGCACCGAAATCCGCGAACTGCACCAGCGGCTGAAGACGACCACGGTCTATGTGACCCATGACCAGATCGAGGCGATGACCATGGCCGACCGGATCGTTGTGTTGCAGGGCGGGCGGATCGAACAGGTCGGCGTGCCGCTGGACCTGTATGACCAGCCGGCGAATACCTTTGTGGCCGGTTTCATCGGCAGCCCTGCGATGAACATCCTGCCGGGCCTGGTCGAGTCGGGCGGCGTGCGGGTGGCGGGCGCGCTTTTGCCCTTGCCCAAAGGCATGAAGGCGGCCGCGGGGCGCGAGGTGCGCTATGGCATCCGGCCCGAGCATCTGGCGGCAGGCGATCAGGGGCTGACCGGCACCGTCGCCGTGGTGGAACCGACCGGATCGGAAACCCATGTCGTGCTGCGGCTGGAGGGGGCCGAGGTGGTCGCCATGTTCCGCGACCGCGTGACCTTCCGCCCCGGAGACAGGTTGTCTCTGATGCCGGATGCCGCGAAGGTGCATCTTTTCGATCAGGGGTCGGGGGTGCGGCTTTGACCGCGCGCCGGGGGCTTCGCGCCCCCAGTCCATTGGTCTCTCGGGTGGTCACTTGGGCCAATGGCGACAGCAATGAACTGCCCCGCGGGGTATTTTTGCAAAGATGAAGGGGATGCGTTCGGGATGCTTAAGGGGATTGATCACCGGCTGAATGCCGAGGTGCTGGCCTGTCTGCGGGCGATGGGGCATGGCGATGTGCTGATCGTTGCCGATACCAATTTTCCTTCGGATTCGGTGGCGCGCGCCACGGTGACGGGGCAGCTGTTGCGGATGGAGAACCTGACGGCGGCCGAAGCGGTGCGGGCGGTCCTGTCGGTGCTGCCGCTGGACACCTTCGTCGAGGATTTCGCCGGACGGATGGAGGTGGTGGGCGCGCCCGGCGACCTGCCCCCCGTGCAGGCGGAGGTGCAGGCCGAGATCGACCGCGCCGAGGGCCGGGCACGCCCGATGGTGGGGATCGAGCGCTTTGCCTTCTATGACATGGCGCGGGCGGCCTATGCGGTGATACAGACCGGGGAACGGCGGTTCTACGGCTGTTTCATGTTCCGCAAGGGTGTGATCGCGCCGGAAGGTCAAAGCTGATCCAGTTTCTGAAGAAGGTCTTGCAAGCCTATGAAACCAGTTGTCATTCTTGGCATCTTTGTTGCCGACACTGCCTATCGTGCCGACCGGCAGCCGAAGATGGGCGAAACCATTCTTGGCCGCAGCTTCGCGTTGGGGCCGGGGGGAAAGGGATCGAACCAGTCGGTTGCGGCGGCGATGGCCAGCGGCCCCGGCGGCAAGGTGCATTTCATCACTCGGCTGGGCCGTGACGACTTTGCCCGCATCGCCCGCGACACCTGGGGCAAGGCGGGTGTGCTGCCCGAAGTGACCGAGGATGCGGACAGCTATACCGGCGCGGCCTATATCTTTCTGGAAGAGGCGACCGGCAACAATGCGATCATCGTCGCGCCGGGGGCTGCGGCGCGGATTTCGGTGGCGGATGTCGAGGCGCGGTCCGATCTGATCCGCAGCGCCTCGGTCTTTGTCACCCAGCTGGAGCAGCCGATCCCGGCAGCGCTGCGGGGCTTGCAGATCGCCCGCGCAGCCGGGGTGGCGACGATTCTGAACCCGGCCCCTGCGGCGGATCTGTCCGACGAGATGCTGGCGCTGTGCGACTACCTGACGCCGAACGAATCCGAGGCCGAGGCCCTGACCGGCATCGCCGTGACCGATCCGGGCAGCGCCAGCCGTGCGGCCGAAGCTCTGCGCGCCCGCGGCGTCGGGGCGGTGGTCGTCACGCTGGGGGGCAATGGCGCGCTGTATCATGACGGCAGCCGGACGATTCACCAGCCGGTGATTTCGGCCGGGCCGGTGGCCGAGACCACGGGCGCGGGCGATGCCTTCAACGGCGGCTTCGCCGTGGCCCTGGCCGAGGGCCGCGATGTGGCCGAGGCCCTGCGCTTCGGCTGCGCCACCGCCGGGATTTCGGTGACACGGCCCGGAACCGCGCCCGCCATGCCGTCGCGGGCCGAGATCGACGCGCTTCTGGCCCGGATTTCGCGCTGATTTCGCAAAACTGTCACACAGGCGTTACAAAACTGTATCATCCCCCATGCAGAAGCAGGCTGCCGGAGCGGGGAACCGCCCCGGAGAGGGGCAGGGCCAGATGATTCAGGACGCGCATATCCGCAGAACGTTCGACGAGGCGCTTGAGGCCGTGCAGGCCAGGGTGATGAAGCTGGGCGGGCTGGTGGAGACCGCGCTGCTGGAGGCCGCCGAGGCGCTGGACTTGCGCGATCAGGCGCTGGCCGAGCGGGTGCGGCTGGGCGATACCGCCATCGACGCGCTGGAGGAAGAGATCCAGACCGATTGCGCCCGTCTGCTGGCGCTGGAGGCCCCGGCGGCGGGCGATCTGCGGCTGGTGCTGTCGGTGATGCGGATCGCGGCGGCGCTGGAACGGTCGGGCGATTACGCCAAGAACCTGGCCAAGCGGACGCTGGTGCTGCTGAACATGCCGCAGGTCGGCACGGCGGGCGGTGCGGTGCGGCGGATGGCGAAGGCGGTGGTCGCCATGCTGACCGATGCGCTGGATGCCTATGTGGCGCGCGATGCGGCCAGGGCCGGGGAGGTGCGGCTGCGCGATCATGAGATTGATCAGCTGTACAATGCCCTGTTCCGCGAATTCCTGACCTACATGATGGAAGACCCGCGCAACATCACAGCCTGCATGCACCTGCATTTCATCGCCAAGAACATCGAACGGGTGGGCGATCATGCAACCGGCATTGCCGAACAGGTGATCTACCTCGTGTCGGGGCAGATGCCGGATGCGGCGCGGCCGAAGATGGATTCGACCGGGGCGACCACGGGCTGAACGCCGGGAACCGGGACAGGAGAGAGAGATGGCACAAAGCGAACGCCCGGTGGTGCTGCTGGTCGAGGATGAACCGGCACAGCGCGAGGTTCTGGCCTATAATCTGGATGCCGAAGGGTTCCGGGTTGTTCCGGCCGACAATGGCGAGGATGCCATGATTCTGGTCGAGGAAGAGGGCCCCGACATCATCATCCTGGACTGGATGATGCCGAAGCTCAGTGGGATCGAGGTCTGCCGCCGGCTGAAGATGCGCCCCGAGACAAGGGGGATTCCGATCATCATGCTGTCGGCCCGCGCCGAAGAGGTGGACCGGATCCGCGGGCTGGAGACCGGGGCGGATGACTATGTGATCAAGCCCTATTCGGTGCTGGAACTGATGGCGCGGGCGCGGGCGCAACTGCGCCGGGTGCGGCCGTCCTCGGCCGGGGTGGTGCTGGAATGGGGCGATATCCGGCTGGACCCGGAAACCCACCGCGTCTATCGCGGCGAGAAGGTGCTGAAGCTGGGGCCGACCGAATTCCGCCTTCTGACGGCGCTGATCGAAAAGCCGGGGCGGGTCTGGAGCCGCGAGCAACTCTTGGACCGGGTCTGGGGGCGGGATATCTATGTCGATACCCGCACCGTCGATGTGCATGTCGGCCGCCTGCGCAAAAGCCTGATGGTTCATGGCGGCGAGGACCCGCTGCGCACGGTGCGCGGCGCGGGCTATGCCCTGGGGTGACGCGGATCAGACAACAGCCCTGCGGACTTTTTTCCCGCTGAACGCGCGAGCAAGCCTGCAAGGGCCGGGGGACTCTTGCAGGGTCACAGACCGGGCAGCAGCTTTCCGATCGTCTCGACCACCTGCGCGGCATGGTCTTGCGAAAACGGCAGCGGCGGGCGCAGTTTCAGGATATGGCCCTGCGGGCCGGTGGCCGAAATCAGGATACCGTTGTCGCGCAGAAGGTTGACCAGACGCGCGGCGCGGTCCGGGGCCGGGGCCCCGTCGCGCAGGATGTCGACGGCCAGGAACAGGCCCGCGCTGCGGACGTCGCCCATCGCATCGCCGCGCAGGGCGGCAAGGCCGGCGTGGAAGGCCGCGCCGACGGTGGCGGCATTCTGCATCAGCCCTTCATCGCGGATCACGTCCAGCACCGCCAGCGCCACGGCGGCGGCCACGGCATTGCCGCCGAAGGTGTTGAAATAGCGCGCCTTGCCGCCGAATTCGGCAATGACCTCGGGGCGCATCGCCAGACCGGCGACCGGATAGCCGTTGCCCATCGGCTTGCCCATCGACACCATGTCGGGCACCACGCCATGACGCTGGAAGCCCCACATATGGCCGCCGGTGCGGCCGAACCCCGGCTGCACCTCATCAGCCAGGAACAGGCCGCCCTCGGCCCGGATGGCGGCGGCGGCGGGGGCAAGGAAACCGGCCGGATCGGGCCAGAGACCATCCGACGAAAACACCGTGTCGACGATCAGCATCGCCGGGCGGATGCCCCGGCCGCGCAGGGCGGCGCAGGCGGTGGTGATGGCGGCGGCGAAGCCCTGCGCCACGCCTTGCGGATAATGGGCGGGCGTCGGCGCAGGCACGGCGATCACATCCGGGCCGGGGGCGACGGCGGGGCCGATCGACATCGACATTCCGGCCGTGGCCAGCGTCACGCCGTGATAGGCATTCTCGGTGACGATCACCCCGCTGCCTCCGGTGGCGGCGCGGGCGATGCGATAGCCCAGATCATTCGCCTCGGACCCGGTGCAGGTGAACATCACATGGCCGATGTCGCCCGGCATGGTGGCCAGCAGCCGTTCGGCCAGCGTCAGCACGGTTTCATGCAGGTATCGGGTGTGGGTGGCCAGTTGTGCGGCCTGCGCCGCCATCGCCTGCACCACGCGCGGATGACAATGGCCGACCGAGGCAACGTTGTTGTAGCAATCGAGCCAGGCGCGCCCCTGCGCATCGTAAAGATGCACGCCCGCGCCCCGCACCAGATGCAGCGGGGTTTCGTAGAACAGCCGGTAGGCGGGGCCGAGCAGGGCGGCGCGGCGGTCGGCCAGCGCGGCATCCTGCGGCGACAGGTGGCCCGCGCCGGGGGTATAGGCGTTGATCATGGCTCCGGTGGCGCGGGGGGCGGTCATGGCACCTCCTGCCCGGCGGCGCGGGCGATGGTTTTCTGAATGCGTTGCGGCCCCAGCGCGCGGAAGGCGGCCAGACCGGCACGGGCGGCAGGGGCGTTGCGCAGGATATAGGCGGCATTGCCGGGGTAAAGCGCCGCCCGCCATGCGGTGATGATCAGCGTCGCCATCATCCGGGCGGTGATCAGATCGGGCAGCAGGGCGGTTTCGGTCCGGCTCAGCGGCAGGTGGGCGCTGTAGCCCTGCACGATGCCCGCCAGCGCGTCCAGCGGATCGCCGCCGCCCATCTGGTATGACGCCGCCACCGCCAGATCGCAGATGCGGGGCGTGCGCACCATGTCGCCGAAATCGAGGATTCCGGTGATGGTGTCCGGCGCATGAAGGGCGGTCAAAAGGTTGTGCGGGTTGAAATCGGCATGGCAGACCTGACGCGGCATCTGGTCCAGCACCGGCGACAGCCGGGCGGCGAAACCGGCGGTGAAAGTCTCGGCCTCGGCCCGCAGCGCGGGGTCTGACAGGGCGGGGATCTTCGGGGCCAGCGCGGGCAACTGGCGGATGTCCCACAACAGGCGGTGATCGGCGGCGGGATGATCGTAATCGGCCAGCGCGGCGGTCAGCCGGGCCAGGGCGCTGCCGATGGCAAGCGGCTGGTCGGTGGACCGGGGGGCCTGTGCCAGCGGCGTGCCGTTCAGCCAGGTGAAGACGCGCAGCCGGCCTTCGGGCAGGGGCAGGATATGGCGGCCGTCGGTCAGGGGGCGCAGGTGCTGGATCGGCAGGCCGGGGTCGCGTGCGGCCACATGCAGATGCGCGCGGGTCTGGAAATCGGTCATCTCGGCAGGTTCGGCCGGATTGGTCAGCCGGATGACGAATCGTCCTTGCGCAGAGTCGAGCCGGTGGTTGAGATCGCGCTCGGATGTCAGCGATGTCAGGCGGCCCGACAGGCCCCAGTGCTGCGCCAGGTGATCCGCCAGCGTCTCGGGCGCGATCCGTGGCGGCGGCAGGGTCAGGAGAGCGTCGTCGGTGTCGGTCACGGGGATGGCCTTTCTGCGCGGCCAGATGATCACAGCCGGGCGGCGGGCACCAGAGGCCGGACGATGCTGTCCAGGATCAGGGCGGCCAGCCGTTCGGCCGCCGGGGGCAGGGCCGCGCCCGCACGGGTGAGCAGGCCGAAGGGTTCCACCTCGATCCCCAGATCGACCGGAAGCCGGACATAGGGCGCATCGGCGTCGCGGGTGAAGGCATCGACCACCGCCGAGGCGACCGGCGCGATGGCGTTGGATTGCTGGATCAGCGCAAGGGTCAGCAGAAACGAAGCGGTGGACAGCCGTTGCGGCGGCTCGGGCAGGCCAAGGCGGGCCAGCCGGTCCAGGACGGTGCGGGTCAGGATCGAATCCCGCGGCGGCATCACCCAGTCCTGCGCCATCAGATCGGCGGCGGCGATCGGTCCGGGACAGTCAAGCGGATGATCGCGCCGGGCGATCAGGGCGACGGGTTCGGCGGCAAGCCGGGTTTCGCCGATCAGGTTGCGGTCGGGGCCGGCCGGGCGGCGGGCAAGGGCAAAGTCGATCCGGCCGGACAGAAGCTGCTGCGCCAGCAGGTCCGAGGGCGCGACGATGACTTCGGCACTAATCTGCGGCAGGGTCAGCCGGGCGGTGCGCAGGGCGGGCAGCACAAGGTCCATTGCCGCCCCGGTGACAGAGCCGATCCGAACATGGCCCGACTGGCCGCTGCCGATCTCGGCCAGATCGCGGGCGGCATCCTGCAACTCCATCTGCACCCGCCGCGCCCGTCGCGCCAGCGCCTCGCCTACGCCGGTCAGCGTCATGCCGCGACCCGTGCGCTGGTGGACGGGCTGGTTGGTGATCCGCTCCACCTCGGCCAGAAGGCGCGAGGCGGCGGGCTGGCTGATGCCCAGGACTTCGGCGGCAAGGCCGATCTGGCCCGTGTCCAGCAGGGCCGCCATCAGGCGCAGATGCGACAGTTTCAGGCCGCGGGCCTGCAGGGGATCGGGGCGGTCGGGCATGTCATCCCTTTCGGTCAGGGTCGATGTTTAATATATCACTTAAGATATGATATGTGAAAAAATCATCATTTGACGGGTATGACTTTGATCTGCAATCCCTGCGCCACGGTTTCGGCCGGGCAGGAAGGTGCCGGGCCGATGCAACCGCACAGGATCGCCGCCACAGGGGCGGCCATGGGGAGGAAGACCATGAAACTGACCAAACGCGCCCTTCTGGCGCTGGCCGGCGCAACGCTGGCCCTTGCACCGCATTTCGCTGCCGCGCAGGACAAGGGCACGGTTGGCATCGCCATGCCCACCAAATCCTCGTCGCGCTGGATTTCGGACGGCGAGTCGATGGTGAAGCAGTTCGAGGAAGCGGGCTATGTCGCCGATCTGCAATATGCCGAGGACGACATCCCGACCCAGCTGGCGCAGGTCGAGAACATGATCTCGAAAGGCGTGAACGTGCTGGTGATCGCGGCCATCGACGGCACCACGCTGTCGAACGCGCTGGAAAACGCCCAGGCCGCAGGCATCAAGGTAATTGCCTATGACCGGCTGATCCGGGATTCGGGCGCGGTCGACTATTACGCCACCTTCGACAACTTCAAGGTCGGCGTGCAGCAGGCCGAAAGTCTGGTGCAATGCCTGGGCGAGCGGTTCGGCGACCAGAAACCCTGGAATGTCGAGCTGTTCGGCGGTTCGCCCGACGACAACAACGCCTTCTTCTTCTACAACGGCGCGATGTCGGTGCTGGACCCGCTGATCGCCTCGGGCGATGTGGTCGTGCCCTCGGGGCAGATGGGGATGGACAAGGTCGGCACCCTGCGCTGGGATGGCGCGGTGGCACAGGCCCGGATGGACAACCTTCTGGCCGCCAACTACGGCGACAAGACCCTGATGGGCGCGCTGTCGCCCTATGACGGGCTGTCGATCGGTATCCTCAGCTCGGTCAAGGGGTTGGGCTATGGGTCTGGCGATCTGAAGATGCCCTGCGTCACCGGCCAGGATGCGGAAATCCCGTCGGTGAAATCCATGCTGGCGGGCGAGCAGTATTCGACCATCTTCAAGGACACCCGCGCGCTGGCCGGTGTGACCGTCAAGATGGTGGATGCGATCCTGCAAGGCGGCGAGCCCGAGATCAACGATACCAGCACCTATGACAACGGTGTGAAGGTGGTGCCCAGCTACCTGCTGGAGCCGATCTCGCTGGGCGTGGCCGATGTCGACAAGGTTCTGGTCGAATCGGGCTATTACACGGCCGATCAGATCAAGTGATCGCCATAGTCCGGGGGGCGGGTCATGCTCCTGCCCCGGAGCGGGGGGCCAGCCCCCCGCACCCCCCGGGGTATTTCCGCAAAGATGAAGGAATGGCCGCAGCGAGGGCCGTTCGGGGGAGGGGCTGATGGCGCTGCTTGAGATGCGCGGAATATCGAAGCTGTTTCCGGGGGTGCGCGCGCTGGACAATGTGAACCTGTCGGTCGATGAGGGCGAGGTCCATGCGATCTGCGGCGAGAACGGGGCCGGCAAGTCGACGCTGATGAAGGTGCTGTCGGGGGTTTACCCGGCGGGCAGCTATGACGGCGAGATCCGCTATGACGGGCAGGTTCTGGCGCTGGCGGGCATCCGCGACAGCGAGGCGCGCGGCATCATCATCATCCATCAGGAACTGGCGCTGGTGCCGCTGTTGTCGATTGCCGAGAACATGTTCCTGGGCAACGAGGTGGCGCAGAGGGGCGTGATCGACTGGCCGCAGGCGTTCCAGACCACCGAAGGCTGGTTGAAGAAGGTGGGGCTGAACGAGCCGCCCTCGACCCCGGTGGGCAAGCTGGGGGTGGGCAAGCAGCAGCTGATCGAAATTGCCAAGGCGCTGGCCAAGGATGTGCGCCTGTTGATCCTGGACGAGCCGACGGCGGCCTTGCAGGAAAACGACAGCCAGAAGCTCTTGGACCTGATGCTGGAGTTGAAGGCGCAGGGTGTGACCCAGATCATCATCAGCCACAAGCTGAACGAGATTTCCCGCGTGGCGGACCGGATCACCGTGCTGCGCGACGGGTCGACGGTGTCCACGATGGACAAGCACGAGATCAGCGAGGACCGCATCATCCGCGACATGGTGGGCCGCGACATGGCGCATCGCTATCCCGAACGGGTGCCCGATCCCGGCGAGGTGCTGCTGGAGGTGCAGGGCTGGACGGTGGGCCATCCCGAGCAGCCGGGGCGGAATGCGATCGAAGATGCCAGCTTTCATGTCCGCAAGGGCGAGATCGTCGGCATTGCCGGTTTGATGGGGGCAGGGCGGACCGAACTGGCGATGTCGCTGTTCGGCCGCAGCTATGGCCGCGGGCATCGCGGCACGGTGCGGATGGGCGGCCGGGTGGCCGATGTCTCGACCGTCGAACGCGCGATTGCGGCGGGCATCTCATATGTGACCGAGGACCGCAAGGCGCTGGGGCTGATCCTGGACGAGCCGATCCTGAAGAACATCAGCCTTGCCAATCTGGCCGGGATTGCCCGGCGCGGGGTACTGAACAAGCGGCGCGAGGCGCGGGTGGCGGAAGACTACCGCCGCGCGCTGGCGATCCGCACGCCGGGGGTGCAGCAGAAGGTGATCAACCTGTCGGGCGGCAACCAGCAGAAGGTGGTGCTGTCGAAATGGCTGTTCACCGATCCGCAGGTTCTGATCCTGGATGAGCCCACCCGCGGCATCGACGTGGGCGCGAAGTTCGAGATCTATCAGATCATGAACGATCTGGCGGCGCAGGGGCGGGGGGTGGTGATGATCTCGTCCGAGATGCCCGAGCTTCTGGGCATGTGCGACCGGATCTATGTGATGAACGAGGGGCGCATCCTGGGCGAGTTGAGCCGGGCCGAGGCCACGCAGGAGCGGATCATGGCGATGATCCTGAAGGGAAGCGGCAAGACTGCCGGCGAGGGGGAGGCCGCGTGATGGCTGAGAAGGGGATTGGCGCACATCTGGGCGGGCATCTGCGGGAAAACGGCATGCTGCTGGCGCTGGTGGCCATCGTGGTGTTCTTTACCGTCCTGCTGGCGCTGCAACCGCAGCCGGTCAGCTTTCTGCAACCGTTGAACATCACCAACATCTTCCTGCAGAACGGCCATGTGATCATCCTGGCGCTGGGCATGCTCTTGGTGATCGTCTCGGGCCATATCGACCTGTCGGTCGGCTCCACCGCCGCCTTTACCGGGGCCTGCGCGGCCTGGATGACGGTGACGCTGGGCTTGCCGTTCTGGGCGGTGATCCTGCTGACGCTGGTGGTCGGCGGGTTGATCGGGGCGGCGCAGGGCTATTGGGTGGCCTATTGGAGGATTCCCAGCTTCATCGTCACGCTGGCCGGAATGATGGTCCTGCGCGGGGCGACGATGTGGATGCTGGGCGGGCAGAACATCGGGCCCTTTCCGAAAGAGTTCCAGTCGCTTTCCTCGGGGTTCATTCCCGATCTGACCGGGATCGGCAGGCCGCATGGGCTGACGCTTCTGCTGGTTATGGCCGCCATCGGCGTGATCTTCTGGCTGGGGGCCCGTGCCCGCGCGCGCGACCGCGAGTTCGGCATCGAGCCGGAACCCGCCGGATTCTTCCTTGGCCGTCTGGCCATCGTCGCGGCTGCCGTTGCTTTCGTCGGCTGGCAGCTGGCTTCGTTCCGCGGGCTGCCGAATGTGCTGGTGGTGCTGCTGGTGCTGACGGTCTTCTATGCTTTCATCACCGAAAACACCGTGATCGGACGGCGCATCTATGCGGTGGGCGGCAATGAGAAGGCGGCGAAGCTGTCGGGCATACGGTCGGACCGGCTGGTGTTCCTGTGCTTTGTCAACATGGGGGTGCTGGCGGCGCTGGCGGGTATGGTCGTCACCGCCCGGCTGAACAGTGCCACCCCCAAGGCCGGCACCGGATTCGAGCTGGATGCGATTGCGGCCGTCTTCATCGGCGGCGCCTCGATGGCGGGAGGATCGGGGCGGATCATCGGGGTCGTGGTCGGTGCGCTGATCATGGGCGTGATGAACATGGGCATGCAGATGATGAGCATCGGTGTCGAATACCAGATGATGATCAAGGGGCTGGTGCTGCTGGCCGCCGTGATCTTCGATGTCTACAACAAGACCAAATGAAGGGGCGGTCATGCTGATTTCGCAGATTTTCCGGGCGGATGGCAGTCTGGCCGTGGTGGCGCGCGACGGGTCGGAGGCGGCGGTGGTCAAGGGTGCGGCTTCGGTTCTGGCGCTGGCGCAGGAGGCGATCGACAGCGGACGCGGCCTGAAGGCGGTGATCGCGGCCCATGGCTTCGGCGAGGCGGTCGATCTGGCGCGCATGGCGGCCGAGGGGCGGCTGACGCTGCCCGTCACCCACCCCGACCCCGCCCATATGCACCTGACCGGGACGGGGCTGACCCATCTGGGCAGTGCTTCGGCCCGCGATGCGATGCATGCCAAACTGGCCAATGCCTCATCCGGGGCCGAGGTGCTGACCGACAGCATGAAGATGTTCCGCATGGGGCTGGAGGGCGGGCGGCCCGCCGCCGGGGCCGTGGGCGTGCAGCCCGAATGGTTCTACAAGGGCAACGGGCATGCCGCCATTGCCCCCGGTGCGGCGCTGACAGCCCCCGGCTTTGCCGAAGATGGCGGAGAAGAGCCTGAAATCGCAGGGGTCTATCTGATCGGACCGACCGGCCAGCCCTTCCGCATCGGCTGGGTCCTGGCCAATGAATTCAGCGACCATGTGGTCGAGCGGGTGAATTACCTGTGGCTGGCGCATTCCAAGCTGCGCGAGGCGTCCTTCGGCCCCGAGATCCTTGTGGGCGAGATGCCCGCCGATCTGCGCGGGGCCTCCCGCATCCGCCGCGATGGCAGGGTGATCTGGGAAAAGCCGTTCCTGTCGGGCGAGGCGAACATGTCCCACACCTATGCCAATCTGGAACATCACCATTTCAAATATGGCATCTTCCGACAGCCCGGCGACATCCACATCCATATGTTCGGCACCGCGACCCTGTCCTTTGCCGATGGGGTGACACCGCAGACCGGGGATGAATTCGAGATCGAGGCCGCGCCCTTCGGCCTGCCGCTGAAGAACCCGCTGGCCTTTGCGCCGAAAGAGACGGCGGCCACCGCCGTGACTGCCCTGTGAGGATGAGATGACCTTTAAGCCCGCCAGATGGCCCCGGAAACTGCGCAGCCAGGAATGGTTTGCGGGCACGTCGAAGGACGCGATCTATCATCGCAGCTGGATGAAGAACCAGGGCTTGCCGGCCGATCTGTTCGACGGCCGCCCGGTGATCGGCATCCTGAACACCTTCAGCGAATTGAACCCCTGCAACGCCCATCTGAACGATCTGGCCGAACGGGTGAAGCACGGCGTCTATGAGGCGGGCGGCTTTCCGGTGATCGTGCCGGTGTTTTCCGTCAGCGAATCCGGCTTTCGCCCCACGGCGATGATGTTCCGCAATCTGGCCGCCATGGCGGTCGAGGAAACCATCCGCGGGCAGCAGATGGACGGCGTCGTTTGCCTGGTCGGCTGCGACAAGACCACGCCGTCCTTGCTGATGGGGGCCGCAAGCTGCGACCTGCCCACCATCATGGTCTCGGGCGGGCCGATGCTGAACGGCTATTTCCGTGGGGAAAGGGTCGGGTCGGGCACCCATCTTTGGAAATTCTCCGAAGCGGTGAAGGCGGGCGAGATGACGGCCGAGGAATTCGTCGAGGCCGAAGCCTCGATGAGCCGCAGTGCCGGGTCCTGCAACACCATGGGCACGGCCAGCACCATGGCCAGCATGGTCGAAGCCCTTGGCATGACGCTGTCCGGCAATGCTGCCATTCCTGCGGTGGACAGCCGCCGCCGGGTGATGGCGCATCTGACCGGGCGGCGCATCGTGCAGATGGTGAAGGACGATCTGAAACCGTCCGACATCCTGACCCGCGCCGCCTTCCAGAACGCCATACGCACCAATGCCGCCATCGGGGGCAGTACCAATGCGGTGATTCACCTTCTGGCCATTGCGGGCCGGATCGGGGTGGACCTGAACCTTGAGGACTGGGACCAGTGGGGCCGCGACATCCCCACGGTGGTCAACCTGATGCCCTCGGGCAAATACCTGATGGAGGAATTCTTCTACGCGGGCGGCCTGCCGGTGGTGATCAAGCGGCTGGGCGAGATGGGGCTTTTGAACCGCGAGGCGCTGACCGTTTCGGGCGGTGGCATCTGGGATGAGGTGAAGGACGTCCGCAACCACAATGACGACGTGATCCTGCCCGCTGACAGGGCGCTGACGCAATCGGGCGGCATCGTGGTGGTCAAGGGCAATCTTGCCCCTGATGGCGCGGTGCTGAAGCCTTCTGCCGCCAGCCCCCATCTGATGCAGCATCGCGGCCGGGCGGTGGTGTTCGAGGATATCGACGACTACAAGGCCCGGATCGAGGATGAAGCGCTCGACATCGACGAGTCCTGCGTGATGGTGCTGAAGAACTGCGGCCCGCGCGGCTATCCCGGCATGGCCGAGGTCGGCAACATGGGCCTGCCGCCCAAGGTGCTGCGCAAGGGCATCACCGATATGGTGCGGATTTCCGATGCCCGCATGTCCGGCACCGCCTATGGCACGGTTGTCCTGCACACCTCGCCCGAAGCGGCGCGGGGCGGGCCGCTGGCGGTCGTGCGTTCGGGCGACATGATCGAACTGGACGTGGCCGCCCGCCGCCTGCATCTGGATATTCCCGAGGACGAGCTGGCCGCCCGGCTGGCGGCCTGGAAACCGGCGGTCGAACCCCCGTCGGGCGGCTATGCCCGGCTTTACCACGATCACGTTCAGGGGGCCAACAAGGGCGCCGACATGGATTTCCTGGTCGGTTGCCGTGGCAATGCCGTGGCGCGGGAAAGCCATTGATGAGCATCGCCACCTGTCTGGTCGGCATCGGCAAGATCGCGCTGGACCAGCATGTTCCGGCGCTGGCCGCCTCGGCCGATTTCCACCTGGCCTGCACGGTCAGCCGCAAGGGCGAGGTGCCGGGCACGCCCGCCTTCACCACGCTGGAGGCCGCCCTTGCCGCATATCCGCAGATCGGGGTCGTCTCGCTCTGCCTGCCGCCGGTGCCGCGTTACCAGATGGCCGAGGCCGCCTTGCGCGCCGGGCGGCATGTCATGCTGGAAAAGCCGCCCGGTGCCACCCTGGCCGAAGTCCATGCCCTTCAGGCGCTGGCGGCCGGGCGCGGCCTCAGCCTCTTTGCCACCTGGCACAGCCGGATGGCGCGGGCGGTGGCGCAGGCGAAGGCCTGGCTGGCCGGGCGGCAGGTCATCCGCGCCCGCATCGACTGGCGCGAGGATGTGCGCAAATGGCATCCCGGTCAGGACTGGGTGTTCGAACCCGGCGGCATGGGCGTCTTCGACCCCGGCATCAACGCGCTGTCGATCCTGACCGAAATCCTGCCCGCCCCGGTCCATCTGACCGGTGCCGAACTGCATTTCCCGCAGAACCGCCAGACACCGATCGCTGCGGACCTCACCTTCTCGGGCGGCGTCTCGGCGGGGTTCGACTGGCGGCAGGAGGGGCCCCAGACCTGGGACATCGTGGTCGACACCGCCGATGGCGCGCAGATGGCGCTGCGGCTGGGCGGCAATGTGATGGAGATCGACGGCCGCCCGGTGGCGGGCGCGGCCGACATCATGGGCGAATACCCGGCCCTCTATGCCGCCATGGCCCGGCTGGTGGCAGAGGGTCGCTCGGATGTCGATCTGTCGCCGATGGTGCATGTCGCCGATGCGATGGTGCTGGGGCGGCGGCAAGAGGTTGCCGCCTTCCACTGGTAGACGGCCCGCGTCCGGCCCTGCGTCAGTCCGGCGCTTTGCAGTCTTTCCCTTCCTGAAATATCCGGGGGGAGTCCGCAAGGACGGGGGCAGCGCCCCCTCAACGGCAGGCGTGACGAGGACCGGATGACCGACTGGCTGGAGTTTCTTGCGGCGCTGGCGCTTTTCGCGGCCTCGCACCGCCTGCCCGCGATGCTGGGCGCGAAGGGGTGGCTTCAGGCGCATCTGGGCGTGCGGGGCTACATGCTGGCCTTTTCGGCGCTGTCGCTGGCATTGTTCTACTGGCTGATCCTGGCCGCAGGCCGCGCGCCCTTCGTGCCGCTCTGGGATCAGGAACCCTGGCACCGCTGGGCGGTCAACCTTGTCATGCCGCTGGCACTGGCGCTGGGGGTGTTCGGCATAGGTGCTGTCAATCCCTTTGCCTTCGAGGGCCGCACCACCGGATTCGATCCCGACCGGCCCGGCATCGCCGGGGTGACGCGGCAGCCGCTGCTCTGGGCGATGGCGATCTGGTCCGGGGTGCATCTTCTGCCGAACGGCGATCTGGCGCATCTGCTGCTGTTCGCGCCGATCTGCGCCTTTTCGGTCCTTGGCATGCGGCTGGTCGAGGGCCGCCGCCGCGCCGCGATGGGGCAGGGGGAATGGCAGCGGCTGACCGCCCGCACGTCGCTCTTGCCGCTGACCGCGCTTGTTGGCGGCAGGTGGCACCCGCAGGACCGGCCGTCGCTGATCCGCCTTGCACTCTGGCTGCTGGTCTGGGGCGCGGTCTGGCATCTGCACAGCCCGGTGATCGGCGTCTGGCCCGGTCCTTGACGGGGCTTGCCAATCCCGCCCCGCAGGGGTGAGATGCGCCCACCGCCGCAATAGGACAATCCATGCAACCCGTCTTCGATGGCCACAACGACCTGCTTCTGCGCCTGCATCAGGCCCCCGACCGGCGGGATGAGATCTTCCTGACCGGCGAGGGCAAGGGCCATCTCGACCTGCCGCGGATGCAGGCGGGCGGCTTTGCCGGGGGGCTCTTTGCCATCTGGGTGCCGTCCCCGGCGCAAGAGGGGCTGGACTACCTGTCGCAGATGGAAACCCCGCCCTATGACGTGCCCCTGCCCGATCTGATCGGCGTGGATCAGGCAGTGGGCGTGGCGATGCATCAGGCCGGGCTGTTTCACTGGATGGCGCGGGCCAGCGGCGGGGCGTTCCGCGCCTGCCGGTCGGTGGCCGAGATCCGGGCCGCCGTGGCGGCGGGATCGGTGGCGGGGATCCTGCACATGGAGGGGGCCGAGGCGATCGGCCCCGATCTTGATGCGCTGCACCTTCTGCATGCCGCGGGCCTGCGCTCTCTCGGTCCGGTGTGGAGCCGCCCGACCATCTTTGGCCATGGCGTGCCCTTCCGCTTTCCCGGCGATCCCGATACCGGGCCGGGACTGACCGCGGATGGTCTGGCGCTGGTGCGCGACTGCAATGCGCTGCGGGTGATGGTGGACCTGAGCCACCTGAACGCGGCCGGATTCCGTGATGTGATGCGCCTCTCCGATGCGCCGCTGGTGGCGACGCATTCCTGCGCCCATGCGGTCTGTGCCTCGACCCGCAACCTGACCGACTGGCAGTTGGATGCGATTGCCGAAACTGGCGGCATGGTCGGGCTGAACTTCGCCGCCTGTTTCCTGCGGCCCGACGGCCGTGACGGGGCCGATGTGGGATTTGACGTGGTGATGCGGCACCTTGACCATCTGATCTCACGCCTGGGCGAGGATCATGTCGGCTTCGGGTCGGATTTCGACGGCGCGACCATGCCCGAGGGAATCGCCGATGCCGCCGGGCTGCAACATCTGATCGCGGCCTGCCGGGCGCATGGATACGGGGCGGCACTGGTCGAAAAACTGGCCTTCGGCAACTGGATGCGGGTGCTGGAGAAGACCTGGGGCGGCTGATCGGGGCGGTTTTTCTGGGTATCCGGGGGGCAGGGCGGGAAGATTGCCTCGGCCTGCTTGACAAAGGTTATCATTTTAGTCAGGAATAATCCAAGACCAAGCCAAGCCTGAAATCCAGCAGGCCAGCCCGGTGTTCCCCTCCCCGATGGAGAGTCCCATGACCCGCCCGGTTCCGCGGCCCGAAACACCCGTTGCCCAGTCTTCCGGTGTCGTCGACCTGCTGATCCGTGCTGTCGGCGGGCTTTACGATGGGGTCATGCCCGGCGCCCGGCTTGAGGCGCTGATCGACCGTCTGGAGACATCCAAATGAACGCGCGCCCCGAACCCTTCCTGACCCCCTGGCTTTCGGCCGATGCGACCCCGGTGCATGAGGCACGGGTGCTGACCGAAGGCGGCAGCCTGGCGCGGATCGCGCTGGACGATCAGATCTATACGCTGCGCATCACCCGTCAGGGCAAGCTGATCCTGACCAAGTAGGATCTGGCCAAGCAGGAATGGCCTAGCAGGATCGGGGCTGCGTGGTTGCACGCAGCCTGCGGAACGGGCGGCAGCGGGGCGCGGCGGGGGGAATACCGCCTTGCGAACCGGCCGCCCGGCCTTTCTCCCCAGGCCTGTCAGCCGCCCGTATGGCTCATGTGGCGCGTCATCTGGCCGCCCGCCTTGCCGTCAAAGCGCTGACGCGAATAATCGAAGTCATGGCCCTTGGGCTTGCGCGCGATCGCGGCGCGGATCGCCTGTTCCAGGGCATCATCGCCTTCGCTGGCCCGCAGCGGTGCCCGCAGATCGGCCATGTCTTCCTGACCCAGGCACATGTACAGTTCTCCGGTGCAGGTCAGCCGCACCCGGTTGCAGCTTTCGCAGAAATTATGGGTCAGGGGGGTGATGAAGCCGATCTTCTGGCCGGTTTCCTCGATCCGCACATAGCGGGCGGGGCCGCCGGTGCGTTCGGCCAGATCGGTCAGCGCGTAGCGGTCCGCATAGCGGCGGCGCAGGTCCTTCAGGCTCCAGTATTGCTCCAGCCGGGCGGGTTCGATCTCGCCCATCGGCATGACCTCGATCCAGGTCAGGTCATGACCCTCGCGCGCGCACCATTCGGTCAGGCTGAACTGCTCGTCCTCGTTGAAACCTTGCAGGGCAACGGCATTGATCTTGACCCGCATCCCGGCGGCTCGGGCGGCGGCGATGCCGTCCAGCACTTGATCCAGCCGCCCCCAGCGGGTGATCTGTGCGAATTTCACCGGGTCCAGCGTATCCAGCGAGACATTGATCCGCCTCACACCCAGACCTGCCAGCGGTGCGGCAAAGCGCGCCAGCTGACTGCCGTTGGTGGTCAGCGTCAGCTCCTGCAGGCCAGCGCCCAGATGGCGGGCCATTGCCTCGAAAAACGTCAGAATCCCCTTGCGCACCAAAGGTTCGCCGCCGGTGACGCGCAGCTTCTGCACGCCAAGGCGGACGAAGGTGGAACACAGCCGATCCAGCTCTTCCAGCGTCAGCAGATCGACCTTGGGCAGAAAGGTCATATGTTCCGCCATGCAATAGGTGCAGCGGAAATCGCAGCGGTCGGTGACCGACACGCGCAGATAGGAAATGGCGCGCTGATAGGGGTCGATGAGCGGGGCGGCGGTCATGTGCCAAAGGTAGGGCCGGGCGGAAGCCCGCACAAGCACCAATGCGACGGTTGCGGGCGGCAGGCGCTGCGCCTATCGTCGGGCCAAGTCAAACACGCGTGGGTGTGATGCGTCCTGTTCTTCTTTCGCTTGCGATTCTGTCCCTTGGCGGCTGTGCGGTCCTGCAGGGGGGCAAGACGGCCGCACCGGCCCCCGATCCCGACATGGCGACGGAATTCGCTCCCGCGGTCGAGACGCAATCTCTGGAAACGATGGGGGCCGGGCAAGACGTGGCAGCCCTCGACCAGACCTCGGCGGCCGAGAAATCGGCAGCCCTTGCGGCGCCTGCGGCCGGAGGTGAGCTGGGGCGGCAGGTGGTGGCGCTGGGATCGCCCGCCGATGCCGGGCTCTGGGTGCAGACCTCGCTGGTCAGCGCGGTGCGGAAAGGATCGGTCAAGGCCCCGAACGGGCAGGTGCTGGCGGTCGAACTGCGGCCGGGCAGCGGGGCGGCGCTGATGTCGCTGTCCGCCTATCAGGCGCTGGGAATCCCGCTGACCGAATTGCCGCAGATGGTGATCCTGGGCGGCTGACCGCGCGGACGCTGCGCGGCGACCTGTCTCGTTATCGGGCTTCGCCTCCTCCTCGGGCTGATGGGGGCATTCTGCCCCCAAACCCCCTGAGGGTATTTGTGCAAAGATGAAAACAGATGGCTTCATCTTTGTATAAATACCCCCGCCGGAGGCACCCGAGCCGGTTGCGCGGAACGCGCAGAGGCGAGAAACAGGCTTGCGCCTGAAAGGCGCGCGATCTGATCGCTCAGGACAGAAGGCGCGCGGCTTCCTTGCGGGCGAAGGGTTTCATCGCTTCGCCATGGGCGACCAGAAAGGCGCGGGTGCGGTCGGCATCGTGTTTCGACAGGTCGCGCAGCCACCAGGCGATCGCCTTCTGGATGAACCAGTCGCGGTCCGGCACGTAAGCGGCGGCCCAGCCGAGGGCGCGTTCCCGAATCTCGGCATCCCGAGGTTTGAGATTGTTCATCCGGGCCCAGGGCAGGGTGATCACCAGCGCGGCGCGGCGGGTCCACATGTTGGGATGGCCGGTCCAGCCTTCCACCGCGTCGATGCGGGCGGGATCGGCCAGCAGGCGGCGGTGGCCCGCATCGCAGGCGTGATCGGCCACGGCCCAAGCGTCGAACTGCGGCACCCAGGCTGTGATCAGCGCCCAGGCCCCGTCATCTGGGCGCAGGCGCGCCTGGGTCAGCAGTTTGGCGGCGGCGATGCGCGCCTCGTGGATGTCGGTCTGCCAGAGCGTATCGGCCAGCGCCACCCGGTCCTCGACCGTCCGGTCGGCGCGCCACTGGCCCGCCAGATCGGCCAGCACCGGCACAGGGATGCCCAGATAGCGCCGCTTCGCCTTGTGATAGGCCGCCATTTCGGCCGCGCGCGCGGGATTTTCCAGCGCAAGCAACTGATCGAGTGGAGACGGGGGCAGGGTCATTCCACCGTGACCGACTTCGCCAGGTTGCGCGGCTGGTCCACATCGGTGCCCTTGGCGATGGCGGTGTGATAGGCCAGAAGCTGCGCCGGGATGGCGTAGAGGATCGGGGCCCAGATCGGGGCCACCTCGGGCAGGGTCAGCGTCTTCCAGGTGCCTTGACCGGCGGTGTCCACCCCGGCGGCATCCGACAGCAGCAGAACCTTGCCGTTGCGGGCCATCACCTCCTGCATGTTCGACACCGTCTTGTCGAAAAGCGCATCCTTCGGGGCCAGCACGATCACCGGAACGGCGGCGTCGATCAGCGCGATGGGGCCGTGCTTCAACTCTCCCGACGCATAGCCTTCGGCGTGGATATAGCTGATTTCCTTTAGTTTCAGCGCACCTTCCAGCGCCAGCGGGAACATCGCGCCGCGCCCCAGGAACAGCACGTCCTGCGCCTTGGCCAGATCCTTGGCGACCCTTGCGATGGCATCCGACAGGCCAAGCGCGGCATTCATCAGCCCCGGCAGGGCGCGCAGGTCATCCAGCCGGGCGGCCAGGGTGTCGGCGTCGATCCGGCCCCGGTCGGCGGCGGCTTTCAGCGCCATCAGCGCCAGCGTGGTCAACTGGCAGGTGAAGGCCTTGGTCGAGGCCACGCCGACCTCGACCCCCGCAAGGATCGGCAGCGCCAGATCGGATTCGCGCGCGATGGAAGAGGTGGGGACGTTCACCACCGCCACCACCTTGGCCACCTTGTCCTGAACATGGCGCAGCGCGGCCAGGGTATCCGCCGTCTCGCCCGACTGGCTGACGAAGACCGCCATCGAGGCGGGCGAGAGGACGGGGTCACGGTAGCGGAATTCCGACGCGATGTCGATGTCGGCGGGCAGGCCGGCGATCTGTTCGAACCAGTATTTCGCCACGTGGCAGGCGTAAGAGGCCGTGCCGCAGGCCACCAGCGTCACCCGGTCGATGGCCGAGAAATCCAGACCTTCGGGCAGGCGCAGACCGGGCGTGGCCCCGCCGCCGCCGACGTAATGTTTCAGCGCATCGGCCAGAACCACCGGCTGTTCGGCGATTTCCTTGGCCATGAAATGCTTGTAGCCGGCCTTTTCGATCCGGGTCGCATCCAGCTGCACGCGGGTTTCGGCCCGGTTGGCGCGGCGGTCCTGCGCGTCGAAGATCTCGGCCCCCTTGCGGGTGACGACGGCCCAGTCGCCCTCTTCCAGATAGGTGATGCGGTCGGTCATCGGGGCCAGCGCGATGGCGTCCGAGCCCACGAACATCTCGCCGGTGCCCCAGCCGATGGCCAGCGGGCTGCCTTTGCGGGCGGCGATCATCAGATCTTCCTGCCCGTCGAACAGGAAGCACAGCGCAAAGGCCCCGTGCAGGCGTTTCAGCGTGCTGCGGGCGGCTTCGACCGGCGTGGCGCCCCGGTCGATCTCGCGCTGCGCCAGCAGGGCGACGGTTTCGGTATCGGTGTCGGATTCCTGCACATAGCCATCGGCGGCAAGATCCTGACGCAGTTCGCGGAAGTTCTCGATGATGCCGTTGTGGACCACGGCCACAGGTCCGGCACGATGGGGGTGGGCGTTCTTCACCACCGGGCCGCCATGGGTGGCCCAGCGGGTGTGGCCGATGCCGGATTTGCCCGCCAGCGGCTGATGCACCAAGAGGTCCGACAGGTTGACCAACTTGCCCACCGCGCGGCGGCGGTCCAGCGTGCCGTTGTTGACGGTGGCGATCCCGGCCGAGTCATAGCCGCGATATTCAAGGCGCTTCAGCGCCTCGACCAGCAGGGGGGCCACTTCGTGATGGCCAAGGACGCCGACGATTCCGCACATGGGTTCAAGCCTTTGTCTTTGCGGCCTTGATGGCCTTCAGTTTGTCCATCAGACGGATGGCAAGGCCGGGCTTGGTGATCTGCTTCGCCCGCCCCAGCGCCAGCGCCCCGGCGGGCACATCCTCGGTGATGACCGAGCCGGAGCCGGTCATCGCATCGTCGCCCACGCTGACCGGGGCCACCAGCATGGTGTCCGAGCCGATGAAGGCGCGTTTGCCGATGCGGGTGCGGTGCTTCATCACGCCATCGTAGTTGCAGGTGACGGTGCCCGCGCCGACGTTGGTCGCTTCGCCGACATCGGCATCGCCGATATAGCTCAGATGGCCGACCTTGACGCCTTCGTCGAGGATGGCGTTCTTGATTTCCACGAAATTGCCGACATGGACGAAGTCGGCCAGTTCGGCACCGGGGCGCAGGCGGGCGAAGGGGCCGACATCGGCCCCGCGCGAGACATGGGCGCCTTCAAGATGGCAGAAGCCCTTGATCTCGGCCCCGGATTCGATGGTGACGCCGGGGCCGAAGATCACATTGGGGCCGATGATGGCATCGCGGCCGACATGGGTATCCAGCGCGAAGAACACCGTGTCGGGCGCGGTCAGGGTCACGCCGTTCTCCAGTGCCTCGGCCCTTGCGCGTGTCTGGAATGCGCCTTCCGCCGCAGCCAGTTGCGCGCGGGTGTTGACGCCCAGCGTCTCGGATTCGTCGCAGGTGACGACCCCGGCCGAAAGCCCGGCGGCGCGGGCCAGTTCCACGACATCGGTCAGGTAATATTCCCCGGCGGCATTTTCATTGCCGATCTGTGCGACCAGTTGGAACAGCATTTGCGCACTGGCGCAGATCACGCCGGAATTGCAAAGGGTTATGGCGCGCTCTTCATCCGTCGCGTCCTTGTATTCGCGGATCGCCAGAAGCTGATCCCCGGCCGTCAGCAACCGGCCGTAACGGCCCGGATCGGCGGCATGGAAGCCCAGGATGACGATGGCATGGCGGGCGCGGGCGTCCAGCATGGCCTGCAGCGTTTCGGCCCGGATGAAGGGGGTGTCGCCATAAAGCACGATCGCCTCGCCCGGCGCATCGGCCAGAAGGGGGGCGGCCTGCGCGACGGCATGGCCGGTGCCCAGCTGTTCGGCCTGCACCACCACCTCGGCCGCCTCGTCGTACTCACGCGCGGCGCGCGCGACCTCCTCGGCCCCATGGCCGACCACCACGACGGTGCGGGCCGGGTCCAGCGCGCGGCCTGCCGCCATCGCATGATGCAGAAGCGGGGCCGCGGCCACCCTGTGCAGCACTTTCGGAAGGTCCGAATTCATCCGCGTGCCCTGACCTGCGGCCAGGATGATCAGCGAGACCTGCATTCTGCCCCTTCCTTTTCCTTTTGCGCCGTTCTACGCGCTGGAGCGCGGCGCGCCAAGGGGCCGGGTTTCACAGAGGGTTGCGGGATGTTGCAGGGCGGGACATGTGTGGTCTTCGATCTGGACGGCACGCTGGCCGATACATCCGGCGATCTCCTGGCGGCGGCCAATGCCTGTTTCCGGGCGATGGGGGCGGGCGACATGCTGGGGCCGGGTGATGCGCTGGTGGCGCTGAACGGCGGCCGCGCGATGCTGCGGCTGGGGCTGTCCCGGCTGGGGGCGGTGGACGAAGCGGAAGTCGACCGCTGGTATCCGCGCCTGCTTGAGGCCTATGCCGGGGCGATCTGCGTGCAGACGGTGGTCTATCCGGGGGCGGTGGCGGCGCTTGAGGCATTGCGCCAGGGCGGGCACCGGCTGGCGATCTGCACCAACAAGCCCGAGGGGCTGGCCGAAATCCTGATGCGGCAACTGGGCCTGCGCGATCTTTTCGCGGCTCTGGTGGGGGCCGATACGCTGCCGGTGCGCAAACCCGATCCGGCCCCCTATCACCTGGCGGTCAGCCGCGCCGGGGGCGCGGCGCGGTCGATGCTGGTCGGCGATACCGAAACCGACCGCAAGACCGCCGCTGCGGCCGGGGTGCCGTCGGTACTTGTCACCTTCGGGCATGAGGGCGAGGCGGTTGCCCGGTTGCGGCCCGATGCGCTGTTGCGCAGCTATGACGAGCTGCCGGGCATTGCCGCGCGCCTTCTGGGATAGCCAGACGATTTCCGGCGGAAATCGCGCCCGAAATCCGCACGGATTTCGGTGCCCTTATAGTCGGCATGCTTACAGAAAGTTCTGTTGGCACCATTTTGCGGTGTCGTTGTATTCCTTCATCAGCCCGCCCAGAGTGCGGGTGTTCATCAGCTTCTGGAACCGCTGGCCCATGGCCTTGACCTTCTGGTCCTGGGTTCCCGGCACATAGGCCAGCATCGAAATGGCGGCATTCTGCGCCCAGTCGCGGTCGGCGCGGCTGATATAGCCCGACTGATACATCTCGTCCGACACCATGAAGAGCATGGCCGAACAATGCAGTGCCTGGGCGGCGCGGCCCTGGATCACCAGATCCGCGCGGGCCGGCAGGCTGGCGGAGAGAGTGAGGGTCAGCGCCAGCGAGGCGGCGGCGGCAAGGGAGAAAAGTTTCATCGGTCGGGGTCCTTGTTGCAGTCTGGGGAAAACGGCTCGGCGTCCGTCGGGTTCAGCGCCAGTCCGCCGCCGCAGGGGCGGGAGCCGAGGCGAGCGAGCGGCTGGGTTCGGGGGCTGCACGATCCTGCACCGGCAGGCCGAAGCCCAGCCCGAGGGCAAGCACGGTGGCGGTGGCAAGGATCAGACGCATGAGGGTTTCCTTCGTTATCAATGGCTTGCCCGGATCGTTCGGGAGTGGGGGCAAGATGCCGCGCCGCGGCCGGGTGATCCAGTGACAAATCCCGTCATCCGGTCCCGGCCCGCCCCGTAGCAGCCATTCCAATCCCGTCATCCGATGTCGGTCGCGGATTTGACAGAACTTGCGCCCCGTCATAGTGCTGCGCGTCATGACAGTCGCCCCGCCCCCAAGCGCGCCGCCTTTGGCGGCGGCTGCTCCCGCCTCGCGCCATGCGGTGATCTTCGTGCTGATCACCGTGTTCCTGGACATGGTGGGCTTCGGCATCATCATGCCGGTGCTGCCCAAGCTGATCGAGGATGTCGGCCATGTCGGCATCGGGCAGGCGGCCTTCATCGGCGGCTGGATGTTCGCGGCCTTCAGCCTGGCGCAATTCGCCTTTGCGCCGCTGATGGGCAATCTGGCCGACCGGTTCGGGCGGCGGCCGCTGCTGCTCCTGGCGATCTTCGGGCTGGGGATGGACTTCATCCTGTCGGCCTGGGCGCCGACGCTGTTCTGGCTGTTCGTCGGCCGCATCTTTGCGGGCGTCTGCGGGTCAAGCTGGATCATCGCCAGCGCCTATATCGCCGATGTCACCGCCCCGGATGACCGCGCCCGTGCCTATGGGCTGATGGGGGCGGCCTTCGGGGTGGGGTTCGTCATCGGCCCGGCGATCGGCGGGCTTCTGGGCGGGTTCGGCCCTCGGGTGCCGTTCTGGGTGGCGGCGGGGATTTCCCTGCTGAACTTCGCCTATGGCTGGTATGTGCTGAAGGAATCGCTGCCGCCCGAAAACCGCCGTCCCTTCGACATCTGGCGCGCCAACCCCTTCGGGGCGTTCAAGGTGTTCTCCACCTATCGTGGTGTCCTGCCGATGTGTCTGGTGATGGGGCTCTTCTTCTTCGCCACATCGGTCTATCCGGCAGTCTGGAGCTTCTGGGGCATCGGCAAGTTCGGCTGGTCCGAAGAGGTGGTGGGTCTGACGCTGGCGATGTTCGGTCTGGTGACGGCGCTGTTCCAGGCCTTTCTTACCGGCCCGGTCACGGCCCGGCTTGGCGAATACCGCACCGCGCTTCTGGGGCTGGTCTGTTCGATGCTGGCCGTGCTGGGTTATGGCTTTGCCGGCGGTCTGGCGGTGGTGCTGGTTCTGGCGCTGCTGCACGGGCCCGAAGGCTTTGTCCATCCGATCATGACCGCGATGCTGACCAAACGCGTGCCCGAGGATGCGCAGGGCGAATTGCAGGGCGGCATTTCCGCCATCACCAATGTCGCCATGCTGTTCGGCACCCTGTTCTATGCCTTCGTCTTCGCGCATTTCATGGCCGAGGGCCGGGCCTGGACATCGCCCGACGTGGCCTATTTCATCGCCACCGGCTGCATGGCCGTGGTGACGCTGCTGTTCTGGCTGTTGATGCGGCAGGAGCAGAAGGCATGAGCGCGCCCGCGCCCGAGGTGTTCGGCGGCAGTTTCACCCAGCAGGAACCGGTCCCCGAGGCCGGGATTGCGGCCGCGCTGGAGGTGCTGCGCCATGGCCGCCTGCACCGCTACAACACCGTGCCGGGCGAGACGGCCGAGGCCGCGCTGCTGGAGCAGGACTTCGCCGCCTTCACCGGCGCGCGCTATTGCCTTGCCGTTGCCTCGGGCGGTTATGCCATGGGCTGCGCGCTGCGGGCCTGCGGGCTGGCGGCGGGAGAGCCGGTCTTGACCAATGCCTTCACCCTGGCCCCGGTGCCGGGGGCGATTGCGGCGGCGGGGGGGCAGCCTGTCTTTGTGGAAATCACGCCCGATCTGGTGATCGACCTTGCGGACCTTGAGGCGAAGGCGGTGCAGTCAGGCGCGCGTCTTCTGCTGCTCAGCCACATGCGGGGTCATGTCTGCGACATGGAGGCGCTGATGGCGCTGTGCGACCGGCTGGGCCTGACCGTGATCGAGGATTGCGCGCATACGATGGGCGCGGACTGGCGCGGGGTGGCCAGCGGGCGGCATGGCCGCGTGGCCTGTTATTCGACGCAGACCTACAAGCACATGAATTCCGGCGAGGGCGGGCTGATCATCACCGATGACGCCGATTTGGCGGCGCGGATGGTGCTGCTGTCGGGGTCCTACATGCTGTATGGCAAGCATCCCGCCGCACCAGGGGCCGATGTGTTCGAACAGGTCCGGCTGGACGTGCCCAATGTCTCGGGCCGGATGGACAATCTGCGCGCCGCCGTGCTGCGGCCGCAGGTGGCGATGCTGGCGGGGCGGCGCGACCGCTGGGCGCAGTTGTATCACGGGATGGAGACGGGGCTGGCGGGCGTGCCGGGGCTGCGGCTGATCCCGCGCCCGGCCGAAGAACGCTATGTCGGGTCCAGCTTTCAGTTCCTGCTGCCCGATTGGGACGAGGCGCGGATCACCGCCCTTCTGGCCGCCTGCGCCGCGCGGGGGGTGGAGTTGAAGTGGTTCGGCGCGGGCGACCCGGTGGCCTTTACCAGCCGCTATGTGCATTGGCGCTATGCCGGGCCGCAATCCTGCCCGCGGACCGACCGCATTCTGGCCGGGCTGGTGGACATGCGCCTGCCGCTGACCTTCTCGACCGGGGATGTGGCGCAGATCGCCCGCATCATCCGCGCCGAGGCGTTGCGCATCGGGCAGGCCGAAACGGTTGCGGCGGTGGCCGCGCCGCAAGTGCAATAACCTGCCTTGACGGCCGGACCGGGCCGGGTCTGATGGGGCCGAAGATTGCCGGAGCGCGCCATGATCCTTCGCCTTGCCCCCGTTCTGCTGATGCTGTCGCTGCCCCTGCCGGTGCAGGCCGACGAGGCCGCGCTGAGCGTGGCCTTCGGCCAGTGCATCGGCCAGGCCGAAACCGCCGAGGATCTGCGGCTGTGCAAGGGCACGGTTCAGTCGATGTGCCTTGATCAGACGCCGGAGAAGGGCGAGGGCGGATGCTGGCAGGCGGAACATCTGCTCTGGGCGCTGGATGGCGCGGCGCAGGTGCGGCTGGCGCGCGACTGGGCCGCCGCGCGCGGGGTTTTGCCGCAGTTCGAGACCGCGAATGATGCCTTTGCCGGCTATGTGCTGGCCGAATGCGACCTGATGGCGGCCGCGACGCAGGGCAATGCGGAAAGAGAGGTCGCCGCCATCGCCTGCGGGGCGGGGCTTTATGCCGAACGGTCGATCGCGCTGCGCCTGCTGGTCCAGCGCCCGTAAGGACCGGCGTGAAACTGGATGCCACTCTGGTTGCCTATGTCTTCCTGACGCTCTTGGGTCTGGTGGCGCTGGCGGACTGGCTGGCCCCGGTGCCGCATGCGGGGGCGGGCTGCCGGGTCGGCTATGTCTATGACGGCGACACAGTCGAGATGATCTGTGGCGAGAGGGGTGAAACCGCGCGGATTCTGGGCATCGACACGCCGGAATTGCAGGGCCGTTGCGCCGCCGAGACGGCGGCGGCGCAGGCCGCCAAACGGGCGCTGGCGGCGATGGTGACGGCGGCGGCCGAGGTGCGGATCGGGATCGAGGGGCGCGACAAATATCACCGCCCGCTGATCCGGCTGTGGCTGGACGGGGCCGATGCCGCGGTGGCGATGATCTCCGCCGGGCATGGCCGGGCCTATGACGGCGGGCACCGGCAGGGCTGGTGCGGGTAGGCTGTGATTTTTCGACGAAAAATCGGAATCTCCTGCTGTGGCCCCGGTCCCGGACCCAAGCTTCAGGTCAGTGCGGATAGGGTGAACTGCCGCCCAGGCTGCCGTTGGTATGGTCGACCAGCACCGCGCAGAGACAGGCTTCATCCGTGCAGGCGTCGCGGGCGGCGATGAAATCTGCGTCCGGCGGCGGGTCTGTGTGGTCGACCTCCTGGCCCGTGGCGTTCTCCACGGCATAGACCCAGGCAAGATCGTCCAGCCGCCCCATCCGCCACAGCGTCAGATCGCCGAAATTCACGCTGTCGCACATCAGCACATGGGCCGGGACCGTCGGTGCATCGCAGGAAATATCCGACAGAACCATGCTGTAGCCGGGTTCCAGATCGGCAATCCGGGCCTCCACCGGGGCCGGGTCAAGGCCGCAGGCGGCATGAAGCGGCAGGGCCGTCGCGGCAATCATCGGCAGGGTGAGAAGCAGGGTCAGGCGCATCGGCAGTGGCTTTCGCTGGTTCCGTTTCGGGGCAGGGAAGGGCGGATGTGCGCTGGCGTCAAGGTCGGGAAAGACCACCGATCCGCCGCCTGGGATCGACTCATCCCGCCCCTTGCCCGCACCGCGCCGAAATCCTGCATCCCAGATGCGGGACAAAACCGCACCCAAAGCGCCGAAAACCCGTGAAATCCCTTGTTCTGCGCTGCGGAAATATCACCCCCCATGCGTTGACCCCGCCATGGGGCCGGGTTAAACGAAACCAAGAGTGCAAGCGGGTGGCCAGCACCCGCAGCTCGCCCGTGGCCAGCTGTAAGGAGCATCTCGTGGACGCGCTTCTCCGAGAGTATCTGCCCATCCTCGTTCTACTTGCGATTGCCGTGGGGCTGGGCCTTGTCCTGATCCTTGCCGCGGCGGTGATCGCGGTCAGGAACCCGGACCCAGAAAAGGTTTCCACCTATGAATGCGGGTTCAACGCCTTTGACGACGCGCGGATGAAATTCGACGTGCGCTTCTATCTGGTGTCGATCCTGTTCATCATCTTCGATCTGGAGGTGGCCTTCCTGTTCCCCTGGGCGGTGGCCTTCGGGGAAATCAGCATGCTGGCCTTCTGGTCGATGATGATCTTCCTGGCCGTGCTGACCGTCGGCTTTGCCTATGAATGGAAGAAAGGGGCGCTGGAATGGGAGTGATGACCGGTGCCAATACCGCAGGCGGCGATCACGAGGTTGCCACCCAGGCCCTGAACCGCGAATTGCAGGACAAGGGATTCATCCTGACCTCGACCGAGGACATCATCAACTGGGCGCGGATCGGGTCCTTGCACTGGATGACCTTCGGTCTTGCCTGCTGCGCGGTCGAGATGATGCATGTCGCCATGCCGCGTTACGATCTGGAACGCTTCGGCACGGCCCCCCGCGCCAGCCCCCGGCAATCCGACCTGATGATCGTCGCGGGCACCCTGACCAACAAGATGGCCCCGGCGCTGCGCAAGGTCTATGACCAGATGCCCGAGCCGCGCTATGTGATCTCGATGGGGTCCTGCGCCAATGGCGGCGGCTATTATCACTACAGTTATTCGGTGGTGCGCGGTTGCGACCGCGTGGTCCCGATCGACGTCTATGTGCCGGGCTGCCCGCCCACGGCCGAGGCGCTGCTCTATGGCATTCTGCAATTGCAGCGGAAGATCCGCCGCACCGGCACGTTGGTGAGGTAAGTCCCATGTCCGAAGCCCTGCAAGAACTGGCCGGGATGATCGAGCTGAAGCGCGGCGATGCGGTTCAGTCGACGGCCATCGCCTTTGGCGAGCTGACGGTGACGGCCAATCTGGCACATCTGGAAAGCCTGATCGAATTCCTGCGCGACGATGCCAGTTGCCGGTTTTCCAGCCTGGTCGACATCACCGCCGTCGATCACCCCGAACGGGTGGCGCGGTTCGATGTGGTTTACCATTTCCTGTCGATGTACCGCAACCAGCGCATCCGGGTGAAGGTGGCGGTGCGCGAAGATGAGATGGTGCCGTCGATCCACCTGCTGCACCCATCGGCCAACTGGTTCGAGCGGGAAACCTTCGACATGTTCGGCATCCTGTTTTCGGGCCATCCCGATCTGCGCCGCCTGCTGACCGACTATGGCTTCCGCGGCCATCCCTTGCGCAAGGATTTCCCGACCACCGGCTATGTCGAGGTCCGCTATGACGAGGCGCAGAAGCGTGTCGTCTATGAACCCGTCAAGCTGGTGCAGGAATACCGCCAGTTCGATTTCATGAGCCCTTGGGAAGGGGCCGAATACATCCTTCCGGGTGATCAGAAAGCGGAGGCGAAGTGATGGCGATGGACGGCGACATCCGGCGCAACACCTATGACGACGGCTCGGTCGATATCGAGACATCGGAACAGCGCATCCGCAATTTCAACATCAACTTCGGTCCCCAGCACCCGGCCGCGCATGGCGTTCTGCGGCTGGTGCTGGAGTTGGACGGCGAGATCGTCGAGCGCTGCGATCCGCATATCGGTCTTTTGCATCGCGGCACCGAAAAGCTGATGGAAAGCCGCACCTATCTGCAAAACCTGCCCTATTTCGACCGGCTGGACTATGTGGCCCCGATGAACCAGGAACATGCCTGGTGTCTGGCGATCGAGCGGCTGACCGGCACCCATGTGCCGCGCCGCGCCAGTCTGATCCGGGTGCTTTACAGCGAAATCGGCCGGGTGCTGAACCATCTTCTGAACGTCACCACGCAGGCCATGGACGTGGGCGCGCTGACGCCGCCGCTCTGGGGCTTCGAGGAACGCGAAAAGCTGATGATCTTCTACGAACGCGCCTGCGGGGCGCGGCTGCATGCGGCCTATTTCCGGCCCGGCGGCGTGCATCAGGATCTGCCGCCCGCGCTTCTGGACGACATCGACGCCTGGGCGGATCACTTCCCCAAGGTGCTGGACGACATCGACACCCTCCTGACCGAAAACCGCATCTTCAAGCAGCGCAATGCCGATATCGGCATCGTGTCGGAAAAAGATATCCTCGACTGGGGCTATTCCGGGGTGATGGTGCGGGGTTCGGGCCTGGCATGGGACTTGCGGCGCGCGCAACCCTATGAATGCTATGACGAATTCGACTTCAAGATTCCTGTCGGCAAGAACGGCGACTGCTATGACCGTTACCTGTGCCGGATGCAGGAAATGCGCGAGTCGACCCATATCATCAAGCAGGCACTGGCCAAGCTACGCGCGCCCGAGGGCCAAGGCGACGTGCTGGCGCGCGGCAAGCTGACACCGCCGAAACGCGGCGAGATGAAGACCTCGATGGAGGCGCTGATCCATCACTTCAAGCTTTATACCGAAGGCTTCCACGTCCCGGCGGGCGAGGTCTATGCCGCCGTCGAGGCGCCCAAGGGCGAATTCGGCGTCTATCTGGTCGCCGATGGCACCAACAAACCCTATCGCGCCAAGATCCGCGCGCCGGGGTTCCTGCACCTGCAATCCATGGATTACATCGCCAAGGGGCACCAGCTGGCCGATGTCTCCGCCATCATCGGCACGATGGACATCGTGTTCGGGGAGGTTGACCGCTGATGCTGCGCCGTCTCTATCCGATCCAGCCCGAGAGTTTCGCCTTCACGCCGGCCAACCTGGCCTGGGCCGAAGGGCAGATCACCAAATACCCCGAGGGCCGTCAGGCATCTGCCGTCATCCCGCTTCTGTGGCGCGCGCAGGAGCAGGAGGGCTGGCTGACCCGCGCGGCCATCGAGCATGTCGCCAACATGCTGGGCATGGCCTATATCCGCGTGCTGGAAGTGGCGACCTTCTATTTCATGTTCCAGCTGCAACCCGTTGGTTCCGTGGCACATATCCAGATTTGCGGCACCACCAGCTGCATGATCTGCGGCGCCGAGGATCTGATGGCGGTCTGTCACGAGCTGATCTCGAAAACCCCGCATACGCTGTCGGCGGATGGCAAGTTCAGCTGGGAAGAGGTCGAATGCATGGGGGCCTGCGCGAATGCCCCGATGGCCCAGATCGGCAAGGATTACTATGAGGATCTGACGCCCGAGAAGCTGCGCGCCCTGATCGGGCGGTTCTCGAAGGGCGAGGTTCCGGTGCCGGGGCCGCAGAACGGGCGCTATGCGGCAGAGCCGATCAGCGGGCTGACCAGCCTGAAAGAGTTCGAGTCCGGCAAGACGCAATACAACGCCAGCGCGCAGCTTGCTGTGGACATTGGCGAGACGATCAAGCGGATCGACGGCACCGAGGTGCCGCTGACGATGCCCTGGCTGGGCAAGGCCGCGAAACCCGCCGGGAAGACCCCCAAGGCCGACAAGGTCGATGCCAAGGCCGAACGCGGCCTGCCGGAGGCGGTGGGCGAGGCGCTGTCGACCGGCAAGCCTGCGGTGAAGGTGGCGAAACCTGCGGGCGTGGCCAAGGCCGCGCCGGGGCAGAATACCGCTACGGGCGATGCCGCACCGGCAAAGCCTCCGGTTGCGCCTTCGACCACGGCCAAGGCACGGGCGGCGAAGGCCAAGGCGGATGCGGCGGTGGCTCCGGCCACGCTGGCCGATCTGCCTGCCGAAAAGCCCGCCAAGGCCCCGAAGGCGAAAAAGGCGGGCCCGGAAGTGCTGAAGGCCCCGCGCAAGGGCAAGGCCGACGATCTGAAGCAGATCGAGGGCATCGGCCCGGTGCTGGAGAAGCTGGTGAACGCCGCCGGGGTCTGGCATTTCGACCAGATCGCCGCCTGGACCGAGGCCGATGTCGATTTCTTCGATGCCCAGATGGACAGGTTCCGGGGCCGCATCGCCCGCGACAAATGGGTGGCGCAGGCGAAGATCATCGTGACCGAAGGGCTTGAGGCGTTCCTGGAACGCGCCAAGACCAATGACTACTGAGGGTAAGCCATGACGGCCCGCGACCCGCAGGAAATCCGCATCGCCCGCCAGGCCCGCCTTGTGGCGCTGGTTCTGGCGGTGACGATGATCCTGTGGATGGGGGTGCAGGTGGTGGGGTCGGACATGGGTTGGGATCCGCGCTATGCCTTCCTGTTCGACCTTGCAGCACTGGCGGCGTTCTTCTGGGCGCTGGTGGTGACGTATCAGATCTGGCGCGCGCGCCGGGGATAAGGACAAGACGATGCTGAAGGATCAGGACCGGATCTTCACCAACCTTTACGGGATGCACGACCGCAGCCTGAAAGGCGCAATGAAGCGCGGCCATTGGGACGGCACCGCCGCCATCATTGCGCGCGGCCGCGACAAGATCGTCGAAGAGGTCAAGGCATCGGGCCTGCGCGGCCGGGGCGGGGCAGGGTTCCCGACCGGGCTGAAATGGTCGTTCATGCCGAAACAGTCGGACGGGCGGCCCAGCTATCTGGTGATCAATGCCGACGAATCCGAGCCGGGCACCTGCAAGGACCGCGAGATCATGCGCCATGATCCGCACACCCTGATCGAAGGCGCGCTGATCGCCAGCTTCGCCATGGGGGCGAATGCCTGCTACATCTACATCCGCGGCGAATACATCCGCGAGCGCGAGGCGCTGCAGGCCGCGATCGACGAATGCTATGACGCGGGGCTTCTGGGCAAGAACGCCGCGAAATCCGGCTGGGATTTCGATCTGTATCTTCACCACGGCGCGGGGGCCTATATCTGCGGCGAGGAGACCGCCCTGCTGGAAAGCCTGGAGGGCAAGAAGGGCATGCCGCGGATGAAGCCGCCGTTCCCGGCAGGGTCCGGTCTTTACGGCTGCCCGACCACGGTGAACAACGTCGAATCCATCGCGGTCGTCCCGACCATCCTGCGCCGTGGCCCGGAATGGTTTGCCGGTTTCGGCCGCCCGAACAATGCAGGCACCAAGCTCTTCGGCATCTCGGGCCATGTCAACGCGCCCTGCGTCGTGGAAGAGGCGATGTCGATCCCGCTGCGGCAACTCTTGGACGAACATTGCGGCGGCGTGCGCGGCGGGTGGAAGAACCTCAAGGCGGTGATCCCCGGCGGGTCCTCGGTGCCCCTGCTGACGCAGGCGCAATGTGACGATGCGATCATGGATTTCGACTGGCTGCGCGAGCAACGGTCGGGCCTTGGCACGGCGGCGGTGATCGTGATGGATCAGTCCACCGATGTCATCAAGGCGATCTGGCGGCTGTCGAAATTCTACAAGCACGAAAGCTGCGGCCAATGCACCCCCTGCCGCGAGGGCACCGGCTGGATGATGCGCGTCATGGACCGGCTGGTCCGCGGCGAGGCCGAGGTCGAGGAAATCGACATGCTGCTGTCGGTGACGAAACAGGTCGAAGGCCACACGATCTGCGCCCTTGGCGATGCGGCCGCCTGGCCGATCCAGGGTCTGATCCGCGCCTTCCGCGACGAGATCGAAGACCGCATCAAGGCGAAGAAGACCGGCCGGGTGACGGCGGTGGCGGCCGAATGATGCAACTGCGCGCCCTGTCTCTGGCAGCCTGCCTACTGTCCTGCGGTGTCGCCGGCGGGGCCGAAGGCGTGGCTGCGCCAGAGGCCGCGCCCGCAGCCCCCTTGCCCTATGCCGAAGTGACGGTGGCGCTGGACGGGGCCGATTATCTGGCGGTGATCGACATTTCGGGCGGTGAATTCGCTGCGGTGAATGGCGAAGAGATCGACCTTGCGGCCCATGTGCCGGGGGCGGTGCGGATTGCCCGCGCCGATGGCGGGTCGATGGCGGACGAAGGCTATCGCGCCCGTGAGGTGCTTGAGGCGGCCTGCGCGTCGCAGGGCTATGCCGCAGATCCCGGCGTGGCCCCGGTCCTGACACCAGCCGGGCGCTGGGTTTTTGCGGGGGGCTGCAAATGAGGGTGGCGCTTCCCCTGCTGTCCTTGCCTCTGGCGGCTTGTGTCGCAGCCTCGCCCGCGCCCAAGGCCCCGCCTGCCGATGTGGGCGCGGTGCTGGCCCAGTCCGGCAAATCGGTGCGGGTAACGCGCAGCACCGGCGTTCCCTACGCGATGTGGGACGGGGCTGCCGCGCGCCGCGATGCCGATGCGCTGTGCGGCGGCAAGGTGCGGTCGTCGATCTACGACCGGTATGAAACGGGAACCTGGGTCTTCGTGGGGGGCTGCGCATGAACCCTGTTCACGTCCGCGCGAGAACCCCGGCCTGTCATGGCATATCAACGGCATCTGCCCCTTCATCTGTGGCATCTGACGATGCCAAGGAGGCAAGAATGACCCGTTTCAAATCGCTGATCGTTGCCGCTGCCCTGCTGGGGGCCACGCCCGCGCTGGCGCTGGAGCCGATCAATCAGGAAGCCCATATCAACAAGACGCTGTTGCAGGGCTTCATCGCCGACAAGATTGCCGACACCTGCCCGCAGATGGAGCCGCGCAAGCTGCGCGCCTTGGGCGAGTTGAACAAGTTGAAGGATTACGCGCTGAAGAAGGGCTATACCGCCGCCGAGGTGCGCGATTTCGTGACCTCGAAGACGGAAAAGGCCCGCGGCAAGAAGCTGGCCGTCGAATGGCTGGCGAAAGCCGGGGCGAAAGAGGGTGACGTTCAGGCGCATTGCAAGGTTGGCCGGGACGAGATCGCCAAGGCCAGCCTGATCGGCTATCTGCTGAGAGACAAGGGATGATGGATGAACTGACCATCGTCTTCGCAATGCAGGCAGGGGCGACCCTGCTGGCGGCGGGCCTTTATGTCGTGATCCTGCGCAAGGCTGGGTTCAACTGGTTCTGGGCGATGGTCGGACTTGCTCCTGTGCTGGCGTCTGCGGGTAACATACTGGTCCTTGGAACCGGGTTCGCAACCCTGGCCGAGGCCTATGCCATGACCCTGCCGCTTGGCCTTCTGCCCCTTCTGCTGCTTGCTTTCGGAAGATGGCCGCGCCTTGCGGCCATCTATCCGCGTTCGGAGACCTTCCAATGACCAACCTCAAGAAGATCAACATCGACGGTATCGAGGTTGAAGTGGATGGCGCGATGACCATCATTCAGGCGGCCGAGGTCGCCGGGGTGGAAATTCCGCGCTTCTGCTATCACGAGCGGCTGACCATCGCCGGGAACTGCCGGATGTGTCTGGTCGAGGTCGTGGGCGGCCCGCCGAAGCCCGCCGCCTCTTGCGCCATGCAGGTGCGCGATCTGCGGCCGGGGCCGAATGGTGAGGCGCCGGTGGTCAAGACCACCAGTCCGATGGTGAAGAAGGCCCGTGAGGGCGTGATGGAGTTCCTGCTGATCAACCATCCGCTCGACTGCCCGATCTGCGATCAGGGCGGCGAATGCGATCTTCAGGATCAGGCGATGGCCTATGGCGTGGATTTCAGCCGCTACCGCGAGCCGAAACGGGCCAGCGAAGACCTGAACCTCGGCCCTCTGGTCGAGACCAAGATGACGCGCTGCATCTCCTGCACCCGTTGCGTGCGCTTTACCACCGAAGTGGCGGGCATCACCCAGATGGGCCAGACCGGCCGGGGCGAGGATGCCGAGATCACCAGCTATCTGAACATGACGCTGGATTCGAACCTTCAGGGCAACATCATCGACCTTTGTCCGGTGGGCGCGCTGACCTCGAAACCCTATGCCTTTACCGCCCGGCCCTGGGAGCTGACCAAGACCGAAAGCATCGACGTGATGGATGCGCTGGGATCGAACATCCGCATCGACACCAAGGGGCGCGAGGTGATGCGCATCATCCCGCGCAACAACGACGGCGTGAATGAGGAATGGATCAGCGACAAGACCCGTTTCATCTGGGACGGTCTGCGCCGCCAGCGCCTTGACACCCCTTACATCCGCGAGAACGGCCGCTTGCGCAAAGCAGGCTGGGCCGAGGCGCTGGCCGCCGCCGCCGCCGCGATGACGGGGAAAAAGGTGGTCGGTCTGGTGGGCGATCTGGCCCCGGTCGAGGCGGTCTATTCGCTGAAGATCCTGATCGAAGGTATCGGCGGCAAGGTGGAATGCCGTACCGATGGCGCGCGGCTGCCGATCGGCAACCGTTCCGCCTATGTCGGCACGGCGCGGATCGAGGACATTGATACCGCAGGCGGCATCCTCCTGATCGGCACCAATCCGCGGCTGGAAAGCCCGGTGCTGAACGCCCGCATCCGCAAGGCCTGGGCCAATGGCGCGCAGGTGGGGCTGATCGGGCAGGCGGTGGACCTGACCTATGACTATCATCACTTCGGCACCGATCGCGCCGCGCTGGCCGAGCATGTGAAGCTGGCCGAAACCGCCCCGCCGGATGCGAAGCAGGGCATCGTGATCGTCGGGCAGGGGGCCATCAACGAGGCCGACGGCGAGGCCGTGCTGGCCCATGCGATGCGCATCGCCGAGGCGCGCCAGGCCAAGCTGCTGATCCTGCACACCGCGGCGGCCCGTGTGGGCGCGATGGATGTGGGGGCCGTGACCGAAGGCGGGCTGGCCGCCGCCACCGAAGGGGCCGAGGTGATCTTCAACCTTGGCGCCGACGAGGTGGAGATCGCGCAGGGTCCTTTCGTGATCTATCAGGGGTCGCATGGCGACCGTGGCGCGAACCGCGCCGACATCATCCTGCCGGGGGCCGCCTGGACCGAGGAGAACGGCCTGTTCGTCAACACCGAAGGCCGCCCGCAACTGGCGCTGCGCGCAGGCTTCGCACCGGGCGAGGCCAAGGAGAACTGGGCCATCCTGCGGGCGCTGTCGACGGAGCTGGGCGCGCAACTGCCCTGGGATTCGCTGGCCGCACTGCGGGCGGCGCTGGTGACGGCGCATCCGCATCTGGGCGCGGTGGACGAAGTGGCGGAAAACGCCTGGGCCCCGCTGGCGATGCGCGCGGCCGGAAAGGCCACATTCCGCAATGCGATCAAGGATTTCTATCTGACGAACCCGATTGCCCGCGCCAGCGCGGTGATGGCCGAACTGTCGGCCATGGCCAAGGCGCGCGGCGTGTCGAAACTGGCGGCGGAGTAAGCGATGCGCCAGCCGTTCCACAGCACGATCCTGATTGCCGCGACAGCGGCGGTCGGGGCTTGCGCGGGGGGGGCGGAGGTGGCACAGGGTCCGGCAAATCCGGGCTATCTTGGCATCCAGACCACGCTTCTGGATGGCGAGATGGTCCGGTTCCGCGTCGCCATGACCGGCGCGCGGAGCGAGGCCGATGTGGAAAGCTATGGCCGCTGCGCTGCGGCCCAATATGCGCTGATCCGCGGCTATGGATTCGCGCGCCATGTGCGGACGCAGGTGGCACGGAACGGAACGACCTGGCGGGGGGATGCGGTCTATCTCATCTCGGCCGCCTTGCCTGACGGGAACCGCACGATCGACGCCGAAGTGACGGTGCAGGATTGCGGCGAACTGGGCATACCGACGGTGTAAGGGACGGAACATGAGCTTTTTCGACACCACCCTGGGGACGGCTGTCCTTCTGATCCTGCAAAGCCTGGCGGTGACGGGCTTTGTGATGGGATCGCTGATCTTCATGGTCTACGGCGACCGCAAGATCTGGGCGGCGGTGCAGATGCGCCGGGGGCCGAACGTGGTGGGTCCCTGGGGCCTGTTGCAGACCTTTGCCGACGCCCTGAAATATGTGGTGAAGGAAATCGTCGTGCCCGCCGGTGTCGACCGCCCGGTGTTCTTCCTGGCGCCGATGCTGTCCTTCGTTCTGGCGCTACTGGCCTTTGCCGTGATCCCCTTCGATGACGGATGGGTGCTGGCCGACATCAACGTCGCCATCCTGTTCGTCTTCGCCGTCTCCAGCCTTGAGGTTTACGGCGTGATCATGGGCGGCTGGGCCTCGAACTCGAAATACGCCTTTCTGGGGTCCTTGCGGTCCGCCGCGCAGATGATCTCCTATGAGGTGTCGCTGGGCCTGATCATCATCGGGCTGATCATCTCGACCGGGTCGATGAACCTGTCGGCCATCGTCCATGCGCAGGATACCGGCTGGGGCGCGCTTGGCTGGTACTGGATCCCGCATTTCCCGGTGCTGGTGCTGTTCTTCATCTCGGCGCTGGCCGAGACCAACCGCCCGCCCTTCGACCTGCCCGAGGCGGAATCGGAACTGGTCGCCGGCTTCATGGTCGAATATTCCTCCACGCCCTACCTCTTGTTCATGGCCGGCGAATACATCGCCATCTTCCTGATGTGCGCGCTGATCAGTGTCTTCTTCTTCGGCGGCTGGCTGTCGCCGGTGCCCTTCATCGCCGATGGCTGGTGGTGGATGGTGGCGAAGATGTGGGCCTGGTTTTTCATGTTCGCCATGGTGAAGGCCATCGTGCCCCGCTACCGCTATGATCAGCTGATGCGGATCGGCTGGAAGGTCTTCCTGCCGCTGTCGCTGGGCTGGGTTGTTCTGGTGGCATTCCTTGCAAAATTCGAAGTGCTTGGCGGCTTCTGGGCCCGCTGGGCGATGGGGGGGTGAGGAATGGCGGAGAACGACAACATCGTCCTGCAACTCCTTCGCGAAATCCGCGAGCGGCTGAACGCGGTCGAAGGCAAGATCGACGACCTGAGCGTCAAGACCGATGGACATACCGCCCTGCTGATCGGGTTGGGGAAATACATTCACGACATCGACGAGCGGGTCGAACATGTCGAGAAGAAGCTGGGGATCGAATGATGGCCAACATCGACTGGAACCGCGCCACGCGCTATTTCCTGATGGTGGATTTCATCAAGGGCTTTGCCCTTGGCATGAAATACTTTTTCGCGCCGAAGCCGACGCTGAACTATCCGCATGAAAAGGGCCCGCTTTCCCCCCGTTTCCGCGGCGAACATGCGCTGCGCCGTTATCCGAACGGCGAGGAACGCTGCATCGCCTGCAAGCTGTGCGAGGCGATCTGCCCGGCGCAGGCGATCACCATCGACGCCGAACCGCGCGAGGACGGCAGCCGCCGCACCACGCGCTATGACATCGACATGACCAAATGCATCTACTGCGGCTTCTGCCAGGAAGCCTGCCCGGTGGATGCCATCGTCGAAGGCCCGAACTTCGAATTCGCCACCGAGACCCGCGAAGAGCTGTTCTACACCAAGGAAAAGCTCTTGGAGAACGGCGCGCGGTGGGAGGCGGAGATTGCCCGCAACCTTGAGCTTGACGCACCCTATCGCTGAGGACATGCCCGCATGAGATGGATCGAGACAGGTGGTGCAGCGGTGCTGGGGGGGCTTGTGGCCCTTGGCCTGTCGCTGTTCGCGTCCGATCTGTTCGTGGGCGGCAGCGGGCCCGCCGGGATGGCGGGGCCTGCCGGGGTTGCCGGGCCCGAAGGGCCGCCGGGTGTAGCGGGGCCTGCCGGTCCCGCCGGGCCGCAGGGAGAGACCGGGCCGCAAGGGGCACCCGGTCCTGCCGGGCCGCAGGGGGCTGCCGGGGCCATCGGGCCTGAGGGTGACGCCGGCCCTGCCGGTGAGACCGGCCCCGCCGGGCCTGCGGGCGCGGGCGATCTTGGGCAGGGCGCGGCCATCCTGGTGCGCACTGCTTCGGCCTGTCCGAAAGGCTGGGTCCCGGCCGGTCAGGTGCGGTTGCAGACCGCGCCCGAATATCCGATGACGCCCGATCAGACGGCGGCCAATCCGGGGATCTTCACCTCGGAAACGATGGGCTGGTCCAGCGTGAATTTCTACCTGTGCGTGAGGGCGGGCGGATGACCGAAGCCTATGCCAAGATGATCCAGCAGATGATGGAGCAGGGGCAGGAGATGCTGCGGGCCTTCAATCCGGCGCTGGAGAACCTGCCTGCGGGCGGCTTCGACAAGCTGTTTCCCACCATGTCCAAGGACATGATGGAGATGTGGTTCGGCAAGACCTTCAATCGTGAAGGGCTGGATGCCAAGACGCGCCTGTTCCTGACGCTGGCCGCGCTGACCGTGCTGGGCGCGCAGGCCGAACCGCAGATCAAGGCGACCGTCCGGCACGCGCTGGAAGCCGGGGCCACAGAACGCGAGATCGCCGAGGTGATCTGGCAGATGAGCATGTTCGGCGGGTTGCCCGCCATGCAGAAGGCGCTTGAGATGGCCCAGGCCGTCTTTGCCGAGAAGAAGGATGCTGACGCATGACCGTGGCCGATTTCGCCTTTTACCTGTTCGCCATCACGACGGTTTCCGCCGGTCTGATGGTCACGGTGGCCCGCAACCCGGTGCATTCGGTGCTGTGGCTGATCCTGGCCTTCATCTCTGCCTCGGGGCTGATGGTGCTCTTGGGGGCCGAATTCGTGGCGATGCTGTTGCTGATCGTCTATGTCGGCGCGGTGGCGGTGCTGTTCCTCTTCGTCGTCATGATGCTGGACATCGACTTTGCCGCGCTAAAGGGCGAAATGGCGCGCTACATGCCGCTGGGCCTCTTGATCGGCGTGGTGCTGATCATGCAGCTGGCCATCGGTCTGGGGGCCTGGGGCGAGGTGCAGCGCAATCCGGCGCTGGAGGGGGTGGAAAACTCCCGCGCCATCGGGCTGATGATCTACGACAAGTACATCTATCTGTTCCAGGCCGCCGGCATGGTGCTGCTGGTCGCCATGATCGGGGCGATCCTGCTGACGCTGCGGCACAGGAAGGACATCAAGCGCCAGAACGTGCTGGCCCAGATGTGGCGCGACCCGGCCAAGGCGATGGAACTGAAGGACGTAAAACCGGGGCAGGGGCTGTGATGATTTCACAAGAGTTGCGCGATCTGCTGCATCGAGCCGTTGCCTTGGCTAACCCGTCGAGTTCTTTCTCTCACCCGCTCGATGAGCGGAGGCTCATAGAGTTCTTCGACGCCTGTAACGAGCAAGGGATCGAAGTGACGCACAAATTGATCGACGAGAATTGGCCTGACAAGGGAATTGTCGGGCTCGGAGGTGATCCGGCGAAGAGCGATAAAGTCCGGAATGGAGCCTATCGCGTTTTGACTCAGTGGAAGAAGTCGCGCCGCTGAGCACGCGCAAGACGGAACGAAGCATCGGGCATCAGACCCGGAGGGAACGAACGATGGTGGGACTTGAACATTACCTGACGGTTGCGGCGGCGCTGTTCGTCATCGGCATCTTCGGGATCTTCCTGAACCGGAAGAACGTGATCGTCATCCTGATGTCGATCGAGCTGATGCTTCTGGCGGTGAACATCAACCTTGTCGCCTTCTCGTCCTATCTGGGCGACCTCACGGGCCAGATCTTCACCCTTTTCGTGCTGACCGTCGCCGCGGCCGAGGCCGCCATCGGCCTTGCCATCCTTGTGGTCTTCTTCCGCAACCGCGGCACCATCGACGTCGAAGACGTCAACGTGATGAAGGGCTGACCCATGTCGGTGCGGGTGGGTGACACCAACGTCTTCGGGATGCGCGTGACGGCCCTTCAGGGCCGCATGGTCGATCTTGAATGTCAGAACTGCCGCGAGAGCGGGTCCGTCAAGGCGGACGAATTCCAATCGACGCGCTGCGGCTCTGCCGCTTGCGCCTCCAGTCAGGGCAGGGCCGAGTAATGGCGACGATCATTCTATTTGCACCCTTGATCGGGGCCATCCTCTGCGGCTTCGGCTGGCGGTTCCTTGGTGAGAAACCGGCGCAGGTGCTGACCACGGCGGCGGTATTTCTGGCGGCGCTGCTCAGCTGGGTGATCTTCCTGACCTTTGACGGCGAGACGCAGCACATCACCGTGCTGCGCTGGATCGAATCCGGCACCTTGGGCAGCGATTGGGGCATCCGGCTGGACCGGATGACCGCGATCATGCTGGTGGTGGTGAACTCGGTCTCGGCCCTCGTTCACCTTTATTCCTTCGGCTACATGGCGCATGACGACAACTGGTCGGAGGCCGAGCCCTACCGCGCCCGATTCTTTGCCTATCTGTCGTTCTTCACCTTCGCCATGCTGATGCTGGTGACATCCGACAACCTGGTGCAGATGTTCTTCGGCTGGGAGGGCGTGGGCGTCGCCTCCTATCTGCTGATCGGCTTCTATTACAAGAAACCCTCGGCCAATGCCGCCGCGATCAAGGCCTTCGTAGTCAACCGGGTGGGGGACTTCGGCTTTGCCCTTGGCATCTTTGCGCTGTTCTACCTGACCGACAGCATCCGCTTTGACGATGTCTTCGCCGCCGCCCCGGCGCTGGCGGAAACGCAGTTGCATTTCCTCTGGGCCGACTGGAACGCCGCGAACCTGATCGGGGTTCTGCTCTTCATCGGGGCCATGGGGAAATCGGCGCAGTTGTTCCTGCACACCTGGCTGCCGGACGCGATGGAAGGCCCGACGCCGGTGTCCGCGCTGATCCATGCCGCGACCATGGTCACGGCGGGGGTGTTCCTGGTCTGCCGGATGTCGCCGATCTATGAATATGCCCCGCAGGCCACGGGTTTCATCACCGTGCTGGGCGCGACCACCGCCTTCTTTGCGGCCACCGTCGGTCTGGTGCAGAACGACATCAAGCGGGTGATCGCCTATTCCACCTGCTCGCAACTGGGCTACATGTTCGTGGCCGCAGGTGTCGGGGCCTATCCGGTGGCGATGTTCCACCTCTTCACCCATGCCTTCTTCAAGGCGATGCTGTTCCTTGGCGCGGGCTCGGTCATCCATGCCACGCATCACGAACAGGACATGCGCAATTACGGGGGGCTCAGGAAGAAGATCCCGCTGACCTTCTGGGCGATGATGATCGGCACGCTGGCGATCACCGGCGTCGGCATCCCGCTGACCTATTTCGGTTTCGCCGGCTTCCTGTCGAAGGATGCGGTGATCGAATCTGCCTATATCGGGTCGGATTATGCCTTCTGGCTGCTGGTCGTCGCGGCGGGCATGACTTCGTTCTATTCCTGGCGGCTGATGTTCCTGACCTTCTACGGCGAAAGCCGGGCGCATGGTCATGACCACGGCCATAGCCACGGCGCGCATGGGAACGGCCATGACGATCACGGCCACGGCCATCATGAGCCGCATGAAAGCCCGATGGTGATGCTGATCCCGCTGGGCGTGCTGGCGCTGGGGGCGATGTTCTCGGGCATGATCTGGTACAAGGTTTTCTTCGGCGACGAGGAAAAGCTGCGCGACTGGTTCGGGATGGAGCAGATTGCCGTCCACCACGAAGACCCCGCCGCTGCCCCGGCCGAAGGGGACCATGCCGCGACCACGGTCGAGGGGGACCACGCTGCCGCCCCGGCCGAAGATGCGACGGCCGAAGCCGATCCTGCCGCGGCTCCGGCCGCCGATGATCACGCCGCGGCCCATGCCCCGAAAGGCGCGCTGCTGATCCTGCCCTACGGGACCGAGGAACAGGCGCTGGTCGACAGCCGCGTCGATGCCGCCAAGGTCGAGGCATCGGGCCATGCCCCGAACACCATCATCGCGGCGGCGCATATGGTGCCGTCCTGGGTCAAGGTGTCGCCCTTCATCGCCATGCTGATCGGGCTGGCGATCTCGTGGCTGTTCTACATCAGGAACCCCAGCCTGCCGGGCCGTCTGGCCGCGCAACAGCGCCCGCTTTACCTGTTCCTCCTGAACAAATGGTATTTCGACGAGCTTTATGACGCGATCTTCGTCCGTCCCGCCAAATGGTTGGGCAATTTCCTGTGGAAGCAGGGTGACGGCAAGGTCATCGACGGCACGCTGAACGGTGTGGCGATGGGGATCATCCCCTTCTTCACCCGCCTCGCGGGGCGGGCGCAATCCGGCTATCTCTTCCACTACGCTTTCGCCATGGTGCTGGGGATCGTGATCCTGGTCACCTGGATGGTGCTTTCGGGCGGCGTCCGGTAAGGGCAGGACAGGAACATGGAACAACAACTCCTCTCGATCATCACCTTCCTGCCGCTGGTGGCCGCCATCATCATGGCGCTGTTCCTGCGCGGCGACGATCCGGCCGCCCAGATGGGCGCGAAACGGCTGGCGCTGTTCACCACTTCGGCGACCTTCATCGTCTCGCTGTTCCTGCTGGCGGAATTCGACCCGTCGGACACCGGCTTTCAGTTCGTGGTCGATCGTCCCTGGATCCTTGGCCTGACCTACAAGATGGGGGTCGACGGCATCTCGATCCTGTTCGTGATGCTGACCACCTTCCTGATGCCGCTGGTGATCTGGTCGGCATGGGAGGTGAAGACTCGCGTCAAGGATTACATGATCGCCTTCCTGATCCTGGAAACGCTGATGCTGGGGGTGTTCTCGGCGCTGGATCTGGTGCTGTTCTACCTGTTCTTCGAGGCAGGGCTGATCCCGATGTTCCTGATCATCGGCATCTGGGGCGGCAAGGACCGCATCTATGCGGCGTTCAAGTTCTTCCTTTATACCTTCCTCGGCTCGGTGCTGATGCTGGTGGCGATGATCGCCATGTATATGGATGCGGGCACCACCGACATCGTGGCGCTGCTCGACCATACCTTTGCCTCGGAAACCTTCCCGCTGTTGGGGATGCAGGTCGTGGGCGGGATGCAGACCCTGCTGTTCCTGGCCTTCTTTGCCAGTTTCGCGGTCAAGATGCCGATGTGGCCGGTGCATACCTGGTTGCCGGATGCCCACGTCCAGGCGCCCACGGCGGGTTCGGTCGTGCTGGCGGCGGTGCTGCTGAAAATGGGCGGCTACGGCTTCCTGCGCTTCTCGCTGCCGATGTTCCCGGTGGCCAGTGATCTGCTGGCGCCACTGGTGTTCTGGATGTCGGCCATCGCCATCGTCTACACCAGCCTTGTGGCGTTGGCGCAGTCCGACATGAAGAAGCTGATCGCCTATTCCTCGGTTGCCCACATGGGCTATGTCACCATGGGTATCTTCACGGTGAACCAGCAGGGCGTCGACGGCGCGATCTTCCAGATGCTGAGCCACGGCTTCATCTCGGGCGCGCTCTTCCTCTGCGTCGGCGTGATCTACGACCGGATGCACACCCGCGAGATCGACGCCTATGGCGGGTTGGTGAACCGGATGCCGCGCTATGCGCTGGTGTTCATGTTCTTCACCATGGCCAATGTCGGCCTGCCGGGCACCAGCGGCTTCGTCGGCGAATTCCTGACGCTGATGGGCATCTTCCAGGTCAACACCTGGGTCGCCGCCGTGGCGACCAGCGGCGTGATCCTGTCGGCGGCCTATGCGCTGTGGCTTTACCGCCGCGTCGTCTTCGGCGACCTGATCAAGGAAGCGCTGAAGACCATCACCGACATGACGGGCCGTGAAAAGGCGATCTTTGCGCCGCTTATCTTCATGACCCTGCTTCTGGGCATCTATCCCAGCCTTGTCACCGACATCATCGGCCCGTCCGTGGCGGCGCTGATCACCGACTATCACGCAGCGCTTCCGGCCGTCGCGGCCGAAGTCGTGACGCATTGAGGACCCCAGGATGAGCGCCGTTCCCGATTACATCATCGTCCTGCCCGAAATCCTGCTGGCCCTTTACGCCATGGCCGCGCTGATGGTGGCGGTCTACACGGTCAAGGACGGGCTGGCCGTCGGCCTGACCTGGGCCACGGCGGGGCTTTTCGTCGCGCTTGCGCTCTGGATCGGGCTGGCGGGGCAGGGCGACCGCATCGCCTTTGGCGGCATGTTCGCCGACGATCCCTTTGCCCGCTTTGCCAAGGTGGTGATCCTGCTGTCGGCCGGGGCGGTTCTGGTGATGAGCCAGGATTACATGACCCGCCACGGATTGCTGCGGTTCGAATTCCCCATCCTCGTCACGCTGGCGGTGCTGGGGATGATGATGATGGTCTCCGCCGGGGATCTGATGGCGCTTTATATGGGGCTGGAGCTGCAATCGTTGTCGCTTTACGTCGTGGCCGCCATGCGCCGCGACAGCGTGAAATCCACCGAGGCGGGGCTGAAGTATTTCGTCCTTGGCGCGCTGTCCTCGGGTCTGCTGCTCTATGGCGCCTCGCTGACCTATGGCTTCGCCGGAACCACCGCCTTTTCGGGCATCTTCGCCAGCCTTGCCGGAGAGGTCCCCGTGGGCTTGCTGATCGGCCTTGTCTTCATGCTGTCCGGGCTGGCCTTCAAGATCTCGGCAGCCCCCTTCCACATGTGGACGCCCGATGTCTACGAAGGATCGCCCACGCCGGTGACGGCCTTCTTCGCCACCGCGCCGAAAGTGGCGGCGATGGCGCTGATCGCGCGGCTGGCACAGGATGCCTTCGGCGCGATCCCCGGCCAATGGGGGCAGGTGCTTGCGGCGCTGGCCGTGGTGTCGATGTTCCTGGGCGCGGTGGCCGCCATCGGGCAGAAGGACATCAAGCGGCTGATGGCCTATTCCTCGATCGCCCATATGGGCTATGCGCTGATCGGCCTTGCCGTCGGCACCGCCTATGGCGTGCAGGCGACGCTGATCTACATGGCGATCTATGTCACCATGAACATCGGCACCTTCGCCTTCATCCTGTCGATGGAACGCGACGGCCGACCGATCACCGACATCGGCAGCCTGAACCAGTTCTCGAAGACCGAACCGCTGAAGGCGCTGGCGCTGCTCATCCTGATGTTCAGCCTGGCTGGTGTGCCGCCGATGGTGGGCTTTTTCGGCAAGTTCTATGTGCTGAAGGCGGCGGTTGATGGCGGCATGACCTGGCTGGCCGTGGCCGGGGCGGTGGCCTCGGTCATCGGGGCCTTCTACTATCTGCGCATCGTCTATTTCATGTATTTCGGGGCCGAACAGGACCCGGCCGAAAGCCGCATGTCCCCGGTGCAATGGGTGATGCTGACGGGCGTGGCCGCGATCATGCTTCTGGGGGTGATCAACCTCTTCGGCATCGAAGGCCCGGCCGCAACCGCGGCGCAGGCCCTTGTCCAGAGATGAGGGCGACCGGGGCAGGGTGATCCTGCCCACGGTCGACAGCACCAATGCCGAGGCGTTCCGGCGCGGCCCCGGCCTGACCGGGCCGCTCTGGATTCTGGCGGGGCAGCAGACCGCGGGCCGCGGCCGCCGCGCCCGGCCCTGGGCCAGCCCGCCCGGCAACTTCCACGGCACCCATGTGATGCGCGTGGCAGAACCGCCCGCACAGGTGGCCCTGCGCAGCTTTGCCGCCGCCCTGGCCCTGCGCGATGCCTGCGTGGCGCTGACCGGCCTTGCCGACAGCTTCCGGCTGAAATGGCCCAATGATGTACTTCTGAACGGTGGCAAGCTGGCGGGCATCCTGCTGGAAACTTCGGGCGACCTCCTCGCCATCGGCATCGGCGTCAACCTGATCGCAGCCCCCCCGGCCAGCGCCGTCGAGCCCGGCGCCACGCCCCCGGTCAGCCTGCTTGCCGAAACCGGCCTGCGCCTGACGCCTCATGCCTTTCTCGATGCCCTTGCCCCCGCCTTCGCTGCCCGCGAGGCTGCCTTCCGGGCCGAAGGCTTCGCCGCGCTGCGCCCTGACTGGCTGGCCCATGCCGCCCGGCTTGGCGAAGCCATCACCGCCCGGACAGGAACCGAGACGCGGCACGGCATCTTCGACGGCATCGACGATGCCGGCAACCTGATCCTGCGCCAGCCGGACGGCCCCCTTGCCATTCCCGCCGCCGAGGTGTTCTTCTGACCGCCTTCATCTGTCCACAAATATCCCACGGGGGTCCGGGGGTGTGACACCCCCGGCCCGCGGCCAGCACCCGGAACCGCCCATGCTTCTTGCCATCGACTGCGGCAACACCAACACCGTCTTTTCGATCTGGGACGGCACCGCCTTCCGCGCCACCTGGCGCATCGCCACCGATCACAAACGCACGGCGGATGAATATTTCGTCTGGCTTTCCAGCCTGATGACCCTGCGCGGAACCGAAGCGGTGATCACCGAGGCCATCATCTCCTCGACGGTGCCGCGCGTGGTGTTCAACCTGCGTGTCCTCTGCGACCGCTATTTCAACTGCCGTCCGCTGGTGGTGGGCAAGCCGGAATGCCGTCTGCCGGTGCCGCCGCGCGTCGATCAGGGCACCACGGTCGGCCCCGACCGGCTGGTCAACACCGTCGCCGGCCACAGCCGCCATGGCGGCGATCTGATCGTGGTCGATTTCGGCACTGCCACCACCTTCGACGTGGTGGATCAGGACGGCGCCTATGTCGGCGGCGTCATCGCCCCCGGCGTCAACCTGTCGCTTGAAGCGTTGCACATGGCCGCCGCCGCCCTGCCGCATATCGACGTGGCCAAACCCGCCCGCGCCATCGGCACCAACACCGTGGCCTGCATGCAGTCCGGTGTCTATTGGGGCTATGTCGGTCTGGTCGAGGGCATCGTCCGCGAGGTGCGCCGCGAGCGGCCGCGCCCGTCGAAAGTCATCGCCACCGGGGGTCTTGCCTCGCTTTTCGCGCAAGGCACCGATCTGTTCTATTCCATCGAGGACGACCTGACGATGCATGGTCTCGTCCTCATCAACGATTTCAACAAGGAAACCGCATGAGCAAGGACCGCCTGATCTATCTTCCCCTCGGCGGTGCCGGCGAGATCGGCATGAACGCCTATGTCTACGGCTATGGCCCGCCGGGCAAAGAGCGCCTGATCCTGGTCGACATGGGCGTGACCTTCCCCGACATGGAGGGCGCGCCGGGGGTCGAGGTGATCATGCCCGACATCGCCTGGCTGGCCGACCGCGCCGACCGGCTGGAAGCCATCTTCATCACCCATGCCCATGAAGACCATATCGGCGCGCTTGGCCTCTTGTGGCCGAAGCTGAAGAAAAAGGTCTATGCCCGCCGCTTCACCGCCACCATCGGCCGGCTGAAGATGGAGGAAGAGGGCCTGCCCACCGATGCCATCACCACGGTCGAACCGCGCCCCGCCGTGATCGAGGCCGGCCCGTTCAAGGTGCAGTTCGTGCCGCTGGCGCATTCGATCCCGGAAAGCAGCGCGCTGGTGATCGACACGCCTGCGGGCCGCATCCTGCATTCCGGCGATTTCAAGATCGACCGCAGCCCGGTGGTGGGCGAACCCTGGGACGATGCGATGTGGGAGGCGCTGGCGGCGGAACAGCCGGTCAAGGCGCTGATGTGCGATTCCACCAATGTCTTTTCCAACCATCCCGGACGGTCCGAGGCGACCTTGGCCGCCCCGCTGGCCGAGTTGATCGGCAAGGCACCGGGCATGTTCGTCGCCACCACCTTCGGATCGAACGTCGCGCGGCTGAAGACGCTGGCCGAGGCGGCGCGCAGCGCGGATCGCTCGATCTGCGTGCTGGGCCGGTCGATGAAACGGATGCTGGCCGCCTCCGAAGAGGCGGGCGTGCTGAACGGTTTCCCCCGCGTCGTCTCGCCCGAGGAAGCGGTGGAAATCCCCCGCCGCAACCTGATGCTGCTGGTCACAGGATCGCAGGGCGAACGGCGCGCGGCAAGTGCCGCCCTGTCGCGCGGCAAGTATCTGGGCTTCGAGATGCGGGAGGGCGACAGTTTCCTGTTCTCCAGCCGCACCATTCCGGGCAACGAAAGGGGGGTGATCCGGATCTGGAACGCCTTTTCCGAAATGGGCGTGACAGTGCATGACGATACCGGCGGTCTCTATCACGTCTCGGGCCATGCCAACCGGCCGGATCTGGAGCATGTGCATCGGCTGATCCTGCCCGACATGCTGGTGCCGATGCATGGCGAACACCGCCATCTGGCCGAACATGTCCGCATCGCGCATGAGGCGGGAATCGCGGCGGCTGTGGCGGTGAACGGCACCATGTTGGACCTGACCGGCGACCTGCCGGCAGTGGCCGAATATATCGAAACCGGCCGAGTCTATCTGGACGGCACGGTGCAGATCGGCGCGATGGACGGGGTGATCCGCGACCGGATCCGCATGGCGCTGAACGGTCATGTGCTGGTGACGGTGATTCTGGACGAGAACGACGATCCGATGGGGGACCCGTGGGTCGAGTTGATGGGCCTGACCGATCAGGCCAAGGGCGCGCGCATCCTGAACGAGGTGATGGAGGCCGATCTGGCCGACTACATGGATCGGGCCGGCCGCAAGGTGCTGAAGAACGACGACCGGCTTGAGGAAGAAATCCGCAAGATGGTGCGTCAGGTCGCCATGGAGGAGATCGGCAAGAAGCCCGAGGTCACTGTGGTGATCAGCCGTCTGGTGGCGGAATAGGAAAGGGGGCCGCAGGGCCCCCTTGTTTCGAATTTTCGTCGAAAATTCGTGATCTTCAGCTTTCAGCGCTTTCCGGTGGCGCCTCTTCGGTCTCTTCCGCCGGGGTCTGGGCAAGGGCAAAGCTGCGCAGGATGAAATCCGGCACATGGTCGCCCATGCCGATCACCGAAGGTCCGCTGTCGCGCCGGTCGCGCCGGTCGTCCCGGCGCGGCTCGTCCCTGGCTTCGCGGCGGTCTTCGCGCGGCTCTGACCGGCGGTCGCGGCTGCGGCGATCCTCGCGCGGCTCCCGGCGTTCTTCCGCCACGGTTTCCACAGGCTCTGCCGGGCTGTCGGCGGGCTCGGTCGGCACGAAGGGAACCATGTCGACCCCGGCCGATTCCGGCGGCTTGCGGTTGCGGCCGCCACGGTCCCGATCCCGGTCGCGCCCCCGGCCACGGCCTTTTTCGCCGCGGTCTTCGCGCGGCGGACGGTCGCTGCCGGCGCTGGCCAGATCCAGCCCCTCGGGCAAGGGCGCGGGCGGGATCGGCTGTTTCACCAGGCTTTCGATGGCAGCAAGATATTTGCCATCCGCAGGCACTGCGATGGTAAAGGCCTTGCCCAGGCGTCCGGCGCGGCCGGTGCGGCCGATGCGGTGGACGTAATCCTCGGGGTGGCTGGGCACGTCGAAGTTGAAGACATGGCTGACGGCCGGAATATCGAGGCCCCGCGCCGCCACATCCGAGGCGACAAGGATATGCAAGCTCCCGTCGCGGAAGGCGTCCAGCGTCTTCATCCGTTCCGATTGCGCCAGGTCCCCATGGATGGGTGCTGCATTAAAACCATGCGATTTCAGCGACTTCGCCACCACATCCACATCCATCTTGCGGTTGCAGAACACGATGGCATTGGTGCAGGCCTCGCCCTCGGCGCGGATCAGTTCGCGCAGGACGGCGCGCTTTTCGGTAAAGCTGCGGTCCTTGCGGGTGGGGGTGAACGAGACCAGCCCCTGCGTGATCGTGGTCGAGGTGGTGGCCTGGCGGGCAACCTCGATCTTGGCCGGGTTGGTCAGGAACGTGTTGGTGATCCGCTCGATCTCGGGCGCCATGGTGGCACTGTAGAACATGGTCTGACGGGTGAAGGGGGTCAGCTGGAAGATGCGTTCGATATCGGGGATGAACCCCATGTCGAGCATGCGGTCAGCCTCGTCCACCACCATGATCTGCACGCCGGTCAGCAGAAGCTTGCCACGCTCGAAGTGATCCAGCAACCGGCCCGGCGTGGCGATCAGCACATCGACACCGCGGTCGATCAGCTTGTCCTGTTCGCCGAACGACACCCCGCCGATCAGCAGCGCCTTGGTCAGCCGGGTGTTCTTGGCATAGATGTCGAAATTCTCGGCCACCTGGGCGGCCAGTTCGCGCGTGGGCGCCAGCACCAGACTGCGCGGCATCCGGGCGCGGGCGCGCCCCTGACCCAGAAGGGTGATCATCGGCAGCGTGAAGCTGGCGGTCTTGCCGGTGCCGGTCTGGGCGATGCCAAGGACATCACGTCCCTTCAGCGCCTCGGGGATGGCCTGGGCCTGAATCGGGGTGGGGGTCTCATAGCCGGCTTCGGAGATGGCCTGAAGCACGCGCGGATCCAGCGCGAGGTCGGAAAACTTGGTCATGAACGTCCTGTCATGGCGGGGCGGGGCCCCGCACGGGTGATGGGACGCTAGTTCCGGGCGCCCCGCGGATGGGGCCCGTCTGGCCCCGTGATCTGCGCGATACAGGAATGTGCCTTTGGGGTCAAGTTGGGGCGCGGGGGGCGGCTTGTGCGGCCACGGCACGGGCAGCCCTGGCTTCGCGGCGTTGCACCAGATCCTCGCGCATCAGGCCGATGCGGCGGAACAGGCTGCGCGGATCGTCATTCAGCAGTTGCAAGAGGTGACAGGCAATCGGCCCGGCAAGCGGTTCGTCGCGGGCCATGCCCCAGATCTGCGCCAGAAGGTTGATGTCCAGCCCGCCGGACAAGAGGCTGAAGGACGGCATGTCCAGCGGCAGCGCGCTTTGCGGACTGCGGCGGATCGGATGGGCACGGTCGGGCGGCAGGCCGGAATAAAGCCGCTCGAATTCATAAAGCTTCATCAGCGACAACAGCACATTCATCGCCAGCCCGATCCGGCGCTGGCCTTCGGTCCGGCCGTGATCGCCAAAGGTGATGACCGAAGAGATCAGCCAGCGCGGCGGCAGTTCGGCCAGCAGGGCCTGGGAATGTTCGGCCCAGAGACGACGGAACAGCCGGGCCGTGTGGCGGGGCTGACGTTTCTTGCGCAGATGGGCGATCAGCAGCGCGTTGAGCGCGGCCAGTTCTGTGAAGCCGGCCAGTTCCTGCCGGATCTCGTGCCGTTTTACCGCATGAGCCGAGGCCGGGCGGGCCAGTTCTTCCCCGTCGGGCACCCGTGCTGTCAGCAACGCGCTCAGATCCGCGTCCAGCGGCGGCAGGCTTTCGCCCGGCGCAAAGGGCAGGGCGCGGCGGCGGATGTTCCAGATCTCGATCAGGCTGTCGGGGGCGCCGGGGTATGTGGGCTCTGACATGTCACCTCCGCTGCCGAATCTGTGCCCGCCCCGCAGGAATGGCAAGCCTCTCGTTCGTCCCCCGTCATCGTTCGACTGCGTCTCCTCCTCCGGGGACACTGGCCGGATGCCGAAGAAGGGGGCTCAGCCCATCATTTCCTTGGTCGCGGTCAGCGTTGCGGCGGGATAATCGCGGACAACGCGGTCGATGTCCCATTGCAGCCGGGTCAGGAACACCAGATCACCGTCGGAATCGGTGGCGATGTGCTGCTTGTTGACGTTGACCAGCTTTTCCACTTCGGCCTTGTCACCGGAAATCCAGCGGGCAGAGGTGAAGTTCGATCCCTCGAACCGCACCGGGATCTGGTATTCCTGTTCGATCCGGCTGGCCAGCACGTCGAATTGCAGGGCCCCCACCACGCCGACGATGAAGCCCGCGCCGATCATCGGCTTGAACACCTTGGCGGCCCCTTCCTCGGCGAATTGCATCAGGGCCTTTTCCAGATGCTTGGCTTTCATCGGGTCGGTGGCGCGGATGGTTTGCAAAAGCTCCGGCGCGAAGGACGGGATGCCGGTGAAGCGCAGCACCTCGCCTTCGGTCAGCGCGTCGCCGATGCGCAGCTGGCCGTGGTTCGGGATGCCGATGATGTCGCCGGCCCAGGCCTCTTCGGCCAGTTCGCGGTCGGCGGCCAGGAAAAGGACCGGATTCGACACCGCCATGATCTTCTTCGACCGCACATGCGTCAGCTTCATCCCGCGTTCGAAATGGCCCGAGGCAAGGCGGACAAAGGCCACGCGGTCGCGGTGCTTGGGGTCCATGTTGGCCTGCACCTTGAAGACAAAGCCCGTCACCGGGCGTTCCTCGGCCCCGACGGCGCGTTCGGCGGCCTTTTGCGGCTGCGGTTCGGGGCCAAAGGCACCGATGCCCTCCATCAGTTCCTTGACGCCAAAGGAATTGATCGCCGAGCCGAACCAGATCGGCGTCATCGCGCCATGCAGAAAGGCGTTGCGGTCGAAGGCGGGCAGGAGTTCCCGCGCCATTTCGACCTCGTCCCGCAGCTTTTGCAACAGATCGGCGGGGATGTGGTTGGCCAGTTCAGGATCGTCCAAACCCTTGATCTGGATCGACTCTGCCACCTTGTTGCGGTCGGCGCGGTCCATGATCTCCAGCCGGTCGTTCAGCAGATCATAGGCCCCCATAAACTCGCGGCCCGAACCGATGGGCCAGCTTGCCGGACAGACGTCGATGGCCAGATTTTCCTGAATCTCGTCGATGATATCGAACGTGTCGCGGCTTTCGCGGTCCATCTTGTTGCAGAAGGTCAGGATCGGCAGGTCGCGCAGCCGACAGACCTCGAACAGCTTGCGCGTCTGGCTTTCCACCCCCTTCGCGCCGTCGATCACCATGATCGCGGCATCCACCGCGGTCAGCGTGCGATAGGTGTCTTCGGAAAAGTCGCTGTGGCCGGGGGTGTCGACCAGATTGAACCGGAAGCGCCCGTATTCGAAACTCATCGCAGAGGCCGAGACGGAAATCCCCCGGTCCTGCTCCAGCTTCAGAAAGTCGGACCTTGTGCGCCGCGCCTCGCCCTTGGCGCGGACCTGGCCCGCCATCTGGATCGCGCCGCCGAACAGCAGGAACTTTTCGGTCAGTGTGGTCTTGCCTGCATCCGGGTGTGCGATGATCGCAAAGGTCCGGCGGCGGGCGATTTCGGGCGGAAGGGTGGGGGCGTTGTCCAGCATGGCGCGCCTTCTAGCGGGAATGCAGCGCGCCGTCCACGGGCAGAGCGGCGCGACACGCCGCAGGCGGGGCGCACGAGTTTTCGTCGAAAACTCGGATTTTACGGATTTTCTGCGAAAATCCGCTGCCTGCGGTTTCGATCGCGGTCAGATCGGATTGCGCCGGGCTGCGGGCTTGCGCCGGAACAGGGCCGAGGGACCAACCTGCGCCAGCAGGGGGCGACCGGCCTCGGTGCCGAAATGCTGCACCTGCGCCAGGCCCGGAAACCGCGCCTGCACTTCGCTGGCGATCTCGGGCGGCAGGCGGCTGACGGTGGCGTCGTTCACCATCAGGCTTTCGGCGGGAATGCCTTCGGCATAGATGATCTCGTGCCGGTCGAAGATCAGCGCGAAATAATCGACCGCTCCGCCATCGCGGATGAAGACACGGTCGTCATCCACCAGATGCCGGGCCTGTACCAGAAGTTCGGCCGACGGCAATCCGGGAAGGCGTCTGCGCTGATAGAGGAACATCCGGTGATGCTGGCTGACGATCAGGTCGCCGGAATTGCCCAGCGTTCCGGCCAGAATCACCACCGGGGCAAAGCTTCCCCTGGCGCGCAGGCTGGCACGGCCCAGCATCCGCAGCGGCTGCGGCCCGTGATCGCGCGTCAGCACCATGTCGCCGGGAGCCAGCTTCTCGATTGGGGTCTGCGCGCCGTTTGCCAGCGTGATCATGGTGCCGCGCCCGAAGGACAGGCACATCATGTCGGCAAGGCGGATTTCCTCGGGCGCGGTTTCCACCTTGACCAGCGCATACTCCTGCCGGGTCGCCAGCGGCGACAGCGGCAGCGCATGAAGCCGCGCCGCGATGCGCAGCAGCAGCAGTTCCAGCCGGTCTCCATCTGGCGACATCAGCGTATAGCGCGCCACCATGCGGATCGGATCGCCGGGCCGCCCCACGGCAGAGCCGGTCTGCACCACCGGATCGGCCCCTGGTTGTGCGGGCGACAGCAGCAGCGTCAGGGGCTGTGCCGTGCCGTCCAGAACATAGATGTCGCCGGGCAGCACATCTTCGGGCAGCCCCAAGCCTTCGCCGGAATTGACGCCCAGCGAAACATAGATGTCATCGGCGGCAAAGACCTGGCAGGCCTGGGTGGGAGGGTCTGGATCGGCGGCGGGCATCTGTCAGGGGACCTTTGAACAACCGGATCGCAATCCTGACTTCCGGGGCAATCCCTGTCAAAAGCCGGTGTCTGCGACAAATCCCCTTATGACTGAAGGGTCTGGCGGAAATATGGCGGCAAAGGTCGGGCGTTGGGGCGGGTCAGGACCGGGGTTTCCCCCTGCTGCCGCAGCGGCTAGTCTTGCGGAGGACAATCAGCGGAGGATGGCATGGATCTGGGCATTCGCGGCAGGAAGGGCATCGTCTGCGCGGCGTCGAAGGGGCTTGGCCGCGGCTGCGCCGAGGCATTGGCCGAGGCGGGCGTCGATCTGGTCATCTGCGCCCGCGGGGCCGAGGCGCTGGAACGCACGGCCGCCGATCTGCGCCGCGCGGGGAGCAAGGTCACGCCCGTCGTGGCGGACATCACCACCGATGAGGGCCGCGCCGCCGTGCTGGAGGTGGCGGGGGCGCAGGTGGATATCCTTGTCACCAATGCCGGAGGGCCGCCGCCCGGTCTCTGGTCGGACTGGAGCCGCGAGGATTTCATCCGCGCCCTGGACGCCAACATGCTGACGCCGATTGCGCTGATGCAGGCGGTGCTGCCGGGGATGATGGCGCGTGGCTGGGGCAGGGTGGTCAACATCACATCGGTCTCGGTCAAGGCCCCGGTTCCGGTGCTGGGCCTGTCGAATGCCGCCCGCGCCGGGCTGACCGGCTTTGTCGCGGGCACGGCGCGGCAGGTGGCGGGCAAGGGGGTGACGATCAACAACCTGCTGCCCGGCATCCACGCCACCGATCGCGCCGTGGCGCTGGATCAGGGCGTCGTGCGCGCGCGCAACATCAGCTATGAAGAGGCGCAGGCCGAACGGATGGCGACCATCCCCGCCGGGCGCTATGGCACGGCGGCCGAATTCGGGGCGACCTGCGCCTTTCTCTGCTCGGTCCATGCCGGGTTCATCATCGGGCAGAATGTGCTGCTGGATGGCGGTGCGACCAATCTGTCGATGTGATCCGGGCGGCTTGCGGGCCGAGGGCCGGGCTGGTATCGGCAGAACCTGAGCGTTTTGCACTGGAATGCGATGACGGACCCCGTGCCCCGGCTGGAAACCACCGGACTGAGCCGCGCCTTCGCCGGGCAGCGGGTGGTTCAGGATGTGACGCTGCGGGTCGCGGCGGGGCAGGTGACGTGCCTTCTTGGTCCCTCGGGCTGCGGCAAATCCACCACCTTGCGCATCATCGCGGGTGTCGAACATGCCGATTCCGGGCAGGTGCGGATCGACGGGCGTGACGTGGCGGGGCCTGGCCTGCATCTGCCGCCCGAACGGCGCGGCGTCGGCATGATGTTTCAGGATTTCGCCCTGTTCCCGCATCTGACCGTGGCACAGAACGTCGCCTTCGGCCTGACCGGCGACAAGAGTGCCAGGATGCTGCGCGTGGGCGAGTTGCTGGAGCGGGTCGGCCTGTCCGGTTTCGGGGCAAAATATCCGCATCAGCTGTCGGGTGGCGAACAGCAGCGGGTGGCGCTGGCCCGCGCCCTTGCCCCGCGCCCGCCGGTGATGCTGATGGACGAACCCTTCAGCGGGCTCGACAACCGGCTGCGCGACGGTATCCGCGATTCCACGCTGGAAATTCTGAAGGAAGAAGGCACCGCCGTCGTTCTGGTCACGCATGAACCGGACGAAGCGATGCGGATGGCCGACGAGATTGCCCTGATGCGCGACGGGCGGATCATCCAGCAGGGGGCACCCTATAACATCTACAACACGCCGGTCGACAGGGCGGCAGCGGGGTTCTTCAGCGATATCAACGTGATCCGGGGTGCTTCGCGGGGCGCTTTGACCGCGACGCCCTTTGGCGATTTCCTGACGCCGGGTCATGCCGACGGGGCAGAGGTCGAGATCGTGATCCGTCCCCAGCATCTGAAGATCGACTTCGACCGCAACGGACGCGGCCCCCTGCCCACCGCGCAGGATGGCAGTGCCGCGCGCGGGCAGGTGATCCGGTCGCGCTATCTGGGGCGCGAAAGTCTGGTCGATTTCCGCATGGAGGCAGACGGGTCGAAGCTGACCGCCTCGGTCCCCGGCGTGTTCATGCCGCGGCCGGGCACCGCGCTTTGGCTGATGCTGCGCCGCGACCGCTGCTTTGTCTTCGCCGCCAGCTAGCTATTGGCCCAGCCGCTGAAACAGCCGTCCATAGGCCGTCTGGCCACGGCGGAATTCGTCCAGCCGGAAGAATTCGTCCGGGGCATGCAGGTTTTCGTCGCCGTGGCTGAAGCCGAACATCACGGCATGCACGCCCAGCGTGTCCAGCAGCGTGGTCATCACCGGGATCGACCCGCCGACCCGCGTGCGATAGGGGGCCTTGCCGTAAAGCTCGGTCAGCACCTCGGCCGCGGCGCTGCTGGCATTGTGGCCCGCGGGCACAAGGAACGGATCGGCGCGGCCAGGATTGCGGCTGACTTCGGCGGTGACACCGGGCGGGCAGTGCCTGCCGACATGGGCGCGGATCGCCTCGAACACCTTTTCCGGGCTTTGCGCGGCGACCAGACGGCAGGTGATCTTCGCACTGGCCACGGCGGGCAGCACGGTCTTGGTGCCGGCCCCCTGCCAGCCTGAGGTCAGGCCGTTGATGTCCAGGGTCGGGCGGGCAAAGATCCGCTCGGCGGCGGTATAGCCGGGCTCTCCCCAGGTTGCGGGTGCGCCGGTGTCGGCCAGCAGTTGTTCATCGGGAAACGGCACGCGGGCCAGCGCGGCGCGGGCCGCATCGTCCAGCGGAATCACATCGTCGTAAAAGCCGTCGACGGTGATCAGGCCATCAGCATCGCGCAGCCCGGCAAGGATATGCGCCAGCGCCAGTGCGGGATTGGCGATGCCGCCGCCGACCATGCCGGAATGCTGGTCCGACCGCGGCCCTCTGACGGTGATTTCCAGAGAGACCAGCCCCTTCAGCGCCTCGACGATCTGTGGCTGGCCGGGCGCCCATTGCAGCCCGTCGGCGGAAAAGATCATGTCGGCTTGCAGAAGATGCGCATTCGCGGCCACGAAAGGCGGCAGGTCGGGCGAACCGATCTCTTCCTGCCCTTCGAAGAAAAACCGAATGTTCACAGGCAGTTTTCCTTCGGTCTTCAGAAATGACTCGAAGGCCAGAATGGGGATCAGCATGCCGCCCTTGTCATCCGACGCCCCGCGCCCCCAAAGCCGCCCGTCGCGGATTTCCGGTTCGAACGGCGGCGAGGTCCACAGATCGAAGGGTTCGGCGGGCTGCACGTCGAAATGACCGTATACCAGAAGCGTGGGCTTGTCGGCCCCGGCATGCAGCCAGTCGGCGCAGACCACCGGATGCCCTGCCGTGGGCAGGACCTGCGCATGTTCGGCCCCCGCCTCCGTCAGCCGCGCGGCCACCCATTCGGCGGCGCGCTGCACATCGGGGATGTTTTCGGGCTTGGCGGAAACCGAGGGAATGCCGACGAAATCCACCAGTTCCTGAACGAAACGTTCCTGATGTCGGTCCAGGTAATCTTCCCAGTCACTCATGACGGTCTCCGCTTGGTTTGCGGCAGGTTGGACCGCGGGGCGGGCAAAGGAAAGGCTCAATCCCCGGTCTCGTCGCCCAGACCGGCCTGCGGCAACAGTGTCGCCACCTTGGCCAGCAGGCTGCGGGCGGCGCGGGCGCGGGTGGGGTCGCTGGCTTCGATATGGCGCAATCCTTGTGTCAGCGCGTCCAGCTCGTCCGGGGTCAGCATCGTGGGCGGCAGCACGAGGGGCGAGCGCAGCATGTAACCCAGGCCCCGTTCACCCGTGACCGGCAGCCCGGTTTCCGCCGCCATCGCCATGTCGCGCCAGATGGTGCGCATGGATACCCCCAGCCGCGCCGCCAGTTCGGCTGCGGTATGCAGCTTGCCGTCGCGCAGGATTTGGATCAGGTCGTAAAGGCGGGCGTCGCGTTTCATCGGCTTTCGCGGCAGGAGAGGGGCAGGCTACTGACAAAATACTGTCAGTTGTGAGGGCCGGACAAGGGGGTTGGGGCTTTTCCCGGCGCGGCCTGCGGGACTAAGACGGGGCAGTCAAGGAACATGCGCCCGATCCGGGCGCGGCTATGGAGGTCTTCCATGTTGAACAACATCGGTCTGCCGGGTCTTCTGCTGATCGCCGTCATCGTTCTTGTGCTTTTCGGCAAGGGCAAGGTGTCCAGCCTGATGGGCGAGGTCGGCAAGGGCATCACCGCCTTCAAGAAGGGCGTCTCGGACGGCACCAAGGAAATCGAGGATGCCAAGGCCGACGCCGCCAAGGACGTGACGCCGACCCCCGAGAAGGACAAGGTCTGAGACAGCACCTGCGGGAGATGCCGGGATGGACTTGAGCTGGTCCGAACTGCTGGTCGTGGGCATCGTCGCGCTGATCTTCATCGGCCCGAAGGACCTGCCGGGCATGTTCCGCGAGCTGGGCCGCTTCATGGCCAAGCTGCGGGCGATGGGGCGTGAATTCAGCCGGGCGATGGAGGATGCCGCAAAGGAAACCGGCGTCAAGGACGTTGCCGACGACCTGAGGAAAGTCGCCAATCCCAAGGCGATGGGTCTGGATGCGGTGAAATCCGCCGCCGACCGTTTCGAGAAATGGGATCCCCTGAAGAACGCGGCCAAGCCATCGGCCCCCTTGCCGGTGCGCAGTGCGGCCGAGGTGGCGGCCGGAACCGCCGCTGCTGCCGCTGCCGCCGCCGAGACCCCCGCCACATCTGCCGCCATGGGGCCGGCAACGGCGGCGCTGGCGCAAAAGCAGGCCAGCCGCAAGGCCGTTGCCGCCGAAGCCGCGGACAAGCTGCGCAAGACCGCGACCGCAGAACCCGCCGCCGCCCCGGCCGCCGCGGACAAGCCGAAAAAGCCGGGCCGGGTGCGCAAGACCGCGGCCAAACCCGACAGTGAGCCCGCATGACCACCAAGGACGACATCGAGGACAGCGCCGCCCCGCTGGTCGAGCATCTGGCAGAGCTACGCAACCGGCTGATCTGGTCGGTCAGCGCCTTCATCGTGGCCATGCTGGGCTGTTTCGTGGTGGCCGAGCCGATCCTGGACTTTTTGCTGCGCCCGATCGAAAACGCGATGCGGGCGCTGGGAAACCCCAATCCGGTGATGCAATACACCGCGCCGCAGGAATATTTCTTCACGCTGGTCCATATCTCGGTCGTTGCCGGGCTGATGCTGTCCTTTCCGGTGATCGGTTATCAACTGTGGCGCTTCATCGCGCCGGGGCTGTACCGCAGCGAGAAACAGGCCTTCCTGCCGTTCCTGATCGCCTCTCCCGTGCTGTTCCTGATGGGGGCGGTGTTCTCGCATTATGTCGTGACGCCGATCGCGATGAGTTTTTTCCTTGGCTTTGCCGACAGCTCTTCGCTGCTTGCCGCCGTGCTGCCGGGGCTGATGGATGCCCCCGACGGGGCCGCCGTGGTGGCCCCCGCCGTTCCCACCGAAGGGATCGAGATCGTCTTTCAGGGCAAGGTCAACGAAACGCTGGACATCAGCCTGAAGCTGATCATTGCCTTCGGTCTGTGCTTCCAGCTGCCGGTGCTGCTGACGCTGATGGGCAAGGCGGGCATCGTCACCGCGCGCGGGCTGGGGGGCATGCGCAAATATGCCATCGTGGCCATCATGCTGGTGGCCGCGCTGGTGACGCCGCCCGACATCCTGAGCCAGTTGATCCTGTTCTTCGCCGTCTATCCGCTGTATGAAATCTCGATCTTCCTGATCCGCCGGATCGAGAAGACACGCGAGGCAACCCTGAAGGCCGAGGGCCTGTGGGATGAAGAAACGGACGGAGAGCAGGGGTGACTGACCCCGAGGATTTGCAGAGCCTGACCCGCATCGCCGCCGCGCTGGAGCGACTGGTGCCTGCCCCCGCACCTGCACCGGATTTCACAGCCGGGGCCTTTGTCTGGCATACCGGCCCCGACCGGCTGGAGCCCGTGATGCGGGTTGCCCGCGTGGATCTGTCGCTTCTGGTCGGCATCAACCGCTCGCGTGATACGCTTCTGGCCAACACCCGCCATTTCGCCGCCGGGCTGCCTGCGAACAACGCCCTGTTGTGGGGCGCGCGGGGCATGGGAAAATCCAGCCTGGTCAAGGCGATCCATGCGCAGATCCGGGCCGAGGGCCATGATCTGAAGATCGTCGAGCTGAGCCGCGAAGACCTGCCGTCGGTGCAGCGCCTGCTGGCGCATCTGCGGGCGGCCCCGCATCAGTTCATCCTGTTCTGCGACGACCTGTCGTTCAGCCATGACGACCAGCATTACAAAAGCCTGAAGGCCGTGCTGGATGGCGGGATCGAGGGGCGGCCCGAGAACGTGCTGCTTTACGCCACGTCGAACCGCCGCCATCTGATGCCGCGCGACATGATCGAGAACGAACGTTCGACCGCGATCACACCGGGCGAGGCGGTCGAGGAAAAGGTGTCGCTGTCGGATCGGTTCGGGTTGTGGCTGGGGTTCCATCCCTGCACGCAAGACGATTACCTGGACATGATACGCGGCTATTGCGCGGCCCATGGCCTGCATGTGCCCGACGACAGGTTGCAGGCCGAGGCGATCGAATGGCAGGCGACGCGCGTGTCGCGGTCGGGCCGGGTGGCGTGGCAGTTCTTCTGCGATCTTGCGGCGCGCGAAGGCGTCCGGGTCGCCACATGAAACGCAAGTCGCGAAGTCGAAGTCGGGGCACCCCGGCCTTGCGCGTGCCGCAAGGGGGACCCCGATGATTGCCGAAATTCTTGTCATCCTGGCGCTGATCGTCGTCAACGGCGTGCTGGCGATGTCGGAACTGGCCGTCGTCTCGGCCCGGCCAGCGCGGCTGAAACCGCTGGAGGGCAAAAGCCGGGGGGCGCGGCTGGCGCTGCGTCTGGGCGAAAATCCGGGGCGGTTCCTGTCATCGGTCCAGATCGGGATCACCGCCGTCGGCATCCTGTCGGGGGCGCTGGCGGGCGATACGCTGGGCGAGCGGCTGGAAAGCTGGCTGATCCTGCAAGGTGTGGATCCGGTCTGGGCGGCGCGGCTGGGCGTGGGCGGTGTGGTGGTGGCGATCACCTATGTCAGCCTGATCATCGGCGAACTGGTGCCAAAGCAACTGGCGCTGCGCAATCCCGAAGCGGTGGCGATCCGGGTCGCGCCGCTGATGACCTTCATTTCGGTCGTGGCGGCCCCGGTGGTCTGGCTGCTGGACCGGTCGGGCAAGGCCGTGCTGTGGCTGATGGGCCAGCGTGGTGCCGGGGCCAGCAAGGTGACGGAAGAGGAAGTGCATGTGCTATTGGCCGAAGCGCATGAAGGCGGCGTGCTGGAGGATGAGGAGCGGGTGATGATGGCGGGCGTCATGCGGCTGTCGGACCGGTCGGCCCGCGCCCTGATGACCCCGCGCAACGAAATCGAGATGCTGCCCCTGGAGGCGAGCAGCACCGAGGCGATTGCCGCCGTGCGCCGCATCGCGCGGCCCCGGATGCTGGTGGCCGACGCGGCGGGCGAAGTGATGGGCATCGTGACGCTGGCCGATGTGTTCCAGACCGTCTCGCGCCGCGAGCCGCTGGATCTGAAGTCCATGGTGCAGGATGTTCCCGTGGTCAGCGACCGGATGGAGGCGCTGGATGTGATCGAGGTGCTGCAGAAATCCGATCACCAGATGGCGCTGGTCTATGATGAATACGGCCATTTCGAGGGCATCATCACCACCGCCGACCTGTTGGAGGCGATCACCGGGGCCGAGGCCGCCGCAGATGCCGCCGAGCCCGCGATCGTTGCGCGTGAAGATGGCAGCCTGCTGGTGGCGGGATGGATGCCAGCGGATGAACTCTGCGACCGGCTGGGCCTGCCGAGAAGCATCGCCGGGGAATATGACACGGTAGCAGGGCTTGTGCTGCACCAGCTGGGCCACATGCCCCGGCTGGGCGAGGTGGCGCAGGTGGAAGGGCATCGCTTCGAAGTTGTCGACATGGACGGGCTGCGGATCGACAAGGTGCTGGTCAGCCGGGGGTAGGGGGCAGGCAGCTGTCCGCTTTGCGGAACGAAGCTGACGGTGGGATCGGCCTCCCTGTTTCTGACCTTCGGAATGAAGTCCCGGCCGGGCTAACAGCCGCGTCAGCGCCCGACCGCCCCTTGGGATGCGCCCACCCGCGGTCGGGCGCTGGCTTCTGTTGTTCCCTATCCCAACCGTCCGCTACCCCCACCGTCCGCCATGGGCCCAAACTTGCCTGTCCTTACAGCAAAACGTGTGGATCAATCATGCCCTGGCAGGCCGTTGGCGACGACCGGCCAGAGATCGGCCTGTTGTCGATGCGATGCCCGAAGGTGCCGGACTGCCCGCAGGTCCGACATTCCCGATCATTGCAGGAAGGTCATCGGGTCCAGGCTGTCGACGCCCTTGCGCACTTCGAAATGCAAAAAGGACGGGTTGGCCGCGCGCACTCCGCCAAGGGTCTGGCCCCGGCTGACCTTGTCGCCCTTCTTCACCTTCAGCCCGTCGATCCCGGCATAGACCGTCAGCAGGTTGTCGGCATGGCGGATCACCACGATCGTCACCTGATCGGTATCCTTGGTCACGGCGGCGACCGTGCCCGCCTCGGCCGCCTTCACCGGCGCTCCGGCAGCGGCCGAGATGTCGATGCCCTGGTTCTTCTTCTTGTCATAGGCGCGGATGATGCTGCCCTGCACCGGCATGGCCAGCCTTGTGGCCTTGGAACCGCCCCCCAGATCGGGCGAGGGCGGGGTTTCCTTCGGCTTTTCGGCGGCGGGCTGGGTCTTTTCGTCCGGCAGCGGTTTCGAGGCCGAAGGCGGTGTCGGCGTCGGGCTGCCTGCCCCCGGATTGGTCGGCTTCGGTTCGGGGTTGGGGGCCGGGGCAGTGGCGACCGGGATCATCAGGGTCTGGCCTTCGCGCACCGCCATGTCGGCCCCCAGGCCGTTCCAGTCGGCCAGCGCCTTGGCCGAAACGTTGTAGGCCCGCGCGATGGTGAAGGCGGTTTCTCCGCGCGCAACCTTGTGGCGGATCGGCTCCTTGCCGCCGCCGGGGACATTCGCCGCCGGGGCAGGGCTGCCCGCATTGTCCAGCGCCGTGGTGGCGATCGAGGTGATGTCGACCGGGCGGCTGCCCGGTGCCGCCGTCGTGCCCCCCGCCACCGGCTGCGGTGCGGCGCTGACCCGGCTGGGCAGCAGCAGAAGTTCGCCCGCACGCAAGGGATCGGTCGGGCGCAGCGAATTGGTGCGGGCCAGCTCTTCGGCATTCAGCCCCAGCCGCGCGGCAACCGAGGCGACGGTTTCGCCCTTGCGCGCCTGTGCCAGCTGATAGCCGGGATAGGACAGCACGCCATTGCTGTCGGGCACCGGTTTCGACGCCGTGGCCTGCCGTGCCTCGGCCGAGGTGTTGGTGGCCCCGCCGCGCAGATCCCAGTCGAAATTGCCGACCGGTTGGTCGGAACAGGCCGCCAGCCCCATCAGGCTGCCGCCAAGCGCCAGCCCGGTCAGGATGCGCCGGGAACGGGTGGGGAATGCGTCGATATGGGTCATGCTGGTCCGCCTCTGGCCGCCTTGTCCGGGTTGCTCCCGGATCACGGGGGCAAGACTACTCGTTCCCCAGCCCTTCGACCAGAGGCACAAAGCGCACCTGGCGAAGTTCTTCATAGTCAAAGCCCTTTTCGCCACGCGTCACCTTGATCAGATGCTGCACCGCATCGGATTGGCCGACCGGCACCACCATGATGCCGCCGGGCTTCAACTGCGCCATCAGCGGGCCGGGCGGGTCTTCGGCGGCGGCGGTGACGATGATGCGGTCGAACGGGGCCTGATCGGGCAGCCCGAAAGACCCGTCCGCCGTCATCGCGGTGACATTGACCAGCCCGAGGTGATGAAAGATGTCCTGCGCCTCGCGCACCAGGCGCCGCCAGCGGTCGACCGTATAGACCCGCCGCGCAAGCTGCGCCAGGATCGCGGCCTGATAGCCCGATCCGGTGCCCACCTCCAGCACGGTATCGCGCGGGCCAAGGTTCAGCGCCTGGGTCATGAGGCCCACGACCGAGGGCTGGCTGATGGTCTGGCCGCAGGCGATGGGCAGGGGCATGTCCTCATAGGCGCGGGCGGCGAAGATGCCCTTGACGAACAGGCCGCGGTCCACCCGCTCCATCGCCGTCAGCACGCGCGCATCCGTCACCCCGCGCGAGCGCAGCGCGAAAAGAAAGCGCATCTTGCGCATCGAAAGGTCGTCGGGGTCGTGCGGCGGTTCCGTCATCTGCCCCGTTCCGCCCTATCCCAGCCGTTTCGCCAGATCGTCCAGCAGGTCATGCGCCGTCAGATCGGCCCGCATTGGCGTGACCGAGATATGGCCGTCAAGGTTCACCGCCGCATCGGTGCCGGGCAGGGTGGGGCTGTGCTGCGGGCCGCCCTGGATCCACAGGAACCGCTTGCCCGAGGGCGACAGATGCGGTTCGGTCGAAAAGGCGGTGTCGCGGCGAAAGCCCTGGGCCGCCACCTTCACCCCTTTGGTCGCCATGGCCCCCAGCGGCGGAAAGTTGACGTTGTAGAACACGCGATAATCGTCACCGGTCCAGATTCCCTTGTCCAGAAGCGCGCGGACCACGGCGGCCCCATGGGCGCGGGCACATTGGAAGGGATCGTCCAGCGCCTCGGTCTCGCGCCCCATGAACTGCGACAGGGCGATGGCCGGGATGCCCTGCAAGGCGGCCTCCATCGCGCCGCCGATGGTGCCGGAATACAGCACATTCTCGGCCGCGTTGTTGCCGCGGTTGACGCCCGACAGCACCAGATCGGGTTTCGCGCCCTGAAACACCTCGTAGATCGCGGCCAGCACGCAATCGGCCGGGCTGCCTTCGGCGGCAAAGCGGCGGGGGCCGAGTTTGGCGAACAGCATCGGATGGGTGTAGCTGATGCAATGGCCGACGCCCGATTGTTCGAACGCGGGGGCGACGGTCCAGACCTCGCCCTTCGGCCCGGCGATCTCGGTGGCGATTTCGGTCAGCACCTCAAGCCCCGGAGCGTTGATGCCGTCGTCATTGGTGATCAGGATACGCATCTTTTCCCCCGGTGATGACCCTGATTAGACGAGGCCGGGCGGTGCTTCAAGCTGTTCGCGGCGGACCGGGCGTATGGGCCATGCGGGCGGATGGACCCTGCGACCGGAAGGGGTTTGTTAACCCTTTCCTGCGCCAGCTTGGTCCGAAGGACAGGGGATGCACGGGGGATGCGATGCGCCTTTTGCGGCAACTGGGGCGGGAGGACTGGATCGAGGCCGGGCTTGCCGCCCTGGCGACAGGCGGGGCGGCGGCCTTCCGGGTAGAGCCGGTGGCGCGCGGGCTGCGGGTGACGAAAGGGTCTTTCTACTGGCATTTCCGTGACCGGGCCGATTGGCGCGATGCGGTGTTGAACTGGTGGGAATATCGGGCCTTCCGCGATCTGATGCGCCCCGGTGCTGCGGCGGCTGACGGGGTGGACTGGCCGGCGGTGGAATGCGCGCTGCGGGTGTGGGCGGTCGAGGATGCTGCGGTGGCGCGCAGCCTGGGCCGGGTGTTGCGGGAACGGGCCCTGGCCGGGCCGCGTCGGGCCCGCTGCGGCAGGTGGCCTGAACGGGTGAACCGTGCGGCACTGGTGAAGCAGATGGCAAGTCGCTATGATCCGGGCCTTCTGCAACAGCCGATGCCCCGCCCGATGATCCGCCCCGCCACGCCGAAAGACGATGCCATCGCCCTTGCCGGGCGGCTCTCTGTCGCCCCGATGATGGATTGGACCGACCGGCATTGCCGTTGGTTCCACCGGCTGATGACACGTCGCGCGATGCTTTACACCGAAATGGTGACGGCCCCCGCGATCCTGCATGGCCCGAAGACACGGCTGCTGGATTTCAGCGCCGAGGAACATCCGGTGGCGCTGCAACTGGGCGGATCGGTTCCGGCCGAGCTGGCATCGGCGGTGCGGACCGCGCGCGACTGGGGCTATGACGAGATCAACCTCAATTGCGGCTGCCCGTCCGACCGGGTGCAATCGGGCTGCTTCGGTGCGGTGCTGATGGAAACCCCGGCACTGGTGGCCGATTGCGTGGCGGCAATGCAGGATGTCTCGGACGTGCCGGTTACGGTGAAATGCCGGATCGGGGTGGATGAGCAGAACCCTGACCGGATGCTGCCCCGCTTTCTGGAGATTGTGGCGGCGGCGGGGGTGCGGCATGTGGTGATCCATGCGCGCAAAGCCTGGTTGCAGGGGCTGAGCCCGAAGGAAAACCGCGAGATCCCGCCGCTGGATTACCCGCTGGTGCTGCGGATGAAGCGCGACTTTCCCGACATGACCATCGGCATCAACGGCGGCATCGCCACGCTGGATCAGGCGCGGGAACTGCTGGCGCAGGGGCTGGACGGGGTGATGATCGGGCGGGCGGCTTATTACGATCCGGGCCATGCGCTGATCGGGGCGGATGCGCTGTGGGGTATGGACCATACGCCCGACCGGGCCACTGTGGTGCGGGCGATGCTGCCCTATATCGAGACGCATCTTGCAGCGGGCGGGCGGCTGCATCAGGTGACGCGGCACATGCTGGGCCTGTTCCACGGCCTGCCCGGAGCGCGGGGCTGGCGGCAGGTGCTGTCGACCGAAGCCAGCCGCGACGGTGCTGGCTGCGGGGTGGTGGAACGGGCGCTGGCGCGGGTTGACACCGCGGCAGAAGCGGCCTGAGCCGCCAGGCACCCTCCATGGCTCTGGCCCCCGGCCCGTCGAAAGGTTAGGCAGGGGCAGCTGACAGGAGCCTTGCGATGCCCGAACTTTCCACCCTGATCCCGATGGTCGTGGCGCTGGTCGTCATCGGCGGCTTTGCCGGTGTGATCGGCGGCCTTCTGGGCGTGGGCGGCGGCATCGTGCTGGTTCCGGCCTTCTTCTATGCCTTCACAGCGCTGGGATATGGCGACGGGCAAGTGATGCAGGTCTGCGTCGCCACCTCGCTGGCCACCATTGTCGTCACCTCGATCCGGTCTGTTTCGGCCCATAACCGCAAGGGCGCGGTGGATTGGGCGGTGCTGAAAAGCTGGGGGCCGTGGCTGGTGGCCTCATCCGCCATCGGGGTCTTTGTGGCCGCCCGTGTGCCTTCGGCGGCCTTGCAGGCGGTGTTCGGCATTCTGGCCGGGCTGGCCGGGCTGTGGATGGCTTTCGGCCGCGACAGCGCCCGGCTGGGCGACCAGATGCCGGGTGAACCGGTGCGCGGTGCGCTGGCCTCGGGTGTGGGGTTCTTCTCGGCGCTGATGGGGATCGGCGGCGGCACCTTCGGGGTGCCGCTGATGACGCTTTATGCCATGCCGATCCATCGGGCCGTTGCCACCGCCTCGGGCTTTGGCGTGCTGATCGCGGTGCCCGCCGTGGTGGGCTTCCTGTTGGTCCGGGCCGAAGGGGCACCGCCCTGGACGCTGGGGGCGATCAACCTTCCGGCCTTTCTGGTGGTGATCGGCACCACGCTGCTGACAACGCCCTGGGGGGTGCGGCTGGCCCATGCGATGAATCCGAAACCGCTGAAGCGGGCCTTTGCGATGTTCCTGACGCTGGTGGCGCTGAACATGCTGCGCAAGGTGCTGTTCTAGGGCCTATTCCGCCGCGCGGGCCTGGCGCGCCATCCGGCCGCCGCGCCGTTTGGCCAGTTGCGGCGCACGCGACGGCAATTCTGCCATGATGGCGGCGCGGGTTTCCGGCGTCATCCGCGACCAGCCGGTGATTTCCTCGATCGACCGGAAACAGCCGACGCACAGTCGTGCCTCGGGGTGGACGACGCAGAGCTTGACGCAGGGCGACTGGATCTCGTCGCGTTTCCAGACGTCTTCGTCTTTCACGATCGGCTTCCCTGCCATGTCATGCGATCCAGCGCTCCTTGCAGGATATAGCCTGCGGCCACTGCATCGATCACCTCTTTGCGACGTTTTCGAGACGCATCCGCCTCCAGCAGTGCCCTTTCTGCCGCAACGGTGGACAGCCGTTCATCCCAGAAGGCGATCGGCAGATCGGTCAGCCGGGTCAGGTTGCGGGCAAAAGCGCGGGTGGATTGCACGCGCGGGCCTTCGCTGCCATCCATGTTCAGCGGCAGGCCGAGGATCAGCCCGCGGAGGTCGCGGGCGGCGACGATCTGCATCAGCCTGGCCGCGTCTTCGGTGAATTTCGTGCGCCGGATGATCTCGGCCGGGGTGGCGATCTGGCGGCGCAGGTCGGATATGGCGATGCCGATGGTCTTGTCGCCATAGTCCAGCCCGGCGATGGCGGCATGGGCGGGCAGGGCGGCGGCAAAGGCGGCAAGATCGTCGCAGATCATGGTGCCAGCCCGGCGGCGGTGGCGGCGGCGGTGATCACCGCCAGATCGGCGTCGCGCCCGGCAAAGCGTGTCTTGGCCTCGTCCAGGATCGCGCGGGCCTGGTCCTCGCGGCCAAGGGTGACAAGGGCGGCGACCAGCCGGGCCCATTCCTCGGCCGTGCCGCCTTCGCTGGCCAGCCGCTCCTGCAACTGGCCGACCATGGATTCGATCATCGCCTGCCGGTCTTCGGGCGACATCCCGGCGGCGGCCTCGATGTCTTCGGCGCTGGGGCCGGGGGCGGTTGCCGCTTCGGGCAGTTGATAGGGAATGCCGGCGCGCATGGCGACATCGCCGATCTGCGCGCGGATCGGCGCGACCCAGGGCGCATCCGGCGGGCTTTCCTCCAGGAGCGGCCGCCACAGGGCGAAGGTCCGGTCGAACCGCCCCCCTTGGGCGAACATCAGCCCCGAAAAATAGCGCGCCATGCCGTTTTTCGGGTCGCGTTCCAGCGCGCGGACCAGTTCGGACTCGGCCTGTGGAGAGACATAGCCGCCGGCCGCAAGGATCATCATTTCGGCCAGGGTGGCGAAATCCTCGGCCCCGGCCTGGTCGCCCTTGACCGCGATCAGCCGCGCCTGTGCGGCCTTGGCCGCGATGAAATTGCCAAGCGCGGCCTCGTTCCGGGCCAGAAGTTCCAGTCCGCGCAGATCGGTGGATGTGGCGGGATCGACGGCGGCGCGCAACTTGTCCATCAGGGCGGCGAATTCCGGGTCCGGTTCGACCGGGGCCGGGGCCGGGGCTGCGGCCTCGGCCGTTGCCTGATCGGGGCGGGTCGCCATCGCCTCGTCCGCCATTGCCAGCCGGTCGCGGATCGGCAGATCGGGATAGAGGGGCGCGCCGATGCGGCTGTAGAGAACCACCGCCGCGATCATCGCCGCCAGCACCAGCGCCAAGGCGGGCAGGGGGGCACGGGCCGTCACCGCGGCGTTGCGGGCGTTGCGGTCGGCCTCCAGCAGGCGGCGGGCAATTTCGGTTCGCAAACGGGCGGCATCGGTCTCGGACACTGTGCCGCGTACCAGATCCCGCTCGGTCTCGGCCAACTGGTCGCGGTATAGCTGCACATCGCTTGCGGCACCGGGGGCGGTTTCCGCGCCGCGCATCAGGCCGCGCGCCAGCCAGCTGGCGACCAGAACCGCCATGCCGCCCGCCACTGCCCAGAACCAGAAGGTCTCCATCCGCTTGCCTGCCTGCTTGCCGTGTCGCGCCCGATGTAGCCGTTCGGCGGCAGCGGCAAAAGGGGCCATCCGTCGCAGGCAGATGCCACGCGGAACCACCATGTCGCATTTATCCCGATTGTGCCGCTGACGGGAAGGGCTGTAGCCTTGCGCCGTTCCAATAGGGAACCAGCCCTTGTGCCGGGAGAGTCTTCATGAAGCGCTATTCGGTCTTTGCCATCGCCCGCGAGGCCATGCGCTATCACAGCGGCTGGGAACGGGCCTGGCGCGCGCCGGAGCCGAAGCCGAAATACGATGCGGTGATCGTGGGCGCGGGCGGGCACGGGCTGGCCACGGCCTATTATCTGGGCAAGAACCACGGCATCAGGAACGTGGCGATCATCGAAAAAGGCTGGCTGGGCGGCGGCAACACCGGACGCAACACCACGATCATCCGGTCGAACTATCTGCAGGACCCATCGGCGGCGATCTATGACAAGGCGCTGCAACTGTATGAGACGCTGAGCCAGGACCTGAACTACAACGTGATGTTCAGCCCCCGCGGCCTTCTGATGCTGGCACAGACGCATCACGAGGTGCGGGGCTATCTGCGCACGGTGCATGCCAACCTGTTGCAGGGGGTCGAGACGAAATGGATCGGCCCGGACGAGGTAAAGAAGCTGGTCCCGATCATCGAGATCGGCGGCCCTCGCTATCCGGTTCTGGGCGCGCTGTATCAGCCGCGCGGCGGCACCGGGCGGCATGATGCGGTGGCCTGGGGCTATGCGCGGGCCTGTTCCGACATGGGCATGGACATCATCCAGAATTGCGAAGTGAAGGCCGTGCGGTCCGAAGGCGGCGTGGTCACGGGGGTGGAGACGACGAAGGGCTTCATCGGCTGCACGAGGCTGGGCATGGTGGTTGCCGGGCACTCCGGCCAGTTGGCGGAAATGGCGGGCTTCCGCCTGCCGATCGAGGCGGTGGCCTTGCAGGCGCTGGTCAGCGAGCCGATCAAGCCCTGCATGGATGTGGTGGTGATGGCCAACACGGTGCATGGCTACATGAGCCAGTCCGACAAGGGCGAGATGGTGATCGGCGGCGGCACCGACGGGTTCAACAACTTCACCCAGCGCGGGTCGTGGCACCATATCGAGGAAACCCTGCGGGCGCTGGTGGAAACCTTCCCGATGCTGAGCCGGCTGAAGATGCTGCGGCAATGGGGCGGCATCGTCGACATGACCGGCGACCGCTCGCCCCTGATCTCGAAAACGCCGCTGGGGAACTGCTTCATCAACTGCGGCTGGGGCACCGGCGGGTTCAAGGCGATCCCCGGTTCCGGCTGGGCGATGGCCGAGCTGATGGCGAAGGGCGAACCTGGGCCCTTGGCCGAAGCCTTCAACATGTGGCGCTTCAAGGAAGGCCAGTTCATCGACGAGTCGGTGGCGGCCGGGGTGGCGCATTGATGCAAGGGCACGATTTTTCGACGAAAAATCGGAAGAAACGAGTTTTCGACGAAAACTCGGGTCCGGGCCTGCCGGTGCGGATTTCCGCAGGCGGACCGGCTGCGTTTCGGCAGGATATCGCCATCATGCGCCGAGGCAGGAACCCGTTCGTGCCGTCTTTCGTTTCATCCCCGTCCGCAACAACGGAGATGAAACAATGGCCTATGAAAACACCCCCCCGCACGGTGCGCCGCAAGACTACCGTGACTATCGCGCGGCCGAAAGCCGCAGCAGCGGCGGGCTGGTGGCAGCGCTTGTCATCATCCTTGCCCTCATCATCGGCAGCATCGCCCTGTTCACGGGCGGCGAGCCTGCTTCGACCCCGGTCAACCCGCCGGTGGCAACCGATCCTGTCGTGCCCGATGCCGCAGCCCCGGCTGTCGACCCCGCGGTTGACGACGGCGCTGCCGGTGATCCGGTTGTGCCCGCTGTGCCCGCCGAGCCGGTTCCTGCCGACTGATCTGACCCGTAACGGGCTGTATAACCATCCGGCCGGGGGGCGTCGCGCCCCCCGGCCTTTGCTGCATTGAAAGACTGTCCTCTACCGAAAGACCGGCCATGCTGTTGCTGACCTGCCCCTATTGCGGCATTGATGCCGAAGAAACCGAACTCGCCCCCGGTTATGAAGCGCATCTGAAGCGGTTCGGACCCGGTTCGTCGGACGAGGAATTCGAGGCCTACATGTTCGCCCGCAAGAACCCCAAGGGCGTGCATTTCGAACGCTGGCGGCATGCCTATGGCTGCGGCAAGTGGTTTCTGGCCGCGCGCGACACCGCCACGCTGGAGGTGTTCGGCACCTATCCGGCCCAAAGCGCGGAGCCTCCGGCCGAGCTGGTGGAAAAGATCAGGGCAAAACGGCCGGACTGGAAGGGCTTCAGATGACGACGCGGTTGAACCGGGGCGGGCGGCTGATCGACCGTTCGGCGGCGATGGAATTCAGCTTCAACGGCAAGCGGCTGCGGGGCTATCGCGGCGATACGCTGGCCTCGGCACTGCTGGCCAACGATCAGATGCTGGTCGGGCGGTCGTTCAAGTATCACCGACCGCGCGGGATTGTCGCCAGCGGGGCCGAAGAGCCGAATGCGCTGGTGAACATGGGGCAGGGCGGCCGGTTCGAGCCGAACCAGCGCGCCACGACGACGGAATTGTTCGACGGGCTGACGGCGGCCAGCCAGAACCATTTCCCCAGCCTGGACTTCGACATCGGCGTGCTGAACAATTATGCCGCGCGCTTTCTGCCGGCCGGGTTCTATTACAAGACCTTCATGCATCCGCGCCCGTTCTGGAAACATGTGTTCGAGCCGGTGATCCGCCAGTCCGCCGGTCTGGGCAAGGCCCCGAAAGAGCGCGACGCCGACCGCTATGAACAGGCCTATGCGTTCTGCGACCTGCTGGTGGTGGGCGGCGGGATTGCCGGTCTTCAGGCGGCGCGGATCGCGGGCGCTGCGGGGGCGCGGGTGATCGTGCTGGAACAGACCGCGCATTGGGGCGGCCGTGCCCCGGTCGATGGCGATATGATCGACGGCGCTCCGGCGCAGGCGTGGATCAACTCCACGCTGGAAGCCCTTGCAAACATGGAGAATGTGACGCTGAAGACCCGCTGCATGGGTTTTGGCTCCTACGACCACGGCTATGTGCTGGCCGAAGAGCGGGTGGCCGACCATACGCCGGGGGATGGACGGCCGAAAAAGCGGCTGTGGCGCATCCGGGCGGCCAAGGTGCTGTCGGCGCAAGGTGCGATCGAGCGGCCCTTGTCCTTTGCGGGCAATGACATTCCCGGCGTGATGCTGGCCTCGGCGGTGCGGGATTATGTGGTGAACTGGGCAGTGTCGCCCGGCGACCGGACGGTGATTGTCACCAACAACGACGACGCCTATCGCACCGCAATCGTGCTGAAAGAGGCGGGGCTGGACGTGCCCGCCGTGATCGACGCGCGGGCGCAGGTGACGGGCGATCTGCCTGCCCGCGCCCGCGCTTTGGGCATCCGGGTCGAGGCGGGCCGCGCCGTGGTCAAGGTCAAGGGCGGCAAGCGCGTGACCGGGGTCGCCATCGGCCTGCAGGCCGGGGAAGGCGCGGTGCTGGAAGAGATCGCCTGCGATGCGGTGGCGATGTCGGGCGGCTGGTCGCCGGTGGTGCATCTGTGGAGCCATTGCGGCGGCAAGCTGGACTGGGACCGCCGTCACCACATGTTCCGCCCCGATCCCGCCCGCCCGCCGATCACCCATGACGGCAGCCCGCTGGTCCTTCCGGCCGGGGCGGCCAACGGCGCGCTGTCGGCCCATGAGGCGCTGAAGGATGCCGCCGAACAGGGCGTGGCTGCGGTCAAGGCGCTGGGTCTGAAGGGCAAGACCTCGCCCCTGGGCAAGGGCGAGCCGGTGATCGAGGCGGCAATGGAGCCGGTCTGGATCATGCCGCAGGGCGCCGGGCCTAAGCTGAAGATGAAGATGTGGCTGGATTACCAGAACGACGTGAAGGTCAGCGATGTGCAGCTGGCGGCGCGCGAAGGCTACCAGTCGGTCGAACATACCAAGCGCTATACCACGCTGGGTATGGCAACGGATCAGGGAAAGCTGAGCAACATCAACGGCCTTGCGGTGCTTGCTGATGCGTTGAGTGAAGAGATTCCCGCCGTTGGCACCACGACGTTCCGCCCACCCTACACGCCCGTCACCATCGGCGCGCTGGCGGGCGAGTCGCGTGGCGACATCTTCCAGCCGCTGCGCCGCAGCCCGATGCATGGCTGGCATGAAACGCATGGGGCCTATCTGGAACCCGTGGGTCTGTGGCGGCGCCCCTATTGCTATCCCCGCGCGGGAGAGACGCATGACCAGGCGGTCCACCGCGAGATCCTGAACACGCGGGCGAATGTCGGTCTTCTGGATGCCAGCACCCTGGGCAAGATCATCGTCAAGGGGCCGGATGCGGGCCGCTTCCTCGACATGCTTTACACCAATGTGATGTCGTCGCTGGGCGTGGGCAAATGCCGCTATGGCCTGATGTGCAATGAACAGGGCTTCCTGTCGGATGACGGCGTGGTGATCCGACTGGCCGAGGATACCTGGCTGTGCCACACGACATCCGGCGGGGCCGACCGCATCCATGGCTGGATGGAAGACTGGCTGCAATGCGAATGGTGGGACTGGCAGGTCTTCACCGCCAATGTGACCGAGCAATATGCCCAGATCGCCGTCGCCGGACCCAAGGCGCGGCAGGTGCTTGAGGCTCTGGGCGGCATGGATGTGTCGAAAGAGTCGATGCCCTTCATGAGTTTTGCCGACGGAACCCTGGGCGGCATCCCGGCGCGGGTGCATCGGATCAGCTTCTCGGGCGAGTTGAGCTATGAGATCGCGGTCCCGGCCTCGCACGGGTTGGCGCTGTGGCAGGCGCTGATGATGGCGGGAGCCGAATTCGGCGTGATGCCCTATGGCACCGAGGCGATGCATATCATGCGGGCCGAAAAGGGATTCATCATGATCGGTGATGAAACCGACGGCACGGTGATCCCGCAGGATCTGGGCCTTGACTGGGCGATTTCCAAGAAGAAGGCCGATTATCTGGGCAAGCGCGGGCAGGAACGCACCTATCTGGCCAGCCCCGACCGCTGGAAGCTGGTGGGGTTCGAGACCGAGGACGGATCGGTCATCGAGGATGGCGCCTATATCCCGGCCGAGGGGGTGAACCCGAACGGCCAGCGCAATGTGCAGGGGCGCGTGACCTCGACCTATTACAGCCCGACTTTGGGCAGGGGCATCGCCATGGGCATCCTGAAACACGGGCCGCATCGGATGGGCGAGGTGGTGGAATTCACCAGGATCGGCGGCGGCACCACGCGGGCCAAGGTGGTCAGCCCGGTGTTCCTGGATCCGAAAGGGGAGAAGCAGGATGTCTGAACCGGTTTCCGCCCTGGGGGGCGTCGCCTACGACGGCTTTGCAACTGTGCGCGAGATCGGCCCGCTGGGCATGATCTCCTTACGCGCCAAGCCCGGCACCAAGGGTCTGGACAAGGCCATCAAGGCCGCTGTCGGCACCGCAGTTCCGGCGGTGCGGCGGATGGAATGGGCGGGGGATCGTGGCTGCGGCTGGATGAGCCCGGACGAATTCCTGCTGATCCTGCCCTATGCCGGGGTCGCGGCGGCCATGGCGGCGCTGGAAAAGGCGCTGGCCGGGCAGCACATGCTGGCCGCCGATGTGTCGGATGCCCGCGCGGTGTTCCGCATCGAGGGCGACAAGGCCGGGCAGGTTCTGGCCAAGCTCTGCCCCGCCGATCTGGAGAAGATGGCACCCGGAGAGTTGCGCCGCACGCGGGTGGCGCAGGTGGCGGGGGCGTTCTGGGCCGATGAGACGGGCTATACGCTGGTCTCTTTCCGGTCGGTGGCGGGCTATGTGATGGGCCTTCTGCGCCATTCCGCCATGCCGGGGGCGGAACTGGGCTGAAGTCCGGCACGACTTCGGTTGCTGCGGATCGTGGTCTGCGCGGTCATGATCCGCAAGACGAAAGAACAGGGCGGCCAGCTTGACGGTAAAGGTTGATAGCGCCTACGGTTTCATTGCATCCGATTGACAGGTGGTTCGTGGCGGCAAGAATTCCTCCGCATGTCCAGGTTCTGCTGCGCAGCCTGAATTTTGATCGCCCCGCCACGATTGTGGATGTCGGTGCCAACCCGGTGAACGAGGCCCCCTATACCGCCCTGCTGAAGGCGGGAGGGTGCCGGGTGGTCGGGTTCGAGCCGCAGGACGATGCCTTCGCGGCGCTTCAGGTCGCGAAAACTCCGAACGAGACCTATTTTCCCCATGCCGTCGGCGATGGCGCCCCGGCGCGGCTGCGGATCTTTGCGATCAGCGGTCTGACCTCGACCCTGGCACCGCATGATGCCGGGCTGGCGCTGGTCGGCGGGCCGAAGTGGCGGCGCGTGGTGGATGAGGTCGAGATGGAGACCGTTACACTGGACGGGCTGGCCGATCTACCGCCATTCGACCTTTTGAAGATTGACATTCAGGGCGGCGAGAATGCGGTGTTCCGCCATGCAGAGCGTGTGATGGCCGAGGCGACGGCCGTGATCGTCGAGCTTCGCTATCTGCGCCTTTATGAAGATGAGCCGATGATGGGCGGTGTGGATTGCGAACTGCGTCGCCAGGGCTTCGAGCTGCATCGGTTCCTGTTCAACAAGACGGTGGTGCTGCCCAGTTCCATGGCCAGCCGTCTTCGGCCGCGGCGGGCAGCAGATCAGTTGCTGGATGGCGATGCGGTTTATATCCGCGACCTGACGGGGATTGCCGGTTGGACGGCAGGGCAGGTGGCGCGGCTGGCACTTCTGGCGGCCGCGGTCTTCGACAGTCATTCGCTGGTTCTGCATCTTCTGGATGATCTGGTGCGGCGCAAGGTTGCAAAGCCGGGCTTGCCCGAAGCCTATCTCAATGCGATGCCGCCGGAACTGGTCCAGGGCTGAAAGCCGTACAGTGAACATGTCGGGCCGATCTTGGCCGCAGTCAGGGATTATGCGCAGCGCTCCCTTGACCTTCCTGCCGCCAAGGCCCTTATTCGAACCAGACGCAATCCCCGGACAGGAGTGACTCCCATGGCCTTTACGCTTCCCGATCTTCCCTATGCCCATGATGCGCTGGCATCTCTGGGCATGTCGAAAGAGACGCTGGAATACCACCACGACCTGCACCACAAGGCCTATGTCGACAACGGCAACAAGCTGATCGCCGGGACCGAATGGGAGAACAAATCCCTCGAAGACATCGTCAAGGGCACCTATCAGGCCGGGGCCGTGGCGCAGAACGGCATCTTCAACAATGCCAGCCAGCACTGGAACCACAACCTGTTCTGGGAGGTGATGGGGCCGGGCGAAGGCAAGAAGATTCCCGGTGCGCTGGAGAAGGCGCTGAATGAAGCATTCGGCTCGGTCGCCAAGTTCAAGGAAGATTTCGCCGCCGCTGGGGCTGGCCAGTTCGGATCGGGCTGGGCTTGGCTCGTGAAGGACAAGGACGGGTCGCTGAAGGTCACGAAGACCGAAAACGGCGTGAACCCGCTGTGCTTTGGCCAGACCGCGCTTCTGGGCTGCGATGTGTGGGAACATTCCTACTACATCGACTTCCGCAACAAGCGCCCGGCCTATCTGACCAACTTCCTGGACAAGCTGGTCAACTGGGAGGCGGTCGCCGGCCGTCTCTGACGCGCGGTGCGGAAAGGACTGGAAAGGCCCGCAGCGGATTGCGGGCCTTTTGTCGTTTGCCGGACCTTGCGGTTTCCGTTCCGTTTCGGGTCAGCCGAAAACCTGCCGCAGCGCCGTCTCGGCCGCCGGGGCATCGGCGACCATGCTGAACAGCGACAGCATCGACGGATCGGCGAAGCCTTCGGCCACGATGTGATCGAGAAGACCGATCAGCGGCTGCCAGTAGCCCTGAACGTCCATGAGAAGGATCGGTTTGCGGTGCAGGCCGATCTGCGCCCAGGTCAGCACCTCGAAGAATTCGTCCAAGGACCCCGCGCCGCCGGGCAACACCACGACGGCATCGGAATTCATGAACATCACCTTCTTGCGTTCATGCATGTCCTCGGTCACGACAAAGGTGGTCAGGTCGCGCTTGCCGCGTTCGGCCCCCAGAAGATGCGTGGGGATCACCCCCATCGACCGCGCGCCCGCCGCCTGCGCGGCGCGGGCCACTTCGCCCATCAGGCCGACATCCCCGGCCCCGTAGACCAGCCGCCAGCCGTTGCGGGCGATGGCCTCGCCAAAGGCGCGGGCCGCGTCGGCATGGGCGGGATTGCGGCCGGGACGCGCGCCGCAGAAGACGCAGATCGACGGCGGCGCGGCGGTATGGGGGGCGGGGACGGGCATGGCGGCTCCGGAAATCTGTTGCCAAGGGCGCTGTATCCGGGTTCCCTGCCAAGGGAAAGCCGGGACGGGGCAACCGGCGGGGACGGGAAGGGGACGGCGGATGAGCTTCTGGGCGGCTTTGGGCGCGGGCGGCCGCGCGGCAGTGATGGCGGTCGGCGGCGTGGCCGTGGCCGGGGGCGGCTATGCGGTCTGGCGCGCGTCGCAACCCGAACTGCCCGCAGAGCCGCTGGCCGTGGCGGCGGTCGAACCTGGGGCCGGGGCGGCCACATCCGCGCCGGAGGTGGCCCCGGAACCGGCCCCCGTGACGGAACCCTTGGCGGAACCTGCGGCCGAGGCGGCTGCCGCGCCTGCCCCTGCGCCCGAACTGACGGTCGATGCCTGGCGCGTGGCACCGGATGGATCGGCGACGGTGGCGGGCAAGGCCCCGCCCGATGCGCTGGTCAGGATCATGGTCGATGGAGAGACCGTGGCCGAGACGAAGGCCACCGCTGCGGGGGAATTCGCCGCGCTGTTCACCCTGGCCGCCAACCCGAAGGCCGCATTGATGACGCTGCTGGCGGTGCTGGCCGATGGCACCGAACTGCCTGCAAAGGCCGCGATCGCGCTGGGGCCGATTGCAGGACCTCCAGCCCCGGCCGAAGCGGCGGAGGACGTTGCCGCAGCCGAACCGGAGGAGCCGCCTGCCGAGGAACCGGCCGCCCTGATGCTGACCGAAGACGGCGCGGCGGTGTTGCAGGACCCCGACCCCGCGCCGGAGGCCGAAGTTACGGCAGAAGTTGCCGCTGCGGATCCTGCGGACACGGTGCTGCCGGTGTCGGTCCAGACGATCAGCTACACCGCTTCGGGGGCGGTGCAGCTGGGCGGGCGCGGCGAGGGCGGGGCTTTCCTGCGGATCTATCTGGACAATCAACCGTTGCAGACCGTTCTGATCCCCGACTCGGGGCAATGGTTCTCGACGCTGAAGGATGTGCCGCCGGGGGTCTATCAGCTGCGGGTCGATCAGCTGGACGGGGCCGGGGGCGTGACCAGCCGCTTCGAGACGCCGTTCAAGCGCGAAAGCCTTGAGGCGCTGGCCGCCGCAGCTGCGGCAGCCGAAACGCCGCCTGCCGGGATGACGCCTGATGCGCCCGAGGCGGCGCGCGTCAATGATACCGCGCCGGATGAGACGGCGGCGGAGGATGGCGCAGAACCTGCGGCAGAGGGCGCAATCGTGGTGGCGGATGCCGAATATCCGGGCACCCGGCCCGCGCAGGAAGAAGGCCCGGCGGTGGTTTTGGTCGAAGAGCCTGCGGCCGTGGCCGATCCCCCGGCAGAGACCCCCGCCGAGACCGTGGCTGCGGTGGAAGACCCCGCATTGCCCGAAATTATGGAACCTGAACCTGCGGAACCCGAACCGGCGGCAGCGCAGCCCGCCACGGTCGAGACTGCCCAGCCCGAACCTGCCGCAGCGGAACCGCCCGCCCCGCAGCCTGCCGTCGCGGTTACGGTGACGGTGCAGCCCGGACATACGCTTTGGGCGATTGCCAAGGGGCAGATGGGCGAGGGGATCCTGTATGTGCAGGTCTGGGAGGCCAACAAGGCGGCGATCCAGGACCCGGACCTGATCTATCCGGGCCAGGTGTTCACCATCCCTTCGGGCGGTTAGGCGGCCAGCGCGTTCCGGTTCCGTCTTCAGGGGGCTTTGGCGGGCAGGCGGATGCGGGGCGTTTCGGCCTGACGCGCGTGCTGGCAACAGGCGACGACTTCGGGATGTTCCATGCAGCAATCGTTCAGAAGCCAGCCGATCACGCTGCCAAGGCCCGCCGCATCGACGGCATAAAACACGTTGCGCGCCACCCGGCGCGAGGTCAGAAGCCCCGCCTGTTCCATTGCGGCCAGATGGAACGACAGCCGCGAGGCCGAAAGATCCAGCCGCCGCGCGATGTCGCCTGCGGCCATGCCCTCGGCCCCCGCGGGCACCAGAAGCCGGATCAGTTCAAGCCGCGCCTCGTGCGACAGGGCGGAAAAGGCGGCGAGGGCTTTACTCCGGTTCATGGTTCAACTATTCATGCAGCGTTGAAATGAGCCTAGACCAAGCGGCAGGCCGGATCAACCACAGATAACCATCAATTCAGACACGAGTCCGCCATGCGCCGCCCTGCCAATTCCGCAACGACCAGCGATTCCGGGGCGGCCTCGGGCTGGCAGACCATGGCGCGGGTGCTGCCATATCTGTGGCCGAAAGAGCCGGGCAAGGCCTGGGTCAAGCGTCGGGTCGTGGCGGCGCTCTTGATGCTGGTGGCGGCCAAGGCGGTGTCGATCGTGACGCCCTATATCTACAAGCTGGCGGTGGACAGTCTGAGCGCCGGGACCGGCAGCGACCCCGCGGCCATGCTGGCGCTGGGGGCGGTGGGGCTGGTGGTGGCCTATGGGTTGGCGCGGCTCGGCTCGGTCGCATTCGGCGAATTGCGCGACGCGGTGTTCGTGCGGGTGGGACAGCGCGCCCTGCGCCAACTGGCGCTGGAGACATTCACCCATATCCACCAGCTTTCGCTGCGCTATCACATCACGCGCAAGACCGGGGGCCTGTCGCGCATCATCGAGCGCGGGGTGAAGGGCGTCGATTTTCTTTTGCGCTTCATGCTGTTTTCCATCGGGCCGCTGATCATCGAACTGACGCTGGTCTCGGTGATCTTCGCGCTGTACTTCGGCTGGGCCTATGCGCTGGTCGTGGTGGTGACGATTGCGCTTTATGTCGTCTTCACGCTGCAAGTGACCGAATGGCGGGTGAAGATCCGGCAGGAGATGAACGACAAGGACACCGATGCCAACCAGAAGGCCATCGACAGCCTGCTGAACTATGAGACGGTGAAATATTTCAACGCCGAGTCGCGCGAGGCGACCCGCTATGACGCGGCGATGCGCGGCTATGAAAGTGCCGCGGTGAAGACCGGGGTGACGCTGGCCTTCCTCAACGTGGGCCAGACCTTCCTGATCACGACGGGGCTGGTTCTGGTGATGGCTCTGGCGGCGCGCGGGGTGCAGGCGGGGGCGCTGACCGTGGGCGATTTCGTCATGGTCAACGCCTATATGATCCAGATCATGATGCCCTTGAACTTTCTGGGCACGGTCTACCGTGAAATCCGGCAGGCGCTGGTCGACATGGGGCAGATGTTCGGCCTGCTGGGCCAGCCTGCCGAAGTGGTGGACGCACCGGCGGCCCGGCCGCTGGCGGTGACGGGCGGTGAGATCGTGTTCGACGACGTGCGCTTTTCCTATGAGGCGGACCGTCAGATCCTGAAGGGCCTGTCGTTCCGGCTGGCACCGGGGCAGAAGCTGGCGCTGGTCGGCCATTCCGGCAGCGGCAAGTCCACCGTGGGGCGACTGTTGTTCCGGTTCTACGACGTATCGGGCGGGGCGATTCGCATCGACGGGCAGGACATCCGCGATGTGACGCAAGGCAGCCTGCATGCGCAGATCGGCGTGGTGCCGCAGGATACCGTCCTTTTCAACGATACCATCCGCTACAACATCGCCTATGGCCGCGATGCGGCGACCGAGGCCGATGTGGTGGCGGCGGCCAAGGCAGCGCGGATCCATGATTTCATCCTGTCGTTGCCCGATGGCTATGACACCACGGTGGGCGAACGGGGGCTGAAGCTGTCTGGCGGGGAAAAGCAGCGGGTGGGCATTGCGCGCACCCTCTTGAAGAACCCACCGATCCTGATCCTGGACGAGGCGACCAGCGCCCTGGACAGCCAGACCGAGCGGTCGATCCAGGAGAGCCTGGCCGAGATGGGGCAGGGCCGCAGCGTCATCGTCATCGCGCACCGGCTGTCGACCATTGCCGACAGCGACCAGATTCTGGTGATGGAGGCCGGCCGGGTGGTCGAGCAGGGCACGCATGACGAACTCTTGGATCGTGGCGGCCGCTATGCGGCGATGTGGGCACAACAGATCGCCGAAGAGGAAGACGAGGCCGTCGCGGCCGAGTGACGGTCAGGAAATCCGTTCCGGGCCGGTTTTCCTTTGACCTGATGCGGCTTGCGCGGCAGGATCGTGGCATTGGAGCGAAAGACGCGATGCTGCGCCGCGTAATTCTTGGACTGATCCTGATGCTGGGGCTGGCCTCGGCGGCACTTGCCGAACGGCGGGTGGCACTGGTGTTTGCGACCGAGGATTACAAGACCATCCGCAAGCTGGACAATCCGGTCAACGATGCCCGCGCGATGGAAACGCTGCTGGAAGGGCTGGGGTTCGAGGTCTGGCTGGAAACCGACCGCGACCTGAAGCGGATGCGCCGCGCGCTGGAGGATTTCCGCACCGATGCCGCAGGGTCCGATGTGGCGCTGGTGTTCTATGCCGGGCATGGCGTGGCGCTGGACGGGGTGAACTATCTTCTGCCCACCGATGCCGAGGCGACATCGACCGCGCGGCTGGCGGAAACCTCGCTGCCGCTGGAAGAGGTGAAGGCGGTGCTGAACGATGTGGCGCCGATGGCCATTGTGCTGCTGGACGCCTGCCGCGACGATCCCTTTGCAACCGGCGGGTCCGGTGACGGGCGCGGGGCGGTGCCGCTGTCGGGCGACCCGCCGGACAAGAAACCGCCGACGCCGGGCCTGGGCCGGATCGGGCGGGCGGACGGGGTGCTGTTCGCCTTTGCCGCCGCACCGGGCGAGACGGCTTCGGACGGAAACGACGGCAATTCGCCCTTCACTTCGGCGCTGATCCGGCATTTCGGCACCAAGGGGGTGGAGCTGAAATCCGCGCTGACGCTGGTGCAGCAGGATGTCTATGACCGCAGCCGGGGCAAGCAGCTGCCCTATATCGAAAGCGGCCTGGCGCAGCTGGTGTTCATCACCGACAAGGGCGAGTTGCCCGAGCGCGAGGCGCTGTTGCTGTCGATGGCCGATGTGACGCCCGAATTGCGCGCCGAGGTCGAGCAGGTGGCCACCGCCTACAACATGCCCTTCGCCCCGCTTTACGGTGCGGTGCTGGAAGGGGATCTGGGGTCGCTGCCTACAGAAGAACGGCTGAAGAAACTGGAAGAGGCCGCCAATGGCTATGCCCAGTTCCAGGCCAGCTTCACCAAATTCGCCTCAAGCGACCCGCGGGTTGCCGAACTGCGCGTCAAGGCCGAGGAGCAGCTGGCGCTGGGGGCGACGATGGCCGCCCGCGCGCTGATCTCGGAAGCGGCCGAGATCGACGCCGAGGCGCGGCTGTCGATCAAGGACAACATCGCGCAGCAGATGGCCAATCTGGTGGAACGGACGCTGTCCGAGGCCACCTCGCATATCCTGAACGCCAATGCGGCCAAGACCGACCTGCGCTATGATCTGGCCATCGCCGACCTGACCAAGGCGGTCGAGCTTTTTGCCGAGATCGAGGCCGATCTGCCGGACCGGGATACGCGGTTCGACTATGTCTTTGCCCTGGGCGATCTGGGCAATCTGCAGGTGATGGCCGGCAATACCTTTGGGGCGCTGGGAGCCTATATGACCCGCGCCGAATTCGCCGAGGCCGAACTGGCCGCCAATCCCAAGGATTTCGGCTGGTCGCGCGAACTGGTCTGGGCGATGAACGCCGTGGGCACGGTGTTGCAGCAGCAGGGCTATCTGCGCGAGGCCGAACAGGCCTATCGCCGCGCCTATGAGGTGACGGCGCAGCAGAATGTCGACAGCCCCGGCGATCTGGTGCTGATGCGCGATCTGGAAGTGGCGCTGAACAAGCTGGGCGATGTGCGCTTTGCCCTGAACGACCTGCCGGGCGCGCTGATGGCCTATCAGGAAGGGCTGGGCATCAGCCAGTCTTTGCTGGAAATCGCCCCGGACGAGGTGCTTTACAATCAGGATGTGTCGATCAGCCATGAACGGATCGGCGATGTTCTGGTGGCGATGGGCGACCGCGATGCCGCCCGCGATGCCTTTGACGTATCGCTGGAAATCTCGAAGAAGCTGGCCGATCTTTACCCCGCCGATCTGGAAATCCGCCGCAACCTGTCAGTGTCCTACGAACGGCTGGGCGATACGATGCAGGCGGTGGGGGATCTGGATTCCTCGCTGGCGGCGTTTCTTGAGGCCCAGAAGATCCGCGATGAACTTTTGGCGCTGGACCCTGGGAACGCCACCCGCAAGCGCGATGCCGCACTGATCTATGAACGGGTTGGCGAAGTCTACAACCGGATGGGCGATGTCGGATCGGCGCTGATGAGTCAGGAAGAGGCGCGCGGCATCCGCGCGCAGCTGGTGGCGCTGGACCCGGCCAACATGCTTTGGGCGCGCGATCTGTCGATCAGTCATGAGAAGGTGGGCCAGATCTACCAGAATGAAGGTGAGTTTTCCGGGGCGCTGGAGGCGTTTTCCGCCTGCCGCGATCTGCGGCTGGCCATCGTTGCGGTCGATCCGGGCAACCTGCAATCGCAACGTGATCTGGGGGTCTGCATCGACAAGGTGGGCCGGGCACAGGAAGGCATGGGCGAGGCACAACTTGCGCTGGCCTCGCACCAGACCGCGCTGGCGACCCGGCGGCAGACGGCGGCGGCCGATCCGGCGACGCGGCTTTACCAGCTGGACCTGACCTTCTCGCTGTCGGCCATCGGGAAGCTGCAATGGAAGCTGGGCGATCTGGCGACGGCCGGGCAGGCCTATGGCGAGGCGATCGGCATCCTGCAGACCCTGCTGGCCCAGGATCCGTCGGATCTGCCAAGCCAGTGGGATCTGACGATCTACTCCACCGACATGGCGGATGTGATGATGCAGAGCGGCGACTATGCGACCGCCACCGCCTATGCCGAACTGTCGCTGGCCTCTTCGGACATTCTGCTGGCCGCCGATCCCGCCCTGTGGGATTACCGTCACGCCAAGCTGGTGGCGGCGAACCGGCTGGGGGATGCCAGGGCCGGCAACAAGGACAATGCCGGCGCGCTGACTGCCTTTGCCACCATGGCCGAGGTGGCCCATGCCCTGTCGGCGGAAGACAGCTACAATGTCTCGGCGGCCTGGGATTATGCGCTGGCCATGGTGCGGCTGGGCGATCAGAAGCTGGCGCTGCAGGATTATCCGGGCGCGCGGGCGGATTTCGAGATCGGCGTCCAGATGCGCGAATGGCTGGCCGGAAAGGACACGGCCGCCCTGCAGCCGCAGCGCGATCTGGCCTATGCGTTGCAGAAGCTGGCCGATACCTATTATTACGAACAGAATTACGACGCCGGGCGGCCGCTAGAGGAACGCGCGCTGGGCATCCTGCGCTGGGTCGACAGTCAGGAACCCGGCCAGCAATGGAACATCATCGACCTGGCCACCGCGCTGGACCGCACCGCCAGCTATTATGGCGATCCATTGCCCTATTTCCGGGAATCGCTGGCGCTGCTGGAAGGGTTGCAGGCGCAGGGCCAGTTGCCCGACAGCTATCTGAGCTGGATCGACAATTACCGCAACAAGCTGGGTGGCAACTGACGGGTTGAGGCAGGGGCAGGTCAGGCGGCAGGCGGGGCGCGCGGTCCGGTTGTCCGGGCTTGGCAACCTTGGCGCTTTGCCTGTAAGACGGGCAAAGACCAAGACCACGGGCCATGGGGGCGACAGCGGCGTGAGCAGTTCTGACAGTTTCATCGACGAAGTGACAGAAGAGGTCCGCCGCGACCGGCTGTTCCGGCTGTTCCGCAAATATGCCTGGATCGGCGTTCTGCTGATCCTTGTCATCGTGTTCGGCACCGCCTGGAACGAATGGCGCAAGGCCGGGGCCGAAGCGCGGGCCGAGGCTTTCGGCGATGCGGTGATCGAAGCCTATGATCAGGGCACGCCCGAGGAACGCCGCGCCGCGCTGGCGGCGATTGCGGCGGATGGCGATCAGAAGCATCTGCTGGCGCTGATGGAGGCGGTCGATCCGGTGCAGGACCGCGCCGCGACGCTGGCGGCCCTGGACCGTCTGATCGCCGATGCAGCACTGGCACCGGTCTACCGCGATCTGGCCGTGCTGCGCCGGGTGCTGGTGGCGGGGGCCGAGATGCCGCTGGCCGACCGCCGCGCCGCGCTGGAACCGGCGGCGGTGGCCGGGCGACCCTATCGCCCGCTGGTGGCCGAGCAACTGGCCTATCTCCTGATCGAAGAGGGCAAGCCGGCCGAGGCGATCGACGCCCTGCAGGCGCTGATCCAGGATCAGGACGCGTCCCAGTCGCTGCGTGGCCGCGCGGCGCAGATGGTGACGGCCCTGGGCGGCATTCCGGTCGCGCCGCCGTCTGCGGCCCCGGCGACGGCACCTGCGGCCGGGAATGAATCAGAGGCCGATCTGGACGGTTGAGGCAAGGGCCGGGACCTTTCGGATGGAACGGATGGCGGGAATGAGGGCAGTCAAGGTGGCAGCGGGTCGGAACGGGCTTTGGGCAGGGGTTGCGGCGCTGGCGCTGCTGGCGGCATGCAACCAGCGCGAGGTGATCCTGCCGGGCGAACGGTTCCCGGTGAGGACCCCGCTGGAAGAGTCTTTGCCGACCGAAGAGAACCCTGCGCCCCAGGCCCCGGATCACGCCGTGGCTTCGGCCAGCCGCCCGATCAGCCTGCCCGCCGCACAGGCCAATGCAGACTGGGGCCAGCGCGGCGGCAATGCCCGCCTTGCCGCGCCGCATGTGGCGCTGTCCGCCGCACCGGTGGCGGTCTGGGCCACCAATGCGGGCGCAGGCAACAGCCGCAAGAGCCGGATTTCGGCCGCCCCCGTGGTGGCCGGGGGCCGGGTCTTTGCCATGGATTCCGGGGCTGTGGTGTCGGCGCTGTCCACCGGCGGCGGCCTGCTGTGGCAAAAGGAACTGACGGCAAGCTTCGACAAGGGCGGCGGCGTGTCGGGCGGCGGCCTTGCGGCGGCTGGCGGCCAGGTCTTTGCCAGCACCGGCTATGGCGAGGTTGTGGCGCTGGATGCGGCCACGGGCGCGGTGCAATGGCGCCAGCGCATCGACGCGCCCGCCATCGGGGCCCCGGCTGTCGAGGGCGGGCGGGTCTATGTCTCGGGCCGCGACGGATCGGCCTGGGCGCTGGATGCGGCCAATGGCAAGGTGGTCTGGCAGGTGTTCGGCGCGCCGGGCAAGGCGGGCTGGCTGGGGTCGGCGGCCCCGACCGTGGGCGACCGGGTGGTATTCTTCCCGTCGAACGCCGGCGATCTGATGGCGGTGCTGAAGCCGGGCGGCGGCACGCCGATCTGGCATTCCTCGGTTGCGGGCAAGCGGCTGGGCCGGGCCTATGCGCTGAGCTATGACATCACCGCCGACGCGGCGCTGGTGGGCGGCACGCTTTATGCGGGCACGGCGGCGGGACGCACGGTCGCCATCGACGCCGGATCGGGCACCCAGTTCTGGGGCGTGAACGAAGGCGCTGTCGGGCCGCTGGCGATTGCGGGCGGGTCGATCTTCATGGTGAATGACGAGGCGCGCCTGGTGCGGATGGATGCCGCCGACGGCAGCCTGATCTGGTCGGTCGAGATGCCCTATTTCGAGGCCGAGAAGATCAAGAAGCGCAAATCCATCGTGGCGCATTATGGCCCGGTGCTGGCAGGCGGGCGGCTCTGGGTCGCCTCCAGTGACGGCAAGCTGTCGGCGTTTTCGCCGACCGATGGCGGGCTGGTCTACCAGACCGATATCCCCGGCGGCGCGGCGGGGCAGCCTGCGGTGGCGGGCGGCGTGATGTATGTCGTCACCACCAAGGGGCAGGTTGTGGCTTTCCGCTGAGGCAAACCCCGTGTAAGGGGGCGCTTCTCAATGACGGACGCAAAAGATGAGCTTTACCCTTGCCATCGTGGGGCGGCCCAATGTGGGCAAATCCACCCTGTTCAACCGGCTGGTCGGCCGCAAGCTGGCGCTGGTCGATGACACGCCCGGTGTCACGCGCGACCTGCGCGAGGGGGATGCCAGGCTGTTCGATCTGCGCTTTACCGTGATCGACACGGCGGGGCTGGAGGAAGTCACCGACGATTCCCTGCAAGGCCGGATGCGGCGGCTGACCGAACGGGCGGTGGACATGGCCGACATCTGCCTGTTCCTGCTGGATGGCCGGGTCGGGGTGACGCCGTCTGATCAGGTCTTTGCCGAGATCCTGCGGCGCAAGGGCGCGCGGGTGATCCTTGGCGTGAACAAGGCCGAGGGCCGCGCCGGAGAGGCGGGCGCGCTGGAAGCCTGGTCGCTGGGTCTGGGAGAGCCTTTGCGCCTGTCGGCCGAACATGGCGAGGGGATGGACGACCTTTACCATGTATTGCGCCCGCTGGAGGGCGAGTTCGCCGCGCGCGAGGCCGAGATTGCGCCCGAGGTCGAGGTGGACCTGACCGAAGCCGAGGCCGAACTGGAGGCGGATGAATTCGCCCACCGGCCCACGGCGAAGAAACCGTTGCAGATTGCGGTGATCGGGCGGCCCAATGCCGGAAAATCCACGCTGATCAACAAGATCATCGGGCAGGACCGGCTGCTGACCGGGCCCGAGGCCGGGATCACCCGCGATGCCATCTCGATCCGGGCCGACTGGCAGGGCACACCGATCCGCATCTTCGACACGGCAGGCATGCGCAAGAAGGCGCGGGTCACGGAAAAGCTGGAAAAACTGTCGGTGTCGGATGGCTTGCGGGCGGTGCGGTTCGCCGAGGTCGTGGTGGTCCTGCTGGACGTGGAAATCCCGTTCGAGACCCAGGACCTGCGCATCGCCGATTTTGCCGAAACCGAAGGCCGCGCCGTGGTGGTCGCGGTCAACAAATGGGATCTGGAAGACGACAAGCAGGAAAAGCTGGCCGAGCTGAAAGAGATGTTCGAGCGGCTTTTGCCACAGTTGCGCGGCGCGCCGCTGATCACGGTGTCGGCCAGGACGGGCCGGGGGCTGGACAGGCTGCATGACGCGATCTGCCGGGCGCATGACATCTGGAACCGCCGGGTGCCGACGGCGCGGCTGAACACCTGGCTGGGCGCGATGACCGAGGCGCATCCGCCGCCCGCGCCCGGCGGGCACCGGATCAAACTGCGCTATATCACGCAGGCCAAGACCCGGCCGCCGGGATTCGTGGTAAAATGCAGCCGCCCGGATGAATTGCCCGAAAGCTACAAACGCTATCTGGTCAACGGGTTGCGCGACCATTTCGACATGCCCGGCACGCCGATCCGGCTGTATTTCCGCGGCCAGGGGGATGAGAATCCCTGGAAGGAACGCAAGTTCCACACCCCCAGCCGCTTGCGCAAGCACAAGGACAAAATGAAGCCGCAGGGCTGATCCTGCGGCATTCGATCCTTCGACGAAGGATCGGATCAGCCGGCCTCTGCCCGATCCCCCCAGGCCTCGGCCAGCACCCAGGCCCGCCGTTCGATGAAGACCGGGTCGCACAGCAACTGGGAAATGCGGGCGGCATGCGCCTTGCAGGCGTCTTCATGCAGGGCCATCAGCGCCTTGTCCTTTTCCAGATGCTTCTTCGCCCAGGCTTTCGCGCGCTTCAACTGCACCTCATAGCCGTTGGACAGGTCTTCCTGGCTGTTGCGGGTGCGCCAATAGCGTTGGCTGACCATCTTGTCGGCCACAACGACATCACCGCGATACATCTTGGCCAGATAGCTGTCCAATGAGCGCAGGGCGAAATGTTCCAGCCGCACCAGATCATAGCTGTGTCGGCAATCGTGCCCGTTTTCCTGCCGGTCCTCCATGAAATGCGTGACGACCCGTCCAGACCCGTCCAGCCACAGGATCGGACCGGCATCGCCCCGCATGTCGGGCCGGTGGTTGCGCAGCTGTTCCACCCGTTCGGACAGCCGGACGATGGATTTCACCCCGCGCCGGGCCTTGAGCTTGCCGGGCGTCAGGGTCTGGTGCCGGGGGAATTGTTCGGTCAGCCAGCCGGGGCTGTAGTGTTCGTGATGGTTCGATCCGTGATTCACCTCGGTCACGGACAACACATCGAACGCTCCGGTGGCATCGAACAGCGCGCCCAGACTATGATCGCCGACCCGCACGTTCAGGAATTCGTCGACATCCATCGACAAGAAGAAATCGGCCTCGCGCATCTGGCGCAACTGATGCGCATAGGCCAGCGCGACCAGTTGGAAGGCGGTGCTGCCGGTGGCAAGGGCCGGGTTGGGCAGATGCTGCACATGGCCCATGTCGGACAGCCGGTCCAGGATCAGATCGGTGCCATCCGAACAATCGTTGGTAAAGACGGTGATGTCGGTGACGCCCATGCTTTTGTGCCAGGCGATCCATTCCAGGATGAAGGGGCCTTCGTCCTTCATGCAGGTGGCGACAAAGACCCGCGGGTCCCTGATCGGCCAGTCACGAAAGCTGCGCGGCGGAAAGGGCAGGTCGCGGGGCCTGGCCTCGGCCCGTTCCAGAAGCTGCACCGAAGAGCCTTCCCTGTTCCCGGCGGCAAGGGTGATGCCCTTGGCGGCCAGCACCCCCAGGATGCGCGTAACCCCCTTGTCGCCATAGACCTTGGGGTGGAACTCCACCACCATGGCGCGGACGCCGGTAAGGTCAGCCTTGTCGAACAGGCCCATCTCGCCGCCCTCGATGTCGCAGACGATGACGGTGGGCCGCACTTCGGCGATCAGCGCGGGCAGGCCATAGCGGCGCAATTGCACGCTGCGGGTGAAGGGCCGGCTGTCGGGTTCCATCGACGAGGCCCAGAAATCCGGCCGCAGGTAAAAGGCGATCTCCGGCCCGTCTTCGGCGGTGGCGACGCCGTTGCGCAGGTCGACCGTGGTGACGCCGTTGAGGCGGTGAGTTTCGCGGATCAGCGGGATCAGGTCGGGGTTGGCCTCGACCGTCGTCACGCTTTCCACCCCCTCGACCAGCCCGGCCACGGTGGACAGCAGCCCCACGCCGGCCCCCAACTCCAGCACGCGGTCGCCGGGGCGCAGGATGCGGCGAAGGCTGGCGCATTCCCCGGCCTCGTAGCGGCTGTTGCGCATCGGGCGTTCGATCTTCGGGGTGATGATGGCGGGCACGAAGGGGACCTTGACCCCCGAAGAGATGATCACATCGTCATAGGCCAGCATCTGTCACCTCTGCACCGAACTTCCGCCCTGCCGTTGCGGCCGCGCAAGCCACCGAACCGGCTGATCCGGTTGTTTCTTTATTGTGGACAATATGATGGGACTGGCCGGGCGGGGTCAAGCGGTGGCGGAGTCAGATTCGCCGATTGCGCAGCGGCATCAGCAGAAGTGCCGCCATGGCGGCGACCCCGGCCCCGGCGGCAAGGGCGACCACGGGGGGACCGCCAAGATTCGCCACCACGATGCCCGCCAGCGCCCAGATCACGGCGAGACCATAGACCGGCTGGCCCGGTTGGCGGCGCTGCACCAGGATGGCGATCAGCAGCACCAGCCCCAGCATGGCCAGCGCCGCCGGAACAGGGGCCAGCACGCCATATCCACCAAGCAGCACCCCGGTCGCGACCCCCGATGCCGCCGTCATCCAGCCCGCCAGCAGGGCAAGGGGCGTTGACAGCAGCCAGCGGTCGCGCGACGGATCGGCCCGCAGAAAGGCCGCGAAGGCCGCCAGCGCCATCGGCCAGATCGTCACCACGCCCCAGCCGGGGCTCATATGTGCGATCGGCATCCAGACCGTGCCCAGGGCTGCCGCCAGCGTCAACGCGGTGCGCGGCGCGTCCCAGACGGCATCTTCGGCGCGCTTCCACAGGCCAAAGGCGCCATGCAGCACCAGCCAGAGGTAGATCACGCCCCACAGAGAAAAGGCATAACCGGCGGGCTGGACCGGGTGGCGGTCGACGAACACCGGAAATTGCGACGGTTCCCAGCCCCGGAACGGATCGAACACCAGCGGGGACAGGGCAAAGCACAGGACGGCGGCAAAGAGAGTGGCAGCCTTGGTCATCGCCCTTGTTCCTTTCCGTCCTTCAGATCACACCAGCGCCCCTTCGGCCGAAATCCGGGTCTTGCCCCCCAGCCAGGGATGCAGCGCCTCCGGCAGATCGACCGAGCCATCCGCCTGCTGGCCGTTTTCCAGCACGGCGATCAGACAACGCCCGACCGCAAGGCCGGATCCGTTCAGCGTGGCGAGAAATTCCGGCTTGCCGCCCGCCGGACGATAGCGCGCATTCATCCGCCGCGCCTGGAACTGGCCGCAGGTCGAGCAACTGGAAATCTCGCGATAGCGGTTCTGGCCGGGCAGCCAGACCTCAAGGTCATGGGTCTTCTGGCTGCCAAAGCCCATGTCGCCGGTGCAAAGCACGATGGTGCGATAGGGCAGGCCCAGCTTTTCCAGGATCGCCTCGGCGCATTTCGTCATCCGCTCATGTTCGGCCAGCGCGGTTTCGGGCGTGCAGATCGTCACCATCTCGACCTTTTCGAACTGGTGCTGGCGCAGCATGCCGGTGGTGTCCTTGCCCGCCGACCCGGCTTCGGAGCGGAAGCACTGGGTATGGGCGGTCATCCGCAGGGGCAGGGTGGCGGCATCGACGATCTCTCCCGCGACCACATTGGTCAGCGTCACTTCCGAAGTGGGCACCAGCCACCAGCCATTCGTGGTCTGATAGCTGTCTTCGGCAAATTTCGGCAGGTTGCCGGTGCCATACATCGCCTCGGGCTTTACCAGAACCGGGGTCCAGGTTTCTTGCAGCCCGTGTTCGGAGACATGGGTATCCAGCATGAACTGCGCCAGCGCGCGGTGCAGGCGGATCACGGCCCCCTTCAGCACCACGAAACGGCTGCCGGACAGCTTTGCCGCAGTCTCGAAATCCATGCCGGGCTTGACGCCCGCGATGTCGAAATGCTCGACCGGGGTGAAGTCGAAATTGCGCGGGCTGCCCCAGCGGCGGATTTCGACATTGTCGTCTTCGTCGCGGCCGAAGGGCACCTCGTCCAGCGGCAGGTTGGGGATGACTTCAAGGGCGGCTTTCAGTCGGGCATCCTCGGCCCCGGCCTGTTCGGTCAGCCGGGCGACTTCGGCCTTCTTCTCGGCCACAAGGGCGCGCAGCCGTTCGAATTCGGCATCGTCGCCGCGCGCCTTGGCAGCCCCCACGTCCTTGGATGCGCGGTTCTGGTCGGCGGTGGCGGTTTCGGCGGCCAGGATGCCGGCGCGCCGCGCCTCGTCGATGGCCAGCAGCGCGGACGACAGCGGCGCAAGTCCCCGGCGGGCAAGGGCCGCATCGAAGGCGGCGGGATTTTCCCGGATGGCGCGGATGTCGTGCATGATGGCCTCTGCTGTCTTTCGGTCTGGGTCGGGCGGTCAGTGCCGGGCTTATGCCAGATCGGCCGCGCCGGGGAAAGAGAGTGGCAAACCCGCAGGGTGCCCGCAAACCCGCGGCAAACCCGCCGCAAACCCACTGTGTTGCAGGCCGAAACGCAGAGTTGCGGGCGGCCCGGATTGATCGGCCCGCCGCGCTGCGCTAGCGCAGGCGGGGGGAAGGGCAATCCGCCGGTCCGGCATGGGCCGGAGGCAGGACCGCAGGGGTATGGCAGATGGCAGGCGACAGCGCCGAAAAGGCACGGGCCAAGGGCACCGAGTATCGGCGCGCGATTGATCTGCTGCGGTTTCTGGCGGCGGCGGGGATCGTGATGGATCACACGCTGGGCTGGGCCGTGGTCGGCTATCCCGCGCTGGGGCTGTTCCTGATCCTGACCTCCTATTTCGGCATCGGCTCCTATCGCCGCACCATGGCATCCGCTGCGGGACCGGCGGGAAGCGGGTTCTGGACTTCGCGCGCGCGGCGCATCCTGATCCCCTGGCTGTTCTGGTGCGCCTTCTACCGGCTGGTTTATGAGGTGGTGTCGGATGAACCGTTCCAACTGCTGTCCGATCCGTTCACCCTGTTGATCGGCCCGTCGATCCACCTGTGGTTCCTGCCCTTTGCCGCGGTGGCGCTGATCTTCATTCCCACCATCGCGCGGGATGTGGAGACGCGGCGCAACCTGATCTGGGCCTCGGCCCTGCTGGTGCCGTTTTCCATCGCGCTGGGTCTGATCCATGCGAAATCCGGGCTGGGCGGCTGGCAGATTGCGGGCAGCCCGATTCCGCAGCCGGTGCCGCAATGGGCCTTTTCGCTGCCGATCTACATCTGGGGCGCGCTGGCGGCGGTATCGCACCGGCTGCGGCTGCCGGGGATCACGCTGGCGGCGGCGGCGCTGTCCTCGGCGGTGATGCTGGCACTGGACTGGGATGTCGCCAGCATGCAGCTTCTGCTGTGCGCCGTGGTGTTCGAGATCTTCTTCCGCCTGCCCTGGCGCGGCGAATGGATGACGAAACTGGCGGGCTATGCCTTCGGCCTTTATCTTCTGCATCCGTTCTTCCTGCTGGTCGGGTACAAGATCTTCGGGGCCGACATGCACCGTGAGCTGGGCTTTGCGGTGGCATTTTTCGGGGCCTGGGGGGCAACCTGGGCCTGCAAGCGGTTGCCGGTCCTGAAGGCCATGGTCTGACCCGGCCCGATCCGGGCAAGCGAACAGCACGGGTGAAGCGAACAACACGGGCGGTTGACCTCTGCCCTCTGGCATCGGGCGGAAAAACGCCTTACATGGGCCGGGACACGCCCCTGCGGCGTTTGCCACAAAGAGCCGGGGCGCTGGACCCCGGCCGCAAACGAGAGGATGCCCATGCTGTTCGCAACCCCCGCCTATGCGCAATCCGCCGGTGACGCTGCCGGTGCCGGTGGCATCCTTGGCTCCATGCTCATCCCGATGGTTCTGGTCTTCGGGATCATGTATCTCCTGATCATCCGGCCGCAGCAAAAGCAGATGAAGACGCACAAGGCGATGATCGCGGCGCTGCGCCGGGGCGATCAGGTTGTGACGCAGGGCGGCATCGTCGGCAAGGTGTCGAAAGTGCAGGAAGACGGCATGATCGAGGTGGAGATCGCCGACGGCGTCAAGGTGAAGGTGCTGCGCCACACCATCACCTCGGTCCTCAACAAGACCGAACCTGCGGCGGCCTGACCCCTGCTTTCCTGTTGAACCGGGGCCTGACCGTCAGGCCCCGCCCAAGACGTTCCGGCAAAAGCTGAGGCCCCGCGATGACGAATACGACGCTTTGGAAGCGCGTGCTGATCCTGATGTTCTGTGCCTGGGGCATCGTGGCGGCCGTGCCCAATGCCTTTTACGGCCGGGTCGAGACGCATAACGATGCCGCCAAGGCGATCGAGTCGGCGCAGGGCGTGGCCACCCCCGAGCAGGAGGCGGCGCTGGCGGAATGGCCGTCGTTCCTGCCGTCGGCGCTGATGAACCTTGGCCTTGACCTGCGGGGCGGCGCGCATCTTCTGGGCCGGGTCGAACTGGCCGATGTCTACAAGAGCCGGATCGACGGCATGTGGGTCGATGTGCGCGACGCGCTGCGCGGCGTGCGCGATCAGGTTGGCGCGGTGCGCCGCGCGCCTTCGCCCGACGGCGTGCTGCGGGTGACGATCGAAAAGCCCGAGGCGATGCCCGTGGCGCTTGAGGCGGTGCGGGCGCTGGCGACGCCGGTGATCACGCTGACCGGGGTCGGATCGAACGATATCGAGGTGACGGCCGAGGGGGCCGATATCGTGGTGCAGCTTTCGGAAGCCGAAAAGCAGGCCACCGATGACCGCACCATGCAGCAAAGCCTTGAGATCATCCGCAACCGGGTGGACCAGGCCGGCACCCGCGAACCGACGATCCAGCGCCAGGGCGCGGACCGCATCCTGATCCAGGTTCCTGGCATCGGATCGGCGGCCGAACTGAAGGGCCTGATCGGCACCACGGCCAAACTGTCGTTCCATCCGGTCGTCGGCCGTACCGACAATGCCGCCGCCGCCCCCGGTGCCCGCAACCTGCTGCTGCCGTCCAAGGACGAGCCCGGCATCTATTACATCGTCGAGGAAACGCCCGTCGTCACCGGCGAACAGCTGCGCGATTCCCAGCCGTCGTTCGACCAGAATTCCAACCCGGCGGTGTCGTTCCGCTTCGACGGGGCGGGCGGGCGCAAGTTCGGCGATTACACCGCCAACAATGTGGGCGCCCTCTTCGCCATCGTTCTGGATGATCAGGTGATCTCGGCCCCGCGGATCAACCAGGCGATCCCCGGCGGATCGGGCATCATCACCGGCAATTTCACCATCGAGGAAGCCACGCAACTGGCCGTCCTGCTGCGCGCGGGCGCGTTGCCGGCCAAGATGGAATTCCTGGAAGAACGCACCATCGGCCCCGAACTGGGCGCGGATTCGATCAAGGCCGGCCAGACCGCCGCAATCATCGGTGCCCTTGCCGTCGTTGCCTATATGGTTCTCAGCTATGGCATGTTCGGCTGGTTCGCCAATATCGCGCTGGTTCTGAACATCATCCTGATGGTGGCGATCCTGTCCACCATCGGGGCGACGCTGACGCTGCCCGGCATCGCCGGAATCGTGCTGACCATGGGCATGGCCGTCGATGCCAACGTGCTGATCTTCGAGCGAATACGCGAGGAATTGCGCGCCGGGCAAAGCCCCGGCAAGGCCTGCGAGGCGGGCTTTGACCGCGCCTTCTCGGCGATCATGGATGCCAATATCACCGGGCTTCTGGTGGGGATCATCATGTTCTGGATCGGCTCTGGCCCCGTGCGCGGCTTTGCGGTGACGCTGACGCTGGGAATCCTGACGTCGATGTTCACCGCCGTCTATGTCACGCGGCTGGTGGTCGAGGTCTATCTGGCGCGCAGGCGTCCGAAGACGATCGTGGTCTGAAGGGGAGAACGGCAATGGCCTGGCGTCTGAAACTTGTTCCCGAACAGACCAGCATCGACTTTTTCCGCGTGCAATGGCTGACCTTCGGGCTGTCGATCTTCCTGATCGTCGCCTCGCTGGGGCTGGTGGCGGTCAAGGGGCTGAACTTCGGGGTGGATTTCCTGGGCGGCACCACGATCCGCACGGAATCGACCAATCCCGTCGATGTCGCGGCCTATCGCGCGGCGCTGGCCCCGCTGGATCTGGGCGATGTCACCATCACCGAGGTGAACGACCCGGCCTTCCGTGCCGACCAGCATGTTGCCCAGGTCCGCATCGGCCCGCGCGACGGTGAAGAGGCGGTCTCCGAGGATGCCATCGGCCAGGCGGAAGAGGCATTGCGGGCGGTTGACCCGGCAGTGACCTTTGCCGCCGTCGAATCCGTCGGCCCCAAGGTCTCGGGCGAATTGATCCGCAGTTCGTTTCTGGCGGTCGTGGCGGGGTCGATCGGCATCCTGATCTACATCTGGATGCGCTTCGAATGGCAGATGGCGCTGGGAACGGTGGCGGCCATGCTGCATGACGTGATCGTGACACTGGGGATCTGGTCGCTGTTCGGCCTGAAGTTCGATCTGTCGATCGTGGCGGCGCTGCTGACGATCCTTGGCTATTCGGTCAACGATACCGTCGTGATCTTTGACCGGCTGCGCGAGAATCTGGCCAAATACAAGACCATGCCGCTGCGCGACATGATGAACCTGACCGCGAACGAGACGCTGAGCCGGACGGTGATGACCGCCTCGACCACGCTGATCTCGCTGATCGTGCTGCTGATCTGGGGCGGCGACGTGATCCGGGGCTTTGTCTTCGCCATGGTGCTGGGGGTGCTGCTCGGCACCTATTCCACGCTCTACATGGCCAAGAACATCGTGCTGTTCCTGGGCGTGGACCGGGGCGACAAGCCGAAGAAAAGCACCAGCGAATTCGCCGATGTCGAGGCCTGACTTCCATGCGGCTGACCGAGATCAGCTATGACAGCGCCCGGCCCATCGACGGATACGGGCCTGGGTTCTTTCGCATCGGCGGCCATGTTCTGCGCGGGGCGACCCTGATCACGCCCTGGGATGCGGGGCCCTGGGGGGGCTTGACCGACTGGGCCACGCCGCTGGCGCTGACCGGACGGATCGACGTTCTGCTTCTGGGCATGGGGGCCGAGATCGCCCATGCGCCCGCCGATTTCCGCACGGCGCTGGAAGGGGCGGGGATCGGGGTCGAGGTGATGAACAGCCCCGCCGCCTGCCGCACCTACAACGTGCTGCTGAGCGAAGGCCGCCGCATCGCCGCTGCCGTGCTGCCGGTGGGGTAGGGCGGGTTTTCGACGAAAACCCGGACGATCCTTCGTCGAAGGATCGGGCCCCGGCCGCAGCTTCGTGCCATGGTGCCGCAGGGGGTTTTGCCGCTGCGCGCGATGCGCTAGGGCTGTGCCATGGAATTGCGCGTCACCGATCTTGCCGTCCAGCGTGGCGGTCTGACCGTGCTGGAGGGGCTGAGCTTCGCCCTTCCGCCGGGGCAGGCGCTGATCTTGCGCGGCCCGAACGGGGTGGGCAAGACCACGCTTTTGCGCACCCTTGCCGGGCTGCAACCCGCCGTGGCGGGCCGGATCGACGCCCCGGCCGAAAGCCTGGCCTATTCCAGTCATGCCGACGGGCTGAAGGCCATGCTGACCGTGACGGAAAACCTGTCGTTCTGGGCGGCGGTGCATGGCACCGATGCCGCCGGTCAGGCGCTGGAGGCGATGAACCTGACGGGATTGCGCAACCGCCGGGCCGCCAGCCTGTCGGCGGGGCAGAAGCGGCGGCTGGGATTGGCGCGGCTCCTGGTCTCCGGTCGCCCGATCTGGCTGCTGGACGAGCCGACCGTTTCCCTGGATGCCGAGTCGGTGGCATTGTTCGCGGGGGTGGTGCGCGGGCATCTGGCCGCAGGCGGGGCCGCACTGATGGCCACCCACATCGACCTTGGCCTTGCAGAAGCTGCGGTGCTGGACCTGACACCCTATCGCGCCAGCGGGCGCGTCGCGGGCCCGGATGCCGGATTTCAGGAGGCTTTCCTGTGATTGCCCTTCTGATTCGCGATCTGCGGCTGGCCTTCCGGGCCGGGGGCGGCTTTGGCCTTGGGCTGGCCTTCTTCCTGCTGGTGGCGGTGCTGGTGCCGCTGGGTGTCGGCCCCGAGGGCGGCACCCTGGGCCGGATTGCCCCCGGAATACTGTGGGTCGGTGCGCTTCTGTCCTGTCTTCTGTCGCTGGACCGCATCTTCGCGCTGGATTTCGAGGATGGCAGTCTGGATCTGCTGGCCACCTCGCCCCTGCCGATGGAAGGGGCGGTGGCGGTGAAGGCGCTGGCGCATTGGCTGGTGACGGGGCTGCCGCTGACGCTGGCGTCGCCCGTGCTGGGGGTTCTGTTGTTTCTGCCGCCGCAGGGCTATCTGTGGCTGGTGATCTCGCTTCTGGCAGGCACGCCGGCGCTGTCGGTGATCGGGGCTTTCGGCGCGGCGCTGACGGTGGGGCTGAAGCGCGGCGGGTTGCTCATGTCGCTTCTGGTGCTGCCGCTTTATGTGCCGACGCTGATCTTCGGGGCCGAGGTGGTCCGGCGTGGGGCCACGGGGATGGAGCCGACCACGCCGCTGGCGCTGCTGGCCGCGATCACGGCGGCGGCGGCGGCCCTGCTGCCCTTTGCCTCGGCTGCGGCAATCCGCATCAACCTGCGTTGAGCCCGGCATGATAGTGTCTTGAGCGCAGGAGCCAGGGGAATTAACCAAGCATGATGTCGATCTGGGAATATGCCAATCCGAAGAAGTTCATGGCGCTGTCCGGCCGTGTGCTGCCCTGGGTGGCGGGCCTTGCGGTGCTGTCGCTGGGGGTGGGCATCTTTTGGGGCTTTTTCCTGACCCCCGACGATTACAAGCAGGGGGCGACGGTCAAGATCATCTATCTGCATGTGCCCGCCGCTTCGGCCGCGATCAATGCCTGGGTGGTGATGCTGGTGGCCTCGCTGGTCTGGATCATCCGGCGACACCATGTCAGCGCGCTGGTGGCCAGGGCTGCCGCCCCGGTGGGCCTGTGTTTCACGCTGATCGCGCTGGTGACGGGGGCGCTGTGGGGGCAGCCGATGTGGGGCACCTGGTGGGCCTGGGACCCGCGGCTGACCAGTTTCCTGATCTTCGCGCTGTTCTACCTGGGTTACATCGCGCTGTGGGAGGCGGTGGAAAATCCCGATACCGCCGCCGATCTGACCGGGGTTCTGTGCATCGTCGGATCGGTCTTCGCGCTGCTCAGCCGCTATGCGGTGCTGTTCTGGAACCAGGGCCTGCATCAGGGGGCCAGCCTTTCGATGGATGCGCAAGAGAACGTATCGGATGTGTTCTGGGTGCCGCTGGTGATCTGCATCGTCGGGTTCGAGCTGTTGTTCCTGGCGCTGGTTCTGGTGCGGGCGCGGACGGAAATCCGGCTGCGCCGGGCGCAGGCGCTGATGGCGCGGGAGAGGCTGGCATGATGCCCGATCTGGGGAAATACGCCTTTGCGGTGCTGGGCTCCTATGCGGCGACGGCGGTGCTGCTGGCTGTCTTGGTGGGCATGACGCTGTGGCAGCGGGCGCGCGCAAAGCGGCTTCTGGACGAGGTTGAGGCGCGGGCGGGCAAGCACGATGGCTAGATGGCTTCTGATGATCCCGCCGGTTCTGTTCGGCGCGCTGGTGGTGGCCTTTGCGGGCGGCCTTCTCAGCGGCAACAGCGCAGAGCTGGACAGCGTCTTCATCGGCAAGCCTGCGCCCGCGGTGCCGCAAGGCGGGTTGCCGGGAGTGCCACAACTGACCGATGCCGATCTGCGGACGGGCGAGGTGACGGTGCTGAACTTCTGGGCCAGCTGGTGCCCGCCGTGCCGGGCCGAACATCCGGTGCTGACGGCGATGGCCGAGCGCGGCATCCGCGTCGCCGGGATCGACATGATGGATGCCGAGGCGGATGCGCTGAAATATCTGGAACGCGAGGGCAATCCGTTCTTTGCGCTGGCCACCGATCCGCAGGGACGCAACCGGGTGGAATGGGGCGTCACCAATCCGCCGGAAACCTTCATCATCGGTGGTGACGGCACGGTGCTGTTCAAGTTTGTCGGCCCGCTGGTGGGCACCGATTACGAAACCCGTTTTGTCCCCGCGCTGGAAGAGGCGCTGAAATGAAGGCCGCGGCCGCTGCATTGCTTCTGGCGGTGACGGCCCAGCAGGCGATGGCCGAGGACAACCGGCCCGATCCGTCCTATTTCACCGGGGTTTATGAACGGGTTGGCCGCGATGCGCAGACCCCGCCCGGCCTGATCGACGATCTGCTGCGGATCGATCCGACCGCCGATGGCTGGGGCATCGTGATCCGCCCTTGCGATGGCGGGCCTGTGGAAGGCGGGCCGCTGGAGTTGCGGCCGAGCGGCTATGATGAGGTGCCGAATATCCTTGAGGGCAAGGATGGTCCGTTCGGGCTGTGGTGCCAGTATTTCAACGACCACAGCAATTATCCGGTGCTGACCTGTGCGTCAGAGATGGGCGCGCGGTTCACCCTTTGGGCCGTCACCGACGATCGCGCCACCGCCTGCGCCCCCTGAGCGGGCGGACCTCAGCCCCGCAGCAGCACCAGCAGCGCCGCCAGCGCAAGCAGCCATTCCCCCCAGGGCAGCGACGGACGTGAGGGCAGGACGCGTGTGGGTGCGTCGATCTGATGTTGCGGGCGAATGGCGGGGAAGGGATGCGGCATGGTCTGGCCCCTGTGCTGACGGGGCCAGTATGGCGCATTGGAATGAATGGGAACTTAACAAGAACAAAGGCCGGGCATCGCCCGGCCTTTGCCTGTCCGTCAGTCGCTGCGGCGTCAGGACGCCGCGAGGTTGCGCAGAACGTAATGCAGCACACCGCCGTTCTCGACATATTCGATCTCGATCGCGGTATCGATGCGGCACTTGATCTGGATCGTCTTCGTGGTGCCGTCGGCATAGGTGATGTGGCAGGGCACCAGGCTGAGCGGTTTCAGATCGCCCTCCAGCCCTTCGATGCTGACCACCTCGTCGCCTTTCAGACCCAGGGTCTTGCGGGTGTCGCCGCCGGTGAATTCGAACGGGATCACCCCCATGCCGACCAGGTTGGAGCGGTGGATGCGTTCAAACGATTCCGAGATCACCGCCTTCACGCCCAGAAGGGCGGTGCCCTTGGCGGCCCAGTCGCGCGACGATCCGGCACCGTATTCGATACCGCCGAAGATCACCAGCGGAACACCCTGGTCCTGCCAGGCCATCGACGCCTCGAAGATCGAGGTCTGCTGGCCGTCCGGCCCGATGGAATAGCCGCCTTCCACGCCGTCCAGCATCTCGTTCTTGATGCGGATATTTGCGAAGGTGCCGCGCATCATCACCTCGTGGTTGCCGCGACGGGCACCATAGGAGTTGAACTCGCTGACCGGAACCTGACGTTCGGTCAGATATTTGCCGGCCGGAGTGGACGCCTTGAACGAACCGGCTGGCGAGATGTGGTCGGTGGTGATCATGTCGCCCAGAAGGGCAAGGATGCGCGCGCCTTCGACGTTCTTGATCACGCCTTTCGATCTGGACATGCCCTGGAAATAGGGCGGGTTCTGGATATAGGTCGATGCGGGCGGCCAGTCATAGGTTTCCGCCTCTGTCACCTTGACGCCCTGCCAAAGGGTATCGCCCTTGAAGACATCGGCATATTTGGCCTGGAACATCTCGCGCGTCACCACGGTATCCACCATGTCGGCGACTTCCTTGGTCGTGGGCCAGATGTCCTTCAGGAACACCGGCTTGCCGTCACGGGAAACCCCGATCGGGTCCTTGGTCAGGTTGATGTTCATGTCCCCGGCGATGGCATAGGCCACCACCAGCGGCGGCGAGGCGAGGAAATTCGCCCGGACGTCCGGCGAAATCCGCCCTTCGAAGTTGCGGTTGCCCGACAGGACCGCGGCGGCGACCAGATCATGATCGTTGATCGCCTTGGAAATCGCCGGATCGCCCAGTGGGCCGGAGTTGCCGATGCAGGTGGTGCAGCCATAGCCGACCAGGTTGAAGCCGATGGCGTCCAGATCCTCTTGCAGACCGGCGGCCTTAAGGTATTCGCCCACGACCTGCGATCCCGGTGCCAGCGAGGTTTTCACCCAGGGCTTACGGGTCAGGCCAAGCGCGCGCGCCTTGCGGGCCACAAGACCGGCCCCCATCATCACATAGGGGTTCGAGGTGTTGGTGCAGGAGGTGATGGCCGCGATCACAACGGACCCGTCGGTCAGCGTGTAGTCCTTGCCCTCGACGGGCACCACCTTGCGGGCATCCTTCGGCGGGGCGATGACGCCGCCGCCTTCATCGGCCATTTCCACCGCCGCTTTCGTGATGTCGATGCCGCGATAATCGGCGACGACCTTGTAGAAGGTGCGGGCGCTGTCGGTCAGCGGCAGGTAATCCTGCGGGCGCTTCGGGCCGGAAATGGCGGGCACGATCTCGGACATGTCCAGATGCAGCGTGCTGGTATAGATCGGATCGTAATCCGGGCCGCGCCAGAAGCCGTTTTCCTTGGCATAGGCCTCGACCAGGGCAATCCGGCTTTCCTCGCGGCCCGTGTTGCGCAGATAGCGCAGGGTTTCATTGTCGATCGGGAAGAAGCCGCAGGTGGCACCGTATTCCGGGGCCATGTTGGCGATGGTGGCGCGGTCGGCCAAGGGCAGGCTGTCCAGCCCCTCGCCGTAGAATTCGACGAATTTGTTCACCACGCCGTGTTTGCGCAGCATCGCCACGACCTTCAGCACAAGGTCGGTGGCGGTGGTGCCTTCCACCATCTTGCCGGTCAGCTTGAAGCCGACGACCTCGGGGATCAGCATGGAAACCGGCTGGCCCAGCATTGCGGCCTCGGCCTCGATCCCGCCGACGCCCCAGCCCAGCACGGCCAGGCCGTTGACCATGGTGGTGTGGCTGTCGGTGCCGACAAGCGTATCCGGGTAGGCGACCATCTCGCCGTTCTGGTCGGTGTCGGTCCAGACGGTCTGGGCCAGGTATTCCAGATTGACCTGATGGCAGATGCCGGTGCCCGGCGGAACCACGCGGAAGTTGTTGAAGGCGTTCTGTCCCCATTTCAGGAAGACATACCGCTCCATGTTCCGCTCATATTCGCGGTCGACGTTGGCCTGAAAGGCGCGCGGGGTGCCGAATTCGTCGATCATGACCGAGTGGTCGATGACCAGATCCACCGGCACCAGCGGGTTGATCTTGGCGGCCGAACCTTTCAGCCCAAGGATGCCGTCGCGCATGGCGGCAAGGTCAACGACGGCGGGCACGCCGGTGAAATCCTGCATCAGGACGCGGGCCGGGCGATAGGCGATCTCGCGCGGGTTCTGGCCGCCCTGCTTGCCCCAGTCGGAAAAGGCGCGGATGTCGTCGACATGCACGGTCTTGCCATCCTCGAAGCGCAGCATGTTTTCCAGCACCACCTTGAGGCTGGCGGGCAGCCGCGAGAACTCTCCCAGACCCGCGGCCTCGGCCGCCGGGATGGAATAGTAGGATACGGTCTGGCCGCCGGCGGTAAGGCGTTTGCGGGTGTTCTGGCTGTCGTGTCCGACGGTGACGGTCATGCGGGCCTCCTGTGGCTGGCTTGCCTTTGCGTCCACATGCCTGCACGGGGGCGGGGACGCAAGGGAATCGTGGGCTTCGGATGCATTGTATGCAATTGTATGCCGAAAGGCCAGACCCATCGCGCGACCGATGAAAAGGCAGGAGGAGGGCGCTCTGTGACAGGCAATCGCAATTCCTTGATTGGCAGCCGACGACCCGCTTGCCTATAACTTCGGCAGGGGATCAAAGGACCGGAACGATCAGGATGCGACATTTCGTCGGTGCCGCTTGCGGCCTCTGGGTGGCTTGCGCCCTGCCTGCGCAGGCCGAACCCGTGGTGGTGGTGGAGCTTTTCACCTCGCAGGGGTGTTCGTCCTGTCCGCCGGCGGATGCCTTTCTGCAAACGCTGACCGGCGACCCGCGCATCATTCCCCTGTCGCTGCATGTCGACTACTGGGATTACATCGGCTGGGCCGACAGCTTTGCCAGCCCCGAATTCACCAAGCGCCAGAAAGCCTATGCCCGCGCCGCCGGGGCCAAGATGATCTATACGCCGCAGATGATCGTCGGCGGGGTGGAACGGGTGGAAGGCAATGCGCCGGATGAGTTGGCCTATCATCTGGCGAACCATCTGGCGGCTCCCGCGCAGGTGACGCTGGTCGTGGAACGCAAGGGCGATGTTCTGGTGATCCGCGCCGATGCCGACCCGCCGCTGACGGCCCCGGTCCGCATTCAGCTGGTGCGCTATCTGCCAGAAGAAACAGTGGAAATCCAGCGGGGCGAGAATGCGGGCAAGGTCGTGACCTACCACAACATCGTCACCAGCTGGGACAATCTGGGCGATTGGGCGGGCACGGCCCCGCTGGAGGTTTCGGCCCCGGTGACGGGAAGCCAGCCTGCGGTGGTGATCGTGCAGGAAGAAGGTCCGGCGGCGATTCTGGCAGCGGCGCGGGTGGATTAGAGCATGATGACGCTACACGGAACCGTATCCTGAGTTTCGGATGTAGTTTTCGCATTCCTGCGGGGTGAACTGGTCGAGGAGTGATCCGATCCTGCGCCAGACTGCCTCCTTGGTGCGTTCGGCGGCTTTGCGGAGCAGGTGCTTGAGCTTTGCGATGACCTGCTCGATCGGGTTCAGGTCGGGCGAATAGGCGGG